>Ga0172367_10000002_pt1 | contig 666753 bp, 631 predicted proteins | sample Lak10m_FD_114542 | JGI IMG/M metagenome (GOLD analysis project Ga0172367, IMG submission 114542) | Freshwater microbial communities from Kabuno Bay, South-Kivu, Congo - kab_022012_10m | ecosystem: Environmental > Aquatic > Freshwater > Lake | place: Democratic Republic of the Congo... | reverse complement strand
GACGGCATCGACGTCTCCAACCACGGCGGACGCAACCTTGACGGCATCGTCTCACCGATTGAAGTCTTGCCGGAAATCGTCGATGCGGTGGGCAAGCGCACCACCATTTTCATGGATAGCGGTATCCGCCGCGGCAGCGATGTGGTCAAGGCGCTGGCGCTGGGCGCCAATGCGGTGATGGTCGGCCGTTCGACGTTGTATGGCGTGGCCGCTGGCGGCGAGGCAGGCGCAGCGCGCGCACTGGCGATTTACCGCGACGAGATCCACCGCAACATGGCCCTTCTGGGCTGCAACACCATTGAGGAAATCGGGCCGCAATGCCTGCTGTTCGCCGACAAGCATGAACTGCGCGCACCGGCGCACCGCCCTTCACTGCGCGTGATCGACGGCAAAACCGCCGAATCCTGAACCTTTCACGACCGCCCTCCGGGGCGGTCGTTTGCCGGCAAGAAACACACCCGCTGCCCGCGTCGTTTGCAGGGGTATTGATCTGCGGCAAACCCCGGTGTTTTTCGCTTTTTTTTCCCCTGCCAAAGGGGTAGACTTTCGGCACTTTTGGGCACGCCCCCCAGAGGTCCAAATAGGCGAATAAAAACAAAGAATTGTGGCGATCACCGCAGCAGGAGCATTTTTTGAAGCCGACTGATATTTCGCACCCCGATTACTTCCATAAAGTTGTCGATTGTCAGTGGGCCTGCCCGGCCCACACCCCCGTCCCCGAATACATCCGCTTGATCGCGGCAGGCCGTTATGACGACGCCTACATGGTCAACTGGAAATCGAATGTATTCCCCGGCATTCTCGGCCGCACCTGCGATCGCCCCTGCGAACCCGCCTGCCGCCGCGGCCGTGTCGAGGAAGGCAATGTCGAGATGCGCAAGCCGACCGCGCATGAAGACGGCCCGAAAGCCGAACCCGTGGCGATCTGCCGACTCAAACGCGTCGCCGCCGACAACAAGGACGACGTCGCGGCCCGCATGCCGAAAGCACCGAAGCAGAAAAACGGCAAACGCATCGCCTGCATCGGCGGCGGCCCCGCTTCACTGACCGTCGCCCGCGACCTGGCACCCCTGGGTTATGACATCACCGTGTATGAAGCCGACCCGAAAGCCGGCGGCTTCATGCGCTCGCAGGTGCCGCGCTTCCGTCTGCCGGAAGCGGTCATCGACGAGGAAGTCGGCTACATCACCGGCATCGGCAACATCACGATGCGCACCGGCCAGCGAGTCGACAGCCTGAAAAAAATCCTCGCCGAAGGTTTTGACGCGGTATTCGTCGGCACCGGCGCCCCGCGCGGCCGCGATCTTGATGTGCCGGGTCGCGCCGAAGCGGCGAAAAACGTGCACCTCGGCATCGACTGGCTGGCCAGCGTGTCCTTCGGGCACATCGACAAGATCGGCAAAAAAGTCATCGTGCTCGGCGGCGGCAACACCGCGATGGACTGCTGCCGCTCGGCGAAACGCCTCGGCGGTGAGGATGTGAAAGTCATCGTCCGTTCGGGCTACGAAGAAATGAAAGCGAGCCCCTGGGAAAAGGAAGATGCGATTCACGAAGGCATTCCCATCCTCAACTTCATGGTGCCGAAATCGTGCAAGGTCGAGGACGGCAAACTCACCGGCATGACCTTCGAAAAGGTCAAGGCGGAATACGATGCGAAGGGCCGCCGCAATCTGGTGCCGACCGGCGAACCCGACCAGTTTGTTGAATGCGACGATGTGCTGGTCGCCATCGGCCAGGAAAACGCCTTCCCCTGGATCGAGCGCGATTCCGGCCTCGAGTTCGACAAATGGAATATGCCGGTCGTCGACAAAGTGACCTTCCAGTCGACCAATCCGAAAGTGTTTTTCGGCGGCGACGCCGCTTTCGGCCCGAAGAACATCATCTGGGCGGTCGCCCACGGCCACGAAGCCGCAGTGTCGATCGACAAGATGCTCACCGGTGAAGAACTGAAGGAGCGTCCGCTGCCGGCCGTCGTCGTGATGTCGCAGAAAATGGGCATCCACGAGTGGAGCTACGACAACGACGTCTCCGCCGCAATGCGCCACAAGGTGCCCTGGCAGGACCAGAAGCTGACGCTGAAGAACATCAAGGTCGAGGTCGAACTCGGTTTTGATCCGAAATCCGGCTTTGCCGAAGCCCAGCGCTGCCTGAACTGCGATGTACAAACGGTGTTCGCGCCGAAGCTGTGCATCGAATGCGACGCCTGCGTCGACATCTGCCCGATGGACTGCATCACCTTCACGCCGGACGGCGAAGAAACCGAGGTGCGCGAACGTCTGACCGCACCGTCGCTGCATGCCGACCAGGGCCTGTACACCTCCGAGCCGCTGCGCATGACCGGCCGCATCATGGCCAAGGACGAGGATGTCTGCCTGCATTGCGGCCTCTGCGCCGAGCGCTGCCCGACCGGCGCCTGGGACATGCAGAAGTACCTCGTGCAAATGACCCACGCCGGCCCCGGATGCCGCAAACCCCAACGCAAAGCCGCCTGATCACGGACCCGTCATGAATCAAATCAGCGCCATCAACGATTTTGTCGTCAAGTTCGCCAACGTCAACGGCTCCGGCTCCGCCTCGGCCAATGAACTGTTTGCGCGCTCCATCCTGCGCATGGGCGTGCCGGTCAGCCCACGCAACATTTTCCCGTCTAACATCCAGGGCCTGCCCACCTGGTATGAAGTACGCGTAACGGAAAAAGGTTATCTGGGCCGCCGCGGTGGCGTCGACCTGATGGTCGCGATGAACCCGCAGACCTGGGACAACGACGTCAAGGAAATCGAGCCGGGCGGCTATCTGTTCTATGACAACTCCAAGCCGCTGCCCGAGAGCAAGTTCCGCAAGGACATCACGCTGATCGGCATGCCGCTGACCGAAATCTGCAACGCGACCTACACCGATCCGCGCCAGCGCCAGCTGTTCAAGAACATCATTTACGTCGGCGCGCTGTCGGCCCTGCTCGAAATCGATCCGAAAGTCATCGAGCAACTGTTCTCCGAGCAGTACAAGGGCAAGGAAGCGCTGCTGCAGTCCAACGTCAAGGCGCTGCACCTCGGTCGCGATTACGCGCTGAAGAATCTGCCCTGCCCGCTGGGCCTGCGCCTGAAACCCGCCAACAACGTCGGCGAGCGCATTTTCAGCGACGGCAACAGCGCCGTGGCGCTGGGCGCCGTATACGGCGGCGCCTCGGTCTGTGCCTGGTATCCGATCACGCCGTCGTCCTCGGTGGCCGAAGCCTTCATGGGCTACTGCAAGAAGCTGCGCGGCGATGCGGAAACCGGCAAGAACAAATACGCGATCATCCAGGGTGAAGACGAACTGGCCTCCATCGGCATCGCCATCGGCGCCGGCTGGAACGGCGCACGCTCCTTCACCGCGACCTCGGGCCCCGGCATTTCGCTAATGACCGAATTCATCGGCCTCGCCTATTTCGCGGAGATCCCTGTGGTGCTGGTCGATGTGCAACGTGGCGGACCGTCCACCGGCATGCCGACCCGCACCCAGCAGTCGGACGTGCTGGCTTGCGCCTATGCCTCGCACGGTGACACAAAACACCCGCTGCTGTTCCCGGAAGATCCGACCGAGTGTTTCGAAATGACCGCGCAGTCCTTCGACATCGCCGAACGCCTGCAGACGCCGGTGTTCGTGATGACCGACCTCGACATCGGCATGAACACGCGGCTGTGCCGTCCCTTCAAATGGGACGACAAGCAGGAATATGACCGCGGCAAGCTGATGACCTACGAAAAACTCGAGGCCGGTGCCGAATTCGGCCGCTACCTCGATGTCGACGGCGATGGCATTCCCTATCGCACATTACCGGGCACCCACCCGACCAAGGGCGGTTATTTCACCCGCGGCACGACCAAGAACCGCTACGCGATCTACTCCGAAGCGGGCCCCGACTACGTCGACAACATGCAGCGGCTGATGCGCAAGTTCGAAACCGCAAAAACGCTGCTGCCCCAGCCGGTACTGCACCAGGCCGCGAAACCAGCAAGCTTCGGCGCAATCTACTACGGCTCGACCAGCCCGGCGATGCAGGAAGCGCTGGATGTCCTCGCCGAAATGGGCGTCCACATCAATGCGCTGCGCGTGCGCGGCTTCCCCTTCGCAGACCAGGTCAAGGATTTTGTCGCCGCACACTCCGGCACCTTTGTCATTGAGCAGAACCGCGATGCCCAGCTGAAAACCCTGCTGGTGACTGATGCCAAGATCAATCCCGCACAACTGATTTCATTGCTGCATTACGACGGCACGCCGATCACCGCGCGTTTCATCGTCGACCAGATCACCAAACACATCAGCGCGCACAGCGTCGTGCCGCTGAAAAAAGCGTCCTGAGCGAAAGAGCAGAAACATGACCTATCTCGCCAAACCGAAACTCCACCACCCTTCGCTGTCGAAAAACCAGGCGGGTTACACGCGCCGCGACTATGAAGGCAAGATTTCAACCCTGTGCGCCGGCTGCGGCCACGACTCGATCTCGGCCTCGATCATCCAGGCCTGCTGGGAACTCGACATCCAGCCGCACCGCGTCGCCAAGCTCTCGGGCATCGGCTGCTCCTCGAAAACCCCGGACTATTTCCTCGGCAACTCGCATGGCTTCAACAGCGTGCATGGCCGCATGCCCTCGGTGCTGACCGGCGCCAACCTGGCCAACCGCGACCTGCTGTATCTCGGTGTGTCCGGCGATGGCGACTCGGCCTCGATCGGCCTCGGCCAGTTCGCGCACTGCATGCGCCGCGGCGTCAACATGGTCTATATCGTCGAGAACAACGGCGTCTACGGCCTGACCAAGGGCCAGTTCTCCGCCACTGCCGACAAGGGTTCGAAATCGAAGCGCGGCGTCGTCAATTCGGACGAGCCGCTGGACATGATCGGTATGGCGCTGCTGCTCGGCGCGACCTATGTCGCGCGCAGCTTCTCCGGCGACAAAAAACAACTGGTGCCGCTGATCAAGGGCGCGATCGAGCACAAGGGTGCGGCCTTCATCGATGTGGTGTCGCCCTGCATCGCCTTCAACAATCACGCCGGCTCGACCAAGTCCTACGAATACGTGCGCCAGCACAACGAAGCGGTGAACCGCCTGGACTTCATCGAAGGCCGCGAGGAAATCACCGCCGACTACGCGCCGGGCGAGACCGTGACGGTACACCAGCACGACGGCTCGGCACTGCGCCTGAAAAAAATCGCCACGGATTACGATGCCACCGACCGCGTCAAGGTGATGAACTACCTGCAGGAACACGCCGCGCGCGGCGAAGTCATCACCGGCCTGCTCTATATCGATCCGGATTCCGAGGATCTGCACGAGCACATCAACACTGTCGACACCCCGCTGAATCAGCTGGGTGCGAAAGAGCTCTGCCCGGGCACGGCGGCATTGGAAAAAATCAACGCATCACTGCGTTGAGAAACATCGGTAACGGCGCAGAAATTATGTAAATTGTTGTTTTTAATGATTAATTTCTAGCGCCGCACACCTGGCGTTTCCACCGGCAGGCCTTGCGCCCGCCACGCCAGATACAACTCCAGATCGATCAATTCCGCCGAACCGGCAGCGGGCTGTTCTGCGCGCACGCCAAAATAACAGGCCCGCAGACGCCGATGCAGCGATCCGGCGGACTGCCATTCCAGACGGTAAATCGGGTACGCGTTGCCATGACCTTCGCTGATCGTATCGGCCAGCAGCTTGCGGTCGGCATTGCGTTCATGACAGTGGGTGCAGGCCAGATTCATCTGACCCTGGCGGCGATAGTAAGTATCGCGACCACGCTCGAAATGCGCGCGATTGAAGTCAGTGATCTCCACCCTGAGCTGCATGCCGCGTGACTGATGAGCAACATATGCAGTCAGTGAAAGCAGTTCCTCTGACTCGTAACGAAAACCCTCTGCGCCCTGATTGCTTTCGCGACACTGATTGATGCGGCCTTCAAGATTGAGCAATGATCTGTTTTTGACATCGACGGCGGGATAACGCGCGGCAACGCCCTTCATCGTCACCTGCGCATCGCGATGACAGCTGGCGCAGGATTGATTGCTGCGGCCAGCAGGCATATTCCACAACTTTTCGCCGCGCGCGACCCACAACATGCCCGGGTTGCCGAAATCGTCAGCCTGCAATGAACGGACATCGGCTCCGGCATAAGCAAGTCCTGACTTTGGCGCCGGCTTGGGCAACTGTGCGGCAAACAAACCAAACGCCAGCAACACACCGGCGGCGCATATCAAAAATCTGGACACGCCGCAGTCAGCCGGTAACCGCAATCAACGCACGTTCGCTGCCACGCTGACCGGAGTCATCCACCCAATCAAAGACAAACTCGCCGCCAGCTTCGACGCGCACATAAAATTGCAGTTGCGGATTGGCGGACACGCCCGACCCCATCTCGGCACGAAACACTTCCACTCCGTTGTAACGACAGGTCAGCGTATTGATCACGTTTTTCGTAATCCGCCGGCCGAAGTTGTCAGGACGATAACCGGTTTCCATCGGGTGCTGGATCGCAATGCGGATCGGGACAACATCACCTCGACGGGCCTGGGCGGGAACCTGTATCCGGGAAAGCATGCTCATCAGCCCTCCAGACAGGCAAGTTCGGTGACAACGACATGCGCTCCGCCCATCCACCATGTGCCGTCGGACAGTTGCGCCACGGCCAGTACGTCCTGGATGTCGGCGAGCCGTATGCGGGTTGCAATTTCAGCACGCCCCGACCACGGGCCCAGCAGGTAACTGGCCACGACAGGTCGGGGATTGCGTTCCGCCAATACAGTGATGCGACGTACATGCTCCGCAGGCGTCATCGGGCTGTCGACAACAATCCGCAGCGCTACCGAGTGGCCGTTATCCGCCAGCGGCGGGGTATCCACCAAGACGCGTCCCATGTTCGGAACTTCACCGCCGGTCACTTCACGCAGCAATGCCACGCGCTGCTGATTTTGCTGAGCCTGCGCAAGCGGTGTCAGCGCCGGGGAAAGCGCCAACGCCGAACACGACAGCAGGAAACGACGGCGGTCAGAAGACATGCTCACTTCACTTCAGTGTTTTCAGGTAGGCAACGACATCTTCAATCTGCTGCACTGTCAGCACGGGCTTGCCGCGATAGGCAGGGGCAACGCGCACCAACCCCTCAATCTTGTAGTAAGACGGCATTACGGTATCAGGGTTCAACCGCGATTGATCAACGATGCGCAATCGCAACTGCCCATCAGAGAATCGGGAACCGACACCGGACAGCGAAGGCGCAATATCGCCCATGAATCGGGCACCGGTTTCGGGAACGGCATGACACAACAGACAATTGGCATCGCGCCCCGAAACAACAGCACGGCCGCGCAGCGGATCGCCGGAGAGCGCCCCCAGAGGGGCATCGATGGCATCGCCTTCGACACGGTAAGTCTCAAGCGCTGGGGAGGCCGCGACGGCATAAGAAACCATCGCGGCCAACAGTATTCCCCAAGCTGCTCGACGCACCTGCCGATGCTCAGACCAGCGTCAGACCCTGCTTGGACAACGGCAGGCTGCGCACCGGTTTGCCGGTCGCCGCGTGAATCGCATTGAGAATCGCTGGCACCACCACGCAGATCGTCGGTTCGCCGACGCCACCCCAGAAATCATGCGTCAGCGCCAGCACGACTTCAACCTTGGGCATTTCCGCGATTTTCATGACCCGGAAATTGTGGAAATTGGTTTCGACGACACGGCCGTTGTCCACCGAGATTTCGCTGTGCAGCGCGGTCATGCCGTAAGCCACCGAACCTTCGATCTGCGCCGCGACCTGGTCCGGATTCACCACATTGCCGCAATCCAGCGCAAACACGCAGCGGTGCACCTTGACCTCGCCCTTCGGGCTGACCGAAACCTCGGCCACTGCGGCGGAGTAACTGCCGTAGCCCATGAACTGCGCGATGCCCCGATGCACACCTTTCGGCAGCGGTTTGCCCCAGCCCGCCTTCTCGGCCGCGGCGTTGAGCACGCCCAGATGCTTCGGACGCTCGCTCATCAGCGTGCGGCGGAATTCCAACGGATCCTTGTTCGCGAGCCGCGCCACCTCATCCATGAAACATTCGAGGAAAATACCGTTCTGGTTGGTGTTGACGCCGCGCCACGGCCCTACCGGCAGATGGGTGTTGCGCATAGCGTATTCTGTGCGCAGGTTGGCATGGGTATAGCCGATCTGCGCATCGTTCGGCTGCGGCCACAGGCCCTGCAGCTGGCGGCGATCCTTGCCGTCCTTGATGGCGGCCGGATTGGCAAAGGCATTGATCGACTGTCCTGAAACACGCAGATGCAGTCCGGCCAGATTGCCGTTTTCATCGACGCCTGCCGACAACCGGCATTGCGCGATCGGGCGGTAGAAATCATGCGCCTGATCTTCCTCACGGCTCCACACCATTTTCACCGGCTGGCCGGGGAAGGCCTTGGCGATCGCCACGCCCTGGCGTACCACATCCTGGTTGCCGATGCGCCGGCCGAAACCGCCGCCGAGATCCATCTTGTAAACCTCGCATTTGTCGAGCGGCTGCCCCGAAGCCGACGACAACGCCGCCAGCGAAGCTTCGGCGTTCTGGGTCGGAATCCAGATTTCCGATTTGTCCGGCGACAGCTTCACCGTGCAGTTCATCGGTTCCATGGTGGTGTGCGAAGTGAAAGGAACGCTGTAAACGGCTTCGATTTTTTTCGCCGCAGCGGCAATCGCTTTCGGTGCATCGCCGGTATCAATGTCGGCAAAGGCATCGCTGCCGGTCAGGCCTGACTTGAGGTGCTCGGCAATCGATGCACTGTTGACCTTGGCATTGGGGCCTTCATCCCAGACGATGGGCAGCGCATCAATGGCTTTTTTCGCCCGCCACCAGGTATCGGCGACAACGGCCACGGTGGAGTCGTTAACCTTGATCACGCGTTTGACGCCGGGCATGCCCAGCACTTTCGACTCATCGTAACTGGCCAGCTTGCCGCCAAAAACCGGGCAGGCTTTGACCGTGGCATGCAGCATGTCCGGCATTTTCAGATCGATTCCGTAAATCTTCTGGCCGTTCAATTTGTCGGCCGTATCCAGGCGACGCAAGGGCTTGCCGGCAATTTTCCAGTCCTTGGCATCTTTGAGCTTGATGGCTTTGGGATCGGGCGGCGTCAGCTTTGCAGCAGCGGCGGCGACCTTGCCGTAGGACGTTTTGCGTCCCGACCCGGCGTGATTGATCATGCCGTTAGCGACCGTCAGATCGCCGACAGGAACATTCCACTCGTTGGCGGCCGCCTGCATCAACATCATGCGCGCCGCAGCGCCGCCACGGCGGACATAGTCCTGGGAAGTGCGTATGCCGCGGCTACCCGCCGTTGACATATCGCCCCAAGCGCGTTTGCGCGCCAGATTCTGTCCGGCGGTGATCTGTTCGGTTTTGACTTTTTTCCAATCGCACTCCAGTTCCTCCGCCACCAGCTGCGCCAGACCGGTCAGCGTACCCTGGCCCATCTCGGCCCGGGCAATGCGGATCACGCAGGTGTCGTCCGGCTGAACCACCACCCAGATGTTGACCTCGGCAGCGGCAGCGCCGCTTTGCGCAGCGGCCGGAGCAATGCCGAAAGGCAGGCTGAAGCCCAGTGCCAGACCGCCGCCCGCAGCGGCAGTGCCCACCAGGAATTTACGGCGCGAGATTTTCGGCAGTTCACTCAAAATCTTGTTGTTCATGTCCATGGGTTTTGATCCTAGACGGTGGTTTTGTCGGAAAGGGTCGCGTCGGCGCTGCCCACCTTGGTGTTGCCGGCAGCCATGTGCACCGCGGCACGGATGCGATGATAGGTACCGCAGCGGCAGATATTGGTCATCGCTTCGTCGATGTCCTTGTCAGTCGGCTTCGGTTTTTTCGCCAGCAATGCTGCTGCAGCCATGATCTGGCCGGACTGGCAGTAACCGCATTGCGGCACATCAATGGCAGCCCAGGCTTTCTGCACCGGATGGGAACTGTCGCGCGACAAGCCTTCAATGGTCGTGATTTTGTCGCCGGCCTTGACTGCACTCAACGGAATCGAGCAGGAACGCACGACTTCACCGTTCAGGTGAACCGAGCAGGCGCCGCACTGCGCGACGCCGCAGCCGAATTTCGTGCCGGTCAGTCCGACATGTTCACGGATTACCCACAGCAGCGGGGTATCGGGTTCCACGTCGACGTTATGCGTGCGACCATTGATGTTCAACTGGGCCATGACTTCTCCTCAACTGGATTCGGAAATTATGATGCGTTGTTCGTTTGTATTGCGGCCGCGAACCTCCTCGCAGCGGGCACCACCCTCGCAGTCTTGATGCTGCGATGGGCCGCGTTTGCACACGCCGTCCGGCAGATTATGCTGGCGCCCGGCAACGGTCAACTGAAAACTGCCGCCTGCCGCGGTCCTTGATCGCGCACGCAGACCGTCCCGCGCATGCACCTGAAAATTCACTGGCTCAAGCCCGCAAATCTCGTTCTGTTCAGGGAATCTGCGCGCCGTTCATCCGGGCCAATATGGTTTGCGTGCGCCGCTGCAAATATTGGGTATCGCTGGCCGGACCATAACGTCGCGGGCTGGGGACGACCGCCGCGAGGCGTGCCGCCTGCTCTGCCGACAAACCCGCCGCACTGGCGCCATAATGATGACGGGCAGCAGCTTCCACGCCAAAAACACCATCACCCCACTCAATGACGTTCAGATAGATCTCGAGAATCCTCCGTTTGCTCATCACCGTTTCGAGCATCACGGCAACAACCGCTTCCTGCGCCTTGCGCCACCAGGCCCGCTGACCCCAGAAAAACAGATTCTTCGCCAGTTGCTGCGTGATCGTTGATCCCCCGGCGACAATCTCACCTTCACGCAGATTTTTTTCATAAGCCTTCTGGATGCCGTCCCAGTCGAAGCCATTATGAGTGACGAACTTGGCGTCTTCTGCAGCAATAATGGCTCGTTTTAGATGCCCCGATATGCGCTGATATGGCACCCACTGCTGGCGCAGCCTGGCTTTCGGGTTGTCTTCCTGCATGATCTCCAGCCGGTTGCGCATGAATGCAGTGGATTCCGGGTTATGCCCGACCCAGTACCAGACATGGACCAGAAACCAGAACTGGATCGCTGTCAGCACAATCAGCAGCAGCAGAAATGCGCGCCAGCTCCAGCGCAGCAATGATTTGAACATCATCGAACCTTAATCCGGAATGAAGTGGCGCAGTCAGTATTCGCTGCGCAGTTGCGCCATCACCGAGGCGGTCTGCGGACGTACGCCACGCCAGATCAGAAACGATTCCGCCGCCTGCTCAACCAGCATGCCAAGGCCATCAGCGCAGGTCGCGCCGCGGGCGCGTGCAAAGGCCATGAATTGCGTATTCTTGCCGTAAACCATGTCGTAAGCCACCGCAGCCGGTGCAAACAGCTGATCGGGCAACAAGGGCATTTCGCCTGCGAGCCCCGCGGAAGTTGCGTTGACGACCAAATCAAACTGGAATCCGGAAAGCGCGTCATACGGTTTTGCCGTCACGCCGTGCGGTGCCAGCGATGTAAACCGGTGAAAGTGCCGCACAAGACTTTCGGCCTTGTCCAGCGTGCGATTGGCAACCACCAGCAAATCAGGTCGGCGCTCCAGCAATGGCTGCAATACGCCATATGACGCCCCCCCGGCCCCCATCAGCAGAACTCTGCTGCCGGTGATGATTGCACCCAGGTTATGCTCCAGATCCGTCAGCAATCCCACGCCGTCGGTGTTGTAGCCGACCAGCTCATTGCCTTTGCGCTTGATGGTGTTCACCGCCTCTGCTGCCAGTGCACTGCCCTCGCAACGATCCACCAGATCCCAGGCCTCGCGCTTGAACGGCACCGTGACGTTCATCCCCTGTCCGCCGTCATGAAAAAACCGGCGCACGGTTTCTTCGAAAGCATCCAGTGGCGCGAGCAGCCGGTCATACGAAATGTCCTGGCCCGTCTGACGTGCAAATGCCGCATGAATCTGCGGTGATTTGCTGTGACCGATGGGATTGCCGATGACTGCGTATCGATCGCTCACGACAGATTCCTTACTGGCTGACGAACTGGTCCGCCCGCGTAAACGTCCAAGTCCGCGTGATATGCAGGATGTCGGTGTCCTTGGCGATGTCTTGCGGGAAAGCCGCATAGGGCGCCGCCATGGTAACGATCCGGATGGTTGCGTCATCCAGCAGCTTGTGCCCGGACGAACGTTCAATCTGCACGCGTTCCAGGCTGCCGTTGGACTTGATTGAGACCGTGGCCACCAACGTGCCGTAGATCCGTTGATCACGCGCTGCCTGGGGATAATTCAGCTCACCGATCCGCTCGATTTTCTGCCGCCAATCCTCAACATAGCGTGCAAACCGGTATTCCTGAGCACGGGCGCCGATGAATTTGCGGCGGGGGCGCTCCTGATAGGCGTTCCAGTCCTTGCTGATCTGCGCCTCCAGTCTGGCGATGGCCAGGCTGCGCTGCACCAAATCTGCACCGTCGACCGCTGGTGCATTTTCCGGCACAGGCTGCGGCGCCGGTTTGGTCGGTGAGCTGTCGATCTGGCTTGTTGCACCGGCACGGGACAATACCTGCTTTGCCTCCCGCTCCAGTTCAGCCACCCGCTTCTGCGCCACCTGCAATTCTGTGGTTTCGGTGTCTTTGGTGATCGCCGGCAGCGGACTCTGGGCGCGCTGCTTTGCGTCGGTATTACCGCCGCCATCAAGATTGTGCTGGGCCATTGTGTCAGCAGTCTGCGGCCTGGACTGCGATTTGGCGTTCACCAGAACCACCGCCAGCGGCGGCGCCATGTTCTGCAGTTCCTGCAGCTTGGGAACCGTAAAAGTCAGACCAAAGATGATGAAGGCGTGCAGCAACACCGACACAGCTCCGGCAGCACCGAAGCGGGTACTCACGGTCAGTTGGGCATATCGCCGGTCAAACCCGGCAATGCGTCGCTCCAGTTCAGCGACCCGCGCGTCAAGCCGATCTACAGCACCACCCCAGGAACCGCGACGCGGATGCCGCGCCCGGCGTGGCAGCGGCAGCACATTGGCTGAGGGTTTTGCACTCATGGCCTTATTCTAGACTCGCCGGGGGAAATATCAATAAAAACTTTATTTATCAGTAAATTATACGAGTTGTTTAAAGCTGAATCTGGGATAGGCCGCGCCGTCAGTGATCACTGACGTCAGTCAGGATTAATCACCGACTTGAATTCAAGCTCAAGGGTCAGATCCAGCAAATCGACCGCACCCACCGCGAGCTCTACCCTTTGTCCCGGCATCACCGTCGCGGGCAGCGAAGATACACGCTGCACCAAGGGTAGCGAATCCAACCGCACCATATTCTCGCGCATCAGCACCACCCCGCTAACAACTGCCACTTCCTCCTGCTTCAGCCAGCGCAGACTCCAGTAGCGTTCCATGGTCCGCTGATATTCACCGTAAACGTCATACGCAGCCTCGAAATCGCGCATCGCCGCCAGCAGTGCGGTGTCCTTGGACTGATACACGGGCGGCTCGCCGCGCGCGCGCGCGATCAACTGGCGCTGGTTAACCAGATCGGTGTAACGACGCAGCGGCGAACTGGCCCACATATAGTGCGCAACGCCGAGACCGTCGTGCGGACCGGCTGCCGTACTGGTGCGAACCTTGCCGCCGCTCTGAACGCGGAACAGCCCGCACAGGCCTTCGCGGTGCAGTTCGCCTGCCCAGGTGCTGTTGGCGAGGATCATCAATTCAGCCACCACCTGGTCAATGGGAGTGCCGCGTTGGCGGCGGGTGATGGAAATCCGGCCGTCATCCACGCGGAATACGAATTCAGGCCGGTCCTCACCGCGCGGCACATCGCCTTTGCGTGTGATCAGCAAGTGTCCGGAGAACTGCCACAGCCAGGCCAAGGCAGCACCCTGTGGATGGTCAATCGCCCCGTTGGCCAGCGCAGCAGCGTTGAATACCGGCTCCAGCGTGTCGTGACGCAGGTTGCCGGCAATGCGGATACGTTCAACACGGGTCTCATGCGACAGCACCTTAAAATCAGGAGCGATATCGAAATAGATCGACAGCGCCGGACACTCACACCCTGCCGCCAAGGTATATGCCGCGACAACGTGATCCGGGAGCATCGTGATCTTGCCGCCGGGAAAATAAACCGTCGACAGCCGTTCACGCGCGACTGCGTCCAGCGGCGAGTCCGGCAGGATGCCCAATGCGGGCGCTGCAATGTGAATGCCCAGCCGCCGGTTGCCACCGGGCAGATCCTGCAGCGAAAACGCGTCGTCGATCTCCGTCGTTTCCGCGTCGTCGATGCTGTAGGCGACCACCTCGGCCAGCGGCAGATCTGACGGAATCTCTGCAGCAGGCAATTCCGCAAACCCCGGCCCCTGCGGGAAATGTTCGAACAGGAAGCGGCGCAGGTGGTACTGGTGCAGGTCAGGCAGCGCGCCGCAGCCTTCGAGCAGGCGCGCGGGCGAAAGTTTCGCCGTCGCACTGGCCTCTTCGAGCGCCTTCCATTCGATGCTGTTTTTGTCAGGCTTGTAGAGCAGCGAATCGAGCTGCGGACGAAAGGCTTCGGGCAGACGGCCGGCAGCCATTTCCTCGATATAGGTCGCTTTCGCCACGGCCTGCAGTCGTTTGCGTTCGACGCTGGCGAGTGCCGCCTTCAGCGCATCTTCGGGCGCGGCCTTGTAACGACCTCGCCCTTTTTTGTAAAAGTACATCGGCGCGCCATGCAGCCGCATCAAAACAGCACCTGACTCCACCGCATCCGGTGTGTGCCCGTAGTATTCGCGTGCCAGCGTGTCGTAGCCGAATTCATCAGCTGCGCAGCACTGCCACAGAAAATCAATGTCGATGGCATCGGCCTGCTGTTGCGCCGCCGGCATGAACGCGGTATGCGCCGGCGACTCGAAACGCAGCAACACCGCCGAAGCCTTTACCTTTGAGCGCTTGCCGTGTGGCGCTTCGACCTGCAGCGACGAGTCGTTATCGGCGAGTACCGCGCCGACCTTGAGTTCGCCGTCTTCTTCGTAAAATACATTCATCGGGTGGGTATAAACCGGGGATGGCGCGGGACTGCCGCGCGGTGCAGATCGGGCCGCGAATTATACGCGCCCGGCCTGCCAGAAGGAGACGACGCGGTCGATATGGGCGGCGAAATCACCCAGACCGTGATCACTGCCGGACACGATGATCTGCTCGCATCCGGCATACCGTTCAACGCCGGCGCGGTAGTCCAGCACCTCGTCGCCGGTCGCCGTAATCAGCAGATAACGCGATGGCGTCACAGAATTCACTTCGAGCACACGCAGTTCATCAATATGCGACTGGGTGAACTCATAGCTGGCGCCGGTATAAAGATTTTTCTGCAGCCCGATATACGGAGCCAAAAGATCGTACGGCCGCACCGCGGGATTCACCAATACCGCACGCGTGTCGAGATGTTCGGTCAGCCAGGTCGAGTAATACCCGCCCAGCGAGGAACCCACCAGCGTCACCCCGCGCGGATCGTGCTGCAGCACCAGTTCGCGTAACAACTGCATCGCCGCTGCCGGATGATGCGGCAGCTCAGGACAGGCGTAGTGCTGCGCAAAACCGAGGCGAGCCATGTGGTCACGCAGCAAACCAGCCTTGAATGACAACGCAGAACTGTTGAAACCGTGAATGTAGATCAGCAAGTCTCAATCAACCCGCAACACGGCGCGCCAGCGCCAGCAACATCGTGTCGTTGCCCCGCGCGGCTATCAACGAGATGCCCAATGGACAACCCTGCAGCGTCGTCAGCGGCAGTGTGACCTGCGGCAGACCAGCATGCCCGGCGATGCACAACAGGCTCATCGCCCGCGCACGGAAATCATCCAACGCTGCAGCAGGCGTGTTCAACAGCGGCGCGATGTCAGGCACCGTCGGCAGCACGATTACTGCGTTGTCTTTGAGGAGTTCATCCATGCGCCGGCAAACGGCATCGCGCACAGTCTGCGCACCGGCAATATCGCCTGCGGTAATTGTTGCCGTCCACTGCATGCGTTCGCGCACGCCCGGCCCGAGTTTGGGTTGCGCCTGCGCGACCCATGCGCCGAGTTGTTGATGAATCTCCGCGCCCTGCAATACGCGGAAAGCCTGGAACCATTGCGGCAATCCTTCGGCACTGACCGTGACCGGCTGCAAGGGCCCAAGCACGGCTTTGATTTTTTCGACCACAGGCAGCATGGCCTTAGCGGCAACGCTGCCGAGCAGGGCGAAGGCATCTTCCGCCAGCAGCGCAGCGCCCGGCTTCACTGATGCAGCATTACCGAGAAGAACCTGTCCGATCCGCTCCAGCAGCACTGCATCCCGGGCAAACCAGCCCGCGGTATCAAAACTTTTGGCCAGTGCGCAGGCACCTTCCAGCGATACACGGCCATGCGTCGGACGGATGCCGTAGATGCCGCAAAAACTCGCCGGTGCGCGTACCGAGCCGCCGGTATCACTGCCCAGCGCGAAATCGACCAACTTACCAGCCGTCGCCGCCGCCGAGCCGCTGGATGAGCCGCCGGGAATGCGTCCCGGCGCGTTGACGTTGATGGGCGTGCCGTAATGCGCGTTTTCGCCGTTAAGGCTGTAGGTCAGTTCATCGGTCTGCGTCTTGCCGAGCATGTCGGCGCTGGCTGCCAGCAGCGCTTCGACCACCGGCGCCGTGCGCGCCGTGGCGTCATGCGTTGCCAGCCAGTCCGGACTGCCGAAACCGGTTTTGTGACCGGCGATATCGTAGATGTCCTTGACGCCGAAGGTCATTCCGGCGAGCGGACCCTCGCCCGAGCCTTTGACCGCGACGTGGGTATGCCGGCAGAACGCGCCGAGTGCGTCATCGGGAATTGCGGCCATTACTGTGCCTCCAGTTGCTTCAGCAGTTTTTCGTGAATGCCGCCGAAGCCGCCATTGCTCATCACCAGCACCTGGTCACCGGACTGTGCAGCGGCGACGATGGCCTTGATCAGCGCATCGAGATCGGCATGCACTTCCGCCTTGCTGCCCAGCGGCGCCAGCGCTTCGGCCGCGTTCCAGTTCAGTCCGCCGCTGTAACAATAAACATGGTCGGCTTCCTGCAGGCTGCCCGGCAGCGCCTGTTTCATCACGCCGAGTTTCATCGTGTTCGAACGCGGTTCGATGACCGCGAGAATGCGTGCCTTTCCGGCGCGACGGCGCAGGCCTGCAACCGTGGTTGCGATCGCCGTCGGGTGGTGAGCGAAGTCATCGTAAACCGTGACCCCGCGCTGCGTGCCGCGCACTTCCATGCGCCGTTTGACGCTTTCAAAACAGCCAAGCGCTTCGATCGCCAGCGCAACCGGCACACCGGCATGGCGCGCGGCGGCAATCGCCGCCAGCGCATTCTGCCGGTTGTGGGCACCCAGCAGCTTCCATAACACGCGGCCCTGCACGGTACCGGCATGTAGCACATCGAATGCGCCCTCGGCATCGGGCTCCCCCGCCTGCCACGCGCCGCTGCCGCCGAAACGCTCGACCGGCGTCCAGGCACCGCGCGCCAGCACACGATCCAGCGCGGTCTCGGCGCCGTTGGCAACGATCAGGCCGTTGCCCGGCACGGTGCGCACGAGATGATGAAACTGGGTTTCGATCGCGGCGAGGTCGGGAAAAATATCCGCGTGGTCGTATTCCAGATTGTTCAGCACCGCGGTGCGCGGTGCGTAGTGCACGAATTTCGAACGCTTGTCGAAGAAGGCGGTGTCGTATTCATCGGCCTCGATGACGAAAAACGGCGTATCCGTGAGCCGCGCCGACACCCCGAAATTCTGCGGCACACCGCCGATCAGAAAACCGGGATTCATGCCGGCATGCTCCAGAATCCACGCCAGCATTGCGCTGGTGGTGGTCTTGCCGTGGGTGCCGGCAACACCCAGCACCCAGCGTCCGAGCAACACCTGTTCACGCAACCACTGCGGACCCGACACATAGGACAGTCCGCGATTGAGGATCTCCTCCATCAGCGGATTGCCGCGGGTGACCACATTGCCGATGACAAACACATCGGGTTCGAGTTTGATCTGGTCGACGCCGTAGCCTTCGATCAGCGCAATGCCCTGCGCTTCGAGCTGGGTGCTCATCGGCGGATAGACGTTGGCGTCGCAGCCGGTGACCTTGTGGCCCGCCGCGCGGGCGAGCACGGCAAGCCCGCCCATGAAGGTGCCGCAAATGCCGAGGATATGGATATGCATGAAAACCCTGTTTCTGTCGCGCCGAATGATACGCGAATCGTACCGCCAAACCCGGTCAGTTTTTGAAGATGAAATAAACCGCGCCGACCAGACAAAGTCCGGCATAGACAAAGTTCATCTTCACCGGCTGCCCCATCACGAACACCGCAAACGGCACAAATACCGCCAGGGTGATCACCTCCTGCAGGATTTTCAGCTGCGGCAGGGTCAGTACGGTGTAGCCGATACGGTTGGCCGGCACCTGCAGCAGATACTCGAACAACGCGATGCCCCATGACAGGAGGGCGGCAATCCACCACGGCGCGGTGTTGAGGTGTTTCAGGTGACCATACCAGGCGATGGTCATGAACACATTCGACGCGCTGAGCAGCAGCACGGTGGTGACGACAGGCGGCAAGGAGATCATCGGTAACCCTATGTTTTAATTAAATAATTTTAATCGCTTCATTGTAGCGAAAATCAGCCCGCCGTTATAATCGCGCCGTGCCTGCCATCCCCACCCTGCTGCTCACTGGCGCCGACCGCGCCGCCAAAGCCGCCTTCCTGCAGTCGCTGCTGGCGATCCGGCCGCCGCGTGAACGCTGGGCCCTGCTCGATAACGACGGCAACCCGCCGGAAATTTCCGATACAAGCGATGACTTCAGCTTTGCCGTCGTCAGCGGCTGCGCCTGCTGCACCGGCCAGGTCTCGCTGCAGACCGGCATCGTGCGCCTGTTACGCGAAGCAAAACCGCAACGGCTGGTGATTGCCGTTGCCGCCGCCGCGGAACCGGCGGCGCTGATGCAAACCCTGCGGCAGGAACATCTCGCCGCCTCGCTGCACATCGCGCGTCACCTGTGCATCGTCGCCGCCTCGTTGCAAAACGCCGGAGAAGCCGCGCAGGATCTGTGGCTGCGGCAAATGCAGGCCGCCGATGATGTCGTCGCGATGGATGCAGCCGCCGTCACTGCATTGAACAGCCGCATTGCACGCATCATCGGTCCTGCCGAGGCGCGCACGCTCGCGCTGGCCGCGCTGGCCCAGGCCGCGCGTCGCTAAGCGTTCAGAGCGGAATAACCGGCTGACCGGCGGAGCGGGTGCCCGGCAAGGCGGCGTTGTCAGCCGCAAGATAGGTGAACACCGCGGAAAACTTGGTTTGCGTGCTGCGGTTGTTGCCTGCCGCATGGAACAGCCGGCAGTGAAAAAACAGCACATCCCCGGGCTGCAATTCGACCGCGACCTGCGTGCGCAGCAAGGCTTCGTTTTCGGCGACATCCGTGCGCAGGAATTGCGCTTCATCCAGACGCTCCGGCGAAAATTCCATGCGGTGCGAACCGGGAATGACCAGCAAACAGCCGTTGTCGATACGCTCCTCGCCCAGTGCGAACCAAACGGACACCAGTTCCGGACGCTGATAGGACCAGTAACGGATGTCGCGATGCCAGCTGGTCAGACTGCTGAAGCGCGGATCTTTGGTCATCACGCAATTGTGATGCGCCTGGGCCAAGGCAACCCGCGGACCCAGCAACCGGTGCAGACGCGCGGCGATCGGCGCCGCGGTGGCCCACTCGCGAAACACGGCATCGCGGGCATAGGCCTGCAGCAGGCGGCGCACCGTGCGTCCACCGGGGGCTTCCAGGGATTGCGGTGCACCGGGATAACGGGTTTCTGCTTCGTACTCCACCGGCAGCGCCACCGCCGCCAGATCACGCTCCGCGACGCTGCGCATGCGCGCGCATTCAGCCGCCGGCACCAGCCCGCGCGCAATCAGAAATCCGTCGCGCTCGAACTGTGCCGCTTCCGCGGTTGAAAATCCCCCACTCATCTCGTCACGTGACCTGAACACCCAGAAATGAAAAACGGCTGCGCCAAGCAGCAGTGTCACCAGGGAATATACGGGATCCAGGGTATCGGCGGTGAACAGCGAGGGTGTATCGAACACCGAGTCCTGGTAATTGACGCCGAGGGCGAGCAGCAGATTATTCGCTGCATGTGCGCCGATCGCCAGTTCCAGCCGCCCGTCGCGCAGCGTAATCGTCGCCAGAAACAGCGCCATTGCGAAATAATTGGCGGCCATGATCCACAGGCCGTAGGCCGCCACCTCCGGGTTGTAGAGATGCGGCAGCGTGAACACCAGGCTGCTCGCCATCGCCACAAAAGCCGGATGACGCCACAACCGCGACAAGCCCTGCATCAGGTAACCGCGGAAAGCGATTTCTTCCGCCATGCACTGCAACGGGGTCAGCAGCAGCGCCGCAACCACAAAAACCGGCCAGCGCGAGACATCCGGCGTCCATGAATAACGTCCGGGAAACAACAGATTTTCAACGACCGCGCCAAACAGCAGCAGAACACCCCACACCGCGGCCCCCATACCCATGCGGTTCCAGTCGATGCGGGACTGCGGCGTCACCAGCGTACGCCAGGGACGTCGATGCAGCAGGACCGTCACGCCAACGGCACCGGCCATCAGCATCAGGATGCTGGCATTGATCGCAGCAAACTCGGTGACGGCGCCGAGCGGCAGTTGCCGCACCAAGCCATAAACATAGGCGCCGCCGAAAACCCAGCACAGAACCACAAGGGCGACGCCCGGCAGATAGAGCCAGCCGCTGCGGCGGCCGGTGTCCGCAGCCACAAAAAACCGCGCGGCAGGCGAAGTGGACAATGGCAACACGCGGAACGACGTCAGTCCGGGTTGTAGCCCAGATTGGGCGCCAGCCAGCGCTCGGCGTCAGCAACACTCATGCCCTTGCGCCGCGCGTAATCCGCCACCTGGTCACGGTCGATCTTGCCGACGGCGAAGTACTGCGCGTCGGGATGTGACAGATAGAAGCCGCTGACCGATGACGCCGGCCACATCGCAAACGACTCGGTAAGCCGCATGTCGATGCGGGTGGCCTGCAGCGTGTCGAACAGGGCGCTTTTTTCGGTGTGATCCGGGCAGGCCGGATAACCCGGCGCCGGTCGGATGCCGCGGTATTTTTCAGCGACCAGCGCAGCAGTATCCAGCGATTCGTCCGGCGCATAGCCCCAGAACTCGCGGCGGATGCGTACATGCAGCAGTTCGGCAAAGGCCTCGGCCAGACGGTCCGCCAGTGCCTTGAGCATGATCGACGAGTAGTCATCGTTCTGCTTTTCAAAACGTTCAAGCTGTTTTTCCATGCCGAGGCCCGCGGTCACCGCAAAGGCGCCGATGTAATCCGGCACGCCGGATTCCAGCGGGGCGATGAAATCGGCCAGGCACTGGTTGGCCCGACCCGTAGGCTTCTGGTTCTGCTGACGCAGGTTGTGCCAGACCATCAGCGGCGTCTGGCGTGATTCATCGGGATAGATCGCAATGTCTTCGTGATCGATGCGCGCCGCCGGGAACAGCCCGAACACGCCGTTGGCGGTCAGCCAGCGGCCCTCGATGATTTTTTTCAGCATCGCTTGCGCATCGTTGAATACCTTGCGCGCCTCGACACCGACCACTTCGTCATCGAGAATCGCCGGATAAGGCCCCGCCAGATCCCAGGTCTGGAAGAACGGACCCCAGTCGATGTATTTCGCCAGTTCGGCCAGATCGTAATTTTTCAGCGGCTTCAGCCCGGTCATCGCCGGCTTCGGCGGCACATAGGACTTCCAATCGGTGGCCTGCGCGTTGGCGCGTGCGGCCGCGAGCGGAATCAGCTCGGGGCCTTTTTTGCCGGCGTGCTGTTCACGTACCCGTTCGTAATCCGCCGCCAGATCATTCAGGTAACCCTGGCGCAGGTCGTCCGACAGCAGACTGGAGCAGACGCTGACGCTGCGCGACGCGTCCGGCACCCACACCACCGGCCCCTGGTAATGGGGCGCGATTTTGACCGCGGTATGCACGCGCGAGGTGGTCGCGCCGCCGATCAGCAGCGGAATGGTCATGCCGGCGCGCTGCATTTCACGCGCGTTGTGCGCCATTTCCTCGAGTGACGGCGTGATCAGACCCGACAGACCGATGATGTCGGCATTTTCGCGCACGGCGACTTCAGCGATCTGGGTCCACGGCACCATCACGCCCATGTTGACGACTTCATAGTTGTTGCACTGGAGGACCACGGCGACAATGTTCTTGCCGATGTCATGCACATCGCCCTTGACGGTGGCGAGCACAATTTTGCCCTTGGCGCGCACGTCACCCAGCCGCGCCTTCTCCGCCTCGATGAAGGGAATCAGGTGCGCCACCGCCTGCTTCATCACCCGCGCCGACTTGACCACCTGCGGCAGGAACATTTTGCCGGCGCCGAACAGGTCGCCGACGACATTCATGCCGTCCATCAGCGGCCCTTCGATCACCTGGATCGGACGGCCGCCTTCTTTTTCGATCTGCTGGCGCATCTCCTCGGTGTCTTCGACGATCCAGTTGGTGATGCCTTTGACCAGCGCATGGGTGAGGCGCTCGCCGACCGGGGCATTGCGCCAGGCCAGGTCCTCGACCACCACCTTGCCCTTGCCTTTTACGGTCTCGGCGAAGGCCACCATGCGTTCCGCTGCATCGGGCCGGCGGTCGAACAGGATGTCCTCGACGTGCTCCAGCAATTCCTTCGGGATTTCATCGTAAACGCCGATCTGCCCGGCATTGACGATGGCCATGGTCAGTCCGGCCTTGACCGCGTGATAAAGGAAGGCGGTATGGATCGCCTCACGCACCGGATCATTGCCGCGGAAAGAGAAGGACACATTCGACAGGCCGCCGCTGACCCGCGCGTAACGCAGGTTCTCGCGGATCCAGCGCGTCGCCTCGATGAAATCGATGGCGTAGCGGTTGTGCTCCTCGATGCCGGTGGCGATCGCGAAAATGTTCGGATCGATGATGATGTCTTCGGCGGGGAAACCGATTTCACCGACCAGGATCTCGTACGCCTGTTTGGCGATGTCGATGCGGCGCTGATAGGTGTCGGCCTGGCCCTGTTCGTCGAAGGCCATCACCACCACGGCGGCGCCGTAACGCTTGGCCAGCCGCGCCTGATGTTTGAAGGGCTCCAGCCCCTCCTTCATGCTGATCGAATTGACAATGGCCTTGCCCTGCACGCACTTCAGGCCCGCCTCGATGACGTCCCATTTCGACGAGTCGATCATCACCGGCACGCGCGAGATGTCCGGCTCCGAGGCAATCAGGCTGAGGAAGGTGGTCATCGCCGCCTTCGAATCCAGCATCGCCTCGTCCATGTTGACATCGATGATCTGCGCGCCGCTTTCGACCTGCTGGCGCGCCACCGCAACCGCTTCGGTGTAGTTACCGGCAAGAATCAGCTTGGCAAAGGCTCGGGAACCGGTGACGTTGGTGCGTTCACCGACGTTGACGAACAGCGAGTCGTCGCCGATGTTCAGCGGCTCCAGTCCCGACAAGCGCGTCTTGTGTTCGACCTGCGGCACCTTGCGCGGCGGCACATTCTTCACCGCTTCGGCGATGGCGCGGATATGCGGTGGCGTGGTGCCGCAGCAACCGCCGGCGATATTGATGAATCCGCTTTTGGCGAAATCGAGCACATACTCGGCGGTGTTTTCCGGCAACTCGTCGTAGCCGGTCGGCGCCAGCGGATTGGGCAAGCCGGCGTTCGGATAGGCGCAGACGAAAGTGTCAGCGACATTCGACAGTTCTTCGATGAACGGCCGCATCAGCTGCGCACCCAGCGCACAGTTCAGCCCGATGGTCAGCGGTTTGGCGTGGCGCACCGAATTCCAGAACGCTTCCGGCGTCTGCCCCGACAACGTGCGGCCCGAGGCGTCGGTGATGGTGCCGGAAATCATGATCGGCAGCTTCACGCCATGCGTTTCGAAATACTGGTCGATCGCGAACAGCGCGGCCTTGGCATTCAGCGTGTCGAAAATGGTCTCGACCATCAGGATGTCGGCGCCGCCGTCGATCAGCCCGCGCACTGCTTCGGCATAGGCCTCGACCAGCTGGTCGAAATTGATGTTGCGGAAACCGGGGTCGTTGACGTCGGGTGAAATCGACGCCGTGCGGTTGGTCGGGCCCAGCGTGCCGGCAACAAAACGCAGCTTCGCCGGATCCTGCGCTTCAAATTTGTCCGCCGCCTCGCGCGCAATTTTCGCCGCTTCGACGTTCAGTTCGTAGACCAGGTCTTCCATGTGGTAATCCGCCATGGCGACCGAGGTCGAGTTGAAGGTGTTGGTCTCGATGATGTCGGCACCGGCATCGAGATACTGCTCATGGATCTCGCGGATGATCTGCGGCTGGGTCAGCGTCAGCAGGTCATTGTTGCCTTTGACGTCATGGGCAAAATCCTTGAAACGCTCGCCGCGATAGGCCGCCTCGTCCAGCTTGTAGTTCTGGATCATCGTGCCCATCGCACCGTCAAGAATCAGGATGCGGCGCTTGAGCAGTTCGGGCAGTTGCTGGATGCGGGAGGTCATGACTGGGGGAAAGCGCCGGAATGGCACATCAGATGCATGGAAAGTGCGAATTTTATCATGGACTTACGTCAAGACCGGCAGCCGCCTATAATGCGCGTTCTGTCCTGTACGGATGCGCTCATGAAACACCTAGAACCCAAACAAGCTGCCGAATTCCTCAAACAGAACCCGAATGCGGTATTCGTCGACTGCCGCAGCGAGATGGAATACCTGTTCGTGGGCCACCCTGTCGGTGCGATTCACATTGCCTGGAACGACGGCCCGAACTGGGACATCAACCCGCATTTTGTCGCCCACGTCAAAAAGGCGACCAGCGTCGACCGGCCTGTGGTGGTGATCTGCCGCAGCGGCAACCGGTCGCTGGATGCGGGACGTGCGCTGGAGGAAGCCGGTTTCACCCAGGTCTACAACGTGCTGCACGGCTTTGAAGGCGAGCTCGACGACCACCACCATCGCGGCTCGACCACCGGCTGGCGCTTTGAAGGGTTGCCCTGGGAGCAATGCTGAACGCGGCGCGATCCGCGCCTTGCGTTGCTTATTTCCCGCGCTGCGCAGCCAGCCAGTCGCGGATGCAGGCCTGCACCGGCTCATAACTGTGCTGTTTTTCGAAGTAGTGGTGGATCTCGCCCTTGCGCAATCCCGTCTGCATCGCGCGATTCATCGTCTGTCCGCTGACGATGATGCGCAGCGTTGACGGCTGTAACGCGGCCGCCTGGGCCAGCAGCTGCGCCCCGTTCATGCCGGGCATCGAAAAATCGGAAACGATGATGCCGACAGCGCGTGAGCGTAGGATCGCCATCGCGGCCTCGCCGTTACCCGCCGTGAGGATTTCGTAACCTTCGGGGCGCAACGCCCGGCTCGACAGGGTCAGTACATCGGGATCATCATCCACCAGCAGCACCACCTTGATCGACTCCGTCACCGGTGTCTCAGGTTCTGCGGCCAGCAAGCGGATCTCCGGCGCTGCCAACGCATAGGCCGGCGCAGCAATGCGGCTGCCCAGGGTGAAATAAAAGGTTGAACCGACGTCGGGTGCGGATTCGGCCCAGACCTCGCCGCCATGACGACGCATGATCCGGCGCACCGTCGCCAGTCCGATTCCGGTGCCGGGAAATTCACGTTCGGTATGCAGTCGCTGGAATGTACCGAACAGACGGTCGGCATGCGCCATGTCGAATCCGGCCCCGTTGTCCCGGACGAAGTACACCATGCCGCCATCACGCAACTCGGCGCCGAATTCGACACGGGCCTGCGGCTGCCTGCCGGTGAATTTCCAGGCGTTCTGCAGCAGGTTCATCAGTGCCGCACGCAGCAGCCCCGCATCACCCCGGACACGCAATCCCGCTGCTGCCGAAAAAGCCACTTCCCTGGCGGCAAATTCGCGCCGCATTTCCTCGGCGATCGCCACCGCCATTCCGCTCAGATCGACATCGACGATTGTCAGCGCGGTTCGCGTCACCCGCGACAGACGCAGCAGGTCCTCGATCAGCGCCGACATGCGCTGCGATGCGCCGCGGATGCGTGCCACATAATCGCGTCCCGCCTCGTCCAAATCGTCGCCAAAATCCTCGAGCAGCGCGGCGGCCATGCCGTCGATATGACGCAGCGGCGCGCGCAGATCATGCGACACGGATGACGCAAAAGCCTCGAGTTCTTCATTGGCGATGGTCAGCTGCGCCGTGCGCTCGACAACACGGGCTTCCAGCTCGGTGTTGAGTTTCTCCACCTCCAGCGAACGCCTTTTGAAATCGGTGACATCGCGGCTGATCGCCACCAGTCCGGTGACATTGCCGGCACTGTCGCGCAGCGGCATTTTCGCCGTGACATACCAGCGCGGATTTTCCCGGGATCCGATCATCACTTCGCGCAACGGGCTCGGCTGGCCGCTCTCCAATACCGCGCGGTCCTCGGCTTCTACCCGCGCCGCAATGTCGGGGGGCAGCAGATCGCTGTTGTGCAGGCCGAGGACATCCGTGCGTCCCGGCGCCCGTGCCTGCATCCAGGCGGCATTGGCCAGCATGAAGCGCAGATCGCGATCCTTGGCGCGGATGCGATCCGGCAGGTTGTCGATCACCGTGCGCAGCAGATTGCGTTCGGCCGCCAGCGCTTCCCGCGCCAGACGACGCTCGGTGACATCACGGGCAATGCCCAGCAGCGCCGAAATCCGTCCTGACGCGTCGTGCAGCGGCGCGGCATGGATTTCCAGCCAGCAGCGTTTGCCGTGAATGCCGAAGGCCTCGAACTCGAGCACGCCGGTCTGCCCCTCCAGCACGGCATGCTGGAGCCGCACAAAGGCGCGACGGTACTGCGGCGCCACCTGATTGAGAAATGGCCAGCGCCGCATCTCCGCCAGACTGGTCGCCTCGAGCATGCGCAATCCGGCGGGATTCATGTCCAGCAGATCGCCCTCCGGCGCGACGATGGCGACGCATTCCGGTTCTGCAGCAATAATCGCGCGCAGCCGCCCTTCACTCTCACGCAGCCGCTCCTCGGTCAGCTTGCGCGCGTTGATGTCCTGATAGGTCGCGATGATGTGATCGGGATTGCCATTGACGTCAGGCACCACCGTCACCGACAGATCCACCCACAACCAGCTGCCATCCTTGCGCCGGATGCGTTTTTCCCTGGTATAACTGCCGACCTGCCCTTCGACCAGTGCCGCGTTGTTGATGTCCGCATCCCCGTTCTCCTCGGGCAGCGTGATGTCGGCGGTACTCATCCTGGCCAATTCTTCGCGGCTGTAACCGGTCATTGCGCAGAAACGGTCGTTGACCGTCAGCCAGGGTGAATGCCGGTCATGCGCGTCCCTCAGGGTAATCCCCAGTCCGGCCTGTTCGAATATGGCGCGGAACCGCCCTTCGCTTTCCTGCAGCGCCGCCTCGCGACGCTTGAGTTCGGTGATATCGACAAAGGAAACGACGACCTGACCGTCCGCCGTCCTGCCCTCGCGGATCAGGTGATAACCACCCTCGGGCCGTCGGCGCTCAATCACCCGCCCGTCCGGATTGCGGTGACGCGCAACCCTATCGGCGACAAAGGCGTTGACGTCGTCAATCTCGCCCATCGCCTTGAGCGCCCGTCCGCGGTCCAGGGCAAGTGATTCAAACAACATGCCGGGACGCAGGTTTTCGGTGGCGGTTTCCTGCATCCGGCGATAGGGCTCATTAAAAAAGATCAGCCGGTCATCCCGGTCATACAGGGCCAGTCCTTCGCCGATATGCTCGGCGATGGTGCGCAACCGCGCCTCGCTTTGCCGCAGTTCCTCGGCATAGGACCGCTGCCGCGCGTACAGCAACAGCAGTCCGGCCAGCGCCACCAGGCCCATCACCACCATCAACACAACCGCTGCGAATTCAATATCCATCCGAACCCGTCATTCCTCTGGAGACCAATAAACCTGCGTCCGGTGGCCGGCCGCTCACCCGCGGGTCATCCGGCGATAGCGCATCCAGGCCAGCCATCCCATGAACATCAGTCCTCCCATGGTCAGCGCCAGTGTCAATGCATGGCCCGAAACCAGCGGCGACACCAATCCGGCAGTCAGCCCCGCAAACAGGCTGTGCGCGAAACCCTGGAGCGATGAGGTCATTCCGCGCAGTTTGGGAAACAGCTCCAGCGCCAGCAGTGTGGCGCTGGGCATCGCCAGCGCCATGCCGACGGTATAAATCATCACCGGCAGTACGGTCCACGGCAACGCCGCAGGCTGCAACACGCAATAAGTGATGTTAAAGACGGCGGCGGCGCACATGATCATGTAGCCGATGCTCACGGTGCGGCGCGGCTCAATGCGGCTGGCCAGACGGCCGGACAGAAAGGCGCCGATCAACACCCCGCCGATCCCCGGCACAAACAGCCAGGCAAAATCCTTTTCCGTCATGCCGAGCAGCCCGTAGATGACAGCCGGTGCCGACACGATATAAAGAAAAAAACCCGAAAAATTAAAGGCAATCATCACGCACAGCAGCACCAGCCGGGGATCACTGCCGAGACGCCGGTAGTTGCTGAGCAACGGTCCGGCATGAAAAGGCTGGCGGTCTGCGACAGGATGTGTTTCCGGCAGCCAGCGCAAGGTGCCGGCAATCAACAACACGGCGTAAAGCGTCAGAAACCAGAAAATGGCGCGCCAGCCGATGGCGCCCTGCAACCAGCCGCCAATCACCGGCGCAATGGCCGGCGCAATGCTGAAGATCATGGTCACCAGCGACATCAGGCGCTGGGCGGCGTGGCCTTCAAGACTGTCGCGGATGATGGCGCGACCGACGATGATGCCGGCGCCGGCGGATAGCCCCTGCACCGCCCGCCACAGCAGCAGTTGCGGCAGGCTTGCCGACAGCGCGCAACCGATCGATGCCATCGCGTAGACAGCGAGGCTGACCAGAATCACCGGGCGCCGGCCGAATGAATCGGACAGCGTGCCGTGAAACAGCGTCATGAACGCCAGGGTGAACAGATACAGGCTCAGCGTCTGTTGCAGCTGCGCGGTTGTGGCGGCGAACTCGGCCCCGATATGCGGGAACGACGGCAGGTAGGTATCGATCGTGAACGGACCGATCATGGCGAGCGCGGCCAGGATCGTGGCCAACGCGGGAACTGCAATCGGCACGGTATGCCGTGGGGGTGTGGTCATGCGGCTTCGGGTTGGTGATACGGCTTGTCCCCGACATTCAAGCCACCTACCGCTGACGGATCAGGGACATGTACCGCCAGCGTCGCCAACCATCATAACGGGATTCCGCAGACAAAGTGCGGACGGTTCAACGGCCCTGCGGTGAAGATTCCACAATCGCAAGATCAATCTCGACCCAGAACTGCGAACCCAGATCCTTGCGGCTGCTGGCGCCTATTACGCCGTGCATCAACTCCACCAGCCTCTTGGAAATCGACAGACCCAGTCCCGCGCCGCCATGACGTCGAGACATCGAAGAGTCGACCTGCTTGAAGGGCTGGAACAACAACCCCAGGTCCGTGTCATCGATGCCGATCCCGGTGTCAAAAACCTCAAGACGCAGCGTGTACCGGCCCGTGATGAAAGCCCTCCCGCTGAGCACCACCTGAACCTTTCCGGCTTCGGTGAATTTGATCGCATTGTTGACCAGATTCGAAAGCACCTGGCGCAAGCGCATGGGATCGCCTAGACAATATGCCGGCACATCGTCAGCCGACTCGAATTCCAGCGCAATATTCTTGACGCGGGCATTGGGCGCATAAAGATCAACCACGCCGGCGGCCAGTTTGCAGGGAGAAAACCCGGACTCGTGAAGCGACAATTCCCCTGCCTCGATCTTTGACATGTCGAGTACATCGTTGATGATGTCACGCAGCTGCAGGCCGCTGGCATAAGCCATGTCGGCAAAGCCCTTTTGCTCGGTATTGAGCGGGCTGTCCCTCAACAACTCCGAAAAACCGAGCAAACCGTTCAGGGGCGTGCGCAGTTCATGGCTCACCATGGCCAGAAACTCTGATTTGGCCCTGCTGGCATCCTCCGCCCGCTGCCGCAACAGATCCATTCTCGCCGTATCCGCCTCGCGGCGCCGTAGCAGCCGGATAAAAAGCCACCCAAAGAAACTCGCAACGGCCAGGCCTATGAGAGTGACCGTGATAATGGTCCACTTCAATACCTGCCATTCCGCCAGATAAACCGCCTCAGGCACGGTTACAGTCAGCAGCGCGGGATACCGTTTCAACCGGCTGACCCCGATAATACGTCTGTCCTTCACCTTCTCATCCGAGAGGCGCGGTCCCATATAAAAGATCGCCCCCGTACCCTCGGGATTGTCGCGCAGGATTCCCGGCATGGCACCGTTACGGAAAGATTCGCCCAGCAGCTTGTCGTTACGCGGCCAACGGGACAGCACGACATAGTCATCGCGAAACAGCGAAACGCTGCTGCCCGAGGGCATCCTGATCCGTTCGAAAAATTCCGAGAAAAAACTGCTGCGCAGGCCGACCACCACCATGCCGATGAACCGCCCGTCGCGGTCATTCAGCCTCTGACTGATATAAAAAGTCCAGGTGCCGTTGACGCGGTTGGCAATCGGCAGGCTGATGTCGCGTTTGCCCGTCGCCCCACCTTCCCGAATGGCATCGACGAAATAATCGCGGTCTGCGAGATTGAGCTTCGGCGGCGGATAGCTGCGGGTGGAATTGATGATTTCACCATCCTCAGCAATGACGGTGACCACATCGACCTGCTGCAGCGCCGACATGCGGTCTTTGAGAATCTGGTGCATTTCGGGCCCGGACATGCCCTTGCGTAATCCCTGGGCATCCGTGATCCCCTTCGCCATGATCAGCTGGGTCACGCTGTCGATCAGCAGGAACGAAGAGTCGAAATTCTGTTCGATATACGCCGACAGCTTGACCAGATCACTGGAGACCGTACCGAGCCAGCGATCCGCGTTCTGGTCGTAGGTGACTTTCAACTGGACCGCGCCGCGCAACAGGATGAGCGCCAGAAAAACGCTGCCGATCAGCACGGCCATGCGTGTCGGGGAAAGACGACTCAATCCGGTTATTTTTCCGCTCAGGAACATGGATTACAGGTTTGTGATTGTCGTTTACATGCGGACGGATATTGCTGCTGGCAAATCCCGTTCGGCGAGCTTTATGAAATATAATGAAAGACTGAATTTAATTTCCGGCCCGAGCGCCCTAACTACACCGCTCCCGCATTTCAAACTTCATAACCACCCGACAACTGCCCGATGTCCGCGCCATTACAACCACCACAGCAACCGTCAGCCGCGCAAAGCCCGATGGATGACCGCGTATTGCTGGAATATCTCGGTGACGATGACGCATTAAGGCGCGAGGTGCTGCAACAGTTCCTCGACACGCTGACCAACGACCTACGGCAACTGCAATCTGAACTGCGTGACAGCAATGTCGCCGCTGTGCAACGCAGCGCGCATCGCCTGAAAGGCGCCGCCTATATGGTCGGCGCCCGCCCTCTCGGTGACAGTGCAATGGCACTGGAGCAACTCGCCCGCGCCGGCGATCCGGCGGGCTTTGATACGACCTGGGGCCTCATCAACGCTGAACACCAGCGCCTGCTGCAGCATCTCGCTGCACAACAGCTCAGCCCGACCCCGCGCTAACCGGCACCCGCCCGGCAGAGCACTACCCGCAATCACCGCAGGAAACGGGAGTAACCCTGGGTGAGTGCGGGCAGCACCCATTCCGCACATCAACACAACCTGTTGTTTTTAAATAGCTTTCTGATTCTTAGCGGAATCAGCAATCCAACTTTCAGTGCCCGCCTGGAAAAAAGGCCATCGCACGACATCATTCACCACATCACGATTGGAACAAGCAATCAGTGAAAAGAAGGGAAGGGTTTGGTGCCTTTTGCCCTTTGCATTTTATCATAATTCTCATTAATATCATATGAATATTTGATTTCAGCGCCGTGCGACCCGCTTCCAGAGGGGGTCGACCTAACAAAACTTCAACGCAGCGGAAATAGAGCGATGGCCAGATCGACGCGCAGAAAAGTCCAATTACCGAGTTTCCGGCCCGGGGATGTGGTCAGCACGCGGTTCGGCATCGGCGTCGTCCTTCACGCCTTTGTGGGTTCGATCCATCGCAACCGCCAGATCACCTACAGCCTTGAACTCAAAGGCAAGTTGAAACCCCGGGTATTGTTTGAGCGGGAACTGACGCTCTGCGTCCAGCGCGAAACCGCCGTGCCGGTACCACTCCAGCGCCCGCAGCGCAACGCGCCCCGCATCGAACAGCTGGCCGCGGCCTGAACTGCAGTTACAGTCCCGCTGCAGGGCCTGCGGGCCTGCCCCGACGCGTCTGGATGGAACGCGTCGACCGAGCCGGGGCTGCCCCCCACATTCACTCCACGATTGATTCAACCTTCAAGGCTGAAAAAAACAACGGGGCTTCCTGAGAAGCCCCGTCGTCTTTGATGGCGGACGGCATCACCGCCAGCCTGAGCCTTGATCTCCGCGATCAGAAACCCGGCCCGTTGGTCGCCACGCGGGTTGCCACACCGCCCTTGCTCGACTGCACCACCACCGAGGTCGGCTTCACGCGTGCGGCGTCTCCGGGAATCCGGGTCACCGGCAACTGCCAGCAGGGACTGGCGACCGAGCACTGCACGGTACCGATCACCCGCGGACGCTCACGCGCATCGTTGGCCTCGAGCAGCAGATCGATCGGCACCGTTACGCGGCGCATTGCGGTCTGCGGCAGCACCGTATTGCGGTTGTTGAAACCGGTCACAAACAGCGTGGGCACCGGCCCGCTCGGCTGAGAGGTTTTGGCCACCACCATGATGCCGCGGTTGCCGCCCAGCCGGGTCCAGGTCACACCCTCGATGGTCACCGTATCGGGCGTCGCCACCGGCGTCACCACCGGCACTGGCGGCGGCGCGATCACCGGCGTCACCACCGGTATTACCGGCGGATTGCGCGGCGCCGGCGGCGGGGCCAGCAGCTCCGCCGGCATGCAAGCGCCGTTACGCAACACCAGCGGCGCGGCACAGACTGGCGGTGCGACCGTGGTCTCGCAACTGCCGGTACTCGACGCGCAGAAGGTCTCTGCGGGTGTCACCGCCACCGCGAAGGTCGGCGGATCGATCGGCGGCCATGCCAGCACGCTGCTGTTGCCGTTGAAATCAAACGTACCGTTCACCGGCGTCACATAGGACAGGATGCGGTTGCGTGCATCGGTCAGCGGTGCAGCGGTGAATTTCGGATCGTTGTACGGGCCGGTCGGCAGCGTGCGCGCCTGCAGACGCGGATCGACACCCTCGAAAGGATAGGGATCGAGCGGCTGCGGATTCGGCTCGCAAACGCCGTCCTTGCAACCACCGGGGCTCAGGCGACGGTCCAGCGTCCACGGCAGGCCGGTGAACTGGAAGGGCCAGGCCATCTTGGTCAGATCGAACTCCTGCCATTCCGGGAAACCGACGCCACCCAGATTGACGCCCAGCGGCACCAGATACTCGCCATTGGTCGCCGCCGCACCCTTGATGTCCACCGTGGTCGGCGTGATGCCGGCGGCCAGTGCCGCCAGCCGGTGGCCGGTACGGGCAATGATTTCCCGCGGCATCGGGCTGACGATCGCCAACTGTTCAGCGATCGAACCGGCCTGGGTATTCAGGTTGACCGGGCAGAAGCCACTGCCAAACCGCGGCTCGGCGCGCAGATTGCTGCACGGGTTATCGGTGACTTCGTTGGAACCGGTTGCAAAATCCACGTTGTAGCGGATTTTCCAGATATGACCGCCGACGCCGGGCACCAGGCCATTGGCGCTGCAATCACCGCCACCACCGATCAGATCGCAGGCGCGTACCGAAGCCCAGGGCTTTTCGACGCGGCTGTTGGTCACCGGATCGTAGTGCAGGGTCCATAGCAGCACATCAGGGCGCAGCGTCGAAAAACCGATCAGCAGCGTACGCGCGCGCAGGTTCTCGTAACCGGGCGCATCCTGTTCCACTTCCTCCGGCATCACGTAGTCGGGCTGACTGAGATTCTGCCGGGTTTCCAGCGCGATTTCAGTGACCGAGCTGTGGAAGGACAGGAAACGCACACCGTTGACGGTCTCGAAATTGCCTTCGAGCTTGATCTCGTCGCCGAGGCGGATCGGCGCCATGAAGCGCGAATCATTGACCATTCCGCTGGGGGTCACCGGCCGATTGCTGTCAGGGCACAACACATCGCCACGCGCGGGATCGACGGCACTCGACTGCGCGATCTGCGCCGGTACTGCCGGCGAGAAGTTCGGATCTGCCGGGCCGTTACCCTGCGCTTCCAGACCGACAAAAGGCCGCGCTACCCGGCTGGGGATACACATCGGATAGCCGGTCACTGCGGTGTTGGTATAGTTGTCCGGGTCATTGGTAAAGCGCGGGTCGGCACTGCAATTAGGGCTGCCCACAGCGCAACCGAGGCCCTGCTGCACCGTGTGGCGCTGGGTCGGATCATTCATCCGCGCCAGCATGCCCTTGTCCGGGTCACCGAGGACGCCATTGATGCGCAGATAACCGTCATCGTGATTGATATAGGTCACCGCGCCGGTGACCACTTCCTGCCCCTTGTCGATCAGCATGTCACCGGCAATGATGTTGCCGCCATTGGTACGGTTGGCGGAAATGCTGGCATAGGCACCGGTGCCGGTGGTGTTGCAGCGGTCGGTGCTGGTCAGCCCAGACTCACCGATCGACTTGCACGCCGCTGGCGCCTGGTCGAATAACTGCCACAGCGTCAGCCGGTTGGCCGCCAGGTCGATCAGCAGATTGCGCGGGATGGTCACGTACTGCCCGCTGATGACCATGGTGCCGCCGGTCCAGTAGTTATTCGGCTCGTTCAGGGTGATGCGCGAAATCTCCCCGCTGATCTGCACGGAAGTGGCAGCCTGCGCCGCGACTGGGCTCAGCGTGAATCCGCTCGTGAGGATCAGGACCAGTGACGCCGCGGCGCGGCGCAGCACATTGCCGCGGGAAGTTGATTTGCAAATCATGGGCATTCCTTGTTCTTGGGTAGCATTCGGGAACACAGTCAGCAAGTTCATGTTGGCGGGCTCCCGGTCAGAACGATTGGTTGTTGGTCGGCAGCTGCGTCGCCGCGCCACCCTTGCTCGATTGCACCACCACCGAGCTCGGCTTGACGTTGCGCGGCAGTCGGGTCAGCGGCAGTTGCCAGCAGGGATCGGCGGCGGAACACTGCACTGCGCCTACATCCGTGCCGATGGGCACCACCGAGCGGATCATCGCGGTCTGCGGCAGCAAGACATTGGCGCCGTCAAACGCCGTGACAAACAGATTCGGCACCGGACCGGCTGGTTGCGACGATTTGGCGATCACTCGCAAGCCACGCTGACCACCGATCGGCACCCACACTACGCGTTCAATGGTGACGGTATCCACCGCTGGGGTGACGGGCGGGGTCACCGGCGGGGTGACGGGCGGGGTCACCGGCGGCGTGACCGGCGGGGTGACCGGCGTAGTGAAGGTCGGCGGCGCCGGCGGCGGCTCAGCTTCCACCGAAACCAGGGCCTGCACACAGGAACCGTTCTGCAACACCAGCGGCGCGACGCACACTGGCGGCGCCACCGGCTGCATGCAGCTGGTGTTGCCGGCAGCAGCGCCTTTCGCACAATAAGCGATTTGCGGCGTCACGCGAATTTCTTGCGCGTCCGGATCGACCGGCGGCCAGGCCAGCACGCTGGCATCACCGTTGAAATCATACACCGCGGGCTCGGCGGTGCCGATGCGCGTCATGTAGGACAGGATGCGGTTGCGCACATCGCTCAGCGGCGCCGCGGTGAATTTCGGATCGTTATAGGTGCCGACCGGGATGTTGCGCGCCTGGGTACGCGGATCCAGCCCTTCGAAGGGATAGGGATCCAGCGGCTGCGGCGTGGTTTCACAACCGTCCTTGCAGCCGCCGGGACTCAACCGCCGGTCCAGCGTCCACGGCATCGAACTAAAGAAAAACGGCAGCGCGGTCTGGGTCAGGTCGACCTCGACCATTTCCGGCATGCCAATGCCGCCAAGGCCGCCCATGCCGAGAATGCCGTTGGCGATGGGAAACAGATACTCGCCGTTGGTGGCCTTGTTGCCGCGGATGTCCACGGTCACCGGCTCGTAGCCGGCGGCGCGCGCCGCCAGCAGATGCCCGGTACGCATGATGATTTCGCGCGGCAGCGGGCTGAGCACGCCGAAGATGTCGTTCAGCGATACCGACTGGGCACTCTGGTTGTTCGGGCAGAAGCCGTTGCCCATCCGCGCATCGGCTCGCAGATGTGTACAGGGATTTGATCGCTCACGCGCTCCCGTGAGGAAATCAAGGTTGTAGCGTAATTTCCAGATGTTGTTGCCAACGCCCACCACAAGACCGTTGTTCAATCCACAGTCGTTGCCCGCTCGTGTCACCAGATCGCAGCCCTTGGTCGTGCCCAGCGGTTTTTCATGGGGCAGGTTCTGCTCTGGATCGTAGTGGACCGTCCAGAACAGCACGTCGGGGGGCAGTGTGGAGTAGCCGATGAACAGGCCGCGGATGCGCAGGTTGTTGAAGCCCGGCGCATCGAGTTCGACTTCATCCGGCGCCAGATAGTCGGGCTGGGTCAGTGCGGTCTTGGTGGCGATGGCCACCGAAGTTGTCGATGTGTGGAAGGACAGGAAGCGCGTGCCGTTTACAACCTCATAGTTACCCTCGAGGCTGATATGGTCGCCGACCTTGATCGGCGCCATACGTCGCGAATCCACCACCGGGGTGTTGGGATTGGCGGGACGATTGCTCTGCGGGCACAGCTCATCGCCATTGGCCGGATTCGCCAGACTGGAGCGGGCGGTGCCCCCGGCGACCGCCGGTGAAGCATCAACGCCAGTGCCCTGCGCCGGCAAACCGGCCCAGGTCCTCGCCACGCGGCTCGGAATACACATCGGAAAACCGGTCACCGCGATATTGGTGTAGTTGTCCGGATCGTTACCGAAGCGCGGATCGGGACTGCAGTTTTCCGATCCGGTAGCGCAGCCGATGCCCTGCTGCACCGTATGGCGTGAGGACGGGTCGTTCATCCGCGCCAGCAGGCCGGTGCCCGGGTCCACGGTTGGCGTTGCGGGATTGGCCGGTGTGCCATTGATGCGCAGATAACCGTCGGTGTGATTGATATAGGTCACTACGCCCGAAAGGCTTTCGCGGCCCTTTTCCAGGAAGAGGTCACCGGCGATGACATTGCCGTTGCGCGTCCGATTGGCAGCCACGAAGGCAAAACCGCCCTTGCCGCTGGTGTTGCAGGTATCGGATTTGGCCAGACCGGTCTGCCCCAGCGCCTTGCAGGCGGCGGGCGCCTGATCCACCAGCTGCCACAGCGTCAGCCGGTTCGCCGGCAGATCGGCCAGCAGGTTGCGCGGGATGATGACGGATTGGCCGCCGATCACGATGGTGCCGCCCGACCAGTAATCCCCGGGAGTCGTCAGCGACAGGTGCTGGATTTCACCGGAAATCGGCGCCGCAGTGGCAGCGGCCGCTGCCTGCGCAAGCGACGGCATCAGACCGCTGATCAAGGCTAGTGCAGCCAACAAAGGGCGGAACATCCCGATGGCTGAAACGGCTTGAACGGGCTTGAGCGATTCCTGAATTTGCGACAACGGTTGCGGATTCATCGACGGCCTTCCGATCGAAAATATTAAAAACAATAAATTGGGCAAAAATGGTGTTAACCCAAAACTGACCGGCATATTATTGTTTTTATCATTTATTGACAATGGGTGATTTCTGTTTTTATCGATATAACCCGGACAAAACTGTAAGTAATTGTTTAATAATGATTATTTTTATACTGCTGATTACATTTACGGATTGCGAATACCCTCAAAATGAAAAAAGGGGCCCTGAGGGCCCCTTTTACCGGCTTGGAAAACCGGTCCACCCGACCCCTTGGGGTCGAAACAACACCTTCGCGCCGGGCCTTACTGGGTGACCCGTACGGCGAATTGGGTGCAGCCGCCGTAAGCCGGCGAGTACGCCACCAGCGAAGTCGGCGCCACGGCGCCGGCCGGCAGGGTAATCTGCGCGACATCCCAGACGCCGACCGCTGTCACCGGCAACGAGCGTCCGAGCAGAGGCAAGGCCGACGGATTGGCGCAGGCATTGGCTGTGGTGCTGGCGTTGCGCAGTTCGATCACCTGTCCGGCACGCACCGTGCTGATACCGGTCGCCGTCAGCACATTGCTGCGGGTGCGGAAACGGCCGGTCCCGGTCAACGTTTCTGCCGCGACCACATTCACCGCGACCACGCCGCGGTTGGCGACCACCCCGACGTTATCGGTGAAGGTGTAGCTCATGGTGTAGCTGCCGGCGGATTGCGGTGTGAACTGCAGCTGCCCGTTGAGGAAAGCCGCGGTGCCGGGTGCCGCCGCCAGGGTTGTGGTGTTAACAGGATCACCGATCAGCGTCAGTGAGGCCACATTGACACCAGCGGGCGCAAAATCATTGGCGAGTACATTGACGGTCAGCGTACGGCCCGCCGTCGTGGTCAGGTTCAGATCGTCAATCGCATCCGGCAGACCGCTGACGTTGCCGACATTGACGGTGATCCTGCCGCGCGGCGAGATCATGTTCTGCAGCGTCGTCACCTGGTAATAAAAGACATCGGTGATGCCGCCGCGGCCCGAAGGCGGCGTGTAAGTGATCTGATTGCCGGCGACGCGCACCGCCCCGCCTTGCGCGGTGAGCGCCGTGCCGTTGACGAGTGCCGCCGTGGTGGCCAGCGGGCAACTTGCGGTGCCGCTGATCTGTGCGGCGCTGTAACACACGCGCAGATTCGGTACTGCCGCAACGCCGACATCGTTGGCCAGCGCATCGATCGCTACAGGCACGTTCATCGCCGTCGACACCGTGTCATCGAGCAGCAGAGGCGTCACCACGCTGGCACCGCTGTAACGGACCAACTGCGTGTCACGGCCGCCAAGACTGGAAAGCACTGTCACCGCATTGGGCGGCGTCTGCACATTGGGAACGGTCACAGTGGCGATCGCCAGCTTAGAAGCGCCATCAGTTTTCAGCTGAAAATCGATCGCCGCACCGGCCACCGTTTTTGCCGGGAGATTGAAATTATCCAGCGTGAGACAGGGAACCGAACAGGTGCCGACAGCACTGTGCTGTTGCAGGAAGGCGCCCGACTCCGCTGTCACCTTGAGCTCCTTGGTGTTGGCATTGTAGGTCGCACCGGTAATCATCAGCTCGTCGACCAGTTTCACGTCCTGCTGCGACGCCGGCTGGTCGGTCACGGTGCGGATGCGCGCGTGGGTGTAGACCGGTGTCGCCTGCGTGACTGCCGGCACGCCGGCGAAACGCACCGGGGCGCTCTGGCCCTGGAAGAAATTGAAACTCGGCGTCGCGGTGTTCGCGGAGTTGGGCACCGCAAAGCGAGTCATGCCAAGCTCGGCGGTAAAGTTGGCTGGATTCGCCGGGTCGGTGTGGAACAGGCTCATCGCCAGCTCAGGCGCCGGACGACCGACCTCCTGCAGCGCATTCGCCCAGGCGCCGATACGGAAGCTGTCGGGCGTGCCATCGGCATTGGTATCGACTACGCGGTAAGTCACCCGGTCAATCACCGCGCGCGACGGCATCGGGCCATCATACAGCCGCCCCATCACCGTGAACGTTTCGGCATAGACTGCCTCGGTGACACCGCAATTACCGGACTGAATGCCCGGTCCTTCAACGAGAAAATAATTATTGAAATTCTGCGCAGTGATCGACGCCGGTATATAGGGCTTGGTGCTGCCTTTCAGCGGGTTCGCAACCGGGCTGCCAGTCACCGGTACCAAATCGGCGTTGTTGGACAGGTAACGCTTGCCGTTGGGACCAGTGATCGGTGTCAGCATTGCGCCGCCAGGCTGGGTCGCAGGCGCCAGGAAAGGCCCGACCGATGAACGCAGTGCACCGACGAAATCGCCGGGTGCGCCGATACCGAAATCATCGGTTTGCGAGATGCGTGTGCCGGCGACGCCCTGGAAAGTCTGCGGCGGCTTGTTCGGTGTGTAAAAGGTGTAGCTGCCGTTGCAGGGCACGTTGTTGACCCGAACACGCCAGCGGCCGAAAGTAATCTGGTCCGGACTTTGCACCGCCGTGCCGGAAAAAGTCGATTGCAATGCCATCACCACCTGCGTGCTGCCGGCGCCTGGGGTCACTGCACCGGTCTTGGGATCGGCGCCCGCGCTCACCACATTGGTCGCAGCCCCCCAGTAAAAATGTTCAAGTCCCCAATGCTGCGGAAACTGCTCGGCCCCCGACGCATTGAGCGTGGTGTTGCCGGGCAGCAACAGGCACAGGCCCTGATCGAGCGTGGCCTGGCTATCGATGCTGCATAGCTCCATCGCCATGCCGCTGCGATCCTGATACCAGGCCGGAAAGCCATGTGCGGCATCCACGGGGCCAACGCGCTGCAGTTCGGCAAACGCCGGCGACAGACCCAGCACCGCGCCGATGCCACAGGCCATCATGGATTTTGTAAAACGCTTCATCACCATCTCCCGCTGTTTTGATCGCCAGTCTGCCGCGCAACAATCACCGCGGTACTTGGATCCAAGATTTCATTGGAAAGAAGCGGCAAAACACCGCTTCTTTTCACTGCCACCTCGAATCCGGCTGCGCCCGACAGCGCGCAGCCGGTTTTTGGCTTGAAACTTATTGCACGTTGACCTGTGCACAGCCGCCGAAGGTCGGCGAGTACACATAGACTGCGGCAGGACGGGTCGCCAGTGCGATGGCACCGAAGTCATACGCACCGCCCGCACCAACGTTGACAACACCGATCTGCGTGCCCTGGGTCGGCGCATTGCAGCCAACCGTGCCCGCTGCCGGGACACGCAGCTGAAGCGGCTGACCCTGCGCGATGTTGGACGTGCCGTTCACCGCGACCGTGCCGAGCGCTGGAGCGCGACCCGCACGCCACAGCGCACGCTGCACTGTCAGAGTTTCGGCGCCGATCGCATTGACCGCGACCACAGCTTGGTCCGCCGTGGTACCGGCGTTGCTGTCAAAGGTGTAGGCCATGTTCCAGGTGCCCGCGCTGGGCGCCGTGAACACCAGGCGACCGTTGAGGAACACTGCGGAGCCGGTGGCCACTGCGCCGGTGACGGTATTGAACGGCTGGGTCGTCAGACGCAGCGTGTTCAGGTTGACGCCACCCGGTGCGAAGTCGTTGGCGAGAACATCCATCGACAGCGGCTGGTTGACCACACCGGTGTTGCCCAGATCGTCACGGGCATCCGGCAGGCCGTTAATGGCACCGATGTTGACATCCACACGCTGGCGCTGGGTACCGCCCACAACCGTGGCCGCCTGGTAGTAGAAGGTATCGGTGGCACCGCCGAAGTTGGCACGCGGGGTGTAGGTGATCATGCCGTTGGCCACGACCATCTTGCCGCCCTGCGCCGTGCAGTTCGCCGTTGCCGTGCCGACCGTGCAGGTCGCCGCGGGGTTGGGCACTGCACAAGTACCGCCGGTCGGCGCCGTGCACACCAGCAGGTTGGGCACTGCCGCCACACCAACGTCATTGGCAAGCACGTCGATGGTGACAGGCACGTTCATGAACGTGGACGCGGTATCCGGCTGGAACGACGCCGTGCCGGCCGCCGCACCGAGGTACATCACCTGGGCCGAGTCAGAACCACCCGCGCTGGAACGCACCGTCACATAGGCCGGTGGTACCTGCACATTGGGCACAGTCACTGTCGCCACCGGGGTCTTGCTGGCAGCCGCGACTTTCATCTTGTAGTCGATCGCCGCGCCGGCCGCATTCCTTGCAGGCAGCCCGAAGTTATCGAGCGTCAGGCAAGGGTTGGAGCACAGCGCGTTGGTCGCCAGTTGCCCTGCCGGGGTAGCCGCCGCGAGGAAGGCACCGGAATCGGCGGTCACGGTCAGGATCTTGGTGTTGTTGTTGTAGCTGGCGGAAGTGATACGCAGCTCGTCTACCAGCGGCACATTGACCACGGTCGGCGGCGCATCGGTCGTGGTACGCACGCGGGCATGGTTGAAGGCCGGACCGGGCTGGCCGGCGACGGTGGGCTGAACAACGCCGTTGAAGAAATTAAATCGCGGCGTCGCCACCTGGCCAGGCAGCGTCGGACCGGCAGTCACCACCGGGGTCTTCAGCATCGCCAGTTCCGGGGTGGAATTCACCGCATCGGCAGGATCGCCCTTGTTCAGGCTCAGCGCGACAACCGGCTCAGGACGGCCGACTTCCTGCACCGCATTGGCCCAGGTGCCGATCTGGAAACGGTCCGGTGCCGGCAACGTGTTGCTGGAGAACACGGCGCGATAGGTCGCACGGTCGATATTGGTGCGGCTGGCAATGGCATTGGTATTGACACGCCCCAGCACTGAAAGATCGTTGATCGCGTAAGCGGCTTCGGTGACCGCGCAGTTACCGGTTTGCACGCCGGGGCCGACGACCATCACATAGTTGGTCATCGGCATCGTGCGGATTTCCGGCGGGATATAGGCCAGCGTGCTGCCCTGGAAGGGATTGGGCTGGACGCTACCCGTTACCGCGCCGAGGTCACCCAGCGACAGGTATTTCTTGCCGTCGGCGCCAGTGGCGTAAGGCAGCGGATTGCCACCGGGCGCGTCGGCCTTGAGCAGGAAGGGGCCGACCGAACCGGTCATCGCGCCATTGAAGTCTGGGCCAATGCCGATGTCTTCGGTATCCTGGGTTACCACACCGGCAACCACCGGGATTTTTTTCGGTGCGCGGTGCGGGGTGTAGTAGGTGTGATCGCCGGTGCAAGCGGGGCTGAGGTGAATGACGCGCCAGCGGTTGAAGGTGATCTGCTGGCCGGCCTCGGGGGTCGGCGTGTTGAACGAAGCTTCGAGACCGTTGACGAGAATCAGATTGCCAGCGCCGGCGGTCGGCAGGCCGGTACGCTTGTCAACACCGGCGGTCACAGTCTTGCTGGTCAGCATGTAGTACCAGTGTTCCATGCTCCAGTTGGTCGGGAACACCTCGGGCAGCGTGGTCAAACCGTCGGGCAGCGGACCCGGCAGGATGGCGCAGACACCGGCGGTCAGATCTGCCTGGGTGGTCGGCATGCAGATTTCCAGGGCCATACCGTTGGCATCCTGATACCACTGCGGATAACCATGAGCGGGGTCGACCGGGCCGACGCGCTGCAGCACCGCAAAGGCCGGTGAGGCCAGAGCGACGGCAACGCTGGCCGCAGCCAGTTTTCTTGCAAATCGTTTCACGAGATCTCCTAGATAAAGTTTGGTTTGGCAAACCCAATAAAATCCTGCCGACACCACCCATGGTGTTCAGCATTGCCATTACTGCCAGCACTGCTATTGCACCTGACTGCATCAATTAGTAATGGTTACAATCAGTAAAAGTAATAATATTAGAAAATATAGATTTAATCAACGATATTTCTAATTATTATTACTTTTATCATTTAATGTTAGGGGACCCCATGGCAGGTTGATGCAACCCATTGTTTTAATTAAATTTATTGATCATGGATGGAGATGGTGTTATCAAGACATTAAGTCGATGAGGGGTATGCCCAAGGCACAACAACCCCTTTGCCGGTACTCCAGGATGACCGCGATCTTCAAGCAGTTGACCATCAACTGACCGGCAGTCGGCCTTGGGTTCAAGCAGTCTTCAGCTGAGCAGCTCTCTTGGCATATCGCCGCAGACAAAGAAAGCTGGGTTCGACGAGCAAAAAAAAAGCCCCTGATTGCTCAGGGGCTCAACGTCGAAACACGCATCACACAGGGTGGCGATGCGCATTAAAAGACTAATGGCTTTTCAGATACCTAATGTTAAGAATCATTAAGGATGACGGCTTCGCCTCCTGAGAACCGCGGCGTCAGGCCTTGATCAGCTTCTCGCATTCCTTGCGGCAGTCGGCGCAGGCTTCCATGCAGTCCTTGCAGGCCGCGTGTTTGTCGGCGTGCTTTTTGCACTCCGCTTCGCAGTCCTTGCACACCCGCGCGGCGATGCGCGCCATATCACGAACGTACGGCGATTCCTGCGCTGCCAGTTGCTGCAAGGATCCGCACACCGCAAGCAGCTGGCTGACGCTTTTGGCGCAGGCCGCCATCGCCTTGTCGCCCTCGCCCATCAGCATGATGCAGTGGGCCAGGCAGACCTGGCCTTTTTCGACGCAGATCCCCGAGGAAATCATCAGCGCGGAGAATGCGGACCCGCCATGGTGATGGTGCCCGCCCTTTTCCGCTTCCTTGGCTTTGGGGGCGCTTTTGGCCTGCGCCATCACCTGACCCGCGGTCATTGCCAGGGCCATTGCCCCGCCCCCCAACAACATGTCTCTTCTGATCATGAACGCTCCTTGATTGATGCGATAAAAACGAAAATGCGGCGGCCTGTGATGCGCGTGCCCGAAATAAACCACTGACATAGTCATTTTCCGCCAACTGCGGTGACTTTGCCAAATCCGCTTTGGTGTTTATTGAGAACAAATACGCTTCACGTGGCATCCAGATGCCGGCGCAGCATTGCATCGAGTCCCGGCATCGAAAACGGTTTGGACAGGTAATCGTCCATGCCGGCCGCGCGGCAGCGTGCCTGCTCGTCCCCGGTCACCGCGGCGGTGACGGCGATGATCGGCATGCGCCGGCGACCCATTCTGGATTCGAAATCGCGGATCGCCGTTGCTGCGGTATAACCATCCATACCGGGCATGTGGCAGTCCATCAGCACGACGGCGTAGTCCCCGTCTTCGAATTTCTGAATGGCCTCAGCGCCGTTGCTGGCGGTATCGACGCGGTAACCCATGCGTTCGAGTCCGATGCGAATGATGGTCTGGTTGACCGGCGTATCCTCGACCACCAGAACGGCCGCGCCGTCGGCGCGCATGCTATTCGTGGCGGTGGCCGAGACCGCTTCAACGGTACCGGGCAAAGCCATTGCCGCTTGCAGGGGCAGACTGAAACGGAAACGCGCACCCTGACCGGGACTGGATTCCACCTCGATCTCGCCGCCCATCAGCCTGACGATCCGCACTGAAATCGACAAGCCGAGCCCGGTGCCACCATAGGTTCGGGCAACAGAATTGTCCGACTGCATGAAGGGATCAAAAATCGTTTGCAGGCGGTCCGCGGGAATGCCGACGCCGCTGTCTTCCAGTGCAACATGCAGAACCTGGGGATCAGGCTGCCAGGCGCAGTGCAGGCGGATATGCCCCGCCTCGGTGAACTTGACGGCGTTGCTGACCAGATTCGACAACACCTGACGCAGACGCGTCGGATCGCCGATCAGCGCAGCGGGGATGTTTTCCCGCGTCAGCGTCATCTCCACGCCCTTGGCAACGGCAGCGGGACTGAACAGGGCCACCACATCGCCGGCCAGCTCACCGACATCGAAAGGGGTCGCTTCGAGTTCCATTTTCCCGGCTTCAATCTTCGAGAAGTCGAGAATTTCGTCGACGACCTGCAGCAGGTGGCGGGCCGAGCGTTCTGCCAGCTGCAAGTGCTCGCGCTGTTCCAGCGGCAGATGGTTCCCCTGCAGCAGTTCCAGCATGCCCAGCACGCCGTGAAGCGGCGTGCGGATTTCATGGCTCATCTTGGCGAGGAATTCCGACTTGGCCTGGCTCGCTTGTTCGGCAGACTGCCGGTAATGCCGTTGCAGGTTTTCACTGGCCGTCACTTTGGCAATCTGCTCGCGGATGCGGCTGGCCAGCTGACGGAAGTCTTCGGTCAGAGCGCCAATTTCATCAGCGCTGTGATAAGGCAAATCGATGCCGTAATCACCGCGCTGCAGTTTGCGCGTGGCGCGGCTCAAAGCGATCAAGGGATTCGTCAGGCGGTAGCTGATCCAGGCGAATAACAGAGAAAATGCCACCAGGATGATCAAACCAACGCCGAGCGCACCCAGCAGCAGCGACCGGCGCGCGTCGGCAACCAGCGACCTGGACAGGCCGAATGCGATATGACCGATGGTGTTGCCGTCCGAAGAAATGACCCCGGAAAAATGGAAAGTCTGCGCGGCTGAAGCCTCAATTTCCTCCAGACGGCCACCACTCCCGATACCCGGCGGAATCAGACCGTCACTGGCCACCGGTTGCTGCTGGCGGTCGAATACGGCGATGTAATCGACGCCCCGCACGGCCCGGCTCTCGCGGATCACCGCCTCCACGGTTGCGTAATCCCGCTGCAACACCGGCGCCAGCAGCGCAGCGCCCAGCAATACGCGCTGCTGCATCGCGGCCTCCTCCAGCTGCTCCTGCAGATAGCGGTCAAAAATCGCCGAGGCGACTGCAGTGAACGCGACCATCGCCAGCGTCAACAGGCCGACCCCGGCGAGTATCAACCTGCAGCGAAACCCCAGGGTGAATCCTGAAACCATCGCGTTCAGTTCACCGGCTTTAGCGCGTTACGCGTCGGATTGACATAAGGTGACAGCGCATCGAGTTCGCCGGCTTTGAGGGCGCGAATCCCGGAAAAACCGGATCGTTTGAAAAACTCCCGGCCCTGCTCGGTGTTCGGGAACTCAAGAACGGCGCGGCTGATCGCCTCGAGCTGCGGCGCCGGCAATGCCGGGTTGGCCATCACCAGGAAACCGGGAACTCGCGCGAATTCGGTGTGAATGCGCAATTCCTTGCGGCCGTTTTCACTGATCGCCCGGAACTCACCCATGCTCATCATCGCCAGCGGCGCTTCACCGGAACGGATCAGGGTGCCCAGGCTGTCTTCGTTGGCGCTGCGGGTCAAACGGAAATCCCGCCCCTCCTCCAGACCGCGCTCGCGCAGCCACTGCAGTCCGCGCAACACCACCAGAGACTGCGGGTTGCCGACGGCGAGAAGTTTTCCGCGAAGCTGGTCCGTGCTGTTGTTCGGATTACCCGCCGCCGATACCAGGATGCCGGGAATCTGCGGTTCGTAAATCGCCACCGGCCGCCATTTGTCATCGATCTGGTGCATGGCCCCCAGATTCGGAGCGGTGACCACCAGTTGATAGCTACCCGATTTGGTTTCCGTGCTGAACGAGCGGAAATCGGCTGCGGTGACAATCTCGACCGGGGACTTCAGGGTGTCCTGCAGGTAGTCACGGAAAGGCTGGTACATGGTCAGCAAGGCGCGGGCGCTGACGTTGGGCAATACACCCATGACCAGCGGCTTCTGCTGGGTCTGGGCGGTCGCGCTGCCGACAGTCAATGCGAAGGCCAGCAGCATCCATCGCAGGCCGTGGAAACGGCGGATAGGGTTTGTCATCAGGATCATCCGTTTTTGCTGAAAGAAGGGGGTCGATGGTATGTTAGAAACAGCGTAAAAACACGCCCAAGGGGCGCTGCCCGGATCCAGCCCCGGCAAAGCGCCCGGCGATACTTAACAAATATTAGGATTAAAGGGTGGGGGCGTGGCATCCCGTGCAGGTAGTAAAATACAAAAATGACATATAAAACAGCTGTCTGACAGAAGTGCGTCGACGACGCTTGTAACCACTGGTTGTCACCACCGCTCGTGTCGCCGGAATTCCATGTTCAGCTGGCGGGTAAATACCCGATGTCTGTTTGCGGCTGTACCGGGACCGGATCATGCTCCGCAGAGTCCTACAATCAACCCACCGTCAGGAGTGCTCATGAATGCTCGTTTCCCAGGCTTCGGCAAACTCGTTCTTGCCCTGCTGCTTGCCCTCGCGCCCGCGCTGACTCAAGCCGCAGACGCCAAACCCGCGGTTTACCGCTTCTCACCAGTCAATCAATGGGATATCAACAGGACGGCGACCTACTGGAATCCGATCATTCAATACGTGTCCGAGAAAAGCGGTATCCAGCTGCAACTGAAAATCGGCCGCACTTCGGCGGACACCACCAGCTATGTGCTCGCCCAGGAAGTGGAGTTTGTATTTTCCAATCACCTGTTCAGTCCGGAGCGTGAAGCACTGGGCTGGAAAGTGTTCGGCCGGCGCAACGCCCCGCCGCTGCGCGCGCAGATTGCCGTACCCGCAGATTCAGCGATTACCTCGCTGGATCAGCTGAAAGGCCAGCAGGTCGGGTTCGCCGGCCCGGAGGCGTTCATTGGCTACAAATTGCCTTACGCTCATCTGCTGTCGCGCAAAATCGATACGACTGCGGTTTTCGGTGGCAATCAGAACGCCGCATTTGCCCAGCTGTTTGCGGGAAAAGTGCAGGCTGTGGGCAGCAATTCGATGCTGATTGACGGTTTTTCGGTGAAGGAAAACAAGAAATTCCGGGTGCTCTGGACCTCGGATGAATACCATGACCTGGCCTTGATGTATTCGACGAAAAAGGTCCCCGAAAAAGACGTCAAGGCGATCAGCGCCGCCTTTCTGGGGATGCATCAGGATCCCCGGGGCGCGCAGATTCTTCACGCCGCATCGAACGAAGTCGGTCTGAAACAGGACGCGTACTTCATTCCCGCCAGTGACGGCGATTACGCCAGCTATCGCCGCTTTTATCAGACCGCACCGGCCTCATTGCGCTGATCCTCCAGGTCGCCAGCACCGTGAATCGCATTTTCCGCCGATTGCTGCCAGCCTCCCTGGTTTCCAGGGTGATGCTGTATTACGGTTTCACGTTGTTTCTGTTTCTGGCCACAACGGTCGCGGCGATTACCGCTCACGAATTTGAACAGGAAATCGACACCTCCCAGCAGCAGGCGGTGATGATGATCGAGGTGCTGGCACAGACCGTCGCCGACAGCGCGGTGATCGGCGACTACGACACCATCAAGCGCAGCCTCGACAAGGCGATCATCCGCTCGGAGTTCACCAAAGCGCGGTTCATCGACCTCGATGGTGGCGTCATCCAGAGTTCGGTGACGACGCCCCGTTCGCAAACCAGTCCGGACTTCCTGAAAAACTGGCTCGCCGGAGAGTTGTCGGACGTCAATAAAAATATCGCCGTCGGCGGCAAGGATTACGGCGTTCTGCGCCTTACTTTTGATGTTGATTCGGTAGCGGCCAGTCTGTGGAAGGTCGTCGAGACAGGAGCGCTGATTGCCCTGTTGAGCCTGCTGGGCGGCCTGCTGATGGTCTGGCTGCCGCTGCGGCAATGGCTCAATGCGCTGCAACGCTCGCAGGAACTGGTCGGCAGCTCGGTCATTGCAGCCAGCCCGGAAGACCAGCGGAGGCTGATCGAATCAGCGCCACTGGAATTCCGAGAAACCCTGCGCTCACTGGAAAAAACCGCAAACCAGCTGCGCTCGCAACTCGCCGACCGGGAAAAAACCCTGCACTCTCTGCGACGCCTGGTTGGCGATCTGCTGCCGCATGAAAACGGCGAGATCGATCAAGAGGTCGACATCAACACGCTGATTTCCACGATCAACATGCTGGTCAACGAGCGACAGCAGGCGACCCGCCAGATGGAAATCGCCAAGAATCTGTCCGAGTCCACCAGCCGCGCAAAGAGCGCTTTCCTGGCCAACATGTCGCATGAAATCCGGACGCCGATGAACGGCATTCTGGGCATGACCCAGTTGCTGCAGGCCGATTCGGTTTCCGACGAAGATCGTCGGCAATATGCCGGCATCATCCTCAATTCCGGCAAGGTGCTGCTGAACATTCTCAATGACGTCCTTGATCTGTCCAAAATCGAAGCGGGCAAACTGCAGCTGGTCGAGGACAAATTCAATCCCGTTTCGGTCATCCGTGAGACCCTGGAACTGTTCAGCGCCTCAGCGAAAGCAAAATCCCTGCGCTTCGACCTCTCTGTCAACAAGCTGTCCAGCGCCAATTACATCAGCGACTCTGTCCGCCTGAGGGAGATGATCTCCAATCTGATCAGCAACGCGGTGAAATTCACCAATCAGGGCGGCATCGTGGTGGGAATACGCGAACTGGAGAGCGACGGCAGCCAGTCGCTGCTGGAGTTCTCGGTCAGCGACACCGGGGTCGGAATCCCGGCGGACAGCCTGTCGAAACTGTTTCAGCCGTTTTCACAGGTGGATGCCTCCAACACCCGGAAGCATGGGGGAACCGGGCTGGGTCTTTCCATCGTCGGCGCACTCGCCAAATTGATGGGTGGTGATGTCGGGGTTGAAAGCACGCTGGGACAAGGTGCGCGTTTCTGGTTCACGATCAGGGCCCGGGTAGGTACACCCGATGACGGGGTATCGGGCAAGAATTTTCCGGCCGCCACCCCGTTTTCGAAAAAAAATAACCCGATCAGCGGCCGCGTTCTTGTGGTCGAGGATCTGGCGACCAACCGCATTGTCATCAAAACCATGCTCAAGCGCCTGGGGATCGATTGCGACGACGCCTCTAACGGCGAGGAAGCCTTGAAGCGGATACAATCCGATGCGGTTGGTTATGATCTGGTGTTGATGGACATCCAAATGCCCGTGATGGACGGCCTGAAAGCCACGGAACTCATCCGCGCGTGGGAGCGTGATCACGCCAAAGCGAGAACGCCCATTGCCGCACTGACCGCCGGTGCGTACGCCGAAGACCGTCAGAACGGCAAGGATGCCGGCATGGATGACTATCTCACCAAGCCGATCGTGGGCGTCGAACTGAAAGCGGTGCTGGATCGCTGGCTGGCCGGTGCGGATGACCGCAATAATCAGGGGCCGCGCCAGACTCCGTAACCGTTGACGCACAACTCGCCCAAGTCCCTTTGAAAATCCGAATCCGCACAAATTAGCAGGCATCACAAAAACAACCGCTGAGGGCTCCATGCAATCTGCAGATGAACTGGTGATTCTGGTTGTTGAGGATCATGCTTTCCAGCGCCAGACCCTGGTGCAGGTCCTGAAATCCCTGGGCGCCAGGAAGATTCTCGAGGCGGATAACGGCAGGCCGGCACTGGAACTCATCGGCAACAAGACCGGTGAACCCGTCGATCTGGTGATTTGCGATATCGACATGCCCGACATGGACGGACTGGAATTTTTACGGCACGTCGGCCAAAACCATCCGAAAATGTCTGTGGCCATCTGCAGCGCCAAGGAACTACCCCTGCTCAACGCCGCCCATCTGATGGCCAGGGAATACGGGGTACGCCTTCTGGGTGTCATCCAGAAACCCTTCACCCGGGAGGCGATTGGCTCCTTGATCGAACGGCGGCATGTCACGAAAGTACAGCCCAAGCCGAAATCCATACCGGATACCCGCTTCAGCCTGGAGGAAATCATCCAGGGCCTGAGCCATGACCAGTTTGAACCGCATTTCCAGCCCAAGTTTTCACTGCATACCGGCGGCATCGTCGGCGTTGAGGCGCTGGCCCGGTGGAATCACCCGGAACAGGGATTGGTCGGGCCCGGTGCGTTTATCGAGCTGCTGGAGCAGCACAAGAAAATTGACGGCCTGACCTTTGAGATGCTGTCGAAAGCGGCGGCAGCCAGTGCCCGCTGGCAACAACAAGGGCTTAACCTCAAGGTCTCGGTCAACCTGTCGCTGGTCTCTCTGACGGACTTCTCGCTGGCGGACGAAATCACCCGTCTGGTCATCGATGCCGGGGTCAAGCCACAGAATATGATCCTGGAAATCACCGAAACCGTTGCCATGACCGAGGTGGCGCCGGCGCTTGAGAATCTGGCGCGCCTTCGTCTGCGCGGCTTCGGCCTGTCGGTTGACGACTATGGCACCGGATTCTCCAGTCTGCGCCAATTGACGCGGGTGCCGTTCACCGAACTGAAGATCGACAAATCCTTTGTCACCGACTGCGCCAATGTCGATTCACTGACCGCCATCGTCAAGTCGAGCATCGACATGGCTCACAAACTGGGGATCGAGAGCGTCGCTGAAGGCGTCGAGTCGGAGGCTGCGCTCGACAAACTCCGGGTCCTCGGCTGCGACATCGTACAGGGCTATTACATTGCCAAGCCGATGACCGAGAACAATCTCGTGGAATACCTCGCCGACGGGGCATGAACCCGGCAGCCACCCGCGCAGAAAACGGCTGCCGGTTGACAACCCCGGACCGGAATCATCTGCCGCCCGGGGAGATTCAGATGTTCAGTGCGTGTTTCTTGATGCGATAGCGCAGCGTGTCTCGCGAAATGCCGAGCAGGCGCGCCGCCTTGCTGATGTTCAGGCGGGTTTCGCGCAGGGTTTGTGCAAGCAGTTCGCGCTCGGCATCCGGTCGGTCGGCGACGTCGGCCAGGCTGAGGCCGGCGCTTGCGAATACGCCACCGCTGAAGGACCGCAGTGAAAAGTCCGATGCATGGAGCACCGCATTCTCGGTCAGCACCACGGCCTGCTCGATGGCGTGCTTGAGCTCGCGTACATTGCCCTGCCAGGGGTGGCGGGCCAGCGCGGCAATCGCGTCGCTGCTCAGATGGACATGCGACTTGCCGTAGCGCAGACCGGTCGATTTGGCAAAATGCTCGGCAAGCCGCGCAATATCACCGACACGCTCACGCAGCGGCGGCACGGCAATGCGGATCATGCGCAGACGATAGTAAAGATCGGCGCGGAACTGTCCGTCACGCACCATTTTTTCCAGATCCCGGCTGGTCGCAGCAACAAAGCGGGCATCAACCGGCTTTTCAGAGATGCTGCCCAGCCGCCGTACCTTGCGCTCTTCCAGGACCTTGAGCAGCTTGGCCTGCGCGCCCAGATCCAGATCCCCGATCTCATCCAGAAACAGGGTGCCGCCGTTCGCCGACTCGATCATGCCGGGCTTGGCCATCTTCGCGTCGGTGAAAGCACCACGCTCGTGACCGAACAACTCGGACTCGAGCAGCGAAGACGGAATGCCCGCGCAGTTGAGTTCAATGAACGGGCCCGATTTACGGCGGCCCTCATAGTGCAGGGCGCGGGCCACCAGCTCCTTGCCAGTTCCCGTTTCGCCGGCAATCAGCACCGAGGGCGGCTCGGCACCCGACACACGAAGATCGGCATCAATGATCCGGCTGATCAGGGTTTTCAGCGACACCATCGCTTCCGAGTCGCCGATCAGTTGCGGGAACAGGGGACCCGTCGTTTTGACGATATTTTTTACCCTGCCCGGTTGCGGTTCAACAACCAGCTTGCCCCGCCATGAGGTTTGCTGTCCGGTCAGTTGGTCCGACTGGCGGCGGCGCTGCAGGGTATCCATCGGCTTGGCCTTGCCCGACTCGCGAATCACCCGCGGCCAGTCATCGAATCGGCGCCGTGACAATACCCGCTCGATCACCAGCCGCAGGGCGGCGAGTTCGATCGGCTTTCTCAGGTAATCGGATGCGCCGCCTTTCAGCGCATCAACCGCCACCTGTTCGCTGCCGGCGCCCGTCAGCATGATTACCCGGGTACGGGGCAGCTTCTGCATGATTTCCTGAAGCACCTGGAGTCCGTTGATGCCCGGCAGGTTGTAATCCAGCACCACCAGTTGCGGTGCAATCTGCTGCAAGCGCTCGAGACCGGCCTCGCCGCTCGATGCCAACTCCACAGTAAAGCCTTCCTGTTCGAGATAAAGGCAGATATTGCGCGCCAGTGTCGGTTCGTCTTCGATCAGCAAAATGCTCGGGGTCATGATTTTGTTCCTGTTCAAGTCTGGGGTATGGCAATGGTGACGCTGGTGCCGCGTCCGGGTTGACTGCTGATGGTGACCGCACCGCCCATGCGCTCGACTGTGCGCTGGACCAGCGGTAAACCGATACCCAGGCCGTGGGTCTTGGTGCTGGCCGGGGCGGTAAAGGTCTGTTTGAGTTTCTGCGCGGGTATGCCCACGCCGGAATCGCTAATGCTGATTTCGATGCCTTTGCTGCCGCCGGCGCTGCGGCGGGTGGCGAGGCGCAGGGTGCCACCGTCGGGCATGGCATCGAGCGCATTGGCCACCACGGTATGGGCAATCTGTTCGAGCATCAGGCCATCGATATGCAGCGACGGCAGCCGCTCATCGACAGACCATTGCACGATGACGCGGCGCTGGATGATCTCGGTGTGCATGCCGCCGATCAGGCCTTGCAGGATGGTATTCACCGACACCGAACTGGGGGCGCGTGTGCCGACCCGGGCATGGCCGAGCAGGCTGCGGATCCACGACTCCATGCGGTCGATTTCGGCCATGATATCGCCGGCAAAGTTGTAGCGCCGGTCGCCGGGTTGTCCGGCCATCAGTTCCGCCGAGGTGCGAATGGTGGCCATCGGATTGCGCAGGTTGTGCGCAACCGCGGCTGCCATCTCGCCGACGGCGGCAAAACCTTCGTTGCTGGCGATGCGCCGCTGCTGATCGAGCATGACCTGGTGGGCACGGCGAACGGTCCAGAACAGGCAGCCATACATCAGCAGCCCCCCGCACAGCGCGGTGATCCAGATCAGCTGCAGGCCGCGGCGAATGGTGTCGAACAATGCCTCGGGGCTTTTGTAGATCTCGACCACGCCAATGACGCGGCTGCGGTCTTCATTCCATATCGGCAGGTAATATTCGGCAAACTGCTTTTGCGGCATCGCGGCAAAGACATGCTCGGGCTTGATGTAGGCGCGGGACTCGATCAGGTCGGCCTCAACCACCACATTGCCTTTCAGTGCACGCTCCAGCTCGGGATTGGCGCCGAAGTTATGGTGGTTACTGGCGTCGTGACTCGACCACAGCACGGTTCCTTTCATCGAGAAGGCCTGGGCGCGCAAGACCCCGGGCATTCTGGCCACTGCGGACAGGGATTCCCGTGCACCGGTGGCCTTTGCCGCGGCCGGATTGCCGGAAAAAAACGTTTCATTGAACTGGTGACCCAGCACGCGATGAATGAACTCCGAGGACTCCATGGCATCGTGGCGCAGCATTTCTTCAGACAGGAAATGCGCCAGCACTGCGGACATGCCGAGAGTCACTGTGACAATCACGAAAAAACTGATCACGGCGAAGCGACGGCTCAGATTGAAGGTCTGCGGACGCAGTTGCGCCGTAACCTCGGCCCCGCCTTGCGCCGGCAACAGACCCCAGCCGCTCAGTACGGCAGCAATGCGATCAATCTTCGACATCGGGCGGACGTTCACGGCGTCAGCCTGGACTGCTGCGACCGTTGGGCGGAGATAATTACGGTCCGTACAACGACCGAGTCGCCAACCGATTTTGAATTAGTTACATTTTTCATAATTATCATTTTTAACCGGCAAGAATCTCTCGGATAAATTCTGATCCCGCAATATTTCTTAACTTATTAAATATAAATACAAATATATCTGGTTTTTTGGAGACAAAAGCCAGCGCCCAAGCTACAACCAGATGTCACCCACAGCATATTACAAAATATCATTATTATCAATTTTATTATTAATGTCGGTGGGGTGCTTCCACCACCCCGCCTGACCCATTCATGGTTACTGAACCCGGAAAATGCCCCACATTCCACTGAGGGTGCCGTTGGGTGCGTAGTCGCGCATCAGATAGTCGCCGGGAATGGCGGCATCACCACCGGCTTTCGGCAACACCACGTTGTAGGACGCATAGGGCAGGATGCCGTCCTGCTGTCCGCGCCAGATGCCCAAGGGATTGTTGCCGATCGATTGCGAAGCCACCTTGCCTGACAGGTAAGGATCCTGCTGCCAGAGATGGCCGTGCAGGGACCAGACCGATCCTCGCGCCAGACCATGCGGCATCAGCAGGCGCATGCGGTTCTCCGCACCACGCACTGAAGTCAGCACCGGGGTGACAGGGTCGGCATTGACCACCGAGCCGGCCGCCGGCCCGCTCGCCGCGCAGCAGGTATTGCTGAATCCCTGCCACGCCGTGGCCACGCCGCCGAAACCGTCATGGCCCAGCGACGATTCAGGGTGCATGCCGAAGCGGAACCACATCGGCTCGCTCCGATAGTTGACGCCAAACTGGCCGATGTCCTGGGGATCATCGCTGAGTTGGGTTTTGCCGACGGCAGTACCGTCGCGGTAGCGGAAGTTCATACCCTTCTGGTGCACCAAAGCATGATCGCGGAAGGTTTTGGTTCCAGCCCTGACGGTTGCCGAGGCGCGCCGGTCTGCATCCTCCACCCAGGTCGATTTCGGCGGCAATACAACCAGCGCCCCGACCATGCCCTTCTGGCCCTGCTTGATCTTGTCTGCAGGAATGATATTGACGCCGCCAAACTCGACCGGTGTCGCCTGCAGTTGCGTCTCGTCGCGATCCGGATCGAGTTGGGCCCTTGCGGTCGGAATCTGGCGCAGGTCACCCGCATACCACTGATACATACGGGACTGGCCGGGCGCCACGGTCTGCACCGGGTTGATGCCGACGTTGGTGCCATCGCTCGAGGACACATCGTATTCGAGCAACTGAGTGTGCATGCCGACGTGGCTGGAAGTCTGCGCCAGATTGAGCTGGAAATATGTCGTGCCTTCAGCCGAATGACGGTCGCGAACCACGGCGGCTACCGTCTGCGCATAGCCCGGTAAGTCGGGCATCGCCGCCGGCAGGCGGTTCCTCAACGTCACCTCGACGCATTCGCCGGCAGCAGCGCGCATCACCAGCGGCTCCACCGGAATACCCGGCTTCAGGCGGCCGGCGGCATCCAGATCGGCGGTTCGCAGATAAAGCACTGCTGTCGGGTCATGCAACGGCCCCTGCTTCGCAGCGAGCTGCTGCGGCACTTCGCCGAGCAGTTGGTCTTCGACGAGGATTGTGCGCGCCGGAATCTGGGTATCCCGCGAGTTATAAACCAGCGTCCCACCGTTCGGATCGAGCGGCGCTCCTGCGGTCAGCGCTGCAGTACCGTCGGCGGGAACGATGCTCACCCCGGCAGGGCGGGAAAGCGCCTTGTTGGCCAATACAGCAGTGATGTCATAGCGCCGGATCGCCGCCCTTTTTGGGCAGGTCCCGCGCAAATCACCATTGGCCTTCAGCACCACCGGGCGCGGATTGGCCGGTAGCGGGAACAGATTGTCCTGGCGTTTACTGTAGTTGCGCATCACACCCCAGACGCCGGTCCACCAGCCGTCGGTCGAGGCATCCATGGTCCAGGCATAGTCGGCGGTCTTGCCGTTCTGCGTTGAATCGGCGATGACCGGTGTCAGGAAGGGGAAATGTTCGGAAATGCCCATGAACTGGTGGTTTTTCCAGCCGGAAGAGGACGACTGAGAGCCGAAATCACCGCCGGTGTGCAGCCATTTCAGGCCGTGCACGCTGGCGTTATGCGTTTCTTCCCAGCCACCGACGATAGTCTTGATCGATACACGGTCACCGGAATGGGCACGCAGGATCGGCGTAAACGGATCGCCGGGCCGCACGTCTTTTGTCAGCGGCAGGTAGGGCGTATCGCCGACTACCGTATTGAGTTGCGGCAGTGCACGGTCAATGCGCGTCTGCAGGGCAAAGGCCAAGTCACCGGCCAGTCCTGAAGTTTGCATCCCGGGTTTGCCGTCAGGGCCGATGCGACGCGGGTCGTAAATGCGGAAACCCACGGGTTCGTTGCGGTAATTCACGACAAAAGTGCCGATGTCGCTTAGGGAAATCACGCCAGGACAGGGGCGCGGCACACCACCCGGACAGGACGGCGCGGCGCGGCGCAAGTCCGGAAACACCGGTTTGCTTTCAATCATCAGCGGCGGATTGACGGCGTAGCGGTAGGAATCAGCAGTCGCCGGCGCCGGCGTCCTGCCGTCGGGGCCGACACCCACGTAGACGTCCTTTTCATAGGCGTGCTGGAAATCCGAAAATTCCAGGAAAAACTCGCGGTAGCTGTCGTCCTTGCCGTCGCCGTCGAGATCACCGGCAAGTATCACCGCTTGCCAGGAGGTCGGACCGCCGTCATGACGGGTAAACATCGGTTCGCCAGTCTCATTGTGCACCCAGCGTGAATTCTGCGGCTCGACCAGAAGGGCGGTATACAACCCTACCTGCTGATGCGTCGACGGGCCGTAGTGGTCATGCGAAAACACCGTGCCCAAGCCGCGATCCCTGCCGGCGGCATTGATGACCGGATCGGCAAACCAGCGCTGGATGGTGGTGCGCGCGCCCAGCCATTCGGGTTTTCCATGCTGCCCGAAGAAAGGGTGCGGCAGCGCCTCGAGCCGGGCGTTGCCGTTGGGCAGCCGGACCTGCTGGTCGGGATGGGCGTCGTTCCAGGCATTGATGGCATGGATGCGTTCGCGCACGGCGCCAGGTGCCATGGTGCCATCTTCGTAGTTCCAGCCGTTTGCGGATCCGTCTGCAGCAGTCACATCGAATTTCACCAGATGAATATGCTGACCGATCATGTCGGTGGTGGTGCGCACCTGGTAATCGTCGAGCTCGTAGTTTTCTGGCAACAGGTTCACTGCCAGCAACTGCACGCAGTCCATGCTGTTGACGCGCATCGCCAGCGGCTCCGGCGCCTTCTGCTTGTTGATAGTCGGCACCGCGTCGTCCCACAGCGTGTAAATACGCTGCTGCGGGAAATGCTGGCCCATCTTGTTCAGAACGGCGTCGAACTGCACCGCGGCATTCTTGTAGACGCGCGGACTGTCGGCGTTGAAAACCGAGCTGCGGCGGTAACCCAGACCGCCAGCCCCGTCGAAGAATTCACCAAGCACGCCCCGGCCTAGTCGGGTGCCGCGGTCGTCGATACAGGGGTCGGCAAAGGGTGCGCCGGGCGCAGCAGGCGCGCCATTGGTCAGGAATTCCGATGTTCGCGTCGTGCCGTTGGGCAGCAATGCAGTCGTGGGATGGCTGCGGCGGCTGTGGAAGGCCATCGCCACCTTTTCCATGTCGGTACCTTCTTCCGGGAAATACACCGGCTTCGCCTTGTGCACCTGCTTGGTCATGTCCAGTCGCGTGGTGTTGGCTTGGGTTTCAGCGCCTGCTGCATAACCTTCCAGAGCATGTCGCGGCAGACCGCCGTCAAAACCGCCGGCGGATGCCAGCATGTCGAGCGGCGGTGTGGTGCCGCGCTGGCCGACAATGGTTTCGATGCCGGCGATGTAGAACGGAAAGCCCGGATTGACGGTGCGGTCGAGCACCTTGGCGACGCTGCCTACCGTCTTGCCGTTGACGATCTTGGGTTCGACCGTCACCGCCCCGGGGACCGGTGCGAGAGCTTTGCCGGGCAAGGGCACCAGGCCGGGGATCGGCGTGCCGGCAACAATTTCGCCATCAGGCAACGCACGGGCGCCCTGCGCCGGCGTTCCGTCTTTGAGCGCCCACGGCGTCGCATGTGTGCCGGCGCCAGTGGTTTTCAGCCGAGTACCGCTCTGGAAAGTGTCATGTACGCGCCACAGCTCCCACATGCCCATCGCAAAATGCGGATAGAAATGGCAGTGGTAGATCGAGTCGCCGGGGGTACGGTTGCGATTGCCAGACCCGCCAAAGGCGATTTCATAGGTATAAGCCGAACCGGGGCCGATCGACTGCGCGTCCAGATAGCTGGAATTGTCGTCATTCGGATTGAACAGCCACTGGTGGGCATGCAGGTGAAATACGTGGTATTCCCAGCCGGCATGCACATTACGGAATTTGACGAAATCGTTGAGGTAGCTGTGGCGGACGTTGGAGGGATCATCCGGGTAATAGGCACGGGTCGCTTTCGGGCCGATCGCGGCGGCCGGAGGGATTTCGCCAGGACGCACGGTTTCCAGGCCGATATTGGCGGGCACGTCCACCAGAATCGCCGGATCCCCCACCGCAAACGAAGTCAGAAAGAATTCTTCAAACGCACAGTTTGCACAGTCATGCATCGGACCGACACCAAGGCGGTTCGCCAGCACTTCCGATCCGGCGGACACGATGCCGTAGTTGATGCCGAAGGCGTCCCGCACACCGGCCAGGGTATGTTTCAGCACCGGGTCTTCGTAGTAGCCGGGAAAGGCCTGAGCGGCAACGGCTTCGTCATGAAAAGCAATGGTGAACTCACGAAAGGCCTCAAGCCGGTTGGGATAAGCCGGGTTGCGTTTACCAGTGGATTCCAGCGGATAAGTGGATGCCGGAAAACTGCCGTCAGCGTTCGGGCCCATGACTACTGAACTGATGTCCGAATGCACCAGCTCATGGGCTGCGGTAAGCATGTTGAGCACTGGCAATCCGGCCTTGCCCTCGGCAATCCACGGCTGTGAGTTCGGATATTTGGCTTCGTAATTGATGATCGGGTGGCCACTGGCAGTCTTGCCGGTGGTGGACAGGCGCATTTCGAGTTCGGTCACCTGGCTGCGATAGAAGCGTGCTTTGAGCGGCTGCACATTGACCACCGCGAACAGGCCATTACCGCTGTTGCCGGCGCCAGCCTCGCCGCCGAATTGCGCGCCGTGGCTGACAACGAGAAAGGTGCCCTCCTTCGGTGCATAAAAGCGGTAGGTCCGCTGCTCTCCCGGCGCGGTCAGGCTGCCGGGGTTGCGGCCGACGTTGCTGGAATCGGAAGCAATCGAACCGAGGAGCGACAAGCCCTGGACCTGGAAACCGGCTTGCCGCGAGGCCACCTGGTCATCGACATGCATCGCCGGGTGCCGGGCATGGCGCGGGTTGGCGTCGGAAGACAGCAGATTCTGAAAATTAACCGTCAGGCAGTCGCCTGCCGCGACGCGCAGCACCAGCGGCCGCGGGCGCTTGTCTTCCCGCAGTTGCACCTGCCCCGGGCGCAGAACACCGCCGGCGGATTCGGTGCGATTGGTCGCTGTATCCACAACGTCACGGCGCAGCGCATACATCATGCCGTTGATGTTTTGTGCGCCGATGCGGTTGTACATCAGCGGCTGGTCCAGGGCGACCACGTTCGCGGTAATCGTGCGCGCACAAGTCGGCACCTGCGCCATGGCAATCGGTGATAATGCTGCCGACGCGAGCGCCGCGATCATAAGCCCTTGTGCGATTTGCGCTGAATGTTTCATATGAAAAATAACGAAATATTTGTCTTAATGAAAAATATGATACTTCAGCTTTAATGATGGGTCAACTGGGGCAAACCTGGGCGGTTCAAGTGGGTGAAGAACCCTGTAATCGTCTGCGCTGCGCATAATCCGCCAGCACCGCCGGAACGTAGCGCCGGGTTTCGGCGTAAGGGGGAATCCGCCGGCCATGGCGAATGACGGCGTTTTCCCCGGCGTTGTAAGCCGCCAGCGCGAGCCGCTTGTCACCATTGAACAGCGTCAACAAATAACGCAGATACTGGGCGGCCCCCCCGAGGTTTTGTGCCGGATCAAAACGGTCACGCACGCCGAAACGAGCCGCTGTCTCCGGCATCAACTGGCCGAGGCCAACCGCTCCCTTGGGTGAACGCGCTCGAGGATTAAAACCAGACTCCACCTTGACCAGTGCCTGTAGCAGTTCTGGTTCCAAGCCATGTGACTTAGCCACCATGGTAATTAGCGGGGCGAAGTGTCGTTCTGCAGCCCGCACCGACAAAAGAGGCTTGACATCGCCAGGCCCCTCGGCATCGCCAGCCCCTTCGGTAGCCACAGGAACCGACTCCTTCACCAACAGCACATAGCCCGGATGTTCCCGCCGATCTGAATAGGACACCGCGCCATCACTGGCGATGAACGTATAGATGTCGGCGCAAGCAGGACCGGACAAGCTGCTGGCACTCAGCAGGAGCGCTACAAGCTGCAAGCGACCCAGTAAATTCTGGAATTTTGGTGGATTAGACATGGTTTCATATTATTCATATTTGATAAATATCGCAATAACGATAATATTGATTCGATCGCAGCATTAAATTTCACATTACAAAAAAAACGTCGAACTCCTGAACTGAATCTATTGTATTAAATCTGCAAATATGATAATATTTAAACATGAAATCTTCATTTTTACTGCTCTTCGGGCTTTTAGGGACCAGCACGGCACTCGCCGGCGCCCCCTTTGTCGTGGAGAAGGAAGGTGTTCGCCTGGAGTGGCGCATGACCGGGGAAAGCGGTCTGCTGCGGGACGGTGAAACAGCCACTATGGAACTGCGCATTCGCGACACCGCCAGCGGCGAACCCTTACGCGGCCTGCGCCCTGCCGCCTGGGTCGATAACCGCGGTGTGCTGGCGCACCCGGGCGGAAACGAGGCGAGTTGCCGGGAGCGGGCTGGCGCTTATCTGAAAGGCAATGTCGGCAGCCGCCCGCTGGTGGATCTGAACGGACACTATCTGCTGGTTTTAAACCGCGATCCGACCATTTCCGTGATCGACCCCGTGGTGGGGATATCCGGGCGCACCAATCTTTTTACGAACATCATCCTGCCGCAACCCGGCGCCGACTGGGCGGAGCATCGTCACCGACGGCGTCTGCTGGTCACCTTGCCGCGAGCCAACCAGGTCGCACTGGTCGACAGCGAGAATTTCAAGATCGTCAGCCTGCTCAATACCGGTCGTGAACCCGTGCGCGTGGTCAGCCAGCAGAATGGGCCGCTCGCCTTTACCGGCAATAACGGTGATGCCTCAGTATCCGTTCTCGACCTGACTACCGGAAGGCCTTTGACTACGATCGCAGTCGGCAAAGGCCATCACGAACTGCAACTGGTGGAGCCAGCGGCGCGGCTCTTTGTCAGTAACCGCATGGATCAGACACTGACTGTCATCGACACGTCGAATCTGACAGTCACGCGTACCCTGGCGCTGCCTGGAGTACCGTCGGCGCTGACTCATTCCGTCATCGCCGATTCGGTATACGCCGCGGCCGGAAAAGAAGGCCGGGTGCTAGCCTTCAACACCCGCTCCGGCGAAGCGGGCGCGCAGATCCATCTTGGAACTGCAGTCGACGCCCTCTACACCGCTCCCGACGGCCGTACGCTGCTGGCCCTGGCCACCGACAGCAAACAGCTGTTCGTTCTGGACGCCGCGAATCTTGCGCTGAAACACCGCATCCCGTTGCCCGGAGCGCCGTTTCAGATTGCATTTACCAGGGAATACGCCCATGTCCGCATGTACGACAGCGAGCGCGTAACGCTGCTGCCCCTCTCCGCCATCAATTCAGCACCCTCTCCAATACTCGGCGCCTACACTGCGGGCACCGGCGCGCCGCGCCGCGACTCGGTGGCGGTAATGGCACCCAGCCTGGCCGCAACCCCCGACGGCATGGCCACCGTGGTGGTCAACCCGGCAGACGGGCAACTGCACTACTACATGGAGGGCATGAATGCGACTGCAGGCAGCTTCCGCAACTACGGACATCCGCCGCAGGCGGTACGGGTCACTGAGCGGGCGCTCGCCGAGCGGACGCCAGGCAGTTATGTCGCGCAATTGCGCTTGCCGTCCGCAGGAACACTGAGCCTTGTTTTGCGTCTGGAACAACCCCGGCTGACCGAGTGCATCGATTTTGTGGTTTCAGGAAATGCATCGCTCACCCAACAAAAAACGAGTCTCAAAGTCACACTGCAGCCGCTGATCAGGAACACAGCCGGCGAAAAACCCCAGACCCTGCGCATCCGCGTTGTCGGCGAGGATGGCAAAGCAGGTACCCTGCCCAGCGGTGCGCAACTGCGCTATCACCGCGCTCCCGGAACGGACCGGCGGTCAGCGCCACTGCGTTCTGCTGGCGAAGGTATTTACGAAGCGGAAGTGCTGTTCGGACAACCCGGCGGCTATTACCTGCAAATTGATGCTGCAGCGGAGTTATCACCACCTTTCCTGAGCCTGCACATCCGTGCCGACTGACCAACTTCCGAGACTCGAACGATGAACAGACGCGACATGATTCTGGCAATGCTCGGCAGCGGCGCGGCGCTGTACCGGCCCTGGCCACTGCAGGCACACGAAAACCACACTCCGGCACCAATCAGCGGCATCGGCAAGACTCGCGTCAAACTCGCAGATGTCGAACTCACCGACCAGCAGCGCAAGCGCGGCCGGCTGTCACGGGATTTTGTGGCTGGCCGCATTGTTGTCGCCAATTTCGTATTCACCACCTGCAGCAGCGCATGCCCGGTCATCTCTGCCATATTTGCGCAACTGCAGCAGCAACTGACTGCAGATCTGGCACGCGATACGGTATTGCTGTCATTGAGCGTGGATCCGATGAACGACACACCCGACCGGCTCGAGGCCCAGGCGAAACAATACGGCAGCGGCACTCACTGGCGCTGGCTGACGGGCAGGATGGAGGACATGGAAGCCGCGCTGAAAGGTTTCGGCGCCTACTCGGCAAGACCGGACGATCATCTGCCGATGGCTGTGGTTGGCGATCCTCTTTCCGACACCTGGTACCGGTTCTCCGGTACGCCTGGTGTCCAGCAACTGCTGCGCACCGTGCAGCAGTTGCAGCAACAACGAAACCTTAGAAGGAAAAAATCATGATCCGTTTGTCGGCACTTCAATTTCTGGCTGCTGGGTTTTGGCTGGGGCTGAGCGGTTTTGCCATGGCGCACGAGGGACCACATACCCGGCGGGCGCTGCCGGCAGGTGACTTTTCAGCGATCGAAAAAAAATCCCGCGATTATTTCTCAGATGCACCGCTGCAGGATCAGAACGGTAAGCCGGTGCGCTTTTACAGCGATGCGCTGAAGGGCCATACGGTGCTGATCAACGTTATCTACACCGAATGCAAGGACGCCTGCCCGCTGATCACGCGCAGTCTGGTCGAGGTACGCAAGGCCCTCGGCGGCGATGCCCCAGAAACCATCCGCTTCGTGTCGATCTCGGTCGATCCGGAACGGGATACTCCGGCGGCGCTGCGCAAATTCGCGCGCGACAATCAAGCGGAACACCCGGGCTGGCTGTTCCTCACCGGTCGCAGAAGTGTCGTCGATGGTGTCACCCGCAAGCTGGGGCAATATGCCAGTGAACCGGAAATGCACACTTCGCTGCTCATCGCCGGAAATGTCGACCGCGGTCACTGGGTCAAGATCCGCCCGGATACCAAGCCGGAATTGATCGCCGCCCGCCTCCGGGATCTGGAGAAGCTGTGAAGTTTGCTTACGCCCCAGCCGCGCTGCTGATCAGCCTGGCGACCACCGCCAGCGCATGGGCTGCAGACCCCGCGACGGATATCCTGCTGCGGCGCGGGGAATTATTGTTCCGCAGCGGCAACAGCGCGCAGAAAAATCCGGTCATTGCGGTTGTGGCCGGCGGCACGCGTCTGCCAGGCAGCGCTGCCAGCTGCGCCGGCTGTCACGGTCGTGACGGCAGCGGACGCAGCGAGGGTGGCGTCAGTGCACCCGATATACGATGGCCGACGTTGACCCAGAGCGGTACCCGCGACCTCGATGCCGGGCGCAGCGCGAAACCCTATGACGAGGCTGCGCTGGTGCGTGCCATCACCCGCGGCCTCGACAGTTCGGGTAATTCACTGGCGGCTGCGATGCCGCGCTTTGAGCTTTACGGCGAAGACCTCGAGGCGCTAACAACCTATTTAAAACAGCTGCATCTGCAGCGCGACCCGGGCATCAGCGAAAAACAAGTGGTCATCGGCACCGTGCTACCGCTGACAGGCGCTGCCGAAAAGCAGGGGCTCGCGCTCCGTACGCTGCTGCAAAACAGCATCGATGCGATCAATGCGAAAGGCGGCTTGCATGGCCGTACCCTGATGCTCGAAGCCGAGGATGCCGAGGGCAAAAACGTACAGCAAAGAATACCTGCACTGGGCGAACGCGTTCTGGCCATCGTCACTCCCTACGCCCCTCAACTGCAGGCAGAGCTGCGGGAACTGGCTCGACAGCAGGTGCCGGTCGTGGCGCCGGTCATGGGTCCCGAGGCTCAGGGCCTGGATCCGCTGTTTTCCACCTTGCCTGGAGCCCGCCATGTCATGGGTGCCCTCGCCGGCTATTGGTCCCGCCTGCACGAACAGGATCGCGGTGAGCTGATCATCGTGCTCGGTGAGACCAACGCTGAATCCACCGAAGACTTTATGCGTAATCTGCTGCCGAAGGCCGGTCGCTTTCGTTTTGTAAATGCTAAAGGGCTCGCGGCGCCGACGCCAGGGCAAAACCGATGGCTGCTCCTGGACACTTCGCCGGGGCTGCTCCAACAACTGCAGGGCAAATTGCGCGGTTCCAGATTGTTGGTCGCCTCGACCAGTATTGTCGGTGCAGCGGGTGCAGCACTCTCTGAAGCCGAGGGCATCATTGTTGCTTCGCCGCTGCTGCCGCCGCGCGAGGACCCGGCACTTGAGCAGATACAAAACCGGCTTCGTCAGATCAAGCTCGAACTGCCGCCAGCGCTCGTCACCATACAGGCGCTGCGCGGCATGGCGGTATTGGAAGAGGCCCTCCGACGCAGCGGGCGTGATCTTTCCAGGGAAAAACTGGTTCAGGGAATGGAAAACATCAGCCGTATCGATACACCCGGCGGACCTTTGTCGTTTGGCCCACGCCAGCGCGTCGGCGCCCGCGGGGCGACGCTGTTTTCGATGGATCCTTACACCGGCAAACTGACCCTTGTTGCACCTTGGGCCAACTCGCTATGAACATTTCGCGCCTGATCGCGGCGGTCGCCAGCCTGCTGACCGCGAGCACCTTATACGCCCAGACCCCGGCCTTCAGCATCGACGGGAAACCCTATCCGCGTGAGCTGTTTGATCTGAAAGTTCAGGCACGCATGGCAAGCGCTGGCCGTAATATCCAGTCGCTGCGTCATCCCGGCGCGCTGCGCAACTATCAGCAGGAAGTATTGACACGGCTGATCGAGGAACAGCTGCTCGCAGAGGAGGCGCGGCGCAGCGGCATCAGCATCAGCGAAAACGCAATCGTCGCGGCAATGTCCGCGTCACCGGCGGTGCCGGGCATGCGCACGCAGGACCTTCGGGAAGAAATCATCAACCGTCTACTGATCGGCGCGTGGGTGCAAAAGCTGTCGGCCACCATCAAGGTCGAAGCCGAAGCCATCGCCAGGGCCATGGCTTCGGAACCTCGTCCGGTGCTGGCGGAACAGGCAAAAGCACGGCATATCCTGCTGCGGCAGCCTGACAAGGATCCATCCACCGACTCCGCGCAGGCCCGTTTGGCCTTGGATTTGCTGGCCCGCTTGCAATCAGGCGCGGCATTTTCCGACCTCGCCAAGCAGTATTCGGAGGACTCCTCCGCGGCAAAAGGAGGTGATCTGGGTTGGTTTGGGCGGGGTCAAATGGTGGAAGCGTTTGATCAGACCGTTTTCAGTGCTGCCGTGGGTCTGCCCGTTGGACCTGTCCGCACGGTGTTCGGCTGGCACCTGATTCTCGTCGAAGCACGGGAATCCGCCAGACCGGCGACCGATCCAGAGTGGCGGCAGAGACTGCAATCCCGTTTCGCTGCGGACGCACTCAGCCTGGAGATCCAGTCGGTTATTGATAAGAACCGCAAAAATGCTAAAATAAGCGTGTATTTAGGGTATTAAAACTTAAAACAATTTTCTGTTCAGTTCGTTTTCGTCCAACACTGACCGTCGGCAGTCGATGGTCCGCTTACACGCAAAAAAAGCCCATGACAAAATTAAAGTCGTTTTTTTTCGGTGCAATGTTGGCCTTCGCTTCGTATCAGGTCTTTGCCGGTCCGCTTGATGAGGCCCTTTTCCGCAAACATCTCGGAGCAATTGCCAACGGTCAACTCGATGCAGTCCAGGCAAATTACACCGCCGACGCCTTGCTTGATTGGGTAGGCGGCAATCTGGAAGGCCGTTACAGCGGCGCCGAGTCCATTGGCAAACTGTGGCGCACTTTTCATGAACGTCGCAAACCGCTGCAGATCACCGTCGACAGCATTGAAAGTCACGCCAATGACAAGGGTGCGACCGTGATCGCCTCGGTGATTTACAAGAGTGCCAGTGCCACTACCAAGGTCCGCCAGATTGTCACCCTCCGTGAAGGCCGGATCCATACCGAAATCTGGCAGATTGCTCCGTCACTTGCGGTAAAAGCGCCGTAATCATGTCAGCCCCGCTGCAGCGGGCCCTGTGGTTTGCTGCTCTCATCTATGCCGCGCCGGGAACTGCTGCGGTAGTAGAGGTCAACATTACCGATCAGGCCGGCAAACCGCTGGCCGACGCCGTCATGGTATTGCAACCGGCGGCGGCAACACGCGGCAAGAACAGACCGCAGCGGGCGGTAATCGAACAGATTGACCGTGAATTCCATCCCTTACTCAGCGTGGTTCAGACCGGCACGACCGTTTCTTTCCCGAACCGGGATCCATTACTGCACCATGTATTTTCTTTTTCACCGGCGAAGACATTCGAAATCAAGCTATACCGCGGGGAATCTCCCCGTGATGTGCTGTTTGACGAACCCGGAGTCGTCGCACTGGGCTGCAATATTCATGACTGGATGGAAGGCTATGTGCTGGTCGTCGATTCACCTCATTACGCCAAGACCGGCAATCAGGGAACCGCACGCATTTCCAACCTTCCGGCCGGTAGCTATCGGCTGTGGTTCTGGCATCCGCACCAGAACAAACCGCCACAGTCCCAAAATCTCAAAGTCGGACAGAACGAGAAACGCCAGCTGACCACGCGATTCGAAATCTCAAAAAGGGATCGTCGCGTGAAACCGCCTCTGCAGGATGATGCATATGCCGGTTAATCCGTGGCGTAAAGCAGGGAACCGCCGGCAACGAACCGCCGGAGCCGTGGAATACTCCCCTGAATCCCGTTTAGGCATGCTACTGGTGCTGGTTGGCACGATCCCTTTGATCGCAATCTGGGTCGCAGAATGGGCAGTCTTGACAATACAAACGCGCAGCGTGACGGCTGTTTTTTCAACTCTTCTCGCCCACAGCAACAACAAGGTGCAGGAACTCTCCGATCTGCTGGCTTCGGACTACGGACTCCGTGAGACCATATTGACCAGAGATCCCGCAACCATCGACTCTGCCCTGCACAACCACCAAAAAAGGGTTGGAGCCCAACGAATGCTGGCCCTGACCAGTGATTCTCTGGTGACCGCTGACACGCAAAAGCAAATACCCGCAGGCAGTCGTTTTTCACAAACCGAACTGGCAATCATAGCCTTACAAAAGATCACCACGCTTCATGTCACAGCAGGAAAGCTCTACCGTTACTCCAGATCAGTTGTTGAAGCCCCGGGGCCAGCTGGAGAACTGATAGTGGGATATGACATGGAGCAACGCTTGGTCAAACATGTTCAATATTTGATGCATATGAATATCGCATTTGGCTGCGTTACCGGTCCGACGAACATGCGTATCAATCGCGGCAGCTTTGGTGAAGCTGCGGTTCCAGCACTTCAGAAAGTGCTGGGTGACTCCTCCGAAGACTTGTCTGGTACGGTTGCCGCCGGCAGCGGGAGGATCATTGCCAGATTACCGCTCGATATCGACACTGGGGAGCGCTGCTTCGCCGTCCTTGGTGAGAGCACGCAACCTTTTGATAATGGATTGCTGATCGTAAAAAATTTTGGCAGGCTGACCCTTGGACTGGGCTTGGCCATATTTTTTATCAGCTTGTGGCTGGAACGGCGAAACAAAAAACAGCTTAGCCGGTCATCTTGAAGCCCGTGATACGCCAGCGTCGGCGGGACTACAGCAAACGAACAAAGTCATCCAACAATGTAATCCAGCTGATTCTCGGGCAACCAGACCGTGACCTCCGTTCCTTCGCCTGGAACACTGCTCACTTTGACTTTTCCATGCAACAAACCAACCGTTTCCCGGACGATCGACATTCCAAGACCTGTTCCCAGCGTCTCCCCAGTCAGATCAGCGCGGTAAAACCGCTCGAATATCCTGTCGACCACCTCCGGCGTCATGCCAACACCGCAATCCTGCACCTTAAGCAAAATGCCGCGGACGCCGTCAATTTCTCCGGCTTCGGCGATTAAATTAACAGCCTTATCAGCTTTTGAAAACTTGAAAGCGTTGCTCAGTATCTGTCTCAGCACCACCTCCAAACGCTCACGGTCGGTGTAGGCCTGCAATTCGACTGGAACCGGTTCAAGCACCGCCTGCCTGCCATCGGGAGCCACGATCGCGTTGACAGCGGCCTGCAAAAAAGGCGGGAGGCTTATTTGCTCAAGATTCAATTCGCCGAGCGGACTGGTATCAAGACGGGCGATATCGAGTAAATCCCCTGCCATCGCGGAAAGCCGCTGGGCGGTCTGGTGTATGGTTTCGAGCAAATCCTTGCGGGTGCCCTCGTCAATGTCACGGTTGAGCAGGATTTCGGAAAATCCCAGAACACTGGTCAGGGGCGTGCGTAATTCATGCGCGGCAGTCCGGAGAAAATCACTTTTTGCGCGTTCCACAGCAGCCTCGCCGCTGACATCCCGGAAGAAAAAAACGCTGCCGTTGTCGCTCTCGGCATCGCCAAGAAAGGAACGAAGTAGCACCATGGAACGGGGGCGCTCCAGCCTCAACATCACCGGCCTCGCATTAAATCCCTTTGTCATAGGCGTGTAAATAGCACCTTTGGCAATATTCTTTTCGATCAAGGCATCCAGTTCTTCGATGCTGCGCCCGCTTACTTCGCTGGAATCAAGGCCGATCATGCGAAGCAACGCCGGATTGGCAAAGCTGGCCCGCCGGTGCAAATCCGTTACCAGGAAACCGTCCGGACTCATCCGGTATATCTGATCCACGAGTTTGGCGCGCTGGGCTGCCAATATTTCGGCCTCCTTGAGAGCCGTCACGTCGGTACAGATTCCTTCCACCGCTTCTAAACGGTCCTCTCCGTCGTATAGTCCGGCCAATCTGTCGTTAAACCATCGCCAACGACCTTGAGCATCATGCAGACGATAACGTATAGATAGGGGTTTCCCGGGCTGAAGGGACCCCACTGCAGCATCGATCAGGGCACGGTCCTCGTCATTGAGCAGTTGTTCGCGAAAAGCAGCATTTTTCAGGAACAAATCAGGGGCATAACCGAGAAGAGGCTCAATGGCGGAACTAACTGCAAGCACAGCGCCGTCCAGGGGGCGCCAGGTCCAGGTAAATGTGACGGATTCCTCAGATACCAGGGAAAGGCTGCGTTCCGTGAACTCCAGTCGTTCCGTACGCTCCCGTAACATCTGCTTGAGCTGGAGATCGGACAAGTGAAGCTCACTCAACATCCGATTGAAAGTCTCGATCAATTGACCGATTTCGTCATTCCGCGCCGGCAGCTGCAGCTGCAGTGTTGCCCCCATATCCTTCATGTTCGCCATCAGCGAGCTGAGCTGGGCAAGCGGCTCGGTCATACGCCGGCCGACCATCCGCGCCAGAATTACGGCGATGGACAAGGACAGCAAGGCCAGCAGCAGGTACGCCAGATTGAAACGATTCAGCGGTTCGTGAATCTTTGATTCCTCGATTGCCGCGACAACTGAAATGTCAAGGTCCGGCATATTGAGCTTTGGGCCCAGGGCCACCGATTGCCTGACCCAGTGGCTGCCTGAGTCAGAAAATCCTGCAAGGCGTTCACCGTTGCTGCCGGTCAGTGTAATTCGCAACCCCTCTTCAAGATCATTGACGGAACCTTGGATCAGGCTGTCAAGATCAACCGAGATTATCAGCGCACCCTCACGAGTTGCTGTCGACCTGTAATACAAAGGGTAGGCGAACAGCAGGCGCATTTGCTGACCATCCCTGAACAACCGGGCAACCGGTGAATTACCGGCTTCGGGAACCGACTTTGAATAAACCACATGCCCTTTGGGCGTGAACTGTGCGCCGTGAACCACAATCGGACGCCCACGGTAATCATGGATGCTGATGATGGTGTTTTTCTCAGAAAACAGCGAAGTGTCCTGGAGACGCGTCAGGACAGCACCACTCAGCTCATCATCGGCCAGCAATCCGGTAATTAACGGACTGCCGGCAAGCACAAGCCCGGCTTGAAGACCCTGCTCCAGGATTCCCGCCAGCCGCGCTGCGAGACTGCTGGCATGCCCACTCAAGGTGATCTTGGCCTGACGATCCAGCTGAATGTGCAAAAAACCGTAGGTCGCGCCGATCAGCAGAAACAACACCAGCACAGTGACCGATAGCGTCGCCACTGAAATCCGGTTGGAAATGCTGCGATCGATCCACTGCTGGAATACCGCATTCACCCGTTTCGGGCGGCTCAAGCGCATCGTATTCAGCGTCTGGCCACGCTGTTGGAGGCTTCCAAGGTGCCATCTCCCAGCAGCCTGAAGATACCGAAATCGGATACTGTCAGCGCGTCAGGCCCGTTTCCTGGATAGGGATTGCGATACTGCCGCATCACCCCGCTGTAATCGCCCAGCGCCAACAAGCGATTGCGGATATCGACACGGTTACCGGTTTCTGACCGCGCAATGGCGAGAGCGAGCAGCCGGGTCAGATCGTAGGCCTGCAACGCCGCTGAAGACACGAGTACCTTTCCGGAAAAACTTTCAGGCAGCTGCCTCGCGATACGCTCCAGCACGCCCATTGAATGGCGGCTGTCGGGTAACCGGACTTGCACCACGTTCAGATCCACACGGATCGGGGCCGCAGAGGGGACGGGGCTGCTTTTGCCGCCGAGCGCCGTCCAGTGCAGATAAAGGGGCAGCCGGGGAATTTCCGGCGTCGCCGCAAGCTCGCCCATCAGGCGGCCCCAGTCATTCTCGTTCATGATCAGCACCAGGGCATCAGCCGCACGCTCCAGAGCGGCCTTGTAAGCCGGAATCAGTGTTGCAGAACCTGCTTCGTACCATTGCGGTTCCATCAGGTTGAGAGAATCGCCCGATTTAACCAGCGCCACCGCCTCACGCGCCACGCGCCGTCCCCAGACATTGGAAGGCAGCATCAATCCGATGCGCTTTTGCCTCCGCTGCCGCATTTCTTGAAACATCAACGCCAGGCTGCCGCGTTCAGTAATCGCAAGCCTGAACACATATTTCGAGGGTGATTCCCCCGACTGCAGCGGTTCGGCGCCGACCCAAGGGATCAATATCGGGGTCTTGAGGCTGTCAGCCGCCTTGACCAGCTCATTGCTGAACCGGGCAGACCCGCCGGCGAATACTCCGGCCATGGCAGGCATCGCAGCGAGTTCACGAAAATTGTCCAGGCCGCGCGCCGGTAAACCACGGTCTTCTCGTTCAACCAGCTGAAGAGAACGGCCCGAAAGCACGCCGCCGGACGCATTGATGTCGGCAATAGCCGCACGAATGCCCGCACGAATCGACTGACCGGCAGCGCTGGTGGAATGCTGCAATTCAGCGGTCAATCCGATCAATACTTCTCCGGGCTCTGCGCGAGAATCCAAGGGCTGCAGCAGCACCAGCATGCAGAAAATCAATGCCCCTCGACCAAACACGTTTTTCTCAGCAAGCCGCGAGAAGTGCGAGCACACGCAGGCGGAGCTCCTCGGGACTGAAAGGCTTGATAATGTAATCATCAGCCCCCGCCTTGTATCCCTCAAGCACATCTGCCTTCTGGCCGCGTGCGGTAACCAGAATCAGCCGGGTGCCGGCCAAAACGCTGTCCCCACGAACCTGCCGACACACTTCAAGACCGTCTATGCCCGGCATCATGATGTCAATCAAGGCAACCTGTGGTTTTTCAGAAATGATCAGCCTGACGGCATCCAGCCCGTTCGCCGCTTCAACAATACGGCAGTCATCACCCGCGAAAGTGATTCGAATCAGCTTGCGCAGCTCGAGCTTGTCATCAGCGACAACGACGGTAAATGACGGGGGGATGGCGGTCATATTCGGTCATCCATGGGATATGGTGGCCGCAATTCATAACTCTTGTTGTGGAACATCACAATAGGCTTCGGACAGTATGAATATTTTACCCATGCCTTCATCAGCGCGCCATCAATGGCATCCAAAGGACGCAAACAGATGCAACCACCCTTTGCAATGACTGCATCGCCCGTTTACGAGTCATGTGCCAGCTGAAAGAGGAAACAGTCTACGTCTGTCGCGAACAATCACATTGCCGCCGATACAGCCCAGCCGCGCTTGATGCGTTGTGGGCGTTCAGGCCGGTCTAAGATTCAGACGCAGCAATAATTGCAGTTCACCGTTGGCCTGCTGCTTCATCTCGACCTCGGCGGCGGAGACATCAATTTCACCAACCGAATGGTTTTGGGTCATATCGTGTCTTGGGACAGCCGGGTTTTGCGGATTGTTTTGTCTACCGCCATCCCGCGCGGTCAATAGCTCCATCACGGATGAAACAAGGATGCGACGATGCCCACCCTCTGTTTTCCAGGCGCGCAGCCTGCCCGATTCCGTCCACAACTGGGCCGTGCGCAATGCCACACCCAGCGCCTCGGCTGCTTGTCTTGTCGTGCAGGTCTCACCGGACAATTCTTGTTTTATCACAGGCTATCGCCTCATATCGAAGAAAATGAAACTGTTCTCGATATTACACTATTTATCAGAATTATCAATTATTTTCTGCTCTACCATCCTGAGAGCAGCCTCGTCGGCGACTGCGGGCAGGCTGACCCGCACACGCAGCCCCCCCCCAGGTCGCGGCGTTACCGACACAACACCATGATGAATATCAATAATTTCCTTGACCAGAGCCATGCCCAAGCCACTGCCGGTTACTGGCCCGCTGGGATCCGCCCGGTAAAACCGGTCAAATACCCGCTCGATCTGTTCTGGCGTCATGCCAACGCCACGGTCCTCGACATAAATTTCAACATAACCTTCAGTCGCATTGGAGATCCGTATATCAACCGGGCTGTCCAGCGGTGAATATTTAACCGCGTTGGACAACAAGTTGACCATGACCAGACGCAATTTGTCCCTGTCGGCCCAAACCTTGGGTAAACCGAGAACCGTTGCCAAACCGATATGCCGATGCCCCTCAAATTCGGCGCACACCGACTCAAGCATCGCCGGCAATTCACAGGGGCTGATTCTGAAATCCTTGCCGGCACGCGCCTCAATCCGGGCCAGATCGAGCAATTCGTTAACCAGGCTGACCATTGCGGAGGATTGCCGATGAATCGTTTCCAGCATCTCCCGTCGCGTATCAGTATCGAAATCACGCTTGAGCATCAACTCGGAATAACCATGGATACTGGCCATCGGCGTACGCAGTTCATGGGCTGCCGCCGACAAAAACTCAGTTTTCATTCGATCCACATCGTGTACTTCGGTGATGTCGTAGATGAAAATGACCATACCGCCGTCAGGCAACGATTTGACCGTCCGGCGCAGCACGACATGACGGGGTAATTCCAGCACGACGACATCCCTGCCAGAAGGAAGCAAATATTCGACCGCCTGGCAAACGCCGTGTTTCCCTGCCAGCTCAGCGGTTCGCTGATCCAGCGTCTGGATGCCGCAACCGTCGGATATTTGGTGACAATCCATCAAATCCTTGAATACCCTGTTCATCTGCCGGAGACGTCCGGCCTTGTCAAACAGGGCAATGCCGCTGGGACTGACATTCAGCACCGCCTCGATTTCGCTGGCAATTACCGAAAGCTCCGAACGCTGCTTGAGCTGGTCGCTGAGATCCCTTGCTACGGCGACAAAAACAGGGGCCCCGTCGATAATGGTTTCGGTCACCGACAATTCGATAGGTATGGTATGCCCGTGGCGATGCAAGGCCTGCACTTGGCGTCTTTTGCCGATGATGCCGCTGTTGCCGGTCATCAAGTAACGGCTGATGTACTTGTTGTGCGTTCGGGAATCCAATCCCGAAATAAGCACGGCAATATTTTTGCCTATCAATTCCTCTGGATTCCAGCCGAACACCGATTCTGTCGCATCGTTGGCCCACTTAACGATGCCGGAAGCGTTGATGCTGATTGTCGCATCCTGGACAGTATCCAGGACCGCCTTGAGGCGGAGGGTATCAGCCTCGTCTTGCGCCTTGGCGGATGTTACGGGTGCACCCGCCCGGGACGACGAGCGTGTTTTAGGCATTCACGGCAGTACGCATTTTGGGTGTGGCCTTGATGGCATCCCTGACCAATGCCTCCAGCTTGCTGAAGGGGACCGGCTTGGGAAAAACCATCACACCTTCCGGCAAACCGCCGCGATCGGAAATATCCGCTTCGCTGAGTGCGGTTACCACTGCCACATTCAAACCCTGATACTCCGGGTTGGCCATCAGATTGCGGATCATTCTGAAACCGTCCATGCCCGGCATGTTCAGATCGGAGATCACCATATCCGGCCTGCTCGCACCGATTTGCACCAAGCCCTCGAAACCATCGGACGCGGTCACGACTTCGATCGGCAGATCCCAAGTCGCCAAAGTCATTCTGTAAAGACGACGCAGATCGGATTCATCTTCGACCACCAATATCCGGAATTTCGATGCTGTGGTCGCCTGCTGCAAAACCTTGTCCCGCTGCCCGAGCAAGGCGTCAACTGTCGAGCGCACAACGCGGCGATGCCCACCCGCTGTCTTCCACGCACTGAGCACGCCGCTTTCCACCCACAATTGCACAGTGCGTAGTGAAACCCCCAGCAGTTGGGCGGCTTCGCGAGTTGAACAAAAGTCTGGATTTTTTTCGTTGTCTTCGGCCATAAATATCTTTTGATATCACTTTGGTCAGCGCATTTCGCAACCAGCACTTGAACTCATCACTTGCAGGCCACGTTCAAAAGAACAAAAGCCCGCAACATCTTTTGATTTTAAAGATTTTGCCAATTCACTTGTGATTTTTTTGTGGGTTTTATGCGAATTTTCAAAATTGATAACAATTAACCCATTTTTGCACCGCGCTAAACCCGATGAAAATCCTGAATAAACTCTGGACTACCCTCTTTTCACCAGCCTCCCAGCCCACTGGACTATTCCTGTTGGTGGACGTAATGGCTACGCAGCTAGAGGCCATCTTGGGTCAAAACCTTTTACTGGACTCACCAGGGGTATGGCCTGTAGCTGAAATTGCGCTGCAAAGCGCAATCCCTGATGGTCAGTCCCTAATCGCCCAAGCCTGCAAAACCCTCACCCTCTAGATTTATTACTTTTATCTTTTATTCAGTTAATTATCAACGATTTACCACTATGGCTCGTGTTGTCTTGGCTAAAATCAGCAAAATTCGAAGTGTAATTTGCCCCGAATACATCCCAAAATCGCATTCTTCACAATACTTCACATTAATCAGTAAAAGTGATATTATTGATAAATTAGATATCCATGGGAAACAGCTCAACATGAAATCAAAAACCACCCCGACCATCCGCGGATCTGCCCGCTTCAACAGAGGCTTCACATTACTTGAGCTGCTGGTTGTGCTGGTCATCATCGGACTCTTGGCAAGTTTTGTGGGCCCGCGCTATTTCGGCCAGTTGGGCAAATCCGAAGCCAAGGTCGCCAAAGCACAACTGGTAGGACTGGAAAAAGCACTGGATCAATACCGCCTTGATACCGGGCGTTATCCCGGAACCGAAGCCGGTCTGGCGGCCCTCAATGATCGCCCGCAAAACGAACCGAAATGGGATGGCCCCTACCTGAAGGGGGATTTGCCTGCTGATCCCTGGGGCCGCCCGTACATTTACCGGGTACCTGGAGAAAAATCGGAATATGACCTGTTGTCCCTGGGCCGCGACGGCCGTCAAGGGGGCACCGGTCCTGACGCGGACATTTCGGCGCGCTGAATCATGAAATTCCGGGTATTGGCCATCTCCACCGGCGGGGCACCGCATCAGTTGCGCATCGAGGCGCCCAATTCGGAAGCCGCGCAGCGGCTGGTCGCCGGGCAAGGTATGCGCGTCATCAAAGTGGAATCAACCTTTCACTGGCATTGGCAAATACCGCGCCGCCAGTCGAGGCTGCAGGTCACAACCTTCGCACAGGAGCTGGTGGCGCTGCTTGAAGCGGGTCTGACTATCAGCGAAGCCATTGATGCGCTGGCAGACCACGAACCCGAACCGGCAATCCGCCAAACGCTTTGGAAGATTGCCGCGGAAATGGCCCGGGGTGCGACATTTTCCGAAGCCCTCGAAAACGCAGACGGCATTTTCCCGCGCATGCTGATCGCATCGGCCCGCTCTTCTGAGCGCAGCGGTGGTCTCGCCGATGCCCTGCGTCGCTTTTCCGAATATGCAACCACAGCAGAATCTCTCGCCTCAACAGTGCGATCTTCAATGGTCTATCCCGCGCTGCTGCTTGGAGTCGGCGCACTGGTTGTGGCGTTCCTTCTCGGGTTCGTTGTACCAAAATTCAGCGAGGTTTATCGCGAAGCCGGCCGCGACCTGCCGGCATTGTCCCGCCTGATGCTCGCCTGGGGTTCGTTTGCACGCGCCAACTGGCAGGCAGTCCTGGCCGGCAGCGTTGCCGGCGTGGCGGTTGCGATCGCCGGCATCAAGCATGCTCTGCGCAACGGCGCCATCCGCCGCGCACTGCTGGCCATCCCCGCAATCGCCAACCTGATGCAGGCTTTTGAATATATCCGCCTTTATCGCGCGCTTGCGATGCTGCTTCAAGCCGGCATCCCTCTCGCTCAGGCGCTTGAGGAATGCATCATCGCCGTGCCCAAAGGACTTGCCGAGGCTGTCCGCTCGGCAGCGCGTGCGCTGCGCATGGGCCAACAACTGTCAGACACCCTGGAACGCGGCGGCCTGATCGACGGCATTGCGCTGCGTCTGATCCGCGCCGGCGAACGCTCGGGCAGACTCTCCGAAATGCTCGACCGTGCAGCCAGTTTCGAGGAGCAGCGCCTTTCACGGACATTGGGCACGCTTACGAGAATGATGGAACCCCTGCTGATGGCGCTTCTGGGCATCGTCATCGGCGGCATTGTGGTGCTGATGTATCTACCGATATTTGACATGGCGGCAACCATCGAATGAACGCACAAGACCTTCCGTCGGCAAACCTGCCGCAAATTGATCCAGCCGTGATTTCCCGGGCAAGGAAAGATGCGGGCGAGGAGGGCATCCATGTCGTCCACGCGATTGACCGCGAACTCAATATCGGGGAGGCATCAGTGGTCGCATCGCTCGCGGCACGGTTGCGCATGTCCTACTTCGACACGCGAGTGCTGGAACAGTCTACCGCCGACTTCTCGCTTTGGACGTTTTCCGAAGCCACACGCTCTCGGTGTGCCGTGGTCAAGCTCGACGATACCCTGCTGGTCGTTCTGACAGACCCCTTTGATGACAAGTGCTGCACCCAGGTCGAGTCGCGTTACCAGCACCCGCTGGAACGCGCCCTGGCCCACCCCGCCGACCTTGAAGCGTGGCTGTCCCGTCGCGAAGAAAGCATGCGCGCGATGTCGGCAATCGAAAGTGTCACCGCCGGCGACTCGAACGGTATTTCGGCGAATGCCGAGGAGCTGTCACTGGCGCAAATCTCGGAGGACGAGAGCCCGGTGGTGCGCATCGTCAATTCAACGCTTTACGACGGCCTGAAGGCAGAGGCCAGCGACATCCATCTCGAAACGCGGCCTGACGGGCTGCATGTCTTGTACCGCATCGACGGCGTGCTCAACCCGATCGCCCATGTTGCAGACCGTGCACTGGCGCAGCGCGCCATTTCCCGAGTCAAGGTTCTGGCCGAACTCGACATTTCGGAAACCCGTGTCCCGCAGGACGGACGTTTCAAGGCTTCGATCAAGGGCCGCGGAGTCGACTTCCGGGTGTCGGTGATGCCCAGCATGCACGGCGAGGATGTGGTCTTGAGGATTCTCGACAAGCAGAATCTGACCACCGCCAACGAAGGGCTTTCACTGAGCCGCCTCGGCTTTGATGAACAGAGCGCAGAACAGATTCGCCGTCATATCACCGAGGCCTATGGCATGGTACTGGTCACCGGCCCGACCGGCAGCGGCAAGACCACCACGCTCTATGCTGCACTTTCGGAAATCAACAATGGCCGTGACAAGATCGTAACCATTGAAGATCCGATCGAATATCAGCTGCCCGGGGTTTTGCAGATACCGGTCAACGAGAAAAAAGGCTTGGGCTTCGCGCGCGGTCTTCGCTCGATTTTGCGTCATGACCCGGACAAAATCCTCGTCGGCGAAATCCGCGACCCGGAGACTGCCCAGATAGCAGTGCAGTCGGCGCTGACCGGCCACCTGGTTTTCACCAGCGTACATGCCAACAACACTTTCGACGTTTTCGGCCGCTTTGCCCACATGGGTGTCGACAGCTACAGCTTTGTTTCAGCGCTGAACGTGGTGATTGCGCAGCGCCTGATCCGGATGAACTGCCCGCAATGTGTCCAGCCGGTCAAGCCGGAAGCTGCCGAACTGCGGCGTGCAGGCATCAGCACCGGGATTACCGACGCCTATGCCGCGGGCATCGGATGTGCACACTGCCGCGGCAGCGGCTATCGCGGTCGCCGTGCCATCGCGGAAATTCTCGAAATGAACGACGACATGCGCGACCTGATCCAGTCCCGCGCACCAATCCGCACGATCAAGGAGGCTGCGCAGGCAGCCGGCATACGCACACTGAGGGAAGCCGCCCTCGACATGGTGAAAAATGGTCAAACAACGATTGAAGAAGTTCGCCGCGTTACTCTCGCGTCCTGACAAGCCGGCGCTGCTGATCTCGCCGAAAGAGATCCTCAGCCTCAGCAAGGGACGTCCTGACAAGGCTTTGCAGATGACCTGCCCGGCCGCTGACGGACGCGAGTGGGCTGGGGCGATCGCCTGCCTGTCCCAGTGGTGCGACAGGCAGAAGGCTGCGCAGGGCAAACCCGTCGAGCCGGCGATCGTCATCTCCAACCACTGGGTGCGCTATGTGGTGCTGCCCTCGGACCGGGGTTCCCTGCGTCGCAGCGAAGAGGTCGAATTTGCCCGCGCAATGATTGTCGAACGCTACGGCGCGGAATGGGAAAGCAGTACTGTCCGCCTTTCGCGCGGCGTTTCCGACGAAGGCATCATTGCCGCAGCCATCCCCGACGCGCTGCTTGCCGACATCAATAACGTGATGACGGCTTCCGGCATGCGCTGCAGCGCCATTCACCCGCTGTTTTCACATACGCTGGATCACGCGCGTTTCCCGGGCAGCGGCAGCCCCGCGCTGGTCGCCTGCGTCGAGCCCGGCCGCATGGTAATCGGCATGGTCGGCAAGGACGGCTGGTCCTGGGTGCAATCCCCGCTTTCGGGACTCAAGCCAGCAGTGACCCTGGAACGCGAACTGTCGCGCGAACAATCACTGTTCGCCGTCGCCGGTGAAATGCCCCTTTATCTTTTCGAGCACGGCGCGAGTGTCGATCAGGCGATCGATCCGGCCTTGCAGTTCGTGATTCACCGGCTGCACTGATCCAAGCACACCGTCATGCGAATCGTTCCCCGCCTCCAACTGGATTTTGCAGCACGCAAACGCGCCATGCCGCCAGGTTACTGGCTGCTGGCAGCCGGCGCCTTCTGTGCACTGCTCGCCGGTCTGACTCTTGAAGAACGCCTCGCGGCGGCAGAAAAGGCTGCTGCCGAAGAAAAAGCCCGGCGTATCGCAGCGGAAAAACCAGCGGCTGCCGTACAGCGCTTTGAAGCTCTGGACCGCCGCCTCGCCACACCTTGGGGAATGATCCTGACGGCCATCGATCAGGCGGTTGCCGATCACGTGGTGCTGCTGAGCGTTGAACCGGATGCCGAAAAAGGCCGCATCCAGATCGGCGCCGAAGGCAAGACCGCCGAGGCCATGACATCTTTTGTCAGTGCCCTGGCCAACAATGCGGCTTTTTCGAGTGCGGTGCTGGTCTCCCACCAGGTGCGCGCCGAAGACCAGGACAAGCCGCTGCGCTTCACAGTGGCGGTGCAGTGGAGGACCGGGAAGTGAAAACGATATCAGCCGCCCAGTTCCGGCAGTTCAGCCGCCCGCTGCGGCGCATCGGCCGTGACATCGGCATCACCGGCATCGCCGGCTGCGCGCTGATGACTGCGGGCCTGCTTGCAGTGCTCTACCTGCAGCTCGGCGCAGCTCCGGCAACACCGGTAAGCATTGGTGTTTTCACCACAGCGGCGCCGGCACCGGAAATGCAAAACAGTCCTCTGACCCCGGCAAAAGAGATCAATGCTGCCGTCCTCCGCCTTTTTACTGCCGCAGAGGAACACAAACTGGCCCTGCTCGAGGGTGATTACCGGCTGGCATCCTCTGCCGACAGCCGCTACCGGACCTATACCATCAGCTTGCCACTCAAAGGGAATTATCCGTCGATCCGTGCTTATCTGGCGCAGTGCCTGCGCAATGACCCGCGCCTCGCGCTGGATGCGCTGGAGTTTCGCCGCGACCAGATTGCCGACGAAAATCTGCAGGTCCGGGTCAAACTGTCGCTGTTTGTGGGTGCATCGTGAAACCTCTAAACCCGAAAACGCGCAGGCTTCTGCTTGCTGCCGGCGTGATCAGCGCCGCTGCGCTGCACTTTTTATTTCCGGAAGACGGCGAGGATGCCGCCATTGCCGTGATTGCCCCGGTACCGTCTGAAAAGACCGCTGCCCCCGCAAGCGCTGTGAAAACCGTGGCTGCCGCTCAGCCTGCGCAAGCCGAAGCGTTGAAAACGCCGCGCGAGCGTGACCTCGACCTGCTCGCTGCAGTCGATGAAAAATCGTCGTTCCGCAGCCACACCTGGTTTGTTCCTCCCCCACCTCCACCGCCGCCCCCGCCGCCCCCGCCGCCGGTACCGACAGCTCCGCCCCTGCCTTTCACTTACTCGGGCCGCATGGAAAGCAGCGAAGGGGTAGTCGTTTACCTGACCTCGGGCCAACGCCTTATTCGTGCGCGTGCGGGCGACATCATCGACCAGACTTACAGCGTTGACAGCATTGATGCATCAACTGTTTACCTTCGTTACATCCCGCTCGACACCCCGCAGAATCTTGCGGCGGGCAAATGAAAGACAAGAACATGAAAATCAATTCCATATTCACTGTTGCCCTGCTGGCAGTTACTTTGCTTGGCGGCTGCGCAGCGGAACGCCTGTACAAGGAAGGGACTTCACAAATTGAGAGTGGCCAGTTCGAGGACGGTCTCGAGTCCCTGCGCCTGGCAATGAAAGAGTCGCCCTCCGACAATCAGTACCGGTCAGCGTTCCGCCGCCAGCGTGACGCCATCATGAACACCTTGCTGGAGGCCGCCGAAAAAGCCCGGCGCGAAGGTCGTTTCAATGATGCCGATGCCCTGGTACGGCGCAGTCGCGGAATCGACAATAACAATTCACGTATCGCCCCTGTGGCAGAAAATATCTTGCGTGATCGCAAGCTCTCCGCACAACTTCGGGAGGCGGAAAAGCTTGCGGCCGCCGGAAAATGGCAAGACGCCGAAGCACTGCTCAGAAAAATCACCCTGCTCAATCCCGAAATCAAAGGCGTTGCCGATGTTCGCCGCAGAATCGATAGTCAGCGCATGGCCTACGGAACATCCGTACCGGTGCTGAAAGCGCGCCAGGAGCGTCCGGTAACACTTCATTTCCGCGATACCGGCCTGCGTACCGTACTCGAAGCGTTGTCTCGGGACACCGGCATTAACTTCATTCTCGACAAGGATGTGCGAGCCGACACCCGGGTAACGATTTTTGTGCAACAGGTGCGCGTCGAAGACGCAATCGACCTGATCCTGATCCCGGCACAGCTCGAAAAGAAGATTATTTCCGAAAACACCATCATGATCTACCCGGCGACCCCGGCCAAAAACAAGGAATATCAGGATCTGCTGTTGCGCAGCTTCTACATCCAGAATGCCGATCTAAAGCAGACCATGGGCATGCTGAAAACGATGCTCAAGGTCAAAGACATCTTTATCGACGAACGCGTCAATCTGCTGGTGCTGCGTGATACCCCTGACGTCATCCGCATGGCGGAAAAACTGATTGCGGCGCACGACGTTCCTGAACCGGAAGTCATGCTGGAGGTCGAGATCCTGGAAATCAGCCGCATCCGCGACACCAATATCGGCGCGCGCTATCCGGATTCTTTGCAGATCATCAACGGCGACCTCGTCAACAAACTCAATTCCAATATCAACATCAACATCAAGGACCAGGAAGGCCGCAGCAATCTGCTGTCGAATCCGCGCATCCGTGTCAAGAATCGTCAGAAAGCCAAAGTGCAGATCGGTGAACGCGTGCCGGTGATCAGCTCCACGACCACTCCTACCACAGGAGGCACCACCGTGGCCCTGGTATCGCAGCAGATCACCTATCTGGACATCGGCCTGAAGCTCGACGTCGAGCCCATTGTCAACATGGATGACACCGTGTCGATCAAGCTGGCGCTTGAAGTCAATACGCTGGGTGAAAAAGTTGAAACCCAGACCGGCGCCGTCGCCTATCGCGTCGGCACCCGTACCACCAACACCATACTCGAACTGAAAGACGGCGAAACCCAGGTGCTGTCGGGGCTGATTCGCGACGACGATCGCCGCACCGCCAACCGCTTGCCGGTGGTCGGTGAATTCCCGATCCTGGACCGGCTATTCGGCACGGTTGCAACCAATGGCGACAAAACCGAAATCGTGATGTCGATCACACCGCGCCTGATCCGCACTGTTAAACGCGCCGATGTGACCGATCAGGAATCCTGGTCCGGTACTGAAAGCGCCTTCCGCACGCGGCCTCTGATGGCCAAGCCTGTTCCGCCGGAGACCAAACCGGAAGCCAAGCCGGCAGTTGTAGTACCGCGGCCGGTGCAGCCCTTTAATCCCAACGCCCCCGCAGGCGCAATCACCGCGCCGCCCCAGGCTGCGGGCCAGCCCCTGCAGCCGTCCGACCGCATGGGTCTGCCCGCAGGCCCGGCAACGGGCACCCAAGCGATTATCGCAGCGCCTTTGCCTGCGTCGCCCGCTGTTGCCATCAATCCGGCAACTGCAGTCGCCTCGACCAACAGTTCCTTTGGCATCAGCTGGCTGGGGGCAACCTCGGCAAAGGCTGGACAAGAAGTCTCTGTGGTGCTGAACCTGCGAAGTTCATCGCCGGTATCCAGCGCGGCCTTCCAGTTGCAATTTGATCCTGCGGCTGTCGAAATTCTCGGCGTGGAGGAAGGCCTGATGATGCGTCAGGACAGCCAGCCGACTACATTCAATCAAACCGTTGATCCGGCAGGCCGGATTTACGGCGGCGTCGCCCGCACCAGCGGAAAACCCGTCAACGGCAACGGCGCGCTGGCCATCATCCGGCTCCGCGCCAAACCCGGCGCGAAGACCATTACGCTGCAGCCTCTGACCATTTCGCCGATCGGCGCTGACGGTCGTGTCATCGCGCTGCCTTCAATACCGGCCTTCCAGGCCGCAGTCAGCCAATGATGCCGCGTTCCGTACGCGGCTTCACGCTGATTGAGCTGATGATTTCACTCGCCTGCGTGGCGCTGATCGCCACCGTTGCGATGCCTTATGCCGAGCTGATGATACAAAGGAACAAGGAGGCGGAGCTGCGCTCAGCGCTGCGCGAGATCCGCAGCGCACTGGACGCCCACCACAAGGCCGCCGAAGAAGGGCGCATTACGCGGGAAGCCGGCGACTCCGGCTATCCGAAAACCCTTGAGAGCCTCGCCGGCGGCGTTCAGGACGCAAGCAATCCCGAGGGAGGAATGATTTATTTCCTGCGACGCATCCCGCGGGATCCTTTCGACAGCGACCCCGCAAGGGAACCCGCCGCAACCTGGGGTAAGCGCAGTTATGCCAGCGCACCGAACTCACCCAGCGAGGGCAAGGACGTATTCGATGTTTACTCGCGCTCCACGACCACGGGGCTGAACGGGGTAGCCTATCGTGAATGGTAAAAGACAGTCCGGCTTCACGCTGGTTGAACTGCTGGTAGTGATGGCCATCATCGCACTGCTGGTCAGCATTGCCGCGCCGCGCTATTTTCACAGCGTCGACAAGGCGCGTGAGGCCAGTCTGCGCGCTAACCTCGCAGTGATGCGGGATTCCATCGACAAGTATTATTCCGATAACGGACGCTACCCGGCTCAGCTGCAGGATCTGGTCGAAAAGCGCTATCTGCGTGCGATACCAGTCGACCCGCTGACCGACAGCGATCGTAGCTGGGTCATCGTGGCACCGAAAAGTACGGATCAAGGCGGTGTTGCCGACATCCGCAGCGGGGCCGAGGGGAAAAGTGCTGCCGGCAGCGATTACGCGTCATGGTGACGCTCACCCGGCAGCAGAAACAGCGGGGATTCGCTTACGTCTGGACCCTGCTGCTAGTTGCTTTTTTTGCTGCGTCCTCTCTGCTGGCTTTCCGCCTGGAAAGCAGCCTGACCACGCGCTCTCGTGAGGCAGATCTAGTCTGGATCGGCCTGCAATTTCGCAAGGCCCTGCAACAGTATTACATGGACAATCAGGACAAACAGGACCGCTACCCGCGCACCCTGGAGGAACTGACCGATCCGAAAGGGCAGCTGGTGCCAAAGCGCTATCTGCGTCGGATCTACATCGACCCGATGACAGGCAACACGGATTGGGGCGTGGTACGCTCTCCTGGCGGCGGTATTCTTGGTGTTTACAGCAAGGCTGCCGGCGAACCCCGCAAAAAGCACGGGCTACCCAAGGAGCTCGAGTCATTCGGCAAGGCGACCAGCTACCGCGACTGGCTGTTTGCTTACGACCCTGCGGGTCTCAGCGGAAAAGCAACGCCCTGAAAAATAATTGTTGTCTGGAGCTGTCCGAACCGCGCAGGTTTCTCACAAGCTGCGCGAAAAGCGCAAGCCTATGGTGAAGTTCGGCGCATCCGGCGTCAAGCCGACGCCGATGCTCCCGGAAATGGCCTCCGTACCGCTGAGCGCGTAGGCAGCGCCGAGCGACAGCGTGCCGGCGTTGCCCTCGCTGCCGACAATGTTCTGCCAGACCCCGCCGTCGAGCCGGGTTTTGGATTGCGTCTGCAGTTTCTGGCTGAAACTGGTGCTGAGGCTGAACCGTTCATTCAATGCGAAAGCCGAACCCAGTGACCAGCCGATCGAATCGCCCAGCTTGACCGAGCCCGGCGAAACGGTGCCGGGCGCTGAGCTGATGTCGCTGAAATGACGGGCGTGGTTGTAGTTGTAGGCAAAGGAACCGAACAGGGTCGCAGGGCTCAGTGTTTTTACCGCTGACACACCAACGGTCGCCCCCCAAAGCCCGTTGCCGCTGGGCAAGGTATCAGGTGCAGTCAGATTACCGCCGGAGCCCGGCACCGGTTGCAGCTTGACGCCATACGGATGCGAACCGGTCGGCCCCTTGACCCGGGCGTTAAAGTAAATGTCGGGACGGGAACCCTGCTCCGTAAATGCCTGATAACTGATGCCAGCAGATAAGTCACCTACATCAAAATTACTGACTGAAGCTTCTGCAACCTGTGCAGCGTTGTTGTTACCGCCTGCCGATTGATAAACAGTACTGCGATAAACCAGCGGCATTTGTACGTCAAACTGCCAGCGGCTGCTGGGCCGGTAACGCAAGCCGACATCCGCAGTCATCACATCGGACTTGATATTGTCGACACTGATATTGCCGAGAAAAATGGCGTCCAATGCGAGGAAGCCGTTGAGCGCCAACTGGCGGCGGTCGGTTCGCGCGTAGCTGAAACCGACGTCAAAGCTGTAAGGGCTGGCCTCTCGTACCGGTTCCGAGGCGAGCCGTGATTCAACATCGGAGCGCGCGGCTGCGGCTTCAGGCGCCGGATTCGCCGTCAGCCGCCCTCCAGAACCGGGCGCTACCGTAATGCCGGAGACCTGCGGCCGGTCTGCAGGATAGGTCGAGCCCTTTTGTTCAATTTCACTCAGCCGCCGTTCGAACTTGGAGAGGATCTGGCGTTGCATTTCCAGATGCTCGGTAATCATGCGCAGGTCGGGATTGTTGCCTTGTCGAGAGGCGAGCAGTTTTTCCTGGATTTCGATGTGCTGGCGCAGACGGCGGATATCTTCGTCCACCGCTCCGCTTTCGGCGCCCGGCCCGACTGCGATGATCGTCGGTGCGCTGCCCTTGACGCCTGTCATGTCCAGCGCCAGCGAGCGCGCCATGCGCAGATTGATGCCGTCATTACGGGATTCAATCGCAGATTTTTTAGGCACGGCTTTGCGTGAACGTCCGGCAAGGTTTTCCTCTGCTGCCGCAGCTGAGGCGATTGAACTGAGCAGGCTTGCACTGACCGCCAGTACCATCGCAGCCGGCTTGAATGGTTTTGGATTCATCGCGGCACCGTAAGCGTACGCAAGGTCTGAAGAGCGGGATTCACAGCCGCAGCACCTGGCGCCATATGCACCGTCAGGCGCGCGTTGTTTTGCAAGACCACGCCGTCGGTCATGACCGCGGCGCGTTGGGTGATGCCGCTGACCCCGCCCAGACGCTGCTCGGCAAATCCGGCCGGGCCGGCATCGACACGAACCGTGATCCCTTGACTGCCGACATCCGCCATGGCCCCGCCGCTGCGTGCCGACGCCACCGAGGCGCCCGGCTCCACGACAATACGGTCACGTGAAACCTGCACGTCTAGGGTGTTGCCCACGCTGTTGCCGTAGCCCGCGACCTGGGCCGACTGCAAAGCTCCGGAAACACCGGGGCCTGCAGCTCGGGAACTGCCCGCGCCTTGTCCGGAGTGATCCGCCGCGGCGGTGGAAATGCTGACCCTGCCGGCACGCAGATCAGCCGCCATTGACAATTCCGCATGACGGGTGCTGCCGTCAGTCGCATGCCAGCGGGTCGCCATTTGCAGGCCGAAACCGATGATTTTTCCATCGGCTATGTACCGGCCGCGTTGCGCCGCCAGCAACGCGTCATCGACGGGACGGATGGTTTGCGCCTGCGCTTGGCATTCCAGCAGGGCGCAGCCCAGGATAAGGAGAATGAATAAACGGCGCACGATCAGAAAAGCCTTCCGCTGGGTAATTCAAACTGATGGGCCGCGTCCGGAAGACCGCGCAGTTGCGCGGCCGTCTGCGGTTTCAGCGAATGCCAGGCGTCATCTCGTGCCAGAGGGCCCTGATGCTGATAATTCGCACCGATAACAGCCAGCACAACACCATTCCAGCTCTCGCGGAAGCGCTGCAGCGGAAGCGTCCGCGCACCGGCAGCCGGATCAAGCAGGCGCACCAACCCGTCCTTGATGCCTCGCACCAGCACGAAGTGGGCATAGCCATCGATGTCGAGCAAAGCCAGCACCGGCACCTTCAGTCGCTGCAGATCATCCACGCTGGCCTGGAAGCCTCGCGCGCGCAGCCCAAGTGTTTCGGCGTAACGCTTCATGTCGAGCATGGAAAAACCTTCACGGGCAACCACACCGGCGTCGGCGGTCTTCAGCATGCCGCGAATTACTTTTTCCTCATCCAGATCGAAGCCGTAACCGAAACGCAGCAGCGTCGCCAGAGCAGCGGCGCCGCAACTGTAGTCCTGCGTCTGAAAAATCACATTGGCGTTGCGCAGCTCTTTTAGGCTCGCCACGCGCTTGATCGAAGCCGGTGCATCAGGAAATACATGATGCAGACCGACATTGGCGGCCGCGGCGGAACCGGCATAAGCCAGTACCGCCGCACACAAGGCAGCGCCTAAACTTCTGCGCATGATCTTGCCGGCCGCCACAATACCCGCCTTAGTACTGCTGGGCGCGAGCCGCGCTCGAGGAGATCGAGAGCGACAGCGCGTTCAGCTGCTGGTTGCCGGTTCCCGACGCCATGTTGACGCCGATATTGCCGGCCGCGCCCGCAAATGCGGCGCCGTTGATCATGCTGGTGTTGACGTTGAGGGCGCGTACCACCTGCGAACCAGTCAGATCATCGTATTCAGTGCGCGGATCATAGCTGGCGACATTGCGGTTTGATTTCTGTACCGCAGCGACGTTGGCATCGGCAAGACCGTTGTTGCTGACTGCCATCGACACCGAGTTCTTCTGCTGGTTGTTGGAACCGGCAGACACGCTGACCGCGATATTGCCGACAGCGCCGGAGAATGCACTGCCTCCGATCAGCGAACTGTTGGTGACGCCGATGTTACGCACGTCGTTTTGCGCCGAGTCCTGGTAGCTCACCACATCAGCCGACGAGGTTCCGAACACAAACATCATGTCATCAACCTGCGCGAGTGCCGCGGAATTGATCTGCTGGTTGCCGTCACCCGAAGAGATGTTGACGCCGATATTGCCGCGGGCGTTCGAGAACGCGCTGCCGGCAATCGCTGCATCGTTGACCAGACCGGTGTTGGTGCCCATGTTGAGATAGCTCATCTGTTTGGCATCAAGCAGGGTTTCCGAACGCGAGTCGGTGACCAAACTGCCGGCCGCAGAGAAGGTGTTGCTGGTGGTGGTCGAACGGACCTGGGTCGTGCTGCGATCGATGGTGTTGATCGACATGCGATCGGTGTACGCCGTGTCCGACACCGAAACACTGGTATCAGTGACGCGGGTATCTGTCGTTGTCGATCCGCTGCCGGCCCATTCCTGGGCAGCCGCGGGCAGCGCAAAGACCGCGCCAATGGTGGCGGCGATCAGGCTGATACGGAGGTGGCGCATGTAGACTCCTTGGTGGTTATTGAACAACTTGGGTTTGAACTGCTGGTTCAGGGAAGCACACGCACAGAGACGGCGTTATGCACGACATTGCCGCTTCCGGCGATCTGGTTGATCTGCACGATGCCCGATGCAGATCGGAATGCGCCGCCCGAGAGCTCGGCGACGTTACGGGATGTGGAGCCGGCTCCGCGAATGGGAACGCCGGGGCGTTGCACGTTGAGCAAAGCATCACTGCCGAGGGCAGACGGCCCCACTGCGATGGCCACCGCGTTGCTCTGCGCGTTGTGGCTGCCGGCCGACTGGTTCACCGCGATAACCCCGCGGGCGCCGGCGAACGCGTCATCCGTGATGCGCGAGATATTCAGATCCTGGGCCTGTGCCGGTGATGCCAGAACGGCAAGCGCTGCCAGCAACCGTAAAGGTCGCCAAGCGATATCTGCAATAACGATATTTTCGATAAACATGCTACGCAGTTTATCAATTTTTTCGTTATTGTCAAACTTTATGGGGCAAAACTGGGGTTATATTAATTATTATAATAAAAACAATGACTTAAAATTACCTGCAAAACCTGTTTTTGATCATTCGCAGGAAAAATTGCATCCTAAAAATGAAAAATCCAGTACTGCAGGGCAATACTGGATCGGATGATGCCGGCGAAACCCTTGCAGGCCCGCCTCAACAGCGCTGGCGGCTCAGCGCGTGATCGGCTGCAGGCGCGTCACCACCCACTGACCGGATTCTTTTTTGACATCAAAAGCCACACGGTCACCGCGCCGCACATCGTTCAGATTGACGTCGGCTGCGACCGCGATCGGCATCGTCATCGCCGCCATGTTGCCGCCCTTCCAGTCGCCGTGACGCAGGATCACCTGACGCTCTTCGGCATTAACCTTGCGGATTTCACCTTCACCGGAATCGGTGACGGCCCACACCGGTGCCGCCGCCAGACCACACACCAACATCAACATCGCACGCATCTTCATTGCATTCTCCAGAGTTGAAGGCACCCGTCTGTCCGGCGCCTGTTTGGTTTGCTGTTTGAGATCGACTTTCTGTTCACTACGGGGTTTACTGTTTTGTCAGTGCCAATGCCTTGCTGCGCACCGGCTCCGCCTGTTCATCGACTTTGCCGATCACCTTCCAGCGGATGCGGCCTTCGGCATCAATAATCAACGTCGCTGGAAGCTGCCGCAATCCGAGCCCAGCCAACGCGCGCGACTCCGGATCCCTCAGCGACATCAGACTGACGCCCGTGCGCTGTAACCACTCGCGCATCACCTGCGGTTTATCGCCGATATTGACCAGCACCACCTGCACGCCACGCTGCCCTGCCGCCCAAGCCTGCAGATGCGGAATCTCCTCGCGACAAGGTGCGCACCACGCCGCCCAGAAATTCAGCACAACCACTCTGCCGCGCAATGACCGCAGATCAAAGGGCGTACCGTCAGCGGCATCGAAACGCAGAACAGGCGTATCCCCGCTCCATGGCCTTACCTCGACCGCAGCTGATGCCTTCGGCGCCGCCCAGAACACCAGCACAAGCAGCGCCAGTCCCAGCAGATGCATCCACAAACGCATGTCAGGATTGTCGGGAGCGCGCGGCATGACCGGTCAGAGCTGCCCGCGTGGGGCCGCCAAGCGCAGCTCGCCGCCAATCATCTCGAGCTGAACTTCACGAGTCCGTTTCTGCCGACCAGGACCGCTGACCGTCACCGTGGACACCAGCGTCACCGGTACCGGCGCACCAGCCTGCACTACGCGGTGCCCCGCCGGCAGTTGCCGTGAAAACTCGGCTACCCACTTGCCGGCATCGATAGGTACCCAGCGGGCGGCCTGCCAGGTGTAATAACGCCGCTCCACCTTGCCCAGGCTGCGCGTGCTCAGCACCAGCAGCTCACTGCCATCCGCGGAAATCACTGCGACCGGGTCGAGAAATTCAGTGCCGCCGTCCGCGGTGTCGATATGCGCGATGGTCGCTTCCGCACGATAGGCGCGGTTGGCAAAAAGGATCTGCGCCCGGCGTTCGCAAACGCCGGCTTTGTTACCCAGGCAATAACGGGTTGCATAAAAATCGCTAAGTCCGACAGTCGAAACAAAAGCAACGTGCTCAAGACTGCAAAAAGACCACTCTCGGCCTGGACCGAATTCGAGGCCAGGTACCTGCACACATTCGTTATGAACGCGATCAAATTCCAAGGCCTTTGCAGAGGCCGATGCGGGCGCAGTCAATGCAAAGCTGGAAAGACAAGCAATCGTCAGGACCACACGCAAGACAGTTGAACGCTTCATTTCCGACTCCCGGTATTGAGCGGCTCAAGGCCGTTCAGAAATTGTTGAGCTTCCTTCAGCCCCTGGAGGGCAGCCTTTTGCAGCCAACGCTGACCTTCCGCGCGGTCCTGTACTGAACCGCCCTGCTCGATCAGCGCGATGCCCAGACGCAGCTGGGCTTCGGGGTTTCCGCCGCGGGCGGCAGCCAGCAACCAGAGCCGCGATAGCTGCGGATTCGGATTCAGCGCACCACCCTTGCCATAAAGTTGCGCCAGCGCCCATTGCGCCGCGGTCCAGCCCTGTGTCGCGGCAAGATCCAGCCAGTAAGCGCCTTCGATCACGTCCTGCTCGACCACGCGGCCGTCACGAAACACCTTGCCGAGCAGATACTGGGCCAGCGGATCGTCCTTTTGAGCGCCCTGCTTCAGCCAGTCGATCGCGGTCTGTGCGTGGACATTGACCCCTTTGCCGAGCAAAAACAGCTCGCCATACACCGCTTGCGACCGCGCATCGCCAGCCTGCGCGGCGCGATGCAAGAAACCTACCGCCTGCTCCAGATCCCCCTGCAACAGCCGGCCTTCGAGCAACAGCATTCCCCACTCGCGTTGCGCGACGGGCTCTCCACGCTCCGCCAGCGATTTCAGAGTGGCCTGCGCTTGCGCGGCAGCGGGTTTACCGCCCCCCGAGCGAATCTGCGTCACCGCGAGCACAGCACGCGCGGCAGCACTGCCGCGCGCAGCGGCACGCTCATAACTGCGGCGGGCCTCCGCAGCATTGGCCGGCAATCCCAGTCCGCGTTCCAGCTGGTCAGCGAGCAGCAGGTCGGCACGCACATCGCCGGCTGCCGATGCAATGCGCAACAGGTTCAGTGACTGGCTGTATTCGCGCAGGGCTATGGCATCGAGGGCGCGGTCGTATGGCGTTTCCGACGGGATCGCGATGGATTGCCGCAGCACCGCCGTGCTGGCCGGCGCCGTGGCCGCGGCCGGAGCCAGCACCAGATTGCCGGCAACCATGCAGCCTACGCCAAGGACCCGCAAGCACAACGTCCGGGAAATAGCTGTTCGCATCGGAGAAACTCAGAGAAATACCGAAAACGCCGAGCGGATATTGCGCGGCGAAGTCAGCAGATTGGTCGATCCCCAACGCTCGCGGCGGTCGCAGATGATGCGTCCCATGCTGGCGTGGTTGGTGACATCTCGGTCGCGCTCTGGATCCGGGTCGACAAAACCCTGGGCGCGGCGCAGATGCTCCAGATCGTCCTCTTCACCAGTCAGGAACAGCCAGCCCGGCGCAGCCTCAACGACATCTTCGGCGTATTCCTTCAGCCGCTTCACGCTGTCGAGCTCCGGCTGCAGGGTGATTGAATAGAAAAACACATCCTTGCCCATGCGGTCGCCGATCAGGTCCTGCACCTTGCGCAGGTTGAAACTGGCGGGCAGGCAGCGTCCTTCAGTACAGGACACGATAAAAAAGTTGAGCAACACGATGCGGTCACGCACCAGGTCGTCGTAAAAGTGGAAAGTCTCGCCCGTATGAGCGACCAGTGGCACGTTGGGCAACATGCCGCGCTGCGCGGCGCGCGACAGCGGCCGTGACGGGCTGTTGCCCGCCACCGCCGCCGCCGAACACGCTGCCAGAGGCAGCGTGCCCGCCCAGCTCAGGAACCGTCTGCGGTCCAAAGACATGGTGGCTTCCGGATCCGCTTAGACGATTTTCCACATCGCCATCATGCCGTGGTCTTCGTGCACCACGTTATGGCAGTGCATCGGGTAGATGCCTTTGTAATCGCGGAAGCGCATCGCTGTTTCCATGGTCGCGCTCGGATCCAGCCGGTAGACGTCCTTGCGGCCTTTTTCCAGGGCCGCGGTGACGTCCGGCTTGGCATTGCCCTTGGTGCTCAGAACGCGGCCTTCCTCGTAGTGGGGGTGAATCGGATGCGACCAGGAGCCGCCGCCGTTCTTGTGCACCCAGACTTCCGCGCTGCCTTCCTTGACTTCATAAGGCGCGGCATAACGGTCATAAAACACGCCATTGGCATTCCACGCGCCATTGCCACGACCCCACACCCATTCCTTGCGCTTGGCGGTGGCGACATTGATCGCCGCCGGCATCGGGCGCAGCGCCATACCGTGGACAATGTCGGTGCTGTTGTCGGTGAGGCCAGGACGTGCGGCGTCGATGGTGAACTGGATGATGTCCATGCCCGCCGCCAGTAGTTTGCCCGAGGGTCCGCGACCATTGGTCTGGTCGGCGCGGTTGGTCAGATAGACCTTGGCACCGGCGCCGTATTTGGCTGCCAGCTTCTTGAAGTCGACGATCAGGTCGAAACGCTCACCGACTGAGTGCTTGAAGCTTTGCAGCGTAACAGCGTTGGGCAGCAGGTTGCCATCGTTGGCGATCACGGTCATCGGCTCATAAGCCGATCGGCCCGCCGCTGTCACCACCTTCATCCACATCCAGTGGAACCGGCTCGGACCACCGTTGTACAGGCGCAAGCGGTAACGGCGCGGCTGCACATTCATGTTTGGCTGAATGGTGCCGTTGACCGTCATCTTGTCGCCGATGGCGCCGTCGAGGCAAGTCAACGGGAAAAAGTCCACGCCATTGCGGTCGAACTGACGGTCATGAATCATCATCGGCACATCGAACTCATAGGGGTAGCTGCCGGCGTCCTGGGAATGCGAGGGGAAGCGGATGCCGGTGGTGCCGGTTTTGGTTTCGTCGCCGTTGTCGACATCGTCATAAATCGGGGCAGCACCGAACAAGCCAGCATAGACGTTCTGTGAGGTGAAGTCGTGCTTGTGATCGTGGAACCACATCGAACCCAGCCCTTCGCGAATGTCGCCACGCACGCCCGAGGGGTTCAGCTTGGCGTCGGCGTTGAGCAGCGCACCGCCATTGGCGTTCCACTGATTGATGCCGGCGTACAGATTGGGGAAATGATGATCCCAGAAATGGCCGGCAACGTTGTAATACAACGGACCACCATCGCTTTCCGACGGGGTATGGTGATTATGCATGTGGGTGCAGGTGGTGGAGGTACCGAAACCCAGCGCTGAGACCTGATCCAGAGGGGTAGCCGGCAGCTCGTTGTAAATACGCACCAGATGCGAGCGGCCATAGCGCAGGCGGAATACTGGCCCCGGAACACCGGTACAGTGGCCATTAGGCAAGCCGGTGACCGTATTCTTCTCATCGAATTCACGATCGACCAAACCCCAGGCCAGCTGGCCGGCAGCGCCAGCAGGCATCTCACTGTGCCAAACATGGCGATGCTGGACCTCACGCATTTCGTAAAAATCTTTTGGCGGGTTCAGCAGTCCGTCCGCACGGTCGGTGCCGTCCCAGGCCTGGTGCGAGAGTTTGCCCTTGGGGTCGGGAGTGGCAGTGCTCAGTTCGGGATGCTCGTGCAGCAGGTGCAGCTTGGAATCCAGCGCATGGGAGGGTGTCGACGTCGGTTTGCCGCCGCGCAGGAACATCGCATCGGTCAGTTCCGACACACTGCTCTTGGTGGTGTAGGTCGGGGTCATTTCCTTCAGTCGCTGAAACTGGTCCTTGAACGGCGTAGTGCGCGGGCTGATGATGTCCTTTCCCGGGATCGGGCAGGAATTGGCAAAGGCGGCGCGCAGACTCAGGCCTTCGATCGGCAGCAGCATGCCGGTGGCCGAACTCAATACGCCGAGCTTGAGAAGGCGGCGGCGATCCAGGCCTTCGCGGGTGAGTTCACGCTGGACTTCCATCGTGCGCTGGATCAGAGCGCGTTGCTTGCGACTAAACATTTCATACCCCTTTGTTTTATTAAGGTTTTCAGTTATCAACGATCAGATTTTGGAAAATCATTAATCCCTAAATTATCGTTTTTTTCATATTACAACATCAAGGTTCTATTGACAACAATATCTGCAATAATAATAAAAACGATAATTAAACTCTGCGGCAGACTCCCTGCACAATAGCCTTTTGAGCTCTCAGCAAGGGGTGCAACGCGCGACGCTCATCACCAATAAACGTAAATACGGTTTTAACGATAGTTACATTATTTTTGATGCTTCTGATAAAGTGAATTCCGTACCCGCACATCCGGAAAAATTTTTTTATTTATACTGATTTTTATAATTTATTGTTTATAAATGAATTTTTGTGTTGAAGGTGATCTCGCAACCGTGGTCTCTTTTATTGACTCCCCGAGACGAGGCTTCAGCCACGCTGGTAGCGGTGGGGGAAATCCGGGGTATCACCGGGTCATGCCCCAGGTCGCGTGAGCCTGCCGGGCGTGGATGTAGGAGGGATAAACATCGATGCCTGCGATGCTGAACCGCTGCATTTCCCGGGATGGCGGCGTAGATCGTCGTTAGTTTCTGTTGCCCTGCCGATATCACCGCAATGGGTGCCTCCGGGGTATCGAGGGCGGTTTGCCCGGGCTTTTGCACCCGAACCGTGTCACGATCGCCCGGTCAGTACCGGATGCCGGCGTGATGCCGGCCTGACAAGAGGGGCGGCGCCCCGGCTAGCTGGCGGACAGGGGTTGCGGTGCGCTCAAGGCGTAGCCCTGGGCGCCGCGTACGCCGCAATCCACCAGAATGGGCAACAGCTGAGGGTCTTCAACCATGGAGGCGTACACGGCGATGCCCAGGGAGTCCGCCGTGCGTACCACGGCTGAAATACAAAAACGCCCGGACTCCTGTTCGCGAAGATTGCTCAGGTAATTGCCGGCGAGTTTGATGTAATCGGGACGCCACTGCACAAGGTGCTCAAGCCATTGCGGCTCGATGCCGAAATGGTCGATGCCCCAATGCGCATCAACTGCATCGAACAGCGGAATCAGCCGCTGTAATTCCGTTTCATGGGAAGCCAGCGCGACCTCGGCAAACTCGAAAGCGAGGCGCCCCTTCAGCGCGGGACGCACCAGCAAAGCCTGCAGAGCCTCGGCCAGATCCGGCGAGCTCAGCGACTGCGCCCCCAAATTGACCACGATCAGCGCGCTGTCGGGAACCCCGGCCAGCAGGGCGGCATCCGTGTCCAGCGCAGCAATCACATGGCGGTCCAGGGCGGCGACCAGTTGGTGTCGCGCCGCCATCGGCATGAACTGGCGCGCGGCGGCTTCGCTGCCATCGGGCAAGGCCAGGCGGGTGAACAATTCAGCCTGAAGCCAGCGGCCATCGACGAGATCCACCACGGGTTGCATCGCCAGGCGGATGCCCTGCCCGGACAGTGCCGATTGCAGTGCATCGCGCCAGGCACTGGCACCCATCGGTGAGGCCGCGGCGTTGCGGTGCATCACCACCTCGATCGGCTGCCGGTGGGCGCGAGCCATGGTCAATGCCAGATCCGCGTTGGCGAGCAGCGCCGCCGCTGCGGGGACGGCGCCGACAAACAGCACGGCACCGGCGTGGCAATTCAGCAGCGCCGGGTATCGCTGTGAGAGCATGGCGCGAACACTGTCCACCAGACCGGAAGCCAGCGTCGCCGACTTGGATGCCGACGCGGAACGAGTGGCGGCAACAAAGGTCCCGCCGCCCAGCCGGCCAACAAGCGCATCCCCGGGCAATGCGGCCTGCAAGGCGTCGCTGACCGCCAGGATCAGCGCATCACCGGCGGCAAAACCCTCATGACCGTTGAAATCTGCCAGATGGTCGATGACCAGCATGATCATCATCCCGCCGTTCACTTCGCGCTGATGCTCGAACTGGTTGGTATAGGCCAGCAGGAAACCGCGCCGGTTGGCCAGCTGGGACAACGGGTCGGTCAGCGCCTCGCGTCTTAATTTTTCGGCGCGTTCGCTTTCATTCACGAAGATATACTGCAGGCGGGTTGACAGCGTGTTGAGTGCAGCCACCAGCGGTTGCAGCGGTACCGGGTTTTCTTGAACATCAAGCGGGGTTTGCACAACCTCTCCCACCCGCAGGGTTTGACCGATAATTTTTTCAAGCGCGGCAGACCATCCTCTGCGCGCATACCACCACCCGACAACGGCGGCGCTCGAAGCTGTCAGTGCAGCCCCCGCAAGCGTCGGGGTGTCCGAGACCCATTGCATGATGCCGCCGAATACAAAACCCGTCAGCCCGAAGACCGGCAACAAAACTGTCCTGGGCCCTTCGTGACCCCGCGGACGGAGGGGATGTGTCATACCCTGTTCAGCACACAATGTATTTGTCGATTTTGTCCATCAGCCTCGGTATGCCCTCAGCCTTTTTCTCAAAGGCACCGACAATCATCAGCCCGCCTGCGCGGGCCTTTTCAGAAACCTTCTTCAACAGCAAGTGGTTATAGCCTGTGAGAAATAAAATCGGGCATTTACAACCGACTCGGCTCAGAAAATCGACTGTTGGCAACACATCGTCATCCCCAAGCATAATGTCCAAAATCAACAGCGTAGGCTTGATACGCCAGTACATTTCAACAAACCGTTGATTGGTATAAGCAATCGCACAGATCAGACGTTTGGCTTCCGCTTGCTGCAACAAATGCTTTGCCATCGCTTTATCATCCTCAAGGATCAGCAACCGGTTGTCGACAAGCGGGAATTCATTCATGGTGTGGTCAGCAATGACATGTGCGTTCACGGCTTTCATCCTAAATAGTTTATCTTTCAAAGCCCTTGGTGGGTAATTCATGACTATTCAACCGGGTCGCAAAGTCGGACAGTTTTTTCAGTTCGACAGGCCAATGGAAGCTGAGGCACTCACCGCCGAATTCCTCGGCAATAAAAGCCTTTGCATCAGCGCCGCTGACCAAGGGCAGCAACATGCTTCCCGCGGCCCTCATCCAGCGCAGGCTTTCAAGCAGTGACCGATCATTCCATTCCGGCGTGACAAGTCCGAGCAAGGCGCATGGTATCCCGTGCCGGTTATCGAGCAGTTCCTGCAATTGATGGTAAACCGGCCAGTTCGCCACCGCCGGTACCAGCGAGAGAACGTCTGGAGGAGGCGCTCCGAACCAAGCAGGCGCTCCGGACGGCCCCGCATCAGCAGCAATGCCGGCCTTGCGCCATCGCAGGGCGACCTGACTGGCGCCTCCGGTAACCACATGCAGGCCATAACCGCCAAACTTGTGGGTAAGCGCAAGCGCCTGCTCGAGACCGGGACGACGATGCTTTCCCGGCGGTTCCGGGCTGTCGAACCGGCTCACCCGCATGACTGCGTTTACGTCAATACGGATGCCGGCGAAGCCGGGGTCGTCAATCCAGCTTACCCGTACTGGATGAACGGACTGCGCGGCGCGGGCGGCGCCGTCCAAAGCAGCGTAAACAGCTGCGGTAAGCTGGGCTTTGGGAGCATTACATCGCGAACCGCCATCGGGCCGGCTTTCCTGAACGCTCAGGTCGATATCAAAAGCACCGCGGATCGCGCCAATCGCATCGTAAACTGCTGGTTGCAGCAATGACATGGTCTCGCCCGCCGTGCCGCCGCGGTCCAGCGCGGCAATCACGTCGCTGTAAATTGCGAGGCGGGCAACTCCTTCCTGGGCTAGAGTTGATCCAGCTCCCGTTTGCGGAAATCCTGTCTGTATAAGAGTGAGCATATTGCCCAGGTCGTGGCTTACCGCAGCCGCCAGTCCCGCGACAGCGGTACGATGTCTTGCCGCCTCTGTCAGAGTCATTTTTTCGGTCAAATTCATCGTTATCAGCCGTTCAATTTTAGAGGGCAAGTCCCTGGTCCGCTGCAGGGGCTTGTTTGAATTGGTCAAAGTGATTAATATTAATTAATTAATGTTATTATTTTAACATTATTTATCATTTTTGCAATTAAAATGCCGTTATTATGAATTTGGAACCTGATTCACACAATCATTCACGTGCTGCGGCTGAGCCCAAACTCCCGCTGGTTGGCGCGCTCACCGTCGGCTTGATTGAAGATGAATCCTCGGTGCGCGCTGTTTTATGCCGTTACCTTGTCGCGGCTGGCATGAAGCCTGCCCCCTTCACCAGAAGTCATCAGGTCCTTGAACAGATCGCAGTGAACCGGCTGGACATGCTTCTTGTAGACATCGGGCTGGACGACGAAAACGGCATCGACCTGATCCGCCAGGTTCGCCTGATTTCAACACTTCCGATCATCATCATCTCCGGATATTGCAATTCCGCCACAGTTGCCGAAGGCTTGAATGCCGGAGCGGATGATTACCAGCGAAAACCCATCGCCTTTGATGAACTCGCAGCGCGGATCAGCAGCGTTTTGCGCCGCCATGAGTCGTCTAAACCCGTTGAAAATGCGATCAAGGGCTACAGGGTGGGTCATGTTGATATCGATTTCCGCACCCGCTCCGCACGAAGTGACCTTGGTAAATCCGATTTCACCGAACTCGAAATGCAAATCCTCACCCGGTTGTTGCAGACGCCAGGCAAAACCCTTTGCCGCAATGCACTTTCCCGTGAGTTATTCGGAAAAAGCTGGGACCCGGGTACCCGCGCTCTCGACGTTCACATGACGCGAATCCGCAAGAAACTGTCGATTGCAGGCGCCCCGGATAAGTTGATCATGACCCAACGCAACAAGGGATATGCTCTGCATCCCATCGTGGAAATCGTCAGAAAGAGCTGAGCGAGTAGCCCTTCTGGTTGGACTCACGTTTTGATCAAGAAACGGGTTACCAGATCTTTCAGTTCTTTCGCGGCAAACGGCTTGACAAGATACTCGGAACAACCCGCCTCTGCCGCCTCACGTAAATCGGCGGCTCCTGTTGCACCGGAAATCATGCAAACCGGGGTTCCCGGATACAGGCGTCTGATCTCGGCACAGAGTTGCGCTCCATTCATGTCCGGCAATCCCATATCGACCAGAGCCAGTGCCGGAGCCCGGCGGGCGCAGATAGCCAGCGCGTCCGCGGCATTGGCCGCTTCGAAAATGTCTATCGGGAGATCTATCAGCTGAAGCGCGATCACTTTGCGTATCAGCATGTCATCCTCAACCACCAGCACTCTGGCAACAGAACCGCTGCCCGGTTCAACTGTTTCAGTCATTTTGAGGAACCGCTCTGTATTTGGCTGTTGCCATGGAAATCGCTGCGGCGGTGGAAATCATTCGCGCATGCCGCTCGAAGTTGTGAAAACAATGTAGAAATCTATTTATCGCCATCGTCGGAAAACTGCTTGGCAATTTCAATGAAATCCTGGTCCAGTGTAATAAACGCATCGACCACCGCAGGATCAAAATGCGTGCCGTATCCCTTGAGGATGATGTCCTTGGCCGTTTCATGGGTAAAAGCCTCCTTGTAGACCCGCTTGCTGATCAAAGCATCGTAGACATCGGCTAGCGCCATTAATCGCGCGGAGAGGGGAATAGCCTCCCCTGCAAGTCCTTGGGGATAACCGCTTCCATCCCATTTTTCATGGTGAGACCCGGCGATTTCCTTGGCAAAGCGCAGAAAGGAATACGGCATCGACACCAGCCGTTCGGCAGCCTCGATAGAATCCCGGCCGATGGCGGCATGGGTTTTCATGATCTCGAATTCCTCTGGCGTCAGCCGTCCGGGCTTGAGCAGGATTCGATCGGGAATGCCGATCTTGCCGATATCGTGCAACGGAGCGGATTTGTAAAGGAGCTCGATTTCCTGGCGCGGAAGCAGCGCTTCGTATTTAGGATTTTCGGCCAGCTTAGTGGCCAGTGAAATGACATAGTTCTGGGTGCGCCGGATATGGTTTCCAGTCTCATTGTCGCGCGTCTCCGCCAGGGTCGCCATCGCATAAATCGTGATGTCCTGCACCACGGACAGCTCACGCACCCTGCGCGCAACCTCGCGCTCGAGAAATAAATTCTGATCGCGCAGATAGTCAGCCGCAGACTTCAACCGGAGATGAGCCCGTACGCGGGCCAGCATCACCGAAACATTGACCGGCTTCGGCAGATAATCCTCAGCGCCGATTTCCAGACCAATACGCTCATCATCAGCGGCAGTCCTGCCACTGAGAAACAGCACCGGAATATCGGCAGTGTCCGGATTGGCTTTCAAGCGGCGGCAGACTTCGTAACCATCGATTCCTGGCATCATCACATCGAGCAGAATCAGATCGGGGCGACGCACCCTGCGGGCAAGCTCCAGGCAGCGTTCACCATCCGTCGCCACATGCACTTCGTAATATTTGATCAGTTCGGTGCTGATCACCTCCAGGGACTCAGGGCTGTCATCAACCACCAGGATCAGTGGAGCACTGACCGCGCTGTCCAGGATGCTGTATTTTTCGTTCATCGCCATTACATTGCCTTCTGTTTTCGGATAACTTCCTGGTTATCGTCCCAATTGGCCTGGCGGGCGTCCAGAACAGCCAGCGCCCCTGCAAAATCAAACCGCTCAACAGCCTTCACCAGCTCGTCCTGGATACCAAGGGCGGCGTTCAGCGTGGCTCCGTATTCCCGGCAAAAACGCAGGGCCCGCGCATCGTCACGCACCAGATACTCGCGCAACTCATGGATCAGCTGCGCGGCCCCGCCGCCATGCGGGTCCGCTTCGATAATACCCTCAAGGTGCACATCCAGCGAGGTTCGGATTGCAGCCGCCGCCTCCAAGGCCAATTTGCCCGCGGTCCTCGTCAGCTCGGCCGGCAGGTCGGAACCATCAGGACTGCTGGCGGCCGTTTCCAGTTTGACTGCCGCTTCCGTCACCGCATCGGCGCCAATCATCGCTGCAGTGCTCTTCAGGGTGTGAGCCAGGCGCTCCAGGGTCGTCCAGTCACCCAAGGCCACCGCGTTTTCCGATTCCGCGGCAAACGAATCGGCGTGAGCGACAAAGCGCTTGAGAATGGCCAGGTAGAGTTCGGTATTGTCCAGCACCCGCGCCAGTCCTGACCGGGTGTCAATGCCCGGGATGATAATACCCGCGTGCCGCTTGGGAATTTCAACTTTTTCAGGTTCCACGACCGACAGGTTTGACACTTGCTGCCGGATGACCTCAAGCAGCCGTTCCGGGTCGACGGGTTTTGCAAGGTGATCGTTCATGCCGGCTTCGAGGCAGCGTTCGCGGTCGGCGGGCATCGCATTGGCTGTCATGGCAACAATCGGCAAAGTTCGTAAACGTTCAATAGCCCGTATCGCGCGCGTCGCCTCCAGGCCATCCATCAGGGGCATCTGCATGTCCATCAGCACCAGGTCATAGGCGTTTTCCTGCACCAGGTGCAGCGCCTGCGCACCATCACCGGCGATGCTGACGTTGCAGCCCCAATCCTCGAGAAAAGCTGCGGCCACTTCCTGATTAAGCTGATTATCCTCAACGACCAGGATGCTGATCTCCTTCAGGTATTGCGGCTTTTTGCGGTAACCGGCTCCCTGAACCTCCTTGGCATCAGAACTGCTTTCGCCGACCAGCTCCGCCACTGTTTCCAGCAACACCGACGGCTGCAGCGGTTTTTGCAAAACCCGTCGCGCGCCCGCCAGTTCAGCCTGCTTGTGCAAGGGACCGCTCATAAAACCAGAGATGGCCACCAGCGCCGGCCGTTGCGGCAGCTGGGCGTGCAATCGCTTGATGGTCTCGATGCCGTCAACGCCGGCCATCATGAGGTCAATCAGCGCGACATCGTAGCCGCAACCCATTCGCTCGGCCTCGACGCAACGATCAATGGCCTCAAGACCGGTGCGTGCCTCGTCCGCGATCAGGCCGAAGCCACGCAGCATCTGCAATAGTATGCGTCTGACGCTGGGGTTATCATCAACCACGATCACGCGCCGGCCTTCCGGGTTGGCTTTATGGGCTGGAACCGAAGGCTGCTCAGGCACTTTGAGTTTCGCCGTGAACCAGAAGGTCGAACCATGCCCGATCTCGCTGTCCACGCCGACCTCCCCGCCCATCATGGTTGCCAGCCGCTTGCAAATGGCCAGTCCCAGACCGGTGCCGCCGTAGCGACGCGAAATCGACGGATCCGCCTGTTGAAAACTCTGGAACAACCGGGATATCTGTTCCCGGGTCATGCCGATGCCGGTGTCACAGACCGAGAGCTTGATCAGCACCTCCTGGCCTTCCCTGCGCAGCAGTTCGGCACGGATCTCGATTTCACCATGCTCGGTGAATTTCAGCGCGTTATTGGTGTAATTGGCGATGACTTGGGACATACGCAAGGGGTCTCCAAGCACGCGTTTCGGAATCGCCGGATCCACATTGAGTATCAGTTCCAGCCCCTTCGCCGAGCATTGCTGCGCGACCATGGTCGCGGAATCGGCCAACACCTTGTCCAAAGCAAAATCGATTTCTTCAAGCGCAAGCTTTCCAGCCTCGATTTTCGACACATCCAGGATGTCGCCGACAACACCCAGCAAATGCCGGGCGGAGACGAGGACCTTGGACAGTTGATCGCGCTGCCGGCTGTTCGCCGCCTGGTCCATGGCCAGTCTGGACATGCCGATGATGGCGTTGAGCGGCGTGCGGATTTCGTGACTCATGTTGGCAAGAAAGTCTGATTTCGTCCTTGCCGCCTGCTCGGCCAGCTTGCGTGCCTCGCGGGTGATTTTTTGCATTTCACGCTGGGCCACGAGACTGCGTACCGCAACACTGACAAACTGCGGCCGGTCGGGCAATTTGGGCAGCCGCCTGAGCTTGATCTCGACCGGGAATACTTCACCGGCCTTGTTCTGTGCCATGACTTCCCGTTTGAGCAGGGTTTCCGGCGAGGAACACAGGAAGGCGCGGAAATGCCGCGCCTGCTCCTCGCGAAAGTGCGCGGGCACCAAATCGCCCACAGTCTTGCCGCGCAATTCATGCTCACCGTACCCCAGAAGTTCCCGAACACCGTCATTCGACAGGTGGATTTCACCACCGTCGTCGATAATGAGCATTCCCTCAGGCGCCAGCTCAAAAATCTCTCGGTACCAGGATTTGGTCTGCCGCAATTGCAGTTCCGCGTGCTTCAGTTCGGTGATGTCTGTACGGATCAGCCCGTAAGCATATTGTTTTCCGGAAATGTCCTTTAGCGGGAATCGCTGGGCCAGGAAATACTTACCGAGGCCGTCATTGCCCTGATGGAACTCTTCCTGCTGCACGGCTTTTTCCGACATCAACGCCAAGTTGTCTGCTGCGGTGACCTGCACTTCATCAAAATCGCAGACCTGCGGGTGGTTGGTACGGTGAGTGTTGTTGCGGATCTGGAAATGCCGTTTGTCGTCGAAAACGGCAACTTCTGCCGGCATGAAGTCGAGCAAATCCTGCATCAGCCGTCGCGTTGAATCACGCTCGGCGCGTGCGACCTTTTCGGCCGAGATATCAATGACGATCTCGACAAAATGCAGCAGCTTGCCGTCATCATCCATAACCGGCGCCACCGAAATACTGGTCCACAACTCGCTGCCGTCTTTGCGGATATAGCGCTTCTCTCGGGTGTAAGGTCCGATAGAACCACTACCGAGAAAGCCGATGTATTGCCTGGCCTCGGGGAGATCTTCGGACGGCGTGATGTCCCACACATTGAGGGACATCAATTCACCGGCGCTGTAGCCGAGCATTTTGCAGAATTGCTCATTGACTCGCAGGAACCGGGGATTGTCGAGATCTGCTGAACGCAAGGCCACTCCAACGGGCGCGCTTTCGAACGCCGCCACGAACAGGGCTTCGCTGCGTGCCAGTTGCTCGGCACGGGCCTCCAAACGCTGATAAGCAGTCGACAGGGCCTGCTTGTATTCCGTCAAGGCGATATCCCGCTGCTCCAGAGTCGCCATCAGCGTGTTCAACTCATCGACCAGTCGCCCCATTTCGTCATCGGAACGATATTCCAGCGCGTGGTGGGTGCCGGTTTCCCTCTCCCTCTCAACTGCGGAAAGCACGTTCTGCAGCGGCTTGCCCAGCCAATACCGGTAGCTGGCAAACAGGATCATTGCCACCACCAGCAAGGATGACAACAGCAGCAGGATGCGATGTGTGTTTTCCCACAGCATTCCGGCTTGCAGATGCTCTTGTCCGATCACAAGATGCAACTGCCATTGGCTTGGCGGTGACAGCGTAATGATGATTCTGACCCCGTCCTGCAAGCTTTCGCAACGGCGATGATCCGGCCAGTGGGCGATTACCAGACCGCTTTGCTGGTCCGACACTTCGGCGCAGCGAATATCCGGCTCGACCGCAAATATTTCGAGAACTTCGCTGATCAGAGTTATTTTCGAACCGGAAGCGGCGTCAATATCCGGTATCTTTTCCAGAGACAACACTACCGTGGAAGTCAACTTGCTCACCCGCTGGGTCATCTCCCCGGAGTGCCGCCGCAAATCGTAGTGGTTCAGCCAATAAAGTGCCGCAGTTCCGAGGACCAGGTATCCTGCGGCGATACTCAGCAACAGCTTGGAAAACAGGTGCCGGCGAATGCCGGCAACGACAGGAAACATCAGGGGCTGCGCCTGCTGATGTCAAAGTGAATAGGCAGCGCGACTTTGTTGCGCACCAGGTTTTCTAGGGGTTTGTCGTCGTTAATATCAACCTGGACCACGACAAATTCGTTGGGACGCCGGCGCGTCATGTAAAAAATCACGGGGCGCGGCATATCCTTAACATCAAAAAATAAGTAGCGGGCTGCATAATAATCACCAAAACGATAAAACTTGGGAGAAGAGAAGTCCGCTTTGAGCTTTGCGGGGCGCAGCTGGTCATGATCGATGAAATGCCAGAACTCGTTGATCTTGTGATGATCGAAATGCTGCCTGACCGCAACCTGCAGCTGTATCGAGAGGGCTGCGGGAGCATCCTGGGTAACACCGCTTGCGAGGGCAGGAACCGACGAAAATACGCCCGTTGAGCAAAAGAAAATCCAGAGGCAGAAAATATCCCGCAAGGACTGGACAAACCAAGGTTTGTATTTGCCGTTAATATTATTGTTGGCGCTAAACAAATTCATAGCCTGTATTTTCCCTAAGTGCAGACCGCTTAATATTAATTTATATTAAGATTTTCCTTTTAGTCCATGACAAAATCATACTATTTTCACCGAGAACAGGTTGCGCATTCGCTCTACAAAAATGCGACAGCTTTAATCACTGATTCGTTTGCCCAAGGTATGGCTGCGCAAAGTTGGGGAGACGCCGGACCTCTAGTACCGATAATCCCCGAAAACGTCATTCAGATGGTTTATCCGGCCAAGTCAAAAGCAGCACCTTTGATCGATTGGGTTGGCTCCGAGACCACCTTGCCGCCACACCAGTGGGACCGCCAAACCTGACTTTCCATCTGACTCAACATGTTTGCTGGATATTTCTGCCGTGAATTCTCCTGAAATGACCCCGAGCGCGCCTCCGATTGACAACACTGCCCGTGTTGCAAGACGCAATCTAATGCTGATCTGGACTATTGCGATTATTCTATCGGTTGCTGTCTGGACTGGCATCGTAATTTATCTGGATTTTGAAAAGAATGACACCCTGGCGTCGTCCGCAAAACAGGCTGAGACCCATGCAAAACTTCTCGAGGAACATACCACCCGAACGGTACGCATATTGGACCAGACAACGGTCTTCATCAAAGCCGAGATCGAACGCAACCCCTTAGGTTTCGACCTCTCACGCTACTCGCGGGATGGCATTTTCCTAGACAGTTTTTTCAACCTTATAGCCACTGCCGATGAAACCGGGCAAACCCAGCAAATCATCCCTCCGCGCCCGGCCTCGAACATCAGGGATCGGGAGCATTTCACGGTTCATACCGCCGGGGACAGCGAAAATCTGTTCATTTCCAAGCCTGTGCTTGGCAGATCCAGCGGCAAGTGGTCGCTTCAGTTCACTCGTCGCATCAACAAACCGGACGGCCGCTTTGGCGGCATCGTCGTATCCAGTCTCGATCCAGGATACTTCACTGATTTTTACCGGTCGGTAGGCCTTGGCCCCGGCTCTGTCACGGCATTGATCGGGACCGACGGCATTGTTCGCGCGCGCCGCAGCGGGAATTCAAGCGAAATCGGCCAGAACGTAAGCGATTCTGAACTCTTTAAAAAATTGGCGCTTGCGTCCACGGGAACGTACCAAGGGACAAGCCGCGTCGATAACACCAGCCGCATCTACGCATACAGACGCCTGAAGGAATATCCCTTGATCGTGGTGGTCGGCATCAGCAAGAGTGCCGTGCTTGAAGAGTTCCAGGAGCATTCGACGTTGATGTCGGGTCTTGGAACAGCGTTAACTTTTTTGTTGCTCATCGCGACCTGGGCGCTGCAGCGCACGCTCAAGGCCCAGCAGCGTGTCACTACCGCATTGGAAAAGAGTGCGCGGGAGGCGCAGGAGGCCACACGCATGAAATCCGAGTTCATCTCCCGCATATCGCACGAATTGAGTACTCCTCTTACCGGCATTCTCGGTTTTTCCGAATACCTGAAAGACCATGCACACGATCCGGAAGACAGGGAAACGGCTCGAACAATCCACGAATCTGGAGAGCATTTGCTGTCACTGGTCAATACAACGCTGGATCTGGCAAAAATTGAGGCCGGTAGAATGACGCTTAACGCCGTGCCCGCAAACCTCGAGGAGGTCATGAACAAGGTGATCAACCTTCACTCCGGCAGCGCGAAAAGGAAAAATTTAGAACTCAACTTGTTTATTGATGAGAAAATACCATTATCAGTTATCTGCGATGTCACCAAGTTTGCGCAGGTGCTTAACAATCTGATCCAGAACAGCATCAAATTCACCAGTTACGGTTTTGTGCATCTTCACGTCAAGAAATCCCCATCGGGAGATGCGCTGCAGTTCAGTGTGATTGATTCCGGGATCGGCATCCCGCTGGATCAGCAACATCATATTTTTGACCGATTCCGTCAATTGGACAATTTCATCACACGCCAGCAGGAGGGAAGCGGCCTCGGCCTTGCGCTCTCAAAAGACCTTGTCGAATTCATGGGCGGTCACATCTGGTTTGAGTCAAAAGTCGACATCGGAAGCACTTTCCATTTCACCCTGCCGCTGAAAAATGAATAACCGGCGCGTCCTCGTTGTCGATGATCACCCTGTCAACCGGCGGCTGCCCGCGATGCTGCTGCGCGGCACCGATTGGCAATGCTTTGAAGCGGACAGCGGTGAAGCGGCATTGATTGCCTTGCGGCAGTCAGAATACAGCTGCGTGCTGCTAGACATCAGCATGCCCAGCATGTCGGGCAGCGATGTTTGCAAGATCATCCGAAATTCGGACGACCTGAAGCATCTGCGGGTAGTTGCATACACCGCACACGCCTTCGAAGATACCCGCCAAAACATCATGTCTGCCGGATTCGACGGCATACTTCTCAAGCCGATCAACCGCAACAGCCTGTTAACCGCCTTGGAACCGGTTGGCAATTCACTTTCGCCACCGGTCTGACCTGGCAATTGGTTCGAACACTTGCAACAGGCGGTTCTTCGCCGTTCAGGTATCACGCCGCTCGCAGCGGCGGTATTGAATGGCTTCGGCCACATGATTGAGGCTGACCACATCCGCGCCTGCGAGATCGGCAATCGTACGCCCCACCCGCAGTATGCGGTGATAGGCACGGGCTGACAGGCCCAGCCGTGCAATTGCCTGCTTGAGCAGCGCCTCGCCCTTTTCATCCGCGGCACAGAATTCATCGATTTCGCGCGACCCCAGCCTGGCATTCGGCTTGTGCTGCCGTGCCAGTGCTCGCTCACGGGCGGCGGTAACGCGCGCCCGCACTTTGCCCGATGCTTCACCGTCGGCGTTTCGCGTGAGATCTTCCTGCGGCAACGCCGGCACTTCAATCTGCAAGTCGATGCGGTCGAGCAGTGGCCCGGAAATGCGGCTGCGGTATCGCAGCACCTGATCCGGCGTGCAACGACAGCGCCCATTGTGATGGCCAAGATAACCGCAGGGGCAGGGGTTCATTGCCGCGACCAGCTGGAATTGCGCGGGAAAATCGGCCTGATTGGCTGCACGGGAAATCGTAATGCGTCCTGATTCAAGCGGTTCCCGCAGTACTTCCAGCACCCTGCGTTCGAACTCCGGCAACTCATCCAGAAACAGTACGCCATGCATGGCCAGGGAAATTTCACCGGGGCGCGGTATGCCGCCGCCACCGACCAGCGCCACTGCGGATGCGGTGTGATGCGGCGACCGGTACGGCCGCTGCTTCCACAAAGCCGGATCAAACCCGCGCGATGCAATCGACTGCACGGCTGCCGACTCGATGGCCTCCTGCTCGCTCATCGGCGGCAGGATCCCGGGCAAACGCTGCGCAAGCATGGTTTTGCCGGTGCCCGGCGGTCCGACCATGAGCAGGCTATGGGCGCCGGCTGCCGCAATCTCCAGCGCACGCCGGGCATGTCCCTGCCCCTTGATGTCGAGCAGGTCGGGGTAAGGCAAATCCGCTGACTGCGGGACCGGCACGGCCAATGCCAGCGATTCACGACCGGCAAGATGCGCGCACACCTCGTTCAGGGAATGCGCAGCATGGATCTGGACGCCTTGCACCAGTGCCGCTTCCGGCGCATTGTCCTGCGGCAATATGAAACTGCGGCCATCACGAGCAACCGCAAGCGCCATCGCCAGTGCGCCGCGCACCGGACGCAATTCGCCGGTCAGCGCCAGTTCCCCGGCAAACTCGCTGACCTTGAGGCGATCCGCCGGAATCTGCCCCGAAGCGGCCAGGATCCCCAGCGCGATCGGCAGGTCGAAACGCCCGGATTCCTTGGGCAGATCGGCCGGCGCCAGATTGACCGTGATGCGACGCGCCGGAAACTCGAAGCGGGCATTCAGCAATGCGGCACGAACGCGATCCTTGGCTTCTTTGACCTCGGCTTCTGGCAAACCGACGATGGTGAAACTGGGCAGCCCATTGCCGAGATGAACCTCAACAGTGACCAACGGCGCATCAAGGCCGGCCAGTGCGCGGCTGAACAGTACGGCAAGGGACACGAAAGGATCTCAGGCAGGATTGCAATAAACAGACTAACGGCCAAGCCCTTTCGCTGGCTGACCTCAGCGCAAAAAACTAGCGCCGTTCAGTCGTTGCAGAAGCCGATTCCAGCGCAGCGACCTGTTTTTCAAGTTCTGCAAGCCGCGCCCGTGTTCGCGCCAGCACTTCACGCTGAATATCAAATTCCTCACGACTGACCAGATCCAGTCGTGCAAAAGCCGCGCCGAGCATCGCGCGCAGATTCCGCTCCAGGTCGGCGGCCGGGCTTTGCGCCATCACCGCCTTTAATTTGTCGTTGATTTCGTCCAGCAGCTTTTGATTCATGGCACCCCCTTGATGGACCGAGTGTAGCAATTTGCCTCCTGGTTTAGCGGCTGAGGGGCGACGCTTCATGCTGGGGCAGGTACGCCAGTTATTGGTGCGCCGCAGCTTTTTGACGCACCAAGACAGGGCGTCGTACTGTGCTTCCGTACAGCGATACTGTTATTAGTATTTGATTTTATTATATATTTTATCTGGCATGGTACCTGCTCTTGTAAGACTGCAGTTTTATTGCACATGTGCCAACACTGACTAAAGGGAAAACCATGCTTAAGAAAACCATCATTGCCGGCCTCGTTGCCGGTGCCTTTGCCCCGGCCCTCGCTTTTGCGCAAGCCGCGCCGGCCTCGGAACACACGCTGACCGGCAACATCGGCCTCTACAGCCAATACATTTTCCGTGGTCTGACCCAAACCGACAAACAACCGGCGTTGCAAGGCGGATTCGATTACAGCCACTCCAGCGGCTTTTATGCCGGCACCTGGATGTCCAACATCAGCTGGCTGCGTGATTTCGGTGCCTATGCCAACGGCGCCAGCCTCGAGATGGATTTCTACGGCGGCTTCAAGGGTTCGATTGCCGGTGATTTCGGCTTTGACGTTGGCCTGCTGCAGTACTACTACCCCGGCGACGTCATTCCCGGCGGCACCAAGGCCGACACGCTGGAAATGTACGGCGCCCTGTCCTGGAAATGGCTCAGCGCCAAGTACTCGTACAGCCTCGGCAACAAAACCTTCGGCGTCGCCAACAGCGATGGCACCTGGTACCTCGACCTGACCGCGAATTTCCCGGTCACCGACAAACTGACCCTTGTTGCCCATTACGGCAAACAGAAATTCGAAGGCAGCACGCCGGCCGGGGTTTCCAACGATTCCTTCGCTTCGTATGACGACTACAAAATCGGCCTGAGCTACACGCTGCCCAAGGACTTCACCATCGGCGCTTTCTATACCGATACCAAGATGGACGCCGTGCAGGAAGCGTTTTACACGACGCCGGCCGCAGCAGGCTCGCGCATGGTCGGCAAGGACGCGTTCACCGTGTTTGTTTCTAAAACCTTCTAAGTCCGCTTAAGCATCGCGGGCCGGCGTGATCGCCGGCCCCAATCAACCGGGGAAAAAACATGAAACTCGTTACGGCAATCATCAAGCCGTTCAAGCTCGACGAAGTGAGGGAGGCGCTGTCCGCCATCGGCGTGACCGGCATCACCGTCACCGAGGTCAAGGGCTTCGGGCGGCAAAAGGGGCACACCGAACTCTATCGCGGGGCGGAATACGTGGTGGACTTCCTGCCGAAGATCAAGGTCGAAGCCGCAATCAAGACCGAACTCCTCGAACAGGTTATCGAAGCCATCGAAAAATCCGCGAACACCGGCAAGATCGGCGACGGCAAGATTTTTGTCGCAGACCTCGAGCAGGTTGTTCGCATCCGCACCGGCGAAACCGGCGCAGATGCCCTTTGATTGGAGAATGACATGAAAAAACTGATTGCAGCTCTTGCCCTGTTCGGCGTCCTCGGCTTTGCCGGCGCACCGGTCAGCGCGCAGGACAAACCGGCTGAAGCGCCGGCCGCAGCCGCGCCGGCAGCCGCAGCCCCTGCTGCTGCGCCCGCCGCAGCTGCTGCACCTGCGGCAGCCCCGGCAGCCGCCCCGGCGCCGACGCCCAACAAGGGTGATACGGCCTGGATGTTGGTTGCCACAGTGCTGGTCATCCTGATGACCATCCCCGGTCTAGCCCTGTTTTACGGGGGCATGGTCCGAGTCAAGAACACCCTGTCGGTGCTGATGCAGGTGTACATCGTGTTTGCGATGTGCGTCGTGCTGTGGGCCATCTACGGCTACACCGTGGCTTTCGGCGGCGCAGGCACCTTCTGGGGCAATTTTGACAAACTCTTCCTGTCCGGCGTCACGCCTGATTCGGTGGCCGCCACCTTCAGCAAGGGTGTGGTCATTCCCGAGTTCGCCTTCATCGCTTTCCAGGCCACCTTTGCCGGCATCACCCCGGCGCTGATCGTCGGTGCGTTTGCCGAACGCATGAAGTTCTCCGCTGTGCTGCTGTTTGTGCTGATCTGGTTCACCTTCTCCTACCTGCCGATGGCGCACATGGTCTGGTACTGGGACGGCCCGGATGCAATCACCGACGCAGCTTCGCTGGACAAGGTTGTTGCTGGTGCCGGGTTCCTGTGGGCCAAGGGCGCGCTGGACTTCGCCGGCGGCACGGTCGTGCACATCAATGCCGGTATCGCCGGTCTGGTGGGTGCCTACCTGGTTGGCAAGCGCGTCGGTTTCGGCAAGGAAGCGATGTCGCCGCACAGCCTGACGCTGACCATGGTCGGTGCCGCGCTGCTGTGGGTGGGCTGGTTCGGCTTCAACGCCGGCTCCAATCTCGAGGCAACCGGCTTGGCCACTCTGGCCCTGGTGAACACGCTGCTCGCAACCGCAGCTGCCACGATGTCGTGGATGATCTTCGAGTGGATGCTCAAGGGCAAACCCTCGATGCTCGGCGCAGCCTCCGGCTCCATCGCCGGTCTGGTGGCGATCACCCCGGCCTGCGGCTTCGTCGGACCGATGGGCGGCATCATCATCGGCCTGATTGCCGGCGTAGTCTGTCTGTGGGGCGTCAACGGCCTGAAACGCATGCTGGGTGCGGACGATGCACTCGACGTATTCGGTGTGCACGCGGTCGGCGGCATCCTCGGTTCGATCCTCACCGGCGTGTTTGTTTCGCCGGCGCTGGGCGGCACGGGTGTCTACGACTACGTGGCCAACAAGGTTGCTGACTTCGACATGACCACCCAGGTCATCAGCCAGTTGTGGGGTGTAGGCGTTGCCGTGGTGTGGTCAGCCGTGGTGGCATTGATTGCCTACAAGATCGTCGATCTGATCGTCGGTCTGCGCGTGAGCGAAGAAGTCGAGCGCGAAGGCCTCGACATCAACGAGCACGGCGAAAAGGCTTATCACATGTAATCCCTCTCCGGGATCCTCTCCCCGAGGCAGGCGGGCGCTACGGCGCCCGCTTTTTTTTGCCTGAATCCGCCAGGCCTTCGACAAGGGCCATTTTGGGGATCGGCTACAATCCGGGTCATGACCGTACCCCGCCTGACCACCGCATTGACCGGCCCGCTGCAGGAACTGGAAAGCCACATCCTCAAGGCCACAACCGACATCGAGCACTGGCTGCGTTCGCAATGGCAGGAACACGCCGCTCCTTTTTACGCGTCTGTTGATCTGCGCAACGCCGGATTCAAACTCGCTCCTGTCGATACCAACCTGTTTCCCGGAGGGTTCAACAACCTCAATCCGGATTTCCATACCCTGTGTGTACAGGCGGCGATGGCAGCCATCGAAAATGCCTGCCCGGATGCACGCGCAATCGCGCTGGTACCGGAAAACCACACCCGCAACCAGTTTTATCTGCAGAACGTGGAAAATCTGGCGCGCATCCTGCGCCACGCCGGCGTCGAAGTGCGCATTGGCAGCCTGCTCCCGGAAATCACCTCAGCTACCGATATTGAACTGACCAACGGCACAACACTGCGCCTGGAACCACTGCGGCGCGAAGGCAACCGGGTGAAAGTCGGGGACATGAACCCCTGCGTTGTATTGTTGAACAACGATCTCTCCGCCGGAGTGCCCGCCGTTTTGCAGGGCCTTGAACAAACCGTCCTGCCGCCGCTGCATGCCGGCTGGGCGACCCGCCGCAAGTCAAAACACTTTGCCGCTTACGACGATGTCACGAAGGACTTCGCCCAACTGATCGGCATCGATCCCTGGCTGATCAACCCCTACTTCGAGCGCTGCGGCAAAATCAATTTCCGCGAACGACAGGGCGAGGAATGTCTGGAGGGTTATGTTTCGGAAATCCTCGGTGACATTCGCACGAAATATGCCGAGTACGGCGTGACCGAAGAACCTTTTGTGATCGTCAAGGCTGATGCCGGCACCTACGGCATGGGCATCATGACGGTAAAAGATCCATCCGAAGTCAAAGGGCTGAACCGCAAACAGCGCAACAAGATGGCCGTGGTCAAGGAAGGACTGGAGGTCAATGACGTGATCGTTCAGGAAGGGGTGTACACCTTCGAAAATGTCGGTGACGCCATTGCCGAACCGGTGGTTTACATGATCGACCATTTCGTCGTCGGCGGCTTCTATCGGGTCCACACCGAGCGCGGCAAGGATCAGAACCTCAATGCGCCCGGCATGCAGTTTGTGCCGCTGGCATTTGACGAACCGTGCTCCTCTCCCAATCCCGGCGATCCGGGCTGCCCGCCAAACCGTTTTTATTCCTACGGCGTCATTGCACGACTCGCCCTGCTGGCGGCTGCGATCGAACTCGAACGCATGGAGACACCGGATCTCGCACCAGCCACATGAAAATCGCCTTCATTGTCGACCCGCTCGACGAGTTCAATCTTAAAAAAGACACCACCTACGCGATCATGCGCGAAGCGGCTGCGCGCGGGCACGAGCTCTACGCCATGCAGCAGGATGACCTGGCCTGGCACAAACAGGCTGTTACCGGCCGAGCCTCCCGGCTGCACATGACTGATTCAGCACCGTCGTGGTATCGGCTCGACAACGCCGCGGATACTCCACTCGAACAATTCGACGCCGTGCTGATGCGCAAGGATCCACCGTTCGACATGGAATATGTCTACAGCACCTATCTGCTGGAGATGGCGGAAAAACGCGGCGCCCGCGTGTTCAACAGTCCGCAGGCAATCCGTGACCACAACGAAAAGATGGCCATCGCCCGCTTTGCACAGTTCACGGCACCGACGCTGGTGACTCGACGCGAAGACCTGCTGCGGGAATTCCTCGGTGAACACGCCGACATCATCCTCAAACCGCTGGACGGCATGGGCGGCTCATCGATCTTCAGGGTTCGCTCAGGTGATCCCAACATCAGCGTCATCATCGAGACGCTGACTCAGTACGGGCAACGCACAATCATGGCTCAGCGTTATCTGCCGGAAATCAGCAATGGCGATAAACGCGTGCTGGTCATCGGCGGAGAACCGGTACCCTTCTGCCTCGCGCGCATACCCCAGGCCGGCGAAACCCGCGGGAACCTCGCAGCAGGAGGAACCGGTGTCGCGCGTGAGCTGACTGCTCGAGATCGCGAAATTGCCGAAACCCTGGGACCGCAACTGATGGCGGCAGGTTTGTTACTGGTCGGGCTTGACGTGATCGGCGAATGCCTGACCGAAGTCAATGTCACCAGCCCGACCTGTTTTCAGGAAATCACCCAACAGACCGGCTTTAATGTCGCCGGTATGTTATTGAATAAATTGGAAAAATTAGTATAGATCGCGCCTGACATACACCCCGGTATTTATGTTGCAGCGCAAGAAAAGGGGGCGTAGAGTATGGCGCTTTCGTGACAGAGACTGCACAAGTTCATGATCGGCATACTGATTATCAGCCACGGCACGCTGGGTGAAAGCCTGATCCACTGTGCCAGTCACATGCTCAACAAGCGACCGCCAAAGCTGCGCCAGATCGGCGTCACTGCCCAGGATGATCCGGTATTGCTGGTACCCCAGGCGCGCAAACTGATCAAAGAACTGGATGAAGGTGACGGCGTACTGGTACTGACCGACATGTACGGCGGCTCACCCTCGAATATTGCCGCCAAGCTGGTGATCCCGGGAAAAATAGAGGCGGTCGCCGGCATCAACCTGCCCATGCTGATCCGTGCACTGACCTACCGCGACAAATCCCTGCATTTGATGATCACCAAGGCCATCAGCGGCGGTTGCGAAGGCGTACTGCGGTTGCCGCCCGTATTCACGACCATACACAATGCTGCAACAGGAAGCTGAGATCATCAACAAGCTCGGGTTGCACGCCCGGGCTTCCGCCAAGTTCACGCAAATCGCCGGCAATTACGCCAGCGCGGTATGGCTGAGCCGCAACGGCCGGCGGGTCAACGCGAAAAGCATCATGGGAGTCATGATGCTGGCCGCCGCCAAAGGCTCGAAAATCCTCATTGAAACCGATGGCCCTGATGAATCGGAAGCCATGAAGGCGCTTTGCGCACTGATTGACGATCGTTTCGGTGAAGGAGAATGACCATCAAGGATTGAGGGGCCCGCCCGCAAAGGGCAGAATACGTTCCATCATCAACAATCGCAGTACTTCCCGGCCTCGACATCCATGAGTTTCACGATCCACGGCATCGGTGTTTCCGGCGGCATCGCCATCGGTCGCGCCCATCTCGTTTCACACACGAAACTCGAAGTTGCCCACTATGAGGTACCGCCGGAACAGTTGGCGGAAGAGGTCATCCGTTTCGACCTTGCCGTGGCTACCGTGCGCGGGGAACTTGATCAATTGCGCAGCGCCGTCCCGGCCGGTGCGCCGGCCGAGTTCACCGCCTTCATCGACCTGCACCTGATGATCCTCAACGATTCGACGCTGTCCGGCATTCCCCGGGACATCATCGAAACCGAGCATTGCAACGCCGAATGGGCGTTGAAAATGCAGACCGACGAACTGCTGCAGCAGTTTGACGCGATCGAGGACAACTATCTGCGTGAACGGCGCGCCGATGTCATCCAGGTTGCCCAAAGGGTCATGAAAGCACTGTCAGGACAACCGGGTTATGTGCCTCCGCCAGCCACGGACTCAGAGGAAAATCTGGTGCTGGTTGCGCATGACCTGTCGCCGGCGGATGTCGTGTTGTTCAAACAACACCAGTTTGCGAGCTTCGTTACCGACCTTGGCGGTTCGACGTCACACACCGCAATCGTTGCACGCAGCCTCAACATTCCCTGCATCGTCGCCTTGCACCAGGCGCGACAACTGGTCCGCGAAAACGAAATCGTCATCGTTGACGGCACCCAGGGCGTGTTCATCGTCGACCCAGATCCGCAGGTCCTTGCCGAATACCAGTTGCGACAACGCGAATTCGGGCTGGAACGGCAGAAACTCAAAAGACTGCGCGACACCCCCGCACGCACACTGGACGGCGCCCAGGTCGAACTGCATGCCAACATTGAGCTGCCTGAAGACGTCGCACTGGCCGTCGAAAACGGAGCCGCCGGCATAGGCCTGTTCCGCACTGAATTTCTTTTTCTTAACCGGCAGGATCTGCCCGGAGAGGACGAGCAATTCGAGGCTTATCGCCGGGTGCTGGAAGAAATGAAAGGAAAGCCGGTCACCATCCGCACCTACGACCTCGGTGCCGACAAGCAGATTGATGACTCAGCCCGTGCCTCACCAAACCCTGCGCTGGGTCTCCGCGCAATCCGGCTTTGTCTGACCGAACCCAAGCGTTTCATCACGCAACTGCGAGCGATGCTGCGGGCGTCGCGCTACGGCAAGATGCAGATCCTGATCCCGATGCTGATGAATGCCGGCGAAGTCGATCAGGCACTGCAGTTGGTGGAACAGGCCAAGCGCAGCCTTGATGACGACGGCATCGCCTATGACCGCGAAGTCCCGGTCGGAGGCATGGTCGAAATTCCGGCGGCAGCACTGGCGCTGGGTTTGCTGACCAAACGCCTGGATTTCCTGTCTGTCGGTACCAACGACCTGATCCAGTATCTGCTCGCCATTGACCGTACCGATGACACCGTGGCGCATCTCTATGACCCGCTCCATCCGGCGGTATTGACGGTGCTCTCGCATATTTTCAACACTGCGGGAAAGTCCCAGATTCCAGTTGCTGTCTGCGGCGAAATGGCCGGGGATGTTGCCCTGACCCGGCTATTGCTCGCCTTGGGACTGCGGCGCTTTTCGATGCATTCAGCTCATTTGCTGGATGTGAAGCAGCGGGTATTGAAAACAAACCTTGCTGATGCGTACCCCGTCGCCAGGAAAATGCTTCGCTCCACCGACCCGGTCAAGCTGCGCGGCATGCTCGGAAAACTGAACGCCTGATGACCTGCAGGCGATTTGACAAGGACGCATGCCGCAGGTAACGTAGAACCACAGTTTTCGCGCCGATTTGAGTCAGCTTGCGGGCGCGTAATAAATCCGGCTAAAGAGATGAACGAATTCTCGTAACCCCGGAGCGCAGGCTGCGGGGTTTTTTTATGGCTGCAGACAAAATTCAGGATCCTTCCCGTTCCGTCGGCGTCGTCACGCCGCAAGTCGCGCTTTTTTCCGAAGCGCTGCCGCTGCGCTGTGGCGCGGCCCTGCGTGACTACGAACTCGTCTATGAAACCTATGGCACGCTCAATGCGAACCGCTCCAATGCGGTGCTGATCTGTCACGCCCTGAATGCCTCGCACCACGTTGCCGGTCATTACGCCGACGACCCGGACAACACCGGTTGGTGGGACAACATGATCGGGCCGGGAAAACCGCTGGATACACAACGATTTTTTGTGATTGGGGTGAACAACCTCGGGGGCTGCCATGGCTCCACCGGTCCGCTGAGCATCAACCCGGATACCGGCCGCATCTGGGGCGGCGATTTCCCGGTGATCACAGTAGAGGATTGGGTGGATGCCCAGGCACGCCTCGCGGACCACCTTGGCATCAGGCAGTTTGCCGCGGTGATGGGTGGCAGCCTTGGAGCGATGCAGGCGTTGGCGTGGTCGGCGCGTTATCCGCAGCGCCTGCGGCACAGCGTGGTGATCGCCTGCGCACCGAATCTGTCCGCCCAGAACATTGCTTTCAACGAAGTGGCGCGCCAGGCCATCATCACTGATCCGGACTTCAACGACGGTGACTATCATGCGCTGAACACGGCGCCGAAACGCGGCCTGCGCGTCGCGCGCATGGTCGGGCACATCACCTATCTGTCGGACGACGAGATGGCGAACAAATTCGGTCGCCAGCTGAAAAACGGCAAGCCGGGATACACTTTTGACACCGAGTTCCAGATCGAGTCTTACCTTCGCCATCAGGGTAACAAGTTCGCCGATTATTTCGATGCCAACACCTATCTGCGCATCACCAAGGCGCTCGATTACTTCGACCCGGCATTTGAACACGGCGGTGATCTCGCAAAGGCACTGCAGCCGGTGATTGCCGGCATGCTTGTAATTTCATTCACCACCGACTGGCGTTTTTCACCGGAACGCTCGCGTGAAATCGTCCATGCCCTGATCAAAAACCGCGCGCCGGTAACTTACGCCGAAATCGACGCGCCGCACGGCCACGACGCATTCCTGCTCGACGATGAGCGATATCACCGGCTGGTCGCCGCTTATTTCGAACGGGTACACGGGGAAATCGCTTCATGAACGGCCCGCACGGAAACCAGCGTCCCGATTTCGCTGCGATTGCCGAGTGGATAACGCAGGGTGCGCGCGTACTGGATCTGGGCTGCGGCGATGGCACGCTGCTTAAATACCTGCAGCAGACACGCGGCGTAAACGGCTATGGCGTCGAAATCGATGATGGCAACGTGCTCGCGTGCGTCAAAAACGGCGTGCATGTCATTCAAAGCGATCTGGAGCGGGGTCTGGCCGATTTTGACGATGGCTCATTCGACTTTGTCGTGCTCTCGCAGACCCTGCAGGCCATGCGCAATACCGAACGCATTGTCCGCGAGATGTTGCGTGTCGGCCGTGCCGGCATCGTCACCTTTCCGAACTTCGGCTACTGGAAAAACAGATTGCATGTGCTTCGCGGTCACATGCCGATTTCGGAAAATCTGCCTTTCGAGTGGTTCAACACGCCGAACATCCATCTGTGCACCGTCGCCGATTTCGAGAAGTTCTGTGGGGAGCGCGGCATCCGCATCGTTGCCCGCACGCTGCTCACCAACGGCCGGCCTATGACTTCACTGCCCAATCTGCTCGGGGAACTCGCGGTTTATCAGTTTGGCGGCTGAGGGTTTGCCGCCAGGCGCATCACCCAGCGCAGCAACAATAACCCCGGGATCGCAATCAGCACACAGAGCAGGAAGAACCCGGACCAGCCGAGAGTCTGCGCCAGCCATCCGGTCGGCGCCGACAACAACACCCGCGGAACCCCCATCAGGCTCGACAGCAATGCATATTGCGTCGCCGTGAAGCGCCGGTCGGTCAACGCCGCCATGAAACCGACAAACGCCGCCGTACCCATACCGGCGGTCAGGTTCTCGATGGCCACCACTGCGGCCAGTGCAACTTCGCTGGGCGGCATTTGCGCCAGCACGACAAAGCCGAAGGTTGAAATCATCTGACCGAAACCAAACAGCCACAGTGCGCGGTGCATGCCGGCGCGCAGGATCCAGATGCCTCCCAGTGTGCCGCCGGCAAGCGTGGCCCAGAACCCGAACAGTTTCACCACGGTACCGATCTCGGTTTTACTGTATCCGAGGTCCAGGTAAAACGGCGTCGTCATGGCCGATGCCATCGTATCGCCCAGCTTGTAAAGCAGGATGAAGGCCAGAATCATCCAGGCGCCGTCGCGGGAAAAATAATCGCGGAAAGGGAGCAACACTGCTTCGCGCAGATTGCGTGGCCTTCCTTCGGGCAGCGGCGGTTCCGGCGCCAGCACCGTCACGCTCACGCAAGCGACCATGAACACCGCCATCAAGCGGTACATGGCTTCAAACGAAATCCAGTCCGCCAGAATCAGGCCGCCGCCACCGGCGAGCAGCATGCCGACACGATAGCCGTTGACGTACAACGCTGAACCCAATCCGAGTTCGGATTCCGCAAGGCTCTCACGGCGATAGGCATCAATCACGATGTCCTGAGAGGCCGCAAAAAAAGACACCAGCACGCTGGCCAGCATCACCAGCCACAGATGATCGGCAGAAGGCTGCGTCATACTGAGCAACAGCAGTGCACCCGCAACCGAGAGTTGCATCAGCGCCATCCAGCCGCGCCGCCGGCCCAGTGGCAGCGCGTAGCGGTCAAACAGCGGCGACCACAGGAATTTCAGCGTGTACGGAAGTCCCACCAGAGCGAACAGACCGATGCGTGCCAGATCTACGCCGCCGTCTTTCAGCCAGGCCTGCAGCACCGAACCCGTCAACAGCAAAGGCAAACCGGAGGAAAACCCCATCAACATTGCCACCAGCATGCGGCCGCTGAACACGGCCAGCAGGGTTTCCCGCCAGGACGGGCGACCGCCGGTCAAGCGAGCTTCCTGTCGTATTGGATGGTCAACGGGGCATGGTCAGAAAACCACTCGTCCTTGTAGATTGCGGCATCCTTTGCGTCTTCGGCCACGCCAGGCGTGGCAATCTGGTAATCAATGCGCCAGCCGACATTCTTGGCACGAGCCTGGCCGCGATTCGACCACCAGGTATAAGAATCATCGGTGGCCTCCGGATGCAGGCGGCGGTAAACGTCGACCCAGCCGAACTCGTCAAATATCCGGGTCATCCAGGCGCGTTCCTCCGGCAGGAAACCGGAATTCTTCAGATTGCCCTTCCAGTTCTTGAGGTCGATCTCCCGATGCGCGATATTCCAGTCGCCGCAGAGCACGACTTCGCGCCCGCCCTTGCGCAGTTTCTTCAGATGCGGAAGGAAGGCATCCAGGAAGCGGAACTTGGAAGCCTGGCGGTGCTCTCCGCTGGAACCCGAAGGCAGGTACAGCGAAATCACTGAAAGATCGCCGAAATCAGCGCGCAAATAACGACCTTCGGCGTCAAACTCAGCAACGCCGAAGCCGGCTGACACCCGATCCGGTACGGACTTCGAATAAATACCGACGCCGCTGTAACCCTTTTTTTCCGCGTAATGGAAATGACCATGGTACCCGGCCGGCGCCAGCAGTTCATCGGTCATGTCGGCGGCCTGGGCCTTGAGCTCCTGCACGCAGATGATGTCGGCGCGCTGCTGCGGCAGCCAATCGAGCAAGCCTTTACGTGCTGCAGAGCGGATGCCATTGAGATTCAGGGTTATAATTTTCATTGTTTTCACTCTGGAAAATGTCGGCAACCCGCCGTCGTTCCTATTGAATATTCAGCCATGGCCGCCAGTTTCCGACACGAATTCATCCGCTTCGCGATAGACACCCGGGTACTGCTGTTCGGGGAGTTCAAAACCAAAGCAGGACGCCTTTCACCCTACTTTTTCAATGCTGGCCTGTTCTGCGACGGCGACTCGTTGCGCCAGCTCGCGCAATTTTACGCCAAAGCAATTTCCGCAGCGGACGTCCCCTTTGACATGCTCTTTGGTCCCGCCTACAAAGGCATCCCGCTGGTTGCCGCTGTTGCGGTGGCACTGGCTGAAAGCGGACGCAATGTGAAGTTCAGCTACAACCGCAAGGAAGCCAAGGATCATGGCGAAGGCGGCAATGTGGTCGGAGCACCGCTGACCGGACGCGCCTTGATTGTCGATGACGTCATCTCCGCCGGCACTTCGGTGCGGGAATCGGTCAACCTGATCCGGGCTGCGAATGCAACACCGGCTGGCGTTCTGATTGCGCTGGACCGCATGGAACGCGGAACCGGGGAACTGTCGGCGACCCAGGAAGTCGGACAGCTATACGGAATCCCTGTCGTCAGCATCGCAACGCTGGATGATCTGGTCGGATTTCTGGAAAATGAAAAGGGAATGGCGTCGCAACTGGATGCAGTTGCCGCATACCGCAAACAGTATGGAGTGCATCATGCCTGAACGCTCGACCTCTCTGAATCTGATCGGCGCTTGTGCCGCCGTGGCTCTGTTCATTACTGCACCATTGGCTGATGCACAGAAAATTGTCTGCTGGAAGGACAAGACCGGCAAGGTTGTCGGCTGCGGCGACCGTGTCCCCCTGGAGTTCCAGCAGAACGAATCCAAGACCCTGGATAACCGCGGCATCACCCGCCAGACGAATGTTTCTGCCGAGGAAGCTGCACGGTTGAAGCAGGAGGCTGAAAAAAAGGCGGCCCTTAAAGTCGAGGAAGACCGCAAGATTGCCGAGCAACGCCGCCAGGACTCTGCGCTGGTCAACACATACACCTCGGACAAGGAAATCGACCAGCGGCGTGACCGCGAACTGCAGGTTGTTGATCTGCAGCTGACCCAGCTCAAGACTTCGCTGAAAAATGCGACCGAGGCAGCGGCAGCATCTCAAAAAAGGCATGCGGACATCACGAAATCAGGAAAACCGGTGCCTCCATCACTCACCGATGAAGTGACCCGGGCAACTGATGAACGCAAACGCATCGAGGCGCGCATCGCGGAAAAAGAAGCAGACAAAGCCGCAATCAACAAGCGTTATGCCGATCAGAAAGCGCGTTACCTTGAATTGCGCGGCGGCGCCTCGCCAGCCCCGGCGCCTGCCGCCAAGAAATAAGCCGTCTTCAGTTCGCGAGTTTGCGCCGCAGGATGTCGTTGACCTGCTGGGGATTGGCCTTGCCGCGTGAGGCCTTCATCACCTGTCCGACGAGTGAATTGAAGGCCTTCTCCTTGCCGGCCTTGAAGTCTGCGACCTGCTGGGCATTGGCGGCCAGCACCTGATCGACGATTTTCTCGATCTCGCCGCTGTCAGAAATCTGTTTCAACCCCTTGGCCGCGATGATGGCATCCGCATCGCCCTCTCCGGCCCACATCGCATCAAATATGTCCTTGGCAATTTTCCCTGAGATCGTGCCATCGGCAATGCGATCAACCAGACCGCGCAACTGGCCCGAGGTGACACGACTTTGCGTGACTTCAAGATTCTCTTCGTTAAGCCGGGCGCTGAGCGCGCCGTTGATCCAGTTGGCGCACAACTTGCCTGCCTTGGCATCGGCGCCAGCGACGATGCTCTCGAAATAATCCGCCAATTCACGACTCGCGGTCAGCAAGCCGGCGTCGTAGGGCGTAAGCCCGTACTGGGCACAGAATTTTTCGCGTCTCGCCTGCGGTAGCGGCGGCATCGCGGCTCGCACGGCCTCCAGACGCTCGGACGTTACTTCCAGCGGCAGCAGGTCGGGATCCGGAAAATACCGGTAATCATGCGCATCTTCCTTGGTGCGCATCATTCGCGTCTCGCCGCTGTCCGGGTCGAACAATACAGTCGCCTGCTGGATTGCGCGACCGTCTTCCAGTTCATTGATCTGCCAGCGCACTTCGTATTCGATTGCCTGCTGCAGGAAGCGGAAGCTGTTCAGATTCTTGATTTCGCGGCGGGTCCCCAATTCCGTCGTGCCGAGCGGACGTACCGACACATTGGCATCGCAGCGGAATGAGCCTTCCTGCATGTTGCCGTCGCAAACGTCAATCCAGCGCACCAGCGTATGCAGGGCTTTTGCGTAGGCAACCGCTTCGTCTGCCGAACGCATATCGGGTTCAGACACGATTTCCAGCAGCGGCGTGCCGGCACGGTTGAGATCAATGCCGGTGCGGCCGTGAAAATCCTCGTGCAATGACTTGCCCGCATCTTCTTCAAGGTGAGCACGCGTCAGCCGAACCGTTTTCTCAGTCTCGCCGACCTGAATAGTCAGTGTCCCACCCTCGACGATGGGGCGTTCGTACTGGCTGATCTGATAGCCTTTGGGCAAATCAGGATAGAAATAATTCTTGCGCGCGAAAATCGACGGCGAATTGATCTTTGCCCCGACCGCGAGTCCGAAACGGATCGCGCGCTCCACAGCACCGGTATTCATCACCGGTAGCACGCCGGGCAGCGCGATGTCGACGCCGCAGGCCTGGGTATTCGGTTCCGCCCCGAAGGCCGTCGAGGCGCCCGAAAAAATCTTTGACACCGTCGACAACTGGGCATGGGTTTCCAGCCCGATGACCACTTCCCATTTCATGGCGAAACCTTTTTCACCGCCAAGGCGCCAAGAGCGCCAAGGAAAAACGAGACCTGGCTTTGCAAGTGCATACTGCAGACATATGGTCGGAGCATGTCCCAACGATGGAGCAATTGTCGGCTGTTGATCTTCTCGATGCTCTTGGCGACTTGGCGGTTCATGTTTTTCATCCGCCAACGCCTGCAGGCGCATGCTGATGCCAGTCAGTGGAAAGCTGGTACTGATGCGCCACGTTAAGCATGCGTGCTTCATCGAAATAGTTGCCGACGATCTGCAAACCTACCGGCAGGCCACCTCCATCGAAGCCGCAGGGAATCGACATGCCAGGCAATCCGGCCAGGTTCACTGCGATGGTGTAAATGTCGGACAGGTACATCTGCACCGGATCGCTGCTTTTTTCACCGATACGGAATGCCGTTGTCGGGCTGGTCGGCCCCATGATCACATCGCATTGCCTGAACGCCGCGGCAAAATCCTGGGCAATCAGCCGGCGCAGTTTCTGCGCACGGATGTAATAGGCATCGTAATAGCCATGCGACAGCACATAGGTGCCGATCAGGATGCGACGCTTCACCTCGGCGCCGAAACCCTCGGCGCGGCTGCGTTTGTACATATCCAGCAGATCGGTGTATTCCGCAGCGCGATGGCCGTAACGCACACCGTCGAAACGCGACAGGTTGCTTGAGGCCTCGGCGGGCGCAAGCACGTAATACACGGGAACCGACAATCCCATGTTGGGCAGGCTGACGTCGACAACCGTCGCGCCCAGCTTTTTGTATTCAGCAACGGCGCCTTCGACAGCCTTCTGCACATCGGCGGACATCCCCGCAGCAAAAAACTCCTTCGGCAAACCGATGCGCAGACCCTTAAGCGGTTTTGCAAGGTCGCGGTTGTAATCTTCCGTCGGCCGTTTCAGGCTTGTGGAATCACGTGTGTCGTGGCCAACCATCACGTTCAGCAGCAGTCCGAGATCTTCAGCGGTACGCGCCATCGGTCCTGCCTGATCCAGGCTGGAAGCAAACGCGATCATCCCGTAACGCGACACCAGCCCGTAGGTCGGCTTCAGACCGCAGATTCCGGTCAGCGCCGCGGGCTGGCGAATCGACCCGCCGGTATCCGTCCCCGTCGCAGCAGGCGCCAATCGCGCTGCAACCGCAGCAGCCGAACCACCCGAACTGCCGCCGGGAACCATCTCGCGGTTCCATGGATTGCGTACTGGCCCGAAATACGAAGTCTCATTCGACGAGCCCATCGCGAACTCGTCCATGTTGGTCTTGCCCAAGGTCACCATTCCGGCGGCATCACACTGCTCAACCACATGCGCATCGTACGGCGAGACAAAGTTGGAGAGCATTTTCGAACCGCAGGTCGTTAACCAACCCTTTGCACAGAAGATGTCCTTGTGCGCCAGCGGAACCCCGGTCAAAGCCCCGGCCTTGCCCGCTGCGCGGCGCGCATCGGCGGCTTGAGCCTGTGCCAGCGTTCGCGCGGCATCCACAGTGATGTAACACCCGATGGATTTATTCAACCTATTGATTTTATTGATGAAATCCTGCGCCAACTCAACACTGGAGCAAGCCTTGGCGGCCAGCTGTGCGGACAGTTCTTGGAGGGTGGCGTTGGACATTGCAAGTGTCGGGCGGCGACTACAACCCGGCTCCGGTTATTCGATGACCTTGGGCACCAGATAAAGACCGGCCTCGACTTCAGGCGCGACCGACTGGAACAGGTTTCGCTGATCACTCTCGGTGACAACATCATCCCGCAAACGCAGCATCAGATCCTGTGCATGCGCCATCGGCTCGATGCCGGAAACATCAATCGCCTGCATGTCTTCGATCAGCCCGAATACGCGCGTCAGTTGCGTCAACGTCGCCTCGGCTTCGGCATTGTCAACGGCGATCCGCGCCAGGTGCGCTGCGCGCTGCACATCGTCGAGGGTCAGGGCCATGAAAAGTGATCAAAAAACCGTTAAAAACGAGGGCTGCGTAGGGTATCATACCGGGGCCCTGCAAGGCAGCAAAATCCGTTGATACGAAAGGCTTTATGTTCGGTTTCCTCAGTGGTTACTTTAACGACGATCTCGCCATCGATCTCGGCACCGCGAACACGCTGATTTATGTCCGCGGCAAGGGCATCGTGCTGGATGAACCCTCCGTCGTCGCGATCCGCCAGGAAGGCGGACCCAATGGCAAGAAAGTCATCCAGGAAGTCGGCCTCGCCGCCAAGCAGATGCTCGGCCGCACGCCCGGCAACATTACCGCCATCCGGCCGATGAAGGATGGCGTGATCGCCGACTTCATCATCACCGAGCAGATGATCAAGCAGTTCATCAAACGCGTACACCGCAGCAAATTTTTCTCCCCTTCGCCGCGTATCATCATTTGCGTACCCTGTGGCTCGACCCAGGTTGAGCGCCGCGCGATCCGCGATGCGGCGATCGGCGCCGGCGCCGCACGCGTCTATCTGATTGAAGAACCGATGGCGGCCGCGATCGGCGCCGACCTGCCGGTCGGCGAAGCGACGGGTTCGATGGTGGTCGACATCGGCGGCGGCACCACCGAAGTCGGCGTCATCGCGCTGGGCGGCCTGGTTTACAAAGGCTCGGTGCGCGTCGGCGGCGACAAATTCGACGAAGCGATCATCAACTACATCCGCCGCAACTACGGCATGCTGATCGGCGAAACCACGGCAGAGATGATCAAGAAGGAAATCGGTTCGGCATTCCCGGGTTCCGAAGTGCGCGAAAAGGAAGTCAAAGGCCGCAATCTCGCCGAGGGCATCCCGCGCAGCTTCACGATTTCCAGCAACGAGATTCTTGAAGCACTGACCGATCCGCTGAATAGCATCGTTTCCGCGGTGAAATCGGCGCTGGAACAGACGCCGCCGGAACTGGCCGCGGACATCGCCGAAAAAGGCATGGTGCTCACCGGCGGCGGCGCGCTGCTGCGTGACATTGACCGGCTGCTGATGGAAGAAACCGGCCTGCCGGTGATCATTGCCGAAGATCCGCTGACCTGTGTCGTGCGCGGCTCCGGCAAGGCGCTGGAAAAACTGGAACACCTCGGCAGCATCTTCGCCAACGACTGATGCAGCAACCGCCGTCCCGCGTTCGCGTCCATGCCGGCAACGGCAGCGAATCGGGACCGGCGCCGGCTTCACGCGCGTAACTCCCGATGGAACACACGCCACCGCCCCTGTTCCGCACCGGACCGACGCCGCTCGCGCGGCTGATGATTTTTTCGATGCTGTCGGTCGTGCTGCTGATCGCCGACGCGCGTTTCAACTACCTGACCTTCCTGCGCCAGGTCACCGCTGTCATCGTCTATCCGCTGCAGCGCCTCGCCGCGGCGCCGGCAGCGATCGGCGGGCACATCTCGGATTTTTTCGTCACGCACAGCTCCCTGCGCAATGACAACCAGCGGCTGACCCAGCAGAACCTTGAACTGGCGCGTGAAACCCAGCAGACCCGGGCACTGCAGCTGGAGAACGCGCACCTGCGCGGTTTGCTCGCCGCGCGTGAAAAACTCGCCATACCTGCCACCGCCGCTGAAATTCTCTACGCCGCTCGTGATCCCTTCGCACGCAAGGTGATGATCGACCAGGGGCTGCAGCGTGATATTGAAGCCGGACGGCCGGTCGTCGACCACGTCGGCGTCATCGGCCAGGTCACCCGTGTCTATCCCTGGTTGTCCGAGGTCACGCTGATCACCGACAAGGGCCATCTGGTGCCGGTGATGAACGTGCGCACCGGGTTGCGCGCGGTACTCGCCGGTACCGGCGACGACGGCAAGCTTGAGCTGCGTTTCATCCCGCTCGCCGCCGATTTCCAGAACGGCGACCAGCTGGTGACCTCCGGCATCGACGGAGTCTATCCGCCCGGTTTGCCGGTGGCCGAAGTCACCAACGTCGAGCGCAACACCGCCTACCTGTTCGCCAACATCACCTGCAAACCGGTCGCCGGGGTCAACGCCCACGCCCAGGTGCTGGTGCTCGGCCCGATGCCCGCCGCGCCGGAACGCCCCGAAGAAACCCGTGAAATCACGCTGCAGAAGAAAAGGAAAAAATCCTGATGAGCGGGCCTTCAATGACGCCGCAGGAACTGCTGCTGCCGGTCCGCCCGGGTTTCATTTTTGTGACCCTGGTGGCGGCGCTGCTCGCCAACCTGCTGCCGTGGTCAGGCTGGGCGGCGTGGCTCGTGCCGGATTTTGTCGCGCTGCTGGTGCTCTACTGGTGCATCCACGAACCGCGCAAGATCGGCTTCCTTGCGGCCTGGCTGCTTGGGCTGCTGATGGACATTGCCGACGGCAGCCTGTTCGGTGAACATGCACTGGCCTATATCATCCTCGCCTACGCCGGCATGGTCCTGCACCGCCGCGTGCAGCGCTTCTCCATGGCGCCGCAGATACTGCATGTGATCCCGCTGCTGCTGTTCACCGACTGCGTCGTGCTGCTGGTGCGAGCGCTCGCCGGCGCCGATTTTCCGGGATATGCCTACTTCCTCGGCAGCTTTGCCGGCGCAGCGCTGTGGCCGCCGCTCACTCATCTGCTGAAGCTGCCGCAGCGCCCCCGCCCAGACCCGGACCGTGTCTGAGCTTTCGATCAACCCCGGTATCGAGATCCGCGACTCCGAGCGCGAACTGCAGCGCTTTCGCGGCCGGCTCGCCATGCTCGGCGTCTTTGTGCTGTCGCTGTTCGGCCTGCTGTTCCTGCGTTTTTTCTATCTTCAGGTGATCCAGCACGGCCACTACAGCACTCTTGCGGAAGCCAACCGCATATCGATACAGCCCATCGCCCCGCATCGAGGAATCATCGTTGACCGCAACGGCATACAACTGGCACATAACTATTCCGCTTACACGCTAGAAATCACACCCAGTAAAGTACCTGATCTGAACGCGACGATTGACGAACTCGCCGAGGTAGTGGAAATCACGCCCCGTGACCGCCGCCGCTTCCGCAAGCTGCTGGAAGAAAGCAAACGCTTCGAAAGTCTGCCCATCCGTACCCGGCTCTCCGACGAGGAAATCTCGCGCTTTGCCGCGCATCGCTACCGTTTCCCCGGTGTCGAAGCCAAGGCGCGCCTGTTCCGCCAGTATCCCCAGGGAGAAATGTTCTCGCACGTGGTCGGTCATATCGGGCGCATCAATCAGCGCGAGGTCGAGCAGCTGGAAAAAGAAGACCGCCTGGCCAACTACCGCGGCAGCGACTACATCGGCAAGACCGGGCTTGAACAGAGTTACGAAAAATTCCTCCATGGCACCACCGGCGTCGAGGAAGTCGAAGTCGATTCCGGCGGCCGTGCGGTGCGCACGTTGTCGCGAACGCCCCCGGTATCGGGCAACAACCTGGTGCTCAATCTTGACGCCAAACTGCAGGAGATCGCCTATAACGCTTTCGGCGAAAGGCGCGGGGCTCTGGTCGCCATCGATCCGGTCACCGGCGGCGTGCTGGCTTTTGTCAGCAAGCCCGGCTTCGACCCCAACCTCTTTGTCGACGGCATTGATCCGCAAAGCTGGAGCGAACTGAACGGCTCCATCGACAAGCCGCTGCTCAACCGTGCCGCGGCCGGCACCTATCCGCCAGGATCCACGTTCAAGCCCTTCATGGCCCTGGCTGCGCTGTTCTACGGCAAACGCACACCGCAGCAGGCGATCAGCGACCCGGGTTTCTACATGTTCGGCGGCCACCGCTTCCGCGACGACAAGGTCGGCGGTCACGGCATGGTCGACATGTACAAATCCATCGTCGTGTCCTGTGACACTTATTACTACGTGCTCGCCAATGATCTCGGCATCGATCCGATTTCGCGCTTCATGGCGATGTTCGGTTTCGGCAGCCGCACCGGCATCGACATCAGCGGCGAATCCCCCGGCATCCTGCCATCGTCCGAGTGGAAAATGCGCCGCTTCAAGCAGAAATGGTACGCTGGTGAAACCATCAGCGTGGGCATCGGCCAGGGCTACAACAGCTACACGCCGCTGCAGCTGGCTTCAGCGGTGGCGACGCTGGCTAACGACGGCGTGATGTTCCGGCCGCATATCGTCAACTATGTCGAGGATATCCGCACCCGCGAAAAATCGCTGGTCGAACCCAAGCCCCTGCGTGATCTCGCGCTGAAACCGGAGCATCTCAAGGTGATCAAGGATGCGCTGGTCGGCGTCAACAAGGAGGGCACCTCGGCGCGCGTTTTTGCCGACGCTCCCTACGTATCCGCAGGCAAGACCGGCACCGCACAGGTCATCGCCATCAAGCAGAACGAGAAATATGTCGAGAGCCGTGTCGCCGAGCGTCATCGCGACCACGCACTGTTCATCGCCTATGCGCCGGCCGAAAAGCCGACCATCGCACTCGCCGTCATCGCTGAAAACTCCGGTTTTGGCGCGCGCGCCGCGGCTCCGATCGCACGCCAGGTCATCGACTATCATCTTCTGGGCAAGGTGCCGCAGAAGCCGGCGGAAACGGACGACAACTGATGCATCCCGCCCTGCGCCGACTGACCCTGTTTCTGACCCGTCATATCGACGGCGTGCTGCTGTCGGCCATCCTGCTGTTGATGTTCACCGGACTGCTGGTACTGCTGAGCGCCTCCAACGGCAACTTCGTGCGCACCTCCGGGCAACTCGGCAACATGCTGGTGGCGCTCGGGGTCATGTGGGTATTTGCCAACATCCCGCCGCATTACCTGCAGCGCCTGGCACTTCCGGTGTTTGCACTGGGCTGTGCGCTGCTGATCGGTGTCGCGCTGTTCGGCGACATCGTCAATGGCGCGCGGCGCTGGCTACACATCGGTGTCACCCGCATCCAGCCTTCCGAACTGATGAAAATCGCGCTGCCACTGATGCTCGCGTGGTATTTCAACCGCAACGAATCGTCACTCAAACTACGCAACTACGGGATCGCCGCGCTGATGCTTGTCGCGCCGGTCGCACTCATCGCCCGCCAGCCCGACCTCGGCACCGCCATCCTGATCATGGCCAGCGGCTGCTATGTGATCTTCCTCGCGGGTCTGCCATGGCGCATCATCATTGCCCTGGGAATCGCCGGGCTGACCAGCCTGCCTTTCCTGTGGTCGGTGCTGCATGACTACCAGCGTCAACGCGTGTTGACCCTGATCGATCCGACCAGCGATCCGCTGGGCAGCGGTTATCACACGATACAGTCGACGATTGCCGTCGGCTCCGGTGGCGTTCTGGGCAAGGGCTGGATGAAAGGCACCCAGACCCATCTCGATTTCATTCCCGAGCGCACTACCGACTTCATTTTTGCGGTTTATGCTGAAGAGTTCGGCCTACTCGGCAACGCCATCCTGCTGCTGCTGTTCCTGTTCCTCATCGCCCGCGCCATGGTCATCACCGCCAACGCACCAACGCTGTTTGCGCGCCTGCTCGCGGGTGCGATCACCATGACCTTCTTTACCTATGCCTTTGTCAACATGGGCATGGTCTCAGGCATCCTGCCCGTAGTCGGGGTGCCCCTGCCATTGATCAGCTACGGCGGAACGTCGTTAGTCTCGATCTGCCTTGGCTTTGGTATTCTTATGAGCATCAATACTCATAAAAAGCTTGTTCAAACATGATTTTCATATCTGCGTGACAGATTTCCGCTACAGATGAAAAACGGAATAATGAAATTTTTAAAATGCATCGCCGGTCTGGCCATGATTTCTTCCATGACGGGTTGCGGCATTTTCAGCAAGAGCCCGCCTTCGGCAGTGGAGTCAACGGGTGCTTCGGCAGGTAGCGGCGGTTTTTACAAAGATGATGGCCCTGGTCTTTTCGCCCCCTCCAATCTCGAAGAGACTCCTGACGCGGTACCGAAAATGGAGCCCCTGCTTGCCGGCCCCATGCGACCTTACGTGGTGCTGGGCAAAGGTTATTCCCCCATGACCCGGCTGGAGCCGTACAAGGAACGGGGCATCGCAACCTGGTATGGCCGACGCTACCACGGCAAACCCACCTCTTCCGGTGAAACGTACGACATGTATGCGATGACAGCCGCACACACTGTGCTGCCGATCCCGAGTTATGTCCGCGTCACCAATCTTGCCAACAAGAAATCCGTCGTGGTGCGCGTCAATGACCGCGGCCCCTTCATCGGCAACCGTTTGATCGACCTCTCTTACACTGCCGCGTACAAGCTGGGATTGGCGACGGCCGGGAGCGGGATGGTCGAGGTTGAACTCATCATCCCGGGTAACGAAGGACCGCCCAAGGCTCCGGCAACGACAACGGCACCGGCAGCAACCAGTGCCCCAGCGCCCGTGTCATCCAGCGCAAGCCAAGGCATCAAGCCGCAAACTGGCGGGTTCTTCGTACAACTTGCCGCTTTCAACAGCAGGGAAAATGCCGATGCTTACCTGCAGCAGCTCAGGGCGCAAAAGGAATTTCAGGGTGAACCCCTGCAAATCAGGGAAAACGCCGGGCTGTTCAGGATTCATGCGGGGCCGTACCCGAATGAAACGGCGGCAAGACAGTCGGCCGACCGTGCTGCCCGTCTGCTCAACATCAAACCTTTGGTGTCAGCGAACTGAGCAAATCTGCACAGACATCCAGTCATTGACCTTGCTGCGGTTCATGGCGCCGCTGCTGTAGGACTGTCGGTGGCCGACGTCGTACAAATAAATCCTGCCCATTTTGTCGTGCCATTTGCCGTCGACCGCGCGACGGATGGCCTGCTGCCTGTCGGCGGCAAACATCCAGAACTCGCCTTTGCCGGGGTTATGGCGCTCGATGAACCGCTCCACCTTTTCCCGCTCTGAAGGAGTGTCTGTGGAAACCATGACCACAGGAACGCCAGGATGCTTGCGCTTCAACACCCGCCAATACGACATTTCCTGTCCGCAGAACTCACAGTGAATGGACCAGAATACCAACACGAAAGCCTGACCTTCATATCTTTTCTTTATGGTGGCAAGACTACTTTCATCGAATGGTTCGATGCTGACTGCGGAAGAGTCCAAAGGGGTCAGCAGCAGGCAAAACACGGCAAGTGCAATATAGCCGAGCACTTTCCCGGTTAAAACACCATGACTGATCCGCACAACCCCTCCGGTCATTCAACGGCGGACGGATCCGTTACAAATCCAATCCGGTTCAAACCTGCCTTGCTGGCCATGGCCATCACCTGCGCTACGTTCTCATAAGGTACCAGCCGGTCGGCACGGATATGGATCTCTGGTTGCGGATTCAATGCCGCAGACTGGGTCATCCGTTTTCGCAGTTCGGCCTTTTCGGTCAGTTCACCGTTCCAGAACAGCCGGCCATCCTGGCGAATGCCGAGCTGTACGTGCTCGGGCTTGGTAATGTTCGGATTGCTGCTGGCCTTGGGCAGATCGATCTTCACTGAATGCGTCAACAGGGGGGCTGTGATGATGAAAATCACCAGAAGCACCAGCATGACGTCAATCAATGGAACCATATTGATTTCAGCCATGGGCTTTTGATCACCGCCCGAATCAAATCCGCCAAATGCCATGTCAGCTGCTCCGGTTGTTCAGCTGGGCACCTGTAGTCAGCAGGGAAAAGAGATCGTGGGCAAACGCATCGAGCTTCGCTCCGAGCAATCTGTTCTGACGGTTGAAGGTGTTGTAGGCCAGCACCGCCGGGATCGCGACTGCAAGTCCTATCGCCGTCATGATCAAGGCCTCGCCAACCGGACCGGCCACCTTGTCCAGCGTGCCCTGCCCGGTCATGCCGATGCTGATCAGCGCCTTGTAGACACCCCAGACCGTTCCGAAAAGGCCCACGAAAGGCGCTGTCGCCCCGACGGAAGCCAGCAGCGTCATGCCGCTTTCCGCGCGCAGATTCTGGTCCGCAATCGCACTCCTCATCGCACGCATCAGGAAATCCTGTGAGCTGCCCGCCTCGTCCAGCCGCTGGGCGCCATGTTGCGCGTGATGCTCTCGGGCGCGCAGCGCACGAATCGTCAGTGCCGTGAAAGGATCGCTGCTGTCTTCGAGGCGCAGGCCGCTGGTGGCTTGTTCAATGGAAGAAGCGGCCCAAAATCGCTCCAGAAACTGGTTGACGCTGCGCCGGACAAAAAAACCCTGGAGAGCTTTGCTGATGATCAGATACCAGGTCGACATCGACATGAGCACCATCGCGATCAAAACAATCTTACCGACAACATCCGTCTGGCTGAGGAAGGCACCTACCCCATAAGCCTGCGTGGCATCCATCAATCAATTCTCCAAAGAAAATACAATTGGAACAATCACAAAGGCGGCAACCGGCTGCGTGCCCTGCCGTGCAGGAACGAACCGCCATCTCCGGACCGCTTCCAGCGCGGCCGTGTCCAGCGAAGGATAACCGCTGGATGTCCGGACCTGCACCGACTCAGCCTCTCCCTGCGCGGAGACATAAACCCGAAGCATCACCGTACCCTTTTCACCGCGGCGCCGCGACATCAGCGGATACGCCGGGGGCGGATTCTGCAGATAGGCTGCATTAAACGACGGCGCGACGACGGGAGCAGGAGCAACTGCCTGCGCCTGGTTATCGGGTTTTGGTGCAGGAACAGCGACTGCCTGCGCGGGTGCCGGCGTTTCTGCCACCAGCACGGGGGGCGCTTCGCTCGGCGGCACCTTGGCTACCGGCGCTTGCTCTCGCGATACCGGGCGTGGCTTGGGCGGCACGACTGCCGGGGGCGGCGCTTTCAGTTCCGGCGGTTTGATCAACTCCACCATGACCGGCAGGCTGTCCATCAAGGGTTTGCGGATACCCTCGAACTGCAACAGCGCAGCAACCACTGCAACGTGCATTACAGCCGTCACACTCCATGCAACCGTACGTTGTGACAGATTCATCGACGACAAACCCAGCGACGGGAAAAATCTTGGTGTGATGGGAGAATCATGCGGCATTGGTTTTTTTCGGACACGAATTCTTCTCCCGATCACCGGGCCAGAGCCAGAAACTGCCCGAGTTCTCTTGCCGGTGGTGCGCCGGTAAAAAACTTCACCGGCTTTCCCGGCGCCATGAGAGCAACATAAGGCGTGATCCCGCGCCATTCCGGGTTTATCGTGTAACGAACCGCCTGCTCATGGCCCTCGAACACGAACACCCTGTCTACCCGATTATACGGCGGCTTCGCAAGAAGTCCCGGCGGCTCTTCATCCATGACCACACCGATCAGCGACACTTTGCCACCCAACTCAGCCTTGTCTTTTGCAATCTTCTGGATGACCGCAGGGCAATGGGTACAGTAAGTCGCCGAAAAAATCACGATCGTCGGTTTTTTCAAGTCGACACTGAGCGTCTTCCAGGTTTTACCGTCAAAAGGCTCGATGGTTTTCGGCGGCGCCGCGCCGGCGGCCATCGCCAAACAGCTGCACAGCACCGCCGCACAGGTTCTAATCAGCAAGTCGTTCAATCCGGATCCTTTCGCCGACATTCCAAAGCCCGAAAATTTCAGAGCCCCTGGACAACAGAATCGGGTAATCGTTAACACCACTGACTGAGCCGACGTTCTTCAGCACAAACGTGGCGCCAACATCCCTGGAGATCCAGGCCCGCCAATGCGTACGCTCACCGTCAAAACTGCGCCACGAGATCACCACATTGCTGCCGGCACTCCTGACATCGGCATGCTCGGCGCGAGCGTCCGGCAATTCGACCGGACTGCCCTTCGGCTGGCCTTTGGCATCAAGAAGGCCATAGCGTGCAGCGGCCTTGCCAGCTTTTTCGCCAAACCAGACGGCGTGATAGCCGCCGCTATTGGCCGGCGCCAGACCTGGTCCGTGATGCGGACAGGCGTCGAGCGCCCAGCGATCATAGGTCGCCCTCGTCAGCGCTTGATTGGTGATCGCTGGCCCGACCCGGGCAATAGCATGATCGCGTTCATTCGGTTCAAAAACATGTCGCCACATCGCAACCAGACCTCCGGCGGGATCCGGTGCCAGCGCAATACGGCAGCACTCGCAACTGTGATCAGCCAGCTTGAGATCCGGACCGAAAGTCTTGCCGCCATCCTTTGACTCGTTACGGTAAATCGCAGCGCCGCGATAGGCTGCCTCGCGTTTTGCACCCTTGTCCGCTTTCGCAGCCTTCAGCGCCTCACCGTCCCGTTTGTCAATCCACAAGGTATGCAAAGTTCCCTCCGCATCAAATGCGGCCGAATCGAAGCGGTGGGTAATGATCTGGCGATCCTGATGAACAGTATAGGGCAGGGAGAAATTAACGCCGCCGTCCTCGGACCGGAGCATGCGAATCTCTCCGGTGTAAGGCTTGGCCAGCGGCTGCGTATAGGTGATCACCGCCCATGGCCGGGGTCCGAAAACAATCTTGGGCCGGCTTTCACCCTCCGCCGCGATCGTATCGTTGCCGCTATCAATGATCCGGGGAGGCCCGAGTGCGCCCGCACTGGCGGTTCCTGCAGTCCGGACGTAGAGCTTTCCTTCGCCATTGACCCCTACCACCCACAATCGGCCGTCGGGGGAAAACGCCGCGCTGATCGCCAACTGCGGACGGCCGGCGCGTGATTTTGAATCCTTGGTCGACTTACCGTGCTGATGATCGGGCGTCTGGGCATACGTAGCGACCGGGACCAGCATCAGCAAAGCTGAAACCAGCCCGGCACTCCACCATTGTTGAAAAAAATGCCTCATCATCAAATCGTCTTCAGCTCAATAGCCTAGAACTTGGCTTCCAGCCCGGCATAAATTGTTCTGGGTAGCCCCGGCGAATACAGGCCGCCAGTCGCAGAGCTCTGGGAGGCACTGTCCGCATAACGTTTATCGAGGAGATTTGTCACGCGGGCAAAAACCGACAGATCTTTGGAAATGCCCTGGCTCGCTCGCAAGTTGAACAGATCATGGCCCGGATATTTGCCAAATCGATTTTCCTGATCGAGGAAATACGACCCAATCTTAACCCACTCCAGTTGTGCGGTCGTATTCGCAGCCGGCTTCCAGGTCAGGCGGGTATTACCCATCAATCGCGGTGAAGCCTCGATTTCCTTCCCCGAATAGTTGATGGTGGAAGTCACCCAGTTGGTGTAGGTGTGCTTGGCGTATGAACCCGCCAGATCCAGACGCAGAGTCGGCAGCAGCGTCTTGCCCAATCCCAGTTCGATCCCCTTGTGCTCGGTTTCGCCATTGTTGGTCTGAACGGCAAAACCGGTGGAATCGCGCTGGCTCAGCAGATCGTCCTTTTTCTTCAGCAAATAGCCGACCGCATCATAGTTCCAGCCTGCCGCTAACCCGCGGAAACCCAGTTCATATTGCTCGGCCTTGATCGCCTTGAGATTCAGCGCGGCGTTGGACAGCGCACGGGCCTGCGCCTGCTGGGTCGCCAGCGCGCCGGCATCGGAACGCCCACCGCGGAACAACTGGCTTTCCGAGGGCGTGCGGAAGCCCTGATTGTAGGAAGTATAAAGATGGGATTGTTCGCTCAACTGATAAGTCGCCCCCAGTTTCGGACTCAGCCGGGAAAAGTCGACGTTGGCATCCGCCGGCGTGTAGTACTGGCGACCGGATGCCGTGACAAAACCCGGTGTCATCTGGTTTTTCATGTCGTACAGCGCGTAGTCGTAGCGCAATCCCATCGTCACCCGCAGTTTTTCAGAGGGCGACATTTCGAGGTGGGCATACGGCGCCGCACTGGTGTAGGTGGATTCATAGTCATAAATCCGGCTGCCCAGCGTATAGCCGGTGTACTGCGTATAGAGGCTGTTGGGGCCGATCACGGTGGAGGTCAGATTGATCTTGGTTTCCTTGCGCTTGCTCGGGCTGTAGTCCAGATCAACACCGACAATCAGCCGTGTGCGCAGAGGATCGGAAAAATCCTGGCGAAACTTGGTCATCAAGCCATACGACTGGACCTGGGTCTCCTCGATACGCGCGTCACCGGTGAAATTGAAGGTGCCGTTCAGATCCATCGAGTTGTTGCGGATATACGGCGTCACGGTCAATTCCTTGCCGTTACCCAGATCGCGGGCGACGGAGGTCGACAACCGCAGCGCTTCGACGTTACGAAACCCCGGCGAGCGCAGGTTGACGGTCGGATTGTTGACATAAAGATCGTAGGGCAAGGCGCTGTTGGCGCCCGTCTGCATATCGATCTTCGAGTAACCCAGAATGGTTTTAACCGCAGTCTGACCGTCCGGTTCGCGGTCCCAGCGCAGGTTCAGGCTTTGCCGGTCATACCCGGTCTGGATGCGCCAGCCGTCGGTATGCGTCAGATTGATGTCGGCACGCAAGGCATCCTTGTCGCTGCGGCCGGTATCAATGCCTCCGAGGAGTCGCTGGAAACCGTGTTGACCGAACTCCAGCGAGGCATCCGCCCCTTGTTTGTCGGACGGGGTGCGGGTCAGCACATTGACGATGCCACCGATCGCATCGGAACCGTACAGCGCCGTTCCGATGCCGCGGATCACCTCCACACCGCCGGCGCTGGGTATATTCACTTCATACAGGGCGTTGTGATTGAAATTGCCGGTCGCCCGCGTCGGGATCCCGTCCTCCAGGAACAGATACACCGGAGAGGTCGTAAAACCCTGGCGGATCGCAGTGTTGTGTCCCTCGCCATTCGTCACGCCTATGGCAACCCCGGGCACCTGGCTCAGAATCTCCGCGGGATGTGCGGGGCGCGTCACTTGAATCGATTCGCGCGGGATAACGCCGACGGAAACCGGGGTTTCCGAAATTTTTTCGGCTTCCCGGGTACCCGTCACCGTCACTGTCGGCAAATCGGGAAAGTTGGTGTTCTGTGCATAGACTTGTGCGCTGAACAGACTGGTGATAGCGATCGCCATCACTTTTTTTACTGGTTTTTTTGCGCTCATGTTTTCCCTTGATTAATTAGCAGATTCAAATTCAAAACGGATTTCCATTACGGCGGAGGCGAAGCCCCGGCCTCGTGCAATCACTCAAGAGGCCTGCAAGACGGCGTAGTGGCCGGCATCCGGCGGCGCAAGCGCCACGAAACAAGCCGGTTACCGGTCCTGCAATACGCAGCCACTCTCATCCGCAATTTCCCGTGTCCCTCTGGCGCGCCCCGGCTTTGGGCCGGTACGGCGCTCGGCGCATCCGCGCAAGCCCGCCTGCAACAAAGCCTTCAGGCGCAGCCCCCTGGCGGTACCGGCAGCGTCAAGCAGCCGGTTCCAGACGCCGTCATGCTGCCAGCGCAGGTAGCGGACATAGGCTGCGTGCCAGTCGCCAAACTCGACCGGCATCTCCCGCCACCGCGCGCTGGTAATGCCAACCCACAACACCGCATCCACAAACAGCCGGTTGTCTTTCGCGGTAACCCCGCGGTCTTTTAATTTCCCCGGGAGTAATGGTTCGAGAAACAGCCACTCCTCATCGTTTAATTGTCTGATCGTCATTTCATGATCCTTGCTTATGGGCAGGAGAATGCTGTCCATGGTCTGCGTCCATAGAGATCGTCTTTCCGAATGAATCAAAGCGCCGGCGCTGATCTTCGGTAAAACGCGCTTCTGCCGTTTTCAGGCGTGTTGCGATATCCTGCGCAGCGTTTTCGGAGATCCCCGATTCACGCAATACGCCGGCATCCCGCATACCGTCCCCTCCGCAGGCAATGACGCGCCATGTAGTGCCGCGACGCATCAACAGCGCCCGCCCTCCTTTATCGCCCTGGAGCCAGCTGGCAACGCTGTAATTGCCCGAAACAATCACCGGCGCAACCTGTAATGGTTGTCCAGGTTTGTCCCATGTCGCCTTCATCACCCCCACCACCGCTTTCTCATCGGTCTGCGACTGGGTAGCCGCAATGCAGGAGAAAGTCATAACCAGAGAACCGCCCATAACGATCAAGAAACCGAAGAGCTTGCGTAACAGGGTCTTTGCCGCGTTGGAACGGGAATCACTGATTTTGAAACCTTCAAAAAATCCCGTCCCAACATCCCTTGTTGGAATGCGTCGTAACAGCAGGCACATTGATGCCTGCCAGCACCGGAGAATTGTCATATTCATCGCATCGGCCCCTCAATCAGAAGCCAGCAATCAAGCCAACGCGGAAGTTACGGCCCGGCATCGGGTAACCGGCGTTGTATTGATAGTCGGCATCAAATAGGTTGTTGACCGCCATGTAGATTTCCCCGCCTTTGCCGAGGCTTGCCGTCGGGTAGGCAATGCGGGCGTTGGCTACGGTGAACCCGGCTACCGGGTTGGGGGCAAATGTGCCGCGATCCTGCGTCAGTGAATACATGCCGGACTGATGCTGGGCATCAATGGCCGGCTTGAATCCACCAACTTTCCCGTTAACACCGCCCGAAATGGCGGTGTCCGGCAAATAAGGCATGTTGCTGATCGTCGACTCCAGCATGGTCAGCCCGCCGAAAACCGTCCATTGGCGATTAACCTCGTGCCGTACGGAAACCTCACCGCCGTTAATGCGATACGCCGGAAAACTGTTGCTCCAGATTCCGGATGCCGGGGGCGCGAACGCGCCGGCGTTAAACCCACTCCATACGTAGCGGTCGCTGACTTCATCGTTAAAGATGCTGATATCGATTTGCGTCGCGGCACCCAGATTCAGCTTGACGCCGATCTCGCTGTGTTTGTCCTCGGTCGGTGACAGCCGGTCCCAGCCGTTATTGGCAGCAAATGCCATCGGCAGCGCACGCGTCAACGTGTAGGTTTCAGCACCGGGATACAGCAACCCTCTTGAATAATTGGCGTATACGGTCATTGCATCCGAGATCAGGGAAACGCCGGCATTGGGTCCCGCCTTGGATTCGTAGTAATTGCTGTCGTAGAACCTCGCGCCGAAAGAGGGCAACAGCATCCAGCCGCTGCTGAGGTTGATCTTCTGGCTGACGCCGGCATAGGCGGAGAGGAGCTTGAAGTCGGGGATTTCGGCAGAACCCTGGACGCCGAATCCGAACGGTGTGCCCACCGGTGAACCGACATGCGTGCCGGACACCGTACCGGAGACCGTCTCCTGATCAATGCCCGCAACAATCTGCCCGCCCTGCCAGGGCGAAAACTCTTCTTTCCAGCGAAACCCGGACATCTTGAATTTGCTGTTGAAAGTGCCCCAGTTCGGGTCATTGGTCAGGTCGTTGTGACCCTTGTTGTCATATATCTTGAACTCCCCTTTCCAGTCACCGTGTCTGTGTGCGACGGAAGCCGTAAACATGGTCGTGGCGGAGTCATTTCGCGCCACTCCGTTGGAAAAGGTGTAAGGTCCGACGCCCACATTCGATACCGGAAACCGGTTATCGCCGGGATCACCCACCTCGTTGTTAACCGTCAGGAAACTCGCCCCGACAGACCAGGCGCTGTTGATTTTGAGACCGACCTTGCCCATGGCATTTTTGAGTCTGCCGTCGGAGTTAGGACGATCACCGTTGGACTCGATTTGTCCGACTGCGAGCATGAAATCAACGTCATCCTTGCGACCCAAAAGATTGGCCTGCAGCACCTTCGTGGAAAACGATCCGGCGGACAGATTGACTTCCCCCTCGACACCTTCCCGTGTTGCTGTTTTGGTCTGGAGATTGATTGATCCGAAATTGTTGCCGCTCGACTGCGGCTGGGGTCCCTTGTAAATATCAATCGACTTGATGCCATTCAAGGGCAGCAGGTCCATCAGCGGATGATTCCAGACACCCATGTAGACGGGGATTCCGTCCAGATAAGTCTTGATTTCCGAGCCCGGCCGGCTGGCGCCCATGCCGCGGATGTAGACGTTACCGCCCTGATCTCCGCTATAGGAGCCGACTTCGTTGTAACGGGAGATCTGGACACCGGGCGCCATGCGCAGACCCGCAGCGAGGTCCAGGGCAGACAGGTCTTTCAACTGGGATTCCGTACGCGTGTCGAAAAGCTGGAAAACGAATCAACATTGTTCGAGTCGATGATGGGGCTGCCCGTTACTACAACTGTCTCCAGTTGCTTGACGGACGTTTGTTGGGCATGCACACCGGATGCGATAAACGTCATCGCCATGACCGGAGGCAAAAGAAGATTTCTATTCATTCTTGTCTTATCCTTTTGAAGTTTTTGTGCATTCCATCAGCGCTTTCGGCCCGAGAGAGGCGGGCCTTGCCAACCTGTTAATTCGCCGACACGCCGACCAAACGTTTTCGAGATCGGCATTGTTTTCAGCCGGAACATTCACCACGTCAGTGTTTTTCCGTTGGCCCTGAACAGCGTGGCTTCCATCAGATCCGGATTACCAACCTTGATGCCCGGCAGCACCTCCCCGGGATTGACCCCGTAGTGCTTCATGCACATCGGGCAAATCAGCACAGTCGCCCCCTTGTCGATCATCGCGGCAAGGGCTTTATGGTGACTGGCAAACCGGTTCGCCCCGGCTTTCGTTCCGACGAGTACGCCGCGATCATTCAAGAAGATCGTGAGGGGATGGCCACGCTCCAGCTGGTTGCCTCCGAAAGTGATCCCCATGTTCGCGCGGTGCGGATCGTCCGTTGTGAGGTTGATGAACAGCGGATCGCCCTCCGCCGCACGAATCGGTGTTGAGAATGCGGTTAGGGCAAGGGCACATATGATCATCAGCTTGGTAAGGAATTTCATGTAAATCTCCTTTCGATTTGTAAATTCAAACGCTATTTGCAACCTCAAAACCTTTTCGGCATTACTTTAGAAATGCTTGAAATTGACGGCGCGCCTCCGCTCGGATTGTTTCCTTGAATCCATCCAGCATTCCGGAAAGCATTCGGATTGTTTTCGGGTCCGCCTTCTTTATTGAACCCGAATCGAAAGGCGGTGCCGGGTCGTATTCCGCCAGCAGCTGCACCGCCTTGGCATATTCAACATCGCGCATTTTCTCGACGAGCGAGAGGCCGAAATCAATTCCTGCGGTTACGCCTGCGCCAGTCACTCTGTTACGGTCAAAAACGACACGGTCAGCCACAGGTGTCGCACCGAACTCGCCAAGCAAATCCAATGTGATCCAGTGCGAAGTCGCGCGATAACCGCGTAACAGACCGGCGGCACCCAAAAGCAGGGAGCCGGTGCAAACGCTGGTCACCAGTTTCGCGCTCGAGCCGCGGTCCGCGAGAAACTCCAGCGTTTTTTCGTCACGCATCGCAGCCAGGGTGCCTTGCGTACCGCCAGGTACGAACAGAATATCCAGCTGTTTCGGACAATCCTCGAAAGCGATCGAAGGCACGAATGTCACGCGTGTATCGGATCGAACCGGCTGCAACGTCTTGGCCACGATATGTACTGTTGCCCCCATGAGGTTGGCAAACATGTACTGGGGTCCGATCAGATCCAGTGCCGTGAACTCCGGATAGATCAGCATTGCGATCTGTTCATTGCGCGTCCACGAGGACGGGAACTCTTTCATGTCATGAAGGTGTTCCTTGCCCGTGGTTTGCTGAGCCCCCGCGCGGCCCGAATGCAATGCTGCCCCTCCAAGTGCGGAGGCCAGCGCCAGCTGAAATTCGCGTCTGTTCAAAAGAGCCCCTAGAAATCAAGCTTCACGGACGCGGACACTGTTCTCGGCAAAGCGGGAATGACCTGTCCCCCGCCGAAATAAGTCGAAGGAATCCAGTATTCGCGATCCGTCAGGTTACGAATTGCCAGAGCGATCTGCATTTTCTTGATCGAATACGCGATCTGCGCATCCCATACGGTGGATGCCGGAGTAAAAAAAGTATTGGTTGTGTTGCCCGGCAGCTCCGACTGATAAGTCGTGCCCAGCCCAAAACCCAGTCCCGCGAGATCACCCGAACGGATGTCGTATCGGACGGCAAGGCGTGCCGTTGTCTCTGGGACATTGAACAACTGGCTTCCCACCGGCAGTACGGTGTCCTCCGCAATCTTCGCGGTTTGGTTGCTCAATGCAAGAATCCAGCGCAGGGAATTGTTGACCTGCCAGACCAGATCAAGATCTACCCCTCGGGATTGCTGTTTGCCCGACTGAATGGAGCGCCCGATGAGAACCGGATCGGGAACGGCCACGTTGGTCCGCGTCAGATCAAACCACGCCAGCGTGGCTGAGATGCCCGACAGGTTCTTGAATCTCAAGCCAATTTCTTTCTGCTCGGCCTCCTCCGGTTTGGGCGGGGTGGAAAACACCGAGATTGTGGGAACCTTGATGCCACTGCTGTAGCCAGCAAATGCGGAAACCTTCGGCGTGAATTCGTAGACGGCGCCGAAGCGGGGCGTGGCTTTGCTTGTCGTGGATATATTGCTGACTGGCGTTAACGGATTGACATTGATATCGGTCACATTGATCTGCGAGTAACGCAATCCCGCAAGCAGATGCCAGTTGCCGATATGAAGATGGTCCTGCGCATACAAAGTTGTTGACCGGTAGTGGTTCTGCTGGTCCGGCGTAAGTGGCGCTACGGGATCGGACCATGCCGGATAAACCGGATTCCTCAGGTCTACAGGAACGAAGGAAAGAACCCCTAAGCCGTTGGAAAATGCTAGGAAGGCGTCATCGCTGGTCTTCTCGTAATCAACGCCGAACGAAAGCGCATGCTTGACCGATCCGGTTTCGATTTTGCCGCTCAGGCTGGGAGACAAGGTAAACGTCTTCCATTGGTTCCAAAGTCGTGCGCCAGCCAATAAATGTGCTGGACCGACCCCACCGAACGGGACAGGAAATACACCGCGCTGATCGACTTCTGTTTCGTTGTATGCCGCCGTCAACCCGAAAGTCCATGCATCGGATAGTCTTTGTGTCCACTGCAAGTTCACGCCATCGGACTTGTTCGTGGTGTCGGGTAGTCCTTCCGCTGTAACAATGCGATTACGCGGTACGGTATACCCGGCGGGAAGTACAGTACCGAACGGCGGCAATCCGCTGTAGTCCAGCGTCGTGTTTTCAAGGTGTCGAAGACGGACCACCACTTTCGTATCAGCGCTCGGGGTCCACGAGAGGCTGGGGAAAAGCGCTGTTTTCTTGAAAAAGACGCGATCCGTTTCGCTGTCGCTGTGCCCGACCTCACCTACCAGCCGGATTCCGAATTCGGGAGTCAGCGCCTGGTTGAGATCAAAAGACGTATTGCGTTCTCCATATGAGCCGAGGCGAAAACCGAGTTGCCGCACCGGTGCAGCAACCGGCTCACTGGTGGTAATGCCGACAGTTCCGCCCAACGTGGCAAACGCGCCGGTCCCCTGAGAGCTTCCAAAAAGGTTGCCTGCCGGCCCCTTGATGACATCGATGCGTTGCACGTTCACCAGACTTTCCATGCCCTGGAAATAACCAGGCATCGTCACGCCATCGACAACGGTCGTCGACGAAAAGCCCCGGATCCGGAACGCTGTGTTGTTGGCATCCCGCGGATCGATTGCTGTCACGTTACTGACGTTGCGCAAGGCGTCTGACATCGATTGCACACCCTGATCGTCAATAACTTTCCGCGGAATCACTACAACGGATTGCGGGATTTGTTCGATGGGAACCGCATTCCGCGTCGCCACGCTGGTTTCCGGGACAACATATCTGTCCTCGGCTTCTGCGCGAACTGTCACTGGCGGCAGCGTCGTCTGTGCCAGTGCGGATCCCGGAACGACTACGAAGCCGGAAATAGCTGCGTAAACACCTGCCGATATCGGACTCAAACTGATAGATTTAACTTTCAAGATCACTCCCCGTAGAATTTGTCATGGTGTCTTGATTTGTCATGGTGTCTTGGCAAGATTCCTGATTTTTGCCGGCCTACTTTTTGTCGGCTGCGGCAATGTCGAAACGCCCCGACCAGTTAGTAACTTCATTGAGCTTGCAATCGCAGCCGTTAAGCGATATGGATGAAGTGGCATCCGACTGCCGAGCGGTATAGTCCATTGCGGCCCAAGCGAGCCACAGGAATAGCGCCAGCATGGCTCCGGCATTCAGATTGGTCAGCACCCGCATCAGGAAGTGGATTTTTCGAATCGCGGCGTCATCCCGTTCAGTGTCCATGGTGGCCTTTCTGCTCAGGCTGGGAACTGCCCTTGATGTCGCGGACCTCGATGTTTAAATCGATTGTTTCGCGCTTCTTGTCGGCCAGTTCAAAGGTCAACTTGACGGGAACGCTCCGGCCCGCCTGGAGCGGCGCGTTCAATCCCATCAACATTACGTGATAGCCGCCAGGGGCCAGTTTCACGGTTTTGCCGGCGGGCAGATCCACGCCGTCGACCGGGTACATTTTCATGACCCCGCCCTCGACCTTCATGTTGTGCACTTCAACCGTTTTTGCCGCAGGACTCGATGCATCGACCAGCCGGGCGTTGCTTTTGCTGGTCAACTCCATGAATGCGCCAGTGGCGTTCTGGCCCTGCACCGTGCCGCGAACCCAGGCCTCATTGACTTTGACTGACTGCGCACAAGCGCTGCCGGCGAGGCTGAAGAACAACGCAACAGAAGTGATCGATACAGCAATAGCCTTGCAGGTCGTCTTCATGACGATTCCTTTTTGCAAATGAACGGTGGATTGAATCCGTCGCCATGCACGAGCAGTGCATGAAGAGAGTGCACGGCAGATGCCGCGCGGCTCAAGCAACAGAAGTGCGGAAGATCAGGTGCGCGGCGGGGCGCGCGGATTCAGCGGCTGCAGAGCCGCCATGCCGGACACCACAGGGGGGGCGTCGGCAGAAACAACAATGAGCGGATTTCTCGGCACCGGGGAGGCACCGCTAACTTCCGGGAACAAAAAGGCAGTAGTCGCAGAGCCGACGCAGGTCAGGCAGTGCTGGCTTGAAACCTTACCGCCCGAGGCGGGGGTCTCGCCGTTCGCAGCCGCCTGGATTGACTCAACAGGGCTGCAAACCTTGGCAAAAGCAACAGGATCAATGGCATAGCGCACCACCGCCATCGCGGGTGCCGCGAATGCAAAGAGGAATGCCACCAGCGCAAGACTGGCTATGATCCGTTGTTTTACGAAAATTTTCACTTTTACAGATTATCAAATTCTCACAAATACTGTCAAGGACTCGGTTAAATCCCTACTGCCAGAGGGATTCTATACCCAGGACGCTGCCGCCCGGAATGAGGCCGGTGCGGCAGCGGGGTGTCAGAACTGCCCGCGCACCCCCAACTGCAGGCTGCGACGTCCCAGCGGGGCGATGTCTTTCAGGAAGGATACATGGTTGCGCGCCTCTTCGTTGAGCAGATTGACGCCGCGCAGGAAGGTCTCGAGCCGGACGCCCGGCGCTGGCAGACGGTAACTGACCGATGCATTGAGCATGGTGTAACCGTCCGTCGGCAATTCACCGGCAGCGACTCGGTCCTGGCCTTCAACAATCGTGGCGTCAACACGCGCACCGAAACGATCCTGGCGATAGTCCGCACCGATGCCGTACCGCAGCGGCGCAATGCGCGGCAGCGGCAGCCCCGTCGATTGATCTTCGGCACGCACATAACTGGCGTTGACCAGCAGATCGATGACGCCGCCGCGCTCCATCACGCGGAAACGGCCCTCGCCTTCAACACCGCGTAAGCGCGCAGGCACTGCACGATAGGCAAACTCGCGCAGGATTTCCTCGCCGGTGTTCAGCGAAGTGCCGTCACCGGCATCCGGCGGATTCAGTTCGCCGTCGGCACCACGCGTGTTGCCGGTATTGACCAGCGTGATGTAATTGTCGAAGCGATTCTGGAACACGCCGACACTGCCTGAATGTTTTCCGGATTTCATGCGCAGCGTGACATCCAGCGCTTTCGACTTTTCCTTGCCGAATGCCGTGTTGCCGATTTCGTAAACGCCGGTCGCGGCATGCGGACCGTTGGCATACAGCTCGTAATAGGTCGGTGCGCGTTCGGTGTAGGCGCCATTAACGGCCAGCGCCATACCCGGGCTCAGGCTCCAGACCGCTCCGAGCGCACCGCTGTTGCCGCTGAATGTCCGGGTCTGCGCAGGATCGAAACGCGGCCCGGCGCCGCCAAATGGCACCGTACCGCCACCTTCACTGCTGACTTCCGTACGTTCATGCCGGCCTCCGAAGGTTAGTTTTAGCGGCCCCAAGGGCAGTTCCTCGTAAAAGAAACCGGCCTTGGCATCCGTGCTGGTTGAAGGCACAAAGGCTTCGGCACCGAGTGCCGAAAAATCAAAATTGGTGAGCTGCAAACCGAACGCACCTTTGAGCGGTCCAAGATTGCCGTGGGTCGCTTCCAGGTGCATGTCGTGCCCCTTGTTGCGGAATACTGTGGCCGGAACGCCGGCATCGAGTTCTGTATGTTCGTAGTCGGTTTTACCTGCCTTGAACTTCAGCGCACGGATCGCAGTGCCCAGCTCGCGCACTTCGCCGGCGACATCCCAGCGACTGCTTTGCATGTCGATGCTGACCGTCGGTTCCGCCACCGTACCGTAGATCGAATTGAAACCGGAACGCGAAATGCCGATGTAGCCGTTAGCCCAGGTCTGCGAGACGCCGAAGGAACCGCCGTCGGATTTCGACGCGCTGTTGGGAAGCGTGCCCACGGCTTCGACAGTCTGCGGGTCGGACGCGCGCAAACGCGCGGATCGTGCAAACCCCGGAATCTTCAGGTCGTCGGTATCACGCGAATAAACATCGGCATGCAGCGCCAGGCTGCCGTTGCCGGCTTCCAACACAGCAGCGCCCGCCTTTTCCCGCTCGGCGCCGCCAAAGCGGCCTTCCACGCGCCCGGTGATTCCCTTAATTGCAGCCTGCGGAATGCGATTGTCAATGACATTGACCACGCCACCGACAGCGCTGCCGCCGTAGAACAGCGCAGCCGGGCCGCGCACCACTTCCGCGCGTTCGATCACCAGCGGATCGATCGATACCGCGTGGTCAAAACTCAGCGATGAGGCATCGAGCATGCCGGTGCCGTTCTGCAGCAGGCGGATGCGGTCACCATCCAGGCCGCGGATCACCGGACGGCTGGCGTTGGGTCCGAAACCGGTGGCCGCCACGCCGGGCAAACCGTCGAGGGTGTCGCCGAGCGTGGAGCGGCGCAGGCGGAACAGATCCTCGCCCTGCACAACCGATGCCGGCGATGCCATTTCAAAAAGATCGCTGCCGAGCGGATTACCGGTGACGAGGACTTCCGGCAGCGTCGCCGGCGATGTGTTGTTGGCAACCTGCGCATGGGCTGTTGCGGCATGGACTGCCGCAGCCATCAGCGCAAGCGCAAAAGGCTTGCTATTCATGATTTCTCCGAATGGCGGAACCGCGCGCAGCCAGAGGCCGGCGCTGCGTGCACCGCTGATTGATCGTGTAGGGAAACGCCGGTCAGGCCGGCGGCACGTCAGGAGAAAACAGGAGGACCGCGGGAATCGTAGGGAAGTCCGGTGAAAGCGCTGCGGCTGCTCCACGCTGAAACGGCATGGACAACCGCATCACCAGCCACCGGTTGCAGCCAGTGACCGGCATGCAGGGCACCCAGCACCTGGCTGTAGACCAGATCGAATGCACACTGCCCGGTAGCCAGCCGCGTTGCCGGTTCATGAGAGTCATCATCCGCATGATCACCGGCAGTATGGTCGTGCAGTACTGCGACAGGTTCATGGGCATGTCCGGCGGCATGACCCAGCGCGTGCGTCAGCGCGCCCTGCTGAGCCGTCAGCAGCAACAGTGCCAGCACCCAGCGCAAAGCGATGGAACGCAGGGCTTTGCCGAATAACGGCCAACGGATCATTGCTGAAGCGGGATCAGCGCGGCGCGGTCACGGCGACTGCGTCGGTCAGCCGATAATACAAACCCATCGAATCATCGCGCAGCACGGAAAAACGACCGGAGATGACGACGGGTTCAAATCCGTATTTCACCGGCGTCTTGGTCTGCACTTCAACCATTTGTTCGGGGCCGCCCGGCATGCAGTACGAACAGGTCGGCGGCAACGCGGCAAGGATGAATCGCGCCTGCTTTTCACCCATGTCCAGCGGCATCATGAAGCCCTGGATTTTGACTTCCTTCTTGTCCAGGGTCGCAACGCTTTTGCCGAACTCCGGGATGAAGCGGTCTTTCTGCTTCACGGTTTTGACGTCGGCCAGCGTCTTCCACGACACCACGCCCTTGAGTTCCGGCAGCGGTTTCGAGGCATACGGCGACGGCGGCAAATTGGCGTCCGCTTCCAGCGGCTTTTTCATCAGGTCCTTGGACGCCGAGCCCTGAAAACCCTGGGCGCCGACCGGCAAAACCAGGGCCAACAGCATGATTCCGCAATGGATTCTCATAATATTCAATTAAATCAAATAGTTATTGAAGTCCGCTGACAGGCTGCCCGGTCAATGGCTGTGTTTCATGCCGCAGTATTTGCCGATTGCCAGTCCTTTGCAATCCTTGGCCAGCTGACCGTGGCATTCCTTCTCGGATTTGCCGGCCTCAAAACATTTTGCGGCATTGAGATGAGCTTCGGCCATCGCCCGATGGTCGGCGATGTCTTTTTTAACTTCGGCTGCGCCGTGGGGTTTGGCTTTCTCTGCAGCAATCACTGGTTGTACGGCGAGGGCCGCCACAATCATGACTGTCGTAATGAATGCGTTGCTTTTCATGCGTTGCTCTCCAGGGTCAAGTTAGAAATAAACGGCCGACCATAAGATGTCAGCCGCGGGCAAGAGTGCCTGCAATATCGGTGCGATACGCACGCCACGCCGGCACCAGCGCAGCAAGTGCACCAACAACAATCGAAAATCCGAGAATCAGGAATTCCTCCGGCAGCCACAGGCGCCCGGTCATGCTGCCCTGCTGGGCCGCGCGCATCGCGTAACCGACGATTTCGGCAAAACCATGTCCCAACGCGATGCCGAGCACGCCGCCTGCACCGGCAAGCAACATGCCCTCACCGAGCAGCAACACCATCAGGCGCTGCGGAGAAGCGCCCAGGGTTCGCATGATTGCGAGGTCGTAACGCCGCTCTTCCAGCGCGTTATAAAGTGCGATAAACACCGACAGCGCGGCGCTGAATATCAGCACCAGCGCAAAGCCGCGCAGCACGTCGGTCCCGACGCCGATGATGCTGAACAATCGCGCCGTCTCGTAGGCTGGTGAAGCCGCCTGCATGTCGCTGTTGTTGTTGACGTAACGCGGCAAGATCGCCGCAGCAAGCGGGGATGCATATTGCACCAGCAGCGCGGTGTATTCCTTTTCCTCATCCTTCATCTGTGCGGCGACATTTTCGATGTCGTGTATGCCCAGATGTTCGGCATGCACCGCCCACACGCTTTCAACCGAAGTCAGCACCAGCCGGTCCAGCACGGTACCGCTCGGCGCCAGTACACCGACTACGGTGTAGTCAGCCCCCTCGTGCATGTCACCGCCATCACCAAGTCCGTGTGCCCCGGCGAATTTTGCGCCAAGACCGTGCCCGGTGCGCGCCGCGACCTCAGCGCCGATGACGGCGTCCAGCGGCTTTTCCCAGAGACGCCCGGCGGCAAGCGTCGCGCCATAATGCGCAACATAATCATGGTTGGTGCCAACGATTCGAAAACCGCGGTAGCTGTCGCCCAGCGCCAGCGGGATGGTTTTCTTGACGGCGCGGTGCGCGGCAATTTCCTTCGCCTGTTTGTAGGCGATATTGCCAGTCGGCACATCAAGGTGATAAATCGCCGACAGGATGATCTGCAGCGGACTACCTTTGGCGCCGATCACCAGATCAATACCCTGAGCATCGCGGCGCATGCGCTGGTCGAGCTGCGTAGTCGCCAGAAGGAGCAGGGTAATGGTGCCGATACCCAGCGCAAACAACACAACCTGCAGCGTTGTATTCAAAGCACGGGCGCGCAGATAACTCGCCGACAGTCTGACGAGATTCATCGTACCGCCCCCAGCTGAAAATGGTTCGAAACGCGGGCTTTCACACGCTGGTCGTGTGTCGCGATGACCAGAGTCGCGCCACAGGTCGCTGCCTGGGACAGGAGCAGGTCCAGTGCCTGCGCGCACCGCGCATCGTCGAGATTCGAAGTCGGCTCATCAGCGAGCAATAGGCGTGGCCGGTTGACTACGGCACGCGCGATCGCGACACGCTGGGCCTGCCCGTGCGACAGCGCATGAGGATAGGCGTCCGCCTTGTCGGCAAGATCCAGCCCTTCGAGCACTTCCCGGACACGCCCGCTGTCCTGCTCCATACCGGCAAGATATTGCGCGAGCAATACGTTCTGGGCCACGCTCAGGCTGGAAAGCAAATGCAGACGCTGGAGGACGATGCCGATATTGCGGCCGCGGAAGCGGTCAAGATCGCCTGCCAATAAACCGCTGACATCCTGGCCGGCAACCACAGCCCGCCCGGAGGCCGGGCGCAGAATGCCGGCAAGAATATGCAACAGCGTGGTTTTGCCGCTGCCTGAAGGCCCCAGCATCAGCCATTGATCGCTTTGCTGCGCAATCCATGCGTCCACCCGCAAGACTTCCTTGCCGGCATATTCATGACGCACATCGCGCAGTTCAAACACGCTTACTCCTCGTCGATTTTGGTCCAGGGCGGAAACGGGTCCCGATAACGCCGCCACTCAGCTTCGCCCGCCCCCATTTCGGCATCCGTCAACAGACAGGTATCCAGCATCCGGCAAATCCCGGCCTGATCCATGCCGATCCCGATAAACACCAGTTCCTGCCTGCGGTCGCCGAAGTCTCCGACCCATTTCTGATCAATAAGTTTGATGTATTCCGGATCATTAGGCCAGTCCTTGCGATCCACCGCAGCCCACCAAAGTCCGGCGGCACTGTGCCGGCACACCCCGCCAGCCTGCGACCACGACCCGGCGAAATCCATACGGGTCGCCAGCCAGAAGTAGCCTTTGGAGCGGAGTACGCCGTCCCATTCAGACCGGATCAGATCCATGAATCGCTGCGGATGAAACGGCCGGCGCGAACGATAGACAAAACTTGAGATGCCGTATTCCTCGGTCTCCGGCAAGTGTTCGCCCCTCATTTCCTTTAACCAGCCCGGCGCAGCCGATGCGCGATCAAAATCAAAACGTCCGGTATCCAGAATCTTTTGCAACGGCACTTCACCGAATTTTGAGACCACGATTTCAGCCTCGGGATTGAGGGTATGCAGGATCGAAGCCAGGCGCGCCATCTCATCCATGGTCACCAAATCACCCTTGTTGACGACAATTACGTCGGCAAACTCAATCTGGTCGACCAGCAGATCGACAACCGTACGCTCGTCTTCCTCTCCCAGACTTTCACCGCGATCGTGCAGATAATCACTTGATGCGTAGTCTTTCAGAAAGTTATAGGCATCAACAACCGTAACCATGGTGTCCAGCCGCGCGACATCCGAAAGGCTGCGGTCCTCCTCGTCGCGGAAGGTGAAGGTTTCGGCGACAGGCAGGGGCTCCGAAATGCCGGTGGACTCAATCAGCAAATAGTCGAAGCGACCTTCGCGTGCAAGCTTGTTGATCTCGACCAGCAGGTCTTCGCGCAACGTGCAGCAGATGCAGCCGTTAGACATTTCGACAAGTTTTTCCTCCGCCCTCGACAGCGCCGCACCGCCTTCGCGCACCAGTTGCGCGTCGATATTGACTTCGGACATGTCATTGACGATGACGGCGACCCGCAGGCCTTCGCGATTGTTCAGCACATGGTTGAGCAGCGTGGTTTTTCCGGCCCCGAGGAATCCGGAAAGCACCGTGACCGGCAGGCGGTCGGGCAGGACATTGGTTTGTGTCATGGCAGTAACCCCTTCTACTGGCGGGTGTAGGGCGCACCGGTGTGGCTTTGCGCGACATGGGCAGCCAGTTGCCCGAGCACACCGGCAACACCGAGCGGGCCATAGGCGTCAACCAGCCGCGGCAGCAGTTCGGCGATCAACACGGCATTGACCGTCGCCTTGTCGATCCCCCTGTTGTCGCAGCTCAAAAGCGCGCCACGGATCTCGGACACCACCACAGCATGATCAGCGGACATGACTTCAGACACGTCTTCCGCACGGGGCAGCGCGTTCAAATCGTCGATGTTCATCATTTCACCTCATCTATGCACAGTCTCAGCCGGCGTTCACCGGCCATCTCGATCGGCGGAGAACGATGGACAATGCCGTTGCCGGCATTGCCCGGATACAACTCGCCCTTCTGCACCGTCACCCACCACGGCCTGCAACTGCGAATCTGTCCCGGCCTCGAAACAATGGCGCGATTGGCGGCATCGAAGCTGCGTCCCTGCGCCATCAACTGGTCGCGGCGCACATTGTCATTGGTCACCCACTGCGTCCCGAAACCGCTGTAGGTCACCAGCAAACGCAGAGCCGCCGCATCAACGTGGAACAGGCGGCAAGCATCGGTGGCAACGGTCTCGAGATGCACGCGCAAGGTTGGACAGCCGGATATCTGCCCGAAACGTCGCACCAGATAGTCAATGTCGGCGGCCAGCATGTCGCGTGCGCCGCAGGCTGGAAGATCGGACAGGAACATCCAGACCTCGGGGTCAGCGCTGTGCAGTACTGCCTCGACATCAAACTCATGCGTCGCGTTAAAAGCATCGACCAGTCCGCTCATCTGCGGCTCCTGCTCGCGCCGCCACACCACCAGATTGACGCCATGCGTGTGGATGGCTTCAAGGTCACCGGCGCCGCGTGCGTAGCGAAAATGAAATGGCAACACCACATTCAGCGCCTCAGTGCCCATAAACACGCTCCCGCTTCTCGCGCCGCTCCTGAGCCTCCAGACACAGCGTCGCGGTCGGCCGCGCCAGAAGCCGCTGCAGGCCGATGGCCTCACCGGTTTCCTCGCACCAGCCATAGCTGCCGTCTTCGATCCGCTCAAGCGCCTGCGCAATCTTGCGCATCAACTTGCGCTCGCGGTCACGGGTTCGCAATTCGATCGCCTGCTCCTCTTCCTGAGTCGCACGATCCATCGGATCGGTGGCGACTTCGACTTGCTGCAGGTGGGCGCTGGTCTCGCTGACGTTGTCGATCAAAGTCTGGCGCAACGCCAGCAATTGATCGCGGAAAAATGCGATTTGCGGCTCGCTCATGTAGTCGCGATCCGGCATCGCCAGCAGTTCGTCGGCGCTGGCAGGTGTACGGCCCGCTTTTTTCAGATTTCGGACGCTCATCAGGACAGCACCTCTGCCGGATCAGCGGCAACGCTGGCACGGCACATTGCCAGACCTTTTTCGATCAATGCTCGGGGCAGGGAACGGCCGATAAACACCATCGTTGTCTCACGGGATTCACCGCTCGCCCAAGGCTTGCCTTCGTCCGCGCCGAAGAGCATGTGCACCCCCTGAAAAATCACCCGCTTTGACTTGCCTTCGATATTGAGCACACCCTTGTAGCGCAGTAAATCAGTGCCGTAAGTTTGTAAAAGAAGGCTGAAAAAAGTTTCCAGCCTTTCCAGGTTAAATGCTTCTGCATCGCGGTATGCGAATGAGCCGATGTCATCGTCATGCTCGTGGGTGACATCTTCCAGAAAAGCGGGATCCACCTGCAATATGGTGTCCAGCCTGAATCCGTGGATGTCGAGGACCTCTGCAACATCAACGCTACCGAACACTACCGGCAAAATCGGGGCCCGCGGGTTGATTGCATGCAGCCGCTTTTGCAGCGCGTCAACATCCCCCCGGCTCACCAGATCGGTCTTGGAGAGCAGAATACGGTCGGCGAATCCGACCTGCTCCTGCGCCTCGTGATGCTCATCAAGCTGCGTGGGTCCGTGTTTTGCGTCAACGACGGTAATGATCGCGTCGAGGCGGTAATCACTGGACACTTCTTCATCAACAAAAAAGGTCTGCGCGACAGGAGCCGGGTCCGCCAGCCCCGTCGTTTCGATCACCACCCAGTCGAACTTGAGGGCACCGCTGCTGCGTTTCGATTTCAGCTCACCCAGAATGCGCACCAGATCACCTCTGACGGTGCAGCAGATGCAGCCGTTGTTCATCTCGACAATCTGCTCCTGACGCTCCTGCAGCAGAATTTCATTGTCGACTCCTGCTTCGCCGAACTCGTTTTCAATCACCGCGATCCGCAACCCATGATCTTCACGAAGAATGCGGTTAAGCAAAGTGGTTTTACCCGTACCCAGAAAGCCGGTAAGGATGGTCACTGGTATCTGGGTTTCGGTTTCCCGTTTCATACGTGCGCTCCCGTCACGGTTTGGAAATTTACGACACCTGCTGCTCCGTTCGGCTTCAGGTTGATAGCGAGGTCGCGCGGCGACGGCAGGAGGTCAACACGGCGCGTAAATTTTGCCGGAGCGGGGCCCGTTCCCCGCACCTGCAGCAACAGGTTTTTCTGCTGCCGATCAACAAGCATGGTCACAACATGCAATTGGAACCCCGCTGGTTCGCAGCGATGCCATATGCGGCGGTCATACGCCGCCCAGAAGTGGGCAATCCCGCTGCGCAGAGTCAGTGATAACGCTTCGCGGTTCATGGATTCACAGAAAAGCACTACACCACTATCCGCATGCTGCGCTATGCAATTCAATACACCATCACCATTGAATAGCGGCATGAAGCACTGCCCGCCAGTGATCTCGGCTTCACTTCCGCGCGGCGAAAACAACAGCGTCCTTGCATATCGGCGGGCAACAGGCCCGCCGCGTTCATCCTCAACACGATGATAGGAACGCTGCTCTGCGGGATCAGTGGCCATGCAACCACTCCTGTGAAATCAGAATCGTGGCAATACCGGCACCGACAAACAGCATTTGGGTAAGCACGCTGCGTGCATCGTTGCGCCGGTGCAGATCGGGAATCAGGTCGGCCAGCGCGATGTATACGAAACTCGAAGCCGCCAGAACCAGAATGTATGGGATTGCATCCTGCGCGTCGTTGAGCGCAAGGTACCCTGTCACACCACCGATCAGGGACATCATGCTTGAGCCGAAATTCAGCAGCAGTGCACGGCGGCGGCTGTAACCGGCATGCAGCAGAATCATGAAGTCACCGACTTCCTGAGGTACCTCGTGAGCCACAATTGCAATTGTGGTCATGACCCCGAGTTTGGTGTCCGCCATGAAGGCGGCCGCGATCAGGACACCATCGACAAAATTGTGAAATCCGTCGCCGACCACAATCAGCAAACCCGTTCGCCGGCCATGTGTAACGCGGGCATGCTGCTCGTCCAACGGCTCGTGATGATGTCGCCACAATGCCGCCTTTTCCACCAGAAAGAATCCGATTAGACCGGCAAGCGCGGTAGCGGACAGCGCCTCGATGTTTTCGGACTGCATGAACGCCTCCGGCAACAAATGCAGGAATGCCGCAGCGAGCAAAACACCTACGGCATAACTCACCATCGAAGACACCCAGGGTGCCAGCAACGTAAACGACAACAGGCCGGCAACCAACATGCTCAGCGCGCCGCCGACGATCGTCGCACCGGCTGTCCAGATCAATATAACGTCAATGGTTGGCACTTTTGCAATTCAGTTGCATTAAAGATTAAAAAAAACGGCTTGAGCTCAGTGCTGGTGGCGGCCGCTTGTCCGCGCCTTGTTTTGCGTCGGGCCGCAGTCCGCGCACACGCCTTTCACCGTCAACTCGACAGCTTTCTGCCGGAATCCGGCCGGAAGTTTCACCGCCGGCCTGGCTTCAACAGGTTCCAGACATAACACCTGTCCGCAGTCACTGCATTCGAAATGCGCATGTGGGCCCGTGTGGGCATGGGCCGCCGCATTAAATCGCCAAATGCGGTCGTCCCCTGAGATCTTGTGGGCAAGGCCATGTTCAGTCAGCCAATCCAGCACACGGTAAATGGTGACCCGATTGACGCCGCTGTCGGCGGACAAGCGGGCCTCTACTTCGTGATGCGTGAGGGCGCGTTCCGCCTTCAAAAGCACAGTGAGCACCATGATGCGGGGCCGCGTCAGACGGGCGCCCGTCTGACGAATGAAGTCCTCGGCGACATCCGCAGACATACTATCCAGTTTGTTTGAACCCACCATCATTTCATTTAACCACAGGGACCGCTTGCATACCAACAGTAGTCTATAGACGGCAAAACGGTGCCGAAACCCCTCCATGCTGGTTCCGCCGTTCGCCGCATGATTGCCATCCATCAGCACTCAATTTCCCCCGGCATCAGCGGGGTCAGTCAAAAACCCCATCTTGCGCAGTCCCGCGCGCTGCGCCGCGGCCATGACCTTCGCGACCCACTCATACCGTGCGTCCTTGTCTGCACGCAGATGGATCTCGGGCTGTGGATCAGACTTCGATGCCTGCTCAAGTCGTTGCTGCAGTTCGCCGTCACCAACCGCCTCGGCATTCCAGTAAGTCCGGCCGCTCGCTTCGATGACTAGGGCTACCCGGTCAGGCTTTTCCAGGTTGGATGTGCTTTGTGCTTTAGGCAAATCAACCTTGACCGCATGCGTAAACATCGGCGCCGTAACCATGAAAATGATCAGCAAGACGAGCATCACGTCCACTAACGGGGTGGTGTTGATCTCGCCCATCAGCTGCTCATCATTTCCCTCACGCCGGGCACCAAATGCCATCATGCACCCGGACTGGCAGGCGTCCTGCCCGACAACAAGACAAAATGCATCAGGTCCTGAACAAACTCATCAAGTTCCGACACGATGCCTCGGTTAGCGCGAACCAGGAAGTTGTAAGCAAGCACCGCAGGGATGGCAACCGCCAGGCCAAAAGCCGTCATGATCAGCGCCTCGCCCACCGGACCGGCCACCTTGTCGATGCTTGCCTGCCCCGATACACCAATGCCGATCAGCGCCCTGTAAATACCCCAGACCGTTCCAAACAATCCCACAAAAGGTGCGGTTGCACCGACAGACGCCAGAACACCCAGTCCGGACTCAAGGCGTTTAACTGAGCGACGCACTACACGCTCAAACTCGCGCAAAGCACCTTCGCTATCGAATGCATGATCAGCATCATGATCTTGCGACAGATCCATTGCTCTTCGGGCGAGAGTTGAAAACGGGCCGCACCTTTCAGCTTCACCGAGCACCTTGAGTGCCGAGGACCGGCTCTCGGGCTCCATGACCTGGCTAAGTAAAGCCGAACGTGCGCGAAGGCGCCACAACTCGCAGACTTTCATGAACATGACACACCAGCTGGCCATCGACATCAGGACAAGGACAACAGCCGTCAATTGCTGTACAGCATCCGCCTGACGCAGGACGCCGATGATGCCCAGTTCCGCCAAAGCACTCATTCATCCACCCTTTGAGTGATAACAGCGCATGGGCACACGATACTCACCGACGATGCCTGCAGCCTCATGTGCAGGGGCGGGATTTCAATCAATGTGTCAACAATCATCAAAATTTGGTCTGCATGCCCAGTGTGATCGTTCGCGGCGACCCAGGCGCCACCCAGGTCCGCTGGAATGATTGTGTGTAGTAGGTCTTGTCGAACAGGTTGTCGATATCCAGCGAGAAGCGCAGTTTTGAACTGGCGCGCCAATATGCCACGGCCTTGACCAGCGTATATGCAGGCAGTTCGAATTCAGGAATCCCGGCCACTGCCTGCGCCTGTGTTCGGGCTTCGCCTAACCGATCACCGGTGTAAGTCACGCCTCCACCCACGCCAAACCGTCCTTCGGCTGCAGCACCTTCGTACACCAGCAAAACGCTTCCGTTCACCTTCGGAATGTTCAGCAGGCGGCCGCCTACCTCAAGCGTATTGTCCTGCTCAATGTAGGCATCGTTATAGGTGAAGCTGGCATTGATGCGCCAGGAGCGGCCCAGTTGGCCTGACAGATCGGCATCGAAGCCGCGGCTGCGCACGTCGCCCGCCGCGATTGAAAAACCGGGGTTTGCCGGATCCGCGGTCAATACGTTTTTCTTGCGAATATCAAACAGCGCGAATGTCGCGCCAAGTGTACGTCGTGTGTTTTCCCACTTCATGCCCCCTTCAATGGCATTGCCGGACTCAGGGTCAAATGCGCCTCCAGCGGCATTGATACCGACATTAGGACGGAAGGATTTACCGGCATTGCCAAACACTGTCCATTGGGGAGTGGTCAGATAGCTCAACCCGACCCTCGGCGTTGTTGCATCAGGGCTTTGCTTGGTCAAAACACCCGTCCGCAGATTCATCAGCTGCTGGTCATAACTGTCATGCCGCAAACCCGCCAGTAATCGCCACGACTCTCCCAGCTTGATCACGTCCTGCATATAAAATGCGAGATTTCGCTGGTTCTCCTGGGTCTGCGTGTTAGGCCCGGGTACAGGTTGCGGCTGCCCATACACCGGATTGAATACATTGATCGCATAAGGCGAGCCTGCCGTCGGATTGACGCGCAGCATCAGTTGATCAAGCTGGAAACGGTAGGTTTCCGCACCCAATGTCAGTTCGTGCTCGACACCTCCTGCACGCAATCGACCCACTAGCTCGCCCTGAAGCGTGACGTCTTCGGAAGCATAATCACGGTAACGGCGCTGTCGCCTCAAGGTTTGCTGGTCGGCCTGCAGCGTCGGCTGCGCCTCCGTGGAGTAGCCCTGAAGTTCACCGGATTTGTACGACAGGGCCAGCCGCCCGGTCCAGGTCTGGTTCAGGTCATGCTCAAGCACGAACTGGTGGGTCTGGTTTTCCAATGTCACCTTGCCATCGGCCGGTTCGCCGAGGAAACGCTCGCGCGGCACGGCGCCGAGCTGGTTGTTGATCGCAACTACGCCGCGGTCCAGCGGGGTTTTGTGGCTGAGCCATTCCCCGTTGTAATCGAGCCGCGTGGCGCTGGAGATCTTCCACGTGAACGCCGGAGCAAAAAGCGAGCGCTCCGTGTCCACAAAATCACGGAATCCACCGCGGTCTTCAAGCGCAACATTCAACCTGTAGGCAAAATTTTCCGTGATGGGGCCTGTTGAATCGATTGTTGCACGAAGGAAATCAAAACTGCCGACATATCCTTCGACAGAGTGCGCCGACTGCCATAGCGGGCGTTTGGTCACGATATTCAGCGTGCCGCCAGGCTCGCTGGCGCCATACAACGACGCGGCCGGACCTTTCAGAAACTCCACCCGCTCTACGTTCGCCATATCCCGCTGTGCATTGAAACCGCGATTGCCGGAAAAGCCATTACGCAAGAGCGACATGCCGTTGTTGATGTCGCCGGCCAGACCGCGGATGGCGATGTTGTCCCACAATCCGCCGAAACTGTTCTGCCGGGACACGCCGCCGACATAATCCAGTGCATCATCCAGCCGCACTGCGCCGAGGTCATCCAGCGTTTGCCGGGACAGCACCCGCACCGCCTGCGGTACTTCACGCAGCGGCAGTTCGGTTTTGGTGCCGCTGGCTTCGTCCGCATGGTAAGTACCGCCCTGTTGGCGACCGACCACTTCGACGGCAGGCAAAGTTACGGTATTACCCGCCTGCGCCGGCTGGCTTTGCGCGCTTGTGTTGACAGCGCACAGTGCGGCATAAACCGCCATTGCCAGGCGCAACGCCCCCCTGTATTTGTTCATTTTTATTTCCCTGAATGATTTGCGGCGGCAATCGGCCCGCCGCGACAGAAATCAATGCGCCTTGTGTTTGATCGCGAAGGCGAGCGAGGCAAACAGGCCTGTTTTTGTGGCTTTCACCGGATCATCCGGCGGCGCGTCGTAGGCCGCGGTGATCACGTTCAAACCATCATTGCGCACACGCAGCGTGACGGTGCCGTCCTTGCCGGTAACCAGCGGCTTGGCTTCAGGGTCACCAACGTAATCGCGAGTCACTTTCGCGCCGGCAACAGGTTTCCCGTTGAAGAACACGCGAACGGTCATTGAATCGTCCTTGTGGTGCGGCAGAGCTGCCTTCAGCGGTACGATCTGCAGCACCTGGCCCGGCAGCGGCTTCAGCGGTGCCTTCAGTGACTCGCGCAGCACCACCGCATATTTGATATAGCGCCCGCTCTCCTCGGCACCCGGCACCTCGTCGCGGCCCTTGTTGACCCACTTGCCATCCGGCCCTTTGCTCCAATAGCCGTTATCGAGCACCGCGGTGATCACTGCCGGCAAGGGCTTGGCATCGACCAGCAGCAGGTGATCGGTCTTGCGCAGTGCCACCGGCACCGTAGCGCCGCTCGTGTCATAACCGGCCACTTCCCTGACCTTTTCGTGGCGGCGGATCATGTCGAGATCCTCCGCGCCGTGGCCATAAACCAGCGCCATTTGCCCGGAACGCTCGGCAAACCAGATGCCATGGGCGTGTGCCCCGGCACATGCAGCGAGCAACACAATTACCGCCGACCAACGAAAAAAACATTCAGCCATGATGCCTCCTTATTGCAACAGGGTCGCAATAATAAGGCGGCTTGGATTTTTACGCAACAGAGTTGCATTAACTAAGCTGCGTCAAGACAGGGCGAACAACTTTATACTGCGATGAAATGAAAAAAATCCTGGTGCTGCTGATCGATGCCTACCGCCTGCTGCTGTCGCCTTTTTTCGGCACGCAGTGCCGCTTTTATCCGACCTGCTCGGCGTATGCGCGGGAAGCCATCGAAATCCATGGCGCGATCAAGGGTACGTGGCTGACCATCCGCCGCATCGGCAAATGTCACCCTTGGCATGAGGGAGGGATCGACAATGTGCCGCCACGACATCCGCCACACTGAACGTCGCGGTCTCCCTCAAATGCGACAGAGCAGTCCCTTCAGATATTCCCCTTCGGGAAAATTCAGCGCCACCGGATGATCCGGTGCAGCATGCAACCAGCGTTCAATGCGTGCATCAACACCGGCGTCCAGCGCCGCACCGGCAATGATTTTCTGGAACAGGTCAGGACTGACGCCGCCTGAACAGGAATAGGTCATCAGGAAGCCGCCCGGATTGAGCAGCTTGAATCCGATCAGGTTGATGTCCTTGTAAGCGCGGGCGGCCTTTTCAGCGTGCGCTGCGGTTGGCGCGAATTTCGGCGGATCAAGCACGATGAAGTCAAATTTGCGACCGGCATCGCGAAACTTACGCAACGATTGAAACACATCAGCTTCGATCCATTCCGCCGCGGGTAACTGATTACCTGCGGCATTGGCTTGTGCCGCAGCCAGCGCTGGCCCGGAGCTGTCGATCGCAGTCACCGCTGTCGCGCCGCCGGCCAGCGCATTCAGCGCAAAACCACCGGCGTAACAAAAGCAGTCGAGCACGGTTTTGCCCTTGACCAGGCCACGCAGCAACAGGCGGTTGTCGCGCTGGTCGAGATAAAAACCGGTTTTGTGGCCATGGTCCGCATCAACGCCGTACTGCAGGCCGTGCTCGGTCACTGTCAGCAGATTTTGTGCAGCAGGGCCGCGCAACAACCCCGACTGCGGCGGCAAGCCCTCCAGCTGCCGCACATCGGCATCGGAGCGTTCAATCACGCGCTGCACGCCGGGCAAGGCCGCCAGCGCATCGGCAATGGCGCCGCGCCAGCGTTCGGCGCCGGCGCTGAGCAACTGCACGACCACCGTATCGCCGAATCGATCAGCCACCACGCCGGGTAATCCGTCGGACTCGCCATGCACCAGCCGCACTCCGCTGACGTCGAAGCCATTGCGCGCCGCGGCGGCCCGGGCGATACGCTGCGCGAAAAATCCGGAATCGATGTCCCGCTTCGTCCAGTCCCACACCCGCGCACGGATTTGCGATTCGGGGCTGCAAGCGGCCACCGCCAGAAACGCGCCGTCGGCCGAGCAGACCTCAACCGTATCACCGAGTTGCGGCTTGCCTTCGATGCGGGCAATCGCGCCGGAAAATATCCATGGATGCCGGCGCTTCAGCGATTTCTCGCGGCCGGGTTTGAGTATGAGTTTATGCATTGATTAAAAACCTTTTACCGCCAAGGCGCCAAGAGCGCCAAGAGCGCCAAGGAAAACCTTTTCAGAACAATATCGTTTCTAGATTTGGTTCATCCGATACTTCAGAAAAAGATCGGTTTTGACCTTTTTGGCGCTCTTGGCGTCGTGGCGGTAAAAAAATCAGCCCTTCTTTTTCGCCCGCGGGTGCGCAGCGTCGTAAATTTTGGCGAGATGCTGAAAATCCAGCTGCGTGTAAACCTGCGTTGTCGAAATGCTCGAATGGCCCAGCATTTCCTGCACCGCACGCAAATCGCTGCTCGACTGCAGCACATGCGAGGCAAACGAATGACGCAGCATGTGCGGATGCACGCGGGCAGCGATGCCCTGGCGCTGCCCGCGCTGCTGCACTCGGCTCTGGATGGCACGAGGGCCGAGTCGGCGGCCCTGGCGATTGACGAACAAGGCCTGATCATCAAGGCCGGGCAAGGACGCCCGCTCAGCCAGCCATGACTGCAATGCTGCAGCGGCGTGACTGCCAACCGGCACGATGCGGGTTTTGCCGCCCTTGCCGGTGACGCGTACGGTGGCGTCGGCAAAATTGACGTCGTCAGGCGCCAGCCCGGTCAGTTCGGCCAGACGCAATCCGGATGAATAAAACAATTCGAGCATGGCCCTGTCGCGCACCGCCAGCGCATCGTCCGTCTCGACTTCCACCAGTTGCCGTGCATCATCCGGCGACAACGCATCCGGCAATCGCTTCGCGCTTTTCGGCGCACGAATGCCGATGCAGGGATTCTGCTTGCAGCCATGATCGCGGGCAAGGTAGTGATAGAAACCCCGCCATGCCGACAACATCCGCGCAATGCTGCGCCCGTCGAGGCCGCGTCCATGCAACTGGGCAATGCCACGGCGAATGTCATGCGCGGTCAGGCGCAAGGGGGGGGTATCACCCGCCAAAGCGAGCAGCGCCGCGATGTCACGGTGATAGTTCTTGGTGGTGTGTGCCGACAGCCGGCGCTCGTGCGTCAGGTGCTCGAGATAACCCTGCAACAGTTTTTGTGCGGGGCCGGTAGCGGGAACCGGCGATGCCGGCAGAGGTTTGCGCCCGCGGGCGGTCACGCGGGTTCCAGAAAACGCAGCAGGCAGGCTGCAGCCGTTTCGCCGATGCGGGTCAGATAAAGCGTGCCCATCTCGGGATAAAAACGCTGCGCATCCTCGCTCGCCAGCGCCAGCAGACCGAAGGTCTCCTTGCCGCGCAACGCAACGTAGGCGAATGATTTCAGCAATGGCGCCGCCTCTCCGAACAGCCCGGCGGTATCCGCCATCGCCAGCGGGCCGCAATGCGGGTGCGACAGACTGCCGGCGAAGGCCTGTGTGGCCTCGGAGGCCAGCGGACCAGACGAATCTGCCGGCGCACCGGGATGCCAGAGGCGCAGTTCCACATGCGGCACCGCAAAGTCTTCACGCAGATTGAAGGCTGCGGCATGCATCAAAGCAGGCAGGTCACGGGCAGTGACCAGCGCCAGCGTCAGGCGATGCACCTTCTCGCTGATGACATCATTTTCCTCTCCGAACTGGATCAGCTCGCCCATTTTTGCTTCCAGCTGTTTCGCGCGGTCCCGCAGCGTGAGGATCTGGCGTTCGCTGATCGAGATGGCGCGACCGCCGTGGGGGTGCGGAATCATCACGTCGGCCACGACGTCGGCATAGTTCTCGAAAAAGTCCGGGTGTTCCTTCAGGTATGCCGCTACGTCGCTGGGATTCATCAGTCGCTATTCCTTGCTTGCTGGTCAGTTGGGTAAATCAATTTCGCCGTCAAAAACAGTCACCGCAGGCCCCGTCATCAACACCGGCTGGCCTTTACCCGCCCATGATATAACGAGGTCACCGCCTCGCGTTGCCACAGTGACCCGCGCATCAAGCAGGCCGCGCAGGATTCCCGAAACCACTGCCGCACAAGCGCCGGTGCCGCAGGCCAGTGTTTCGCCGGCGCCGCGCTCATAGACGCGCAGGCGGATATGCGTACGGTCGATGATCTGCATGTAACCGGCGTTCACGCGCTGCGGAAACCGCGCATGCGATTCAATCAACGGGCCCTCACTCGTCACCGGCGCGGCATCGACATCCGCCACGAGTTGAACAGCGTGTGGATTGCCCATGGATAAGGCATTGATTTTTAACACTTTATTATCAACTGCCAGATCGTAGAGCGCGGCCTCGGCGGGTGCCTCAAACGGAATCTGCGTGGGCTCAAAACGCGGCACCCCCATATTGACGGTGACCCGGCCATCAACCTCAAGCCGGGGTTCGATCACCCCACCGAGAGTACCTACGCGGATGACTGGTTTTGAAGTCAGCCCGCGGTCGTGCACATAACGTACAAAACAGCGCGCACCGTTGCCGCACTGCTCGACCTCGCCGCCATCCGCATTAAATATCCGGTAGTAAAAATCCGTATCCGGCGTGCGCGCACGTTCGACCATCAACAACTGGTCGCAACCGACGCCAAAATGACGATCGGCAACAAATCGCAGCTGCGCGGTTGTGAGTTCAATGGGCGCAGCTGTGGCATCCAGCACGACGAAGTCGTTGCCCAGACCGTGCATTTTTGTGAATTTCAATTTCATGGCTTCAACATTCTTCCCTGAACCCCTGCCCTCCATCTGCCGAGGGCAGCCGAGACGAGGAGCCGGTGAGCACGCGACGAGACATTACCTTGATGTAAGGCGAGGAGCGGCGCAGCAGGCAACGACGTATCGGCAAGCGCAGGCATGGACGGCAGGGGTTCAGCGGCATTGGTCGCGGTAATCGCGATAGATGCAGCGATCCATCACCACGGTCATGCCGCCGGCCAGCGCACGCGCCGCAGCCGGCTCATTGACAATGCCTTCCTGGATCCAGATCGCCTTGATGCCGAGCGCCAGGCACTCATCGACGACACCGTCAATGAATTCGGCATTGCGGAATACATCCACCAGATCGACCGGAAATGGAATGTCTTTCAGCGACGGATAGACTTTTTCACCGAGAATTTCCTGCGCCGCCGGATGGACCGGGATCACCCGAAAACCGAACTCCTGCATGGACTTCGAAACGCCATAACTCGGCCGCGCCGCATTCGGCGAAAGGCCAACCACGGCAATGGTGGCTGTTTTTTTCAGTAATGCGCAGCGCGCCGCCGCATCGGGATTCTGAAACAGGCTCAAAGCGCTTTCACCATAATGTAGTCATCCATTACAAATCCGCCGCCGATGTCCTTGACCACGGCTTCGCGCGTGCTGAAGCCGTAATTCGAATAAGCCGCAATCGCCGAGGCATTGTTGCGGTTCACCGCCAGCACCAGTTCTCCGCAGCCTTCGGCCCTTGCCGCATCAACCGCATGCCTTATCAACCGCCGGCCGCTGCCGCTGCGTTGCCGCGCCGGATGCACATACAGCTTGTCGATTTTCATCGAAGCGCTACCGGGCTCCAGCTGCAAGGCCATGTAAGCGATCATGCACTGCTGCTGCACTTCTTTGTACCACCACACATCAGCTTGTGCGAGTTCCGCACGAATCACCCGGACGGAGTAACGCTGCGCCAGCATGTATTCTATCTGCGCAACACTGATGATGCCGGGGTAATGCGCATGCCAGATCTCGCTTGCGAGCGCGGATACCACCTCGACATCTTCATCCGCCAGCCGTGAAATACCGTCCAGTTGACGGCGCATTTCAATAAAACCGCGGCTCGCCCTGCGGCCGCGTCTTGAAGCGTTTGTGCAGCCAGTAATACTGCTCCGGCATTTCGCGCACCCGCTCTTCGATAAATCCGTTCATGCGCCGTGTGTCGGCGGCGAGGTCGCCGCTGGGAAAGTTCTCCCACGCCGGATGAAAGCGCAGGACATAGCCGCCACCACCGGGCAGTTGCGTGGTGACCGCCGGCACGACCACGGCGCCGGTCAGCGCCGCAATGCGTGCAAGCCCGGTGATCGTTGCTGCCGGTACGCCGAAAAAGGGTACGAAAATCGAATCACGCTCACCGAAGTCCATGTCGGGCAGGTAATAAAACGGCAAACCCTTTTTGATCGCTTTTGCCACCGGCCGGATGCCATCCTGGCGCGAATACAGGTCCGGCATCACGAAACGGGTGCGGCCGTGATACAGCACCGCGTCGAATGCCGGATTCTTCTGTTTGCTGTACACCGACACGACACGATGCTCTGCGCCAATGCGAATGCCGCCCATATCCAGCCCGACAAAGTGCGGCGCGAGAAAAATGACCGGACGTCCCGCAACCGCCTGCCAGTTGTCCAGGCCTTCGATACGCACCGTGCGCAATACGCGCGCATGGCTGCCCCACCACAGAATCCCGTGTTCGAGCAGACTGCGCATGAACACCGCAAAGTGATTGCGCGCAAGCCTCACCCTTTCGGTTTCACTCAGCTCCGGAAAACACAGCCGCAGATTGGTCAGCACCACACGCCGGCGCTCCCCCGCCAACACATAAAGCAGCCGGCCGGCTGCACGACCCAGCGGCGCCAGTATGGATAACGGCAGCCAGTGCAGCAGCCAGATCAGGCCAAGACCAATTCGCGTCATCATGCAGCCACCGGCGGCGGTTCGGCACCGGCAGGCACCTTGTAGCGGTTGTAACCCCACAGATATTGCCCGGGACAGCGGCTGACCACCTGCTCGACGGCCCGATTCAGCGCGGCGGGACTCAGCGGATATGCGGTGACCGGCTCCAGATGCAAACGATAGCCTGCGCCTTGCGGCAAGCGTTCGGCAAAGGCCATCACCACCGCGGCACCCGTCGATTCCTGCAGCCGAGACACCAGTGTCATGGTGTAGGCCGGGCGGCCAAAAAAATCCGCCCACTCGCCTTCGCCGACGCCGGGCGCCTGGTCGGGCAAGATGCCGATCGCTTCGCCGCGGCGCAGTGCCTTGATCAACAAGCGCACGCCATGCAGATTGGCCGGCGCCAGCTTGGCCTGCGCGCGCTGACGGCCGGCCTGCATCAAGGCTTCGAGTCCGGCGCGCTTGGGTGGCCGGTACAGTATGGTCAACGGCAGCCGGCGTGCGCCATAAAGCGCTGAAATCTCAAAACACCCAAGATGCGGCGTCAGGAAAATCAAGCCTTTGCCGCCGCCGAGCGCCGACTCCACGACACTCCAGTCGTCGCAGCGGACAATCCGGTCAATCTCTTCATCCTGCCCGAACCAGACGCGGCACAGTTCCGTGATGCTTTTACCGGTTTCGGCAACCGCAGCATGCAGGGTTTCACGATAAGCCGTCTCCCCGGCGCACAATCCACTGTCCTTGAGGTTTTCGCGGCAACGGCGGCGATAGGTTCGCGAAATCCCGTAGACCAGCCAGCCCAGGGCTGCGCCAAAAAAATGCAGCGCCGCCAAGGGCATACGCGCACCCAGGCGCATCAATGCGGACAACAGGGGCATCAGGTCGGGGAAATCCGTTAATAAATCGGGGGTTATATGCTATTCTAGCGGCCTTTTTGCCGCACCCTCCATCAACTTTCCGCGACGACACTCAACGCCATGAGCAATTTCCTGTTCACTTCCGAATCCGTTTCCGAAGGCCATCCCGACAAAATCGCCGATCAGATTTCTGATGCGGTGCTCGACGCCATCCTCGCGCAGGACAAAAACGGCCGCGTCGCCGCCGAAACCCTGACCCATACCGGCCTCGTCGTGCTCGCCGGCCAGGTCACCACCACGGCCCGCGTCGATTACGCAAAAGTTGCGCGCAAGATCATCAAACAAATCGGTTATGACGATTCCGAAATCGGCTTTGACTACAAGAGCTGCGGCGTCATGGTGTGCTACGACGAACAGTCGCCCGACATCGCGCAGGGCGTCGACGAAGGCAAAGGCCTCGATCTCGACCAAGGCGCCGGCGACCAGGGCCTGATGTTCGGTTTCGCCTGTGACGAAACCCCGCAGCTGATGCCGATGCCGATTTATTACTCGCACCGCCTGATGGAACGTCACGCCGAGCTGCGCCGCGATGGCCGTCTGCCGTGGGCACGTCCGGACGCGAAATCGCAGGTTTCCGTGCGCTACGTCGACGGCAAGCCGCATCATATCGACACGGTCGTCATTTCGACCCAGCACCGTGAAGACATCGGCCACAAGGAACTGTCGGACGCAATCATCGAGCAGGTCTGCAAGCCGGTTCTGCCGAAAAACATGATCACCAAGGACACCAAGTTCCTGATCAACCCGACCGGCCGCTTTGTCATTGGTGGCCCGCAGGGCGACACCGGCTTGACCGGCCGCAAGATCATTGTCGACACCTACGGCGGCTATTCGCGCCATGGCGGCGGCGCATTCTCGGGCAAGGATCCGTCCAAGGTTGACCGTTCGGCGGCTTACGCCGCGCGTTATGTCGCGAAAAACATCGTTGCCGCCGGCCTCGCCACCAAGTGCGAAATCCAGGTCGCCTACGCCATCGGCGTGGCGCGCCCGGTCAGCGTGCTGGTCGACACCTTCGGCACCGGCAAGATCAGCGACGACAAAATCGCGACCCTGGTCGAGAAACACTTCGACCTGCGTCCGAAAGGCATCATCCAGTCGCTCGACCTGCTGCGCCCGATCTACACGAAGACCGCTGCCCACGGCCATTTCGGTCGCGACGAGCCGGAATTCACCTGGGAGCACACCGACAAGGCTGCAGCCCTGAAGGCGGATGCTGGAATCAAATAAGGTATAATCCGCCTCGCTGAGGAGCGTTGCGACCGATGGGGTTCTGAGTTTCACCCATCATCGGCCAGGCTCAGCAAAGATTTCAACGGCGCTCGCACCGGCAACGGTGCGGGCGCTTTGCTTTTGTAGCAATGAAAATGCAGTAACTAAAACGTGCTCCCGAGGGGCGCTGCGACCGGGCGGGTCTTGAGTTTTGACCCGCACACCGGCCAGGCTCGGAAGGCATGCTGGGAACGGCGCCCGCCAAACTATCCAGGAGTCTGAAATGAACGCAAAAGCCGCCGACTACAAAGTCGCCGATATCAATCTGGCCGACTTCGGTCGCAAGGAAATCGCCATTGCCGAAACCGAAATGCCCGGCCTGATGGCGATCCGCGAGGAATACAAGGGCAAGAAACCGCTGAAAGGCGCGCGTATTGCCGGATCGCTGCACATGACCATCCAGACCGCCGTGCTGATCGAGACGCTGGCCGACCTCGGCGCCGACATCCGCTGGGCGTCGTGCAACATTTTCTCGACCCAGGATCACGCCGCCGCCGCGATCGCCGCCGCCGGCATCCCCGTGTTCGCCTACAAGGGCGAAACGCTGGAAGATTACTGGGATTACACCCACCGCATCCTCGAATGGTCGGACGGCGGCACGCCGAACATGATCCTCGACGACGGCGGCGACGCCACGCTGCTGGTCACGCTGGGCGCGCAGCACGAGCGCAACAAGACGCAACCGCCCGAAGGCACGAATGAGGAAGAAGTCGTCCTCTTCGCCGCGATGCGCAAGACGCTGAAGGAAAAGCCCGGTTTTTATTCAAATATCGAGAAAAACATCAAGGGCGTCACCGAAGAGACCACCACCGGTGTGCACCGCCTGTACCAGATGGAAAAGGAAGGCCGTCTGCCCTTCCCGGCAATCAACGTCAATGACTCGGTGACCAAGTCGAAGTTCGACAACCTCTACGGCTGCCGCGAATCGCTGGTTGATGCAATCAAGCGCGCCACCGACGTGATGGTTGCCGGCAAGATTGCCGTGGTCTGCGGCTTCGGCGACGTCGGCAAAGGCAGCGCGCAGGCCCTGCGCGCGCTGTCAGCCCAGGTCTGGGTCACCGAAATCGATCCGATCTGCGCGCTGCAGGCGGCAATGGAAGGCTTCCGCGTGGTGACCATGGACTACGCCGCCGACAAGGCTGACATCTTTGTCACCGCCACCGGCAATCTGGGCGTGATCAACCATGAGCACATGAAGCGGATGAAAAACAACGCCATCGTCTGCAACATCGGCCACTTTGATTCGGAAATCGAAATCGCCAACCTGAAGCAGTACAAATGGGAAAACATCAAACCCCAGGTTGACCATGTGATTTTCCCCGACGGCAAGCGCCTGATCATCCTCGCCGAAGGCCGGCTGGTGAATCTGGGTTGCGGCACGGGTCATCCGTCCTTCGTGATGTCGAGCTCGTTCACCAACCAGACGCTGGCCCAACTGGAGCTGTACACCCAGGGCAGCAAATACCAGAACAAGGTCTACGTGCTGCCCAAGCATCTCGACGAAAAAGTCGCGCGACTGCATCTGAAGAAACTCGGCGTCGACCTGACGGTACTCAGCGAGAAGCAGTGCGATTACCTGCAAATGCCGGTTGAAGGCCCGTACAAGGCCGACCACTACCGCTACTGATCGAGAACTCGGTGCACCGCGGATATCATGCCGCGGTGCACCGGTCTCCAACCCGCCATGCAATCACAGAAAAAACTTCCGCGCACTTTCAGCTTCGAGTTCTTTCCGCCGAATACCGCGGAAGGACTGGAAAAACTCGCGCAAACCGCGAAACAGCTGGCCCCGCTGAATCCGAAATTCTTTTCGGTGACTTACGGCGCCGGCGGTTCGACGCGTGAACGCACGCTGCGCGCGGTGATGGACCTGCGTGCGGCCGGTTACGCGGCGGCACCGCATATTTCCTGCATCGGTTCCTCCCGCGACGAAATCCGCGACATCCTGCGCGGCTACCGCGAGAACGGCATCCGCCATCTCGTCGCGCTGCGCGGCGACCTGCCGTCGGGCACCGCCACCGCTGGCGAATTCCATTACGCCAATGAGCTGGTCGCTTTCATCCGCAGTGAATTCGGCGACCATTTCCATATCGAAGTCGCCGCCTATCCGGAATACCATCCGCAGGCAAAAAGCGCCCAGGATGACTTGCTGAATTTCAAGCGCAAAGTCGAGGCCGGCGCGCATTCCGCGATCACCCAGTATTTCTACAACGCCGACTGTTATTTCCATTTCGTCGACGAATGTGAAGCGATGGGACTTGATCTGCCGATCGTTCCGGGCATCATGCCCATCGGCAAGTTCTCCCAGCTGGCAAGATTCTCCGATGCCTGTGGTGCGGAAATTCCACGCTGGATCCGCAAGAAGCTCGAGGGTTATGGCGACGACAGCGATTCAATCCGCGCTTTCGGCCTGGATGTGGTCACCCGGCTTTGCGACGACCTGCTTGCCGCCGGCGCACCCGGGCTGCACTTCTACACGATGAACCAGGCCGGACCGACCAGCACGATCTGGCAGCGCCTGAGTCTGTAAAACCCTTCGAAGTCGCGCCACGCGGCTTGAAGCCTCGTTATACTCCGCGCAGGCGCCGTTGCGCATGCGCCTGACCGTGGAGACGCTGCGATGGAAAATAAACACAACGAAACTGCCGCAACGGCAGCCCTGGATCTCCGGGAGCTGGTGCTCGCCGCCAAGGCCCGCTCACCGAAAGAAGCCGCAGAACTCCTGGCCGAACATCCGGCGGGCACCATCGCTGCGGTATTGCAGGAACTCGCTCCGGCACAGACCCAGGATGTGCTGGGTGAACTGCCCGGGGGGCTGGTGGACGGCGTCATGCACGCAGTGCCGGAAGAAATCGCCGCGCAGTGGCGCAGCAACCAGGCCTACGCGCAGGGCACCATCGGGCGCATGATGGTTGCGCCGCGCGCAGTCTTTCGCCCCGACATCAGCGTACGCGACACCATCGAACAATTACGTCCGCTGGTGCGCACCGCCTTCATCACCTACGGCTACGTCACCGATGAGACCGGCAAACTGCTCGGCATCATCACCATGCGTGACCTTTTGTTTGCAGATGACCAGATACCGCTGGAATCCGTCATGCTGCGCAACGCGTTTACGCTCAAACCCGATCTGCAACTGGCCGATGCCATGAAACTGGTGCTCGACCGTCATTACCCGGTGTATCCGGTGTGTGATGAACACGGCAGACTGCTCGGTCTGGTACGCGGTCAGACCATGTTCGAGGAACAGGCCTTTGAAATCACCGCACAGGTCGGCAGCATGGTCGGTGTGGAGAAGGAAGAACGACTGGCGACACCATTGCCGAACAGCTTCAAGTTCCGCCACCCGTGGTTGCAGATCAATCTGGCAACAGCGTTTGTCGCCGGTGCAGTCGTGGCGATATTCCAGGACACCGTCGACCGTCTTGTCATCCTCGCGCTGTTCCTGCCGGTACTCGCCGGACAATCGGGCAACACCGGTTGCCAGGCGCTGGCGGTCACGCTACGCGGCATGACTCTGGGCGAACTCAAAGCCGGGGCCGAACGCGCGCTGGTGATCAAGGAAGCTTCGCTCGGTGCATTGAACGGCGCATTCACCGGCATCGTTGCCGCGCTGGGCATGTTCATTGTCGCGACCTACCAGCACAACCCGAACGCCCTGATGCTCAGCTTCGTTGTATGGATCGCGCTGGTCGGCAGTTGCGTGGCCAGCGGCATTTCCGGTGCCATGGTGCCGCTGACGCTAAAACGTTTCGGCTTCGATCCGGCAACGGCTTCGAGCATTTTTCTCACCACGGCCACCGATGTGGTCAGCATGGGATTGTTGCTGGGGCTGGCCACGCTGTTGATCTGAAGCGCGCCGCGCAATAAAAAAGGCCGCCCGCAGGCGGCCTTTTTTCAGCCTTGAACGGATCAGGCCGCTTTGGCCGGCTTGCGTTTCTTGGCTTGTGCAGCGGTGGCGTGCATCGACGCATACGCGGCATGCGCAGCGGCTTCGGCATCACCGACATGGACGGCGTAGCCCATGTCTTCCAGCACCGAACCCAGCGCCGACAGGCAGAGCATGACGTTGTCCGGACGGCAGGAATAGCCCATCAGGCCAAAGCGCCAGATCTTGCCGGCGAGCGGTCCGAGGCCAGCGCCAATCTCGAGACCGAATTCGGAGAGCAGCGTTTTGCGCACTTCGGCTTCGTTGACGCCTTCGGGGCAGAGCACCGCGTTCATCTGCGGCGCCTGGTACGGCGGCTTGACCAGGAATTTGAGCCCCATGGCTTCGAGGCCGGCTTTCAGTGCAGTGTGATGGCGATCAACACGCGCCCACGCATTCTCCAGGCCTTCCTCGCGAATCAGCAGCAGCGCCTCATGCAGCGCAAACAGCGAGTTGGTCGGCGCGGTGTGGTGATAGGTGCGGGTGGTTTCACCCCAATAGCCGAGCAGCAGGTTCATGTCCATGAACCAGGAGTGGATCTTGTCCTTGCGCGACTTGACGCGCTCGACCACGCGCTCGGAGAAGGTCACCGGCGACAGACCCGGCGTGCACGACAGGCACTTCTGGCTGGCGGAGTAAGCGGCGTCGATTTTCCATTCGTCGACCAGCACCGGCGAGCCGCCGAGCGAAGTCACGGTATCGACAATGGTCAGCGCGTTGTACTTGTGCGCGATCTCGACCAGGGTCTTGGCATCGGACAACACGCCGGTGGACGTCTCGGCATGCACAAAAGCAACCAGGCGCACGTCGGGATTTTTCTTCAGCGCGTCTTCCAGTTTCTGCGGGGAGATCGGTTCGCCCCAGGCGTCTTCAACGACAATCGGCGTGCCGCCGCAGCGTTCGACGTTTTCGATCATGCGGCCGCCGAATACGCCATTGCGGCAGACGATGACCTTGTCCCCCGGCGCCACCAGATTGACGAAGCAGAATTCCATGCCCACAGAGCCCGGTCCCGAGATCGGGAAGGTCAGCGGGTTCTTGGTCTGGTAGGTGTAGCGCAGCAGCGATTTCAGTTCTTCCATCATCTCGACGAAGATCGGGTCGAGATAACCGATGGCCGGCTGGCTCATCGTGGTCAGCACGCGCGGATGAATCTCCGTCGGGCCGGGGCCCATCAAGGTGCGTTGCGGCGGGTGGAACGAATTGATGCGTTTGCTCGGCGCGTATCTGTCCATGTTGAATTCACTCCCTGCAGTGGCGTTGGCTGAAAAGTTTTCTCCGTCCGGCCGCGACTTCAGCTTCAGCGGCTTGCGCGCGGTGGCTTCGTTGAGCACTTCAACGGCGGCGATCTCGCCGCCCGTGACCTGCTCGACTTCCATGGCCCAGCGCGCCGGCACATAACCCGATTTGACCCAGTGATTGACCACGGCGCGATCAAGACGGAAGCGACGGGCGACTTCGGCCTGACTGCCAAAAAGATCAACAAGACGGGTGGCGCAATTCATGTTCAGAGACGGGGCCGCAGAATGCCGCGGACGATGACGGAAACAGGCAGCAATTTATCACGACCAATTAAATTTGACAAGACAATATTGTCGGCGAAGCCATGATGTAACTGCATGTTTTTATTATTGATTTGCATCAATACCCGCTGCGGTCCCACCATGTTTTATGACATAAAGTCATGATAAGGTGCGGATTCAAAAACATCGACAACAATGAGGAGCCCTGCTGATGAATCGACTTCTTTGCCTGCCGCTGACTGCCGCCTTCCTGGCGCTGGCCACACCCGTGATGGCGGCACAAAGCAATGCCTACCCCAACAAACCGATCCGGCTGATCGTGCCGTTTCCGCCGGGCGGCGGCACCGATCTGGTGTCACGGACCATGCAACCCGCGCTTGTTGCTGAACTGGGTCAACAGGTCCTGCTCGACAACCGCGGCGGCGCCCAGGGCACGCTCGGCACGGCCATTGCAGCCACCGCAAACCCTGACGGCTACACACTGGTGATCTCCGAGATCGGCGCCACCGCAGTGGCACCGGCACTGATGCCCAAACTCAGTTTTGACGTGGCCAAGGATTTTGTCGGCATCAGCCAGCTGATCGAACAGCCTTACATCATGACCGTGCACCCCAGCATTCCGGCGAAGAATCTGGCGGAGTTCATCAAGCTTGCGCAAAGCAAACCCAACTCGATGAACTTCGGTTCGGGCAACGTCACGGCGCATGTCGCGCAGGAAGCATTTTTCCAGACCGCCAAGGTCAAGCTCACCCACATTCCCTATCGCGGTTCGGGCCCCTCCGTCGCCGCAGCCGTCGGCGGCGAAGTGCAGACCCTGTTCTCCGGCCCCGGTGCGGCAATCCCGCAGATCAAGGCCGGAAAATTGCGGGGTCTTGCGGTCACAACCGCAAAACGCACGCCGCAACTGCCGGATGTCCCGACACTGTCGGAGTCGGGCTACAAGGGTTTTTCCATCAGCGGTTGGTATGGACTGATGGGGCCGGTGGCCATGCCCAAGGAAGCGGTAAACACGCTCAACAAGGCGGTGACCACCGTATTGAAAGGCGAAACAGGCAACATGCTGCGCACACGCGGTTACGAGCCGGTACCGACCACACCGGCTGAATTCGACAAATTCACCCGTCAGGAAATTGCGCGCTGGAGCAAAGCGGTCAAGGAATACGGCATCAAAGCGGATTTTTAAGCACCAGCATCACCAACCAAGGCGGGCGCGATCTGCGCCCGCCTTATTCGCTGTCGAAGGCCGTGTCTCCATCCGCAACCGGTGTACCGGTCGCACGCACCGCGGCAAAATCGAACAAGGTGCGGTCCATCAGATGCGAAGGCCTTACGTTCTGCAGGCTGGTCAGTATCGTTTCAACACGCCCGGGATGACGTTTCTCCCACTCGCGCAGCATCGCTTTCATTTCCTTGCGCTTCAGATTTTCCTGTGACCCGCACAGCGTGCACGGAATGATCGGGAACTGGCGCAACGTCGCATAAGCTTCGAGATCGGTTTCCTCGCAGTAGGCGAGCGGACGGATCACCACATTGCGACCATCGTCCGACACCAGCTTTGGCGGCATCGACTTCAGCTTGCCGCCATAGAACATGTTCAGCAGGAAGGTTTCAAGAATGTCATCGCGATGGTGGCCCAGCGCAATCTTGGTCGCACCGAGTTCCTGCGCCACGCGATACAACACGCCGCGGCGCAGCCGCGAGCACAAGGAGCACATGGTCTTGCCTTCAGGTATGACCCGCTTGACGATGCTGTAGGTGTCCTGATTCTCGATGTGGAACGGTACGCCGAGCTTGCTCAGGTAATCCGGCAGCACGTGTTCCGGAAACCCCGGCTGCTTCTGGTCCAGATTGACCGCGACGATGTCGAAGGCGATCGGCGCATGGCTGCGCAGGTGCAGCAGGATGTCGAGCAGCGCATAGCTGTCCTTGCCGCCGGACAGGCAGGCCATCACCTTGTCGCCCTCGCGGATCATGTCGAAATCGGCAATGGCCTGGCCGGCCTGCCGCCGCAGGCGCTTGACCAGCTTGTTGGATTCATAATGATCACGGCGTTCGCGGTTGCTGCGCGGCGTGATGTTGATGACCTGGGTATCCATGGCTTTTACTCCGGCGCGGAATGACCCGCGCCTGTTGATGCATTAAATGGTTTACGGGAAAACTTACAGAACAATACTGCGGCCGCCATCGACGGCAATGATCTGCCCTGTCACATAAGGCGCTGTGGCGAGAAACTCGACCGCGCCGGCAATATCGTCGGGTTCACCGGTTCGCTTCAACACGGATCGCTCCAGTATCTGCTGCCGCTCCTGCTCATTCTGCCATTCCGGACCATCGGGCCACAGGATGGCGCCGGGCGATACGCCGTTGACCCGCACTTCCGGCCCCAGTTCCAGCGCCAGTGATCGCGTCAGCGCCAGCAGTCCGCCTTTCGCCGCGGTATAGACCATATGCTCCGCCAGCGGCCGCTCGGCATGGATGTCGATGATGTTGATGATGCAGCCCTGCGCGCGCCGCAGTTCGGCGGCGGCGGCCTGCGACAGGAACAGCGGCGCCTTCAGATTGGTACCCATCAGGTCATCCCAGACTTTGGCGTCAATCTGTCCCAGCGGCGTCGCATAAAAACTCGATGCATTGTTGACCAGCACATCAATGCCGCCGTAGGCCGAGACCGTGCGCTGGACAAGGGCGAGCGGCGTTCCGGCTTCGAGCAGATCCGCCTGCACCAGGACCGCGGAACCCGAACGGATGCCATTGAGTTCATGCACCAGCGTCTGCGCGTCATGCTGCGAGCGGTTGCAGTGCACGACCAGGTTTGCACCCGCGGCATGCAGGCGCCGGCAGATCGCCGCGCCGACGCGTCGCGCGCCGCCGGTCACCAATGCCGTCTTCTCGTTCAGTGATGCACCCATGGTCTTGTGTTGATCCGGCGAATTTGAGCCGGCGAATTTGAGCCTGCGAATCCGATCCTGGAATCCTTCGTAAATGGTTGTTTATTTTAGCGTATTATCCCGCCGTGACTTTTTCGCCCGAGAACAATGCATTGCCGCAACCGTCTGCTGATGCGCTGGCGGTCAGCCGGCAACTGCAGGCGCTGATCAACAGCGAAATCGGCAGCAACGACGGCTGGATCAGTTTTGCGCGCTTCATGGCGCTCGCCTTGTACGCGCCGGGACTCGGATACTACAGCGCCGGTAGCCGCAAGTTGGGCGCCGCCGGCGACTTTGTCACCGCACCGGAACTGTCACCGCTGTTCGGCCGCACGCTGGCGCGCCAGCTCGCCGAGCTGCTCGCGCAGGGTATTCCGGACATCGTTGAGCTCGGTGCCGGCAGCGGTGCGCTCGCCGTCGCCGCGCTGGAAGAACTGGCGGCGCTCGGCCAACTGCCGCAGCGTTACCGCATTCTTGAAGTCAGTGCCGATCTGCGCGAACGCCAGCAGGCGCTGCTGCAGTCGCGCCTGCCGCAACTGGCGGGTCGCGTCGAATGGCTCGATCAGCTGCCCGAACACATCAACGCCGTCGTCATCGGCAATGAAGTGCTGGATGCCCTGCCGGTGCATCGCGTCCGCAGCGACCATCACAACATCACCGAGATCGGCGTCACTGCAAAAGACACCGGCTACGCCTGGACAACACGGCCTGCGGCCGGCGCACTGGCCGCAGCAGCGACAGCATTGCAGCTGCCCGATGACTATGAGACGGAAATCAGCCTGGCCGCAACGGCACTGGTTTCAGATCTGGCGCAGCGCCTCGATCACGGCGCCCTGCTGTTCATCGACTATGGTTTCCCGGCGCGCGAATTTTTCCATCCGCAACGCAGTCGCGGCACGCTGATGTGCCACTACCGCCACCACGCGCACGATGATCCCTTCCTGTGGCCGGGCCTGCAGGACATCACCGCCCATGTTGATTTCAGCGCGATCGCGAAAGCAGGTGCTGGCCTTGACCTGCTCGGTTACGTGAACCAGGCGCAGTTCCTGATCAACTGCGGCATTACCGCGCTGCTGACCGAAATTCCGCCGACCGATGTGGCGCGTTACGCGCCGCTGGCCGCACAGGCGCAGCAGCTGCTGTCGCCGGCCGAGATGGGTGAACTGTTCAAGGTCATCGCGCTGGGGCGCGGCATTCAAGCACCGCTTTGCGGATTCGCGCGCGGCGACAAGTCACATACGCTCTGAACCTGCGTCGCGCCTGAGCGCCCGTTCAGACCTTCGGTATCGACATGCCCCGCTGCACCGCCGGCCGCGCCGAAATGCGGTCATACCAGCGCTTCACGTTCGGGAAATCATTAAGGTCGGTCTTGTGCCACTCGTGGCGGGCAATCCACGGATAGGTCGCCATTTCGGCGATGGTGTATTCACCGCCGGCGAGCCATTCGTGTTTCGCCAGATGCGCATCGAGCACGCCGTAAAGCCGCCGCGTTTCCGCGACATAACGTTCGATCGCGTACGGCACCGGCTCTTTCGCCGCACGCAGGAAGTGATGCACCTGGCCGAACATCGGACCGACACCGCCCATCTGGAACATCAGCCATTGCAGGGCATCGTAACGGCCGCGCACGGCTTCCGGCAGGAACTTGCCGGTCTTGCCCGCAAGATAGATCAGGATCGCGCCGGACTCCATCAATGCAATCGGCTTCCCGTCAGGACCATCGGGGTCAACAATCGCCGGGATCTTGCTGTTGGGATTGATCGCAACAAACTCGGGCTTGAACTGGTCACCCTTGCCGATGTTGATGGCATGCGTGCGGTACGGCAGACCGCATTCTTCCAGCATGATCGAAATCTTGCGGCCGTTCGGGGTGGTCCATGTGTAAAAATCGATCATCGTAAGATCTCCATAACCATTTGTTTTAATTGACTATTTAACCATTCTTCCGAACCGCATCCCGAATGGCGGCCAAGCGTGCCTGCGCCACCGCGATCTTGATGCCTTCGGGTGATTTCTGCATGCGCGCCACGGCGCCGGCATCCACCGCCAGTGCCGCATCATGCACGCGCCGCAACCGTTTGCGTGCGGCATCGCTGGCGGCCACACCGGCAAGCGCCGCTTCAATCAGTTCGCGAAAACGTTCTGGGCGTCGCCAGGCGTCACCCGCATCCAGCACCTGCACCAGTTCTTCGGCATCCAGTTCCGCGCCATCAGCCAGTGCGTTGCCATGGCGCGCCGCGAGCAGCGCGAGATCGCGGCAACCTGCGGGCGCACGCAGGCGCGTGCACAGCGCATCCACGGCTTCCGGCTCCAGCGCGCGCAGCAGTGCGGCAAAACGCACATCCAGCGACAGTGTCGCGGCGGCGGCCGCATCCAGCGCCGCCATCGCTTCATCGGCACGGCCTTCGTCATACAGGCTGTCGAGTTGCGGCAGCACCCGCGCCAGCGCGCCGCAGTCGCGCAGGATCGCGAACATTGCGGACGGCGTTTTTTCCATCAGCCCTTTCGCCAGTTCCTGCCACACGCGCTCGGCAACCAGCGCATCAGCTTCGCCGTCCTGCACCATCTGCACCATCAGCGCCTGCGTTTCCGGCGCGACGGTGAAATCGAAGCGCGCGGCAAAACGCGCCACGCGCAGGATGCGCACCGGGTCTTCCGCGAATGCCGGACTGACATGGCGCAGGATGCCTTCGCCCAGATCATCGGCACCGTGATAGGGATCAAACAGCCGGCCGTCGGCGTCACGTGCCATCGCATTGATGGTCAGGTCGCGGCGCTGCAGATCCTCTTCCAGCGTGACATCGGGCGCGGCGTGAAAGGTGAAGCCGTGATAACCCGGCGCGGTCTTGCGCTCGGTGCGCGCCAGCGCGTATTCCTCATGGGTCTGCGGATGCAGGAACACCGGGAAATCGCGACCGACCGGACGGAAACCCTGCTTCACCATCTCCTCGGGTGTCGCGCCGACCACCACGTAATCGCGGTCCTGCACCGGCAAGCCGAGCATTTCGTCGCGCACCGCGCCGCCGACCGTATAGATTTGCATGGCCATCGCCCGTGCCTCAGCGTCGCGCGAGATAACGCTTGTCGTCAAACAGCAGAACCCATTGCGGGTAATACGCCACCATCAGTGCCATGCTCATTCCGGTAATAAAGGCTTCGCCCCAGGCCAGCAGCAGGGCATAGGGCAGATAGTACTCCGTCAGATACGCAACGGCATACGTGCCGGCTGCCGCGTGGACTGCAACGGTGGCAACGGCACTGCAGGCCATCGCCAATGCCGCCGACAGGAAGCCGGCGACAAAAATGAACACGAAAATATTCGCCGGCAGGCGGCGCTCGATCAGGCGCAACAGCAGCCACGACAGCCAGACCGGCACTGCGCCCGCAAGCAAGGCATTCGCCGGATAACCGTCGAATGCGGCGATGCCGGTGGCCGCCACACCGGCCATCACCAGATACAGGGCCAGCTGTGCCAGTCGCGGACCGAACATCAGCATCAGGATGGTCGCACCGATCAGATGCAGCATCAGTCCGGGTTTGACGCTGTAACGAATGCACCACAGCGTGAAAATCACCGCAATCGCGGCACACCACAGATTGAGTCGCGCGGGCTGACGCAGCGGCGCCCATGCGCTTTTGCTCACAAAAGGCAACAGTGTGACGATCCACAGTCCCCACAAAGCCTGCTGCCATGCTGCGGAAAAAGCGCCGGACTGCGGATTCACCGGTTCAGGCAGTCAGCGCAAAAACCGGACGGCGCCGCATGATTCAGCGTCCGGCGCGACTGCGCATGCGGTCATAACGCGATCGCGGCGTATCCGTCGCCAGCCATGAAGGCGCCAGCGCCTCCAGCGCCTGCGGCCGGATGCCGAACGGAAACACCGAATCACTGATGCTGTCGATTTCCATGGAGCGCACGTTGTCGCGCGACATCAGTTTCACCGGCAGCAGTTCCATCGCAAAAGCCTGGCAATAGGACAACGTCCGGTTAAGGCCGATGATCGGCCGCGGGCAGCCAATGGTGCGCGAAACCCATGACACCAGTTGGCGCAAGGTGTAGCGCTGGGGTCCGCACAGATCGTAGCAGCGGCCATATGTGGCAATGTCGGTCAATGCGTGGACAAATGCGGCCGCCACATCGCCGACATAAACCGGCTGGAAACGCGCATCGGGACGCGCCAGCACCATGACCGGGAGCATGCGTGCAAGCTCTGCAAACAGATTCAGAAAACGATCGTCGGGTCCGAAAATGACCGATGGACGGAAGACGCTGACATCCAGCCCGGAGTCGAGCACGATGCGTTCGGCCTCGGCCTTGCTGCGCAAATAGGCACTCGGCGCATCCGTGGCGGCGCCCAGCGCGCTCATTTGCAGCAGCCGTTTGACGCCGCCGGAACGGCAGGCTTCGACCACATTTCGCGCGAGTTCAACATGCGCCGCGCGAAAACCGTGACGGCCGCCGCCGTCGTGCAGTACGCCGACGAGGTTGATCACCGCATCACATCCGGCCACAACAGCCGCCAGCGCCGCCGGATGATGCGCATCAGCCTCCACCACATCGACCGTTGGCAGCAGGAGCAGCGCTTTTGCACGTTCCCGGTCACGGGTCGGCACAATCACGCGGATGCCGCGCGCCACCAGCTGCTGGCACAGATGCCGCCCGACAAATCCCGATCCGCCGATTACACAGACTTTTCCGATTTGCATCAGCATATTCTCCGTTGAGCTGTCGATACCCGCTTCAGGGCGTATCGCCCAGCGGTTTTTCCTGACTCCGCGAGCGCGGCTCAATCACGCCAATGCGCGCCTTCAGCGACTGCACCTGCTGGCTGAAGTTATGCGCGTAATAACTGGAATTGGCCATGACTTTCTTGACGTAATCCCGCGTTTCATTGAACGGGATGCTCTCGGCGTAAATCGCCGCATCCATCGCCTGATCGGCGCGCCATGCACGGGCCCGCCCCGGCCCGGCGTTGTACGCCGCGGACGCCAGTACCGGACTGCCGTCGAGCGTGTCGAGTACATGACGCAGGTAATAAGTGCCGAGACTGAGGTTGGTTTCCACGTCATTGACCCTCGACCAGTGCCAGTCCTTCAGGCCGATCTTGCCTGCCACCCATTTCGCCGTCGCCGGCATCAATTGCATCAATCCGCCGGCGCCCACACGCGATTTGGCCTGCGCAATAAAGCGGCTTTCCTGACGAATCAGTCCGTTGACCCAGGCCTCATCGAGATCAACCTGGCGCGCCGCGGCCTTCAACTGATCGCGATACGGCGCCAGATAACGCAGGCCGAAATCATGTTCGAACACCGTACGGTCAGCAGTGTTGATCGCGCGGTCGTAAACCGCATTGCGCCGCGCCACTTCGGCGGCAGCAAGTAATTGACGGTCCGTCATGCCGCGAATCGCCCACAACCACTCGCGTACCGCCTCCAGGCGCACATCGAGCCGGAACAGCGCCAGCGCACGCTGGATGCCCGGACGTTCGGCAATCGCTGCGATCTCCGGCTCCGTTGGTTTGTACGCCTGCGGCGGCGCCTGCACGCTACCGCCAAGATCTTCAGTAGCCAGTTGGCCGTAGAAACTGAAATCGGCCGACAGCGGTTTGAGCAAGGCAATCGCCTCAGCATCGCGCCCGGTCGCCTTGAGTGCGCGCGCCTTCCAATAACGCCAGGCCGGATCTTCCGCCTCCTTCAGCGTCATTGCTTCAATCGCTGCAAGAACATCAGGCCAGCTTCGCGCGCGCAGCGCAGCGCGTGCTTTCCAAGCCAGTTGCAGATCGCTCATGCCACTGGCTCGCGAATACCAGTCGAGCGCGGCCGCATCGTGGCGCATGGCACCAAAATAACCGAGCATGCCCCAGACATAGGCGCGCTCTTCCTCTGAAAACCGCGGCGCCAGTTTGGTCCAGTTCGCCGCGGCCTGCTGGGGGGAACTGCGCGCCAGACGGTAAACCGCGAACATCGTGGTCTCCCGGGAGGCGCGTGACTTCAGGTCTGCACGCAGCGCATTCAGATACGCCGCGGGATTGCCGGAAATGGCCGTCAGCGCACGGGCATCCGGGGCCTGACCTTTCGGCAGCCAGGCGGCAACGCGATTGGCCAAACCGACCTGGCCGGCTTCCAGTGCAAGGCGCACCCTCGTCCACACATCCTCCTCAGACAGCTGCCCCGCTTCGAGCAAGGCATCGAACAAGGGATTGCAGCTGTCGGGCAGGTTGCGGGCGACGAACCACAGGGGTCGCGCCTCGCGTAACGCCTGATTGTCCGTGAGTGCGCGTGACTGCAATGCATAGCAGGTGACTTCGATGTCTTCGCCGGTGAATGAAGGCAATTCGGCATTGAATACATCCCACTGGCCATTCTTGCCCAGCAGCTTCAGCCAGTCCCGGCGCACCGCATTGGACAGCGGTGTGTCGCGATTCATCACGATATAGCGGCGGATCTCTTCCGGGTCACGGGTATCGAAGCGAATCCGCAACCGCCAATACTGCACATAAGGCTCAAGTACATGGCCCTGAAAGCGTGGTGCAAGCTGATCGAGGCGTTTGCTGTCGCCGGTTCGCGCCGCATCACGGACAGAAAGAAAAGCGTCGTCAAGTGCAGTCGCGTTCGCATTCGCCTGCGCCACCGCGGGCACGGCGTGCAACGCGACTGCAACGGCCATCACGACAATGACACTGCGCATCATTGACACGCCTAGACCACCGTCTCGGCACCGGCAGTGCATGACCCTGAAATCATAAAAAGTATTATAACCATTTGAATATAAACATATTTATGAAAGAAACAGGCGGTAGGCCGGATTTCGCGACTCGTCAGCGCAGGGATAACCGACCTCGACGAGGAAGGACTTGAACCTGGCCTTGTCCGATGGCGGGACTTCCATGCCGACGAGAACACGGCCGTAATCGGCACCGTGATTACGGTAATGGAACAGGCTGATGTTCCAGCCGCGGCTCATGCTGGTAAGGAAACGCATCAGCGCACCCGGCTTCTCCGGAAATTCAAAGCGATAAAGGATTTCGTTTTTTGCGCCCGGCGCATGGCCACCGACCATGTGCCGCACATGCAGCTTGGCCAGTTCATTGTCACTGAGATCCAGCGTCTGCAGGCCTTTCCGGCGCAGCGCCTTCACCAACTGCTCGGTTTCCTGGCGGTTGCGCACCTGCACGCCGACAAACACCCGCGCCTTCTGCGGATCATCAAAGCGGTAATTGAACTCGGTGACGTTGCGCGGTCCCAGCAGTTCGCAGAAGGTCTTGAAACTGCCGGGTTTCTCCGGAATCGTCACCGCAAGGATGGCTTCACGGTGTTCGCCGAGTTCGGCCTCTTCGGCAACAAAGCGCAGCCGGTCGAAATTCATGTTGGCGCCGCAGGCTACAGCCACCAGCGTGGCATTGCGAACCTTGCGCCGCGCCGCCCAGGCTTTGGCACCGGCGATGGCCAGCGCCCCCGCCGGTTCGAGGATGGCGCGGGTGTCTTCAAACACATCCTTGATCGCCGCGCACATCGCATCGGTATCGACACGAACGATTTCGTCGACCAGAGTGCGGCACAGGCGGAAGGTTTCCTTGCCGACCTGCTTCACGGCAACGCCATCGGCAAACAGACCGACCTGCGCCAGTTTGACGCGACGACCGGCCTTGATTGACTGGTACATCGCGTCCGAATCCACCGGTTGCACGCCGATGATCTTGATATCCGGACGCAGACGTTTGACGTAGGCAGCGATGCCCGCAATCAGTCCGCCGCCGCCAATCGCGACAAAAATCGCATCGATGGGCTCCGGATGCTGGCGCAGGATTTCCATCGCAATCGTGCCCTGACCGGCAATCACATCCGGATCGTCGTAGGGATGAACATAGGTCAGTCCATGACGTTTTTCCAGTACACGCGCATGATCTGCGGCTTCAGCATACGAGTCGCCGTGCAGCACGACTTTCGCGCCGCGTGAACGCACCGCATTGATCTTGATGTCAGGCGTGGTCACCGGCATGACGATGGTAGCCGTGCAGCCGAGGCGCTGCGCCGCCAATGCAACGCCCTGCGCATGGTTGCCGGCGGAGGCTGCAATCACTCCACGAGCCAGTGCATCCGGCTTGAGATGCGCCATCTTGTTGTAGGCACCGCGCAGCTTGAACGAAAACACGGGCTGCATGTCCTCGCGCTTGAGGAGGATGCGGTTGTGTGTGCGCTTTGACAGATTCGGCGCAGATTCCAGCGGGGTCTCGATTGCGACATCGTAGACACGCGCATTGAGGATGCGTTCCAGATAATCGTTTTTTGCCATGCGGTTTTATCTATGATTTACCAGCTGATTTTCATGAGTGAAAGGTTATCAGGAATGCCGCCTGCAAGCGATGCTCGGCAGACAAATAGGGGCATGGAACAGGGCTGTGCAGCGATATGATGTATATTCAATTCGACCAATCCACCGGGAGCAGCAGATGAATCAGGACGCACTGAAACAGGCGGCGGCAAAGGCGGCAGTCGCGCTGGTTCCAGAAGGCGCCATCGTAGGCGTGGGCACAGGCTCGACAGTGAATTTCTTCATCGACGAACTGGCGCTTGTCAAAAACCGCATTGAGGGCGCCGTTTCCAGCTCCGAAGCAAGCGCCCAGCGCATGAAAGCGGCCGGCATTCCCGTGTTTGACCTTAACAGCGTGCGCGAGTTGCCGGTTTACATTGACGGCGCCGACGAAGTGACGCGTCACCTGATGATGATCAAAGGCGGTGGTGGCGCGTTGACCCGGGAGAAAATCGTCGCCGCCGTTGCCCGGCAATTCATCTGCATCGCCGACACCTCGAAACTGGTCGATGTGCTTGGCCGTTTCCCGCTGCCGGTGGAAGTGATTCCGATGGCGCGCTCCTACGTTGCGCGTGAAATCGTCAAACTGGGTGGTCAGCCCGAATGGCGCAGCAATTTCGTGACCGACAACGGCAATGTGATCCTGGATGTGCGCAACCTCACCATCCTTGACCCGCCGGACCTGGAATCACGGCTGAATCAGATCACCGGCGTGGTCACCAACGGCCTGTTTGCCCGCCGCCCGGCGGAGGTGCTCCTGCTTGCCGGCAAGAACGGGGTGGAAACCCTGCGGCCGGCAACCGCCACGAAACTGTCATAATTTGGCGTTATAAAGAGCCCTTTACCCGCAGCGGAGTCCTCCATGCCCGAACATACCCTCAAACAGTTCGACACCGAGTTGGAAGAAATCCGCTCGCGGGTGCTGCAGATGGGCGGTCTTGTCGAGCAGCAGATCGTGCGTGCGATCGAAGCGCTGACCAACGGCCAGGTGGGGCTCGCGCGCGAGGTGATGAGCAACGACCATATGGTCAATGCGCTGGAAGTCGCCATTGATGAGGATTGCAGTACGGTCATCGCCCGCCGCCAGCCTGCCGCCAAGGATCTTCGCATGATCATGACGGTGGTAAAGACGATCACCGATCTTGAACGCATCGGCGACGAAGCAGCAAAAATCGCGCGCATGACACTATCTCTGTACAGCAGCGACCGGCCGACCGTTCCGCGCGCCGCTGAAATCCAGCATGTCGCCGACATCGCGCTGGGCATGCTGCGTAACGCGCTGGACGCCTTTGCCCGGCTTGACCTCGCCGTCGCCGCAAAGGTGGTTCGCCAGGACGAACAGGTGGACTCCGAATTCAAGGCCATCCTGCGCCAGTTGATCACCTTCATGATGGAAGATCCGCGGACGATTTCACATGCCCTCGACATCCTGTTCATCGCGAAGTCGATCGAACGCATCGGCGATCACGCCAAGAACATGTCCGAGTACGTGGTTTATCTGGTCAAGGGCAAAGACGTGCGTCATACCAGCGTGGAGACGCTTGAGCGCGAAGCGCTGGGCTGACGACACTGCGTGGTACACTCGTTCGCATCTGTCGAATCGAGTCAACCATGCTGAAAAACCAGATGGCAATACGGCCGGGAGCGCGCTGAAGTGGCGGAGCAATCCACCATAGCCGCCGTCGATCTCGGCTCCAATTCCTTTCATTGCCAGATCGCCCGCGTCAGCGGCGAACAGTTTTTCCCGCTCGACTCACTGCGCGAACCGGTACGCCTCGGCTCAGGACTGGGCAAGGACAAGAAACTCGACGATGAATCCCAGGAACGTGCGCTGGCCTGCCTCGCCCGCTTCTGCGAACGCCTGCGTGGCCTGGATCCGCACGGAGTGCGCGCGGTAGGTACCAATACGCTGCGCGTCGCCAAGAACGGCAAACCTTTCCTGCGCCGTGCGCAGGCTGCGCTGGGTTTCCCGATCGAAGTGGTCGCAGGCCGCGAGGAAGCCCGGCTGATTTACCTCGGCGTCTCGCACAGCCTGCCGGCTTCACGCGACAAAAGGCTGGTGGTGGACATCGGCGGCGGCTCGACCGAGTGCATCATCGGCACGGGTTACAAACCGCTGAAACTGGAAAGCCTGTTCATGGGCTGCGTGTCATACAGCCTGCGCTATTTCCGCGACGGCCGCATCACCAAGTCCGCGCTCAAGCAAGCCGACCTTGCCGCCCGCGCCGAACTGGAACCGATTGTCGGCAGCTACACCCGGGGTAATTGGCAGCATGCGGTCGGATCTTCAGGAACAATCCGCGCGATCGCGGAGATCCTCCAGCTGTGCGGCCATACCGACGGTCCGATCACCCTGGCAGGTCTCGACCGTTTGCGTACCCAGTTGCTGCGCGCCGGCGATATTTCTTCAATCGCGCTCCCGGGTCTGCGTCCGGACCGCCAGCCGGTACTGATCGGCGGCCTCGCCATTCTCTACGCCGTGCTCGACGAATTGAACATTGACACAATGACGCCGGCCACAGGTGCGATGCGTCAGGGCATCCTCTACGACATGCTGGGACGCTTCCACAATCACGACATGCGCGATGTCACGGTAACGCAATTCATGCAGCGCTACCACGTCGATGCCCATCAGGCACGGCGGGTCGGCGCCTGCGCTATCGCGCTTTACGAAAAAATTGCAGGCGATGCCGCCAGCGAAGACGGTCCCCGTCTTCTGGGCTGGGCCGCAAAGCTGCATGAGATCGGCATTCCCGTAGCTTACAGCGGCTATCACAAGCATTCGGCCTACATCATCAGCAATGCCGACATGCCGGGTTTCTCGCGCGAAGAGCAGGAACGTCTGGCAGCTCTGGTACTAAGCCACCGGCGTTCGCTGAAAAAAACCTGGGAACTGCTGGCGGAAGATGACCGTGCAACTGTACTGGCGCTGCGGCTTGCCGCCGTTTTGTGCCGGGCGCGGCGCGATACGCGATTCCCGCCCCTTGAAGTCAAAAAGAATCAGGGCGACCGCTTACGACTCACATTTGACCCCGTGTGGCTGGAAGCCAATCCATTGACCGCAACCGCGTTGCACGAAGAAATCACTGAATGGACGCGCATCGGTTACGAAATCAGGGTGCCCGGACTGGATGACATCATTTTGGCACAGGAGCCGGTACTCGCTGATTGAAGCCTCAGGCGTTCCCCTTCATTTGCTGCGGATTTTGCGTGTCTTGGTCTTGTCCTTTTTCGGCTTGTCGATGCGATTGAGTGCACCCTCTACTGCATCGGCAAGTGTGCGCAGCACTTTCAACCGCGCGTAATACTTGTTGTTGGCTTCGACCAGCGTCCACGGCGCGACATTGGTCGAGGTCCTATCCACCATGTCGCAGACCGCGGTTTCGTATTCATCCCACTTCTTGCGGTTGCGCCAGTCCTCGGCCGTGATCTTGAAGCGCTTGAACGCAACCTTTTCACGCGCCTTGAAGCGCAGATATTGCTCTTCCTTGCTGGTCGCCAGCCAGAACTTGACCACCAGCACATTATGTTGCGCGAGCTGCTGTTCGAAATCATTGATTTCCGAATACGCGCGCATCCAGTCGGCTTCCTTGCAGAAACCTTCGACGCGTTCAACCAGCACGCGCCCGTACCAGGAACGGTCGAAAATCGCGAAACGGCCGCGCCGCGGTATGTGCCGCCAGAACCGCCACAGGTAAGGCTGCGCACGTTCTTCCTCGGTGGGTGCGGCGACCGATATCGTCTGGTAAGCGCGGGCATCCAGCGCGCCGGTAATGCGGCGGATGGCACCGCCCTTGCCCGCCGCATCATTGCCTTCAAACACACCGACCACCGACATCTGCTTGATCCGCGGATCGCGGAACAGCCGGTTCAACCGACCCTGCAGCAACTCCAGCTGCTTGGTATATGCGCTTTTCGATAAATCCTGATCCAGTTGCAGCGCACGCAGCACATTGAGCTTGTCGATCATGGGCAATAATGGCGGCGTACGGTCGGGAAGACGCGGAACCGGTTTGTCGTCGAGCCGCTCGCGCATCGCTGCCAGCAGCGTACGCCCCACCGTCAGACTGCGATAACGTGCATCAGCACCGGACACCACCAGCCATGGGGCCTCGGCCGTGCTGGTCTTGCGCACGAACGGTTCGCACACCGCGGCGAACTCCTCGTATTTCTTGAACAGCACCCAGTCAGCCTTTGACACACGCCAACTCGTGGCCGGATCCTTTTCCAGTTCGTGCAGGCGTTTTTTCTGCTGCGGCTTCGAGAGATGAAACCAGAACTTCAGCAACAGCACGCCTTCATCGACCAGCATGCGCTCAAGCCTGAGAATCTCGCTGATTTCGTGGTCAAACTGGCCTTCGCTGCTTAAACCCATCACCCGGTTGACGATGGGCTGGGTATGCCAGGCTCCGAAAAACACGCCAATCTTGCCCTTTGGGGGCAGTGCACGCCAGTAACGCCAGACGCGCGGCCGTTCGTTTTCTTCATCCGAAGGTTCGGAAAATCCGCTGACTTCGATATGGCGCGGATCCATCCACTCATTGAGCAGATTGACCATCTCGCCCTTGCCCGCACCTTCAACACCGGCGATCAGGATCAGGGTGGCGAATTTGCCGTTCTGTTTGAGATCGTACTGCGCATTGAGCAAAGCCTGCCGGAGTTTGGGCTCTTCGCGCTTATAGAGCGCCTTGTCGATTCGATGGGAAAGACTGGCTGATTCAAACATGGAAGCTCCTACAAAATACCCGGCGCCAGCACTGCACGCACCATGACATCACCATCGTCATCCCGTGAAATCCACCAGATGGCGCCTTTTTTTACATTCCAGGGCTGCACGGAGCCCGTCAATGCCAACGCGGCCGCAGCCCCCAACGTCGGTTGGTGGCCGACCACCACAACCACGCCGCCGGCATCCGGCCAGCCGGCCGCTTTGAGCAAACCCTGGGGATTGGCCGCAGTGGACACGGCCGGTTCAATGACAAAATCGACGGCAAGTTCTGCCGCTGTCTCACATGTGCGTGCCGCAGGACTGGAAATCACACGCCATCCTGCAGGCAAATGACGGTTGAGCCAATCAGCCATTTTCCGGGCTTGTTTCCGTCCTTTGGCCGTCAGGCGCCGCTCCGCATCGGGAATACGGTCCTCCGCATCAGCATGCCGCCAAAGAATCAGATCCATGCCCACAGTGAATACTCCGCAAATCAACAGGCGTTGCCGCCTGCTCAAGTTTGTAGCGTTTTACGCCACGGTTTTGGCGCATCCTTGAAAGATCGCCATGCCGACGCCAGCCGTTTGCGTTGCCGGGCAGCGCGTTGCTCGTGCCGCAGGACAACTGCATCGGCGGCAGTCGCAGGCCACCGCTGCGCCGCAGATTGTGCTTTCGCAAACAGAGGCTTCAGCGACTCGGCATCGTTGATGAAGCCCAGTATATCCTGCAGTTTCTCCAGACGAATACGCTGAAGCGCCATCGCCTTGACCTGGAACAAATCATTGAAAAATTCCACTGCGTAACGGAGTTTCTTGATCGCGATGCGCAGACGGTGCAATTGCGCCGGCGACTGCCCTGCAAGCCGCCGCCCCCGCTTCAGCACACGTAGGTGACGCCTTTCAAGGATGTTGGCAGCTGCAAGCCGTGCGGACTCTCGCCAGACCGCATCGGCCGTCGCCTGCGGCGAAGCCAGCCAGCGTCCGAACATCAGCATGGATGTTACATAATTATTTGATTTTATTGTATTTTTGTATTCTTTTCGGGCAGATTGGCGGGCCGTATCGCAGCACGCCGCCAGCTTTGCGATATGCGGAATTTCGCTCATGCGCGGCAATGTTTCTGTAACCAGTACATCCCACTCGCGCGCCGCACCCGATGCAGCACCCAGTGCACGAAGGCATTCCGCATGGGACGCGACAACATCACCCAACTGGTCGCAAAACAGATCCAGCGCAGAACGCAAGCGCCGCAGACCAACACGCATCTGATGCACATACTCGGGATCTTCGGATTCCAGCACGCCGCGCGCATTGCCCTGCACCTGCAACAATGCTGAGGCCGTAATTGCACGAAATGCGTCGCCGGCATCCGGTGCGCTCGCCAGCCGGACGGCAGACGCTTTCAGCGGTTTGGCGGATTGCGGGGCATACAAGGCAAAACCGCGCTCGGCTTTCGAATGGTGCTCCAGTTCCAGCGGCTGCAGTGCAGCCAGTTGCAATGCCAGATCAAACAACGCGGTGACCGGCCCGCGCTTCAATTCCAGTTCCAGTTCGCAAACAGCCTCACGACGTTTTCCGCTGCGAATTTCGCCACGGTCAATGGCCAGTTCGATCAGCACGCCCGGCGCAGGAGCAAGCATGCGCAGCGTGCGCCGGATATCCGTGATCAGCACCGGCGCCAGCCTCGAAGCAACCTTGCGGGAAAACAGTGATTTGGTGAGTTTGTTCCGCGGCAATACAGATAGATCGGGATGCGCATCGCGCAGTGCAGCCTCAAGCTCAAGACGGGTATGCACGGCGGAAGTTACTGCGCCGGCGCCCTTCACTGCCTGTACCCAGCGACCGCCTTCACGACGAACCCGCAATGCAATGTGATGACGCCACAAGTGCAGATCCGGAGTGTCGTAATAAGTGGCTGCCAGCCGCAGGGTGTGGCTGGCGGCAGATGAACGCAGCAGCGGCATTGCGAGCAATGCGCTCAACCGCGCAGGCGGCACCCGCAGCTTGAGTTCGATTTCCTGCTTTGGCGCCGCAGCCTGATCCGCGCTGCATGGCGCGCGGATCAGGCGATTCATGTGCCGGCCTTGTGCCTCAGGCTGTCGAGCAGCTGTTCTTGGGCGCCGAACGGTTTGCCGCGCGCGGGAGTCTGACAGGCATATTGTCCGTCCTCACCCATGACCCAGGCTCGCGTGTTGTCTTCGAGATAGGGCTGGAGTCCCTCGGCAATAACGCGCTGGCGCAGCGCGGCATCCAGAACCGGAAAACAGACCTCGACGCGGCCGAAGAAATTTCGTCCCATCCAGTCGGCGCTCGACAGGTAAACCTGCTCGGCGCCGTCGTTGTGGAAATAGAACACCCGGGTATGTTCCAGAAACCGTCCGATCACCGAACGTACACGGATGTTTTCGGACAACCCCGGCACACCGGGACGCAACGCGCAGACGCCGCGCACGATCAGATCAACCTGAACGCCGGCCTGGGACGCGCGGTACAACGCACCGACCACCTCCGGTTCCAGCAGCGCGTTCATCTTCGCGATGATTTGGCCTTTGCGTCCCGATTTGGCCATCGTGATTTCGTTTTCGATGGCCCGCAGCATTTCGCGATGCAGCGTAAACGGCGACTGCAGCAGATGGCGCAGCCGTGAAGCACGGCCCAACCCCGTCAGCTGCATGAAAATATCCGCCACGTCGCTGCCGATTTCTTCATTGCAGGTAAACAGGCCGAAGTCGGTGTAAATGCGTGCCGTCCTGGGATGGTAGTTGCCGGTCGACAGGTGTACATAACGGCGCAGCCCTTCGCCCTCGCGCCGGATCACCATCAGCATCTTGGCATGCGTCTTGTGGCCGACAACGCCATAGACCACGTGGGCGCCAACCTCTTCCAGCCGCTGCGCCCAGTTGATATTCGCCTCTTCGTCGAATCGCGCCAGCAGTTCCAGCACAACCGTGACTTCCTTGCCGCTGCGCGCCGCGCTGATCAGCACTTCCATCAACTCCGATTCGGCACCCGTGCGATAAACCGTCATCTTGATCGCGGCAACCGCGGGATCACGCGCGGCCTGCTGCAGCAGCAATATCACCGGTTGGAACGATTGATACGGGTGATGCAGCAGCACATCGCCGCCGCGCACCACTTCGAACATGTCGCATTCCGGATGCAATGGTGCGGGCAGTCCCGGCCGGTATTGCGGGAACTTCAGGTCCGGACGGTCGACCCAGTCGGGAACACTGATGACACGGGCCAGGTTTACCGGTCCGTCAACACGATAGAAATCCTCTTCATCCAGCATGAACTGCCGCAGCAGGAATTCCGAAATATGCTGTGAACAGCTGTCGGCAACCTCCAGTCGCACTTCGTCACCAAAATGGCGGTGCGGCAGTTCACCTCGCAGGGCGGTGCGCAGATCCTTGACCTCTTCCTCGTCGACAAAAAGATCGCTGTTGCGCGTCAGGCGAAACTGGTAACACCCGAGCACTTTCATGCCGCTGAACAGTTCGGCGACATGCTCATGCAACACGGATGACAGAAAAACAAAATCGTACTCGACACCGGCGACCCCCGGAGGCAGCCGGATCACACGGGGCAGCACCCGCGGCGCCTGCACGATGGCAATGCCCGAGTTGCGGCCAAAGGCGTCCTTTCCTTCCAGTTCGACGGCAAAATTCAGGCTCTTGTTGAGTACGCGCGGAAACGGATGCGCCGGATCGAGTCCGATCGGCGTCAGTACCGGCATCACCTCACGCTTGAAATAGCTGCGAATCCATTCGTTCTGCTGGGGCGTGAACTGGCTGCGGCGCAGGAAGCGGATGCCCTCGCGCTCGAGGCCGGGAAGAATCTCCTCGTTCAGCAGCTGGTACTGTCGCGCAACGAGATCATGAGCCTCTCGCGCCACCAGCTGGTAGACCTGTTCGGCACGCATTTGATCCGGCCCGATCGGGGTCGTGCCTGCCTCGATTTCCGCGTGCAGGCCGGCGACACGCACCTCAAAAAATTCATCGAGATTGCTGCTGACGATGCAAAGGAAGCGCAAACGCTCAAGCAGCGGATGCTCGCGATTCTCCGCCTGCGCCAGCACGCGGCGATTGAACGACAGCAGACCGAGTTCACGGTTGAGGTAAAACTCCGGGGCAAAACCGGTCTTGCCCGGCTTGCGCCGAGGGCGTGAGGACGCATTCAATTGACGCGCCCCCAGGAGCAGAAACCGTCAGGATTTCGGCGGCACGTAGCCCGCCGCGCTGTCGGCGCCGTCGCCGAAGAAGTGCCGTTCCATCTGTTGTGCAAGATAATCACGGGCTTTCTTGTCTGCCAGATTCAGCCGGTTTTCATTGACCAGCATTTTTTGCTGCTCAAGCCAGTTTTTCCAGGCTTCTTTCGACACGTTCTCGAAAATGCGCCGCCCCAGATCGCCGGGATAGGTCGGGAAATCCAGCCCCTCCGCTTCCCGCTTCAGTTTTACACACATCACCTGACGCGCCATCTTATGCTCCCATCATAAATCTTTAATGTTACGGATTTGTTGCGATAGATCAGTGCCCGACCGGGTCAAAGCCGTTTGGTCAGCACCACCGAACGCCGGTGGTAGTTATACAGCTCCTGCTTTTTCTGCGGCAGCGCGCTGATACCGGTCTCGACAAAACCGCGTTCGACAAACCAGTGCTCGGTGCGCGTGGTCAGCACAAACAGCTGTTTCAGGCGCAGTCCCCGCGCCCGCTTTTCAACCGCCGACATCAAGCGCTCTCCGGCGCCACGTCCGCGGAAATCCGGATGCACTGCAAGACCGGCCAGTTCGCCCGCACGCTCATCCGAAAACGGATACAGCGCAGCACAACCGATGATCATCCGGTCATGCTCGAGCACCCAGAAACGATCGATCTCCATTTCCAGCAGGTCGCGGCTACGCTTGACCAGAACGCCTTCGGCTTCCAACGGTTCCAGCAGTCCGAGGATGCCGCCGATGTCGTCGATCTTGGCATGGCGCAGCGTTTCAATCGGATCCGGCGTCAGTAACGTGCCAACACCTTTATGCGTAAACAGCTCCAGCAGCAAGCTGTCGTCGAGATGCCCGGAAATCAGATGCGCGCGTCCGACACCCTGCTCACAAGCACGCACTGCCGCCGGCAGGTACGCCTGCATTTCTTCGGACTGAATGCGCCCCCGTGACAACAGACTTTGCGCTTCGCGCACGGTCAATTCACGCAACAATTCGCCGCGGCGACCGGCCACACCGGCCGATTCCATCAGGAAAATCAGTTTGTCGGCTTTCAAGGCCACCGCCGTCGCCGCAGCAACATCACCCATGGCCAGGTTGAACACCTCGCCTGTCGGCGAATAACCCAGCGGAGGCAGGACCACCAGATCATCGTCTTTCAAGCGCCGTTCGATCGCCACAGAATCGATCTTCCGCACTTCACCGGTATGCATCAGATCGATGCCATCGACCACACCGATCGGCCGCGCAGTGACGAAATTGCCACCGGCCACGCGGATATGTGCACCGGCCATCGGCGAGTTGGGTAGCCCCATCGACAGCAGCGCCTCGATCTGCACACGCAGTTTGCCGGCCACTTCCATCGCCGCTTCCAGCGCAGGTCCGTCTGTAATACGCAGTTTGCCGGCAAAACGGCTGCGCACCTTCTGCGCCTTGAGCTTGGCTTCGATCTGCGGCCGCGAGCCGTGGACCAGCACCAGCTTCACCCCCAGCGCGGCCAGCAGGTTGAGGTCATGGGTCAGGTGAAAAAAGCGGCCATCGGCCACCACTTCACCACCGAACGCGATGACAAAAACCTTGCCGCGGAAGGCGTGGATGTACGGCGCAACCGACTGGAACCAGTCAATGAAACGATCCTGCGCCGACAAGCGCGGACGCGCAGTGACACGCTGCTTCTCGGCGTCCTGCCGGACCTTCGTCTGTTTTTTCTGGGTGGAAATGACAACCTCCCCTTGCAGCTTGTTCAAATCACTTCTACGCGTTGAAATTGATGGTATGCGGTTTCCCGGCAGGCGAAAAGCCGCCACACTAAAAATCGCCCCACAAGGCCTGCATCGCAGCGAGCAGGGCCACTGCGGCAGTCTCCGTCCTTAACACCCGCGGCCCGAGGCGCAGCGGTTGAAACCCGAAACGCACAGCATCCGCGGTCTCGGCAGCAGTAAATCCGCCCTCCGGCCCGGCGAGTACCGTCACCATCGCCGAGGGACGCGGCAACGATCTCAAAACCACCTGACCATCCGGCGCCAGCAGCAGGCGAATGCCTTCACTTCCGGCTGCCCCGTCCAGCCAGTCGCGCAGCGACAACAATGGCCGCACTTCCGGCACGCGGTTGCGACCGCATTGCTCACAGGCCGCCGTTACTACGGACTGCCAGTGCGCCACGCGCTTCGCAGCACGTTCGCCCGACAGTCTGACGACACAGCGTTCCGCCATCAGCGGCTGGATTACAGAAATGCCCAACTCGACCGCTTTCTGGATGGTGTAGTCCATCCGCTCACCGCTGGAAACAGCCTGCGCCAGCGTCACCTGCAGCGGTGATTCACGGTCCTCGTCACGACGGCTTCGCACCTGCACACTGACTTCGCCGCGCGCGCATTTGCTGATCGAGGCGTCATAGGCAATGCCCCGCCCGTCGAACAGGGTCACTGCGTCGCCGGGGCCAAGTCGCAGCACATGGGCCACGTGGTGCGCCTTGGACAACGGCAGTTCACACAAGCCGTGGTCCGGAATCGGATCTGGAAAGTATATTCTAGTCAATGGGTTAGAACACTTTTGTCAAGCTTGGATTATGCCATAGTCGAACTTGACCAGCGGCATTCCGGATCTTTGGGAGGTATACAATTGCGCTCTTTTTCCGGGTGGCGAGCGGCGCTTTCGCGTTCCGGCCATCCGTTGGGGAGAGTCCGCTTTGCGCATCGTCATCCTGGGCGCCGGTCAGGTCGGCAGTTCTGTTGCCGAAAATCTGGTATCCGAGGCCAACGACATTACCGTGGTCGATACCCACGCCGGCCGACTCCAGAAACTGCAGGACCGGCTCGATCTGCGAACCGTCGTGGGCAATGCGGGTCATCCGGAGATCCTCGAGCGTGCGGGCGCCCGCGATGCCGACATGATCCTTGCGGTAACCCAGAGCGATGAAACCAATCTCGTCGCCTGCAAGCTGGCCGCGACGATGTTCAACATCCCGACCAAGATCGCACGCATCCGCGCTGCGGACTATCTGTCTCATCCGGAGATGTTCGCACCGGAAAACTTCGCGGTGGACACCGTGATCTGCCCGGAGCAGGTGCTCACCGACTACATCGCCAAGCTGATCGAATTCCCGGAGTCGCTGCAGGTACTTGAATTCTCGGAAGGCAAGGTCAGTCTCGTCGCTGTGCGCGCCTTCCACGGCGGCCCGCTGGTCGGTCAGGAATTGCAGACCATCCGCAAACACCTGCCCAGCCTCGATACCCGGGTTGCAGCGATCTTTCGCCAGGACAGCCCGATTATTCCCGACGCCACCACCATCATTGAAGCGGGCGACGAAGTGTTCTTCATTGCCGCCACTGAACATATCCGCGGCATCATGCGCGAGTTGCGGCGGATGGACAAACCGGTCAAGCGCGTGATGATCGGCGGCGGCGGCAACATCGGTCGCCGGCTCGCCAGCGCTCTTGAAGACCGCTACGACGTCAAGATCATCGAGTACAACAAGACCGCCGCGGAAAGTCTGGCCGCGGACCTGGGTAAATCGCTGGTACTGGTTGGCGATGTCACTGACGAAGAACTGCTGCAGACCGAAAACATCGGCGACATGGACATCTTCTGCGCCCTGACCAACGATGACGAGAACAACATCATGTCATCGCTACTCGCCAAGCGCATGGGCGCGCGCCGCGTTGTCGCGCTGATCAACCGCAGTTCCTACGTGAATCTGGTGCAGGCGGGCCAGATCGATATTGCCATCTCTCCCGCCCAGGCCACCATCGGCACGCTGCTCGCCCATGTGCGCCAGGGCGACTGCGTCGCGGTGCACAGCCTGCGCCGCGGCGCAGCGGAAGCCCTTGAACTGGTCGCGCATGGCGACGCGAAGTCGTCGAAGGTGGTCGGACGCCGCATTGAAGAGATTGACTTGCCCAAAGGGGCGACCATCGGCGCCATCGTGCGGGTACATGAACGTACCGCACCCTCAGAAGGCAAAACAATTCGCGAACACCAGGTGCTCATAGCACACCACGACACCGTGATCGAACCTGATGACCACGTCATCGTCTTTGTCATCAACAAGAAGATGGTGTCAAAAGTGGAACGGCTGTTCCAGGTCAGCGTAGGTTTCATTTGATCATGCATGGAGCCGCCTGATGTCATGGCTGCTGTCCATTGCCCCGGTGGCCTCGCTCATCGCGATGGCGATGAGCCTTTCCCACGCGCTGCCTCTGGGAATATCACTGGCACTGGATGACGGCGCCGCACCTGCGCTCGCCATTTCAATGGCGATCAACTTCGCCATGGGTGCCCTGGTCTGGCTGCTTACGCGCAGACGCCGCAAGGAACTCAGCCTGCGCGAAGGCATTCTGCTGATCGTAACCGTGTGGACTGGCGGCTCTTTGTTCGCCACGATACCGCTGTTGCTGGCCATCCCTGGCCTTTCCTTCACGGACGCCTACTTCGAAGCGGTCTCCGGTCTGACCGCCACTGGCGCCACGGTACTGCTCGGGCTGGATGAACTGCCGCCCTCGATCAATGTATGGCGCGCCGAACTGCAATGGCTGGGAGGAATGGGGGTCATCGTCCTGGTCGTCGCAGTACTACCCATGCTGGGAGTGGGTGGACGCCAGATTTCCAAAGCTGAAATCCCGGGCCCGATGAAGGATGAGCAACTGACTCCGCGCGTGGCGCAGACGGCGAAGGGACTCTGGTTGATCTACGCCTTGCTGACGCTGATTTGCGGACTGTCCTACCACGCCGCAGGAATGCCCTGGATTGACGCTCTGATTCACAGCTTCTCCACGCTGTCTTTGGGTGGCTTTTCCTCGCATGATGCAAGTTTCGGCCACTTCAATTCACCGCTGCTTGAATGGCTTGCCATCCTGTTCATGATGCTTGCCGGCATCAATTTCGCCACGCATTTCCTGGTCTGGCGTACGCGCAAGTTCAGCCTGTACTTTCAGGACACGGAAGCCCGCTATTTCTTGCTGGTCATCGTGGTCAGTGTGACGGGTATTGCATGGCTTCTTTTTAACGCCGATATTTATCCCGAACCGCTGACCGCCCTGCGCTATGCAGCGTTCAACATTGTCTCCGTGGGCACCACCACCGGATATGCCACCGCGGACTACAATCTGTGGCCGGTGTTCGCGCCGCTCTGGGTGCTGTTCCTCGGCACGTTCCTGAGTTGTTCCGGCTCCACCGGTGGCGGCATCAAGATGATGCGCGCCATGATCCTGTACAAGCAGGTTTACCGGGAAATTCGGGGACTGGCCCATCCGAATGCGGTCAACCCGGTGAAAATTGCCGACCGTGTCGTGCCCGACAGCGTGGTGTTTGCCGTACTCGGATTCTTTTTCATCTGGATTGTGCTGCTGGTATCGATGACCCTCATCCTCGCGCTAACGGGTCTCGATGCCATGACCGCGTTTTCAGCGATCGTCGCCTCGCTTAACAACATCGGCCCCGGACTGCACCAGGTCGGCCCGGCGACCAATTTTGCGGTTCTGAACGACTTCCAGACCTGGGTTTGCGCACTGGCCATGCTGCTCGGCCGGCTCGAGCTGTTCGCCTTGCTGGTGATATTCACGCCGACGTTCTGGCGCAAATAAGCCCGCTCAGCCTTTCACCGCTTTGAACATCTCCAGCGCCTGCACTCTCGCTGCAGCGTGCTCGACCACCGGCGCGGGGTAATCCCTGCCGATGATCACGCCGGCGCCCTGCTGCTCCAGCAGCGTCATCTCCCAAGGCGCATGGATCTTGCGTTTGTCGCATCCCGCGAGTTCGGGAACATAACGGCGGATGAAGGCCCCGTCGGCATCGAATTTTTCCGACTGCGACACCGGATTGAAAATGCGGAAATAGGGCTGGGCATCACAGCCGGTTGATGCGGCCCACTGCCAGCCGCCATTGTTGGCGGCAAGATCAAAATCATTGAGTTGGTCGGCGAAATATTTTTCGCCCCAGCGCCAATCGATGTGCAGGTCCTTCACCAGGAAGGAAGCGGCAATCATGCGCAACCGGTTGTGCATATAACCGGTCTGATTGAGCTGGCGCATTGCCGCGTCAACGATCGGATAACCGGTGCGGCCGTCGCGCCATGCGGCGAACAGTGATTCATCATTGGGCCACTGGATGGCGTCGTAAGCCGGCTTGAAGGCCCGCGACACCACATGCGGATGATGGTGCAGGATCATGAAATAAAAATCCCGCCACACCAGCTCCGACAACCAGGTCGCCGGCCCTTCACCACCCTGCCCTCCGACGCCCGGCCACGCCGCGCGCGCCAGCGCACGGACCGAGACCGTGCCGAAGCGCAGATGAACCGACAGATAGGACGGCCCCTTCTTCGCGGGAAAATCACGGCTGTCGCGGTAACGCCCCATGCGCGGCAGAAAATCGTCGAGCAGTTTTTTTGCCGCAGCCGCTCCGCCGCTGATGCCCAACGCCTGCAGATTGGTCGGCTCGAAGCCGATGCCGGAAAGCGTGAGCATGCGCTGTTGCGCCGGCGCTTTGGCGAGACGCGATGCATAACTTTCGACCGGGTAGGCCTTGACGTAAAACGGTTCCAGTTTTTTCAGCCAGGCGTTTTTGTACGGGGTGAATACCGAGAATGGGGTGCCGCCGAGGGTCATCACCTCGTCTTTTTCGAAAATAACCTGATCCTTGCGGGTCAGAAAAGCGATGCCTGAATCCCGCAGCGCCTTTTCCACCGCCCGATCACGCTCCACCGCCGCCGGTTCATAATCGTGGTTGGCATAAACAGCCTGCGCACCGAGTGATACCGCAAGCCGCGGAATTTCCACGCTTGCAACACCGTGCAGCGTAATCAGCTGACCGCCGACCTTCCCCAGCGCAGCGCCGAGTTCGGTCACCGATTGGCAAATGAATTCAACGCGGCGATCCCTGCGCGACGGCAAAGCCTCAAGGATTTCAGTGTCATAGACAAAGACACAAAAAACGCGGCGACTGTCTTTCAGAGCGGCAAAAAGCGCGGCGTTGTCCTCGCAGCGCAAATCGCGGCGGAACCACATCAGCGCGGCGTCGAACTGGCTCATAAGGGGAAAATCAGGCTCTGTTGAATGGTGCTGCAGATGGCAGAGAAGCGCATTGATTCGGCGCGTCAATTGTCGCTGTGGCAACCCGGCTTTACAATAGATCGGCATATGAACAGTGTCGACCTCACCCAGCATTTCCTCATCGCCATGCCCGCCATGGTCGATCCGCACTTTGCGCGCACCTTGACCCTTGTTTGCGAACACAACGAAAACGGCGCGTTGGGCATCGTCGTCAACCGGCCGACCGATATGAACCTGCAGGGCCTGCTGGAGCAGGTGAAAATTGCGCCCGAAGACCATCGCTTCAAGGGCATACCCGTGCATTTCGGCGGACCGGTGCAGGTCGACCGCGGCTTCGTGCTGCACAGCCCCGTTGGCGGATGGCAATCAACATTGACCGTCGGTGACAGCATCGGACTGACCACGTCAAAAGATATCCTGGAAGCCGTTGCCCGAGGCAACGGACCGGAACAGATCCTGGTGACGCTCGGCTACGCCGGCTGGGCGCCGGGACAACTGGAGCACGAACTCGCGCAGAACGCCTGGCTCACCGTGCCGGCGCGCAACGACATCCTGTTTGACCTCCCGGCGGAGGAACGACTTCCGGCGGCCATGCAGTTGCTGGGTGTCGATTACGCCAACCTCTCGGACGTGGCCGGCCACGCGTGAATCCGCGCCCGGCGCAAGGCGCGGTGCTGGCCTTCGACTTCGGTGAGCAGCGGATCGGCGTCGCCACCGGTGAAATCAGCCTCGGCATCGCCCATGCGCTGACGGTCATTGCCGCTGAAGACAACAACACCCGCTTCACCAGAATCGCCGCGCTGATTGTCGAGTGGCAACCGGTGCTGCTGGTGGTCGGCGTCGCCAGCCACGATGACGGCGCGGTCCACGAAACCGGGCGGCTGGCACGGCGCTTTGGTCAGCGCCTGCACGGACGCTTCAACCTGCCGGTGGAATTCATCGACGAACGCCTGACCTCGCACGCCGCGGAAGCCGCCCTGCGCGAGGGTGGCGCGAGGGCCGACCGCCGGGCGGCGATGCTCGATGCCGCAGCGGCCGCGGAAATCCTGCGCAGCTGGTTCGAAACGCCGCCGCAAAAAAACCCGCATTGACCGGCCCCGCGGCGTTTTAACAGCGGGGTGATTGTGTTAGGCTACGGCCCGCATATGTGCCACTGCCATGCCGGGTAACCCGCTTCCAGATGCCGAGCGACTGCTCGCATCACTGACAGACCGGATGCGGCCCGCTGTCGGGCCGAACACCGGGCTTGTGGGTATTCATACCGGCGGCGTGTGGCTCGCCGAACGCCTGCATCAGGCGCTGGGCCTCAAACTTCCCCTCGGCACCCTCGACGTTTCCTTCTACCGCGACGACTTCAACAAGAAGGGCCTGCGGCGCAACGTCAAAAGCTCGGACATCCCCTTCGACATCGACGGCTGCGATGTGATCATCGTCGACGATGTGCTCTACACCGGCCGCACCATCCGCGCCGCGATCAATGAACTGTTCGACTACGGCCGCCCCGCGCGCATCCGGCTTGCAACGCTGGTCGACCGCGGCGGGCGCGAGCTACCGGTTTCCGCCGACTTCTCGGGTGCTGATATCAATGTCGCCCCTGGTGAAAGCATCGAACTGACACGCGACGCGCAGGGCCGGCTGGCGCTGCAACTGACCCGGGACTGAATATGTGGCTTGATCCGGCAAATCCGCAACTCAACAAAAATGGCGAACTGCACCACCTGCTGTCGCTGGAAGGCCTGCCTGCAGACATTCTGCGGCAGATCCTTGATACCGCGGAATCCTTTGTCGGCGTCACCCAGCGGGAGGTCAAGAAAGTTCCGCTGCTGCGCGGCAAGGCAGTGTTCAACCTGTTTTTCGAGGCCTCGACGCGCACCCGCACCACTTTCGAGATCGCCGCCAAGCGGCTGTCCGCCGACGTCATCAATCTGGCGATCAACGTGTCCTCGCAGAGCAAGGGCGAAACGGTGCTCGACACCGTGGCCAACCTGTCGGCGATGCAGGCCGACATGTTCATCGTGCGCCACGCCGCGAGCGGCGCCCCTTATCTCATTGCAAAACACGTCGCACCCGACATCCATGTCGTCAACGCCGGCGACGGCCGCCATGCGCACCCGACGCAGGGTCTGCTCGACATGTACACCATCCGCCACTACAAGGGCGACTTCACCAAACTGCGCGTGGCGATCATCGGCGACATCCTGCACTCGCGCGTGGCGCGTTCGCAGATCCATGCACTGACCACGCTGGGCTGCCCGGAAATTCGCGTCATCGGTCCCAAAACGCTGCTGCCTGCCCACGTCGAGCGACTCGGCGTACAGGTGCATGCCGACATGCGGCAAGGTCTCAAAGACGTTGATGTGGTGATGATGCTGCGCCTGCAGAACGAGCGAATGAAGGGCGCGCTGCTGCCATCCGCTCAGGAATTTTTCAAATACTACGGGCTGACCGAAGACAAACTGGCGCTGGCCAAGCCCGATGCCATCGTGCTGCATCCGGGCCCGATGAACCGCGGCGTGGAAATCGACTCCAGCGTCGCCGACGGTCGGCAGTCGGTGATCCTGCCGCAGGTGACCTTCGGCATCGCCATCCGCATGGCGGTCATGAGCATCCTCGCCGGAAACTGATCGCAATGAAAATTCATATCAAGAACGGCCGCCTGATTGACCCGAAAAACGGCGTCGACGCCAAACGCGACGTGTTCATTGCCGCAGGCAAGGTGGTCGCCATCGGCGATGCGCCGGCAGGCTTTACCGCCAACCGTGTCATCGATGCCACCGGCCGCGTGGTCTGCCCCGGACTGGTCGATCTCGCGGTACGCTTGCGCGAGCCGGGCTTTGAATATCTGGCGACGCTGGAAACCGAAATGAAAGCAGCGATCGCCGGCGGCGTCACCAGCCTGGCCTGCCCGCCCGACACCGATCCGCCGCTCGATGAGCCGGGTCTGGTGGAAATGCTCAAGTTCAGCGCGAAAAACCTTAATCAGGCGCATGTCTACCCGATCGGCGCGCTGACCACGGCGCTCAAGGGCGTTAACCTCACCGAGATGGCAGAACTGCGCGACGCCGGATGTGTCGCGTTCTCCCAGGCCGAAGCGCCGCTTGCTGACCATCAGGTGCTGATGCATGCGCTGCAATACGCATCGACCTTCGGCTTTCCGGTCTGGTTGCGCGCGCAGGATCAGGCGCTGGCCAAACACGGCGTCGCCCATGAAGGCGAAGTGGCGACACGCCTCGGCCTGCCGGCGATTCCGGTCACCGCGGAAACCGTTGCGCTGTCGACCATCCTGATCATTGCCCGCGAAACCGGCGCGCGTGTCCATATCGCTAGGCTGTCATCGGCAGAAGGCGTTGCGATGGTGCGCGATGCCCGCGCCCGCGGCCTTCCCGTGACCTGCGACGTCGGCATCCATCACGCGCACCTGTCGGAGATGGATATCGGTTACTTCGATCCGAACTGCAATCTGACGCCACCGCTGCGCAGCCAGCGCGACCGCGACGCACTGCGCGCAGGGCTTGTTGACGGCACCATTGATGCGTTGTGCTCGGACCACACCCCGGTGGACGAAGACGCCAAGCAGCTGCCGTTCTCCGAGGCCGAGCCCGGTGCGACCGGCGTTGAATTGCTGTTGCCGCTGGCCTTGAAGTGGGCGGCCGAATCGTCACTCGGCTTGTCGCTGGCGATCGACCGCATCACCGCAAAACCGGCCGCCATCTTGGGCATTGATGCCGGCCACCTCGCAGTGGGCGCCGCCGCGGATGTCTGCGTGTTTGATCCCGAGGCCTACTGGCGCGTCGAACCCTCGGCACTGTTCAGCCTCGGCAAGAACACGCCTTTCTCCGGTTTTGAAATGCGCGGTCGCGTGACCCACACCCTGGTCAGCGGCAATCTGGTTTACGAAAAGAAATAACTTTAAAATCAATAAGTTATATCTTCAGGCGCCACCTGAAGCTACGTCCTGCTGTTAAACTAAGTGTGTTTCCCGTGGTCGAAACGGCCACTCCATTCCCTTTACAAAGCCACTCATGAATCCCTTGCTCGATTTCTCGGGGCTGCCCCGCTTTTCCGAATTCAAACCCGCCGATGTCGCACCGGCCATTGACCAGTTGCTGGCGGAAAACCGTGCCTTGATCGCGCGCGTCGCCGCCGACCCTGCGGCGCCGGATTGGCACAATTTTGTCGGACCACTGGAAGACGCCAACGAACGCCTGCACCGCGCCTGGGGTCAGGTCGGCCATCTCAATGCGGTGGTCAACAGTTTGGAACTGCGCGAGGCCTACAATTCGACGCTGCCGAAAATCACCCAGTACTACACCGAACTCGGCCAGCATGAAGGACTTTATGCAAAATTCAAGGCACTGCGCGCGAGTCCGGCTTACACGCAACTCAGTGCCGCACAGAAAAAAATCGTCGACAACGAAGTGCGCGATTTTCGTCTCGGTGGCGCTGAACTGCCGGCGGACAAACGTCCGCGTTACACCGAAATCCGTGACCAGTTGTCGATGCTGGGTTCGCGTTTCAGCGATAACCTGCTCGACGCCACCAATGCCTGGTCGCACTTCGTCATCGATGAAGCCGGGCTGGCCGGACTGCCGGATGACGCCAGGGAAGCCGCCCGAGAAGCCGCAGCAGCAGACGGCAAACCCGGCTGGAAATTCACGCTGCACGCGCCCTCCTATATGCCGGTGATCCAGTACGCCGACGACCGCGCTCTGCGCGAAAAACTCTATCGCGCCTATGTCACCCGCGCCTCGGAGTTCGGCGACGCCAAGCTCGACAACACGCCGCTGATCACCGACATCGTCCGATTGCGCCGCGAAATGGCGCAACTGCTTGGCTTCGCCAATTACGCCGAATATTCGCTGGAACCAAAAATGGCGGAAACGCCGGTCCAGGTAATGGAGTTCCTGCGCGAACTGGCCGCACGCGCCAAACCCTATGCCGAGCGCGATCTGGCAGAGCTGCAGGAATTCGCACGCAAGGAACTGGGAATGCAGAAGCTCGATGCCTGGGATGTGCCCTACGCATCGGAAAAACTGCGTGCCGCACGTTATGCGTTCTCGGAAAACGAAGTAAAGCAGTATTTCCCGGAAACGACCGTGCTGCCCGGCATGTTCAAACTGATCGAAACGCTTTACGGCCTGACCATCACGCCGAGCGAAGCGCCGCAATGGCATGCCGACGTCAAATTCTTCTCGATCCGTGATCGCACCGGTGCGCTGGTCGGGCAGTTCTATCTGGACCTTTACGCCCGCAGCACCAAACGCGGCGGTGCCTGGATGGACGACGCCATCACCCGACGCTCCACGCAAAAGGGTACGCAGGCGCCGGTGGCCTATCTCAACTGCAACTTCTCACCCCCCGTCGGCGGCAAACCCGCGCTGTTCACCCACGATGAGGTGATCACGCTGTTCCATGAGCTCGGCCACGGACTGCATCATCTGCTGACCCGCGTCAATTATCTCGGTGTCTCCGGCATCAACGGCGTCGAGTGGGACGCTGTCGAGCTGCCCAGCCAGTTCATGGAAAATTTCTGCTGGGAGTGGGATGTCGTAAAGCCGATGACCCGCCATGCCGACAGCGGCCAGCCGCTGCCGCGAGCGCTGTTCGACAAAATGATCGCGGCCAAGAATTTCCAGAGCGGCCTGCAAACCGTGCGCCAGATCGAGTTCTCGCTGTTCGACCTGCGGCTGCATTACGACTTCGATCCCGCCGGCACACAGACGGCGCAGCAATTGCTGGATGAGGTACGTCGCGAAGTGGCCGTGCTGTTTCCGCCGGAATACAACCGCTTCCCCAACAACTTCTCGCATATCTTCGCCGGCGGATACGCCGCTGGTTATTACAGCTACAAGTGGGCGGAAGTGCTGTCGGCCGATGCCTACAGCCTGTTCGAGGAAAACGGCGTACTTGATCCGGCTACAGGCATGCGTTTCTGGAACGAAGTGCTGGCGGTCGGCGGCAGCCGCCCGGCACTGGATTCGTTTGTGGCCTTCCGCGGCCGCGCACCGAAAATCGACGCGCTGCTGCGGCACAACGGCATGGCGCAACAGGCCGCGTGAGTTACGGGCGCGGTATCATGCAATTCTGCCGCTGATGCCCGAACGGTCGGCAGCCCGAAATCCTCGCGAGGTGCTCAAATGAACAGGATCGCTTTTCTGATCGCAGTACTGCTTGCTGCCGGAACCGCTCAAGCGGCCCAACTCTACCGCTGGGTCGATGACAAGGGACGGGTGGAATGGCGTGATACCCCGCCTCCCGCGTCCGCCAAAAAGGTGGAGCGCAGGACGGTTGGCGGCAGCGTCATCGAAACCTCGGGACTGCCTTTCAGCGTGCAACAAGCGGTACGCAATGCGCCCCTGACCCTTTATGTGAGTGATTGCGGTGATGCCTGCAGCAAAGCACGCGCTCACCTGAACCGCCGGGGGCTTCCTTTCGCCGAAAAGAATCCCAAGGACAATCTTGAGGAATACAAGAAACTCACCGGCGGCGGCATGGAAGTGCCTCTGTTGTTCGTCGGCCGTGAAGCCTTGAAAGGCTACGAAGAAGGCACTTGGGATACCGCACTCGATAACGCGGGTTATCCACGTGCGGTCGCCGGTGCACGTCCACCAGCGCCCAAGCCGGCTCCTGCACAACCCAAACCGGCTGAACCCGCGGCAATTCCGCCCGCGGCATCCGTCGAGACTGCTCCACCCAGACCGTAAGTCAGCGCATAACGCGCGTCGGATTTCAGCGGGCGCTGCTACGGCCTTGAAAGCTGTTCTCGACAAGTGGTTTGGCATCAACCTGCGGTACGTGGCAGCTATTGCACTGCCACCGGCTCATGCTCAACACGGGCTCCGGTTTTGCGGTCGTCGGCAAGACAGCCAAATGACTGTTACTGACGCGCGGCATCTTCTTGCCTTTGAAGTCGTTGCTGATATGACATTCCAGGCAGGGATTTTCCGTGACGGTAATTTCCTCGTAATTGGCAATCGAGTGCGGAATCAGCGGAGGCTGCCCCTCGAACGTACGTTCAATCAGCCTGAGTTCGCCAGGCCGCTTGCCCTGATAAGGCATATCGCGCGGCGCCTGATCCGCGACCGGCACATCATCGCCACGCATCGTGGCCAGTTGCTGCGCACAGCCTACGGCTGACGCGAGCAGCAATGCCACCGCAAACTTCGTGAAGGTCTTTTTCATAAGGCTATCCTCACCAGGAAAAATTCATGATCATTTCGGAGCTGTCGACGACGCACCGATCAGGGGCGCTACGGAATTATTGAAACGAGTGGTCCATGTGAATACGTGCTTGGAGCAGACATCGATGCAGCGTCCGCAATTCGTGCAATTGGGTGAAAGCACGACGGGGCCCGCACCCTTGTCGCCACCCTTAAGCGGCCGGCGCAGTACATGGGGCTCCGGGCACACGGCAAAACAGTCCATGCAGTTGTTGCAGTCCTCCCGCCGCGCCGCAGAAACCCGCAGTACACTGCCGCGGCCGATCACGCTGTAGCATGCCCCGACGGGACACAGATGTCCGCACCAGCCGCGCTGCATCACGAACAGATCAAACAGGAATACTGCAAGGATGACCATCCATCCAGCGCCCATGCCGAAAATCAGCCCGCGATGCGCCATCGATACCGGATTGATCATTTCCCAGGCAATGGTGCCGGTGATTGCAGCCAGCACCAGTGTCATTGCGAGAATCCAGTAACGCGCCACCCGTGAAATATGCGCGCTGCCTTTGATTCCCATGCGCCGGCGCAGCCATGCAGCAGCATCGGTCAGCGGATTGACAGGACAGACCCAGGAACAGTAAGTGCGACCACCAATCACGAGATACAGTCCGGCAACAATCGCGAAACCGATCAGCGCATTGCGTTGCGGCGCATGGCCTGCCGCAAGCGATTGCAGAAATACCAGAGGATCGGTCATGGGCAGCACATCCAGCGTCAGGCTTTGGTTGAGGTTGCCCTTGACGATCCATATGCCAAGCCATGGACCTGCCAGGAATAATGCAAGCACTGCGATCTGCACAACGCGGCGAAACACCAACCAGCGGTAAGTGAGCCACCAGCCTTTGACCTGCAACGCCTCATGACCGATCACAGTCATCTTGGCGCTCCATCGGACATCCGGTCCTGCAATGAACTGCCAGGCGGGGTTGTCGGGCGCAAGCCGTCAACACCACCTGAGACCGGAGGCGCAGTCTGCCCGGCAATGCTGCCCGGATCGGAATGTCCCTCCAGCTTCACTCCATCAGGCATGCGGTCTGGCAGATCGATGATGTTGCGATCCTCGACCAGAGACTTGCCAGCCTTGCGTTTTTCTTCCCAGCCGATGCGATAGTGGGCACCGATTTCGCCCTTAGCGAGCGCCACCGGATAGACCTTGATTGCCGAGACCTCAAGGACGCACGACGCTTCACATTTGCCGCAACCGGTGCACTGGTCGGAATGTACCGTCGGAAGAAACCGCGTATGTTTGGTTGTGCGCTCGTTGTGCTGCAGTTCCAGCGTGATCGCCTTGTCGATCAGCGGGCAGACGCGGTAGCAGACATCGCAACGCAGCCCGAGAAAATTCAGGCATGTCTCGTGATCAATCAGTACTGCGAGACCCATTCTCGCCTTGGCAATTTCTTTAAGTGCCGGATCGAGCGCTCCCGTCGGACAGGCCTTGACGCAGGGTATGTCCTCGCACATTTCGCAAGGCTTTGCTCGTGCAACAAAATACGGGGTTCCTGTAGCCACGGCCTCGCCGGGACTGGCCAGCGAAAGAATGTCATAAGGACAATCGCGAACGCACAGCCCGCAACGTACGCAGGCTCCAAGGAACTCCGATTCAACCAGCGCACCCGGCGGACGAATCGCGGCTGGCGGCAGCGCTTTCGCCTGCCGGCCATACAAGCCAAGGCCGACGCCAAGCATGCCGACACCGCAAGCCATCTTCGCGGTACTCAGCATGAACTCGCGGCGTTCCGCGCTGCTGTTTTTGTCCTGTGCGTCCATGAAGTTCAGTGGCGGCAACCCGTTGCAGCGGGCTGCCCTCTTCCGGTTCTCAGACTTTCACCACCTTGCACGCGCATTTCTTGAAATCCGTTTCCTTGGAAATCGGACAGGTCGCGTCCAGGGTCAGCTTGTTAACCAGCCGGTGCTCGTCAAAAAACGGCATGAACACCAGACCGGCGGGCGGCTTGTTACGGCCACGGGTTTCGACGCGGGTCGTCACTTCGCCCCGGCGGCTGATCACCTTCACTGAATCGCCCCGCTGCAAGCCGCGCTTCTTGGCGTCCTCGGGATGCATGTACAGCCAGGCGTCGGGCATCGAGCGATAAAGCTCTGGCACACGGCGGGTCATCGTACCCGTATGCCAGTGCTCGAGCACCCGACCAGTAGACAGCCACAGGTCAAACTCGGCATCCGGCTCCTCTGCGGCGGGCTGGTAGGGCAGCGCGAAAATCCAGGCCTTGCCGTCGGGCTTGCCGTAAAACTTTATACCCTCGCCTTTTTTTACATAGGGGTCATAACCCTCGCGGAAACGCCACAGGGTTTCCTTGTTGTCGACCACCGGCCAGCGCAGGCCGCGGGCGCGGTGATAAACCTCGAAGTCCGCAAGATCGTGGGCATGGCCGCGGCCGAAGCGCGCATACTCCTCGAACAGGCCCTTTTGCACGTAGAAGCCGAAATCCTTCGCCTCGTCGTTGTCGAAACCTTTTTGCGTCTGTGCCAGCGGAAACTTGTTGACCTCGCCATTCGCATACAGCACGTCGTACAAGGTTTTACCCTTGTACTGCGGGGCTTTGTCCAGCAATTCCGCAGGCCATACCTCGTCCATGCGGAAGCGCTTCGCGAACTCAATGTATTGCCAGAGATCCGACTTGGCTTCACCCGGAGCCTTGACCTGCTGCCGCCAGAACTGGGTACGACGCTCGGCATTGCCGAACGCCCCTTCCTTTTCCGTCCACATCGCCGAGGGCAGAATCAGGTCGGCCGCCAGCGCCGTGACCGTCGGGTAGGCGTCCGACACGACAACAAAAGCCGCGGGATTACGGAAGCCCGGCCAGATTTCACCGTTGATGTTCGGCCCCGCCTGCATGTTGTTGGTAGTCGTGGTCCAGTAAAACTTGAGTGTGCCGTCTTTCAGTGCGCGGCTTTGAGCCACCGCATGCAAGCCGATCCAGTCGGGGATCGTGCCCGCCGGCAACTTCCAAAGCTGTTCGCTGATCGCGCGGTGTTTGGGGTTCATCACCACCATGTCGGCAGGCAGGCGATGCGCAAACGTGCCGACTTCGCGTGCCGTGCCGCAGGCTGACGGCTGACCAGTCAGCGAAAACGGCCCGTTGCCGGGTTCGGAAATCTTGCCGACCAGCAAGTGCACGTTGTAAATCATGTTGTTCACCCAGGTACCCCGGGTGTGCTGGTTGAAACCCATGGTCCAGTACGACACCACCTTGGTCTTGGGATCGGCGTAGATCTTGGCCAGCGCTTCCAGCTTGTCTTTGGACACGCCTGAAATCTCATGCGCCCTGTCGAGCGTGTACTCGGAAACAAACTGCTTGAACTCGTCGAAAGTGATCGGCGCCGAGTTGTCCGGATTGCCTTTGGGCTTGCCGTCGGCGCCGGGATAACCGTTGTTGTTGGCAACCCGCTCCAGCGGGTGATTCGGACGCAGGCCGTAGCCGATGTCGGTGACACCTTTACGGAAGTTGACGTTGCGCTTGACGAACTCTTCGTTAACCGCGCCGCTCTGGATGATGTGGTTGCAGATGTAGTTGAGAATCGCAAGATCGGTCTGCGGCTTGAAGATCAGTTCGCTGTCAGCCAGCTCGCAGGAACGGTGGGTGAACGTCGACAGCACATGCATCTTGACGTGTTTGGCGGTCAGCCTGCGATCGGTAATCCGCGACCACAGAATCGGGTGCATCTCCGCCATGTTGGAACCCCACAGCACGAAAGCGTCTGCGTGTTCCATGTCGTCATAACAGCCCATCGGTTCATCAATGCCGAAGGTGCGCATGAATCCTGCCACGGCAGATGCCATGCAATGGCGCGCATTCGGATCGATATTATTTGAGCGAAACCCGGCCTTGAACAGCTTTGCAGCGGCATAACCTTCCCAGATGGTCCACTGTCCCGAGCCGAACATGCCCACTGCACGCGGACCCCCGGATTTCAGCGCGCCCTTGCACTTTTCTTCCATGATGTCGAAGGCCTGTTTCCAGGAAACAGGCTGGAACTCGCCGTTCTTGTCGAACTTGCCGTCCTTCATGCGCAGCATCGGGCGAGTCAGTCGATCCTTGCCGTACTGGATCTTCGACAGAAAATAACCCTTGATGCAGTTCAAGCCGCGGTTGACCGGCGCATCCGGATCACCCTGCGTCGCCACTACACGGCCGTCACGGACTCCAACCAGCACACCGCAACCTGTGCCACAGTAACGACACACGCCTTTATCCCAGCGCATGCCATCTGCCGCTGGGGTCTGTGCGAGTGCATGGGCGCCGGGAACGCTGATGCCTGCAACGGTCGATGCTGCACTGACCGCGCTGGCCTTGATGAAATCACGACGAGTCAATTGCTGCATTTCAGATCTCCTTGTCAGGATCGGATTCGACCTGGTGATAAACCATGGCTACTGAAAGCACCCCGTCCAGGTGCTCGATAGCCTCATATGTGTTGCGAATCGCCGCATCATCGGCACATTCAACGGTAACAATCATCCGGCCGTCATCCGCAACCGCATGAAGCTCAACACCATCCAGTGCGGCCAAATGGGCCCGGAACCGTGCATCCGCACCAGATCTGGCATGAACGATCAAACTGGAAATATGCATTTGCTCCCCCTTGAACAGCGTTAAAGATGCATAAGAAATGCTTATTTATAGCTTTGTAGTTTGAGCAAACGCGCGGTTACTGCTTTGATTTAGGTCAACGAGCGCGCAAAGGGCGCATCCCGCGGCCAGTCAGTCAATAAAGATCAATAAAAACAAATACCTACGATACGGCATACACGGGGGATGTACCATCCCGGCTTTCACCAACAGATCACTGGGCTTTTGTGATGAAACTCGCTACCTGGAACGTCAATTCGTTGAATGTCCGTTTGCCGCAAGTACTGGACTGGCTGGCCAAGCATTCGCCCGATGCTCTGTGTTTGCAGGAAACCAAACTGGAAGACTTTAAATTCCCGGTCGCGGAGATCGCTGCCGCCGGTTATCAGGCCAGCTTCAGTGGACAGAAAACCTACAATGGCGTCGCGATCCTGACGCGCAAGCCGGTCAGCGCTGTCAGCGTGGGAATTCCGGGCTTCGATGATCCTCAGAAGCGGGTGATAGCAGCAACCCTCGACGGGGTGCGGGTGGTCTGCGTCTACGTGCCCAACGGTGAATCCGTCGAATCCGACAAGTATCGCTACAAGCTTGGCTGGTTGACCGCGCTGACAAGCTGGCTGCGCGCAGAGATGGCGCAGCACCAGTCACTGGCGCTGCTGGGTGATTTCAACATTGCACCGGCCGATGCCGATGTGCACGACCCGCAGGCCTGGGCTGGCAAGGTATTGTGCAGTGATGCGGAGCGCACTGCGTTGGCTCAACTGACGGAATTGGGATTACAGGACACGTTCCGGCTGTTCGCGCAGCCTGAACGCTCGTATTCCTGGTGGGACTACCGGATGAATGCATTCAGACGCAAGATGGGTATGCGCATCGACCATATTCTTGCCTCAAGGCCGCTTGCCGGATACTGCAAGAACTGCAGTATCGACATCGAGCCGCGAAGCAACGAACGGCCTTCAGATCACGCGCCGGTCGTTGCCGAATTTGCGCTTGAATAATCGCCCGGCTGATTCTTGACTCAGGCTTCTTCGCCGCGTCCGGTTTCTATTTTGAGTTCCTGAATCTTGCGGGTCAGCGTATTGCGTCCAAGACCCAGCAATTGGGCCGCTTCAATGCGTCGGCCGCCTGTTTGCGCCAGCGCCTTCAGAATCAGCGCTTTCTCGAATTGCCGGGTCAGTTCGTCCATGATGGCGGTCTCACCGCGGTGCAAACGCAATTCGGCTTCACGGCCCAGAGCAGATATCCAGTCCTCTGCGCCGGCAACGGTGGTTTCCGCGCGCATTTCTGGTGGCAAATCCTTGACCTCGATGGTCGCGGCAGGCGCCATTACGGTGAGCCAGTGACAGAGATTTTCCAGTTGGCGCACATTGCCCGGAAGATCCTGCATCGCCACATAGTTCAGCGTGGCATCCGACAGGCGTTTGGGCTCGACACCGAGATCACGAGCACTTTTCTGCAGGAAATATTTTGCCAGCAGTGGAATGTCTTCCCTTCTTTCACGCAGCGGTGGCAAACGCAGCCGGATCACGTTGAGACGGTGAAACAGGTCTTCGCGGAACAGGCCCTGTTTGACACGCGCCTCCAGATCCTGATGAGTTGCAGCAATCACACGCACATTGGCTTTGATCGGCTGATGTCCACCGACACGGTAAAAATGGCCGTCGGACAACACACGCAGCAACCGCGTCTGCAGTTCCTGCGGCATATCACCGATTTCATCAAGAAAAAGCGTACCGCCTTCGGCCTGCTCGAAGCGGCCACGGCGCATGTTCTGTGCACCGGTAAAAGCACCGCGTTCATGGCCAAACAATTCGGATTCCAGCAATTCCTTCGGTATCGCCGCTGTATTGATCGCAATGAATGGCCGGCCGGCCCGCGGACTGTGGCGATGCAGCGCACTGGCCACCAGTTCCTTGCCTGTCCCTGATTCACCGGTGATCATCACTGTGGCATGCGATTGCGACAGGCGTCCGATTGCGCGGAAAACTTCCTGCATCGACGGTGCCTGGCCGAGCATTTCAGGAACCGACTCACTGACTTCACCTGCTGTATCCTGACGCACGCTTTCGTCCATCGCACGCCGTATCAACTCTACGGCATGATCCACATCGAAAGGTTTGGGCAGATACTCGTAAGCGCCGCCCTGGAAAGCCGTGACCGCGCTTTCCAGATCCGAGTAGGCAGTCATGATGATGACCGGCAATGCGGGATGCAGTGTTTTCGCGTGTTGCAGCAGTTCGAGACCGGACTCCCCCGGCATACGGATATCGCTGACCACGACCTGCGGCGTTTCATTTTCGAGCGCGGTCAGTGCTTCCCGTGCCGAGGAAAATGCCTTGAACTCGATGTTCTCGCGCGTCAGCGCCTTCTCGAACACCCAGCGTATCGAACGGTCGTCATCGATGATCCAGACAGGTTTCATGTTATTTCACAGTCAGTGTGGTTGCGCCGGAGTGCCGGCACGCGGATCGTCATGCACCGGCAAAAGCAATGTGAAGCAGGTGCGCCCAGGCATGCTGTCGAAGGTAATCGCGCCCCGATGCTGGGTAATAAAATTATGGGCTATGGTCAGCCCGAGACCGCTGCCGCCTTCACGTCCAGAGATCAGCGGCTGAAAAACCCGCTCACGCATGTTTTCCGGAATGCCTGGACCGTTGTCGCTGATCTCGATCTGGACAGCGTGGCGAAAACGCCGGCGCGCAATCGTCACCTGTCGCGCAACCCGCGTTCTCAGGCAGATTTCGCCGCTGGAGCTGTCCATACCTGAACCCTTGATGGCCTGCGCTGCATTGCGCACGATGTTCAGAACGACCTGGATCAACTGCTCACGGTCACCGGTCAGCAACGGCAGACTGGTATCGTAATCACGTCGCACGGCGATATCCGGAAACTCCGCAAGCATCACGCTGCGCACGCGCTCCAGCACCTCGTGAATGTTGACCGGACCGGGCAGCGGCAACCGATGAGGCGTCAGTAGCCGGTCCATCAGCGCCTGCAACCGATCCGACTCCTTGATGATGACCTGGGTGTATTCATGCAAAGCCGGCCGTTCCAGTTCACGGTCCAGCAACTGTGCCGCCCCGCGGATGCCGCCGAGCGGATTCTTGATTTCATGCGCCAGGTTGCGAATAAGTTCGCGGTGCGCCTGACTCTGCTCCAACAACCGCGCTTCGCGCTCCACACGCAACTGCTGATCAATCTGCCGGAATTCGAGCAGCATAGCCGCGGCGGTGTCGCCCAGATCAGCCGGACTGACCGTGCAAGCCAGATTCAGGCGCTGGCGTCCGCTCGTGGCGATCTCGATTTCGTGCTCGGTGTAACTGGAGTGGCTGGCACGCGCGTAACTGATGGCCGCCGCCAGTACCGCGTTCTCACCAAGCAGGCGTTCGATGGTAAGACCCGCCACGCTGGTCTGCGACGCTTCAAACAGATTTTCTGCAGCTGGATTCATGTAAAGCACGGCCTGGTTGTCGTCGACCACCACCACCGCGGTTGCCAACAAATCAAGTCCAGTCAGCGCTGCGGGATTCATGGTGCGTTCCTGAAACAAACGCGAGCAAGATACAGGCCAGATCGGGCGCTCTGCCCGAAGCGGGTGCGGGAAAACTCAAAATGCGGGCGCTGCGAATGCGGCGCAGACCGAATTAGCGCAGCGAGGACATTTCCTTGCGCAGATTGGCGATATTGCTTTCGTGCAACGACACTTTTTTCTTGTAAGGCTCGAGCCGTTCGAGTACGCGTTGATAATTGCGCTCGTTGCCCAAGCGGGTTGCTTCCTGTTCTGCAAGGTCTTTTCTCGCCTGCTCGAGCAAGCGCTCCTCGTTGGCCAGTTCCTGCTCGAGTATCTTGCGGCGACCCGCGTCGCGCTGTTGCTGCGTGGAGGGCTCGACTTTCGGAAAGCTCCCGGGCGTGGCCGAACGGGCTTCGTTTGGCTTCGTCGCAGCGGGTTTTGGCGAAGGAACGCTCGAAACAGGTGGCAAATTCATCGGTTTGCAGCCGCTCGCTTCGGATTTGACGTTGGTGAAGCGCTTGTTGCCGCTGCTGTCGACGCACTCGTAAATCTCTGCCCGCGCGGAAACCGCGAGCCCCATCAGCAACAGAGAACTCATGAACAAGCGCATCAATAGCCCCGGTTAATTCAATATGCAAGCCGTCACTTCTTCCAACGAAAGCATAAGTCGTTTGATTGACTGGAAGCATGAACGGTAGCGGGCTAAGTCTATGTCAGCAAAGTAAAAGTCGCAATTGCGCAGCGCATCGTCGCGGTAAAAAACAAAAGGGCGGGCACTGGCCCGCCCTTTTGCCGCAACGCATAAGATCAGAGGCTGTAATACAGCTGGAACTCGAGCGGATGCGTGGTCATGCGGAACGCGGTGACTTCGGCCATCTTCAGTTCGATGTAGGCGTCGATCATGTCGTTCGAGAACACACCACCGCGGGTCAGGAACTCGCGATCCTTGTCGAGGTATTCCAGAGCCTGATCCAGCGACGAACAGACGTTCGGCACTTTCTTGGCTTCTTCCGGCGGCAGGTCGTACAGATTCTTGTCCACGGCGTCGCCGGGGTGAATCTTGTTCTGGATGCCGTCGATGCCGGCCATCATCATCGCGGTAAAGGCCAGGTACGGATTCGCGGTCGGGTCGGGGAAACGCACTTCGATGCGGCGCGCTTTCGGATTGGCGACGTGCGGAATGCGGATCGATGCCGAGCGGTTTTTCGCGGAGTAGGCGAGGTTGATCGGCGCCTCAAAGCCCGGGACCAGGCGCTTGTAGGAGTTGGTGCCCGGATTGGTGATCGCGTTCAGCGCACGCGCGTGTTTGATGATGCCGCCGATGTAGTACAGCGCGAGTTCGGACAGGCCGGCATAACCGTTGCCGCTGAACAGATTCTGGCCGCCCTTCCACAGCGACTGGTGCACGTGCATGCCCGAACCGTTGTCGCCAACGATGGGTTTCGGCATGAAGGTCGCGGTCTTGCCGTAGGAGTGGGCAACGTTGTGCACGGTGTACTTGAGGATCTGGTTCCAGTCGGCACGTTTCACCAGGCTGGAGAACAGGGTGCCGATTTCGCACTGACCCGGCGCAGCCACTTCATGGTGATGCACCTCAACCGGTACGCCCTGCTCTTCGAGCGCCAGACACATCGCCGAGCGAATGTCCTGCAGCGAATCCACCGGCGGCACGGGGAAATAGCCGCCCTTGATCGCCGGGCGGTGGCCCATATTGCCACCGTCCATGTCGTCGCCCGAAGCCCACGGGGCTTCCGAAGTCTGCACGCGCACTGATGCGCCGGACATGTCGACTTTCCAGGTGACTGAATCAAAAATGAAAAATTCGGGTTCCGGACCGAAATAGGCGGTGTCGCCGATGCCGGTCGATTTCAGATAGGCCTCGCCACGCTTGGCGATCGAGCGCGGATCGCGGTCGTAACCCTTGCCGTCAGCGGGCTCGATCACGTCGCAGGTCAGGATCAGGGTCGCTTCGTCGGTGAAGGGGTCCATGCGCGCGCTGTCCGGATCCGGCATCAGCAGCATGTCAGAAGCCTGGATGCCCTTCCAGCCGGCGATCGACGAGCCGTCAAACGCGTGGCCGTCGGTGAACTTGTCGTCCTTGAACATCTTGGACGGCACGGACACGTGCTGTTCTTTGCCCAAGGTGTCGGTGAATCGGAGGTCAACGAACTTGACTTCGTTGTCCTTGAGCATCTTCATGACATCGGCAGTGCTTCCCATCTAACTCTCCTAACGATTGCTAATGATTGAAAGGGGTTTAGTTTATTGCTCCGGCTCCGGTAAGAGCAGGATGTGTACCAAGGCGGTGCATGCCCAGCCTATTGAATATAAAAGGCAATTAATCTATGCGCCCCAAAAAGATGCACTGTTATTGTGCGGTACAACAGATGCCGCACAATTATAGTGCATCATCGGACCCGATGCACTCGGTTAGAATCCCGCGCTTGACCTTTTTGAATCGGGTACCAAATGAGCAATGCCAAAACCATTCTTGACGCCGCAGCTGAACGCGCCGGACAAATGGGCCTGCCCTACAGCGGCGCCTTGCTGCCCGCCGAAGCCTTCGAATTATGGAAATCGCTCCCGGGCGCCCGACTGGTCGATGTGCGCACCCGCGCCGAACTGGATTGGGTGGGCCGCATTCCCGGCGCAGTCGAAATCGAACTCCTGACCTACCCCGGCAACAGGCCCAACCCTGCATTCGCACAGCAGTTGACCGAACAGGTTCCCGCTGACGCCCCCGTCCTTTTCATCTGCCGCAGCGGGGGTCGCTCGCACAATGCTGCAATGGTTGCGATGCAATCGGGTTATGCGGACTGTTTCAACGTGCTTGAAGGTTTCGAGGGTGACCGTGATGCGCAAGGACACCGCAGCACTGTTGGCGGCTGGCGCGCCGCGGGATTGCCCTGGACGCAGGGCTGAACACTAAAGCAGCAGATTACCAGCTGATCCAGCCTGCCCAGGCACTGATCAGGATGAACAGTCCAAAACCGATGCGGTACCAGGCAAACGGCCGGAAGTCGTGGCTCGCAACATAGCGCATCAGCCATCGGATACAGACAAACGCCGAAACAAAAGCAGTCACGATGCCGATACCGAACATTCCCAGGTCATCAACGGAAAACAGCTCGCGGTTCTTGTAGAGATCGTAAACACCGGCGGCCACCAGTGTAGGAACCGCCAGAAAAAACGAGAATTCGGTCGAGGCCCGGCGCGACAATCCGAGCAGCATGCCGCCGATAATGGTCGCACCGGCACGCGACACACCCGGAAACAATGCAAAGGCCTGCGCAAAGCCGACCTTCAGCGCATCCCTCCAGGTCATTTCATCAACATTGTCGATGCGCGCCGTCTGATTGCGGCCTTCTGCCCACAGAATGATGAAACCACCGACGATCAGCGCAACGGCAACCGGCACCGCGTGAAACAGGTGGCCTTTGATGAAACCGCCGATCGCCAGGCCAATCACTGCCGCCGGCATGAACGCAATGATGAGGTTGAGTGCGAACCGTTGCGCCGGCGCTTCCGCGACCAAGCCGCGTAACACCCCGACAAAGCGCGCGCGGAATTCCCAACACACAGCCATCATCGCCCCGGTCTGGATCACCAGTTCGAAAACCTTCCCTTTTTCATCGTGAAACCCGAGCAGGCTACCGGCAATGATCAGGTGGCCGGTGGAGGAAACAGGGAGAAATTCTGTAAGACCCTCGACAATGCCGAGGATGAAAGCCTTGAGTGCCAGAGTCGCGTCCATGGGGTCGGCATTCTACGCGAACAGCACTCGCCGGCAGGGCCTATTCGTAACGCAGGGCCTCGATCGGCAGCAATCGTGACGCCTTGCGCGCCGGGTAGAAGCCGAAAAAAATACCGATCGCCCCTGCAAACCCCACAGCCAGCGCCACCGGTTCGATCCCCAAGTGGATCGGCCAGCCTGCGAACTCGCCGATGGCCAGTGTGCTGCCGATCCCCAGCGCAATGCCAAGCAGGCCGCCGATCAGGGCCAGCGTGATCGCCTCCACCAGAAACTGGGTCAGGATGTCGCGCCCGCGTGCGCCCACCGCCATGCGCAGGCCGATTTCACGGGTGCGTTCCGTCACAGACACCAGCATGATGTTCATGATGCCGATACCCCCGACCAGCAGCGACACCGAGGCGACCGCAGCGAGCAGCAGCCCCATGATGCGGCTCGACTCCTCGCGCGTGGCCAGCACTTCAGACAGATTGCGCAGCGTGAAGTCATCTTCGCGGTCCTGCTGGATGCGATGACGCTGGCGCATCAGCTCGCGGATCTGCCCCTCGGCCTCCTTCATGTCCTCTCCGTCGCGAATCTTGATCGACACCGAGCCCACCGTGCGCAGCCGGCCGGCACCCTGGCCCAGCACCCGCTTTCGCGCAGTGGAGATCGGCATCAGGATCACATCGTCCTGATCCTGCCCCATCAGGCTCTGCCCCTTTTTCTCCAGAGTGCCGATCACCGTGAACGGCACCTTGCGGATACGGATCACCTGGCCGATCGGATCAGTATCTCCGAACAGATTGCGCGCCACGGTATCCCCGAGCAGCGCGACCTTGGCCGCACCGGCAATGTCGGCCGGCTCGAAACCCTTGCCTTGGGCAACCACCCAGTTGCGCGCCTCAAAATATTCCGGGGTCACCCCGTAGAACACGGTCGACCAGTTGCCGGATCCACCCACCACCTGCCCGGTACCGCGCAGGGTCGGCGCTGAAGCCTGCACTGACGGCACGTCGCGCTGAATCGCGTAGCCGTCTTCCTCGGTCAAGGTATTGCGTGAGCCGGCCCCCATTCGTACGCCGCCGCTGGTACTGGAGCCCGGCATCAGGATGATCAGATTGGTGCCCAGCCCCTTGATCTGTTCCTCAATGCGCGATTGCGCACCGGAACCGACGGCAATCATGGTGATCACCGCAGCAACGCCGATGATGATGCCAAGCATGGTCAACGCGCTGCGCAGCTTGTTGATGCGCAGCGCGCGCAATGCAATGCGGATGCTCGCCAACACGTTCATGACCGCGCCTCGTCCGGCTGCATCTCATCCGGCATCCGCCCCGCGCGCAATTGCGCGGCCAGCGCCGCAGCATCGCGCGGCTGCTCGACGACCCGGTCCTCGACGACACGACCGTCGCGAAAGGTGATCACGCGTTTGGCAAATTCGGCAATATCGTGCTCGTGAGTCACCAGCACCACCGTCATGCCCTGCGCATTCAATTGCTGCAGCAAGGCCATCACTTCGCAGCTGGTCTGCGTGTCGAGCGCACCGGTCGGTTCGTCGGCAAGGATCAGCACCGGATCATTGACCAGCGCGCGCGCGATCGCCACGCGCTGTTGCTGGCCGCCGGACAATTGCGCAGGATGATGATGACCCCGCTCGGCAAGACCGACCTCGGCCAGTCGCGCCATCGCGCGACGGTTGCGCTCTTCGCCTCCAACCCCGCAATACAACAACGGCAACGCGATGTTTTCCAGCGCGGATGTTCGCGGCAGCAGATTGAAACTCTGGAACACAAATCCGATGCGCCGGTTGCGGATGGTCGCCAGCGCGTCGCTGTCGAGGCCGGAAACACGATCGCCCGCGAGCAAGTACTCTCCGCTTGAAGGCGTATCCAGACATCCCAGCAGGTTCATGAAAGTCGATTTGCCGGAACCCGACGGCCCCATGACCGCAACGAATTCACCGGCATTGATGTCTACCGAGACGCCACGCAGCGCCTGCACGGTAAAGCCGCCGAGCGCATAGGACTTGGCCAGATCACGCGTGGTTATCAGCGGTATCGACATCGTGCGGCGCCGGCGCCTCAGCAAACAGTTTGATTATAAGTCATTGATTTTATTTTATTTTATTTTTTAGAAGCCGAAGCGCGGCGCGGCGCCCTTGTTTTCCGCCCGCGCAGCTCCTCCGCCACCGATGATGACCTCGTCGCCTTCCTTCAACTCGCCTCCGAGCAACTCTGTGAACGTGCCGTCGCTGATGCCTAACCGCACATTGACCGGCTTCGGCGCGCGTGTGCCATCGACCACCCAAACCGTGCCGCGGGTAGTCGCCACACCGCGTTGCTCGGAAACCAGTGCTTCGTAACGCTTGCGCTGTTCGTCATTGAGAATTGCAGCAATCTCGGTACGTGATTGCGCACGCAGCCGGCCGGCCTCTTTTTTGCGCCGCGCCGGATCATCGGCACTGAGTGCCGCGATCTTGTCAGCGGTGGCTTTTTGTATCGCCTCGAGTTTGGCCTGTTGCTCGGCACTCAAGCCCAGCTCACGGGTCAGCCGCTCGCGTGTGGCCTGCGCTTGGCCGCCTGCGGGCGCTGCAGCACTTTCGCTGGAACCTCCCTTTCGTGCCGAACCCTTCTCGTCTTTCGACGGGGCTGTCGCACCTGGAGGCCGGTAACGCAACGCTGCATTGGGAACCCGAAGCACCTGGTCGCGGTTGGCGACGGTGATGCGCACATTGGTGGTCATCCCCGGCAGCAGGGTCAGATCGGGATTGGCGGCGGAAATGATCGCCACATAAGTGACTACGTTCTGCACCACCAGCGCGGCCTTGCGCACCTGGGTGATTTTTCCCCGGAAAGTACGCCCGGGGAACGAGTCCACAGTAAACGTCGCGTCCTGGCCAATCGCAACGCGGCCTATTTCGGATTCGTCAATGGAGGCCTCGACCTGCATGTCGGTCAGGTTGCGGGCAATCTGGAACAGGACCGGCGCCTGGAGGCTGGCGGCAACGGTCTGCCCTGCATCAACGCTTCGTGAGATGACAATGCCATCGACCGGCGCACGGATGGTCGTTCGTTCGAGATCAACCCTGGCCTGTGCCAGTTGCGACTCACGCTGTTTGACCAGCGCCTCGCCATTGCGGATCTGCGCGTCACCGACAGCGCGCTGGGCCTGTGCGGTCTTCACCTGTTCGGCGGCAATGGCGACCGCCGACTGGGCTTTTTCCAGCGCAGCCTGCGACACAAAGCCTTTTTCGACCAGCATCTGGTTGCGTTTCAGATCGCGCTCGGTCTCGGCATGCGCAACCTGGGCGCGTGACACCTCGGCCTGCAATGCCGCCACGTTGGCGCGCTGAGTGAGCGCCGTCGCCCGCGCAGCCTCAAGGTCGGACATCGCCTGATTGACACGCAGTGCAAATGATTCGGGATCGATGCGGGCAATGACATCACCCTGTTTCACCACCGAGTTGTAATCGACGAAGATTTCCTTGATCTGGCCGGAAACCTGCGAACCCACCTGAACTGAAACCACGGGGTTCAGGGTGCCAGTGGCGGAAACAGCCGCAACCAGTGCCCCGCGCTCAAGCTTAGCCAGACGGAATGCGGGTTGAACCGGCTTGCCGGCGTACATCCAGTACGCTGCCCCGGCAACACCCAGCACCATGGCCACCCCAGCAGCAAGTATTATTTTTTTATTCAAGTGTGTCTCTCGAAGACAGGCAAAAAATACAAACAACCCGCGACGGTCGCGGAGGGGAAAGTCATTCTACTGGAGGCGGTGCTCAGTCGGTATTGCGAGGAATTGGCTGCGAAAAATCCCGCAATGCGTCACGCGCCGCGCGTTCAATGGCTTGAGACAATACGAGCCCGATCAGCGTTCCACGGCTTCGCAATTCCACGCCTGCTGCCTGAAGACGCTGATTCAATTCTGTTGGCATCGGTGGCGGTTCCCGCCCTTCAGAAGTCGCCAGCAGCGATGCCCGCAGGTGAGTAAACAGCAGGCCGACATCGCTTTCGGTGATTAATCCGCCGAGCAATACCTGCGGGGTCAGCAGGGCCTCGGCGCTGGCAAAAGGGTCACGATCAGCAGCAAATGACGGCGCAGCTAGTGCGGTGCAGAGGGTCAGGAATGAAATCAGGCGTTGCAGGCTCATGGGTATGCTCCGCAGTGGGCGTAATCAACATCGCTAACAACGCGGCGCGGACCACAGGGGTGTACCTGCGTCCGCGCTCCAAACACCCTGCACCAGGTCAGGCCTTGCGATAGATCTCGGCGCCCTGTTCCACGAATTCCTGTGCTTTTTCCTGCATACCCTTGTTCAGAGCATCTTTCTCGGAAACACCTTGGGACGCAGCGTATTCGCGCACGTCCTGGGTGATTTTCATCGAACAGAAATGCGGACCGCACATCGAGCAGAAGTGCGCCAGCTTGGCGCCGTGCTGCGGCAGTGTTTCGTCATGGAATTCCCGCGCCTTGTCCGGATCGAGGCCCAGGTTGAACTGGTCTTCCCAGCGGAATTCGAAGCGCGCCTTCGACAGCGCGTTGTCGCGGATCTGCGCGCCGGGATGCCCCTTGGCGAGGTCGGCGGCATGCGCTGCCACCTTGTACGCCATGATGCCGTCCTTGACGTCATTCTTGTCGGGCAGGCCCAGATGCTCTTTCGGCGTGACGTAACACAGCATTGCAGTGCCGTACCAGCCGATCATCGCCGCGCCGATGGCTGAAGTGATGTGGTCATAACCCGGAGCGATATCAGTGGTCAGCGGTCCCAGCGTGTAGAACGGCGCTTCATCGCAGTACTTCAGCTGAAGCTCCATGTTTTCCTTGATCATGTGCATCGGCACATGGCCCGGGCCCTCGATCATCACCTGCACATCGTGTTTCCACGCAATCTGCGTCAGCTCGCCCAGCGTCTTCAGTTCGGCCAGCTGGGCCTCGTCGTTGGCGTCATAAATCGAGCCGGGACGCAGTCCGTCGCCCAGCGAGAATGCGACGTCGTACTGCTTGAGCAGTTCGCAGATTTCCTCGAAGTGGGTGTAGAGGAAACTTTCCTTGTGATGCGCAAGGCACCACTTCGCCATGATCGAACCACCGCGCGAAACAATGCCGGTCATTCGTTTTGCGGTCATCGGGATGTACGGCAGGCGCACGCCGGCGTGGACGGTGAAATAATCGACACCCTGTTCGCATTGCTCAATCAGCGTGTCGCGGTAGATTTCCCAGGTCAGTTCTTCAGCCTTGCCATCGACCTTTTCCAGTGCCTGGTAAATCGGCACGGTGCCGATCGGCACCGGCGAATTTCGGATGATCCATTCGCGGGTTTCGTGGATGTGTTTGCCCGTCGACAAATCCATCACCGTATCGCCGCCCCAGCGGATCGCCCAGGTCATCTTCTCGACTTCTTCCTGGATGCCGGAAGACAGTGCCGAGTTGCCGATGTTGGCATTGATCTTCACCAGGAAGTTGCGGCCGATGATCATCGGCTCGATTTCCGGATGGTTGATGTTGACCGGGATGATCGCGCGGCCGCGCGCCACTTCATCACGCACGAATTCAGGGGTGATGATTTTCGGAATGGCGGCGCCGAAATGCTGCCCGGGATGTTGTCTGGTCAGCAACTCGCTGAGCCCTTCACGGCGCTGGTTCTCGCGAATGGCGATGTATTCCATCTCCGGCGTGACGATGCCTTTGCGCGCGTAATGCATCTGCGTCACGTTCATGCCGGGCTTGGCAATACGCGGCTTGCGGGCGAGATTGAAACGCAGACTGGCCAGCTCCGGATCAGCCAACCGTTCCTTGCCGTAACGCGAACTCGGCCCGTCGAGTTCGACGGTATCGCCGCGCGTCTCGATCCATTTCTGGCGCAGCGGCGCGAGACCCGAACGGATGTCGATTTTCACCGCCGGATCAGTGTAAGGACCCGAAGTGTCGTAAACAAAAATCGGCGGATTTTTCTCGGCACCCATCGAGGCCGGGGTATCAGACTGCGTGATCTCGCGCATCGGCACCCGTATATCGGCGCTGGAACCATCGATATAGACCTTGCGCGAATTCGGCAGAGGCTTCACCGCGCCGGCATCTACATGGGCGGTGGAATTCAGGAACTTGGGGTTGGCATTCATGTCTCTCGCTCCAGTGAGTCGTCGGAGACAGCGGAGATGAAATCCAGATGAAGGATTTTCCCACGCTTCCCTACGACGGCATTATCCGTATCAGGTTATGAGGGTTTGTCTCACCCCGCGGCGACCGCCGCAAGGACCCCTACGTGTGATGTTTAAGCTAATGGAATTATGGGATAATTGCAAGCCAAAAGCTTTAAACGCCCGACACCATTTCCCCTTTTACGACAAGTACTTATCCAATCATGAACGCCACCCTGCCGGCATCTGCTCCGTCCGCGGACATTGAACGCAATCGATTCTTCATGGTTGAGCAGCAGATTCGCACCTGGGAGGTGCTGGATCCCGCGGTGCTTGACCTGCTGATGCGTGTCCATCGCGAAGATTTTGTACCGCCGGCGCATCGCGCGCTGGCCTTTGCCGATATGGAGATTCCGCTGGGCCACGGGGAAGTAATGCTGTCGCCCAAGGTTGAGGCACGCATGCTGCAGGAACTCATGATCAAAAACACGGATTCCGTGCTCGAAATCGGAACCGGTAGCGGCTACATGACGGCACTGCTCGCCAGCCTTGCACGCCATGTTTACAGCGTTGACATCTTGCAGGAATTCTCGCAATCCGCTGCGCCACGACTTTCTGCTGCCGCTATCGGAAATGTGACGCTGGATACTGGAGACGCATCACGCGGCTGGGACAAGCATGGGCCCTATGATGTCATCCTGCTCACCGGATCGGTACCAGTGCTGCCGGAAAGCTTTCAGCAAAGCCTGAAGCCTGGCGGAAGGCTTATCGCGGTGGTGGGTGAAGCGCCGGTCATGCAGGCGCAACTGGTAACCCGCGCCCAAGGCGGTGCCTTCAGCACTGTGACTTTGTTTGAAACCTGCATTCCCCCGCTGAAAAACGCGTTGCAGCCGCAACGCTTCAAGTTTTAACGCTGAATGATTCACTTGCGTCGCGTTCCTTTTGCGCTGTCTGTCGCACTGATGTTCTTCAGTGCGCCGGCAATTGCCGCGGATTTGCTCGAAATCTACCGTCTTGCGCTGGCATCGGACCCGGTATACAGCGCCGCACGCGCCAGCTGGACGGCATCACAGGAGAAACTGCCGCAGGGCATGGCAGGGCTTCTGCCGCAGGCGACCCTGTCGGCATCAACTCAATACAACGACCGTGACCTGCGTTTTCGCAATCCGGCCATTGCCGGCAGTCAGGCGCAGTTCAACTCGAATTCAGCATCGGTATCGATTTCGCAACCGCTTTACCGCAAACAGAACTTTGTTGCCTACGATCAAGGCAAGACGCAGGTCGCGCTTGCCGATGTGCAATTCGCCTCTGCAGGGCAGGACCTGATCCTGCGCGTATCCCAAGCCTACTTTGATGTGCTTCTGGCGAGCGCAAACCTTTCATTTACCGAAGCGCAAAAAAAGGCGATCGGGCAGCAGCTGGAACAGGCAAAACGCAACTTTGAAGTCGGCAATGCCACCATCACTGACACGCACGAGGCCCAGGCGCGGTACGATCTGGTGACTTCACAGGAAATTGCCGCACGCGCTGATGTTGAAGTCAAAAACCGTACGCTTGAACAGCTGATCGGCCGCAGCGCCCCCGCCCTCGTGCCTCCCGCCAGAAATTTCGCGCCATCACCACCCGCACCCAATGCCATGGAACCGTGGGTCGAGCGTGCGCGCACCAACGGACTTGCTGTACGGATCGCCCAGGAAAACCTGAATTTCCAGACTCAGGACGTGGTTCGCAATCGCGGCGCCCATTACCCGACGGTGGATGCTTTTGCATCAGTCACCGATTCGGGATCCGGCTCAGGCACACAAGGCGGTTCGGGCACGGACACCAACTCCAGGATCGTCGGGCTTCAGCTTGCCATTCCGCTTTATCAGGGCGGCATCGTCAATTCACGCGTGCGCGAAGCGCTGGCCAACGAAGACAAGGCACGGCAGGATCTGGAGAATGCCCGCCGCAGCGCCGAACTCGCCGCCCGTCAGGGTTATCTTGGCGTTACCAGCAGCATCGCGCAGGTACGTGCGCTGGAAGCCGCTGTGGTCTCCAACCAGAGTTCTCTGGACTCCACGGTGCTGGGGCAGCAGGTCGGCGTACGCACACAAGTCGATGTACTCAATGCGCAGCAACTGCTCTTCAGCGCGCGGCGCGATCTTGCCCAGGCCCGCTATAACTACATTCTGTCGCTGCTTCGCCTGACTGCCGCAGCCGGCGAACTCGATGAAGAAGATCTGCAGCGCATCAACGCATGGCTTGAAAAATAAATGGCTGCATGACTGAACACGCTTTCGGCGCGACAACAATAATCAATTAAAACAGATACTCAATCAGGCCTCCGGAACTGGATCAATTCCATCACCCGCCGCACCGCACCGCGATGTGCCGCAGTAAACGCCAATCCGGCTTCCCCCATGCGCTGGCGCCGCATCACATCCCCAGCAATTTCCAGCGCCAGCGCCAGGCCATGCGCAGCATCGTTCGCCCTTAACGCAGCGCCCGCCGCCACCGCCGCCGCGGTGGCTTCGGCAAAGTTGTATGTCGATGGCCCGATGATTACCGGTCTGCCCACCGTGCAGGGCTCAATCAGGCTGTGCGCGCCGTAGGTCAGGAAGCTGCCGCCCATCAGCACCACATCGCAGGCGGCGTAATACATGAACATTTCACCCATGGTGTCGCCGAGCAGTACCTCCGTTTTGGCGTCGATGGCGCCGCCCGTGCTGCGCTGTTGCAGACGCAAGCCGCTGGCACCCACCGTCGCGGCGACGGCGGCGAAACGCTGGGGATGACGGGGAACGATGACCAGCAGGGCGCCGTTCAGCCCCGAGCGCCGGACGGCATCAAGCAGCAACTCTTCTTCCCCTTCGCGCGTACTCGCCGCCAGCAACACCGGGCGCGCGCCCGTTGCCCGTTTCAGTTCTTCGCCCTGCACGAGTTGCGGTTTCGGCGGATCAACATCGAACTTGAGATTGCCCGTGACAAACACGGATCTTGCGCCCAGCGCCCGCAGTCGCGCGGCATCAGCCTCGGTCTGGGCGGCGATCACGCGAAAACTGCGCATGGCGTCGCAGGCCAGAGTTCCGACGCGGTCATAACCGCGCTGTGAACGCTCGGACATCCGCGCATTGATCAGGTGCAGCGGGATGCCGCATTCAACACCGGCGGCAATCAGATTGGGCCAGACTTCGGTCTCCATCAGCAATCCGGCTTCCGGGCGGAAATGCTCAAGAAAGCGTTTTGTGGCGCCGGGATAATCGTACGGCAGATAACAGCGCGTCACGTTGTCGCCAAACAATGCGACGCCGGTCTCGCGTCCGGTCGGCGTCATGTGGGTCAACAGGATGCGATGCTCCTGATATTGCGCCTGCAGTGCACGCAGCAGCGGTTCGACTGCACGGGTTTCGCCGACCGATACCGCATGCACCCAGATGTAACGATGCGCCCCGGCATCCGCATAAAATCCGAAACGCTCCGGGATGTGTTTCAGATAACCGGTCTGCTTCCGGCCACGCCAACACAGTCGCAACAACAACAGCGGTGCCGCGATATATAGCGCCAGTGAATACAAAAACCGGGGCAAAGTCATTGCAGCAAGCCGTCCACAGCCCGAACAACAGCATCGACTGCTGGTGTTACCCCGATGCCGCCGAGGTTGGTCGCCCGAGCACAGGCATGCAAGCCCGTTGCCGCCGGATCGGTCGCGCAATACAGCCCGACCGTCGGCACCCCAAGAGCGCCGGCAAGATGGGTCAATCCGGTATCCGTCCCGACCACTACATGTGCCTGCGCAAGAAATGATGCCAGTTCTGCAATGTCCATGCGCATCGGAACGATCGCCTGCGGAATCTGCCGCGCCAGACGCTCGCTGCGCAAACGTTCGACTTCAGCCCCCCAAGGGAGCACGCTGACAATGTCGCGAGCCGCGAGCATGCGACCCAATTCAATCCAATGGGCCTCCGGCCACAGCTTGCGTTCGGCACTCGTTGCATGAAGCAGTACGGCATAAGATGCCCGGCTGGACAACCATGCAAATTCCTGGACCGCGGCGACAATTCCGTAGCGGGCCGGCGTGGCGATGGAGTACCCCATCGCCTGCGCAGCTAGACTGCGATTGCGCTCAACGGCATGCTGGCCCCATGGCACACGATGCGTACGGTTGTAAAACCAGGCCAGCGGTTCGCGCGAACTCGACCAGTCAAGACCATGGCGAACACCATGTGCAGCACGGGCAATCCACGCGCTTTTCAGCAAACCCTGCGTATCAATGACGGCGTCATAGGTTACGCCGCGCAGATCGTTCAGAAATCCGCAAATCTCGGCGCGCACATCAGTCCGCCACGGCGCACGACGCCACCGCCGAACGGCAACCGGCAACACACGCGACACGTGAGGATGCAAGCGTGGAATGGCCGCAAAGGCCTCTTCGACGACCCAGTCGATCGTCAACGCAGGCTGCATCGCCACCAGATCACTGACCACGGGCAGATTGTGAACCACGTCGCCCAGCGACGAGGTCTTGACCAGCAATACACGCGGCATCAGTGCGGTATCTCTATGTTATTATTGAAAAAATCGATTGCCGATTCAAAAGCGGACCCCGGCAACCGTGACTACAGCAGCATGATACCCGTTACCTGCAGCGCGCCTGTAAAGGCTTAAAGCGTTGTCGGCTGCCGATACGGGACACCCGAAGCTGAACCCCGAGATTTATTCTTGACTACCATTCTTCTCATCGGCAAGACCGGACAGGTCGGATTCGAGCTGGAGCGCGCGCTCGCTCCACTGGGTCAGCTGGTGGCTCCGGATCGCGCCGCTCTCGATCTGACCAATGCGGATTCGATCCGTCGCGCCGTCACGACGGCCAAACCGGACATCATCGTCAATGCCGGCGGCTTCACCATCGTTGATGCGGCCGAGTCGGACCCGGATCTAGCGATGCAATTGAATGGCGTGGCACCAGGTATTCTGGCTGAGTGCGCTGCCGAAACCGATACATTGCTGATTCATTATTCGACGACTTTTGTATTCGACGGCACAAAAAATACACCGTACACCGAAGAAGACGCGCCCAACCCGGTGAATGCCTACGGGCGATCCAAACTGGCCGGGGAACGCGCGGTCATGGCTGCCGGCGGTAAAAGCCTGATCCTGCGCGCCAGCTGGGTCTACAGCGATCGCCGCACCAATTTTGTTCTGGCCATGCTCAAACTCTCGCGCTCAAAACCCGAACTCAAAGTGGTCGATGACCAGATCGGCGCCCCCACCTGGGCCCGCGACTATGCGGACGCCACGGCGACACTGCTCGCAAACCCGGCGCGGCTGCGCGAGGCGCCCGGGATTTATCACCTGTCCGCACAGTCTTATTGCTCGCGGCTGCAATGGGCGCAGCGGGTGATCGAAGGCGCAAAAAAATACTCCGGGCTTGCAACAGGATGGGCGGAGCTGCTGCCCACGACCACCGCGCTCTATCCGCATCCGGCACCGCGGCCGCTTTACACGGCCACGAACAACCAGAAGATTGAGCAGACATTCGGCATGAAAATGCCTGAATGGGGATCGCGTGTGGATGAATTCATGCGCACTCTGGCTTGGCGCTGAAAAGAAAGCAGGCGCGGAACGGCATCTCCTGCCTGAACCTGCGATTGACCGCATCGGGGTTTGCCGTGCTCCTTAGGCCTCGGCGACAACCACTTCTGTTCCAAATTCCCACCATGAACTGCGGTCAGGGCATTCGAAACGAGCTTCCCTGAATCCGCTTTCCTTGAGTCGATCAAGAATATCCCGTCCGTAGTTCCGGAAACACAAAACCTTGCCCTGCCCCCGAATGACGTCGCCGTGATATTCCGGCTCCATAAGATGTCGCAACTCGCCATCGACCAGCACCGCACGCTCGACCGTTGCTTCAGCCACAGTCAATGGCACGGTAAAGACAAAACGGCCGCCGTGCTTCAGCACACGGCGAATCTCCGCAAATCCCTTGCGGTCATCGGGAACATGTTCGAAAACTTCGGTCGATGTGCATAAATCAAATGAAGAATCCTCAAAAGTCAGTTGTTGTACGTCCTGACACTGCACACCATCCTTGAAGGTTCCAGGGGCAACGTCATCATAGAACTCCGAAAATGTCAGCCTTGCCGACTGCTCGCCAAGGAATCTGAACAAAGGTCCACGGGAGGACATTTCATAGACAGACAATTCCGAAAGTTCCGGGCATACCCGCGGTAACACCTGCAGAATCGACATGTGGATCGCACTTGACCGGCATCGGACGCAGCGGACGGATATGGGGTCGTCAGCCAGTTTCACCAGCAGCGTCGGGCCGCAGGAAGGGCATCTTCCCGGATGCATCGCAAAGGAACCCGGGCGCAGCAGCGCTGAAACCTTTCGAGCGATGGATATCAAGCCGCCTGACATGCCGTTCACATTCAGGACAGCAGATTTGCGTGGCGACGAAGAAATGCAGCGCCGACACGTGCAGCCGACCCGTACGCATAGTGTCCGGGTCTGAGCAGCGCCATGAACCTTGACTGCAGATTATCCGCCCCCGCATCCGGGATGTACTGCCCATTGATCCTTTCGATCATTTCAACAGCCAGTTCGCGAATTTCCTCCGGCGAGTTTTCAATCACTTCGAGCCCTGCCTCAGTGTAAAGGCGGGTATACCGATAGTCGCCGACCGCTGTGCCCAGAATTTCTCCAAACAACAAAATGCGATTTTCCCTGATCGAACGCACCAGCTTGGGGATCCCGATATCGGAGGGCAAAAATGCCAGGACCGACAATGGCACCAGATTGGCCAGGGCACTCGGCACGCCAAACACGGAGCTGACCAGCGTCAGCCCGGAAGTATTGCCGAGAAAAAAGCGAGCGCGGGCGCACAACAGGATATCCATGCGCGCCGAGCGCAGCGGATGATGCGCATAGTCGATGACGCCCTCGATCGATTGGAGCGGTGTCATTGAGGGATCACCCATGCGCACACACCAGCCGCCACGGCTGACAATTTCAGCAATTGCGGCCATAACCGCCCGAGGGTCGCTGTTGCGATAGGAATGGGCAGCCTCGTCAGCCGGCGAAAATCCGGGCTCGCGAACATGGATACAAACGTACCATGCCCCCTCGGGCAACCCAAGCTCAGCAAACTTGCGATCACTCCATTCCCTGTCCGCCTCAGTCAAATGCAATAAAGGCGCCCGCCCTGCCCATGCAGCGTTGATGCTATAAATCTCCTGCGAAGCATCAAGCTTGAGCACATAACGGCTCATGTCATGCTTCATCACCGCCCAGCGACTCATTGCACCCACGATCCAGCAGACTAACGGATGCTCAATAACCGTGACATGCGGACGCCAATAATCAAGCATTGCCGCGTTCGCGACTGACCTGACTGGTGCGAGCATGAAATAGCGGCCAGGCCCCACCAAACCCAGCGCCCTGGCCTTAAGAAAACTGTCCGGCTCGGCCGCAAGGTGCCCGATGCGCCCCACCAGTACGGTCAATCGCCGAAATCCCGCCAGATGCAGTATCACGGAGACCGGCAAAAGCAGCAGCCAGACAATGGCTGAAGCCAACAGATCCAGCACTTGTATGCCCGTCAGCCACAGCCCTTCTTTTCTGGCACGCCCAAATCGCACATGCAGGCGCGCGTAAAACTGGGACAGCCGGTATCTCATGCCCCGGGAAACTCGGCTTCAGCCTTGCGCAGACTGTCGATGGTGCCGATGTCGCGGTGATAGCCGGTGTTATGAAAAGTAACGATGCGCCCCAGAAAAGCGGGGATGACATCAATACTCAAGTCGATGAATTCCTGCTTCAATCCCACAAGAAAATCGATGACCTCCGGCTCAAAAATGTAAACCGCGCCGTTTGCACGAGTACCTGGGGGATTCTTCACTTTTTCGTGGAAACGTCGCACCAGACCCGTTTCACCAAGCTCCACGATGCCGCAACTTTCCGGTGCATCCGTATCGAATGTCATCATGGTGATCGCAGCACCGGCGGGTCGCTTACGATGCGTCTCGATAAACTCGCCTACGGGGAAAAGTGACAGGTTGTCCGCATGCACCACCATAAATGCTTCGCGGTCGAACCATTCCCGGTTGCGCAACACCGTACCGCCGGTGCCAAGGAGTTCCGGCTCGAATACGAGGTCAATACGTTCGCGCCACAATGAGTTGGCAACAAACTCATTTACCGCATCGGCGTGATAGTGCGTATTCACCAGGATCCGTTCGACACCACCCTGAAACAGCATATCGAACCAGTACGACAGCAGCGGGCGACCACGGATCGGAACCAGGCACTTCGGAACAGTATCGGTCAAGGGGCGCAGGCGGGTACCCAGGCCGGCGGCAAGCAACAGCGCCCTCAAGCACGCAACTCCATGATCAATTGCTCAGACCCAAGCGGGAGGTTTCCGACGCGACTGACCTGGCAGGCTGCCGCGACACATCCAAGATAAGCTGCGCGCCACACATCGGCACCTACAGCAAGCGCCATTGAGGCACAAGTCAACAGGGAATCACCTGCGCCCGAGACATCCTTGGGCGCAGTATTCAGGGCGGGCAGTTGATCTGTGATCATCTGGGTACCGCCGGCATCGGGTGCGTGAATCAGCAATCCTTCGGCGCCGAGAGTGATGAACAGCTGCTGCGCATCCGCCTTTTCGCGCAGGTGTTCGGCCAGAACAACCAGGCCCGAAGTGTTATCCCGCACCGAAAGACGCGCCTCGTGCTCGGTCGGAGTCAGCAGATGCATGCCGCAGAATCTGGATATGTCACTGACTTGTGAGGACGCCTGACTGTCGGCGACCATCATGATGTTCTTTTCGCAGCACTTGGCAACAATGCGATCAACCAGTGCCTGGGGCAGACATCCGTAGTTGAAGTCGGAGAAAATCATCAGGTCGCACTTATCCAGTGCTCTCTCAACGCAGTCGTAGAAGCGGTCGGCCAGTTCGCGACTGATGTCATGCTGTTTCAGATGACTGACTCGAAGCAAGGTCTTGCCGTTCGCGCGATAGCGCTGCTTCAGCGTCGTCGGCCGGCTTTCATCCACAATGAAATTACTGTCCACCTTGAATTTTGCAAGCGTTTCTTCCGCGTAAGCTGCGGAAGTGTCGTCACCGGTAACACCAACATACTGCACATCCGCACCGAGGCCCCGGGCATGTGCCGCGACGATGCCGGCTCCACCGATAAAGCGGTCTGAACGGATCGGGGTCACAACAATCGTCGGGTCCTCCTGCGACATTCCCAGCGGATCGCAGTTGATGTATTCATCCACAATCAGGTCGCCGACAACCACGACACGCAGACCCTTGAAGCGATGGACAATCTCGATGAGGTCATCAAATCCGAAGCCGTGCCGCCGTGGAAAATCCAGGGGCTTGCGGATCGAGGAGAAATTGGTTTCAAGCAGTTCGCGTTGCAGCAGATCAAGCGAAGAAAAACGCACTTCGCCGGACCCGAACTGCAGCCTGCCGCCATACCGCGCAACCACATCTTCCTCAGGGTTGCGCCGGTTTTCGTATTCCTTGCCCTTGACGACAACCGCCGGCTTGAGCCTCGCGATAAACGTTTCCGCACGTTCGCACAGAAGAAATGCGAAATCAACAATTCCGATCGCCTTGATTCCCTCAAGGCGCATTTCGGCCGGGACAGTGACCGCAGGCGAAGCGTCGCCTGAAACACCGACCACCAGAAAATCACCACAATCCGCAGCAAACTGCAAAAGGCGTAGATGGCCGGGGTGCACGATATTGAAGTTTCCGGAAACAAAAACAACGCGCTTGCCGGGTCCGGCGCACTGTTTGATATCGGCGGCAATCGCCTCGTTACTGGAATCCGGAGAGTTTTCCACGGCAGACTTTCGATTGATATGCACAAAGGCGGCGCGATGCCGCTCTCACACCCAAGCTGCCGTCAGGCTTTTTTCCCGGCACCGACGGCAAAGATGTAATGAGCCATCCGGTGGAAGCCGGTATGCACAACTTCATCGTTCATCGAAAACATGAATACATTGTGAAAATACGTCTGCATCAGGCTTTTAAGATCAGGCATGGTCTTGCAGTTCACATGCCCTGCACGACTGGTGGGTGAAGCATGAACCTGACTTTCCAGGGTGGGCATGCCAATAATGCCGACGCCATGGGGCGTCAGTGGGGCGAAAGCATTCTTGAGAAAAGTGCGTTCGTCTTTCTGCGCAATATGCTCAAGCACATCCAGCGCAAACACGCCGTCATATGATCCCGGAATCGGTCCGGCCAGCAGATCATGCGTAAACACCGGGAACCGCCAGCGATCAACCATGCGCGCCCTGACGTCCTCCACAAAGACTGCGTCAAAATCCGATGCACTCAGCGCTTTGACTTCCTGTTGGACCAAACGTGTGCCAAAGGCATCGCCGCAACCGATTTCCAGCACATGCTCACTGCCGGACAGCATTTTCGCAACGAATTTATAGCGGGAAAGCCGAAACAGTATGTGCTTAGGATCATCGTGCCAGCTCTGGCTGCTTCGCAGACCCAGTCGCTCAAAACCACGCGCATCAACCGCATCCAGACATTCCTGGTATTGCGGCTCGCGGGTTTTCACCGGCTCATTGTCTGTAGGCGCAGAAACGTTCTTGGACATGACTGAATTCCATGCACTTGGTGATTAATCAGATTCCGCACTGCTTTCGCAGTTGGTAAGCCGATGATAGCATACGAAAATTCGCCGAACCTGATCGTTCGGCACCTCCTGCTCCTCACGCCATTTTGCGCGTCTGCAACAATGTCGGCTGATACGGCCCGCCCAAAAACGTAGCTCAAATAATATGCGCCGAAAAGTCAAATTTCTCACTGTAGTCTGGGGCGAAGCATACATCGCGCGTTTTACAGACTTGGCTTTGCCTTCCTTCATTGCCCCAGGCAATCTACCCGCGCTCGCCGAAGCGACTGACCTTGAAGTCGTGATCATGACGCGGAGCAGTGACATCGATTTTTTCGATCAACACTCCACATTCCGTACTTTGCAGGCAATCTGTCCTGTACGTTTTGTCGAAATCGATGACCTGATCACCACCAGGGTCTATGGCGTGACACTGACTCTCGCTTATGCCCGCCCGATCATCGCCTGCGGACAGGAGATGCTGAACATTCATTTTGTGTTCATGAACGCAGATTTTGTCCTGGCAGATGGCTCATTGCGCTCACTGTACAAACATATCGATTCAGACCGATCCATCGTACTGGGTCCGAGCTTTCGGGCTACAGCCGAAGCGGTCGAACCACTGCTGGAATCGGCAGTTGATAAAGCGTCCGGCGTACTCTCGATTGCTCCCCGTCAAATGGCCGGTTTATCCCTTGCCCACCCGCACCCAACAACCGTGGCCAAGATCGTTAACCAGGATCTTTGCCACTCGACACATCCCAACCAGTTTTTCTGGCGCATTGACGACCAAACGCTGCTGGGTCGTTACTACCTGATCTTCATGCTGTGCCTGAAGCCGGAACGCATCATCAAAACCATGAAGAGTTTCTGTGATTACGCCCTGATTCCGGAAATGTGTCCATCCGGTGATGAAGTGGTCATGAACGACTCAGATGCATTCTTCATGCTTGAACTGCAGCAACGTGACCAGGAAAAGGAAATGCTGCGGTTGGGGCAACAGCCTGCCGATGAAATAGCCAAAAGTCTTCAGTCCTGGACGACAGCCGAACACCGGCGCGCCGCCCGCCACGACATCATTTTTCATGCGGGCGAGGTCCCTTCCGGCATTGATGCCGCCAGAACAAAAGCCGAAAACTTCATCAGCGAAATCCAAAAGCGTCTGGGCTCGCCGATACCCTATGCCGATCACAGATACTGGATTCGCGGGGTCGAGGCATGGAAACGTCTGCGCAAATTCAAAAAGCAATCCATATCTCCCCCTGAGCTCGCTTTACCTTACGGCGGGCTTCAGAAACAATTTACCTGGGCAAACATCCGGCGCCATTTTTTGAAACTGTCATGGTTTTTAGCCTACAAAGGCCATCAATTGATTCTGGGGCAATCGGATAGACTGACTTTGATTAGCCCGCACTGGGCAGACCATCTTCTGCTTCGGAAAAACCTTGAATCATTCCTTGATGCCGACGACGGGCCGTTGCTGGTCATCAGAAACAACCCGGGTGCAATTGATCTGCTTGTCGGAGACAGGCCCCATGTCCGTCTCGCCACTCTGCGGGAAGTTCTTGACGAAGAAGAATATTCCCTGTCATCCGCGCAGGGCGGCACATATACGAATATCTTCGTACACTTGCCGCAAAAAGATTGTCGCCATGTGCCGGCACTCATCAAACGATGCCGCTTCCTGATGCGCGAGAATGGGGCCTGCTGTTTCTTTATTCACAACCGGAGTGGCGAAACAAACGAGGGCCTGTCGCCTGAACTGCTGGCACTCGTGGAAGGCGCTGGCACAGGCCTGCTCGCTATCGACCGTTGCACTTTTGTTGGCGGCGCGCTCAAGCAGTTCAACCGTGATTTGTACAGCCGTATGGGTAAAAGTTATGTTCGTCACGGAGCCATTTCACTGCTTTGGATATCGCCCATGCTGGCAATAAGCATCCCGTTCGTAGTTGTCTGCAACTTGTACCAATACAGCACGCGCACAAACACACGGAAAGTATATTTCTGCAGCAGCATGGCCATCCACTTCTCCGCCGCAACAAACAAGGCGGCGTGACAGGCACTACCTCCGGCTCAACTTCCGGTAAGCGCGCCTTGCAAACTGATAAAGCCAAGGGTGGCGCTGCAGGGCATCGGCAATTCGCCGCACCAGCGTAGCCCCCTTTTGCGAATTTGCAGACAGGCGACTCCCGACAGCCTGTGCGCCGCCCCCCTGATAAACTGCGGTTACGCCGCCAGGAATCACGCCGACCGAAGTGCTTGACTCCAACGCCCCCCAGAAAGGCTTGTCTCTGGTTTTCCGATAAACCACATTAATCCCCACATCCGGAATGACCAGATCGCGTAAAGCGCGACCCTGATCGGTTAGTTCAAACTGCTCGAGGGCTTTCTTGAGCGCAGGAAAGCTGCCACTGTAGCTTCGCAGGCTGTCAAAAATACTGTTGGCCCCATGAGGTCCGTCAAACCAGCAGGCCACCAGTTCGTAATCGTTGTAACCTGCCACATCAAAAAAGCAACGTCCGGTGTAAGTTATGTAGCCGTGGTCCACATAACCAACCGCGGGGAGTGAATGATAGATATGTCCACCCACTTTTGTGGCGTCGTGGATGATCTTGAAGCAGTTGAGCTGGTTGAGGATATGTTCGGTCGTACCAAAATTCATTACCAGGTCAAATTTTCGCTGCAACCCTGCGGGAAGAATCGTGTGATTGAGGTCGAGCACTGTGGTGCGGTACCCGTCGGCAATATCAAACGACTCGTAATGCATTCCCGCGGCCTCAAACAATTCGCCAATGAATGCTTCGTTTCGACCGCCCTTGACCGGGTCATACCCGGATCCATAAGCCAGGCGGTCGGCGAATTCGTTCATTTCGTCAAGTTTCAGCACACCGTGCCTACGAAGAAATCCCTTGATCTCCTCGGACGTAGCCGAATAAAGATTGGAAGATCCGATATCCAGAATGTTCAGGCCGCTACTACGCAGCAGTCCCAGTTCTTCCATTTTGCGCACGTACGAAAACGCGATACCCATCAGTTCCTCTGCTAAAAATGGCGTCAGTGAGCGCAGATTGAAGCGCAAAACGCTGCCTGTACGTACAAGCGCCGACTAAGCTTCAAATAATACCGCAAACCCCGCACTCCCCCCCAAGAACTACCCCTGCGCGGCAGGCGCCAATCCGCTTATAATTCGTAGCTAATCAAACTCGCATATTCTCAAACTAAAATGATCCAATCCATCAAAGGTTTCGTCCTCCGCCTGCTTGCCCGCCTCGGCTACCAGGTTGTCAAAGTGCCGCGCGGGGAAAGCATATGGGCCGCGATGGCGGAAAAACGTCCTCACAAACCGGACACCGCGGATGTAATCACCGCCTTACCGGACATCATTCGTTCACTCCAACCAGCAAACCAGCCCGCCCTCAAGGGATACCAGCTGGAAATGGCCACGTATGACCTGAAAACTGTCATGGGTGACTTGGAGCCGGAATTCTTCCCGTTTCTCGAGCGTTGTGGCCCATACACCATGACTTCCTGGCAGCGCCTCTACAATCTGCATGCGTCGGTTCGCTACATCCTCAGATCCAACACCCCGGGTGACTTTGTCGAGTGCGGCGTCTGGCGTGGTGGAAGCATGATGATGGTTGCCCTGACGCTGATGGCCTTGGGGCAAACTGATCGCCGCTTGGTGCTGTTCGATACCTTTGAAGGGCTGCCCAAGCCGGACGAAGCTCTTGATGTGGACGTATGGGGCAATCGCGGGATTGACGGTTGGCGCCCTCACCGGAAAACCGACGAAAGCAGCGACTGGGCCTATGCATCACTGGACGAAGTCCGCGCCAACATGGAGAGCACGGGTTACCCGATGGACAAGGTGTTTTTCGTCAAAGGCATGGTCGAAGACACCATACCTGCCAAGTCGCCGGACACTATAGCCATGCTTCGCCTTGATACCGACTGGTACAGCTCAACCAAACACGAACTTGATCACCTTTACCCGCGGCTTTCCCGTAACGGCATCCTCATCCTTGACGATTATGGGCACTTCAAAGGTGCGCGCCAAGCTACCGATGAATACTTCAAGACCCTGGATCCAGCCCCACTGCTGACTCGGGTCGATTACGCTGGCCGGGTCGCCATCAAGACGGCGCCCTAGTGGTAGGCCTCGGTTCCCGAGGCCCGTTTGCTTTCGAGTTCGCTACGCCACTTTTCCACAGCAGCGCGCTCATCAACGCTGATCGGTTGGGTCAAAAGCGTTTCGCACAGCCATAACGCCTCTTTCGGTGCAGCAGGCATGCGCATCGCATATGAAAGTACCTTCAGCATTAACTCTGCAATCGGCCGTCGACGCACCAAATCCATCAATTCCGCCAGTGATTCACCTGTCGGATCGCGCCGCAGCAAATGCTTGAGCAGCATGTCGATCTCTACCGGATCAACCGGCGATTCGTCCTTTTCATAAAGCGCTTCGAGAAAATCTCGATCCGCCTGCATACGGATAAACGCAGGGTTCCAGCGCAGCAGTCGCGCAGCCCATGCCGGACTGAGCCGAGGGCTCCATAAATTACCGCTTTCCCACAAAGCATTTACCGGCTGGGAAAAATAATTCAGCGTGTAAAACCAGCGGCACTGCTGCTGATCCAGAAATTCTTTATAGAAATCCACCCATTCCTCGCTCATTTCCTGCAACGATCCTGTATTGATGACCAGATCTACCGGGAGTTTCTGCAGTGCGGCGAAATGTGGCAACGGACAAAGAATGAACTGGTATTTTTCAAGTGTCTCCACCGGAACCGCTTCACCGGATGTAACGTAATAAACACTGTCTTTGCCAAACTCCTTGCGCAGGAATACATCGGAAAAAAACAGCGATTCAGGCATATCCAGAATCAGATAACAGCGTGGACGGGCGATCGGATTTTTCATCCAGGTTCGTGCCGGCGCGCCATAACCACCGCCGATCTCCAGAATGACTTTGGGGGCAATCGGTAAATGCGCCAGGCAGGTCAGAACTACTCGAGCCAGATAAAACAGAACATTGCTGATCAGCCGCCCATTGTGAATATAAGTCGTATCGGGGGCCGATTCGGCAATATCGGCAAACCCGTTCAGTTGCGCCGCAAACTGCGGAAAACTGATGGCCAATTCGCGTTCGTACAGTGCAGTAAACTTTCCTTCGTGGTGGATATTGCCCCGGTGTTCAAAGCCGATTTTGGACTGCGCGAACTGAAGCACATCGACGGGTGTTGCCAAAGTGATAATCGCAGCGCGCGTCCGTTGGGCATAGGCTTCCCACCGCACACCGTGAGTCGGCAAACCTTCGGTGCGCAAGGCACGGGTCGAGGTCAAGCGCGCTTTGGCTTCAGCGACAATATCGCTTCCTGCAGAGACCGCTTGAGCACCAAGTGCCACTTTATGTTTGGTTCGTTTCAGCCAGGCTGGAACTTTCATCGAAATGCAAACCTTTGCTTTTAGTCTTCAACCATCAAATAGGCTTCTGTTTTAGTAACAGCAACCGAGCATCCTAGAATATTGCCTGATATTGAAAAATTCCAAAAATATATTATAAAACAATGCATTAAGTAACTCCGGCGAACTCGGCTCAAACCCGGACATCACCCTCTTTGCCCACCACCCGCGTCTCCGGACACAACACGACAAACCGCCCGCCCTTGTTGAGATACTCTTGATTGGTCTCGATGATTTTTTGGGCATGGACCCAGGCCAGGATCACGGTGTAATCAGGCATGCGTTTACACAGCTCCGCCGTCGGCACGATCGGTATGCCATCACCAGAGGAGTATTTACCGACCTTCTGCGGATGGTCATCCACGATGTATTCGATCGCACCGGTCAGCCCCAGCTGGGCAATCAGCGTGGGGCCGCTGCGCGCCGCGCCGTAACCGGCGACGGTGGCCTTGTCCTGCCGCCACTTCTGCACCAGTGCTTCCGTCCGCCGGCACAACTGCTGCACCTTGCCGGCGAATTCGCGCAATGTTTCCAGTTTTTCCAGTCCGCGCCGGGTTTCCAGATCGAGCAGTTCGCGAACCGAATTCTGGACAGGCCGCTTGCCACCTTTCAGCTGCACCACACCGATCAGTGACCCGTGCTGGATGGGCGCACGTTCGATGTCAATCAGTTCCATTCCGTGCAGCCCGAGGAATTGCACCAGCGGCTTCACCGAGTGATGGCTCATGTGTTCGTGGAATATGGTTGCGATCAATACGCGGTCGATGATGTCGAGCAGGTATTGCGCCTCAAACACAAACACGCCGTCCGGCGCCAGCATGGTGCGTATGCTTTCCGCGACCTCCCCCATGTTATCGGCGTGCGCAAAGGCGTTGAACATGCAGACCACATGTGCGGGGCCATGCTGCTTTTTGATCTTCTCAGCCAGTGGCAGCGACATCAGTTCGGGTATTGTTTCAATGCCGGATTCAGTCGCCTGCCGTGCGACTTCAGTCGCCGGGTCGATGCCGAGCACGCGATAGCCGGCATCCTTGAACGGCCGAAGCAGCGAACCGTCGTTGCTGCCAATGTCAATCACCAGAGCCCCGGTCGGCGGTGTGTACGTTTCGCAAACCTTCGCCGCTACCTGCCGGAAATGCTCAGGCATGCCCTTGGCTTCCCCGGAAAAATAGGTGTAATTCTCCCAGAGGCTTTTGGAGTCGATGACATCAAGCTGGTGTACATGGCCACAGTCCGCGCACATGTATACATCGACCGGGTAGCGCGCGGCTTTTTTGCCGGTTGCGCTGTCAACCGTGTAGTTTTCCGACAGCGGGATGGGTTCAAGCTTGATCACCAGCTCGACATTCGGGGAATCACACAGGCGGCAGGTGGTCCTGTGGGTCACTTTGACGGTCACTGGTCAGCTCCCTTTTTTGAAAATATTGCGCAGCGTGTGCACCAACCCCGAATGCCTGCGGACAAACTGCGAGCCGCGCAATCCGGCTTTCAGTTTGTCGGTCGTAGATGCCGCGTAGGCCGAGCTCACCGACATCGGAATATCCCCCACCGAAGTGCTGGTTTCCAGTGTGCCGGCAAAAGCAAAATCCCGGGTCTTCCTGTAGATCACGGTAATCATGTAATTGGGTATTTTTACCGGCGCTTCCATGCTGAGTTTGGCCAGCGCCGGGTTCAGCGCCGCATAACGGCGCAACGACTGGTATAGATCGTCATCACCGGCCGGGCCGTCATACCAGACATCGGTGATTTCGTATTTATTGTACGCCGCGAGCTCGAAGAAAAACCGTCCCGCGTACATGTAATAGCCGTGGTCGGTATAACCGGAAGCCGGCAGTTGATGCACCATGTAACTGCCGACATGCGCCGCTTCGTGAGCCACCTTGAACGAGTTGTACTGGTTGAACACGTGCTCCGTGGTACCGATGTTCATGACCACGTCGTAGGCGCCGCGGTGTTGCGGTGGCAGGTCTTCGTGGTTCAGGTCAAAAACCTCTGTCTTGTATCCTTTGGCAATGTCCATCGACAAATAAGACATGCCGCAGCGTTCGATCAATTCCCCGGCAAATGATTCGTTGATTCCACCTTTGACAGGATCATAAGCAGAACCTCTGGCCAGACGGGCTGAAAACTCCTGCAGGGCGGCCGGACTCTCATCGCCGCCGAAAGCCGCCACGTAGTCGGCAATCTCGTGCGCCGTCGCCTGATACAGGTTGGAGCTCCCGATATCGAGCACCTTCAGCCCGCTGCGGTTCAATACATTTCTCTGTCTGAGCTGTTTCATCAGCCCCATGGTGATGCCCATCAGCAGTCCCCTATTTTTTCGTCGTGCGCCGTCCGCGCACCAGGTCCAACACTACGTCGTCGATTGTTTGCGGCTGCAATCCCGTCAACGCGCTCGTTTTCTGCATCCCGATGCCGCTGAAGCGGGGCTTGAACGGGATGTGTATGCCTTTTTTTTCTGAGGTCGTAGGCTCGATCAACCGCGGATCCACACCAGCGACCGCAGCAAGCTTGAGCGCAAGATCGACATAACTCACGTTTTCCTTGCCAGACAGATGCAGGTTGCCGGGTTGGCGTTTTTCGCCAATCGTCGCCAGTGCTTCGCCAACGAACTGCACCGACATCGGTGCAAAAATCAGATCTTCGAACGGCTGTACGACTTCACCGCGCTCCCATGCCGCGAACCAGCCGGGCAACGGTGACGTGTCCTGATCCATGATCTTGGTCAGGCGCACGATATTGAACCGCTGCTCCGCATTCAAGCGGCGCACATCGGCAAGTATCACCTGCTCCGCTTCGTCTTTCTGTTTGGCGTAGGCAATGCCCGGTGCATGGGGATCGTCTTCGTGCGGCCAGGGCCGCTCACCGCCGAACACCGAATTCGTTGAAATGAACGTTACAAACACTCCCTGCTCCAGCAGCGAAGCCACAAGGCGCGGAATCAGTTCGACATTGATGCGGTACGCCAGCGGATCTTTTTCACAGCGCTCATAATTGGTCGCTGCTGCCACGATATAGACGTAATCGATCCCGGCTGGTACGCGAAAGCGTTCATCGCTCTCGAAATCCAGATAGACCCGCTGCGCATCCAGAGTATCCCTGCGACGCGTACTGGCGAAAGCCGTGTGTCCACGGCGTTCGAGCGCGCGCATCAGGCCACCGCCAACCAGACTGTCCCCGCCGACAACAAGGTAACCCTGCTTCACTGTCATGACTTGCCCTTCAGATACTCTGCGACTTGAATCGAAACCTGTTTGATGTAATCGCGCGCTTCATCACCCCGGCCTTCGTTCGGCGCAAAAGGGGCCAACACCGTTTGATCGCGGTCAAAAGGTCCGTTGGTGACCTCATGAACGACCAGAAAATCGCTGCGGATCAGCAAGGTGTGGAAAGCGCTGTGAGACAACCGGTAGTAAAAAGAACGGCCGGAACCCGGCGGGCCCAGCTGAATGACATCGGACAACATCCCGTTGTTGTCAAACACGGCCACATCGACCTCGCCGTCAATGATGTGAAAAGACTCCGCCTTGCCGATATGGCGGTGCGGATGGATATAGCTGTCCGCGGAAATTGCAATCACCATTTCGTGCAAGGCATCGTCGTTGCTCTTGTGGGCGCAAATCCGCGCCCGCTTGCGCGGACTGATCTGCGCCTGCTGCTTCAGAAAAGCGATTTCCTCGCCACCCAGACGGACAATGGAATCTTCAGCGATAAAAACTTCGTTGTTGATTTTTCGCAGATTCATCATCAATCCGCCGCGTAGACCGAAACCGGGCTCAGAGCGAAAATCGAAAAAAATCTTCCGCCCCGATCAAGGAAGGGCTGGTTTTTCGCGCGCACCCTCTGTTCGCTTTCCGGACTCAGTGATAACAGGCAAAAATCGATCGCACGCTCGTCCAGATCCGCAGAGCCGCGGATCGCGAGGCGCGAACCCGGCATCAGCAATGCCCGCTTGTTTGGATTGTCGTCAATGACGCAATCAATCAGTTCTTCGAGCCCATACATGTTCACGAACTTTGCCGCGAGATGCCCTGCCCCGAAAATCGCGGCTTTTTTCCCTGAACGCCGCCAATTCCCGAGGAGCGATTTGAGACGGGCACGAACCTCCGGATAACGGCGTGCGAATTCCGCGCCGCTGGCGAGCAGCGCCTCATCGGCACGCTGACTGGGTGCATCGCTCTGCGCGTTTCTGACAATTCCGATCAACGAATCTTCAAGGGGGTACGGGTAGACAATGGTGTCATGCAGGTCCAGCTTCGCGTGGCGAATCAATACCGACAGCGTTGGGGCGCAGAGGTAGGTGATGTGCTCTTCCCAGATGAAACTGTAGTCGCAGGCGCGGACGAATTTTTCGCTGTCCGGCATTTCGAACAACAGGTAACCCCCGGGTTTGACCAAGGTCGCCACTGCGCGCAGGAATGCCACCGGATCATGCGCGTGCTCAAGCACGTGCCTGACCAGCAGCACATCAGCCAACCCATGATGTTCTGCGAGCCTATCGGCAGTTGCCGCATCCAACGCCCCCTGTATGGATTCGAGGCTTGCACAAGGATCGGTCAAGCCGAAATCCGTCGCCGGGTCATAGCGATAAGTATTGGCGTACCCCAGCCGGTTGAAACGGGCGAGCGTGGAGTCGTCCTTGTACGTCAATCCAACAATACGCGACGCGAATTCCAGCCCCGGTAATCGGCGTAGCCGCGCCACGAGATCATCAAGGTGTCCCTCGGGCTCGTTGTAAGTCAACCACTCAAAACGCGATTTCGCCATCGCCGGCGGCATTGGCTTGATCAGTTGGATCAGCGCACAACCTCCGCATTGTCCGACCATGAGCGGATGCCGGTCGGTAACCGGAGACCCTAGTGATTCGAAGCGGTTGCTGGGCGTTTGCGGCCCGAAATCGACAAGAACCTTGACGTCCCCGCCGCAACAAAGACAGGAATTTTGTGAGCTCACCGTTTATGCCTCACCGCCAAACCGGATCAGGCAGCGTCCGGCAAGACTGCCGTCGCGCATACGTTGGATCGCTGTATTGATCTCATCGACATCAAGCACTTCGGTAATCAATTCACGGAGCTTGATCCTGCCGGCCCCATACATGCCTTGATAACGCGGAATATCCTGCTCGGGCACAGCTTCTCCGCCATGCGATCCCGACAATCCCTTGCCGAAGTGCAGGGGCAGTGAATAAATATTGATATTATTGCCCTTGCGCGGAACGCCGACCAGCGTCACACGTCCTTGTGGTTTGGCAAGCTGATACCCCATTTCGATAATGGCCGGCTGCCCGGTATTGTCGATGAAGACGTCGACTCCGCCAGCGCCGACGATATCCGCTATGGCTTTTCGAGCGTCTTTCTTCCCGGAATTGATCAGATGGGTCGCACCCATCTCCTTGGCCAGTGCCAAGCGGTTGTCGTGCAGATCAACCGCGATCAATGGGTAGGCCGAAACCATCGCCGCGGCCTGAACGATATTCAGCCCAACCCCGCCGGCGCCGAACACGACGACCGATTCACCGATTTTCACTTTTGCGTTATTGACCACTACGCCAAAACCCGTGGTCACAGCACAACCGAACAGCGCAGCGACCTCCATGTCGCTGTCCGCCGGGATCGGCGTAACGCGGTTTTCGGCAACAATCGCGTATTCATTAAAGGTGGTCACCCATCCTGCATTAACGACTTTGCCGTCCCACTTGTACTTCGGCGGTACCGGTTCGATACCCAGACCTTTGCGCCAGTGCAACACGACCTTGTCACCCGCCTTCACATGACGCACCCCGGGCCCGGTCTCCACCACCGTGCCGGAACCTTCGTGCCCCAGCAAATGCGGCAGGAATTTATCCTCACCCTTGGCACCGTCAATCTCGCCAAGCTGCGATCCGCAAATGCCGCTGTAGTGGATCTTTACCAGCACCTGCCCCACATCCAGCGTCTGCGGCAATTCGATATCGGCAATGACCAGCGGCTTGCGCTGTTCAACCAGAATTGCCGCCTTCATTGTTTTCGGAATGGCCATTGCACGTTCACTCAAAATAGATAAATGAATGGTCACCGCTGTATCCGGTGTGCTTGAACCACCAGGCCCATTCTTCAGGGGTATTGAAGGCTTCACAGGTCACCTGCCAGTACAGCAGGTTGGCTTTCTCCACCTCGTTGCGGTACGACTCGACGCAAATATATTTGTTCTTCTTGCCGACACGCTCTATTTCGCGGAGTGCCTGGTCCAGGTCATAGCAGTGCAGGTTATGTAATGTATTCAGCGAATACACGAGGTCAAAATGCTGATCCGGCCAGGGAAGCGTGGTCGCATTTCCCACGGTCAACCGGTCGCGCACCTCTTCCTTGGAATTGTCGATGGCGTATTGCGACACGTCGATGCCATACACCTCCACCCCCGGCACCACCAGCGTGAAGTCATACAGCAGAAAGCCCTTGCCGCAGCCGACATCCAGAATCCTGTCGCCCGGTTTGATACCGTAGTGATCGGCCATGGCCTTGGCCACTTTCTCCCAGCGGCCGGGCATGTATTTGTAACCGCCGTAGTTGATACGGCGGTCGCCGTCCCAGTAATCAAAATCCCATTTTTTTGCACGCTCGGCAGCAAGCGCCTTGGGGAAATCTGGATCATTCACCCGCGCCAGATAGTCGCGCTTGGTGCTTTTGTGAACCACGGAAAGAAAATCGATATAGGCCATGATGTGGGATAGTGAATGTTATAAATCAGAACGTAAAGACTTTGGACTCTAGCCGCGAATTCGCGAAAAAAGGGATGTTGCCTTTTTGAGCTGCCCGCGCTTGCGCGCGACCGGGTCGGTCCCCGGATCAGCGAAAAGACGGCGCTTTGCAGCCTCGGGCAGAAATTCGTTCAGGATGATGCAGCACCACTTGATCTGGAACACTGGAAACAGGATGTGCGCACGCTGCGCGAGATCGGCGGGCTGCCGGGCATAAGCGGTTACGGTTTTTACGAAATGCTCCAAATGTGCGATGTCGACTGGAATGGCCGGGTGGGAGAAAAAATCACCGATCAGTTTTGCCGGGTCGTCCCAGCCGGCATACTCAAAATCAATAAAGCAAATTCCTCGGTCACGTGTTGCCAGCGCGTTATGAAACCCGAAGTCCGAGGGCGAAATGCAGCGCTCGACCAATACCGCATCCGGATCAATCCCTGCCGCCGCGGCTTCCTTCAGGATCACGGATTTCAGCTGGATCCACCGCGCCTTGAGCGTGGCGGAAAATTCACGGGCCTCCCGGTCAACGGGTTCGTCACCGGCGATCCGGTCAAGCCGATCGATACGCCCGTCCACCATCGAGAAATGTGCAGCGATACTGAAACAAGCCTCGGAGGCATCAGGCAGGTTCCGGCCTTCCGTATGGGTGGCAGACTGATTGAGCCGGGCGATGAATCCCGCAGCCTGGTCCACACAATCCTCGTTAATTTCCGCCACCGAAAGCTTGCGTCCGTCGATGAATTCATAAATGCCGATGCCCTGCAACCGATCGCAGGCCACCGGCTTCGGCACACAGGCGATGTCCGCCTTCGCCGCACAACTCAAAAACGAAAATTCGGAATCAAGCCGGTCCCGGGTATCCGAGGGATGGCGAAAATAAACCTTGGCTGCGTAACGGCGCCCGCCGGCGGTGACGGCAAAAACGCGATTGTTGCCGCTGGCTGCGAACGGGACGACATCGGGTAATGGCGCCACCGGCAACTGCAGCAGCGCTGCGATTGCCGCACCGAGATCCTCAGGTTGCATGGGTCTGAAAATGCTTCTGGATATCCACCCACGCCGTCATCCGGCAAACACCGGGGGTTCCGGAATGATGGCCCTCCGGGTCAAACAGCAGCTTTTCGGTTCCGGTCGGGAAACGGTCGGCCAGAAGAATCTCGGGAAGGTCATCGATGAACCAGCGGCACCCGGTTGCACCGATGCGGCTCCACTTCGCTTCCTTGGTCAGCTCAAAGAACACCTGTTCCGGTGCAATCAAGGGGCCTTGTTCGTCAACAAGGTGCGTGTCGATCCAGCCGCGGGCCGCCTGGTGCAGATCATATTTCGGTCCGATGAAGGGATGCAGGGTCTTGTGGCTGACTATGCACAGGGGCACACCAGACCCGCGTGCCCAGCGGAAAAAGTCGATGACGCCGGGGTAGGCCTCGGCTTCTTCCATCCGGGCACCGTAGACATAACCCTGCATTTCAGTCCATACCGCTTCCCGGCCGATCACGCGCAGATGATCTCGCACCGCCACCTTGTTTTGCGGTGTGGTGACCGGCACTACGTCCTGCTCGCGGGCGACCTTGTGGAAAAGAGTGTCGTAACTGACGATCGTGTTGTCGAAATCGATGCCGATCCGCATGAACTCAGGCCGCGCGGCGTGACTTCAGGCAGGCGGCGACCACATCAGCAATGTTTTCCGCGGTCAGGCCGAATTTTTTGCGGGCATATTGGGTCGATCCGATTTCGTGCATGAATGCATCGTCTGTGCCGAAACTGAGCAGCTTTCCGCGCGGGTTATCCAGCGTTGCAAGCCATTCCGCCACTGCACTGCCGAGGCCACCAATCTTGCTGTGTTCTTCGACGGCGGCGACAACCGGGTAAGCCGCAAAGATTTCTGCAAGGCGGGCGCCATCGAGCGGCTTTACGGTATGGAAACTTTCAACACGCGCGGAAATACCCTGCGCGTCCAGCAACTTGGCTGCATCCAGGGCGATTGCGGTCAACACGCCGGTGCCGATCAGGCAGACATCCTTGCCTTGACGCACCGTAATGCCTTTGCCGATCACCAACTCAGGTTCGCCAGCATGGATATTGGGCTCACCTTTTTTGCCGATCCGGATGTACACCGGCCCGTCCTGTTTCAGTGCAGCACGCAATGCCGCACGCAATTCCGGTACATCACCCGGCGCCATCACCGTCATTTCCGGCAAGGCGCGGAGGATCGCCAGATCTTCGCAGGAGTGGTGTGTGGGACCGAGTTCGGCATACGACAGTCCGGAACCGGTTCCGACAATGATCACAGGCGCCTTGTGGTAGCAGGCGTCGACGCGGATCTGTTCGAAGCAGCGCGTCGTGGTGAACGGCGTGATGGTATAGATTACCGGCCGCAGGCCGCACAGCGCCATGCCGGCGGCGACACTCATCATATTGGCTTCGGCAACGCCACAGTTGAAAAAACGGCCTTCGGCCTTGTCCTTGTATTTGTCGAACAGCTTGTTGCCGATATCTCCGGACAGCAGTACGACACGCGGGTCAACCGAGCCCAGTTTGGTGATTTCGTCTGCGAACGCGTTTCTCATTTCGCCACCTCCGAATACGGTTTTGTTAACGAACCGACTTCGTGTCGGTGGCCGGCGGCAATTCGCCTGACCGTCGATCCCCTGAAGGGGCCCCTCGCCGGGTAGCTCATACCGCCACTCCCAGTTCTTTCTTGGAGGCGATAACCTCCTCTGCGGTTGGAATCCGGTAATGCCAGTTGTTATCGTCTTCCATGAACGACACACCCTTGCCCTTGACCGTATGCGCAATGATCGCCACCGGCTTGCCGCTGCCATCAGGTACATTGGACAACAGCTTCACCAGCGCCGCCATGTCATGCCCGTCGACTTCGTAAGCGCTCCAGCCGAACGCGCGCCATTTGTCCGCCAGCGGATTGAGTGCGAGGACTTCCTCGCTGCGGCCCGTCGCCTGCCATTTGTTGAAATCGATGATCGCAACCAGCCGCTCGACTTTCTGCGACGCCGCCAGCATGGCGGCCTCCCAGATCGAACCTTCGTTGCATTCGCCATCAGAGAGCAGCGCGACGACGTTGTAATTCTGCTTCTGGATGCGCGCCGACAAAGCCATGCCCAGGCCCATCGGCATGCCGTGGCCCAGCGATCCGGTGGCCGCTTCAATGCCCGGCAGATGCGACGGTGTCGGCGGATGCTCGGCAAAAATGCCGCCATCCTCGCCATAGGTCTCCAACATTTTTTCCGGATAAAAACCCTTGATGGCCAGCACCTGGAACAGCGCCGCGGCGCCATGCCCCTTGCTCAAAATAAAGCGGTCGCGGTTCGGATCCCGGGGATTTTTGGGATCAATGCGCAGCGTCGCGAAATAGGCTGCGACCAGTATGTCAGTGCACGACAGGCAAGAGCCCAGATGCGGTGTCGAGGTCTTGTGCGCATTCTCGATGATGCGGGCGCGAATTTCGCTGGCCAGTTTTTGCAGTTCTTCGAGCTTCACACGGATTCCAATTTTATGAATTAAAACAATAACTTATGCCATCATGGCTTGTGTATGTAATCGTAGGGCAACTGCTTCAAATCATCGAAATTACGTTTGGCCCAGACAATGCAATCGTCCAGTCCGGCATCCAGTGACACGCGGTCCTGCCAGCCCAGCGTCTCGCGCAGCTTCGTGCTGTCGAGCATGTAGGCCGCATCCTTGCCCATGCGCTCGCCGACTACCTCGACATGGTCTTCAAACTTCACGCCGAGTTTGAGGCAGATACGTTCGACCAGCTCACGGATGGTGACAATTTCATTGGTGGAGATGTGATAGGTCTCGCCCGACGGGGCATTCTTCGCAATACGCCAGGTCGCATCCGACACGTCTTTCATGTGGATGAACGAACGCCGCGAGTGACCGCCGCCATGCAATTGCAGCTTGCGGCCGAGCATGATGAACAGGATGGTTCGCGGAATGATGCGATAGAGCTGCTGGCCGGGGCCGTAAACGTTCGCCGCACGCGTAAACACCACCGGAAACTTGTAGGCATCAAAGTAGGTGCGCAAGCTCATGTCGCCCGCAGCCCGTGAAACCGCGTACGGCGTGCTCGGGTTGAACGGCGTGTTTTCGCGGATGAAGCCGTCCGTGCTGCCGTACACTTCCGGCGTGGTGACATGCACGTATTTTTCGAGAAAATCACACTGGCGCAGCTGGTCGTGCAGCCGCACCGCCGACACCACATTGGTCATGAACCAGTGGTCAGGATTTTTCCAGCTTTCGCCAACCATGCTCTGTGCGGCGAAATTGACAACATAGCCCGGCTTTTCCGCCCTCACCAGCGTCATCAGCTTGTCGAGATCGTGGTTGAGGTCGCACTGCACGAAGTGGAAACCGGCGTCCTTGCCCGACCAGCGGTAGGGCAGGAAGGCTTTGTGTGACTCCTGCGAGCGGCTGGTCCCGATGGTTTCCACACCCTGCTGCAGCAGGTAGTCGACGAAACTCGCACCGGAGAATGAATTGCTGCCGATGACCAGGCATTTTGTCGTATTTGCCATGCTTAATTCTGTCCCGGACGGTTTTTGTAAAGCCACTGCATGATCATGTGGCCGACGATCAATTGCATGTCTTCGGCGATCTGCATGTCGTCAACGGCAAAATGGATCGGCACGTCAGACATCGCCTTCGCCTTGCCGCCGGTATAACCGAGGATCGCGTAACTGCGAACCTGCATGGATTTGGCCTGCTCCAGAACCTTGAGAATGTTGGGCGAGTTGCCGCTACCCGACAGCACGATCAGCACGTCGCCTGCGCGGGCCTGCACCGCGAGTTGCAGCGAATAAATCTGGTCGTAACCTTCGTCGTTCGCGAGACAGGTCAGTACCGCAGTGTTGGCCGGAAGCGCATGCACTCGTAGCCCCGAGCCGAGCGTCCTGGAAATGCCGTAGAGAAAGTCATTGGCCAGATGCACCGCGTTGCCGGCACTGCCGCCATTGCCGCAGATGAACACCTGGTTTCCGCTTTTCCAGCAGCGCAGCAGTTCTTCGCCCAGCGCAGCAACCGGCGACCAATCGTATGTGCCCAACACCTGCTGCAGCCGCTGGGCGTAGTCGGCACAAAATGCCGCCATCTGCGGCTGCGAGGATGTCACTTGAGAACCTCTTTTTCCATCCATTTCAGGTTGTAGTGGCACTCGTCATCCTTGAGTTCACCCGATTTGTACTTCTGGATGATCTCGCCGATCGCGTCATCAACTGTTTTCTTCGGACGGAAACCGGTGGCCAGCAGCCTGTCGGAATTGACACGGTAGGAACGAGGATCGTTGGACTCGGTCACCACGATTTCCGCTTCCACCTGACGGGTTACACGCTCGGCAATGTCGAGAATCGAAATGTTCTCGAAGCCGACGTTGTACACCCCGGTGTGCTGGGGATTGTCGAGCAGGAACAGATAGGCGTCGGTGATATCGTCGATATGCACGTTGGGGCGCGTCTGCTTGCCGCCAAACACGGTGATTTTCCGCTTGGTCAGCGCCTGCATCGTCAGCATGTTGACCGACACGTCCAGCCGCATGCGCGGCGAATAACCGCACAGCGTCGCCGGACGCAGGATCTGCACCACCATTTCATCCTTGTATGACAGCACCACGCGCTCGCCAACCATCTTGGTCTTGTTGTATTCGGAAATCGGCTTCAGTTCGAGATCTTCGGTGACCTGTTCTTCGTCCTTGATGCCATAAACGCTGCCCGAGGAGGCGTAAACAAAGCGCTTGATGCCCATGCGTGCCGCCTTGTCCGCGAGCTGCATCGTCGCCAGCGCACTGACCTCCCAGGTCAGCTTGGGATCGAGGTCACCACAGGGATCGTTGGCAATCGACGACAGGTGAATGATCGCGTCAACGCCATCGAGGTTGATTTCCTCGATGTTGCGCACATCGCCTCTGGTCACCGTCAGCTTGGGGTGAGGCTTCAGGTGGTTGCCGAACCACATGATGTCGAAAGCGACCACTTCATGGCCGGCGGCCAACAACTTGGGGACGAGGACGGTGCCTTTATAACCGCAGGCGCCTGTTACGAAAATTTTCATGCTGATTTATTCCGGTGTATTAAACAGACATGCCTTGTGCTTGTTCCGTTGCCACGTGCGGAACTTGGGATTTTCATCGCAAGCGCCTACCCGAACCGGCGCCTGGATCTAGATGGACTCCAGGCTGGCAATGTTGCCGTGCTCAAGATGTATGATTTTATTACAATTCTGGCGAATCAATTGTTCGTCATGGGAGGCCAGAAACAGAATCCGGGCCTGGTCCAGCATGGCGCGGAGGCGGGTCTGCGCCTTGCGTGAAAAATCCGCATCGCCGACGCTCATCCACTCGTCCATCAACACGATGTCCGCAGGGATACTGGTCGAAATTGCAAACGCCAGACGCATCGACATGCCGCTGGAATAAGCACGCATCGGCATGTGAATATAGTCACCCAGCTCTGCAAACTCGCAGATCTCCTCAACAAGAGGTTCAATCTGGCGGCGGCGCAATCCCATGATGATGGCACGCAGAAAAATATTTTCGTAACCGGTTGATTCGGTATCCATGCCCAACGTGATGCTGAGCATCGTGGCGAGCCTGCCGGTCACATCAATTGTGCCGCTCACCGGCTCATAGGCGCCGGCAATGGCGCGCAGCAACGTGGATTTGCCCGATCCGTTATGGCCGACGATACCAACGCGGTCACCTTCCTTGAAATCAAAGCTGACGCTGTTCAAGGCACGGATCACTACCCGGTCAGCAGCATCACGCGCCAGCAACCCGCCTGTTGCAGCACGAAAAAAGGTGTTTTTCAACGACCGGCTGCGCCCCCAGTACATCGGGAACTCGACGACCAAATCCCTGGCAGTAACTCTGGCCATGATCAAACCCAGTACGCGATGCGCGCGCGGAACCGGCTGAACACGATGATCATCATCGTGTAACCGGCAACGGTGATGCCTGCCACCACCGCCCAAGTGAAGCTGCTTGCTCCGCCAGAAACCATGGGGGCACGAATGATTTCGATGAAGTGATAAAGAGGATTGATTTGCGCAGCCCAGACATATTTACCAAGCATTTCCGCTTTCCACATCACCGGCGTCAGAAAAAAAGCAATCTGCACGACACTGGCCACAATCAGCGGAATATCGCGAAAGCGGGCACAAAACAAACCAACCAATATGCCGAACCAGAGTGCGTTTATCGCAATCAGAAATAGACCCAAGGGCATTTGCAGCAAATGCCAGCCTGCATCAATCGGATAAAACACGTAGATCAGTACAATGATCAGCATGTTGTGCGCAAAGATGAGAATGTTTTTCCAGATCGCCCGCAGAATATGCACCGACAGCGGCAATTTGATCTGCTTGATGAATCCTTCCGCATTGATGAAGGCGTTGCTGCAGTCGTTGATGAGGTTGGCCATCAACATCCAGACCACGAAGCTGATGGCCAGATAGGGAAAATAGGTGCCCAAATCCTGCCCAAACAGCTTGCCGTACAGCGGCCCCATGCCCGCAACCATCAGCCCCGTGCTGATGGTCAGCCAGAAAGGCCCCATCACCGAACGGCGATAGCGCTGACGGATCTCCTGCCAGCCAAGCATTAACCAGATGTGAACGCCGGCGACGCCGTCTTTCAGGTCTTTGAGGGCAAGAGCGAGATTACTCGGACGCGGGATTTGCAAGAGGGGAATATGAAAAAATCAATATTTTCATAAGTTTACTATACTGACCGCAGGCGTGCCAGCGATCAACCCGAACCGCGCAAGCCGGCAAGTGCGCGTTTCAGGAAAAAACGCATCATGCTGCTGCCATGCCAGGACATGTACCGGAGGTTGCGATGGCTTGTGCGGCGGGCATCGTGCACGACACATACCGCAGGCTGCACCACGGGTTTCAATCCCTTGCGCTTCAAGCGCCAGCAAAGATCGACATCCTCGTAATACAGAAAAAAATCTTCATCAAATCCTTTGCTGTCTCGGAATACCCCTGAGCGGAACAGCATGAACATGCCGGCGACCCAATCCGGATAAAGCAATTCACTGCCAATCGGGTAATCCGGGCCGCGTTTTCCGAATATCGCCTTGGCCAATATGCCGATCGGCGTCGGAAACCGGCGGGCACTGTCCTCAATGCCGCCCATCGGGCTGACAATCAACGGAGCTGCCACACCGACGGAGGGATCCGCCAGCAGATCGATCAGCGGGGGAAAAGGATTCGTATCCATCCGGATATCCGGATTGAGAACGCAAAAATGTTCGCCGCATGCAACGTGAAAGGCCGCGTTATGATTGGCGCCGAATCCCTGCCGTTCCGGATTGGTCACAATCCGCACCGGAAATGAATAGGCGCCGGGGTCAAACAACAGGGGCTCCGGCATATTCAGGGTAACGATGACTTCCAGCGGCATGTTGCAACGGGTTGCGATATCTTCGAGCAGCACAGCAACCAGCGCACCCTGCAAATGGCTGACGATTGAAACACTTACGAGAGGCCGTTGATTCATGATGGGCTATTGTCCCTGCATTCGGTTATCCGCACCAGACCGGGCGTGTTGCGATACAGAACAGATCGACGGTGACAAAACGTCATGACGAGCGCTGCCTCGATCTTGATTACCGGCGCCACTGGATTTGTCGGCAAGGCGCTGGTTACAACTCTGGAAGGTCGTCCGTTGAAACGCGCATTGCGCCGCGCGCACGCCGAACCGCTGTCGACCGACGTTATTGTCGGCGATATCGGTCCCGGAACGGACTGGCGTGATGCGCTGAAGGGGGTGGACCGCGTGGTTCATCTGGCAGCCCGCACCCATGTGATTGATGAACAGGATACCGACCCGCTCACGCGTTATCGGGAAATCAACGTACTGGGCACGTCAAGACTGGCAGAACAGGCGGCGGCGGCGGGCGTGCGGCGGTTCATTTTTCTGAGTTCGATCAAGGTGAATGGCGAAACGACTGCAGATCATCCGTTCACCGAAACCGATGCGCCCGGCCCCATTGATGCCTACGGCATCAGCAAATGCGAAGCCGAGGTCAACCTGCGCACCATCGCTGCAAAAACCGGAATGGAAACCGTAATTCTGCGTCCACCGCTGGTCTATGGTCCAGGTGTCAAGGGCAATCTCCTGCGGTTGCTGCAACTGATCGAACGCGGCATTCCACTGCCGCTGGGTTCGATCAATAACCGACGCAGTCTGATCGGGGTCACCAACCTCGCCGATGCCATCGTCGCCTGCATTGATTTGACTGCTGCTGCGGGTCAAACCTACCTCGTCAGCGATGGCGAAGATGTATCAACGTCGGAACTTGTAACCAGCCTTGCCCGCGCCTTGGGCAAATCCTCGTGTCTGCTGCCTTGCCCGGCGGCATTGCTCAATCTTGGCGCGACACTGTTCGGCAAACGTGCGGAAATGCTCCGCCTGACCGGCTCCTTGCAGGTTGACAGCAGCCGCATTCGTCGCGAGCTCGATTGGCGCCCACGATGCTCACTGGATCAAGGACTTAACGCGACTGCGCAGTGGTATCATCAGGGCCAAAATAAGGGTACACCCTGATCCGGGCACACCGTGTGGCCAGCCATTTCCGTTCCCCTCATCTCCTTTCTTGTCGCCACACTTGCGGTGGGCTGGCTTGCGCGTACGCGTATCGCGCATCTGGCAATCGATGAGCCCAACGCGCGCTCCCTGCATACCATACCCGTGCCCCGTACCGGCGGCATCGGCCTCCTGCTCGGCATTGCCGCGGGCCTTGTGGTGGCGAAGGTCGATTTGCCTCAATCCGTCTGGCTTGCCGCTGTAACGGTGATTGTCATCTCCCTGATCGACGATCTACGGGGCCTGTCTGCGGGTCTACGTTTTGCCGCACATCTTTTTGCCGCAGCACTGACAGTCGTAGCGTTGCTTGGCAGTGAAACTCCAATGCTGTTGCTGGCGGGAGCGATTTTCGCTATCGCCTGGATGTGCAATCTCTACAATTTCATGGACGGGTCCGACGGACTCGCCGGAGGCATGGCGGTGTCGGGGTTTCTCGCCTATGCCGCCGCCGCCTGGCTTGCGGGTAACACGCAGTTTGCGCTGCTGAATATGTGCATTGCAGCTGCAGCTGCGGGCTTTCTGGTGCACAACTTTCATCCCGCACGGATTTTCCTCGGCGATGCAGGGTCGGTGCCGCTTGGCTTTCTGGCAGCAACGGCCGGCCTGATCGGCTGGCAGCAACATGACTGGCCGTTGTGGTACCCACCACTGGTTTTCTCGCCATTCATCGTCGATGCCACGGTAACGCTTGCAAGACGCCTTCTGGGCGGCGCCCGCATCTGGGAGGCACATCGCGACCATTATTATCAACGTCTCGTGCAAATTGGACTCGGGCATCGCGGCACCGCTCTGGCCGAATACGCAGTAATGGCAGCCAGCGCAGTAACAGCGCTGGTTGCAATAAAAATGGAAACCGCCGTCCAGTACCTGATGCTCGGATTGACGGGGCTGTTTTATGTCGCCGTCATTGTCACCATCGAATACAAATGGCAAGCGAGGCTGAACCGCCATGCCTAACGATATTCGCTCACTGCTCGCAGTCCTTCACGATCTCGTCGCTGTCGCAGGTGCGTGGCTGATCGCATTCTGGCTACGCTTCAATCTGGACATTCCTGAGGCATACAGCGAACAAGCCCTGGCCTCGGTAACCTGGGTAGTCCCGCTCTACGGCGCGATCTTCTATGGCGCTGGTCTGTATCGCGGCATCTGGCGCTACGCAAGCCTTCCAGACCTGCAACGCATAATTTTCGCGGTAGGAGGCGCCGCTCTGGCGGTACCCGCCATGTTGTTCATGCTGCAGTTGGCGGTGCCGCGCTCCGTTCTGGTCATGAGCCCGATATTACTTGTGGTCATCATGGGGGGCAGCCGGCTGGCCTACCGTGGCTGGAAAGAGCGACGCCTCGGACTGGCCCCGGCGATTGGCCGTGAACCGGTGGTTGTTCTTGGTGCAGCCGAGGCCGCTGCAAGTCTGGTCAAGGATCTGGCCCGAAGCCCCCAATGGGAAGTAATCGGGATATTCGATGATGATCGCGCCCTCCATCGGCGACAAATCCATGGTGTGATGGTCTACGGTGCCATCAGCGATCTGTCGGCCATACAGGCAAAGCTGAGAGCGCAACGGGCAATCATCGCGATGCCTGAGGCCGACCACGGTGCGCGCCGCAAAGCCGTCGAAGCCGCTCGCGCCGCAGGACTTCAGGTGATGACCGTGCCTTCTTTTGACGATCTGGTCAGTGGCCGCGTCACGGTTTCACAAATCCGCAACGTCGAACTCGATGACCTTCTGGGGCGCGACCCCGTCAAGTTGGATACCTCAGGTCTGCGTGAATGGCTGGGCAATCGCGTCGTCCTGGTGTCGGGAGCCGGCGGCTCCATCGGCAGCGAACTTTGCCGACAAATCGCACGCTACCAGCCGCAACGAATTGTTCTTCTTGAAAACAGCGAATATTCGCTCTACAGCATTGAGCAGGAATTCCTCCTGCACTTTCCCGATGTGGCGATCAGTCCAGTCATCGGTGACGTCAAGGACTCCGACCGCATGAACCAGCTGTTGGCCGCACTTCGTCCATCGGTCATTTTTCACGCCGCAGCCTACAAGCATGTACCGTTGATGGAAAACAACAATGCCTGGCAGGCTGTTCGCAACAATGTGCTTGGCACCCGCATCATGGCCGAAGCAGCAATTGCCAACGACATCGAGAAGTTCGTATTGATCTCCACAGACAAGGCGGTCAATCCAACCAACGTCATGGGTGCAACCAAGCGCATGGCAGAACTGCTTTGCCAAGCCTTGCAAGGCGTCGGAATCACCCGATTTGTCGTCGTCCGTTTTGGCAATGTGCTGGGGTCCACGGGCAGCGTCATCCCGCGTTTCCGCGAGCAGATCGCGGCCGGCGGTCCGGTCACAGTAACGCACCCGGAAATAACACGTTACTTCATGTCGATTCCGGAGGCGGTACAACTGGTCATGCAGGCCGGGCTGATGAGCGGCGGTGGAGAAATCGTTGTGCTCGACATGGGCGAGCCGGTGAAAATTGCCGATCTCGCCCGGGACATGATCCGCCTCTCCGGCTTCAGCGAAAACGATATTCGAATCACCTACACAGGACTGCGGCCCGGAGAAAAGCTTTTCGAGGAAGTCCTCGCCGCCGATGAAAACTCGCTGCCCACTCCACATCCAAAACTGCGCATCGCAAAAGCGCGTCCCGCACCACCGGACTTTCTGCAGGAAATGACATCATGGCTTGCGCGTTCATCAATGTCGGATGACGCCGTCGTGCGCGCAGAGTTGGCGCAGTGGGTTCCGGAATACCAGCCACGATGAACGCCGCTTTGCAGCTTCAGCGAGGTACGCAGATGGCCGGACGGATCGGCGGCTGGAGCACCGTCGCCATAGGAGCGTCCATTCCCATATCCGTCGCCGCTGATAATGCGCTTCTGGCCATCATGCTGCTGGCGTGGATTGCCGGCAGGCAATTCCGGGACAAACTTCAACTGGCCTTGTCCCACCCGGTGTACCGGGCAGCGCTGGCGCTGTTTGCAGTGCTCGTTGCGGGCTGCTTCTACGGTTCATCGAATCCGGCAGATACAAAGTCTTATCTGCTGAAGTATCTCGATCTCGCGCTAATTCCGCTGCTGGCATGGGCTTTCCTATGTGCCCATCGCCGAGCACTGGGTTTACGCGTTCTTGCAACAGGTCTTGCGGTGGTACTGATAATGTCATGTGCAATGAAAGCAGGACTGCTGCCCCAAAATCCATGGATGCACGGCACAGCGGATTCACCTGTTGTATTCAAACTGCGATTGACGCAGAACATTCTGATGGCGTTTGCGGCCTTCCTGTTTGCGTGGCTGCATTGCTCTGCCAGAACCCGAAAAATGAAAGCCGCGTGGGCAGGGCTTTGCGCACTGGCCATTCTCAACATCACCATGATGGTGGAAGGCGTTACCGGGTATATCCTGCTGATAACACTTCTGCTGCTGTTTGGCTGGCAGCGGGGAAAGGTGCGCGGGATTGGAATCGCAATCCTGTCGGCATGTATCACACTGGCCCTTCTGGCAATCGTTCCTGGACCCATGCAATCCAGGCTAAAAGCAGTGATGTTCGAGATACAGACGGAAGGGGCCGATCGGCCGGCAACAACTTCGACCGGCTTTCGGCTGGAGTTTTACCGCAATACGCTGGAATTGATCAAAAAACATCCTGTTGCCGGCACGGGTACCGGAAGCTTTCCTTCAGCCTATGCTCAACTGGTCAAAGGAAGCGGTCAGAATCTTTCGCGCAATCCGCACAACGAATTCATGCTCATTACAGTGCAAACCGGCATTTTCGGCCTGGGTGCATTGCTGTGGCTGCTCTGGCAACAATGGCGATGCGCACCGTTGTTGCCAACTCCGATGGAACGCGGCCTTGCGCAGGGACTGGTTGTGACGATGGTTGTCATCAGCATGCTTAATTCAGCCTTGCTCGACCATACCGAGGGCTTGCTTTACGCCTGGCTCACTGCCCTGCTTTATGCAGGCCTGCCTCCCACAAAAATGCCTGATCCCGCCTCATGAAAACCTCCGCCATCATCATCACCAAAAACGCCGAATCGATGATCCGGCGCTGCGTTGAATCTGTGGCATGGACCGACGAAGTCATCGTTGTTGACTCCGGCAGCACCGACCGCACCGAGGACATCTGTCTGGAACTCGGCGTGCGCTTCTACCGCACGCCCGACTTCCCCGGCCATGGTCCGCAGAAAAACCGTGCGCTGGACAAGGCGCAGGGCGAATGGATTGTTTCCCTCGACTCGGACGAATGGATGGAGCCCGGGCTGCAGGCCGAACTGGAAAAAACCATCGCCGATCCGCGTGGCCATGCGGCGTTTGCGATTCCGCGGCGCTCCAGTTTCTGCGGCCGGCCGATGAAACACTCAGGCTGGTGGCCGGATTACGTGGTGCGGCTGTTCCGGCGCGATGCGTCGCGCTTTTCGGAAGACCACACCCATGATCGCCTGATCATCAACGGCACAACTGGCAAGCTGCGCCAGCCGATCATGCACGAAGCCATTACTGACCTCGACCAGATGATCGGCAAGATGAATCTCTACTCCACATCGTCATCGCGCATGTTCCACAAGCATGGCCGCCGCGCGTCAATCTGGACTGCGCTGCTGCATGGCAGCTGGGCGTTTTTCCGGACGTATTTCCTGCGCCTCGGTTTTCTCGATGGGCGGGAGGGCTTCATGCTGGCAGTCGCCAACGGCGAGGGTTCGTATTACCGCTACCTGAAACTGATGCTGCTCTGTGACAGGAAGCCGTGACCACCGCTGCCGTCATCACCACCACCTACAACCGTCCGGACGCACTGCGCGCGGTGCTGGAAGGCCTGTTGCACCAGGATTGCCGGGGCTTCGAAGTGCTGGTCGCCGACGACGGTTCGACTGACGATACGCGGCAACTGGTCCAACAGTATGCGCAGCGTGCGGATTTCGCGCTGCGCCATGTCTGGCAGGAAGATCTGGGATTCCGCCCGGGCGCAGCGCGCAATCGTGCGCTTGCAGCAACCCATGCTGAATATGTGATCTTCATCGATGGCGACTGCGTACCGCCGCCGGATTTTGTGTGCCGTCACCTGACACTGGCCGAACCGGGCTACTTTCTCGGCGGCAACCGGGTATTGTTAACAGAGACTTTTACGCGTCGCGCACTGGCTGAACAACTGCCGCTGCACAGCTGGGGCAATGCAGCCTGGCTGCTGGCATGGCTGCGCCGCGATATCAATCGCCTGCTGCCGCTGTTGAGATTGCCGGATGGCGCATTCCGCCGCAGTCACCCCGATCAGTGGGAAGGCATCAAGTCCTGCAATCTCTCCGCATGGCGCAGCGATCTGCAGCGCGTCAACGGCTTTGATGAAGCCTATTCCGGCTGGGGTCTCGAAGATTCGGATCTGGTGATCCGGCTGATCAATGCCGGCGTCAAACACAAAAGCGCACGCTTCGCGACACCGCTGTTTCATCTGTGGCATCGCGAAAGCGACCGCAGCCAGCTGCCCGAGAACCAGCAGCGGCTGGACGCGCTGCTCGCATCACCGCGAACCGAAGCATCCCGGGGTCTGAACCAGTATTCATGACAGCCACAGCGGACGCACCGCCCGGACGAATACTGGTCGTCGTCACCCGCCGCATCGGCGACGTGTTGCTGGCCACGCCGCTGATTCGCTCACTGAAGCAGGCATGGCCGCAGTCGCGTATTGAAGCGCTGGTATTCGAGGGCACGCAGGGTGTGCTGGCCGGCAATCCCGATGTGGCGGCCGTACACACCGTCGCCGAACGGCCCAGGTTGTCGCAACACCTCGGTCTGCTGGCGCAACTGTTCCGCAAATATGATCTCGCGCTGTCATTGGTACCCAGCGACCGCCCGACGCTTTATGCGTGGATCGCCGGCCGGCGGCGTATCGGCCTGCTGCTTGACCGGCCCGACCAGCACTGGAAGCAGCGCTTCCTCGACCGCTGGGCGCCCTTCGATCCCGACAACACCCATACCGTACGCAATCACCTCGCGCTGACGGAAGCGCTCGGCATTCCCGCGATCGCCGATGTGGTCGCGGCGTGGCGTGAGACCGACAGTGCCGCGGTGGATGCGTTGCTCGGCAAAACCTGTGGCGTATTAGCCGTGCTGCATCCCTATCCGAAATTCCGTTACAAGATGTGGCACGAGGACAGCTGGGGCACTGTTGCCCGCTGGCTGCTCGACAACGGCATGCGCGTGGCACTGACCGGCAGCGCCGATCCGGCCGAACGCTCGTATGTCGACGCCATTGCCGCACAACTGCCGGAGTCGGTGATCAATGCCGCCGGCAAACTCACGCTGGGTGGAACCGCCGCGCTGATTGCCCGCGCGCAGTTTTATGTCGGTCCCGATACCGCGATTACTCACATCGCCGCAGCAACCGGCGTGCCGACGATTGCGCTGTTCGGTCCGACCGATCCGGTGAAATGGGGGCCGTGGCCGCGCCGCCACCCGGCAAACACGAATCCCTGGCAACGGCTGGGTGACCAGCGCGTCGGCAACGTACAGCTGGTGCAGGGCCGCGCCAGCTGCGTGCCCTGCGGACAGGAAGGCTGCGAGCGTCACATCGACAGCCGCAGCGACTGCCTCCAGCAACTCCCTGCACAGACTATAATTAATTATTTAAAAACAACAGGTTATGGAACTCCCCGTGAATAACGCCAGTCCCTATGTCAGCGCCTGCCCGGTCGGCTGCAACGCGCCGCTGGAAGACACCGCCTTGCACGTGGCCGAAGGCGCGCTGCGCCGCTGCAGCGCCTGCGGACAATTGCTGAGCAGTGCCAGCGAAGCGCGTTACACGGAAACGATGGCGCAGTTCAACGCCGCCGATTTCAATGCGCCGCAGGGTCGCGAACTGGAGCGCCGGCAAACTGTCGCGCGTCAGCGCCTCGCTCGCATCGCCGCATTGCTGCAGAAACAGCCGGCGGACATCCACATCGTTGATATCGGCTGCTCGCGCGGCCAGTTTGTCGCGGCGGCCATCGCCGCCGGCTACCGCGCCGAAGGCGTCGAGCCGGCACCGCGCATCGCCGAAGCCGCGCGCGCCGCCGGTGTGCCGGTGCGCACCGGGCTGCTGGAGGATCAGCATTTCCCTGACAACAGTTTTGATGCATTGACGCTGTTCGAAGTGATCGAACACCTGCGCACGCCGCTGCCGTTGCTCGCCGAATGCAGGCGCATTCTCAAACCCGGCGGCATCCTGCTGGTCAGCACCGCCAACGCGGAAAGCTGGACCGCGTCCGCGATGGGTGCGCACTGGGATTATTTCGACATGGAACGCGACGGCGGACATATCAGTTTCTACAACCCGCGATCCATCGCCAAGGTCGCCGCCAACGCCGGTTTTGAGGTCGCGCGGATCGATACGGCCCGCGTCAAATTCCACGACAAGGAAAACACGCCGCGTGCGCTTTATGTGCTGGGCAAACTCGCCGCCGAGGCACTGAACCTGCCGGCACGGCTCAGCGGCCGCGGCCACGACATGCTGGCCTATTTGCGCAAACCGTCCGCAGGCTGAGCCGCGCAGGCCGCGCCGCGGCACAGCAGATATAGATCGTTGCCGGCCAGACGGTAACGCTCCGCCACCTGTCCGACTTTCTCGTCGGGCTCATAGGCAAGCACAAAACCTTCGCTCCAGTCCGCCGGCGGAAAAGCCAGCGGCTGTTTCGGCAAGCGGGCGGTATCGATATAAGCTGTCACCGACAGACCGCTGGCGCTGACATTGAGCGTATACAGCGGATAACCGTTGGTACGCGCAATGATCGTCTGCGCCGCCTCTGCATAGTTCGCCCCGCGATAACGCTGCTGGTACAGCGGAAAGACAATCAGCATCACCAGCAGCTTGACCACGATCAGGCCGATCACCCATTTGCGGGTCGTTGCCAGCAGCGCGTTGCCGCCAAGCCACAACACACGCGCAATCACCAGTCCGGCCAGCGGATACAGCGGCACCAGGTAACGCACATGGCTGTGCGGCGCCAGCCAGTACGGCAGATAAGCAACCAGCAGAATCAGCAATGCCGTGGTCAAATGCGCGTCCTTCGTTTCAGCCGGCAAGCCGCGGCGGCGCAGCAAGGACCACAGCGCCAGCAGGCCGACGGGCGCCAGACACAGCGCGGTCTCCAGCGGATACAGCGCGAGCTTGGCCAGATAATCCGTCACGCTTTCCGGTCCGAGCTTGGCGACAATTTCGCTGAACATGCGCGTGCCCTGTCCGGAACTGGACATGAAATAACGGAACCAGATGAGCGGGAACGCCAGTCCCACCGCATGCAATGCAATGCTTTTCACCGAGAACAGGAAGCGGTGGTGGCCGCGCCACAGCAAAACAAAAGCTGCGCCGCCGTAAAACACATAGGCCGTCAGCGCCTTGGCCAGAAACGCCGCGCTCAGCGCGAGCAGTGCCAGTGCCAGCAATCCGGCATGACCGCGTTCACAGGCGACCCACAGCGCGGCAATTGCCGCAAACACCAGCAACCCGAACAGCGGATCGACATAGGCCAGCCAGCCGCGATAAAAAAACAGGTCGGCAAGCGTCAGATAAACGACGGCTGCTACCGCAGCGAAAACACGGTTGCCGTACAAAAACTGCGCCAGACCGGCCACGACCAGCCCGCTGCCCACTGTCGCGGCAATGGTGATGCCCCTGGTCACCGGCAGCATCGCGTCCCAGCCGAACAGCATCGACAGCGGAATGATCAGCCAGGTAAACAGCGGGTTGTGCTGCAGATCGACGCCGAACAGGATGCGCCGGACCGGTTCGCCGTAATACCACATCTCCAGCGCCGACTTCGGAAAGATCGCTTCTTCGCCGACGTAATAAAAAAACAACGCAGGCACAAAGGTTGCGGCGGCGACGGCGAACAGCAACCACCATGAGCGCTGGGAAATCACCGCAGGCTCAGCATTGGGCATTACGTATTCCTGACAGAGGGGTCATGGTTTGGCCGGTTGCGCCGCAAACAGGCGCGGCACGATTTTACGGTAGCAGGACGGCAAGGCGTGATGGGCGTCGATGAATTCCGTGGGCACGCAGCCATATTGCTCCGATGGACCGGAGTCGAGCAGCACAACCTGCTGTTGTTTCGCCCATGCCGCAAGAACCGCCTTGGTCCGGCGCAGTTTTTCACCGCTGTGCGCAGAAGCCGTCAGGCGCGCATCCAGTTCCGGGATCAGCGGCGGCAGAAAAAACACCACCTGAATGCCTTTGGCGCGAGCCTGCTGCAGCAAGGCGGTCAGGTGCCCGAGCAACTTTGCATCGGGTATCCCGGCGGTCCGATCCAGCGCCGCGGCATATTGCGAGGACGCACTCGCCGCCTGCGCCACCACGCCCGACGCAAGTGCATCCGTGATCCGCTTCTGGTCGGCAAATGTCGCGCTGCCGTCAGCCCGGAAGCCGACGCATTGTCCACGGAAGGTGATGTCGTAGTCGCGCGCCATCAGGCCATCGGCACAACGATAGGGCGCGTCGGCGGGTTCGGAAAAGAGCGCCCGGATTGCAGCACCACGATCAGCTGCACGCGCTACGTCGCGCAACGCCAGCGCGAGCGTCGTGATGCGCGGCAGGCTGAGTGCTTCGCGCAGCCGTGAGATCAGGGGCGGGGCGGCAGGGACAGAGACCTTTCCGGGCGACAGATCCGTCGTGGGCGGCTCGCTGCCGTCGTATACAAAACCCAGCGCCCAGTCTAGCGGTATCACCAGCCAGCGCACCTGCTCGCCATAACGAACCGTCACCTCCCGCGCTTCACCTATCACACTGATCAAGCCGTTGCCGCTTTGCGCAAAATTGTAGGCACGGATCTCCGCCGGAAATGCATCGGCAGTCATCGACATCGCCGTCGACGAGCCGAATACCACGGCATTGATTACCGACGCCCTGTCAGCCAGTCGTAAAGTCTTGAACGCACGGTTGCTGCTGATCGGCGGCGCGTAAGTCACCCCGCCGGTCTGCTGCTGCCACTCGCTGGCCAGCCGGTTCTTGTCATGACGGTAATCGTTGGCGAGCAGCAAGAGATTCAACGCCAATACCGGCGCCAGCACCGCGAGGCAGCCACCGATTACCCAGGCCGTGTATGCGCGAGGGCTCATCAGAATTGGAAGTACAGGAACTCGGAATGACGTCCGAGATTGACGATCACCGCAAGCGCCAGCACCACGGTCAATGCGGCAGTCGCCGGCGCAACACGCCAGCAAATCTGCGACGCGGCTTCCACCGGAACACCTAGCGCGGGTTTTGCCGCGGCCATGATCTGCTGCGTGTTCGGTGCCAGCCACACAACCAGCAACAACACCCAGATCCAGTTCAGCACGCCGGTGCGCGCCAGTGCCGGCGTGGCACCGAATTCAATGCCCAGCGCGGACAAAGTCGCAGCGACTCCGGCAAACTTCGCGGCCCACGCTTCCGGCAGTACCAGACCATTAAAGCCGGCCATCGCCCGCAGGATGCTCAATGCCGTATCGACATCAGGCGCGCGGAACAGCACCCAGCCGACAACCACCGCAACAAAGGTCAACAGGCAGCCTGCACGCCTGCCCCACGGCGTTGATTGATGCAGGTTATGTCCGAGCCGGCGGCGGAATTCACGCCAGCCGTGGTTGATCACCAGATAAAGGCCGTGCAGCGCACCCCACAGCACGAAGGTCCAGCCGGCACCGTGCCAAAGGCCACCCAGCAGCATGGTCAGCAGCAGGTTGGTGTAACGACGCGTGCGGCTTTTGCGATTGCCCCCCAGTGGCACATACAGGTAGTCGCGCAAAAAACGCGACAAGGTCATATGCCAGCGCCGCCAGAAATCGATGACGTTGACGGCCTTGTACGGTGAATGAAAATTCACTGGCAGGCGCACGCCGAACAACAGCGACAGGCCGACCGCCATGTCGGAGTAGCCGGAAAAATCAAAATACAGCTGGAAGGTGTAGGCCAGTGCGCCGCACCACGCCTCGAGCAGGGTCAGCGTGACGCCAGCCCCCGGCGCATCGAACACCGGCGCCACATATGGCGCGACACCGTCGGCGATCAGCACTTTTTTCGCCAGGCCCAGCACAAACAAGGTCAGTCCGGCGGCGATCAGGTCGTATTGCGGGTGGTAGATTTCGCGGTGCGCAAACTGCGGCATCATTTCGCCGTGATGCAGGATCGGGCCGGCGATCAGGTGCGGGAAATAAGTGACAAACAATCCGTAGTGAACGAGGTTGTATTCACGCACCTTGCCCTGCCAGGCATCCACCAGGAAGGCGATCTGGGTAAAGGTGAAGAATGAAATGCCCAGCGGCAGGATCACCTGCGCGAAATGCCAGTCCGTTCCGGTAATCGCATTGAAATTGTCGAGAAAAAAGTTGGCATATTTGTAGTAAGCCAGCAGTGCGAGGTTGGCAACGATCGCCCCTTGCAGCAGGCGCCGGCGGCGCAACACGTCGTCTGCTGCATGGGCACGGGCAATCGCACTGCCGGCGGTGAAATTAAACAGGATGGACGCCAGCAGCAAGACGACATAGGCCGGATTCCACCAACCGTAAAAAAAGAGCGAGGCTGCCGCCAGCCATCCGGCGGCCAGCTTCACGCTGAAACGGCCCAGCGCAAAAAACACCAGCGCCGTCAGCGGCAGGAACAGGAAAATGAAGGCGTGGGAATTGAACAGCACGGCAGCGCCGGGGCCGCGTCAGCGCTTGAAAAAACGGCGCACGTGGCCGGCAATGTCGCGCGCGGCGGCGTCATCGAGATTGAAAAACAGCGGCAGCCGCACCAGCCGCTCGGCCAGATCCTCGGTTACCGGCAGGGCGCCGGCCGCACGGCCGAACTTGCGACCGGCCGGTGAAGAATGCAGCGGAACGTAATGGAACACCGCGTACACGCCGGCCGCTTTCAGATGCGCCAGCAGCGCACCGCGTTCCGCAGCCGTGCGCGTAAACAAATAGAACATATGGCCATTGCCGGCAACGCCTTCGGGCTCCGGCTGCGGCAACTGCAGCAGGCCGGCATCGGCCACATCCTGCAAGGCCTCCCGATACAAGGCACACAGCGCACGCCGGCGATTGCTGATTTCGGCGGCATGCTGCAACTGTGCCCACAGGAAGGCGCCGATCAATTCGCTGGGCAGGAAGGAAGAACCGATATCAACCCAGGTGTATTTGTCGACTTCGCCGCGGAAGAACTTCGAGCGGTTGGTGCCTTTTTCGCGGATGATCTCGGCGCGCTCGACCAGATCCGGATTGTTGATCAGCAGCGCACCGCCCTCGCCGCTGATGACGTTTTTGGTTTCATGAAAAGACAGGCAGCCGAGATCACCGATTGCGCCGGGACGACAACCCTTGTATTCGGCCAGAACGGCCTGCGCGGCATCTTCGACCACCAGCAGATTGTGGCGGCGCGCGATGGCCATGATCGCGTCCATCTCGCAGGCCACGCCGGCGTAATGTACCGGCACGATGGCACGAGTCTTCGGCGTGATCGCCGCTTCGATCAGTTTTTCATCGAGGTTCAGCGTGTCGGGGCGGATGTCGACAAACACCGGCACGCCGCCGCGCAGCACAAAGGCATTGGCGGTGGAGACAAAGGTGTACGACGGCATGATCACTTCGTCGCCGGGCTGGATGTCGCAAAGAATCGCCGCCATTTCCAGCGCGGCAGTGCAGGAGTGCGTCAGCAGCGCACGTTTCGCACCCAGCTGTTGTTCCAGCCATTGATGGCACAGCCTGGTGTAATGCCCGTCACCGGAAAGATGGCCGCGCGCCACTGCGTCGGCGATGTATTCCAGCTCCGGGCCGATGATGAAGGGCTTGTTGAATGGCGTGGTCATGTCAAAAATTCAGGTCTCGCGCCGCGCCACCGCCAGCAGCGATCCGCCGAAGGGCAGCGGCACACCGGCACGAATCAGCACGCGCTCGGCATCCAGCGCCAGCTCAAGCAGTCTGTTGGTCGCCCGACCGATGCGCAATTCCGCCAGCGGATCGTAATCCGGCGATTCGGTGCCGCGGGTCTTTCGGGACAGCATCATCAGCGGTAGCAGTACGGACACAAAGGATGTCATTTTAACGATCCCGAAGCCGGCACGCGCGAGCTTGTGCCGCAGCTCGCGGCCGGTGTAGCGCCGGACATGATGGGCGCGCACATCGTATTCGCTCCACAGGAAGGGATGCTGCGGCACCGTCAGCAGCAAACTGCCGCCGGGGCTCAGGGCCCGATGCATCTGCGCCAGCACGGTTTCGTCTTCGGCAATGTGTTCAATGACGTCAAAGGCGCCGATGACGTCGAACTCGCGATCAAAGGGCATGTGCCGGGCATCCATTTGCAGGAAAGTCGCGCGGGGCACGCGGCTCGCGGCAAACTGCAGGCCTTCGGTCTGGGCTTCGGTGCCGCAAACACGCGCACCGGGAAACGCGGCAGCTACGCCCTGCAGCACATAGCCGGTGCCGCAGCCGACCTCGAGAAAATCGCTGAATGCCTGCGCGTATTGCTGCAGGGCCCAGACGATCAGCCGGTTGCGCGCACGAAACCAGAAATTGTTTTCTTCGAGCGCCGCCAGTTCGGCGAACATCGCAGGATCAAAGCCCTCGGACTGGGCAGCCAGTTCAGGAGCCAGCGCAAGAAATCCCGCGCGTACCTGCGGCTGATGACCACAGGCCGGACAATTCCATCCATCAGTCGCCAGCGGCGCAGCGCAGGCCGGGCACAACCTCAACCCTGGCTCCCGACGATGATGCCGAGGGTGATCAGCGCAAGGCCGGCGATCTTCCATGCGTTCACCGGCTCATGGAACACCAATGCGCTCAGCACCAGCACGCCGACAAAAGCGAGGCTCATGAAGGGATAGGCGTGCGACAGTTCCAGCTTGGTCATCGCCGCCATCCACGACACCACGGCGAGCAGCCCAGCGGCAAGCGCCGAGATCACCCAGGGATTGATCAGCAGTTTGGCAAGGAACCACAGGCGGTCCGGTGTTTCCAGCGGAAACGCACCTGCGGCCACAACCTGCCACTTGATCACGATCTGACTGTAAACCGTCAGAAATATCGTAATAAAAACAAATAGATAACTCATGGCATCGTCCGATGGTAAATATCGACGGGATGGCGCAGCCGGAAGCCCAGCGTCAGATAGAGATTTGCGGCTGCAATATTGGCGGCAGAAATTGAACTGCTGACTTCAGCGTGGCCCTGCTCAAATAACTTATCGCACACAGCGGTCCAGAGGAATTTGGCGATGCCACGCCCGCGGAATTTTTCGGCCATCGCATGCAGCACCAGGCGGCTGCCGTCGATGGCCATGAATCCGGCCAGCTCGCCGTCGAATAAAAGTCCGCGCGCACCACCCGCCGCATGGACCTGGCGCAGCCAGTTGTCGTAACGCAGGTCGGCCTGCGCTTTCGGCAAATTGAAATCGCGATGGAAACGGCCATGTTCGAAGGCGCCGTGGCAAATGGCCAGCAGATCGTCGAGCTTTGTCTCGCGGGAAACCGATGCCCGCGGATCGCGATGGCCGGTAAAACCTTGCACACTGCAATGCGGTTCAAGCAGCGTGTCGCAGTAATAAAAACCGTACTGGTGCAGCAGTACTTTCGAAACCAGCGGATCAACCTTGATTGAATAATGGCCCGGATGCCCCGATGCGGCACGCAGGGCAGTCTCGTCCAGCGCAGTGATTTCGTAGCAATCGCGCCCGAACGCGGCGCTGTCCCACTCAACGCGCCGGATCGCGGGGTGCATGGTCGAACGTAGTTTTCATCACGATGTACAGCGGACGCTTCTTCGCCTCGTCAAAGGTCTTGCCGAGATAAATGCCCAGGACGCCGAGAATACTGATGATGATGCCGCCAATGAAATAGACCGACACGAACAGGCTCGGCCATCCGACCACCGTTGATCCGTAGAGGACCGCTCGAACCAGAATGAACAAGCCCGCAGCAAAAGCCAGCAGAGACATCATGAAACCGAATCGCACCGCCAGCCGCAGCGGCTTGTCGGAATAGGCGATGATGGTGTCGGTGGCGAGTCGCCACAGTTTGGCAAACGTGTAGGTCGATTGCCCCTCGTGCCGCAGCGCGTGGCTCACCTCGATTGCTGCAGTCGGAAAACCCATCCAGTTCACCAGCCCGCCGAAAAAGCGCAGCTGCTCGCGCATCTGGCGGCTGGCCAGCACAACCTTGCGCGAAATGATGCGAAAGTTGCCGGTTGCACTGTCGTATTCGGTATCCGCCAGCCAGCTCAGCAACTGATAAAAACACCATGACGAAAGCCGCTTCAGCGCACCGTCGGTGCGGCCGCCACGGCGGGCGAGCACCACGTCATATCCTTCCTGCGCCTTTGCATACAGTGCGGGAATTTCTTCAGGGCGATCCTGCAGGTCGCAGTCCATCACCACCACCCAATCGCCTTCAGCAACATCCAGCCCTGCGGTAATGCCGTAGTGCTGGCCGAAATTGCGGCTGAACTGCAGGCCTTTCACGCGCGGGTCAGTTGCCGCGAGGCTGCAGATGATCTCCCAGGATCGATCGCCACCGCAGTCCTCGACCATGATGATTTCAAAATCTTTCGTCACCGGTTCAAGCGCAGCAACCAGCCGCTTGTACAGCTCATCGAGACAGCCTTCGGCCTTGTACACGGGGGTGATGATGGAAATATGCGGCACGGCTCAGCCCTCCCCGGCCGACAGGAACTGGTTGCGATACAGCTGCGCATACTTGCCGCCGCGCGCCAGCAGTTCGGCATGGGCGCCGCTTTCGGCGATGCATCCCCCGTCAAGCACAACAATGCGATGCGCGTTTTCGATGGTCGACAGCCGGTGCGCAATGACGATGGTGGTGCGGCCACGCATCAGCACTTCCAGCGCCGCCTGCACATGACGTTCTGATTCGGTATCCAGCGCCGATGTGGCTTCATCGAGGATCAGCACCGGCGCGTTTTTCAGCAAGGCACGGGCGATAGCCAGACGCTGGCGCTGCCCGCCCGACAGCTTGACGCCGTTCTCACCGACCATGGTGTCGAGCCCGTCGGGCATCTGTTTGATGAACTCCATCGCATGCGCCGCCTCCGCCGCTGCAATGATGTCGGTACGTGACGACCGGTTCATTGCACCGTAGGCGATGTTCGCAGCCACCGTGTCATTGAACAGCACCACGTCCTGGCTCACCAGCGCGATATTGGCGCGCAGCGCCGAAAGTTTCAGGCCGGCAATGTCATGGCCGTCGAGCAGGATACGGCCACCGGTCGGCTGGTAAAAACGCGGCACCAGATTCGCCAGCGTGGTCTTGCCGCTGCCGGAGGCGCCGACCAGCGCCAGCGTCTCGCCCGGTGCAATCGCGAGGTCGATGCCGTCGAGCGCATGGCGGCCATCGGCACCATAGGCAAAACGCACCTGTTCAAAGCGGATTTCACCGCGGACGCGGCCGGGATCAACACTGCCGCTATCGGTTTCGCTGTGTTGATCGACCAATGCAAATACGCTTTCTGCAGCGGCGAGGCCGCGCTGCAGCGGTTCGTTGACGCTGGTGACGCGTTTCAGCGGCGCGGTCAGCATCAGCATTGCGGTGATGAATGAAACGAAGCCGCCGACGGTAATCTGGTCGGTGTTCGACTGCTGGGTCGCCAGATAAACAATGGTCGCCAGCGCCAGTGCGGCGATAAACTGTACGATCGGTACGCTGGCGGCGGATGCGGCGACCTGCTTCATCAACTGCCGGCGCACGTTGTTGGCCTGCGCATCAAAACGCTTCTGTTCGTAATCCTGTCCGCCGAACAGCTTGACCACGCGATGGCCTTCGATGGTTTCCTGGATCACCTGCGTCATGTCACCCATTTGCTGCTGCACCTGGCGGCTGGAATTGCGCAGGCGCACGCTGATCACGCGCACCACCAGCACGATGACCGGCGTCATCACCAGCGACAGCAGCGTCAGTTTCCAGTTGAGCCAGAACATCCAGCCAAGCAGGCCGATGATCACCAGTGCATCCTTGAACACCGCGGTCAGCACGCTGGTTGCGGCAGTGGTCACCTGCATGACGTCGAAGGTCAATCGTGAAATCAGGTTGCCCGAAGCCTGGTCGTCGTAATAACGCGCCGGCAGGGTCAGCAGCTTGCGGAACATGATGCCGCGCAAATCCATCACCAGCCGGTTGCCGACCCAGGACAGCGCAAACTGCGCCACGTATTCGGCAAGTCCGCGCAGAACGAACAGTCCGACGATGAACACCGGCGTCCAGCGAATCACCGATGGATCCTTGTTGACGAATACGCCGTCGAGCAGAGGCTTCAACAACGCCGGCAAGGCCGGCTCGGTGGCCGCGACAACGATGATGCCGAGCACGCCGATGCCGAACGTGCGCCAGTACGGCCGTACATGGCGCAGCAGTCGTAAATAAAGCTCGGTTCCGGACATCGATTGCACGGCCCGAACAATAGCAAACTTTTGATAATTAAGGAAAAGCAGCAATGAAAAAGCCGCGCACTGCGCGGCTTTTTTTGCCAACTATGGCAGCACTTCAGCGGAAGGTATAACGCGCTGTCACATACAACACGCGTTCGGGCGCCGGCAGCGCCGAATAGGTCGGGAAACCGGTGAACACGCCATAAGAGAAGTAGTGTTCATTGAACAAATTCTGGATACCGGCGGTGACGCGCCAGTCGGCCTGGTCATACGCCATTTTCAGATCGACCACGGTATAGGCCGGCATTTTCTGGTTGAAGGTATTCAACTCGTCGCCGTCGTAACGCTGCTCGCCGGTGTACCGCAGCACGGCATCAACCCGTGCCCTCGGCATGAATTTCCAGCCCGCGCCCAGGCTTGCGGCATGACGGGGCACCAACGGCACATCATTGCCGGCAATCGGCGTACCGCCAAAGCTGCCCGAACGGAACTCGGCTTCGGCGTAGGTATAGCCCGCCGACAGATCAACGCCGGGCATCGGTTGCCAACGCGCTTCCGCTTCAATGCCACGACGGCGCGTCGGCGGCAGGTTACGATTGGTGAAAGTCACCGGATCAAGCAGGATTTCGTTTTCCAGCTCGATTTCATACAAAGCCAGCCGGTAACGTGCCTTTGCACTGACGGACTCCAGACCGATTTCGCGATCTCGCGCTGTTTGCGGTTCAAGCAGATTCACCGTCGCGGTAAACAGGCTGTAATTGTCGTTGACGTTGGGCATGCGGAAACTGCTGCCGATCTTGCCGTAGGCCGCCCAGCTGCCGCCCAAGGGCTGGCGCAACGCAATATCGTAAGCATCCAGATTACGTTTGAGTTCGGCGCGGACAGCCGCATTGGCCGGATCGGCGACGCCGTACGTCACCCGCTGGCCGCGGACGCCAATGGCAAACGAAGTCCCGCCGGCAAACAGCGTCGTTTGCTGGGCATACAGCGCATCGCTGCGCTGCGTCGCCTGCGGGCGGCCGACGATGGACGGCCCGGCCGTACCCTGGAAATCCCAGTCTTCGACATCAATGCCCGCCACCAGCGTGTGGCTCATGCCACCGAACTCATACTGCAGCCTGGCGCGCGGCGTGAACAGCCACTGCGTGGATTCCGTCTGCACGTTGTTACGGAATGGCGTGGAGACAAAAAACGACGAATCGGTGTCTTTCTTTCGATAAGAAATATTGGCGGCGACTTCCCCCTCACCCATCTTCATGCTGCCGCCAAGATTCAGGTATCCGCCACTTAGCAACCCGAAGTCACCGGGTAGTGCTGCTTGCTTGCGATTCACTGCAATCTGCGCTTCGCTGATCGATCCCGGCAATTCGGTACGCTGGTCATCAGCACCGGCTTTGAGCGTCAGCGCGCCATGTTCACCGGTGTAACGCCAGTCGAGCTGCGCGCTGTCGATGCGCAACGCATTGTTGTCACGGTAACCGTCGCTCTCACGGTGCGCCATGGTCAGACGCAGGCCGGTGCGTTCGCCGGCGATGTTGGCCCCGATGCGTACGTCACGCGTGCGATAACTGCCCACACCGGCCTCGAGAAAACCGCTGCGGGTGTTTGCTACCGGCGCCTTGGTGATGATGTTGATGGTTCCGCCGGCAGCACCCGCGCCGTAGAGCACGGAACCACTGCCGCGCATGACTTCAATGCGCTCGATGGCGTCCAGCGGGATTGACGACCAGTTCACCGTGAGCTGTTCGTTTTCGCTGATGCGCTGACCGTCGAGCAGCACCAGCGTGTTCTGGTCGCCGAAAATGCCGAAACCGCGCAGATCCACCTGCAGGTTGGGGGAGCCCGAAAGATCGCGGGTCTGCACCCCAGGCAGCATGCGCAGCAATTCGGGAACGGTACTCGCGGTGCTGTTGCGGATGTCTTCTTCGGTAATCACGGTGACACCCACTGGAAACTGGCGCTGGACATCCGGGAAACGGGTCGCAGTCACCACGACCGGTGGCAGCGCTTCAGCCAGGATCACGGGTTCCGCGGCAAAGCCGGGGAGGACAGTCGCGGACAAAGCCGCGGCGGTGAGGGAAAAACGCTTCATGCTGATTTCCTTGATTGCGCGTGCCCGCCGCACGCAGGTTGCAACACAAAGGAAAGTCGACAGAGTTGCCAAAGGAATGAAATGCACATGATGTGCAAGATCCGGATGGCCGCCCTGCGCGACTGTTCCTGACTGGCGAACCAGGCCGGTCTCCGGGCTTGCAACCTTTGGCACATCGCCTTCCCATCCCCTTAGGGACAGTGGCTTGTGACGCGCCATGACATTCGCTGGTCTGAACGCCGGTTGCTTACCGTTGCGGGGGCAGCACAGGAATTGGTCTTGCGACCGCACCTGTTTCCCGTTTCACTGACGTCCCTTGCGGGGAGCGTCGGCACCTGAAACGCGTCCGGAACGCGCCGCATGCGGTAGCGGTTCGTCCTGGACAGGCGGGATTGTAGCGCAGGCCGCGCCGGGCATCGCCACCGGTCAGCGCAACGAAGAAAATAATATATTCAATTAAAACAAATACTTATTAATCTTCGGCTCTCTGGATTAGTAAAACGAAGTGGAGAATCTGGTCCCGTATTGACGGCAGCAGCAAGCATGGTGGCAAACATGCCAAATTACATTCAAAACGACGCCTTAGCGGTTGACCCTGCTGGATTTTCCCCACTATAGTGCGCGCATGGAAGCGGAACTGAAGACGCTCGAGGACAAACTGAGCCAGTTTGTTGACGCCAATCAGCGACTGCGTGATGACACGCAGCGGCTGCGTCAGGAATTGGCCTCGGCCCTGCATCGCAACAAGCAGCTCGAAGAAAAAATAGATGCGGCGAGCAGCCGCCTTGAACAGATCGTGCAGCAGATTCCTGCCGAGGAAACATGAGCGCTGACGCAAAGGGATTGCAGATCAACATCATGGGCCGTGAGTTTCGCGTTGCTTGTGCTGAACACGAGCAGAAAGGCCTTCTTGAAGCGGTGGATTACCTGAATGCCAAGATGCAGGAAGTCCGTGATCGCAGCAAAGTCATCGGCACCGAACGTGTCGCGATCATGGCAGCACTGAACATCGCACATGAATTCCTGTCGATGAAAGTCGGCGGCAGCTTTGATATCGCGGAAACCAAGCGTAGAATTCATCGCATGGAGACGGCCATCGATCAGGCGATGGCGGAGCAAAGCAAACTGTTCTGAGTTTCGCGGTTTGTTGTTAACTGCTCCACCGGCAGTCCGCCGATCATCAAGCCGTCCAGAGTTTCCCCTGCGGTGTTTGTTCAGGCCATATACTCTTTGAGCCAATAGATACTGCACAGGTCGCCGACCATAGCGGTTTCGGTGTGCGCGTCCCACGCGGATGTGCCTGAAGAAATCCGGAAGGTGGCCGCCTTGAACCTTAGGTTCAGGATGCTGGTCTGTGACGGCACATGCGGGGGACCCATTCAGAAAATGCGGCTGAGCCGCATTTTTTTTGGCCCCTAATCACAGATGATTTCGACATGCGCTACTGGCTGATCAAATCCGAACCCGACGTCTACGGTATCGACAACCTCGCCCGCGACAAAACCACGCCATGGACCGGTGTGCGCAACTATCAGGCGCGCAACTTCATGCGCGACCAGATGAAACCCGGCGACCAGGCCTTCTATTACCACTCCAACTGCGACGAACCCGGCATCGTCGGCATCGCCGAAGTCAGCAAGGCAGCCTACCCGGATGCGACGCAGTTCGATCGCAAGAGCAAGTATTACGACGAAACCGCGACACCCGAGAACCCGCGCTGGCTGCATGTCGATTTCCGTTTCGTCAAAAAAACGCCCCTGATCTCGCTGACTGAACTGCGCAAGCACAAGCCGCTGGCCAAAATGCGCGTTCTCGCCAAAGGCAACCGCCTGTCGATCACACCCGTCGATCCCGATGAATGGAAGTTCATTCTCGGCCTGATGAAGTAAAACGGGGCTGACGCCGATGTTTGAGTGGTGGTGGACCTACCTTGCCCTCGGTGCCTTTGTCGGCTTTTTCGCAGGGCTGCTGGGCATTGGCGGCGGCGCGGCGATGGTCCCGGTACTGGCCTTCGTCTTTGCCGCGAAGGGTTTCGATCCGTTGCAGGTGGTGCATCTCGCGCTCGGCACCTCGATGGCAACCATTCTCTTCACCTCGGTATCGAGCGTCCGCGCCCACCACAACCACGGTGCGGTGGACTGGGTCATCGTCAAACGCATGGCGCCGGGCATCATCATCGGCACCTTCAGCGGGGCATTGCTGGCGAGCGTGCTGGATGTACGGTTGCTGACCGTGGTGTTTACGCTGTTGATTTACTACATCTCTGCGCAAATGTTTTTCGGCAAAAAGCCGCAGCCCGGCGCCGCACCTTTGTCGACCACGGGTTTGAACCTCTCCGCAGCTGCCATCGGGGTAATTTCCAGCCTGACCGCCACAGGCGGCGCGGCGCTGGTCGTTGCCTATCTGGTCAAGCGCGGCATCGCCATTCATCAGGCCATCGGCAGTGCAGCTGCAATCGGCTGGCCGCTTGCGGCCGCGGGCACCGCAGGATTTCTGGTCACCGGTATCGGACAGTCCGGATTGCCGCAGTACAGTCTGGGATTCATTTACCTGCCGGCGCTGGCCGGCATCGTCATCGCCAGCGTGTTGCTGGCGCCGCTGGGCGCCCGTCTCGCCCACCGCACACCGGGTGCATTGCTGAAAAAAATCTTCGCCACCGTTCTGTTTACGCTGGCGTCGAAGATGCTGATCAGCTTTTTCTGACTGCGCGGCTTAAATCGCGCCAGCCGCCTTCAGCGCAGCAATTTCCGCATCAGTCTTCTTCAGCACACCACGCAGGATCTCATCGGTATGCTGTCCAACCACAGGCGGCGGAATGTCGTGCCGCAGCGGCGTACCTGAAAACTTCATCGGGCTCGCCACCAGCGGGACTTTCCCGGCCGCAGCATGCGGCAGTTCGATTTTCATGCCGCGGGCGATCACCTGCGGTTCCTCGAACACTTCCTTGATCGTGTTGATCGGACCGTTGGCAACACCCGCGTCATCCAGCAGCTTGACCCACTCCTTGGTGCTGCGTTTTTCGAATACTTCGTTCAGCAACCGCGTGATCTCGACACGGTTTTTCACTCGTTCGGCATTGGTGGCGAAGCGTGCATCCTTTGGCAGGTGGGCGCATCCGGCAGCGTCGCAGAACTTGTTGAACAGGTTGTCGTTGCCACAGGCAAGGATAATCGCGCCGTCACTGGTCTTGAAGGTCTGATAGGGCACGATGTTCGGGTGTGCATTGCCGATGCGCGTGGGCGACTCGCCGGTGGCAAAATAATTCATCGCCTGATTGGCGAGGAAAGCCACGCAGCTGTCGAGCAACGCGACATCAATCCACTGCCCTTTGCCGGTCACCGCGCGATTGGCCAGCGCGGCACAAATCGCAATCGTCGCGTACATGCCGGTGGTCATGTCGATGATCGGGATGCCGACGCGCTGGGGCCCGCCGCCGGGTACGCCATCGGCTTCACCGGTAATGCTCATCAGCCCGCCCATGCCCTGCGCCATGAAATCGTAGCCGGGACGATCCTTGTACGGACCGGTCTGACCGAAGCCGGTCACCGAGCAGTAGATCAATCCAGGATTGAGTTTGGCGAGGTCTTCATACCCCAGACCGTAACGCGCCAGGTCACCGACCTTGTAGTTCTCCACCAGCACATCAACGCCCTTTGCCAGCTCGCGCACCAGTTGCTGGCCCTCGGGCTTGCTCAGGTTCACGGTGATTGATTTTTTACCGCGGTTGGCGGCACAGAAATAGGCGCCTTCCTTCGTTTCATTACCCTGCTCGTCTTTCAGGAATGGCGGCGCATAACTGCGTGAATCATCGCCTTTGCCGGGGCGCTCCACCTTGATCACCTCTGCACCGAGATCGGCGAGGTTCTGTGCGGTCCACGGTCCGGCGAGCACTCGCGAAAGATCCAGCACCTTGATATGCGATAACGGTCCAGCCATGATGTTTCCCAGTGTCGTTGAATTGATTGGTAAAAACGAAAGTGTCAGCGCCCGGTGAACCGGGGCTTCTGCCGATTGATGAAGGCATCGTAGCCGATGCGGTAGTCGTCGGTGTTGAAGTAATCGAAATTGGCATTGATCTCGGCTTCGCTCAAAGGCGCCGGCTGCGGCGTCAGCCGCTGAATAAACTGCTTGTGCCAGCGCGCCACCAGTGGCGCGCCGTCGGCAATGCGCCGCACGGTTGCCGCAGTTTCAGAAACCAGTTCATCGTCATTCACCACACGCGTCAGCAGGCGCTTGGCATAAGCCTCTTCGGCGCCCAGCATCCGGCCCTCGATCAGAATCTCCAGCGCCGCCGCGCGGCCGATCAAGGGCAGCAGCGCCGCCAGTTCGTCGTAGGCAATCGCGAACCCCAGGCGGTTGATCGGCACGCCGAACCGCGCGCTTTTCCCCGCAATGCGCAGATCACACTGACAGGCCAGTTCCAGACCGCCGCCAGCACAAGCGCCATGGATCATCGCCACCGTCGGATGCCGGCATTCACCGACCGCGCGCAGCGCGCCGAACACCAGTTCACGGTGATAAACCTTGCCCTGTTCGACGGTGTTGCGCTCCGTTGCAAACTCGGCGATGTCAGCGCCGGCAGCAAACGCCTCCGTGCCTGCGCCGCGCAACACCACACAACGCAACGTGTCGTCATCCGACAGGCGATGCATTACCGCCGCCAGCTCGCGCCACATCGCGACCGTCAGTGCGTTCAGTTTCGGGGGATTGGACAGCGTGACGGTGGCCACATCGGCTTCACGCGTCACCAGGATTTGGCCGCTCATGGCGTAATTTTAGAGGATTACGCTGCGCAGATGCGTTGCCGCAACGAAAATGAGTACACCGCTGAGCAGGCCGACGAACATGTTGCGACGGGCCAGCCGATAAGCGACAAACGCTGCAACGCAGGCAAGCAGACGGTCGGTCAGCGCGGTCTGCGCCATCAGCCCCGACGGCGCAACAATGATGCGTGCGATCAACCCGGCCACCAACGCATAAGCCACACACGACACCCATTCAAACACCGCGCTTTGGGGATTGAGCCTTCCCGACAGCAACACGCCCAATCCACGCCACAGATAGGTGGCGCCGCCGCAGGCCAGCATCAGCAGCCACAGTTCAGCGGCGGCGGACATGCGACCCCTGCCAGGCCCAGGCGATGGTGCCACCGATGAAACCCGCGCCAAACAGACTCCATGCCGGCGCGTAGACATGCAACACCAGTGCGACAGCCGTACCGCAAACCAGTGCGGCAATCGCCATGCGCGTGCGCGCTTCGCCCACCAGCGTGACAAAAAAGTACAGCGGGGTCAGCAAGGCCAGACCATAACGCGCCAGCGGCGGCAGCGCGCCGATGAGTAATTGTCCAATCGCCGCAAACAGCAATGCTGAACCAATGCAGACCGCGGAAAATCCGAGAAAATAATTCCAGCGCGCATCGACATCCATTTCTTCGAAGCGTCGCATCGCCACCGCCCAGGTAGTCATTGACACCAGTTGCGCGGCAAACAGGAACTGCCACAGCCGGCGCAGCCGGCTGCCGCCGCGCATCAAGGGCATCAGCGTCAAGGTCATCGGCAGAAATCTTGCGGCGCTCAGCGACACCGCAAATACGGTCGCCAGAAAGGCGGCTTCACGCGCGTGCATTTCCATCAGCACCAGCTGTCCGGGCAGCGCCCAGATCGCCAGTGTCGCGGACAGCGTCAGCCAGATGGAATAACCCGCATCCCCCGCCAGAGAACCATATCCGAGAAAACCGGCGCCGAGCACGGCCGCAGGAACCCCCAGCGCTTCACGCGCACCGGCGCGCAGCGCCTGGCGCGGCGTCACTGCCGCGGATCGCGCGGCTTGGGCTGGGTCTTGGGCGCGGACTTGAATACGTCGGAATCGAGAAACTCGGTCAGCTTCGCCAGTTGCTCGGAAGCCTGCTTGCGCACCGCTGCGGTATCACAGCCGTCCCAGTCATAAAAACCCTTGCCCGCAGCGGTACCGGTCTCGCCGCGCTTGACCATCTCCTGCAGCATCGGGTTGGGCACGCCGTTGTGGAACAGCTCCGGCACGATGGATGCCTGTGCGCCGGCATGAATGCTCAAACCGCTCAGATCCTTCTGCGCAATCAATCCGTTGATGCACATCCGCGGCGCCAGCATGCGGCGTGCGGCATGGTCAATATCGGCCGCACTGGCAACGCCTTTTTCAATCAGGTAATACGCTTCATGCAGGATCGCATGCTGCAGCCGGTTGACCAGAAAACCGACGATGGGTTTGTACAGCACCACCGGTTCCTTGCCGGTACGACGCAGCACCTCCGTGCACCGATCGACCAGTGCAGCCGGCGTCGAGGGGCCCGCCATCACTTCCACCACCAGCGCCTGGTCCGCTGGCATGAAGTAATGCAGTCCGAGAAAACGTTCGGGATGTTTCAGGGGTTTTGCCAGTTCCACCAGATCGAGGCCGGAAGTGCCGGTGGCGATGATCACATCCGCACCGGGATACGCGGCTTCCACTTCCAGATAAACCGCTTGCTTGGTCTTTACCTCTTCAGGCACCAGTTCCAGCACCAGGTCTGGCGGCGTCTCCGGCAGTTTGGCGACTGCACGCACGCCTGCGGGCAGATCTTTCAGTTCCGCGGCACGACTGCTGCGGATGATGGTGTCAAACCCGGCCTTGGCAAAGGTGCGGGCCACGCCCTGACCCATGACACCATAGCCATAGATCAGGACCGTCTGGATTTTTTTGGTCATTGTGCGAAGTTTTTCCGGAGAAGGTTTCGTATGCACAGCGCTTATCGCCGCACCGACTGAGCGCGTAGGCTAACGAGTTTGACTCGTGTTGCCAACTGTCCGCAATGACTCGAATCCGGTTGACACCGTGTAACGTACGGTTTAACGTTTTCGCGCAAGATTCACCAGAAAATCAATACCAACGGCCGCACTTCATGCCGCCGGAAAAACCACACTGGAGGAGTTACTGATGAAACAAATGCTACTGGCTGTCGCCTGCGCTTGCGCGGCCTCAACCGCCCTTGCCCAGGGTTTCCCGAACAAGGCCATGACCATCGTCGTGCCGAATCCTCCGGGAGGCATGAACCAGATTCATGCACAGCCGTTGTCTGCCATCATCGAGCGCCTGACCAAACAACCCGCGCCGGTGGTCAACCGTTCCGGTGGCACCGCAGCCGTTGGCACCGCCTTCGTCGCCAACCAGCCGGCCGATGGCCATACGCTTCTCGTCACTACGCCGAATCTTTATCTGGTCATCGAAAAAGACAAACTCTACGGCATCAAGTCCCCGTACACGCTGGCGCAAATCCAGCCCGTCGCACTGATGAGCGCCGACCCGCTGATCATGGTGACCCACCCTTCTGTGCCGGTGAAAACCGCCAAGGAGTTCGCGGCCCTGCTGAAAAAGAAAACCGGGGTTTACACCTTCTCCTCATCCGGACCGTACGGCATCACCCACGTGCCGTTCGAAATGTTCGTTGATGCGGTTGGCATCAAGATGCGCCATGTACCGACCACCGGCGGCGGCCCCGCCATCACCCAGGCGCTCGGCGGCCATGTTGACGCCACAGCCAGCGGTCCCGCAGCCGTACATCCGCATGTCGCCTCCGGCAAACTCAAGGCCATCGGCAACACCGGTCTCAAGCGCCATCCGTCATTCGCCGACACACCGACCCTCAAGGAACAGGGCATCGATATCGAGGCCTATCTGTGGGTTGGATTGTTTACCGCAGCCGGCATTCCCGATGCGTCGCTGAACCAGCTGCGCGATCTGATCCGCAAGGCGGCCGCGGATCCGTCATTCATCGAGGCGCTGAAAAAAGTGCAGGTCGTGCCGGATTACCGCGATACCGCCGAGTTCAAGACTTTTTTTGATGCCGATTACGCACGCATGGCCAAAGCCGTACAGAAGATCGGCAAACTCTGATTCAATTCATAATAATCTCTATCAATTGATTTAAATGCGGCGCTGCGGCGCCGCTTTTTTTACCGGGACTCCCAAATGCGTATCCAGCGTATCCAGGCCATTGCCATCAGTCTGCCGATGATCAAGCCGGTAAAAATGTCATTCGAGGAAGTGCGCAACGCCGAAAACGTGCTGGCGCGCATTGAAACCAGCGACGGCATCATCGGCTGGGGTGAAGCCGCTTCGGCGCCAACGATGACCGGCGAAACGCCCGGCAGCATGGTTGCGGCGATCCGTTACCTCGCCGACAAACTGGAAGGCCTTCCCGCCGACGACATTGGCGCCGCGATGCACCGCGCCGGCCAGTATCTTTATGGCAACAACAGCGCCAAGGCCGCCATCGAAATGGCCTTGTGGGATGCTCTGGGCCAGGCCAAGGGCAAACCGGTGTACGAGTTGCTCGGCGGCGCCAAACGCATGCGCGTCCCCGCGCTGCGCCTGATCGGCACCGGCAGCACCGAAGGCGACATCGCCGAAACACAAAAACGGCTGGACGAAGGTTATGTCGCGATCAAGATCAAGGTCGGCGTCGCCTCACCGGAAGCCGATGCCGAACGTTCGCGCGCGATCTGCGCAACGGTGAAAGACGACAAGGTACTGATCTGCACCGACGCCAACCAGGCGTGGACACCGGATGAAGCAATCCGCTTCGTGCTCGGCATCGCCGACACACGCATCGAGTTTTTCGAGCAACCGGTCGCCGGGCATGATGTTGCCGGCATGGCGCGCGTCGCCGCCGCCAGCCGCGTCAAGATCGGCGTTGATGAAGGCCTGCACAGCATCGACGACCTGCAGCATCACCACAACATGAAAGCGGCGCAAGGCTGCAGCCTGAAGACCATCAAGCTCGGCGGCATGCGCCCGGTGTATGACTCTGCCCTGCTCTGCGAAAAACTCGGCATGCAGGTCAACCTCGCCTGCAAGATCGCCGAGGCCGGCATTGCCAGCGCAGGACTGATGCATCTCGCGGCAGCGATTCCCGCTGTGGACTGGGGTGTCAGCCTGTCCAGCCCCTATCTCGCCGATGACATCGTCGCCGAACCCATCGCGCTGGCCGGCGGCTGGCTCAATGTGCCGACTGGTCCAGGGCTTGGCATCCGCGTGGATGAAGCCAAGGTACGGCGCTACACGCGGGAAGCCTGACGCCCGGAAGGAAATCAGTCCGCGAGGGCTGATTCCAAAACACGCGCGACGTGAATCGCGTCGCGTTTTGTACCGTCATGGATCTGGTGCCGGCAACTGGTGCCGTCCGCCACAATCAATGTGTTTTTCCCGGCCTCGCGGATTTTCGGCAACAGCGACGCTTCGGCCATGCGCATCGATACATCATAGTGTCGCGCTTCATAACCGAAGCTGCCAGCCATGCCGCAGCAGCTCGATTCGATGATTTCGACATTGAGGCTCGGCACCAGCCCCAGCACTTTTATCACCGCCGGCATCGCGGCAAAGGCTTTCTGATGGCAATGTCCGTGCAGCAGCGCTTTCGGCTGCGGCAGGGCTTTCAGTTTCAACTGCAGTCGGCCGGCGTCGTGCTCGCGCGCCAGAAACTCCTCGAACAGGAAGGCATTCAATGCCAACTCGGCGCTCTCGCCGCCAGGCAGCATCGAAATGAATTCGTCGCGCAGGCTGAACAGGCAGGACGGTTCCAGCCCGACCACCGGAACGCCGCGATCAACATAGGGTTTCAGCGTCGCAATCATGCGCTGCGCCTCGCGCCGCGCTTCATCAACGAGACCGCTGGAGAGGAATGTCCGCCCGCAGCACAAGGGCCGCTCTTCTTCCGCCGGCAATGGCAGATGCACGGTGTAGCCCGCGGCTTCCAGCACCCGCAGCGCAGCCCGTGCATTTTCCGGTTCGAAGTAGGTGCTGAAGGTATCGACGAACAACACCACCTCACGGCTTGTCGTCGCCTGGGCGGCAGCCGGCGCAACAAAGGCATCGCTGCGCCATGCCGGCAATGAACGTTTGGAAGCAAATCCGAGCAGCGGTTTGCCGATGCCCTGCAGCAGATTCAGAACCGGGGCCAGCCGTTTCGCCCATGGCGCATAACGCGGCAGGTAGGCGATCAGGCGTTCCTTCAAAGGCAGACCGTGATGGCGTCGCCAGTGATGCAGAAACTCGATTTTCATTTTCGCCATGTCGATGCCGGTCGGGCATTCGCGCTTGCAGCCCTTGCACGACACGCACAGATCCATCACCTCGCGCACGGCATTCGAGGTCAATGCATCCGGACCCAGCTGACCCGAGAGCGCGAGCCGCAGAGTGTTGGCACGACCGCGGGTCAGATGTTTTTCATCACGCGTCGCCCGGTACGACGGGCACATCGTGCCCGCGTCAAACTTGCGGCAATGGCCGTTGTTGTTGCACATCTCGACGGCCTTGGCGAAGCCGCCCCCGCGATGCTCCGTAGCAACCTCCCACTCTGACCAGTCCAAAGCAGGCAGCGGCGGCTGTGCCTGATAGTCGGGCTTGAAGCGGAACAGGCTGCGGTCGTCCTGCTTCGACGGCCGCACGATCTTGCCGGGGTTGAGCAAACCTTTCGGATCGAACAGGTCCTTGATTTCTTCGAACGCGGCGGTGATCTTCGGTCCGAAAAAGGGCGCGATCCATTCCGAACGCACCAGCCCGTCGCCATGTTCACCCGAATACGAACCCTTGTACTGCTTGACCATCGCCGCCGCCTCTTCGGCAATGGCGCGCATTTTCTCGGCGCCGTCGCGACGCATGTCGAGTATCGGACGTACATGCAGGCAACCGACCGATGCATGCGCGTACCAGGTGCCCTTGGTACCGTTCTTGTGGAACACCTGGGTCAGACGGTCAGTGTATTCGGCGAGGTGTTCCAGCGGCACCGCGCAATCCTCGATGAACGACACCGGTTTGCCGTCGCCCTTCATCGACATCATGATGTTGAGCCCGGCCTTGCGCACTTCCCAAAACTCCTTTTGGATCACCGGGTCAATTACTTCCATCACGCTGCCGGGCAGGCCGCGGTCGGCCATCAGCTCGACCAGTTCTTTCAGTTTGCGGATCTGTTCATCGCGGTCATCACCGGCGAACTCCACCAGCAGTATGGCTGCGGGTTCGCCTTTGACACACTGATTGACGATCGGCAGGAAGGCGGGGTTGCTGCGCGCCAGCCCGATCATCGTATCGTCGACCAGTTCGACCGCCGCCGGTTTCAGCTTGACGATGTGCTGCGGCGCCTCCATCGACTGATAGAAGGTCGGGAAATGACAGACGCCAAGCGTTTTGTGTTTCGGCAGCGGCGACAGCTTGAGTTCGATGCGCCGCGAAAATGCCAGCGTGCCTTCCGAGCCCACCAGCAGATGCGCCATGTTCGCGCCGACAGGCAACATCATGTCGAGGTTGTAGCCGCCGACACGGCGCAAAACTTTCGGATAACGAAGTTCGATCTCTTCGGCTTCGCGCCGGGCAATCGAATTGATGCGCGACACCAGATCCCGGTAACCCTGCGGCGCATCGAGCTGCTCCAGGTTCTCGGGCAATGCGCCGAACCGGTACGCACCGCCATCGGCAAGCCAGGCATCAACGCCCAGCACGTTGTGCACCATATTGCCGTACTGGATCGAGCGCGATCCGCAGGAATTGTTGCCGGTCATGCCGCCGATGGTCGCCTGCGCGCTGGTGGACACATCCACCGGAAACCACAGGCCATGCGGCTTCAGCCAGGCATTGAGGTGGTCAAGCACCAGTCCCGGCTGCACCGTCACGGTTGCAGCGTCCTTGTTGAAGGCAATGATTTCATTGAGATGCTTCGATACATCCAGCACCAGCGCCGCACCAACCGTCTGCCCGCATTGCGAAGTACCGCCGCCGCGCGGCAGCACCGGCACACCGGCATCCAGCGCGATCTGCATGGCGATCAGCGCATCGTCCTCATCTTTGGGCACCACCACGCCAACGGGTTCGATCTGGTAAATCGATGCATCAGTCGAATATCGCCCACGCGAAGCGGCATCGAACAACACCGCACCACGCACTTCGCGGCGCAGGCGTTGCGACAGCGCGCTGTGCTCCGGTGACGAACGGACAAACTGAACCGGTTTTGCGGGCGCATTCATCGCGCGGCCTCCGCTTTGCGTTTATCGAGGGCTTCCATGACCAGCACCAGTTTGTTGGCGAGATGATCCCGCAGCAGCGCCTGCAACCGGGCGCCGTCGCGACGGGACAACGCATCAAGAATCTCGCCGTGCTCCTGCACGGCCTTGTCCCAGCGTTCGCGAGACAGGTTGGCAAGATAACGCGCCCGTTTCACATGCGCATTGAGGCTGCGATAAGACGCCGCGAGCGTCGCATTGCCGGCGCAATCCATGATCCTGCTGTGAATCTGCTGATTGAACTTGAAATACTGCGCCAGTTCGCCCCGCGCATGGTGTGCAAGCATGTGGAAATGCAGCGCGCGGATGTCAGCGATGTCTTCTTCGGTCGCATTACGGCAGGCGAGGTCACCAGCCAGCGCTTCCAGCGCGCCCAAAACAACGAACACCTCCTTCATCTTTTCCGGCTTCAGCGGCGCCACCACAGCGCCGCGGTTGGGCAGCAGTTCAACCAGGCCCTCGGAGGCGAGAAACTTGATCGCCTCGCGAAGTGGCGTGCGTGAGGTACCCAGACGTTCGGCCAGCACCCGTTCATTGAGCTTTGTTTCCGGCGCGAGTTCACCTTGCACAATCAGGTCGCGCAGCTGGTCGATCACGGTTTCATGCAGTAACCGGCGGTCGACCAGCGAAGTCACATTGGATGTTTGAGGCAAAGCATCAGGCATGGCAGGGCTCCATTTGTATGCATAATACCCTTGATGCCGATTCCTGGCAATATTCAATAAATAGTATATTAAATAACAATTTATTAATTAGTTACACGTGGAACATTTTCGTTTTTCTTTATATTTTATATTTTGTATACAAAAACTGTTTGCCTAAGTCCCCCAACCGGTATTACCATGCCGGCTCAACCCTCGCCCTTGGAGCGCACCATGACCTACACCGCCGGCCGTCACTTCCTGCAGATCCCCGGACCGAGCACCGTCCCCGAGCGCGTGATGCGCGCCATCGACATGCCGGTCATCGACCATCGCGGACCGGAGTTCGGCCAACTCGGCAAGGATGTCCTCGCCGGCATGAAGCGCGTCTTCAAAACCAAGGGTGACGTCGTCATTTATCCGGCCTCCGGTACCGGTGCCTGGGAAGCGGCTCTGGTCAACACGCTGTCGCCCGGCGACACCGTGCTGATGTACGAATCCGGACAGTTCGCAACGCTGTGGAAAAACCTTGCGCTGCGCCTCGGCCTGAAACCCGAGTTCATCACCGGTGACTGGCGTCATGGCGCCGACCCCGCCGCGATCGAAGCGCGCCTCGCTGCGGACGCCAGCCATGCCATCAAGGCGGTATGCGTCGTGCACAACGAAACCTCCACCGGCGCCACTTCGCGCATCGGCGAAGTGCGCAAAGCCATCGACCGCGCCAAACATCCGGCGCTGTTCCTGGTCGACACCATCTCGGGACTGGGATCGGTCGATTATCGCCATGATGAATGGGGTGTCGATGTCACCGTTGGCGGCTCGCAAAAAGGCCTGATGCTCCCTCCGGGCCTGTCTTTCAACTCCATTTCCGCGAAAGCCCTTGCGGCCAGCAAGAGTGCAGGCCTGCCGCGTTCCTACTGGTCGTGGGACGAAATGCTCGCGCCGAACAAGAACGGCTTTTTCCCCTACACCCCGGCGACCAATCTGCTCTACGGCCTGCGTGAAGCTCTGAAAATGCTGCTCGACGAAGAAGGCCTCGAAAACGTTTTTGCCCGCCATCATCGCCATGCCGAAGCAACCCGGCGCGCAGTCAATGCATGGGGACTCGAAATCGTCTGCCAGAACCCCGCGGAATATTCGCCGGTACTGACTGCAGTGATGATGCCTGCCGGCCACAGCGAAGTCGCCTTCCGCAAAGTTGTGCTGGAACACTTCAACATGTCGCTGGGCAGCGGTCTCGGCAAAATCGCCGACAAGGTGTTCCGCATCGGTCATCTCGGCGATTTCAACGACCTCACGCTGATGGGCACGCTCGCCGGTGTAGAAATGGGACTCGAACTTGCCGGCGTTCCGCACAAAAAAGGCGGTGTCGCCGCCGCAATGGAATATCTCAGCGGCGAAAAAGCCGCGACACGCGCAGCCAAAGCAGCCTGACCCCGGGCACATCGCGCCGTCGGCACGCGGCGCGATTCATCCTGCGCTTTGGTCCACAAAGTGCGCGCTTAAGTCCACATCGTGCCGATACGGTGTTATGCTCGACTCCTGCCGGGACCGATCAGTCTGATCACAGATGACGAGTTCCGGGGTTACAACCATAACGGAGGAGTCATGTTCAAACACTCAGCAATTGCAATCGCTGCACTGCTCGTCGCCGTATCCACGACCCAAGCCCGGTCGGAATATCCCGACCGGCCCATCCGCATGATCGTGCCGTTTGCGCCCGGCGGCGGCAGCGACATCAGCGCGCGCACCATGACCGACGCAATGGGCGAAGCGTTGGGTACCACCATCGTCGTCGACAACCGTCCCGGCGCCGGCAGTACGCTGGGCGCGGATATCGCCAGCAAGGCGTCTCCCGACGGTTACACCCTGTTCCTCGGCAACATCAGCCTGGCATTCAATGCCGCGCTGTACAAAAAACTGCCGTTCAATGCGATTCGTGATTTCGCGCCGGTTTCGCTGGCCACCGAGCAACCGAACATCATCGTCGCCCACTCGTCGCTGCCGGCAAAAACCCTGCAGGAGTTTGTCGCGATGGCAAAGAAACAGCCCGGCAAGCTGACTTACGCTTCTGCGGGGCTGGGTTCCGGCACACACCTGGCAATGGAAATGCTGATGATGTCGCAGAACATCAAACTGGTGCATGTTCCCTACAAAGGCACCGGACCCGCGGTCACCGCCCTGCTCGGCAACGAAACCAGCGCATTCATGTCGACCTTTGCTTCTGCGCTGCCCCACGTCAAAAGCGGCCGGCTGATCGGCATTGCGGTGACGACCAAAACCCGTTCACCCGTCTTGCCGGATGTGCCCACGGTGGAGCAGTCGGGGGTGCCGGGATTCGAGTACGCGACCTGGTATGGAATACTGACGCAGTCCGCCGTGCCGAAACCGATCGTCGAAAAACTGAACAAGACCATCGTCAGCGTGTTGAGCGCGGCGGATATGAAACAGCGCTACGATCGTCAGGGCATGACTGCCATCCCGAGCACTTCCGCCGAATTCGTCAAACTGCTGCGCAGCGAAACGGATAAATGGGCGAAAGTCGTGCGGGAGGCTAAAATCCCGCAACAATAGGCCGGCATGGTGCCGGTCGACATCAAGAATGCCAACCGACACCATCCTCACAACCCGTGACGGTGATATCGCCACCGTCACACTGAACCGGCCCGACAAACTCAATGCGCTGAACCGCGCGATGTGGGAAGGCCTCGGCGAAACCATGCGCCTGCTGTCGGACAACGACAGCCTGCGCTGCATCGTATTGCGCGGCGCCGGCGGCAAGGCCTTTGCCGCCGGCGCCGACATCGCCGAGTTCGCCACCGAGCGCGCCAATGCGCGCCAGGCCAAACACTACGGCGACCTGATCCACGCCACCATGCAATCGGTGGCGCAATGCAAACATCCCACGGTCGCCCTGATCGAAGGCGCCTGCGTCGGTGGCGGACTCGAAATCGCCGCGATGTGCGACATGCGCGTGTGCGGCAATTCAAGCCGCTTCGGCGTGCCCATCAACAAACTCGGCCTGACCATGGGTTACGGCGAACTCGCCGGCCTGCTGGCGCTGGTCGGCCGCGCCGTCGCGCTGGAAATCCTGCTCGAAGGCCGCGTGTTCACGGCAGACGAAGCCTTCCGCAAAGGCTTGGTCAATCAGATGGTCGCTGACGATCAGGTCGAAAGCGAAGCCTATGCACTGGCCCGGCGCATCGCCAATGGTGCGCCGCTGGTCGCGCGCTGGCACAAGCAGTTCATCGAACGCCTCACCGTGCGCGCCGACATACCTGCTGAAGAATGGGATACCGGTTTCGCCTGCTTCGACACCGATGATTACCGCACCGGCGTCAAAGCCTTCCTCGAAAAAACAAAACCGAAATTCGGAGGCCGCTGATGCGCGCATGGCTTGTGATACTGCTGAGTCTTGCAAGCCTGCATTGTTTTGCGCAGGCCGATTACGCCCGCGAACAACGCTGGGCCGATGAAATCACCCCCACCATTCTTGTTGGCGATCCGGTGCAGCTCGCACTGCCGGCAGGCCGCAAGTTCCTCGCGATTTATGCGCCGAACCCGAAAGCGAAAGCCGGCGTCGTTGTCGTGCACGGACTCGGCGTGCATCCGGACTGGGGCCTGATCAACCCGCTGCGCAGCAAGCTCTCCGAGCAGGATTACACCACGCTGTCGGTACAAATGCCGGTGCTGGCGAGCGATGCGCCCGGCAGCAGCTATACGCCGACATTTCCTGAAGCCGCGGAACGCATCGCCGTGGCCGTGAAATACCTGCGTGGCAAGGGTTATAAAAAAATCGCCATCGTCTCGCACAGCCTCGGCACGCGCATGACCAATGTGTTTCTCAATCAGCCCGATGCACCATCAATCGACGCCTGGGTCGCGATCGGACTTTCCGGTGAATACAGCAAACCGGAAATGTTCAAAGCGCCGGTGCTTGACCTCTACGGCGAAAAGGACCTGCCCGCGGTCATGGAAGACGCCGCCAAGCGCGCCAACGCCATCCGCAACATCCGTGGCTCCGCACAAATCCGCGTCGCAGGCGCCGATCATTTTTTTAATGGCATGGATAACGAGCTGCTGCGCAACGTCCGGCTCTTCCTCGACCGATCGATAAAATAATCAACAAATTCATATAGTTAAAGGGCCATACATGGCGCAGATGTATACCGAGCTGTCCGCGCGGCACTGCGAGTTCATCGCCGCCCAGAAAATGTATTTCGTGGGCACCGCCACCGCCGACAGCCGTATCAATGTCTCGCCCAAAGGCATGGATTCGCTGCGCGTGATGAATCCGCAACGCGTGGCCTGGCTCAACGTCACCGGCAGCGGCAATGAAACCTCCGCGCATGTGCAGGCCGACGCGCGCATGACCGTGATGTTCTGCGCTTTCGAAGGTGCGCCGCTGATCCTGCGGCTGTACGGCAAGGCTCGTGTCGTGCATTTCAATGATCCGGACTGGGCAGGCCTTTATGCGCGCTTCAATCCCCTGCCCGGCGCGCGACAGATTTTTGATCTCGCCATTGATCGTGTGCAGACCTCCTGCGGCATGGGTGTCCCGCTGTACGACTACAACGCCGAACGCGGACAGCTTGAAGCCTGGGCGGAGAAAAAAGGCGACGCCGGCCTGCGCGACTACTGGGCACTGAAAAACCAGTCCAGCATCGACGGCCTGCCCACGCATATCCTCGACCGCAACGGCTGAAGGACTAAAATTGCGGATTCACGCCATCACGGAATCCGCATGACCATCGACCATAGTTCCGTCACCCTCACCGGTGGCCAGTTCCAGTGGGAAGACCCGCTGCTGATCGAAGCGCAACTCACGGACGAAGAGCGCATGATCCGCGACACCGCGCGCCAGTATGCGCAGGAAAAACTCGCGCCGCGCATCCGCGACTGGAACCGCCACGAAACCTTTGACCGCGAAGTCATGCGCGAAATGGGCGCACTCGGATTTCTCGGTGCGCCGCTTGAAGGTTACGGCTGCGCCGGCATCGGTTATGTCGCCTACGGCCTGATCATGCGTGAACTCGAACGCGTTGATACCGCGTTTCGCTCAGCCGTCGGCGTGCAGGGCGGACTCGCCATGACGCCGATCTACGCCTACGGCACGGAAGAACAGCGCCAGAAATATCTGCCGAAAATGGTTACCGGCGAACTGCTCGGCTGTTTCGGATTGACCGAACCGAACCACGGCTCCGACCCCGGCAGCATGCTGAGCCGCGCACGCAAGACCGACGGCGGCTGGCGCCTCAGCGGCAACAAGATCTGGATCACCCACGCGCCCATCGCCAACATCATGGTGGTGTGGGCCAAGGATGACGACGGCGTGATCCGCGGCTTCATTCTCGAACGCGGCATGGAAGGCCTGTCAACGCGCAAGATCGAAGGCAAATTTTCGGTGCGTGCCTCGCCCACCGGTGAAATCATCATGGACAACGTGTTTGTACCGGAAGCCAATCTGCTGCCCAACGTTTCTGGACTCAAAGGCCCTTTCGGCTGCCTCAACAACGCGCGTTTCGTGATCTGCTGGGGCGCGCTCGGCGCCGCCGAAGCCTGCTGGCACACTGCACGCCAGTACACCCTCGATCGCAAACAGTTCGGCAAACCGCTGGCGGCAAATCAGCTGATCCAGAAAAAACTCGCCGACATGCAATCCGAAATCGCGCTGGGCCTGCTCGCCTGCCTGCATGTCAGCCGCCTGCGTGATCAGGGTCTGGCCACGCCGGAAATGGTGTCGCTGCTCAAACGCAACTCCACCGGCAAGGCGCTCGACATCGCCCGCGCCGCGCGCGACATGCTCGGCGGCAACGGCATTTCCGACGAATACCCGGTGATCCGCCACATGCTCAACCTCGAAACCGTCAACACGCTGGAAGGCACGCACGACATCCATGCGCTGGTGCTGGGCAGGGCGCAGACAGGTCTATCAGCATTCAATTGAACAGTGTTGAAGGCTTCAGTGATAACGGTGCTTAGCCTGCAGACAATGCTGGCGTGCGCCGCAAGGTATTGATTAAAATGGACCTGCATATAATTAAAATAAAACCATCGTGACGTTCACGTGGTCGGGAAGGAACTGATTTTGGCTGGCATCACAGGGGTTTATCGAAGTGAAAAGTATGTGGTGGTCGAACGTCATCGCCATCATTTTCCCTCGCAATGCATCTGGTGCGGCAATGCACTCGCTGAAAACGACATGCCCGGATCACCGGACAAGGATGGCGACATCAAACCGCCGATGTGCCGCAACTGCACAGCCACCCGCAACCGCCTGCCCAAGACCGTGGGCATTTTCGGCATCGTCACCATCATCGCTGCACCGCTGGTGTATCCCGGCATGGGCGTCATGGTCGCCGGCGCATTGCTGCTGACCGGCTTCATCGATCTGGCCGTGGCATGGCGGCTGCATGTGGCTGCCAGCGGATTCAGCGCCGTGCGGGCTGACGAACAGTATGTGTGGATACGCGGTGCGCACAGCAACTTCCTCGCAGCACTGCCGCAATGGCATGGCATGAAACTGGGCGAGATGACTGCCCACGACCGCTGACCTTGCGGGGTGACTGGTGGCAGCATCCCTGAAAAGCCAGTACGGCCCGGAAATCCCGGCGCGCATCGCCAGCATGATCGCGCGTGTGCATGCGGCTTTTCCGAAAAAAGCTTTCCTGCGCGACGCGCTGGCGGGTTACGAAGCACTGGAACTGATGCCGCGCGGGCGACACATCGCCCGTGCGCTGCGCACCCACCTGCCGCAGGATGTGCCTTCCGCGCTGGACATCCTGATCGCGTCGATCGAGCCGCCGCGCGCCGAAGTTGAGGGATCCGGCCTCGCGCCCTTCCTCTACCTGCCGCACACCGTCTACGTCGCCGACTACGCGCTCAAACACTTCGACGCGGCGATGCGCGCACAACACGCACTGACGCAGCGCTTCACCGCCGAATTCAGCATCCGTCCGTTCATCGAGAAATACCCGGAGCGCACACTGGCGCTGTTGCGCACGTGGACCCGCGACCCGAGCCCGCATGTGCGGCGACTGGTGTCCGAAGGCACACGTCCGCGCCTGCCCTGGGCTTCGCGGCTGCGCGCACTGCAGCGCAATCCGCAACCTGCGCTTGAATTACTCGAACTGCTCAAAGACGACCCCGCGCTGTATGTGCGCCGCTCGGTGGCCAACCACCTCAACGACATCGGCAAGGATCATCCAGAACTGCTCAACAGTACCGCGCGGCGCTGGCTCAAGAATGCCAGCCCGGAACGCGCCTGGATCGTACGCCACGCACTGCGTTCAGCCATCAAACGCGGCGATGCCGGTGCACTTGCTGTCTCGGGTTTCGGATCAAAGGCGGAAGTTACGGTGCGCGGCAAAAGCATCACGCCGCAACGCACGCGCATCGGCGGCGTGATCACCATCGCTTTTGAACTGGTCAACAAGCTGCCGCGCAAACAGCGCGTGCTTGCCGACCTGCGGGTGCACTACATGAAAGCCAGCGGCAAAACCGCGCCCAAGGTGTTCAAACTGAAAACCGTCGAGCTGGCGCCCAGGGCTGCGCTGCGCTTCGAGAAAAAACTGTCACTGGCGGAACTGACCACGCGCAAACATCATCCCGGCACACACGCTGTCGAAGTGCTGCTGAACGGCCGCGCCGTTTCGCTGGGCAGTTTTGAACTGGTTAAAGCCTCAGGTTAAACACAAGGACTTCACGCCGGCGGCGAATTCTTTTTACGCCGGCGCCACCACCATGCCGCCATGCGGTTGAAGGCCCAGGTCAGCACCACGGCAGGAATCAGCGCCAGCAGCATCGATGACGGCCCCCAGATGCGGAAATTCACCGGCGAGATGGCCGTGCCATCGGTGACATACGTCGAATACAGAACATAGTCGTCATCACTCACCGTCACTGCAACCCTCGTCCGGCCATCGGCTTCGGGCGAAGTGCTGAACTGCACCCGTGGCTCGAAATCGCCGACCTTGGGCAAGGCAAACTCACCGGCCGGTTCCGGCAACTTGAAGCGCGGTGCCGGCGGCAGGTCACGCAGCCGCGCCCAGCGCATCAGCAGATACCGGGCGCCCGGTTCCGCCTCATCGGCTTTTTGCGGCACGGCCACGATCGAAAACAGCCGGTTCGGTTCGCCTTTGCCGGCATAACGTTCTGCGGTGACATAGGTGATCGCCTTCGACAACACGCTCATCAGCACGAAAAACAACACCAGAAGCAGAATCATCCGGCCGCTACGGATCAGAAAAGGCATGGGACTCCACGGAACAAGATAAACATCGCACTAATGTAATGCTTCCGGGCCCGCGACGACACCACCAGGCAGCCCCGGCCCAATGCGCGTACACTGCGCACACGCGGGTCGCCCCGCTGTCCCCGCTGCCAATCCCGGCGGCCCCGACTTCACCGCGAGCGCCCTGTGCCTGGTTACGAAGTCGAGACGGTCACCCATCACATCGGCGGCAGCGATTACCGCATTCGCGCCCTGCTCAACCGCCAGCAGTTTTCCGATCCCGACGGCAGCGCTGAACGCGCCGGCGTTTCCCCCGCATCCTGGCCGCTGTTCGGCGTAGTGTGGCCCGCCGGACTTGCACTGGCGGAAGAGATGAGCCACTTCCCGATTGCCGGCAAAAGCATTCTTGAACTCGGCTGCGGCATTGCGCTCTCCAGTCTGGTGCTGGCCCGGCGCGGCGCCGACATCACCGCCTGCGACCACCATCCACTCGCGGAAGCCTTCCTGCAGCACAACGTTGCACTGAATGCATTGCCGGCGCTGCCGTTTCGCACCGCGCCCTGGCTGGGGCCGAATCCGCTGCTTGGCCGTTACGACCTGATCTTCGGCAGCGACCTGTTGTATGAGCGTAACCACGCCGCCCTGCTCGCCGGCTTCATCGGCATGCACGCCCATCCGGTATCGCAGGTGCTGATCGCCGATCCGGGCCGCGGCTATGTCAGTCCGTTCAGTGTGCTGATGACCGCGTTGGGTTATGTGCGCAGCGCCAGCACCATGCCGATGGCGAATTCGATCGGCATGCCGGATTCACGCGGCCAGCTGTTCAGCTTCACGCGGAACCACTGACCGCAAAGTGCTTTCAGCCGCCGGTAATCAAGGTGTCGTGAATATCGACGCGTTCGTCCTTGCCGACATTGACCACGGTCACATCGCCACTGCGGGTATAGGTCATCGGGTCACGTGAATCCGTGGCGACCGGTTGCAGCTTGACGAACAGAATGCTGCGTTTGCTGCCATCGGGCCATTGCACTTCCGCCGTGGCCGTGCCGTCATAACCGCGGCGGATCACATAGACATCGCAATAGCGCACCTGAGGATTGCTCGGTTTGGCGCAGGCGGTATTGGCGGAAGCATGAAACGGCGTGCCGCGAATCACCGCATCCTTCGCCGAGGAGGTCGGCGGCAGCGCCTTGCCGTCCAGCGCGATGTTCAGCGTGTAGTTGCTGACTTCGTTGCGGCGTGCCGCGGCCCGCATCAGATACACCCGAACCACAAACTCGCCGTCGGTGGGGAGGATGCGTTTGAACTGATTGCCCGAGGTACTGCCGACAAACATCGACATCTCGGTACCCGGCGGATTGATATTGAAATAATTCTGCAGATTGCTCGCCTTCAAGGTCACAGCCAGCGTCTGGTTCGCGCCGCCGCGCACCCGGTAATCAATGTATTGATCACCCTTCAACTCGCCGCTGATGGCGACCGTGGTCGCCCCCTTGGCGAACTGCACCGCTTCCACACGGTTGCCCGCGGGCGCGGTCGCCGCTGCAACCGTCAGCGCTGTGCCAGCCAGCAACAGCGCACCTGCACACCGCAGCACCCCTGATAACCACCTTGATTTGTTCATCCAATACACCTGAAAGACTCATTATTTATTTCATTGTCCTGGATGATAACCCGCGCGCCAGCGCGGGAGCAGTCTCAAAAATACGCTGAAAAATTCAGCGGCTATAATGGAATGCCAACAATACCAACAGTGTTACCAACCATTCCAAGGGGGAGTTCATGACACGCCTGCTTTTGCTTGCTGCCGCGATGCTGACCAGCATCAGCGCATTCGCACAGAATTTTCCGACGCGGCCCATCCGCATCGTCGTGCCCTTCGCCGCCGGCGGCCCCGCAGACATCACCGCGCGCAACATCGGCCCGCGCCTGACCGAACTGCTCGGCCAGGGCGTCGTCGTTGACAACCGCGGCGGCGCCAACGGCACCATCGGCGCGGAAACCATGATCCGCGCCCCGGCCGACGGCCACACCCTGCTGATGACCACCGCCAGCGTGACCTCGATCAACATGGTCACCTACGGCAAGCCGCCCTACGACACGCTGCGCGACATGCTGCCACTGTCCCCGGTAATGACCACCGGCAGCCTGATCGTCGTGCATCCGTCGCTGCCGACAAAAAATCTGAAAGAGTTTGTCGCGCTCGCCAAATCGCGCCCCAACCAGATCGCCTTCGGTTCCGCCGGCACCGGCGGCACGCTGCACCTCGGCCTCGAAATGCTGATGGGCGAAGCCAACATCAAGATCACCCACGTCGTCTACAAAGGCGCGGGCCCGGCCACCATCGACGTCGTCTCCGGACAGATCCAGGGCATGTTCGTCGACCTGCCGGTGATTTCGCCGTACGTCAAAGCCGGCCGCGTGAAGGCCCTTGCCGTGGCCGCCGCGCAGCGCTCGCCGCACTTCCCCGACATCCCCTCGACCAAGGAACAGGGCCTCGAAAACGTCAACATGCTCAACTACTACGGTCTGCTGACCCAGGCCAAGGTGCCGCGCGACATCGCCAACAAGCTGCATGATGCGATCATCAAAACCGTCAACACGCCGGCCGTACGCGACCGCCTGCTGTCGGTCGGCGCCGATCCGCTGACCATGACCATCGAAGAATTCACCGACTACATCCGCAAGGACATCGAGAAGTGGCGCAAGGTGGTCAAGGCGGCGAACATCCAGATCGACCGCTGAACGCAGCGAGCGCATCAACAAAAAGGCCGCGGCAAACACCACGGCCTTTTTATCGCCATCCAACACACTTCTTAGAATATTTTTTACTGCAAGGAGAACACCCCATGTCCGATCCCACAGCCCTCCCCATCGCCAAAGTCCGTGCCGCGATGGACGCCATGACCGACAAGGCCCTGCAAACACCGGATGACGTGGTCGCCATCGCCATCGTCGACAGCACCGGCAACCTCGTTGCCTATTCGCAGACCGGCCATTTGCGGCTGTTCAGCCGGCGGCATGCGATCCGCAAGGCTTACACCGCTGCGGTGATGGCCACTGACACCGGCAGCAACGGCCAGAAGCTGAAGGAACAGGGCCGCAGCATCAGCGAAATGGGCGACCTGCAGTTGACCGGCATGCAGGGCGGGCTCGTCATCAAAAAAGACGGCGTGCTGCTCGGCGGCATCGGCGTCGGCGGTTATAACGGCGGTCATCTTGATGAAGCGCTGGCGAAGGTGGGTCTGGATGTACTGATGCGCTGACGGCCACCGTCATGACCCTGCAACCTGCACGCATCGAAACCTTTCTGCTGGAAGCGCCGATCGCCAATCCGGTGCGCAATTCCTTCCGCACGCTGACGGCGCGGCCCGCGTTGCTGCTGCGGATCACCGATGCCGATGGCGCAACCGGCTGGGGAGAAGTGTGGTGCAACTATCCACCGGGCGGTGCAGCGCATCGCGCGCGCCTGCTTGAACAGGTGGTGGCGCCGCTGATCCTCGGACGCAGTTTCGCGGATCCGGCCGCGGCGTTTGAACATCTGGATCAGGCCACCCGTGTCCCCGCGATTCAATGCGGCGAACCCGGCCCCTTCGCGCAGGTGGTCGCCGGCATCGACATTGCGTTGTGGGACCTTGCCGCGCGCCGCGCCGGCCTGCCGTTGTGGCGCCAGCTCGGCGGCAACGGCAATGTGCGCGTTTATGCCAGCGGGTTGGGCCCCGATCATCCGGAAAACCTCGCCGCGCAAAAACTCGAAGAAGGTTATCGCGCCGTCAAAGTGAAGGTCGGCTTCGATGCCGCCACCGATGCACGCAATCTGCGAGCCCTGCGCAACCTGCTGGGTAACAACAACGCATTGATGGTGGATGCCAACCAGCGCTGGACCCCCGCGCAGGCCGCAATCGCCGGTGAAGCCTTTGCCGAATTCAGACTCGAATGGCTGGAAGAACCGATCGCCGCCGATGAAGCTATCGACCACTGGCAAACTCTGGCAAGCGCACTCGCCACGCCGCTGGCCGCCGGTGAAAACCTGCGCGGCATTACATCATTCAGCAATGCCATCAACAGCGGCGCCCTCGCCGTGATCCAGCCCGATCTCGGCAAATGGGGCGGATTTTCCGGATGCCTGAAACTCGCAGCGATTGCGAACAAAGCGGGCGTGCGCTTCTGCCCGCACTGGCTGGGCGGCGGCATCGGACTGCTCGCTTCGCTGAACCTGCTGTCTGCCGCGGATGCGCAGGGCTGGGGTGAAGTCGACGCCAATCCGAATCCGCTGCGCGAATCGCTGCTGCCCGCGGATTTCAAGGTCCGCGATGGCCGTGTGCAACTCGGTGAAAACCCTGGCCTCGGTCATGAACCCGATCCCGACGTACTGCAACGCTTCAGCGTTGCGCGTTGATCACCACGCCACCCGCACCGCCAGCACATCACCCCTCGCGCACTCCTGATCACCGGCATAAAGCGAACAGCTGATGCGCGTTTTTTTCGGGCCGGCCTCAACAACCTTTGCGCGCAAGGTCAGTGGCTGATCAATCGGCGTCGGCTTCAGGTAATCGACTTTCATCGAAGCCGTCGCATACCAGAGCTGCGGATCGGAACCGATGGCGCGGCCTTCACGGCGATAAGCATCGGCGAAGGCGGTGCAGATGCAGTGGCAATCAATCACCGTGCCGATGATGCCGCCATTCAGTACATTGGTCGGCCCGGCCATGTGAAAAGGCTGCGGCGTGAAGGTCGATACCGCCTCGTCACCGTCCCAGTAGCTCTTTATGCGCAGGCCTTGCGCGTTATGCGGCCCGCAGCCGAAGCAATGGTTGTCGGGGATCTGGTCCTGAAATGCGGGTTCTTTCACGCTGCTTCCGGCTCGCGCAGCGGCACTGTCGTCGAATCGTAGCCGTACACCCACGACGGATCGGTCTTGCCCTTCAACCAGGTATTCGCGCTGGAGCCCGCCTGGATCGCGGAAGCGCGCGGTTTGCGGATCGCCTCATACAATTTGAAAGCGTCTGCCAAACCATCGGCTTCGACACCGGTCAGCACACGCGACAGGATCGCCGCATCTTCCAGCGCCGACGCCGCACCCTGCGCCATGTAGGGCGTCATCGGATGACAGGCGTCACCGAGCAGCGCGACGCGGCCTTCCGACCAGCGCGGCAGCGGCTCGCGTTCGAACAATGCCCATTTATAAACTTCGGGGCAGGCCTGCAGGATCGCCTGCACTTCCGGATGAAAACCCTTGTACGCCACGCGCAGCTCATCGAGATCGCCTTTCGCCGACCACGACTCCGGCGTCATCCACTCCGCCTTCTCCGGCACCGAGGTCACGAAATACAGTTCATCGCGGTTGCGGGTGACGAAGTACACCACCATATGCCGGTCAGGCCCCCACCACTTGGTACGCACCGGCGCCATCGTCACGCCCTGGATGCGCGAGGCGGGGAAAGTCGTGCGGTAGGCCACCTTGCCGGTGAAACGCGGCTTCTCCGGCCCGAGCATCTGCGTGCGGATCAATGAATGCACGCCATCGGCGCCGATCACCGCGTCGGCCTTGATCATCACGCCATTGGTGAAATGCAGATCCACACCCTGCGCCTTCTGGTCAAAAAACTTCAGCTTCATGTTCAGGTGCACGTTGTCCGTCGGCACCAGCGGCGCGAGTGCGGCGTGCAGATCGGCACGATGCAGGAACAGGTAAGGCGCACCAAATTCCCTGGCCACCGATTCACCCAAAGGCAATTGGCTGCTCGGCTCGCCCTTATCCCAGACGCGGCTCAGTGCATAGTCCGCCTGAAAGGCCTTGTTCACCAGCTGCTCTTCCACCCCGAGCAGGCGCAGCACCTTCATCGCATTGGGCGCCATCTGGATGCCCGCGCCGACGCGCGCAAACTGCGCCGCCTGTTCAAACACATGCACGTCATGACCGGCGCGGCGCAACAGCGTCGCTGCAGCGAGGCCGCCGATACCGGCGCCAACAATGGCTATCGAGAGTGGTTTCATAAAATATCGTTTATAAACAAACACTTATATCATTCGAGGATTCCCTCTCCCCATAAAATGGGGAGAGGGCTAGGGTGAGGGGCAGCAATTCGCTGTCCATCTCCTCAAATCACAGCGAAGTAATCTTCGCCTCAGTAACCACCTTCCGCCACTTCGGCATCTCCCGCCGGATGTGCTCCGCAAACCCCTCCGGCGTCGTCGGCGTCAGATCAACCGTATTAAAACGCTCGCGCATCGACTTCGACTGCAGCGCCTTGCCCACCTCCTGCGACAGCCGCCCGACAATCGGCTGCGGCGTACCGGCCGGCGCGAGCAGACCAAACCAGATCGTCGCTTCGTAACCCTTCACACCCGCTTCCAACAATGTCGGCAATTCCGGCGCCTGCGGCGAACGTTTGGCGCCGGTCACACCCAGCACCTTCACGCGACCCGCGCGTGCTTCAGCAAGACCCGCCGCACCGAGCATCATGTCCACATGCCCGGCCATCACATCAATCATCGCCGGACCCGCGCCCTTGTACGGCACATGCAGCAAATCCACGCCCGCCAGCAGCTTCAACAATTCACCCGCGAGATGGTTCGACGACCCCGCACCGCCCGACGCAAAACTCAGCTTGCCCGGCTGACGCTTCGCCAACGCGATCAGTTCTTTCACGTTCTTCGCCGGCACCGAGGGATGCACCACCAAAAATAACGGCGTCGTCACACACAGCGACACCGGCGCGAAATCCTTGACCGGGTCATAAGGCAGATCCTTCGTCACCGCAGGATTGATCGCGAGGCTGGTCACGCTGCCGTAGACCATCGTGTAACCGTCAGGCAGCGACTTCGCCGCCGCCTGCATGCCGATCGCCTGCGAGGCACCGGGTCGGTTGTCGACGAGGAACTGCTGGCCCATGGATTCCGACAGCGCGGTGGCTATCGCGCGCGGCACCAGATCGCCGAGGCCGCCGGGGGAATAGGGGGAGATGATACGGACGGGTTTATTGGGGTATGACTGAGCATGGGACAGCGTTGTAACTAGCGCACCAAGAAGTGCGATAACCACGCTCTGTTTACATCTACGGGTGGGGTACATCGATATTCTCTCTCGGACTTCCGTTTGGCTTTTAAGGAGCGAAGTTTATGGCTGGGGAGGGTATGGTAAAAGTCCATGTGATTGCTGTTATAATAAAACTCATTTTATTCAATAAGTTACATTGATTCCCTCGGTTTTGGCTCGGCTCTTCTACATGCGTTAGGAGTGCGTATCACGCAACAATACAGTCCGTTGTTTGGTACTATTAATCGCGTCTTTGCGCATCTATTTCGGGATCAAATTTAAGTGGCAATGAAAACTAGCGTCCCAATAGCAAATCGACTCCCGAGCTACAAAGCTCCCCCAGTCAATGAAGTTGTAATTGGCTTCACAACGACCAACCTGCAGGACTTTAAAATTCCTCATGTAGGCCTCCTTTGGGATCGTTTTCGTAGTAGCTACCCAAAGATCGAACACGCCGCACCGCTCCAAACAAAAGAAGGAATTATTGTGGACTCCGCGCTTGGCCTACCAATTCCGCGGGTTTGGTTTATTAACGAATCAGAAACTCAACTAGTACAAGTTCAATCGAACGCGTTTTACTTTAATTGGCGTAATCGCCAGAAGGATGACGAGTATCCGCGTTTTGAAACGATTCAAGCCGAATTTAGGAAAAACGTTAATATTTTCTTAGGCTTTCTAAAAGATCTTAATTTAAATCTTCCTGTCCCCTTGGAATACGATCTAACTTATATAAATCACATTCCACAAGGTCAGGGATGGGAATCAATTGATGATCTCAAAAATGTCTTGAAGGATTTTTCATGGGCGCACATCCCAAATCGATTTTTGCCAAAGCCCGTTAATCTTTCTTGGCAAACTCGATTTCCACTCCCAAATGAAAATGGATTGTTACAGGTAAAACTAACTGAAGCCAAACGAAGAACAGATTCGCACCCTTTGCTGGTTCTTGAGTTAAACGCTAAAGGAATCGGTAATGAGGCTTCATTAGATAAAATGTGGGATTGGTATTCCGTTGCGCACGATTGGATTGTTCGTGGATTTACAGATTTAACTACAGACGAAATTCAAATCAAAAACTGGGAACGTGATGATTCCACAAGTTAGTTGGGATACATACGAGAGCAGCACTTTAGCTCCGGCTAGCCGTGACTGTTCACCAGGCGTTTTTGCCATAAAAGATTGCGGTGACCTACGCCGAATTTATGCTGGCGGGGTTCCGGCGGCCACGACAAATTCTGCAGCAATCACATCCGATTTATATGTGATAGACGATTATGCAATTGATCCGCAGTTATATAGCGCAGCCTACGATCCTGATCTCGTATTTTTTGGAAAGGTGTTAATTGACACGGCTGGCGATATAGCGCACTTACGTCGTGCAGCGCAATACCAATCTGCTGAATTATCACGTAATCCATTTTGCAAATTCGCCACGAAGCAAAATTCAACGTCCACCCAAATTGGGCTTTTGCCTACAACTTGGGTGTTGGACGCAAATGAGGCTAGTGTTTTCAATAATGCTGACCTCCTTGGCACGATATCAACGGAAATTCGAAAGATCCGCCTTAAGTGTGGCTCACTAAAATGGCGTCACACAAATCGCCTGATTGAACGATTTAAGGCTTTGCATTCGGCAGCCGAGGAAGAAGGTACGGATGGAGATTGGATATCAGAAGAATCGTTGGCACATTTCTTACGTTTCTTGGCAACAACTAATAACTTAGTCTTTCCGGAGATTGCACTTACTCCGGACCGTAATATTTATGCCCGATGGAAATCTGATCGTCGCAAAACCTTTAGTACTCAATTTATGCCAAATGGAGATGTGAAATTTATCGTCTTTAAACCAAATCAATTACACGAAAATAAGGTTATCAGACTCGCTGGGTCCACTACTGCTGATGCTCTTTTCGATGAAATTACAAGTCAGCGTATTGATAATTGGATATTTGAGTAGATGAAAGGGGACGAACTTCCTGGAACCGACCATGTTACCCGGTACTGTCGGGGTGACGCCGCCGGAAGCCCCGCTTCGTTTCTGCTTAGAGGAGGAGAATCTTACCTATCTGTAAATTGGCTTGAATTCTTAAAAAAAACTGATAGAAATGAAGAAATTATTGAAGTCAAAAAAGTCCTTTCAAAAAAACTTAAGCTAGGTTCCACGGCAAGAATTGCGGTTCTAAATGTTAAGAAAACCCGAGCGCATGTATTGCAGGAAAGTTTTGATTCGCGTGAAATCAATTTCAAACATGAGCCTGAATCTCCGAATGATGAGTCCCACAGCGGGATTCATAACACCCGATGCGAGGATGAAATGCTGATCGCAGAATTAATTTTTGAAACAATTATCGAAGAATACCCGGCCAAGTAATCAATTTAAAACTTTCTTGGTAATTGTTTTCGGTCCATGCCCATCCGCAGCAAAAAGAAAAAATCCACTCGCCGCATCAAGGTCGACCCCGCCCAACTCCAAAGCGCCCGCGAAATCTTCCACTTCGGCCCGTCCACGCTGATCGGCGTGGAACCGCTGGTGATCAGCGCGCGCAAGGTCACCGCGCAGCTGGTGGTGAAGCCGCATCACATGAACCGCAACCATCGCGTCGGCGGCGGCATCTTGATGGCGATGGCGGATGTGATGGGCGCGGCGGGTGCGGTGGTCAACCGGCCGCCCAATCACAGCGGCGGCACGATTGAATCCAAGACCAATTTTTTCGGCGCGGCCGTAGGCCCGGTGCTGAAGGCGACGAGCGTTCCGCTGCATATCGGGCGCACCACCTCCGTCTGGAAAACCACGATCAAGGGCGGCGACGGCAAGGTTGCGGCGATCGTGACCCAGACGCAGATCATGCTGCCGCGGCCGGTGCCGGCTGCACCCGCGAAGTCTTAAGCCTTCGCCATCTGCAGCGGCCAAGGCACGAGCGGCAGGTCCTTGCGCCCGGGGATCTGCGTGCGCGCGACGTTCATGATCAGCGCGAGTGCACTGTAGTAACCGACCACACCCATCAGGTCCATCAGGCTTTCTTCACCGAATTGCTGGATGCCGCGTGCATAAGTCGCGTCGCAGACGCCGTGGCGTGCGAGCAGTTCGCTGACAAAGTCATAGGTCACCGCTTCATCGTCCGCCATGGTGTCCGGGCGGCGGCCTTCGGCAATCGCGGTGATGATGTGGTCCGACAGGCCTTCCGCGCGCGCATGCTTCTCATGCGCCTGCCATTCGAACTGTGAGGTCCAGTGCCGCGCGGTGATCAGCGCGGCCATTTCATTGATGCGCAGTTCCAGCTTGCATTCGAAGCGGATATAGGCGCCGAGCTGTTGCATCGGCGTGGTCAGCCCGGGGCTGCGTAGGATGCAGTTGTACGGCCCTTTGACCGCGCCGCGCGGGCCGGCGCAGATCAGCGCCGCGGCCTGCTGCTGGGCCGGCGTGCGCTGCGCCTCGGGGATCGGCGGCATGCGCTCGGGCAGCAGCGTGTAATGCAGCGGCAAATTCGGTTCCGGTGACGGCATGGCGATCTCCTCGATCAGTGGCGGCAATTGGGGGCCCGTCCGTTGCTGACCGTAATGTGAACATGCGATTGTCAGGGTGGGGCCTGCCGCCTATGCTAGCTTCAAAAGAACCATAAAAAAAAGCACGAACAAGCGCTACGCCACACCGGCCACCGTCAGGAGGAGTCCATGTGCAATTCACGCTTCAGTGTTTTTCTGCGTCCGCTCTCCGTGTTTGCGTCACTCGCGCTGCTGCTGTGCGGACCTCTTGTCACAGCGGCCCATGCACAGGGTGAACAAAAACGCCCGATCCGTCTGCTGGTGCCTTCAGCGCCCGGCGGCCCTTCTGATTTTGCGGCACGGCTGATTTCAAACCGCCTCGGCGAGGCGCTGGGCCAGACCATCATCGTCGATAACCGCCAGAGTGTTAACGGCATCATCGCTTCCGAAATTGCCGCGCGGTCGGTGCCCGACGGCAACACGCTGCTGATCGGCAATATCGGCACGATGGTGATGAACACGGGCCTTTACAAAAAACTGCCCTATGACCCGCAGCAGGATTTTCTGCCGATCTCGCAATTGGTCTCTGCGGGTACGGCGCTGGTGGCCAACCCCAAATTTCCGGCGAACAATTTCCGCGAGTTTGTCGCTGCCGCGAAAAAGCAGCCCGGCAGCATTCACATCGCCGTCGCCGGCGCCAACGGCGCAGTCGCGACGGAAGTGCTGAAGTACATGGCCGGCATCACGCTGAACAACATCCCGTACAAGGGCAGCGCGCCGTCGGAAGTGGCGGTGCTGTCCAATGAAGTGTCGGTGGCGCTGCTGTCGATTCCCGCAGTCACGCCGCATGTGCGCCAGAACCGCATGAAGATTTACGGCGTGACCACTGCAAAACGTTCGCAATTGCTGCCGGATACGCCGACCATCCAGGAACAGGGATTGGCCGGTTATGAGTTCGGCAACTGGCACGGCCTGCTCGCGCCGAAGGGCACGCCGGCCGCGCTGATCCAGAAGCTGCACCGCGAGGCGGTCAAAGTGCTCTCCAGCAAGGATCTTGTTGATATCGCACTGGCGCGCGGCAACGAGGTCATCGCCAACGGCCCGGAGGAGTTCAAGGCGAACCTGGCGCGCGACATTCCGCACTTCCGCAAGATCATGGCCAGCGCGGGGATTGTTCCGCAATAAAATCGATGGCGGCGCTACTTCGGCCCCCGGTTGAGTCCCTGCACACACCGGGGCGCATTTGACGGGCCTGCGGCGTCCCATGTCTGCGCTGCAGGGGCAGGTGCAGGATGAGCCATTGTTGACGATGCCGTCGCCTTGTTGAGCAAAACGCAAGCCGGCATTCACTCTCCGTTGCCGTTTGCGCGGCTTGACACGACTTCAGCGCAAACCCTAGTCTCGGTGCCCGCCATTTCAATCATTCGAACATCATGAAACCACTCCCCGTAGCGCCCTTCGTTGAACATGCCGGCATCGTCACCCAGACCGTGGATGAAAATTGCGCCGTCAGCGTCGTGCAATTGGAGCCGCACCACCTGAATCGCCTGGACTCCGCACATGGCGGACTGATCGCGACCTTGCTCGACAACGCAATGGTGAACGCCGCCCGCGCGGTCTCGGGCCCGGATGCGCGCCTCGCAACCATCGAGATGAAGATCAACTTCATGCGCGCCGGAAAAGGGTCGCTCCGTTGTACCGCCCGCTGCCGTCACTCGACCGCAAAGCTCGCGTTCTGCGAGGCCGAAGTGCACGACGCATCCGGCAAGCTGGTGGCCACGGCGAGCAGTACGCTGCAGTACATAGTTGGGAGCGGACGCAAGTCCTGATCGAATGGCTGCGGGAATGCGCGGCATTCGCCTCGCGCCATCCCTTCTTCGTCGTCACTGCTTTGGTGTGTTATCAATAAATCATTGAATTTATTCATTATTTCAGTGTTCTCCCTGTTGATTTCTATATGAATTTGAAGTTATACTTCTTTCAATAGAAATTCCTGTCCCCTGCTGGAGGCGCCATGAAAACCGCTCCCGCTGCAAACCCCGCAGCCGATCGCCGCCGCGTGCTGACCGGCGCGACGCTTAAAGCCGCCGAACTGCTGGATATCCGGCAGGCGGTACTCGCGCGGTTGCTGGGCATCAGTGCGCCGCAGGTCAGCCGCATGGCGAAAGGCAGTTACCTGCTCGACGAGAACCGCAAGGAATGGGAACTGGCAGCGTTGTTCGTGCGGCTCTACCGCGCGCTGGATTCGATCACCGTGAACAGCCTCGATGAAGCGCGCGCCTGGCTCAACAGCCGCAACCGCGGCCTCAATGGTGAAAAGCCGGTGACGCTAATCACCTCCGCGATGGGACTGGTGCGCGTGGTCGATTACCTCGATGCCGCCCGCGCCCGCCTTTAAGACCGAAGCCCTGCGCACCCGCCTGTGGCGCGCCGTCGAAGCGCAGCACAAGGTGGCGACGATGCGTCTGGTCGACAACAGTCTCACTGATCAGGCCATCCTCGAAGACATTCTCGAAACCAGCAAGCCGCCGGTGCCGGAAGAAGCGCGCGACAAGCACTGGCTGATTTTTACGCCCTTCCGCTACACCCCGCCGCCGCCCGGCAGCCGCTTCCGCGCGCCGCAGGACCCCGGCGTGTTCTACGCCGCGCTTGAACCGCGCACGGCCTGTGCGGAAATCGGTTACTGGCGCTGGCGCTTCGTGCAGGACAGTGAAGGTCTTGATCAACTCGTCGCCAAACCGATGAGCCTGTTTGCAGCCGACCTCAAAACCCGCAGCGCGATCAACCTGCGCAAGCCGCCGCTGTCACGCCAGCGCAAGGCCTGGATGAATCCGGACAGTTATGTGGAAACGCAGGCGCTGGCACGCAAGGCGCGCGCGCAGGACATTGAAGCCATTGTTTATGAATCGGTGCGCGATCCGCAGCACGGCAGCGCGGTGGCAGTGCTGACGCCAAAGCCGCTGAACGGTCCGGTCGGCCATGCGGAGAGCTGGTTTCTGACAATCACCAAGGACCGCGCGATCTGGCAACGGGCGCTGGGGGAAGGATTCGAGTTCGGGTTTGCGCCAAGGGTTTGATCGGTAAAGCCTTGATCCCCCGGCGTTTTTACCGGCAGGCGATCCACCGGCTCCGGTGAATGCGCTGCCCGCGCCCGCCTACTTGCTGCCGAAGTAATACTCCTGATCCTCGCCCATCTTCGGCGGCGGCCGTTTGGCCATCGGCCGCACTTCGTTGATGCGGACCGGACAGCCGATGCTCAAGAATTCCTTGCCCGCCGCACCCGGCTGGCTGACGATCTGGCCTAGGCCTTCTCGCAGGTGCGGATCATCGAGAATATCGCCGACCGAATTGATAGGACTGCAGGGCACGCCGTTAGCAATCAGCAGTTCTTTCCAAGCCGCAACTGTGTCGGTCAGGAAAATTTTGGTCAGTCGCTCGACAACCACGGGTTTGCGTTCCTTGCGTTGCCGCAGCGTCGCCAGTGAAGGATCTTCAAGGAAGTCGGTCAGTTTCAGCGCGGTGCACAGCTTGCGGAAGTGCGCATCGAGATCTGCAACGACGACAATAAAGCCGTCCATAGTCTTGAAGGCCTGGTACACCACTCCCGTCGGATGGCCGGAGCCCTGCGGTTGCGGCACGATGCCCTTGTTGAGATAAAACCCCGCGATATAAGTGAGGAACCACATCTGGGTTTCGAGCAAGGATGAATCGACGCGGACGGCTTCGCCGCGCTGTTCGCGGATCAACAATCCGAGAAGAACGATCAGGCTGCTCATCAGCCCGCCGCTCATGTCGACGATTGGAATGCCGGCGCGTACCGGACCTTTGGGGTCGTTCGGATGGCCGGTGATGCTCATGCCCCCGGAGAGCGCCTGCACGACGATGTCGTAGGCAGGGCGGTCGGCCATCGGGCCCTTGTTGCCGAAACCGGTTAGCGAGCAGTAGACGATGCGCGGATTGATTTTCTTAACGTCTTCAAAGTCGAGCTTGAGTTTTTTGCAGACGCTGGGACGGAAGTTTTGTAGCACCACATCTGCGCTTTCGATCAGCTTGAACAGCTTCGCGCGGTCCTCGTCCGACTTCAGATTGATGACGACGGAACGCTTTCCGCGGTTCACCGCCTTGTAGTAGTAGCTCATGTTTTCCTCATCGAAATGAGGAAAATGCCGCGACTGGTCGCCTTCGGGCGGTTCGATCTTTATCACTTCGGCGCCGAGGTCGGCGAGCATCATGGTGCCGAGCGGACCGGCCAGCACGCCGGTGAAGTCGATAACACGCTTGCCGGCCAGAGGGGTCGTTGCCGGTGCCGCTTCTTGTAGCTTGGTCATGTCGGTCATTTCCCGGTGAATTTCGGCGGCCGCTTCTCGAGGAAGGACTGCACCCCTTCATAGTGATCCTTGGTGCGGCGTGCCAGCGTCTGCGCGAACAGTTCATAGGTGACCATGCTATCGACACTGGTCTCGAAGGAGCGCGCGAGGATCTGCTTAGACATGCCGAGCGCCGTGGTGGCACCGCCGGCCATTTCCGCAGCAATTTCCTTGGCACGTTTCAGCGCGTCATCACTGGTGACCTCGGCGATCATGCCCATGTCGTATGCAGCCTGCGCCTCGACTGTGGCGCCGCGCAGAATCAGGCTCTTGGCGCGCGCCAGACCGACTAGCCGCGGCAGCGTGAAGGCGCCGGCCCAGTCGGTAACGAGGCCGCGCTTGATGAAGCCGAAGCCGAACTTGGCCCGGGTGTGGGCAACAACAATGTCCGCGGCCAGCGCAAAAAAACAGCCTCCGCCGAAGGCCGCTCCGTTCACGGCGCTGATGATGACCAGCGGCGTGGTGATGAGCTTGCGCGCCATTTCGCCGACGTAATGAATTTTCTGCAGGGCTTCGACCGGCCAAAAGTCGTCGAAGTTGTCCATTTCCGATGACAGCTTGGAAACGTCGGCGCCCGAACAGAAAGCTTTCTCGCCGGTGCCGGTGACGATCAGCACGCTACAACTGTGATCCCTTTCCGCCTCATCAACGATGCGCATGAAGTCGTAGCGCATGTCCCAGGTCAGTGCATTCCGGCTCGCTGGTCGGTTGATGATGAACGTCCAAACACCACCTGAACGCTCGACGATGTAGTCACCCTTGTCTTCGACTTCTGATTTCACCGAAAATCCTTCTGTATAAGATTGAAGTTGCTTATCCGGCAGCCCAGCGCGTGATTCATTTAGCCTTGATGTTGTTTGCCTTTACCAGCTGGCGCCATGTATCGACTTCCGCACGCACCTTCGAACTAAATTGCTCCGGGGTGCTTCCCACTGTAGAAAAGCCTGTAGATATCAACACTTCCTTCATCTTCGGCATTTGTATGAGTTGGATCATGTCTTTGTGAATCTGCCGGACTATGGACTGCGGTGTTCCAGTCGGAACGAACAACCCGTACCAAACGCTAGTGTCAAAACCAGGATAACCGGACTCTGCGATCGTCGGTATTTCAGGCATGAGTTCCGTGCGTTTCAAGGAGCTCACTCCAAGCGGAATTATTTTTCCCGACTTGTGCTGCGGCAGTGTCGTGTTGACTATGTTGAAGATGATTTGAACATGACCGCCCATTAGCGCTACCAGCGCAGGCCCTGCACCTGTGTATGAAATGTTGTTCAGCCGTATCTTTGCGACAGACTCGAACAGGGCCATCGTCATGTGCCCCGCACTTCCGATCCCCGCATTTGAGTACAGCACTTCGCCAGGCTTGTTTTTGGCGAGCTGCACGAGATCCTTGACTGATTTCGCAGGGAACGATGGATGTGCTGACAACACCTGAGGCGTATATGCAATCTCTACGACTGGAGCGAGTTCTTTTATGGGATCGTATTCAAGATTTTCGTGCAGCGCTGGTGCTACAGTGATGACAGTGGCTGAACCAAACAGGATTGTGTAGCCATCCGGTTTGGCCTTGGCCACCAAAGCCGTACCGATTCGCCCTCCGGCCCCTCCCCGGTTATCGACTACAACCGGCTGCTTCCATACCTCACTCAGGTTATTGGCAAACGACCGGGCGATGAGGTCCGTGCCTCCACCAGCAGCGAAAGGCACGACGATCCTTACCGGCTTCACGGGGTAATCCGCCGCCGACACCTTCAATGGTGCCAGGATGCAGAATGCCATTGCAGCCACCAGCACTAAGGCCGCAGTCTTGTTCTTCCGATCAATTCCTGTTGTCATCGTTGACCTCCTCGTTGTCATAATTCTCTTTTCTGATTCATGTCGTCGGCTGCGCTGAAGTCACTCAGTTCAGACCTTCCAGTGCTTTCATGAGCTGCCCTGCAGCGCTGACACGCTCCAGTGACATGATCATGTCGAAGGCTTCATCGGCTCCCGCTTTGATTCCGCTGGCCGCGAAACAGTCGCGGAACTTCGCGCCCAGCTCCGTGCGTTTGAGCGGCATGTTGTGAGCACCGCGGGCAGCACGGACCGGACCGCTGTCGAACTGGCGCCCGTCTTTGGTCGTGATCACGACGCGGTCGTTCAGTGCGTAGCCGGCCTGATCGGGGTCCTCGATCGGGTCGAGAATCATCACCACCCGTTTCATCAGGGCCTGGACATCCGCGCGCTTCACGAAGTCATCCGAGAGTTCGGCGATGCCCACGCGCCCGGCAATGATCGGTGCCACAACGGCGAACTCCAGACTGAACTTGGCTTCGAGGCCGGTCACCGGCGCGTGCTGATGAAGAATGATCGCGTTGCGCTTGCTGACCGACGCATCAATGCGTTCGACGTCCTCCGGCTTGATTGGCGTCTTGGCCAGCAGATCGAAGACACCGTCGATACAACGGTGCGTGCAATAGCAGATGGGGTACTTTTTGATGCTGATTCGGTTGTCCGACGTAATGTGCCAGTCAATGCCCGCCCGCACCGGACGCTCGAGATCAATACGTCCGCCATAGGAGAAGGCGTGCAGGAAACCCGGCGCATGTTCAAACACATCCTCTGCGCCGGTGAACCCACCCTTCACCAGATGAGCGGCGACCAGACCGGAGTGCGCCGCCTTGCCGGCGTGCAGCGGTTTGGTCATGGTTCCAAAATTCGCGACAAGGCCGGCGCTTTGCGAGGCGGCGACGCCCATCGCGCGCGCGGCCTGCTCCGGCGAGAACCCACGTAATGAAGCGCAGGCCGCAGCACAGGCCACTGCACCGAACACACCCGTGGGCTGCCAGCCTTTGATGTGAAACTTGTCGAGGTCGGCGTCCCGCAGCACAAGATCAGCGATGGTCTCGTAGCCGGCAGCATAGGCCGTCAACATCTGCTGCCCCGATGCGCCGACCACCTCGGCTTCCGCCAGCACTGCAGGCACCAAGGCGGAGCTGACGTGACCGATAGCCCGCTGTGAAATGTCGTCGTAGTCGAGTGCGTGCGCAGCGGTGCCATTGATCCATGCGGCATCAATCGCGGAAGCGCGCCCCTGCCGTCCCAGCAGTGTCGCTTCGCCGGAGCCGAGGGTAACTATTGATTTGACGATCTGCGCCGGAGGCTCCACGGAACCGGCGACGGCAACACCGATGGCGTCTGCAAAAGCCGTCTTGATGGCCTCACGCACGTCCGCGGGAATGTCTTCGTATCGCAATCCGGCCACGAAGCGGCCGAGCTCCAGACTGAGCGCCATGGCTCCTCCTCCATATTTCGGGTGCCGTTCAGCAGACACCCGCGTGCGCTGGGTATAACCTTAAATGTCCATTTATGGTATTACTTATATTTTAGACCGTCAAACCGCGCTCTCGAATACCATTGCAGCCATTTGGAAAACCATCCGGAACACCATGAGCAAAGCTGCAGAACTTCACATGATGAGAGGATCAGCGGAATCCGAGGGCGTACCCCTGTATCTCCGCGTCGCGGCCTCGTTGCGCACCCGCATCCTTCAAGGAGAATGGAAAGTCGGAGAACATCTGCCGGCCTTCGAGGAGCTGGCCAAAACTTACGGCGTGGCTATGAACACCATCCGCACAGCGGTAAAGGTGCTCTCCTCCCAACGGCTGGTGAGCAGCGCGCGCGGCTTGGGGACACGCATCAGCGCGGATGCGGCTCCTCTGCTGCATCCCGAACTGAAGGTCGCCATCAATGCGCCGGAGAGCCGGCTTTCGCCCGAGCACTCGATCACCATGCTGGTCAACCGGGAAGTGAAGGCGCTGTCGGACGATCTGGATGTCGGTTATGGGCAGGCTGCGCGTTACCGGCACATTCACAAGGTGCACAATTTTCGTGGCGTTCCATACGACATCGTCACGGCCTATATCGAGAAATCGGAATTCGACCGTTTCCCGAAAGGTGCTGCCAACAGCCAGACCCTGATGCGCCTGCTGCATGAACAGGGCAAAACGGAAATCGCCAGCTCGCGTCAGGAGCTCACGATCACGCACGCGGACCCCGAGGCGGCGTCACTCCTGCAGTACCCGCTGGCGGCGCCGCTGGCGAAAGTGCGGCACTGGAGGTTCGATGCACGCGGGGTGGTCATTTATGCATCCATCGTGCTCTACCGCAGCGACATTTTTGTCTGGGACGTCACCCGGAAAGGGATGAGCGATCCGGGCCCGGATGACGAGGCCATGGCCCGCCGGGCAAACGGTTCACGGTCTAGGACTGAATCACCAAAGAAGGCCGGCAAGTAGCGCCTGCGCGAAAGCCGGTGATGTCCGGAACAACACTGGGAGGAACCCATGAGTACTGACAAGCTGCTTTACGAAATCAAGGACAAGGTCGCCTACATTACGATCAATCGGCCTGAAGTCATGAATGCGATGGACCCGGACGTCTATGACGCGATATCGAAAGCGTGGATTGACGTGCGGGACAATCCGGAGGTCTGGATCGCCGTCGTGACGGGCGCCGGCGAAAAGGCGTTCACTGCAGGCGCGGATCTCAAAGCGATGAGCAAAAGACCGCCCAAGCAGAAAGCCGACTTCTGGCTGACCCAGAAGGACATGCTGCTCAACCGGGGGCTCGAGGTGTGGAAGCCGGTGATCGCCGCGGTGAACGGTTATTGCCTGGCTGGCGGGATGACCCTGTTGTTCGGCACCGATATCCGCATCGCCGCCGAGCATTCGGTGTTTGAAATTTCCGAGGTCAAGCGCGGCCTGCTGCCCGCCAACGGCGGCACGCAGCGCGCGCTGCGCCAGCTGCCCTATGCCGTCGCCATGGACATGTTGCTGCGCGGCCGTCGCCTGACAGCACAGGAAGCACTGTCCTTCGGCCTCATCAACGAGGTCGTGCCGATGGCGGATCTCCGCGCGGCGGTCGAGCGTTGCGCCCGGAAACTCTGCGAGCATGGCCCACTGGCGCTCCGTGCCATCAAGGAACTGGCGATCCGCAGCCAGAGCCTGCCGCTTGAGCAGGGCCTCCGCCTGGAGCAGGCGGTCCAGGACATCCTGCAATCATCAGAGGACGCAAAGGAAGGGCCGCGCGCCTTTGCGGAAAAGCGCAAACCCAATTTCCAGGCGCGCTGAATCCACTTGTCTAGGAGATATCCGTGAAGCCCTATCGTTCGCTGCTTTATGTTCCCGGCAACAAACCTGCGTGGATGGAGAAAGCGCTCAACTACGGCGCGGATTGCCTGATCCTCGATCTGGAAGACTCCGTTCCGGTCGCGGAGAAAACTGCGGCCCGCCCTCTGGTCAAAGCAGCGATCGTCGCGCTCAAGGCGAAAGGCCAGTCGGTCAACGTGCGGATCAATCCCTTCGACACCGGTCTCACGCTCGACGACATCGAAGGTGTGCTGTGCCCGGAGCTGAACGGCATCTCACTGCCGAAAGTGGAAACCGTCGCCGACATGATGCAGCTCGATGCATTGCTGACCCATGTCGAAAAACGCAAAGGTATGACGCCGGGCAGCATCGAAACGCCGCTTGCCTGTGAAACCGCAAAGGGCATGCGCAACATCTACGACATCGCGACCGCGTGCCCGCGCGTGAAACGCGTCAGCATCGCGGCCGGGCCCGGCGGTGATGCCGCGCGCGCCATCGGCTATCAGTGGAGCAAGGAAGGTACTGAAACGCTGTTTCTGCGCTCACGCACGATCCTTGAGAGCCGTGCGGCCGGCATTCTGTATCCGACGATCAGCTCATGGTGGAACATCAAGGATGTTGAAGGCCTCGAGCGCGACGCCCGCTTCAACCGCCAGCTCGGATTCCGCGGCATGACCGTCATCCATCCCTCGCATGTACCCATCGTGAACAAGGTGTTCACGCCGACCGCCGAAGAAGTCGCCTATTACGAGGGACTCATAGCCGCGATGGATGAAGCCCGGAGGGCAGGAACCGCAGCCGTCACCTACAAAGGCGACATGGTCGATGAGGCCATGGTCAAAACCGCTGAAGAGATTATTGCGCTGGCACGCGCTTCCTGACCGTCAGCCGGTTTCCACGAAAGCACTTCCGTCGCGTAGAAAAGCTTCAATTTCTTCTGCGAGGTAACCCATTTCCGCCAGCACTTCGCGCGTGTGCTGGCCCTTGGCAGGTGCAGCCCGTTCTGCGCTGAAGAACTCGCCGTTGTAACGGACCGGCGCACCCAGTGCCTGCGCGGCATTGGGCAGACCGATATCGAGCAGTGGCAGGCAGGCTTTTAACGCGGGATCGGCCAGCACGTCGGCTATGGTGTTGATCGGACCGCAAAGGATGTCGGCCGTGCGCAGTTTTTCCAGCCAGTGTTCCGACGGTTTTGATTCAAACAGCGGATCGATGATTGCGTGGAGTTCCGTGCGATGCGCGACGCGTGCGGCGTTGGTCGCAAAACGCGCGTCATTCACCAGCAGCTCCAGCCCAAGTGCGGCACAGAATTTCCGCCAGTGTGAATCGCGCAATACCGCGACGGTGATGTAACGCCCGCCCGCGACCTTGAATGCGCCTGCGGGTGTGAGCTGACTGTTCTGATTGCCTTGGCGCAGCGGTACGCGGCCCGAAGCGAGGTAATCGGTGAAACCACCGCACATCAGCGAAGCCGCGGCCGCCAGCAGGCTGACATCGATGTGGGCGCCGCCATGTCCTGTGAGCCGGCCGTACAGCGCCAGCAATACCGATTGCACAGCGGAATTCGCCGCGGTCATGTCGATCAGCGGAAACCCGACGCGCAGCGGCGCACCGTCGGGTTCGCCGACCACACTCATCACGCCGCTGATCGCCTGCAGCACGGTGTCGCTGGCGGGCAGCTGCGCGTAGGCGCCGTCCTGACCGAAACCGGAGATCGTGCAGTAGATGATGTCGGGCCGCAGCGTCTGGCAGCGCGCGTAATCAAAACCGAGTTTGGCCATTACTCCGGCGCGGTAATTGGAAACCACCACATCGGCCTTGCCGATCAGGCGTTCGACAATCGCGCGACCGCCGGCTGTGCCGAGATCAACGCCGATGTCGCGCTTGTTGCGGTTGAGCGCGATGAACTGCGGATTGCCGAAACGCCCGGGCTCGCCCTTGCCGGCATTGCGCTGCCAGTCGCCTTCACGGCGCTCGATCTTGATCACCTGCGCGCCCATGTCGCCGAGCAGCGTGGCGGCATAGGGCCCGGCCACGCCTTCGGTCATATCGACGACTTTGACGTCACGCAGGATGGGCTTGTTCATGACCGTCGTTACTGAATCACGCCGTGCTTATACTGGGGTTTTTACCGGCTTGCCGCTGAGGTGCAGCATGATGTTTTCGATCTGCAAGGCGCCCATCGCGGTGCGCGTTTCATTGGTGGCGCTGGCCATATGCGGCAGCAGCACGGCGTTGTCGAGTTCGAAAAAAGCCGGATCGACATTGGGTTCGTCGTAATAAACATCCAGTCCGGCGCCGGCGATTTTTTTCTCCTGCAGATACTTCAGCAGCACCGGCTGATCCACCACCGAGCCGCGCGCGACGTTAACGAAATAACCCTGCGGACCCAGCGCATCAAGCACCGCGGCATTGACGATACCTTTGGTTTCGGGACCGCCGGGCGTGATCGCGACCAGCACATCGCAGTTTTTTGCCAGCGTGACCACATCCGGATCATAGGTGTAGGGCACATCCTTCTTGTTGCGGTTGTGATAACGGATGTTCATCTTGAAGGCCTTCGCGCGCACGGCGATTTCTTCACCGATGCGACCGAGGCCGAGGATGCCGATGGTTTTGCCGCCGAGCGAGGTGGTGAACTGATAGGTACCCTGGGTTTTCCACAACCCGGCGCGCAGGTATTTGTCGGCCTGCGGAAACTTGCGCATGGTGTTGAGCACCAGCGCGATCGCGCAATCGGCAACGCAGTCATTGAGTACGTTTGCCGTGTTGGTAACGATGATGCCGCGCTGTTTGGCGGCATCGAGGTCGATCTGGTCCACGCCGACACCGAAGTTGGAAATGATTTCGAGTTTGGGCAGCGCATCCATCAGCGCGGCATCGACCTTGCTGTGGCCGGTATGCGCCAGTGCGCGGATTTTCGGCGCCGCGGTCTTGAGCGCGGCGGCACGGTCCGGCTGTTCCCACAGCTTGATCAGTTCGAACGCCTGCTCCATGCTTTTTTGCGTGCCGGGATGGCCTTTGGCGGTGAGGATGACGTCGTGTTTCATGAATTCTCGCTTCAGGAAGAGTTGTTGATTTAATCGGGAGAGGTTTCGCCGGAACCGGCGGCGGCGCGATTGAGGCGGTCACGAATGGCGATCCATTCCGTTTCATCCGGCGGTTGTTCAACAAGAATCGCATCGCAGCCGGCGTGGTCGAGCGTACGCAGGTTGGCATAGAGATCATGCGCGTAACCGGCGGCATCGGCTGGCGCGGCAATCCACACCATATTGTCGATCAGCGGGCGCAGCGAAGTACGCGCCAGCGCGGCGACGCGTTTGCCCTGGCGGCTGAGGCTGCGCGCGAGCTCGGCGACCAGATCGCCTTCCATCAGCATCAGCGGCGTCTGCGGCGCATAGTGTTTGTCGAGCATGCCGGGCGCGCGCGGTCCGCGGGGGGCGGGTGCGCCAAGCACGCTGCCCAGCGCGGTTTCGATCTGCTGCGGCGTGATCCAGCCCGGACGCAGCAAGGCCGGCACATCACGCGAGCAGTCGACGATGGTCGATTCAATGCCGACATCAGCTGCGCCGCCATCGAGCACGCAGGCCACGGCATCGCCGAATTCCTCATGCACATGCGCAGCGGTGGTGGCCGATACGCGGCCGAAACGATTCGCGGAAGGCGCAGCAATGCCGCCGCCGAAAGCGTGCAGCAGCGCCTGCGCCACCGGATGCGAAGGCACACGGATCGCCACGGTGTCCTGCCCGCCTGTGACGGCATCGGGCACATGCGGATTGCGTTTCAGCACCAGCGTCAGCGGCCCCGGCCAAAAATGCTGCGCGAGTTTGTGCGCCGCTGGCGGAATATCCCGCGCCCAGTTTCGCAGCTGCAGCGCGTCGGCGATATGCACGATCAGAGGATGGTCGGCGGGACGGCCCTTGGCGGCGAACACTTTGCGCACCGCGTCGGCATTCGAGGCATCAGCACCAAGGCCGTAGACGGTCTCGGTCGGAAACGCGACAAGGTCGCCGGCCTTCAATTGTGCAGCGGCGGCGTTGATTTCTGCGGAGGAAGCGGTCATCGGATGATTATGCCGCAACGGCATAAAATAATCAATTAAAACAATTACTTAGTAAGACCCTTCGCCTTGGACCCCGGACTGCGAATCGCCTCATCCAGCGATCGGATCTGGGCAATGATGGCGATCAGCTTTTTGCCGTTGGCTGTCAGTGCATATTCGGTGCGCGGCGGCACTTCCGCATAAGTCTTCTTGTCGAGCAGCCCGTAACGCGTAAGTTTGCGCAGGCGTTCGGACAGCACTTTGGTGGAGATGCCGCTGATATGCCGCTCCAGCGCGCCGGGCCGCGAGATGCCGGAACCGACAGCCTGCAATACCGACACCGACCATTTGCAGCCCACGACGTCCTCAAGCTGGCGGTATTCAGAGGCCGGCGATGAAATATTTTTTGCCTTCATAGTCTTCGATTTACACCAAAAGGTGCCCGGGGTTCCGAAAAGTGCCTGCTGTCCTCATGTATCGCGGTTTCCTACGATGTGCCGGTGCATATGGCACAGCAATCACTCAAGGAGAATCGCATGAAATCCAAGGCTGTGTTTTATCACGCCGGATGTCCGGTGTGTGTTGAAGCGGAGCAAAACGTTGCAGCGGCGATGGACCCGTCGAAATACGATGTCGAGATTGTGCATCTGGGCCAGAACAAGGCGCGGCTCAAGGATGCAAAAGCATCCGGCGTGAAATCCGTGCCGGCACTGGTGCTCGACGGCACGCCGTTTCACATCAACTTCGGTGCAGCGATCGAAGCGCTGCAGTAAAAACCCCGCCTGAAATAAAAAGGGCTCTTGCCACCGGCAAGAGCCCTTTGCAGACCGATACCGCCTAAACCGCCATCGTCAGTGGCTTGAACTGCTTCGACAACTTCAATCCCTGCGACTGGTAGTTCGACCCGATGTTCACGCCATACAAGGTTTCCGGTTCACCGAGCAGACGTTCATAAATCAGCCGGCCGACGTCCTGGCCGTGTTCGATCATGAAGGGCACATCGTGCGAGCGCACTTCGAGCACGGCGCGCGCGCCCTTGAGATTGTTGGTCCCGTATCCGAAACCGGGATCAAAAAAGCCGGCGTAGTGGATGCGGAATTCACCGACCGACGGGTCGTAAGGCACCATCGACGCGGCGAAGTTGTTGGGGATGCGCACGCGTTCGCGCGACACCAGGATGTAGAAGTCATCCGGGTTCAGCACCAGAGAGCGGTCGGCGTTGCGCTGGATCGGCTCCCAGAAATCGAGCGGGTCGTAGTGGTTGATCTTCGACAGGTCGATCAGCGGCGCGTGGTGTTTGGCGCGGTAGCCGATGATGCCGTTGCTGGAATCGCCTTCGAGATCGACCGACACCCAAAGGCCGTTCTTGATCATCGCCGGCTGCGGGCCGTCGGTATCGGAATACACCAGCTTCAGCGTCTGGTCGAGTTCAGTGAGCTTGGCATCGGAAGGCGGCGGATTGCCGCGCATGAAACGGATCTGATTGAGCCGCGTGCCCTGCTGTGCGAGCACGCTGAAGGTATGCGGCATGATTTCCACATACAGCTTGCCCTTGTAACCGGCAGCAACGCCTTCGAATTCCACACCGGCGTCGGTGATCAGTCGGGTGAAAATGTCGAGGCGGCCGGTGGAGCTTTTCGGATTGGCGGCGCCGGCGATGTCGGCGGGCAACTTGAGTTCTTCCATCAGCTCGGCGATGTAGACGCAGCCTTTTTCCAGCACCACCGGCTTGGTCAGATCAATTTTGTGCATCTGCAGGCGGTCGATTTTCGCCTGCACCGTCGATGATTTGCCCGGCAGGAAACTCGCGCGCACACGCCATGCGGTGGCGCCGAGACGCAGATCGAGGCTCGCTGGCTGAACCTGCGACGGATCCACACCGCCCTCGGCGCTGATGCGGCCGCCTTCGATCAGCTTGGCGATGTCGCGGTCGGGCAGGATGCCGGTGGTTACGGCGTTCGTCGCATCGCTGCGATCACCGTCGGTGAACAGCTTGCCGGCTTCTGCATTCATCTCGTCACCGACCTCTCAGTTTCCCAGAAGCATGGTCTGGGCCTCGCGGTACTTCTCCGAGGTTTTTTTCAGCACTTCGGCCGGCAGGCGCGGCGCGGGCGGGGTCTTGCTCCAGGGCTGGGTTTCCAGCCAGTCGCGCACGAACTGTTTGTCGAAACTCGGCGGGCTGATGCCGGTGCGGTATTCGGCGGCAGGCCAGAAGCGCGAGGAATCCGGAGTCAGCGCTTCGTCGATCAGCACGATATTGCCGTTGGCGTCTTCACCGAATTCGAATTTGGTGTCGGCAATGATGATGCCGCGCGTCGCGGCAAACACTGCGGCTTCGTTGTACAGCCGGATCGCCACTTCCTTGACCTGCGCCGCATGTTTCGCGCCGACGGTGGCGACGGCTTCGTCGTAGGTGATGTTTTCGTCATGCTGCCCTGCAGGGGCTTTCGAGGCCGGCGTAAAAATCGGCTGCGCCAGTTTTTCCGCCTGCTTCAGTCCGGCGGGCAACTTGATGCCGCAGACCGCGCCGGTCTTCTGGTAATCGCTCCAGCCGGAACCGATGATGTAGCCGCGCACCACCGCTTCAATCATCAGCGGTTTGTACTTGTGCACGACCATCGCGCGGCCGGCGATCTGTGCGCGTTCTTCCGGCGCAACAACCGTCTCGGGATCGATGCCGGTGAGGTGATTGGGGATGATGTGCTTGAGTTTGTCGAACCAGAAATAGGACAGCTCGGTCAACACGCGGCCCTTGCCGGGAATCGGATCATCGAGGATGACGTCGAAGGCGGAAAGGCGGTCGCTCTGCACCACCAGCAGCTTGTCGTCGCCGACGGCGTAGATGTCACGTACCTTGCCGCGATGCAGGAAGGGCAGGCTTTTCAGATCGGTCTTGTACAGCGGGGCGTCGCTCATCTTCGGATCAGTCTTTCCAGTCGGGATATAACGCGGCGCGCGTAATCAGCGCTTTTTGCAGCGCGGCTTCAACACTGTGATCGAGTACGGTGTAGTGGCCCATCTTGCGGCCGTCGCGCGCTTCATGTTTGCCATATAGGTGCAGCTTGGCGTCGGGCAGGTTCAGCACGCGATCCCATTGCGGTGTGCCCTGCTGCCAGGCGTCGCCGAGCAGGTTGACCATCACCACCGGCGACATCAGCCGCGTGTCGCCCAGCGGCAGGCCGCACAGCGTGCGCACCTGCTGTTCGTATTGCGAGGTCATGCAGGCGTCGATGGTGTAGTGGCCGCTGTTGTGCGGACGCGGCGCCATTTCATTGACCAGCAGTTCGCCGGATTCGGTGACAAAAAACTCCACCGCGAGCACGCCGCAGTAATCCAGTTTGTCGGCAATGCGCAGCGCCCACTCTTCGGCCTGTTTCGCCAGTGCCGGCGCGACCCGCGCGGGCACGATGCTGACATCTAGGATACCGTTGCGATGGCGGTTCTCCGACACCGGAAAACTGCGGCCGATGCCGTCGGCGCCGCGGGCGACCACCGCGGAAATTTCGCATTTCAGCGCGATGCGCTGTTCCAGCACGCAGGATTCATTGCCCAGTTCCTTGAACGCCTTGCGTGCTTCTTCGGCATTGGCGACACGAATCTGGCCCTTGCCGTCGTAACCGAAACGCGCGCGCTTGAGGATGCCGGGAAACAGATTGGCCGGCGCCTGCGCCGCATCGGAATCACATTCGACGACGGCATAAGGTGCAACACCGAGATTGCACGAGCGGAAAAAGGCTTTTTCGCGGATGCGATCCTGCGCCACCGCCACCGCATCGCCGCCGGGACGCACGGTGCAATGGCTGGCAAGCCAGCGCAGGCTTTCGGCGGGGACGTTTTCGAATTCGGTGGTGACGGCAACACAGCTGTCGGCAAGCTGTTGCAGCGCTTCGCGATCCTGATAGGCCGCTTTGAGGTGCACATCGGCAACCGCGCCCGCGGGGCTCAGCGGATCGGGATCAAGCACGGTGACGCGATAACCCATGCTGTGCGCGGCGAGCGTGAACATGCGGCCGAGCTGGCCGCCGCCGAGCATGCCGAGCATGGCGTCGGGAAAAATCATGACGAAAAGTCCAGAGCAGCCACAGAGATCACAGAGGACACAGAGAAAAACCCGGTTGGATTCGGGCCTGTGGCAAGCAACAAAGTTTGGTGAGAACCATGCAATGAGATTTTTCAGGAAACTCTCTGTGTCCTCTGTGGCTAAAAAGGTTTTCGCCCTTCATTTTTTCACCGGCAATTTCATCGCACGCACCGAAGCGGTCTGCTTCTTGCGGAAGGCGGCGAGTTTTTTGGCGAGTTTCGCGTCGTCGCGCGCCAGCATCGCTACGGCAAACAGTCCGGCATTGGCGGCGCCGGCTTCACCGACGGCGAAGGTGGCGACAGGAATGCCTTTGGGCATCTGCACAATGGACAGCAGTGAGTCGAGACCCTGCAGCGCGCGTGAGGTGACGGGCACGCCGAGCACGGGAACAATTGTTTTTGCGGCAAGCATGCCCGGCAGGTGTGCGGAGCCGCCGGCGCCGGCGATGATGCATTGCAGGCCACGCGTTTCGGCTTGTTCGGCATAGCTGTAGAGCAGATCGGGGGTGCGGTGTGCGGACACCACCTTGGCTTCGCAGGGTACGCCGAACTGCTGCACCATGTTGACGGCATGCTGCATCACATCCCAGTCGCTCTGACTGCCCATGACGATGCCGACCAGCGGTTTTTTCACTGCATACCCCTTCGATCCCGGTCATTCAGAAAATGGATGAATCCATTTTCTGCAGTTACTTCCCTTCTCCCGGCGGGAGAAGGGCCGGGGATGAGGGAAGAAGGCGTTGATAAAAACGCCTTCAACAAAGCGATATTTTACAGTACGGACACACGGCCACGTGTGCAGGAAAGGGCTGCTAGAATCGCCCGACCCGCGCCACAAGGCAACACTCATCAGCCGGTCCGCAGCAGACGCCAAGCTGAACCCTGCAGCAGCGGTCCATTCCGAGGAGAAGGTCCCGATGATCAAAGCTCTGCAAGGCATGCGCATCGCCGCCTGCACGCTGGCGCTGGCAGCCGGCAGCGCCAGTGCAGCCTTTCCCGACAAACCGATCCGTATGGTGGTCATTTCCGCGCCGGGCGGCACCACCGACATCATGTCGCGTCTGCTGGCCCAGGCAATGGGCGAAGGCCTCGGCCAGCAGGTCGTCATCGACAACCGCCCCGGCGGCGGCGGTCTGATCTCGGCGGAAATCGTCGCCGGTGCAGTGCCCGACGGTCACACGGTTCTGTACACGCACACCAGCTTTTCGGTGATGCCCAGTCTGCACAAGACACTGCCGTACGACACTGTGAAAAGCTTTGAGCGCGTCAGCCTGTTTGCGCTGTTCCCCGGCGTGCTGCTGGTCAACAACAACCTGCCGATCAAAAACGTGCAGGAACTGATCGCCTACGCCAAGGCGCGGCCGGGAAAGGTCAATTACGCGGCGGGCACCACTGGCGCCACCGCACATCTGTCGGGCGAACTGTTGAAATCGATGGCCAAGATCAACATCGTGCACGTGCCCTATAAAGGTACCGGTGCGCAACTGACGTCTATTGTCTCCGGCGAAACCCAATTCACCTTTGCATCGGTGCCGGCAGCACTGCCCTTCGTCAAAACAGGTCGCGCGCGCGCGATTGCCGTCGGTTCATCCAAACGCTCGGCGGCACTGCCGGATATTCCGACCGTCGCTGAATCCGGTCTGCCCGGCTTTGATGTCAGCGCGTGGAACGGCGTGATGGTGCCGCGCGGCACCCCGTCCATCGTCATCGACCGCCTCGGTCGGGAAATGAAACGTGTGTCGACACTGGCCGAGATGAAGGATCGTGCGGCCTCGCAGGGCGCCGAGCTCACCTGGACGACGCCGCAGGAATTCAGCACTTACCTGAATGGACAGGTCGCCAAATGGGGCAAGCTGGTGCGCGAATCGGGCATGCACAATAACTAGGCAAAAACAAACAAGCATTTGATTTTAAAGGATAATTATGGAATATGAGATCGGTATGCGGCCCGGCGATGAACTCGCCGGCAAGGTCGCACTGGTGACCGGCGGCGCGCGCAATATCGGCCGCGCCATTTCACGCGCGCTCGCGGCGGGCGGCGCGTCGGTGATGATCAATGCCAACACCTCGCGCGAAGCCGGTGAGGAAACCGTCGCGATGATCGAGAAGGCCGGCGGCAAGGCCGCGCTGTGCATGGGCGACGTCACCGACCCGAAGGCGGTGCAGCATCTGGTCGATGAAACGATCAAACAGTTCGGTCGCATCGACATGGTGGTCAGCAACGCGGCAATCCGCGCAGAGACGCCATTCGAAAAAATTTCCTTTGAGGAATGGAAACGCGTGATCTCGACCGTGCTTGACGGCGCTTTTCTCGCCTCGCAGGCGGCGCTGCCGCACCTGATCAAGGCCGGCGGCGGCACGCTGGTCTATACCGGCGGCATGACCGGACACAAGGGCGCGCTGCACCGCTCGCATGTGGTCGCGGCCAAGGGCGGCCTCGCCGCAATGACCAAGGCGGTGGCGCACGACCTCGCTGAATACAACATCACGGTGAACTGCGTGGTGCCGGGCCCGATCGACACCGTGCGCGGCCTGCCCGGCGCACCCGAACGTCCTGATCACCGCAAGACGCTGCCGCTGATCGGCCGTCGCGGCCAGCCCCAGGAAATCGCGGCGATGGTGCGCATGCTGTGCGGACCCGATGCGCGTTACATCACCGGTCAATCCATCCACGTCAACGGCGGAGTACTGATGCCATGAGCAAGAAATCGAAAAGCAATCCCAAAACAACCGTGTCTCCGCTGATGAAGACACTGGCCACTTATATGGCCGATGCCGCAAAAAAGCCGCTGCCGAAGCCCGTTGCCGAAAAAACCAAGCACCACGTGCTCGATACCATCGCCGCGATGGTTTCAGGTTCGCGCCTGCTGCCCGGCGAAAAAGCCATTGCCTATGCAAAAACCCTCGGCGGCGCGCCGCAGGCGCTGGTGATCGGCTCGAAGATCGTCACCAATGCCGAACAGGCCGCGCACATCAACGGCATGCTCGCGCACGCCGACGAAACTGATGATTCCCATGCGCCGTCGCTGTCGCATCCGGGCTGCGCGATCGTCCCCGCCGCGCTGGCGATGGGCGAACGCGAGAAGTCCAACGGCACGCAGCTGCTGCGCGCCGTGGCTCTCGGTTACGACCTGTGCGCGCGCCTGAACCTGTCGCTGCACCCCTATGATTTCCGCCAGGCCGGCCACTCGACGCACAGCTTCGGCCCGGGCTTCGGCGCCGCCGCTGCGGCCTCGCTGCTCGCCGGACTCGATTACAACGGCATGCGCCACGCGCTGTCGTACACCGCGCAGCAGTGTTCGGGCATTTCCTGCTGGATGCGCGACGAGGAGCACATCGAAAAGGCCTTCGACTTCGGCGGCATGCCGGCGCGCAACGGCACCGCCGCCGCGTCGATGGTGGCTTCGGGCTTCACCGCGGTGGAGGACGTGTTCTCCGGCGAGCGCAATTTCTACGTCGCCTACGACGAGACCCGCCGCATCGGCATGAAGCCGCAGCCGCAGCGCCTGATCAAGGATCTCGGCAAGGTCTACGAGATCATGAACACCAATATCAAACGCTGGTCGGTCGGCTCGCCGATCCAGGCGCCGCTCGACGGCCTGCTTGAACTGATCCGCGAACACGGCATCAAGGCTTCGGATGTCGAAAAACTGGTGATCCGCGTCGCCCACCAGGCCGCAAACACTACCGACAACCGCAACATGCCCGACATCTGCATGCAGCATATGTGCGCGGTGATGCTGATCGACGGCATTGTCACCTTCAAGTCCTCGCATGACGAAAAGCGCATGACCGACAAAAAGGTGCTCGAGCTGCGCAAGCGCATCACGCTGTACGGCGACGATGGGCTGACCGCGGCGATGCCGTCACGCCAGGGCATCCTTGAACTGAAACTGAAAAACGGCAAAACCCTGCACAAACATGTCAAAGCAGTACTCGGCACCGCGCAGAACCCGATGACCCGCGCCCAGGTCGACGAGAAGTGTTACCACCTGATGGCGCCGATTCTCGGCGCTTCGCGCTCGCGCAAGCTCTGCGACGCGGTGTGGAACATCGAAAAGGTCGGCAACATCACCAAGCTGCGCAGCCTGCTGACCGCTTGAACCCGTGATATTCCGTTCACCCGCTCAGGGTGAACGGATCACCGCCCGTTCGCCCTGAGCCTGTCGAAGGGTGAACGCTGGTCACAAGGATTGTTCGTGTTTCGACAAGCTCAACACGAACGGATGTCATAAAAAGGGATATTCATGTCCTGGAAATTCGAGCTGCTGAAAAAACCCGACGGCCTGCCGATCACCGAAGGTCCGGTGTGGGACGGTGAACATATTTATTTCACCCACATCCACGCCAACACGATCTTCCGCTGTGACCCGAAGACCAATGCCATCACGCCATGGCGCACCGGACTGGACCGCGTCAACGGTCTCGCTTTCGATGCCGAGGGCCGGCTGTTCGGCTGCTGCCAGGGCGGGCGCAGCGTGATGCGCTTTGATCCCGACGGCAAAAACGTGGTGATCGCCGATAAGTTCGAAGGCAAACGCCTGAATACGCCGAACGACCTCGCCATTGATCGCAAGGGCCGCATCTGGTTCACCAATCCCTGGAACGACGGCAACGTCGACAAAACGGAAAAGCAGGAACTGGAAGACCGTTCGGTGTACCGCCTCGATCCGCAGAAGGACGGCAGCTACTCGATCACGCGGGTGGTCTTCGATACCACGCAGCCCAACGGCATCCTGGTATCCCAGGACCAGAGTACGCTGTATGTCGCCGAAAGCAGTTTTACCGCAGGCATCGCGCGCGAGCTGCGCGCCTATCCGATCCGCGATGACGGCAGCCTCGGTCCCTACAAGACATTGTTCACCTGGGGTGAGGATTACCGCGACATCCATCGCGGCATCGACGGGATGACGTTAGATATGGAAGGCAACATCGTCGCCACCGCCGGCTGGGAGGTCGCTGGCGCCGGTCCGATGATTTACGTGTTTTCGCCGACCGGGCGCGTGCTTGAAACGCATCCGGTACCGGCGATCCGGCCGACCAACTGCTGCTTCGGCGGACCGGACATGCGCACGCTGTTTGTCACCACCACCCAAGGCCATTTTTTCCGCGCGGAAACAGACCGCACCGGCTGGTGCATGTATCCCTGAACGGCTAAGCCAGCAGGGCGCCCACGCCCCATAAATAATTAATAAAAACAATTGGTTACATCGATAACCGCCTTTACTTCGATCATTTTGCGGTGATTATCCCGCACATTCTCCGCATTTTATGCGGTGAATGTATTGATTGTGCGGCGAATAGCCCGCATAATCTCCGCATGAAAAGCGGCGATAAAACCTATATCTGGCAGCTCAGTGACTGGCCTCATTGGACTTATGACGCACAACGACTGGCGCCATTGCTGGCTCGCGTCCATCAGTCGCAGGGGCATTTGTCGGGCCGCATGCGTGACCTTGGCATGGATCTGCGCGGTCAGGCTGCGCTGCGCGTGCTGACCGAAGATGTGCTCAAGACCAGTGAGATCGAAGGCGAAAAGCTCAATCCCGATTCAGTGCGTTCTTCCGTCGCTCAACGCCTCGGTGTTGATATAGGCGCGTTGGCACCGGCTGACCGGCATGTCGAAGGCATGGTCGACATGGTGCTGGACGCCACCCGTCAGCATGATCACCCACTCACCACCGAGCGTCTGTTCAGTTGGCATGCGGCGATGTTTCCGGGCGGCCACAGCGGACTCACGAAAATCCGCGTCGGCGCCTGGCGCGATGATGCGCAAGGGCCGATGCAGGTGGTTTCAGGTCCACTACAGCGTCAGACCGTGCATTACGAAGCCCCGCCAGCGCAAAGGCTGGATGCCGAAATGAATGATTTCCTGCTGTGGTTTAACGCTGACCAGCAAGTTGATCTGCTCATCAAGGCCGCCCTGGCCCACCTGTGGTTCGTCACCATCCATCCGTTCGAGGACGGTAACGGCCGCATCGCGCGCGCCGTCGGCGACATGGCACTCGCACGTGCCGAACGCTCGGCACAGCGTTACTACAGCCTGTCGGCGCAGATCCAGCACGAGCGCAAGGAATACTACGATCGCCTGGAAATGACGCAGAAAGGCTCGATGAACGTGACCGACTGGCTGGAGTGGTTCCTCGGCTGCCTGTTGCGCGCCGTACAGGGCGCAGACGACACACTGTCGTCGGTGCTGGAGAAAGCCGGCTTCTGGCGACGGTGGTCGGGCACAGCCATGAACGACCGTCAAATCAGGATACTCAACAGGCTGCTCGACGGTTTCGAGGGCAAGCTCACCAGCAGCAAATGGGCAGCCATTGCCAAATGCTCACAGGACACTGCGTTGCGCGACATCACCGATCTGGTTGAACGCGGTGTACTGATGCGATCGCAGTCAAGCGGCCGCAGTACCAGTTACGAGTTGAAGCCGCTGGCTTGACTGGCGGTTTCCGGGCGATACGCGGCTGTTTCTGCTGCCCGGCACTGCGTCGTTGTTTGACACCCCGAAGTGATTCCCCTCTAATGCACTGACGCCGGATCAACACGGCAGCAGCTGCATTTCCGTCACGGACAGACGCAAATCCAGGAGGGGCTCCGGCATGCGCATCGCTGTTCTGCTCGCTTCAATGCTGTGTTGTGTGCAGGCCACTGCACAGAATTACCCGGAAAAACCGGTCACGATGGTGGTCGCATTTCCTGCGGGCGGTTCGGCGGACATCATCGCCCGCGCAATTGCCGAACACATGACTGCGACGTGGAAACAGAATGTGCTGGTGGTCAATCGTCCCGGCGCCAGCGGCAATATCGGCACCGAATCGGTGGTGCGCGCGCCACCTGATGGCCATACGCTGCTCTACGGCACCACTGCGCTGGCCAGCAGTCCGGCGGTTTATTCCAGGCTGGCCTACAACGTGCTGAGTGATCTCGCTCCCGTCGGACTCATCGTCAATCAGGCCAACGTACTGGTCGTGCATCCCTCGCTGCCGGCAAAATCGGTCAAAGAACTGATCACGCTGGATCGTGCACATCCGAAAACACTGAACTCCGCATCCGCCGGCATCGGCAGTTCCAACCATCTGGCGCTGGTGTTGTTCAACATGTTGTCCAATGCAAAAATCGGCCATATCCCGTACAAAGGCGCCGCTCCGGCAGTCGCAGAGACCATGGGCGGCCATGTGCACATGACTTTCGCCCCGGTCGCTGCCGCAGTGCCCCCGGTTCAGGCGGGCAAGCTGCGCGCACTGGGCATCAGCTCGATCAAACGCTCGAAAACACTGCCCGGGGTGCCGACCATCGACGAAGGCGGCGTGGCCGGTTATGAGGCCGGCGGCTGGAATGCGATGCTGGCGCCTGCAAATACCCCGCGCGATGTTGTGCTCAAGGTCAATCAGGCCATCGCAGCCGCGCTTGCCAATCCACGCACGCAGGATCTGCTCGCCAAATCAGGTGCGGAACAGGTGACGGGAACGCCGGAGGAGTTCGGCGCTTTTCTGAAAGCGGAAGTCGTGAAATGGGGCAAGGTGGTCAAAGCGGCCGGAATTCCGCAGCAATAAACGCTGCTTCAAGCCATGTAAGCGATTTCATCGCTGTACATTTTTCCATGATACGGATTCGTCACTTCGTACTGACTCACAGTGCGCCGGGCGGTAAAATCCGGGTTTCCCCAACCTGCGATTTCAGATCATGGATTTTCACTTTACCCCCGAACAGGAACAATTCCGCGACGCCGTGCGCGGTTTTGCCGACCGTCATCTGCGTGACGGTGCGCTGAAGCGCGCACATCAGGAAGAACATCCCTGGGATGTCGCCAAGCTGATGGCCGAACAGGGCCTGATGGGCATCACGATGAAGGAAGAAGACGGCGGCCAGGGCGGCTCGCTGATGGATGCCATCATTGCCATCGAAACCATCGCTTCGGTGTGCCCGCGCAGCGCCGACGTGATCCAGGCCGGCAACTTCGGTCCGGTGCGCGTGCTTGCCGAGTACGGCACGAAGGACCAGAAAAAACGTTACCTCGACAAGATCCTCGCCGGTGAATCAGTAATCACCGTCGGCATGACCGAACCGGAAGCCGGTTCGGCGGTCACCGATCTCAAAACCACCGCAACGCCCGATGGTGAGGGTTATCGCATCAACGGCGTGAAGGTGTTCCAGACGCATGCATCCTACGCCGATGTGATGCTGACCTATGTGCGTTTCGGTCCGGGCGTCGGCGGCATCGGTTCGGTACTGATTCCGCGTGATGCAGAAGGATTCAAACAAGGCGCGCCGTCGAAGTTCCTCAACGGCGAAGAGTGGGTGCAGACCTATCTCGACAACGTTTACGTCGGTCCCGAAAACGTGATGCTGAAGGAAGGCGGCTTCAAGAAGCAGATCGCGGGTTTCAATGTCGAACGTATCGGCAACACCGCACGCTCGCTGGCCTTCGGCCGTTACGCCTACAACATCGCCCGTGAATGGGCAATGCAGCGCAAGCAGTTCGGTCGCCTGTTGTGTGAATTCCAGGGCCTGCAGTGGAAATTCGCCGACATGAAAATGAAACTCGATGCCGGCCAGCTGCTGCTGTACCGCGCTGCCGTAAACGCCGACAACGGCATTCCTTCCGCCGACGACACTGCAATCGCCAAAGCCTTCTGCAACCAGGCCGGCTTCGACATCTGCAATGAAGCGATGCAGATCATGGGCGGCATGGGTTATACCGATGAGTCGCTGGTCGAGTACTGCTTCCGCAAATGCCGCGGCTGGATGATTGCCGGCGGCTCGATCGAGATCCTGAAAAACCGTATTGCCGAAGGCATTTTCGAGCGCACGTTCTCGCAGCGTCCGCCGAAAGCCTGAACCTGGCCACAGAAGAACAAACCGCTATTTACAGGATGGACAGGATTTACAGGAAAAACCCCTGACACCTGGCTCGTTTAATCCTGTAAATCCTGTCCATCCTGTTAATTTGGTTTTGAATGTATGTCGACCAATCTATATCAAGCCGTATTTGACCCCCGCTCCATCGCGCTGATCGGCGCATCGAGCGATGAAAAGAAAAACACCTCGCGTCCGCAGCGCTATCTCAAACGCCACGGCTACAAGGGCACGCTGATTCCGGTGAACCCGGCGCGCGCGGAAATTTTCGGCGACAAAGCCTATCCGGATGTCGCGTCAATTCCGGGTGAAGTGGACCATGCTTTCGTCATGGTGCCGGCCAAGGCCGTACCGGAAGCGGTACGGCAATGCGTCGCCAAAAAAATCCCCGTGGTCACGGTGTACAGCGACGGCTTCGCCGAAACCGGTGCCGAAGGACGCGAGAAACAACTGGAACTGAACGAAATCATCCGCGGCAGCAATACACGGCTGGTCGGCCCGAACTGCATCGGCCTGATGAGCACGCAGACGCATCTGGCGCTGTCGGTGAATGCGGTACTGGAAAAACTCGAAATCACCCCCGGCGGGCTGGCGATTGTTTCGCAGTCGGGCAGCATGATGGGCGGCCTGATGTCGCGCGGTCTTGGCCGCGGCGTCGGTTTCTCGAAACTGATTTCGGTGGGCAATGAAGCCGATCTGGGCGTGGGTGAACTCGCCGGACTGCTGGTCGATGATCCGCATACCGACGCGATCCTGCTGTTTATGGAAACCATCCGCGACGCCAAACATCTCGCCAATGCCGCGCGCCGCGCCTATGACGCAAACAAGCCGGTGATCGTTTACAAACTCGGCCGCTCCGAAGTCGGCCAGGACCTGGCGGCATCCCATACCGGCGCGATGGCCGGTACTGATGAAGCGGTCGATGCCTTTTTCAAGGCTCATGCGATGCTGCGTGTGGATACGCTGGAGGCGCTGTTCGAACTGCCGGCGCTGGTCAAAGGCCGCAAACCCAACAAAAAACACCGCGTCGCATCCATGACTACGACCGGCGGCGGCGCTGCCTGCGTGGTTGACCGCATCGGCACCTATGGCGTTGATGTCGTCGGCCCGACCGATGCGCTGGTCGCCAAACTGGCACAACAGAACATCACGATCAACAAATCGCGCATTACCGACCTGACGCTGGCCGGTGCGAAAAAGGAAATTTACGGCGGCGTGCTCAATGCGCTGCTGCAGTCCGACCATTGCGACCTCGTACTCGCCGTAGCCGGCAGCTCGGCGCAATTCCAGCCGCAGATTGCCGTTGAACCAATGGTCGAAGCCGATCGCGGCGACAAGGCCCTTGCCGTGTTCCTCGCGCCGCATGCCGAAGCCTCATTGAAACTGCTGGCCAGTGCCGGTGTTGCCGGCTTCCGCACGCCGGAATCCTGTGCTGATTCAATTCGCGCGTGGAAACAATGGGTTCCGCCGCTGGCGATTCCGGCTGCCGATTCCAAACGCACCGCTGCTGCTGACGCATTGCTGAAAGCGGCGCCGGGCAAACAACTCAACGAGCAACAGGCTTGCGGCGTATTCGGCGCCCTGGGTGTGCCGCAGGCACAGACCGCAGTGATGGCCGATGCCAACGCCAAGGTCGATATCGGTTATCCGGTGGTCGCCAAGATCCTCTCACCCGACATCGCGCACAAGACCGATGCCGGCGGCGTGGTGCTCAACATCGCCGATGCGGCGGCGCTGAAGCAGGCGGCAACCGATATTTTCACCCGCGTCAAGGCGAAACATCCGCAGGCCAAACTCAACGGCATCCTGGTGCAGCGCATGGAGCGCGGCCTTGCCGAGGTGATTGTCGGTTACAAACGCGATCCGCAGGTCGGCCCCTTGGTGGTGATCGGTGTCGGCGGCGTCCTCGCCGAGATCTACAAGGACTTCGCCATGCGCCTCGCGCCGGTCACGCCGGAAACCGCGCTGCAGATGATCGAAGAAGTCAAAGGCCTCGCGGTGATCCGCGGCTATCGCGGCATGACCAAGGGCGACTGCAAGGCACTGGCCGAAGCAGTCGCCGCGTTCTCGCAACTGGCCGCCTTCGACGACATCGCCGAAGCCGAAATCAATCCGCTGATCGTCCGCAAAGAAGACGACGGCGTGGTGGCTGTAGACGGATTGATCGTCCGCCAATAACGCATCAAGCAGCCGGGCCCATGCGGTCCGGCGGAGGAGCATCACTGGTGGCACAAAGTCTGGGCAACAAGCTGGACACGGGAGACCGTTTCCCCGATTTCGAGCTTTCGCTGGTCAGCGGCGGTACGCAGCGCCTGTCCGCGCTGGCCGGGAGCGGCTGGTGCGTAATCCTGTTTTATCGCGGCGACTGGTGCCGCTTTTGCCGCCAGCAGCTGGCTGACTTTCAGACCTGGCTGCCTGACTTCAGATCACTGGGTGTTGCGGTCATGGCCGCCTCGGTAGACACGCCGGAAGAAGCGCGCAAGACCGTCGACACGCTGAAACTGACCTATCCGGTCGCGCACGGCCTGGATTATCAGGACATCAGCCGCCGCACTGGCGCATTCATCGAGCATGAGCGCAAAATCCTGCATGCCACCGGATTCCTGCTCAAACCCGACCTGACCCTACACACCGCCGTCTATTCGACCGGCCCGATCGGCCGGCTCACGCCCAACGATGTGAGCTCGCTGATCCGGCCCGCCCTCGCCAAAACAACAGCACCCCAAGGAGAAAAAGCATGTTGATGGAACAACTCGCCGACTACGCCATTCGCGAACAGACTTCAAAACTGCCACCCCAGGTGATTCACCACGCCAAACGTGCGGTGATTGACTGGTACGCCGCGCTGCTGCCGGGCAGTGTCGTCAATCCTGCAGTGCTGATGGAAGAAGCCTTTGCCGAGGATCTGGATCGCGGTCGCGCACGCCTCGCCACCGGCCGTCGTGCGACGCTGCGCGCCGCTGCGCTGATCAACGGTGCGGCTTCGCATTCGGTCGAGTTCGACGACATCTACCGGGACGCCGGCTACCACCCGGGCAGCCCGACGATTTCCGCGGCATTGGCCGCGGCACAGGCTTCCGGCGCTTCCGGTGATCGTTTCCTGCGCGGCGTGATCGTGGGCTACGAGATTTCCACGCGCATTGGTGAAGCGGTGATGCCGTCGCATTACAAGTACTGGCATACCACCGGCACCGTGGGCTCGTTTGGTGCAGCAGCCGCTGCAGCAACCGTACTGGGCGCGAACAAGGAACAGTTCATGCACGCGATGGCCACGGTCGGCAGCTTCGCTTCAGGCCTGCAGCAGGCCTTCCGCTCACAGGCGATGACCAAGCCGCTGCACGGCGGCCATGCGGCCGATGCCGGCTGCTGGGCGGCGATGGCGGCGATGAAAGGCCTCACCGGGGCACTCGACATGCTCGAGGGCGAAGTCGGCTTCGGCAATGCGATGAGCGTGAATCCGGACTGGAGCAAGGCCACCAAAGGGCTTGGTGTGGATTACCACATCAATCACATGACCTTCAAAAACCACGGCTGCTGCGGTCACACCTTCCCGTCGATTGACGGTGCACTGCACCTGCAGCAGCAGCACGGTTTTACGCACAAGGATGTGAAACACATCAAGCTGCATACCTACAAGGCCGGTCTCAACATCATCGACAACAACAATCCCGAAGGCGAGTACCAGGCCAAGTTCAGCATCCAGTACACCGTCGCTCACGCGCTGGTACGCGGCAGCGTGCGGCTGAATGCCTTCGACCCGGATCACCTCAGCGATCCCGAAATCCGCACGTTGCTGAAAAAGATCGAGCCGATTGCCGACCCCGATATTTCTGCGGGTTATCCGAACCGCCGCGAGTCGCGCGTGGAAATCGAATTGAACGACGGCCGCAAGTTCGAACACTTCCAGCCCTACCGCAAAGGCGATCCGGAACTGCCGCTGACCGACGAGGAACTCGATGGCAAGTTCCTTGAACTCGCGGAGCCGGTGATCGGCAAGGCCGCTGCCGCATCTTTGCTGCGGCAACTGCGGGATACCGAGAAGCTGGCGAACGTTGATTACGACACTGGCGCCGGTACGAAACGAGCTGCCGGCTGAGCAGGGACATTCAAAACCGGAGGAAACTACAATGAAAAAAATTGAAAAATCCCTGATCGCCCTTATGCTCGCCGCATTGGCGATGCCGGCATTGGCAGCGGAAACCTTTCCGTCACGGCCGATCCGCGTCATCGTGCCCTACGCACCCGGCGGCAACGTTGATATTTCTGCGCGCATCATTGCACCGCCACTGGGTGAAGTACTCGGTCAAACCGTGGTCGTCGACAACCGCCCCGGCGCTGGGGGCAATCTCGGCGCCGCAATGGTGGCAAAGGCCACGCCCGACGGCTACACGTTGCTGGTCGGCTCCAGCGGACCGCTGTCGGTCAACCCGGTCATTTTCAAGAGCCTGCCCTACGATTCACTAAAGGATTTTGCGCCGATCTCGACAGTGCAGGCGGTACCGCTGGTGGTTCTCGCCGGACCGAAATCGGGTTTCAATTCGATACCCGACGTCATCAATGCGGCAAAAGCACGCCCGGGCAAGGTCACCATGGCTTCGGCCGGCGCAGGCACCACCAATCATTTCGCCATCGAACTTTTCGCGAACATGGCGAATGTGAAATTGCTGCACGTACCTTACAAGGGCAGCGGACCGGCGCTGTCGGAACTGCTGGGCGGCCAGGTCGAAACGATGATCGACCAGCTCGCGGCATCGATCGGCTACGTCAAGGACGGCCGCCTGAAAGTGCTTGCAGTAACCACGCCGCAGCGCGCGGGCGCCCTGCCCAATGTGCCGACACTCGACGAGCTGGGTTACAAGGGATATAACGCAGCGACGCTGCTGGGCCTGCTCGCCCCCGCAGGGACACCCAAACCGGTTGTTGGCAAACTCAACACCGCGATGCGCAAGGTCATGGACAACAGCGCGGTGTCCGAGCGCTTCCGCGGCCTCGGCGCCAACCCGGGCGCCAGTTCACCCGAAGAATTCAGCACGCGCATCCGCGACGAGCTGCAGCAATGGCAGAAGCTGGTGAAACAGCTCGGCCTGAAATTCGAATAAGCAAATCTGACCCAAGGAACACAAAGATGAGCAAGAACATTGAACGCCAGACCGCGCGCCTGCGCGCTTTGCTGGCGCGTCCTGGCTGTATCGTTGCCCCCGGTGTTGCCGACGCTTTTGGCGCACGGCTGGTCAAAATGGAAGGTTTCGACGCGGTGTACATGACCGGCTTCGGCACCAGCCTGACCCGGCTGGGCATGCCCGATGTGGGCCTGCTGACGGCGACTGAAATGATCGACAACGCCAGCCGCATCGCCGAAGCATCCGAACTGCCGGTCATCGCCGACGCCGACACCGGTTACGGCAATCCGATCAACACCCGGCGCACGATCCGCGATTACGAGAAGGCCGGCGTGGCCGGCGTACATCTTGAGGATCAGGCCTGGCCCAAACGCTGCGGCCATCTCGCCGGCAAACGCGTAATTCCGACTGCCGAAATGGTGGCCAAGATCAAAGCTGCCTGTGACGCGCGGCGCGACGATGATTTTGTCATCATCACCCGCACCGATGCGATCGCCATTGAAGGCATTGACGCTGCACTGGAACGCGGCGAGCGTTATCGCGAAGCAGGCGCTGATGTGCTATTCATCGAGGCCCCGGTTGGTCGCGAGCAGGTCGAAATCGTATCCAAGCGTTTCAAGGGCGTGCCGCTTCTCTACAACATGGCGGCCAGCGGCAAAACACCGGACCTTCCCGCAGACGAGCTCGGCAAACTCGGCTTCAAGCTGGCGATTTATCCGAACTGGATGCTGCTCGCTGCAATTCCGGCAATGCAGAACCTGCTGCGCGAACTGAAAAAAACCGGATCGATTGCGCATATGCGCGACAAGGTGGCGAACTTCAAGCAGTTCACGGATATCGCCGGCCTTCCGGAAATCCAGGAACTCGAAAACCGCTACGGCCTGCCCGAAGACCAGCGCGCCGCGCTCTGATCACTACGGCATGAGCTTTACTGCGCGACGCCTTTGCCAGTCAGGTCTCGCGCTCGCGCTGTGGGCGGGGCTGTGTCTGCCGCTGCAGGCGCAGAGCGACCGGCCGGCGCAACCGGAACCCGCCAGCGGCCACAGCGAAAAGCAACTCGCTCACGCGCAAGTTCATATGGTTGCGGCAGCGCATCCGCTGGCCGTGGCAGCGGGTCTGGAGATTCTTGAAGCAGGCGGCACTGCGAGTGATGCAATGATCGCGGTGCAGCTTGTACTGAATCTGGTTGAACCGCACGCGTCGGGTCTGGGTGGCGGCGCCTTCCTGCTGCACTACGACGCCGCCAATCGCAAACTTCAGGCTTACGATGGACGCGAGACCGCGCCGGCGGCTGCAACGCCCGAACTGTTCATGCGTGACGGCAAGCCGATGCCCTTTCGCGAAGCGGTCAACGGCGGCCGCTCGGTTGGAACTCCGGGCGTGACACGCCTGCTCGAAACCGCACATCGCAAACACGGCAAACTGCCGTGGGCCAGACTGTTCAAACCCGCGATTGATCTTGCTGAACAGGGCTTCCCGTTATCAAACCGTGTTCATGCACTGCTGCAACGTGAGGGAGCGCTGGGCCGTGAAGCAGCTGCACGTGCGTACTTTTTGAATACGGACGGGTCGCCCAAAGCAGCCGGCACCATGCTGCGCAATCCTGAGTTCGCCCGTACCTTGCGTGCGATTGCTGCAGGCGGTGCCGATGCGTTTTATCGCGGGGACATTGCCCGCGACATTGTCGATGCCGTGCGCAAACATCCTTCCAATCCGGGAACACTCGACACAGCGGATCTTGCCGACTACCAGGTGCGTGAAGTGGATCCGTTGTGCGCACCCTATCGCGTTTTCCGCGTCTGCGGCATGCCACCCTCATCTTCCGGCGGCATCGCCGTGCTGCAAATGCTGGGCATGCTGTCGCATCGGGATATGTCTGCAGTCGCACCGGGCTCCGCACAGGCGGTTCATCTGCTCGCCGAAGCGGGCCGGTTGGCCTATGCCGACCGCAACCGCTGGGTTGCCGATGATCGTTATGTCGAAGTACCGGTGAGCGGGCTGCTTGATCCTGCTTACCTTTCGGCGCGGGCAAAAATGATCCGGTCCGACCACTCCAAGGGCAAGGCGGAGGCCGGGGTGCCGCCCGGTGCCCGGATCACCTATGCCGACGATGCCGTTGAAGAAGTCGTCGGCACCAGCCATATCGCCATCGTTGACGGCAAAGGCAACGCCGTTTCGATGACCACGACCATTGAAAACTTTTTCGGCAGCAGGATCATGGTGCGCGGCTTTCTGCTCAATAACCAGCTGACCGACTTCAATTTCAACCCCTTCGACAACGGGCGTCCGGTCGCCAATGCAGTCGCGCCGGGAAAACGGCCGCGCAGTTCCATGGCGCCCACGGTGGTATTCAACAGCAACGGCGACCTGCATCTGGTGATAGGCTCACCCGGCGGCAGCAGGATCATCAACTACGTCGCAAAAACGCTGGTGGCGACACTGGACTGGAACATGGACATCCAGGCGGCCATCGCGCTGCCTAATTCGGGCAGCCGCAACGGCCCGACCGAAATCGAGCGTGGCACGTCTTACGAAGCACTGGCAGCGCCACTGGCCACAATGGGCCATGAAGTACAAGCGCTGGACATGACCAGCGGCCTGCACGGCATCATGCGGGTGAATGACGGTTGGCAGGGCGGCGCGGATCCGCGCCGTGAAGGCATTGCAAAGGGACGGTAACAATGAAATGCGTGAAAAGAGGACACTGACATGGCACTGACGATGTTTGAAAAAATCTGGAACAGCCACGTGATTCTGGAAAAACCCGATGGCGACGCATTGCTGCACATCGACCGCAATCTGGTGCACGAAGGGTCATTCCATGCCTTCGGTGCGCTGGCCAAGGAAGGCCGCAAGGTACGCAAACCCTCGCAGAATTTTGCGGTAGCCGACCATTACGTGCCGACCGTCGGCCGTGAACGCGGCGTGGACGGCGCTGAAGATGCCGATGCCCGCCACATGATCCGCCTGCTTGAGGAAAACTCGCGCGTCAACGGCATTGCCCATTACGGCATCGACGACGACAGGCAGGGCATCGTGCATGTCATCGGCCCTGAACTCGGCATCACCCAGCCGGGCCTGACCATCACCTGTGGCGACTCGCATACTTCAACGCACGGTGCGCTCGGCGCCTATGCCTTCGGTACCGGTGCATCGCAGCTGAAACAGATTCTGGCGACACAATGCCTGTGGCTGAAACGACCGAAAACCCTGCGAATTGTCGTTGACCGCCAGCTGGCCCCCGGAATCACCGGCAAGGATGTGGTGCTGGCGATCATTGCCAAAATCGGCACCGCCGGCGCCACCGGCCATGTCATTGAGTTCGCCGGATCGGCCATCCGCAGCCTGACAGTCGAAGGCCGTCTGACCGTGTGCAATATGGCCATCGAAGCCGGTGGCCGTGCCGGCATGATCGCGCCGGACGACAAGGTTTATGAATATCTGCACGGCCGCGAGTTCTCGCCGAAGGGCGCCGACTGGGATCGCGCGCTGGCGCAGTGGCGTCAACTGCCTTCCGACGCCGATGCGAAATTCGACCGCGAAGTCACGCTTGATGGCGCGAAACTCGAACCGATGCTGACCTGGGGCACCAGTCCCGAGGAAGCCCTGCCGGTGACGGACCGCATCCCCGATCCAAAATCGCTGGGCGACGCCAACCAGCGCGCCCACGCTGAACAGGCGCTGGCCTATATGGACTTGAAGCCTGGCATGGCGCTGACTGACATCAAGATCGACCGCGCCTTCATCGGCAGCTGCACCAACGGCCGCATCGAGGACCTGCGCGCCGCTGCTGCGATATTAAAGGGCCGCAAAGCGGTGATCCCGGCCTGGATTTCTCCCGGCTCCACCGCGCTGAAACGCCAGGCCGAAGCCGAAGGCCTGGACAAGATCTTCCTCGACGCCGGCGTCGAATGGCGCGCATCGGGCTGCTCCAGCTGTGCCGCGATGAACGGCGACAAGGTGCCGCCGGGCATGCGCAGCGCCTCCACCTCCAATCGCAACTTCGAAGGCCGCCAGGGCAAGGGCGCACGTACCCACCTGATGAGCCCGTCAATGACCGCCGCCGCCATCGTTACCGGGCGCGTCACCGATGTGCGCACGCTGACAGGAGCCTGAGATGAAACCCTTCACCACACTGACTGCGGTCGCCGCCCCCATCGAGATGGCGAATATCGACACCGACCGCGTGATCCCCGTGCGTTTCCTGCGCAAGCTGCGCAACGACAAGGCGGGTTACGACCCCTATCTGTTCCACGACATGCGCTTCGACAATGACGGCAAAGAGCTGCCAAGCTTTGTGCTCAATCAACCCGCCTACCGCAAGGCCGGCATCCTGGTCGCCGGCGCCAATTTCGGCTGCGGCTCGTCACGCGAAGGCGCGGTCTACGCGCTGCTCGACTACGGCATCCGCTCGGTGATTGCCCCCTCCTTCGGCGACATCCACTATGCCAACGAGCTGCAGAACGGCATGCTGCCGGTGATCCTGCCCGAGGAGATCTGCCGCGGCCTGCGCGACCAGCTGCGCGCCAAACCCGGCGCCACGCTGTCCATCGACCTGCCGAAGCAGACGGTGACCGACACCGAGGGCACCGCCCACCCCTTCACCATTGATCCGGTCTACAAAGAGCGGCTGTTGAAGGGGCTGGATGACATTGGATTGGTGCTGGAAAACACCCCGGCGATCGAACAGTTCGAGCACGACTACCACGCCAGCCGGCCCTGGCTGGCCTGAGCATCCGCCAGAAATAAAGCCCGGCGCCGCTGCATTTCCGCGGCGGCGCTGCGCTATCATCGCCCCCAACCGGGACGGGGAGCGGGTCATGCTGGTCAACAGCGTTGCATATCGGGATGGCAAAAAAATCGCGGATGTTGCCCGCGAGGAAATCCGTACCTACCTGGAACGCAACGACTGCATCGTCTGGGTTGCGGTCCGCGACCCCGAGTTGCACGAGCTGGATCTGCTTGAAGAGGAATTCGACCTCCATCCGCTGGCGATTGAAGACGCCCGTCACGGTCACCAGCGGCCGAAATTCGAGGAATACGGCGACTCGCTGTTTTTCGTGATGCACATGATCGAACCCGACGGCGATGACCTGCGCGTCGGCGAGGTCGAAATCTTCGTTGCGAAAAATTATGTGCTGTCGGTGCGCAGCCGCAGTGAACGCAATTTCGCTGATGTGCGTGCGCGCTGCGAACGCGAACCGGAGCTGCTGCAGCACGGCACCGGCTACATCCTCTACGCGCTGATGGACGCGGTGGTCGACCGTTATTTCCCGATCCTCGACGACATCGAAACCAAGCTGGAAAACATCGAGGACCGGATTTTTGCCGGCACCTCACCCCGCGCCAATATCGAAGCGCTGTACGACCTGAAGCAGCAGCTGGTCACGCTGAAACACGCCACCGCGCCACTACTCGAAGCAGTGGGCAAGCTGCATGGCGGCCGGGTTCCACACCTGTGCAACGGCCTCGGCGATTATTTCCGCGATGTCTCCGACCATCTCGGCCGCATCAACCAGAGCATTGACGCCGCGCGCGACATGATCACCACCGCGATCTCGGTCAACCTGTCGCTGATCACGCTACAGGAAAACGAGGTCACGAAGCGCCTTGCCGGTTACGCCGCCCTGGTTGCGGTACCGACGCTGATCGCCGGCATTTACGGCATGAACTTCGAGCACATGCCCGAGCTGCGCTGGCAATGGGGCTATCCGCTGTCGCTGGCGGCGATGGTGATCATCGACAGTTATCTGTTCTACCGCTTCCGCAAAGCCAAGTGGCTGTAGCCCCGGCCGCAGCCGTCGTGATCGGCGGCGGCCCCGCCGGACTGATGGCGGCGGAAATCCTTCTCGCCGGCGGCATGACCGTCGATCTTTACGACGCGATGCCGTCGGTCGGCCGCAAATTCCTGCTTGCCGGCAAGGGCGGCCTGAACATCACCCACGCTGAAGCCCCGGAGAAATTCCTCACCCGTTACAGCAAGCGCAGTTCCGCACTCGAAGCGCCGCTGAAGGCCTTTGGCGCTGCGCAGCTGCGTGACTGGGTGCACGCCCTTGGCGTCGAGACTTTCGTCGGCACTTCCCAACGCGTATTTCCGAAGGAAATGAAAGCCGCACCGCTGCTGCGCGCCTGGCTGCACCGGCTGCGCAGTGCCGGTTTGCGCATCCATGTGCGCCATCGCTGGACCGGCTGGAATGCCGACGGTGCGCTGGTGTTCTCGACACCACAGGGTGAGACCACCGTCACCGCAAACTGTACGGTTCTCGCGCTGGGCGGCGGCAGCTGGAAGCGGCTCGGCTCCGACGGCGCCTGGGTACCGCTGCTCGAAGCCCGCGGCATTGCGGTCGCCCCGTTGCAACCGGCGAACTGCGGATTTGAAGTCGCCTGGACGGCACATCTGCGTGAGCGCCATGCCGGGCAGCCGGTCAAAGCCGTGTTTGCCTCGGTCACGGATGCCGCAGGCCTCCGTCATCAACGCAATGGCGAATTCGTGGTCAGCGACTATGGCGTCGAAGGCAGCCTGATTTACGCACTGTCGGCGCCGCTGCGCGACACCATCGCCGCGCAAGGCCATGCGACGCTGCATCTCGATCTCCTGCCCGACCATGACGCGGCACGGGTTCTCGCCGAAGTGTCGCACCCGCGCGGTTCGCGTTCGCTGAGCAGCCACCTGCAGAGTCGCCTCGGCCTCAAAGGCGTCAAGGCCGTTCTGCTGCGTGAAGTGCTGTCGGCCGCGGAAATGAATGACCCACCAACGCTGGTCGCGGCAATCAAGTCATTGCCGCTGAAGCTGACGGCAGCACGGCCGATTGGCGAGGCCATCAGCAGTGCGGGCGGCGTGCCCTTCGAAGCCCTCGATGAGCAATTGATGCTGAAAAAAATGCCCGGCGTGTTCTGCGCCGGGGAGATGCTCGACTGGGAAGCGCCGACCGGGGGTTATCTGCTCACGGCGTGTTTTGCAACGGGGCGAGCGGCCGGCAACGGTGCCCTATCGTTCTTGAGAGCTGCTAGTTCTTGAAAACCGCCCATTCAGCTTCGAACAAAATTGAATAGCGGCTGATAGTTTTTCCCGTCAGCCGCTCTCAATGCACCGATATATTGTTCCCTGACGGTCACCGCATCGGCTGTACTGTTCTGTCCCCAACTGAATCGCGGCGCGCCATTTTCCTCCAGCAGCAAGTCCGCCATCAGCCGGGCATGCCGTCCGTTTCCGTTCGCAAATGGATGAATACTGACCAGACGGTGATGGAAACGTGCCGCAATTTCATCCAGCGAATAACTCTTGTATTGAAGCTGTGCTTTGATGTCTTCGAGCAAATCGTGCGTGCGCGCTGAAATATGCGCCGGGTCGATGCCTATGCTTTTTTCAGTATTACGAAATTTGCCCGCCCACTTCCAGGTTTCACTGAACATGTGCCTATGCAGCAGCCGCACGAAATCCGGCGACAGCAGTTCCCGACGGCGACCCCGCAACCAAAGTTCTGCCTGGACAATGTTTTGCGCTTCCCAATCGTTCAGCTGACCCATCGTTGTGATGTGCGCAGGAATAAGCCCGGCGGCCTCGTCGGGATCAAGCGGTGTTGCACCGGCGGGGTAATCGAGGTTCAGTCCCACAGCTTTTTCGGGTTTTCCAGGAGTAGTTGCTTGACCAGAATTTTTCTCTGGCGTTTGGCCTCCTGTTCGGACATCGCCTGATCTTCCAGCTTCATGGTATGCGCAACTGGATCGAGCAGCGCATCGGCCAGTTTCTTTGCACGATCACGCTGCATTTCCCCAAGCGGTTTTACCGGCACCAGCGCGTAAACCAGCCGGCAGTTCATTGCCTCCGCCACCTTGTTCAGGCTTTCCAGCGTGATCTTTCCGGCCGCTTCGCTGCGCTCATAGGCTTCAACGCTTTGGCGGATCACGCCCAACCTTGTAGCGAGTTGCGCGGCGGACATGCCCAAACCTTCACGGATCGCGCGTATCCAGCCACCTCGCGGTACAGAGGTCTGCAACACGCCACGGAAGGGCTCAAGCATGCTGTCGATTTGGGTTCGCTGCAGTTGTTTCAATGGGGTGTTCATGACGGCTCCTGCTGGATATACCCAGCATTTATGATCTATTCTGCTGGTTATGTCCAGCAGAATCAAGAATTACGCTAAATATAACCAGCATTTACTGCAAGAAATACTGGTTATAACCTGCCAAAATCAGCGGGATGCCCACAAAATATCGTTTTCAAACAATTACTTATTGTTATCGCAAAGCCGCTGAATCTCTTGAACCGTAGCCCCGAACTCGCAATCCAGATTCCCCGACGCTCCGGTACTGGAAAAAACATCGGCCAAGGTCCGCAGAACCCGAAGCTGAACATCCTGCCCCGCATTGAATCGCGACCCGTACGACTAGACGCCAATGTCCTCATTCCAAAGTTGGGGCTTGGCCGCAATAAAGTCGCGCATCAGCGCGATGCAGCATTCGTCCTGCAGCACATCGACCACGACACCCCGCGCGCGCAACAGCGCTTCTTCGCCCATGAACGTGCGGTTCTCGCCGACGATCACCTTCGGGATGCCGTAGAGCAGGATCGCGCCGCTGCACATCGCGCAGGGTGACAGTGTGGTGTAGAGCACGGATTCGCGGTAAACCTGCGCGGGCTGTCGCCCGGCGTTTTCGAAGGCATCCATCTCGCCGTGCAGGATGGCACTGCCCCGCTGCACGCGCCGGTTGTGGCCGCGGCCGATGATACGGCCTTGGTGCACGATCACCGAGCCGATGGGAATGCCGCCTTCCGCCAGGCCGGCCCGGGCCTCCTCGATCGCGGCCTGCAGGAACGCGTCCGCCACGGATTCAGCGCTGCAGCAACACTAAATCGAGCACGCGCCGGTAGACCTGCCGCAGCGGTTCAACTTCCGCGACCGGCAGGCATTCATTGACCTTGTGGATGGTCGCATTGGTCGGCCCGAACTCGATCACCTGCGGGCAGATGTCGGCAATGAAACGGCCGTCCGAAGTACCGCCGGTGGTCGACAGCTCGGTATCGACACCGGTGACTTCCTTGATCGCGCGCGTTACCACATCGACCAGATCGCCGCGCGCGGTGAGGAAGGGACGACCGTCGAGGCGCCATTCCAATTCGTATTTCAGATCGTGCTTGTCGAGGATGCCGTGCACCTGGGTCTGCAGCGTCTCCACCGTGCTCGCTGTGGAAAAACGGAAATTGAATTGCACGCGCGCGCTGCCGGGGATGACGTTGTTGGCGCCGGTGCCGGCATTGAAATTGGAAATCTGCCAGGTCGTCGGCGGGAAATATTCATTGCCACGATCCCACTCGGTGCCGGCGAGTTCGGCGATGGCCGGCGCGACATCATGGATCGGGTTTTTCGCCATATGCGGATAGGCGACGTGGCCCTGCACGCCCTGCACCGTGAGGATGCCGGTCAGTGAACCGCGGCGGCCGTTCTTGATCATGTCGCCGAACTGCTTGACCGAGGTCGGCTCGCCGACGATGCAGTAATCGAGTTTTTCGCCGCGTTTCGCCAGCGCTTCGACCACTTTCACGGTGCCGTCGGTGGCCGGGCCTTCTTCATCGGAGGTGAACATCACCGCCAATGAGCCTGGATGATCGGGATTGGCTTTGACGAATTCGCGGATCGCCACGACAAACGCGGCAATCGAGGTTTTCATGTCGGAGGCGCCGCGTCCGTAGAGAATGCCGTCCTTGATCGTCGGCGTGAACGGATCAATGTTCCAGTTTTCGAGGGGCCCGGTCGGCACCACATCGGTATGTCCGGCAAAACAGATCAGCGGTGCGGCACGGCCACGACGGGCCCACAGGTTGGTGGTGCCGTTGCTGGCCATGATTTCGCATTCAAAACCCAGCGGCTCCAGTTCGGCGATGACCAGTTCCAGGCAGCCGGCGTCTTCCGGCGATACCGACCGGCGCGCAATCAGTTGCTTTGTGAGTTCAAGGGTATTGATGTCGCTGCTTTCCATTGAATGGACTTCCAAGGCTGGGGGGTGTTCTTCTGCGTCGCATGTTAACAAAGTGCAGGTAAAATCTCGCCTCTTCCCCTCGCCTGACTGCGGTTTTCCATGACCACATTGCTGGTTTCACATCGACTGCATGCCGAACGCGGCGCCGACCTCGCGGCCCAGGCACAACGACTCGGCATTGCGCTGGAACTCGTTGTGTTGCCGGCCGATCCGGAAGCGCGACTGAGTGACGCCGATTGCGCGCGTCTTGATCTGGCGTTTTTTTCCGCTGACGTGTTTCCGAAATTTTCACGGCAGTTTTTCTCGACGGTACGCAAGGCGCCCGGGCTGAAATGGCTGCATGTGTTCAACGCCGGGGTCGATCACCCGATCTACACCGAAATGCTGCAACGGGGCGTGCGCCTGACCACATCCGCCGGCACCACGGCGATTCCGATCGCTCAGACTGCGATCGCCGGCCTGCTGATGCTGGCGCGCAATTTCCCGCGCTGGCTCGATGCGCAGCGCGAACGGCGCTGGGATCCGGCGCGTCCCCCGCATTTCCCGCGCGATCTGGCTGGACAGACGGTAGTGGTTTTCGGACTGGGCAGCATCGGTTCGGAAATTGCCCGCCTCGCTCAAGCGCTGGGCCTGAAGGTGATCGGCATACGCCGCAGCCCGCAGAAACCCGGTGATCCGGTGGATGAAATGCACCCGCCGCAGAAACTGCCGGAACTGCTGCCGCGCGCCGACTGGCTGGTCATCGCCAGCCCGCTGACGGCTGAAACCCGCGGCATGGTCAATGCGGAACTGCTGGCGCGCCTGCCGGCCGGGGCGCATATCATCAACATCGGCCGCGGCGAAATCATCGACGAATCGGCCATGATCGAGGCGCTGCGTTCGGGCCATCTCGCCGGCGCTTACCTGGACGTCTTCGAAAAAGAACCGCTGCCGGCAGACTCCCCGTTATGGGATCTGCCCAAGGTGATCATTTCACCGCACAATTCAGCTGCGGCATCCGGCAATGACGAACGCGTGTATCAATTGTTCATTGCCAATCTGGGGCGCTGGCATGATAAGCAAGCACTCACAAATGAAGTTCACGACGCCACAACATAATCAATAATTAGGAGGAATTATGTTTAAAATCAAACACTTAACTTCTGTCGTCGCCTTGGTGCTCGCCGCCCAGCCCGCACTCGCGCAGCAAAACTGGCCGGCACGCACGGTGCGCATCATCGTGCCCTATGCGGCCGGCGGCAACACCGATTACACCGCACGCACCGTCGCCGCCAAGGTCTCGGAAATGTGGGGGCAACAGGTCGTGGTCGACAATCGCCCCGGCGGCGGCACCAACATCGGTTCCGAACTCGCGGCTACTGCCGCGCCTGATGGCTACACGCTGTTCATGGGCGGCGCTTCCAACGCCATCAACATGACGCTTTACGCCAAGCCGCCGTACAACACCGCACGCGATTTTCAGCCGGTGGTGTGGTGCGTGCAGGGCGCGGCACTGCTCGCCGCACATCCCTCGCTGCCCGCCAAGAATGCCAAGGAGCTGATCGCCCTGGCCAAGTCACGGCCCGGTCAGCTCAACTACGGTCACGCCGGTTTGGGCAGCTCCAACCACATGGCGGGCGAACTGCTGAAATACCTGACCGGCATCAACATCGTACATGTGCCCTACAAAGGCAACGCCCCTTCGATCACCGACGCCATTTCCGGCAACGTCGAGATGGTATTCAGCGGGGTGCCGGCACTGGTGCCGCATATCAAGTCGGGTCGCCTGCGCGCGATTGCCCTCAGCAGCCTCGAACGCTTCCCTGCGGTTCCCGATGTGCCGACCTTCCATGAATCCGGGGTCAAGGGCTACGAAGCCAGCAACTGGTTCGGCCTGATGGCGCCGAGCAAGGTGTCGAAGGACATCGTCAACAAGGTGAATGCCGACGCCAACAAGGCGCTGGCGATGAAGGACGTGCGCGAGAAATTCGACCGCGACGGCCTGATCACCAAGGGCGGCACAACCGAGGACTTCGGCAAGTTCATACGCGCCGAGACCGAAAAATACGCCAACGTCATCAAAAAAGCCGGCATTCCGCAGCTTTGATTCGACTATTTCCGGAGATATCCATGATCACGAAACAACTGCTATCCACTGTTGCAGTAACCCTGGCCTTCGCGATCCCCGCGCAGGCCCAGCAAGCCTGGTCACCCAGCCGCAATGTCGAAATCGTCGTCGGCTCCGCCCCCGGCGGCAGCAATGACAAAACCGCACGCGCCGTCGAAAAAGCCATCGTTGAAGCGAAGCTGATCCCGACTTCACTGAGTGTGGTCAATCGACCCGGCGGCGGCAGCTCGATCGCCTTCAACTATGTCAACCAGAAAAAAGGCGACCCGCACACGCTGCTGATCGGCACCACCGCGCTGCTCACCAATCACATCGTCGGCACCAGCCCCCTGAGTTACCAGGACTTCACGCCGGTGGCTTCGCTGTTCAATGATTACGTGGTGTTTGCAGTCAATGCCAACTCGCCGATCAAGACCGGCAAGGACCTGATCGCGAAGCTCAAGGAAAACCCCGCTTCGGTGTCGATCGGCTTCGCCACCACGCTCGGCAGCCACAACCACATCGCTGCAGGACTGCTCGCCAAAAGCATCGGGGTCAATGCGCGCAACCTCAAGGCCATCGCGTTCAAGGGTTCCGCCGAAGCGGTGACGCAGGTGTTGGGGGGCCACATCGACATGGTCACCACCGCCGCGGGCAACGTGGCCTCGCATCTGGCCGAAGGCAGGATGCGCGTGATCGGCGTGTCTTCCGCGAAACGTTTCCCCGGCGCATTCGCCAACGTGCCGACCTGGAAAGAACAGGGTGCCGATCTGGTCTACGGCGGCTGGCGCGCAATCATGGCGCCGAAGGACATCACACCGGCGCAAATCGCCTACTGGGAAGGCGTGCTGCGCAAGGTCACATCGACACCCGAATGGAAAGCCGACCTCGACAAAAACTACTGGTCGGATGACTTCGTGACCAGCGCGCAATTCTCCAAGGACATCGCCAAGGACTACGCGGATATCAAAGCCGTACTGGTCGACATCGGCCTCGCCAAACAATAACCAGCCTTCTGCCAGGAGCAACAAGCCATGAGCGCACCCGCAGTCATCACCGAACGCCCCGCCGAAGGCGTCGGCCTGATCCGCATCAACCGTCCGGACGCGCGCAATGCGCTGAACATGGAGGTGCGGAAGCTGATCGGCCAGCACCTGACCGAGATGGCCGATGACGATTCAGTGCGCTGCATCGTGCTCACTGGTAACGACAAGGCCTTTGCCGCGGGCGCCGACATCAAGGAAATGGCCAATGCCGGCGCGATCGAGATGCTGCTGCGCGGGACGCAGAAATTGTGGCGCATCATCTATGGCTGCCCGAAACCGGTAATCGCCGCAGTCAGCGGCTTTGCACTGGGCGGCGGCTGTGAACTGGCGATGACCTGCGACATCATCATTGCCGGCGAATCGGCCAAGTTCGGTCAGCCTGAAGTGAAGATCGGCATCATTCCCGGCGGCGGCGGCACGCAGCGTTTCCCGCGCACCGTCGGCAAGTACAAGGCCATGCGCTACGTGCTGACCGGCGACATCTTCGGTGCGAAGGAGGCGCTCGACATGAATCTGGTCAGTGAAATCGTCCCGGATGCTGAAGTCGAAAAACGCGCCGTCGCGATGGCCGCGCAGATTGCCGAACTGCCGCCGATCGCCATCCAGCAGGCCAAGGAAGCGATCATCCGCGGCGCGGATGCCTCATTGGAAACCGGACTGACGCTGGAAACGCGCACGCTGCAGATGCTGTTTGCTTCGCAGGACCAGAAAGAAGGCATGGCGGCATTTATTGAAAAACGCAAACCCAAGTTCAGCGGACGCTGATCAAACCGTGACGCCGGTACCGCGGCAAATTCCGCTGGTACCGGCGTTGTTGTTTGGCGGGGCCTTCACCGCAGCGGGTGCGTTGATCTTTGCCCTGTTGCTCGGCTACATCCCCATGCAACCCGGTGCAATGCAGGCGCCTCCGGCGATACTCGGGCTGGTCGGTACCGTCTTCCTTACCGCAGGACTGGGCATGATGCTGTACCGCATGACGCCGAAGTTTGCGGGCATCTGCAGCTTGATCGCGTTGTGCGCATTCATCGCCACTTTCAACTGGATCGCCTTCGGGCCGGGCGAACGCAACTTCACCAAACGCACCACACTCTCCGGGCCCGCTGTTTCAACCAGCAAAAAGCAGACGGCGTCCGAAACCGAAGGCCGTCTGGTCTTCGGAATTTTTGCCGGAGCCATGGATGCGCTGATCCTGTTCGGTTTGTATAAAGCGTGGCGACACCGCGCCGACTCCCGCAAGGACTGATCTGCGTAAACCCTTACAGGAGTGGCTGGCGCTCGCTGCGCTGTTCGCCGGCGCCACCGCCATCGCCACCGCGCCGCTGTTCGTCAAGGTCAGTGAATCGGGGCCGGTCGCCACCGCGTTCTGGCGGGTTTTCCTCGCACTGCCCTTGCTCTGGGCCTGGGCGGTCACCACGCAGGGCGCAAAGCTCCTTGTACAGGCCCGCGAACACCGCGGCATGCTGTTCGCCGCGGGATTCTTTTTCGCCGGTGATCTCGCGGTGTGGCACTGGTCAATCCTGCTGACCTCGGTCGCCAACACCACGCTGCTCGCCAACCTCGCGCCGATCTTCGTCACCGCGGTGACCTGGCTCATCTTCCGCGAGTCGCCGCAGCGGTTGTTCCTCGCCGGTCTCGCCGCAGCCATCAGCGGCACGCTGCTGCTGATCGGCGCCAACTTCGGCGGCAGCGGCGATGCGCTGCTGGGCGATGCGCTGGGCGTGGTGACCGCGATGTTTTATGCCGCCTATCAGCTCTCGGTTTCGCGGCTGCGTGCCAATGTGCCCACCGCCAGCATCATGGCGATCAGCAGCACGGTGATGGCCATCCTGCTGCTGCCGATTGCCTGGGCTTCCGGCGAACAGCTCCTGCCGCTGACGGACGCCGGCTGGCTCAAGCTGATCGGCATTGCGCTGCTCGCGCAGGTCATCGGACAGAGCCTGATCGCCTGGGCGATGGCCCACCTCACCGCGACCTTTTCCTCGGTCGGCCTGCTGCTGCAACCGGTCATGGCGACGCTGTTTGCGTGGATCCTGCTAGGCGAAACCGTCGGCCCGCTGCAGTTCGCCGGCGGTGCGCTGGTGCTCGCGGGCATCGCGCTGGCGCGCCAGGCCGGCCAGCGCCGCTGAGCCGTTCACTTCGGGCTGTTGCCATCAAGACATCGACGACGGTTACAAAAAAGCCCCGTGGTGCGGGGCTTTTTTGTACCTGTGTTCAGGCTTGTTAATTGCGGGCGTTGCGTCGCCGTCCGACCCATCCCATCAAACCAAGACCGGCTGCCATCATCGCGTAGATTTCGGGTTCCGGAACCGGCGTTGTCACTACGGACTGTTCGACACGGAACTGGAAGTTGTCCAGAGCGAGATATGAATAGTCGGCGGTTTCGGTCTGCTTGCCGACCACCGAAAAACTGGAAATCAATTTGTCGGTGCCGGAGAGTTCGGTAATGCCATCATTGTTGCGGAAATTTCCGTTGTCAGCCGCGTTGAGGTCTGCGCCATTGAATGAGGTGCCGTCGGCAAAATTGAATACAAAAAAGTATTCGCGTGTTTCACCGCCACGCATGGCGTGGTCGACGGAATCAAAATAAAACGCCTTGTTGTCGGAACGGCGGATGGTCAGCGCGTTATTGGTGATGAGGTAATTGTTGCTGACGCCGATGCTGCTGCTGATGGTATTGGTGTAATAAGTGCCCTCATCAAAGGTAAAGCCTTTGTAAGTCGCGAGCGGCAGGCCGGGACCGGTAACGGAACTCAGGTCGTCGAAATTCAAGGTCAGCGGCGTGTAGTCCGCTGCGCCCGCGTGGCCGCTTGCAAGCAGGGAGAGGGCGACGCCGGCGGCGCCGATAAATTTGCAGCTGCGTTTAAACATGGACATGTTCTTTCAGGTCAGTAGGTCAAGGAGGGGCTGTTCACAGCCGCTGCTGCGGCCCTGTGCTCAGCGGTCCACGCAATAAACGCAAGAAGCAGACCAGTCCAAACCGGAGGACGGGGGGGAAATTAATTCGCGTTAAAACAATGATTTACGGCGAGCGCCTGATTCCGAAGCATTGGCAGGACACCGTCGTTGCCTATGCTTCGGGGCTTTTACCCCAGAGTACGGGTGATACACCCCGGCCTTGATGTTGAGCCGGATTCCGGCCCGCCACCGTGACTGTTCTTGCAACGCTAGAACTCGGCGCCGACGTTGATCGAATAAAACTGCTGTTTGCCGCCGCCGCCCGCGGGCGTGTAGAACTCTTCGCTGCGTTTGATCCGCGTGACGGAAACGCGCAGTGCGTCAATGCGCATGGATGCCCCGACGAGCAGGTCATACACGTAATCACGGGTGGCGACGCTGGGGCCGTCGCGGAACAGTGAACCGTCGAGCGAGGTGTTGTGGCCCATCAAGCGGCCGTCAGCGCCGGCGAACACAAACCATTCATAAGACTGGCTGCGTCCGGCATCCTGCTGGCGGCGAGTGTTTTTGAGCATGGCGCCGCCGGGCTCAATGCCGTCAGGACCGAAACCGGTCATGTTCTGTCCGGCGCGCAGCAAGGCGCCGGCGCGTGCGAAGGTGGCGATGGTGCCGACGGTTGCGCCGATATGCGGTACCAGTTGAATCCCGCTGGTCTCGCCATAACGGCGCTTGTGCAGATAGGTCAGCAGAAAACCGGGCTCGGTGCGAATCTGGTTATCCCAGCCCCGGGGTTCGGGCGCATCCACCACTTTGTGCCATGCGGTCTGCACCTGCCGGCCCAGGGCCGGCGGACCGACAATACCCAGATCGAATTCAACGGTATGCAACCGGTCGTCCTTGACGCTTTGCGCAACAGCGCCGATATACAGCCAGGCCGCCCAGGGCCGGTCATTGGGCTGGGCTGTGGCCACGGTGATGTCACGCGGGGTGTACATGTTCTGCCCGAAGAACAGGCCGAAGTGGTTGCTGGCGCCATCGGTAATGGCGTCGAGCAGGGCATTGGGCGGGCGCGTAAACAACTTGCCGACCTTTTCGGCAGGCACGCCGCCGCCGATCTTGATGCCGTTGGTGTAGTACTGGTCGGAGCTGCCGAAGGAATCGTTTTCGATGAAGATCTGGATCTCGCTGCCGCGCAGATCGACCGCTGCTGCGGGTTCTTCGGCCGCAGAAGCCGCGCCGGCCAGCAGGGTCATGAGCGCCAGGGCCAGCGCCGGAAGCGGCATCATAGGTGAGCGCATACAAACTCGGTGTTGATTAAAATATTGTTTATAATCAATTATTTATGAATTACCACGGAAGTGCTACAAGTTCGACGGCCATAAGCGTCGGCGGTTCCCGCGGGATGGAAACCGCCGGATCCCGACCCAATGCGCGCTAGCGGTAACGCTCGGCCTTGGGCAGCGGACCTGCGGCGCAGGGCCCGAACAGAACCCGGCTGTTTTCTTCCAACACGGCCCGCTCGCCTTCGAGGTACAGGGTCAGATTGCCGTTGCTGTATTTCTCCTGCGCCGCGCTGTCGGCGCGCGGCAGCACCACCGGCTTGCCGTCGATCAGCACTGCGGCGGCACGTGCATCCGAGGCGCGCTGCACCTGCAGCACCTTGTTCTGGGCGCATTGATAGTCGATACGGGTCGGCAATACGGTGACCTCCGTACCCGGACCGACACAACCGGCCAGCAGAACGAAACTGGCGGCAACGGTACAACTCAACAGCAGCCTCTTGGCATTCATCAACGACACTCCGCAGCGGACTTGATGTGAATGGAATTGCAGCCCGGACTTGCGCGGACGAACACCTCAGGCATCCAGCCGGTATTTTTTCAGTTTACGCGCATCGAGGGTCATGCCGATACCTGCGCCCGCGGGCAACTGCAGCAGGCCGTTTTTGATCACCGGGTCTTCATTGGCGACATGGTCCTTGGCGTCAATGAAGCTGGAAAACTCGTGTGCATGCGGCGTGCGGTAGGTGCTGGCGAAATGCGCGGCGGCAACACAGCCAATCTGCATGTCGGCCTGAGTGCCGTTGTGAGCCGGCGTGTAGTACGACTGCGCCAGCGCGAGGATCTGCCGTGACCGGGTGTAGCCGGTGCGCGCGCACTTGATCACCAGCGCGCGGATGCCGCCGAGCTTCAGTTCATGCAGCACATCATCGGGCGTCATGCAGGAATCGTCACCGGAAATCGGAATCGTCGTGCGCTCGGCGCAGAAACGCTTGCCGACGCCATCGCGCATCGGGATCGGCTCCTCGATCAGCGCAACATTCACTTCCTCGAAGTACGGGCTCATTTCCAGCAGGTCCTGCGAGGAATAACCCTGATTGCAATCAATGGTGATTTCGTGATCGTCACCGGTCAGCTTGCGCAGCGCGCGCAGCAGCGCAATGTCGCGCTTCTTGTCCATACCGCATTTGACCTTCCACGCCTTGAAGCCGTAACGCTTGATCATGCGTTCGGCCTCGGCGAGCATTTCCTTGTTCGAACCGAGCATCAACCGGCGGTTGACCGGCAGCGCCTTCGGCGTGCCGCCGAGCAGTTCGGCACAGGTAATGCCGAGATGTTTGGCCTGGGCATCAAACACCGCCATGTCGATGGCCGATTTTGCCGCCGGGTTGCCGGCGTACTGGTCGAATACCGCCCACAGACCGGTCAAATCAAAGGCAGCAAGCCCTTTCAGTTTCGGCGCCAGATGATCGCGCACGATGGTGACGATCGACTGCTGGGTCTCGCCGTAAATCGTCGGCCGCGGCGGCGCATCGGCAATGCCCTGGGTGCCGTCGGACAGCGTGACAATGATGATGACGTTGTCGATGTCCTTGATCTCGCCGCGCGCCCATTTGATCGGTTGCAGCAGCGGTACGACGACGGGGATGGCTTCGACGGAACGGATGGTGAGTTGGCTGTCTTTGGATTTCATGGCTGGACTTTCAGTAAAGACCGACATTATTCGCTGAAAATACGGCGCCGTCATTCCGGCGCGCCCCGAAGGAAGTCCCCTTGGGGGACAGCCGGAATTCACTGTAGCGTGGCGAAGCAGTGGGTTCCGGATTATCCCCAAAGGGGATTTCCTGCAAAGCGCGCCTTGCGCGCCCGGAATGACGACAAAACTCAATAGCTCGTTGGCCAGGTGCGCATGAGATGCTGGCCTACGCCATTGCTCATACGCATCCGGTGCACATCGAGCATGCGGATCAGCCAGCTGCGGGTATCGCGCGGATCAATGACGTCCTGCGCGGTGTAAATCGCCGCCATGTCATAGGGCGAAGTGCCCTTGGACATCTTGGCGACGGCTTCCTTGAACTTTTCCGGTTCTTTTTCCGGATCAACGCCAAACACCACCTTGGCGCCGAAATCCGGCTTCATGAAGCTGATCTCGGCAGTCAGCCAGCAGGCGAGTTCATCGGTATTGCCGCCGGCGCCCATATTCGACACCGCCAGCCCGTAACTCTTGCGCACGATCACCGAAATCTTCGGCACCGTCACCAGTGTCATCGCATTGAGCCAGTTCATCACCTTGCCGGTGACGCCCTTCTGCTCGCCTTCCATGCCGATCAGGAAACCCGGCTGGTCGACCAGCATGACGATGGGAATGTTGAAGGAATCGCAGAGCACGAAAAATGCCTGCACCTTCTGGCAGGCATCGGCGTCAATCGCACCACCCTTGTACAGCGGGTTGTTGGCGATGATGCCCACCGACTTGCCGTCGAGCCGCGCCAGCGCGGTGACGAGGGTCTTGCCGAAGCGCGATTTCATTTCGAACATCGAGCCGCGGTCAACAATGCACTGGATCACCCTGCGCATGTCATAGACCTGATTCGACGACTCGGGGATCAGCTTCATGACATCCTTGATCGCCTCGTCGGAACCCTCCGGCACGGGATATTCCGGCGGCGACTGCATGTTGTTGCTCGGCAGATAGGACAGGAAACGCTTGATGGCATCCACGGCCTGTTCATCGGTATCCACCACCTGGTCGACAATGCCGCTGACCTCGGCATGCACACGCCAGCCGCCGAGTTCCTCACCGTCGCACTGTTTGCCGGTGGCCATCGAAATCAGCCGCGGGCTGGACACCGCCATGATCGCGCCCTTGCGCATCACGCAGAAATCCGACATTGAGCCGTACCAGGCCGAGGAACCATAGCAGTGGCCGAGTACGCCCGCCGCCCAGGGTACTTCGCGCATGCGCTGGTATTCATAGGGATCGTCTTTCGAGCCGATCGAGCCCGCGCCCATCACATCGGGCATGCGCGCGCCGGTGGATTCGCCGAGGAATACCAGCGGAATGCCGCGTTTTTTGGCGACCGCCTTCATCTGCTTCAGTTTTTTGATGTTGATCTGCGCACTGGACGCACCCTTCACCGTGAAGTCATTCGACACCACGGCGACCTCGCGCCCTTCAACGCGGCCGTAACCGGCGACCTTGCCGTCGGCGGGTGTGGTGAGCTTGTCTTCGGGACGGACGGATACGCCGTGCAGACCGGATTCGAGAAAGGAGCCGGCATCGAACAGGCGGTCAATGCGCTCACGCGCATTGAGCACGCCCTGCGCCTTGCGTTCAGCGAGTTTTTCAGGCCCGCCCATCGCCAGCGCTTTCTGCTTGCGTGCGTCGAGTTCCTTGATCATTTCTTCGAAAGCCATGGTATTTCCAGGATTAAAGTTTGACGCCGAGGTCGCGCACCAGCTTGCCCCACTGCGCAATGCCCGTACGCATCGATTCGCGCAACTGTTCCGGCGTACCGCCGGCCGGTTCGGTGCCGTCGGCAGCGAATGCCGCCTTGACTTCGGGCTGGGTCAGCACGGCATTGGTATCGCGGTTGACGATGTTGATCACGTTCAGGGGCATCTTTGCCGGGCCCAGTACGGCAAACCAGCTCGCGGCCGAATAACCGGGCAGGCCGGATTCGGCGACCGTCGGTACTTCCGGCAATACCGGTGAGCGCTGCGCCGAGGTCACACCCAGCACGCGCAGCCGCCCGCTTTTGATCTGCGGCACCGCCGCCGGAAACGGCGCGAAAGCAACCTGGATCTGCCCGCCCATGACATCGGTCACCGCCGGATTGGCACCCTTGTAGGGAATGTGCGTCATCTGGATGCCGGCCATCGCCTTGAAGTGTTCGGCGAACAGGTGGTTCCAGGTGCCGTTGCCTGCAGAGCCGTAATTGAGTTTGCCGGGATTGGCCTTGCCGTAGGCAATCAGTTCACCGACATTTTTGACCGGCAGTCCCGGGTTCACTACCAGCAGACCTGCAGGCTGGGATACCAACACCACCGGCGAGAGGTCCTTCATCGGGTCATAACCGAGTTTCGGAAACAGGCTCGGTCCGACGAGGATATTGCCGAAGGACGCCAGCGCAATGGTGTAACCGTCGGCCGGCGCCTTGGCCAGCATCTCCACACCCAGCGTGCCGCCTGCACCTGCGCGGTTATCAACAACAACCTGTTGATTCCATTTTTCTGTCAGCTTCAGTGCAATCAGCCGGCCCTGCACGTCGGTATTACCACCGGGAGCAAAAGGCACGATGAAACGTACGGGACGTAAAGGGAAATTCTGGGCTGAAACCGGCAGCACTGTTGCAGCAGCAATCAGGGTAGCAATCAGAATTCGATGGGACATGATCTTCTCCTCCTTCATCAGCGGGTGTCTGCGGTCTTGTCGCCGCTTCATTGCAACCCTGGATCAAAGACAACGCGGTCAGCGGGACCGCGCGCCAGCAACAATCAAGGCGATTTCAAATCAGTAGCTGGTCGGCCAGTTGCGCAGCAGATGATCGCCGACGCCGTTTTTCATGCCCTTGCGGTGGATTTCCAGCGTGCGGATCAGCCACGCACGGGTATCGCGCGGGTCGAGCACATGCTGGGCCTCGTACAGTTCGGCGAGACCCCATGCGGAGGTGTCGCGTTCGACTTCGGCCTTGAGCTTGGCGAACTTCTCCGGGTCGTCCTGCTGCTTGATGCCGTACAGCACGTTGACCGACACCGCGGGGTCCATGAAGCCGAGGTCCGCCGTCGGCCAACCCGCGACTTCATCCGCGCCCTTGCCGCCGGCCATATTGATATAGGCCTGGCCGTAATCCTTGCGCATGATCACCGTCAGCTTGGGTACGGTGACCTGCGACAATGCGTTCATCCAGTTGATGACCTTGCCCGGCATGCCGCGGATTTCGCCTTCGACGCCGATCAGGAAGCCCGGCACATCGACCAGGAACACCAGCGGCACGTTGAACGAGTCGCACAGCACCATGAAGCTGATGACCTTCTGCACGGCGTCGGCGTCGAGCGCGCCGCCCTTGAACATCGGGTTGTTGGCGATGAAACCGACGCTTTTGCCGTCCATCCGTGCCAGCACCGTCGAGATCGACTTGCCGAAGCGTTCCTTCAACTCAAACATCGAATCCTTGTCCGACACCGCGGCAATGATCTTGCGCACGTCATAGACCTTGTTGCGCGACTCCGGCAGGATGTCGAAGATGGTCTTGCAGGCGTCATCGGAACCGGCCGGCACCGGGTATTCGGGGGGGGGCTGCATATTGTGGCTGGGCAGATAGGACAGGAATTTCTTGATCGCGTCCATCGCCTGCTGGTCGGTATCAACCGCCATGTCGGCGAGACCCGATACACCCGTCAACAGTTTCCAGCCGCCGAGATCTTCGGCTTCAATCGGTTTGTTGATGGCGATCGAGGTCACATTGGGGCTGGCAATCGCCATGATCGCGCCCTTGCGCATCACTACGAAGTCCGACATGGCGGAATACCAGGTCGATGAACCGTAACACTGGCCGAGAAGCGCCGAACACCACGGCGATTCGCGCAGGCGCTGATATTCAAAAGGATCCTGGGCAATGATCGCGCGGCCGGCCGAGCCCATGCGGTCGGGCATACGCGCGCCGGACGATTCACCCAGCATCACCATCGGCATGCCGCGCTTGTTCGCGACCTGCTTCACGTGCTTGATCTTTTTCATGTTGATCACGGCAGACGATGCGCCCAGCACGGTGAAGTCGTTCGACACCAGCGCGATGTCGCGACCGTCGATCTTGGCGAAGCCGGCCACCTTGCCGTCCGCCGGCGTTTTGTGTTTGACCGCAGGCTGGTTGCTGCGCGCAAACCGGCCTGATTCAATGAAGGAACCCTCGTCAATCAGGTAATCGATGCGCTCACGCGCATTGAGGTGGCCCTCGGCCTTGCGCTTGGCCAGCTTCTCCGGCCCGCCCATGGCGAGCACTTCTTCGGTTTTCTGTTTGAATTCTTCGATCAGTTTTTCAAATGCCACGGCTAATCCTTCGGAAAAATCGGGACGGCGCAAAAGGCGCGTTGTCGATGGGGCATTCTAGGGCAGCACTGCGGGCGTGTGCTTGCAGGTGCCGCTTCGTGGACATCAAAAGTACTGATTGGCCACTAAAAGCGGCCAATCAGTCGGCGATCAGCTTTTCAGCATATGCCGTGCGATCACCAGTTGCTGGATCTGACTGGTGCCCTCATACAAGCGGAACAGCCGCACATCACGATACAACCGCTCCACCGCTGAAGCCTGCATATAGCCGGCGCCGCCGTGAATCTGCACCGCACGGTCGGCGACACGGCCGACCATCTCCGCGCAAAACAGCTTGGCGCAGGAGGCTTCCATTGTGATGTTTACACCTGTGTCTTTCTTGCGCGCCGCTTCCAGTACCATGCTGCGGCCGGCATAAACCTCGGCCTTGGAATCGGCGAGCATCGCCTGCACCAGCTGGAACTCGGCCACCGGCTTGCCGAACTGCTTGCGCTCACGGGCATAGTTCAGCGCTTCGTCGAGCAGGCGCTCCGCGGCGCCGACGCAGACTGCGGCGATATTGAGCCGGGCCTTGTCGAGCACTTTCATCGCCGTCTTGAAACCCATGCCTTCCTGACCGCCGATGATGCTGGTTGCCGGCACGCGGACATTGTCGAAGATCACGTCGGCGGTATGCGAACCGCGCTGCCCCATCTTGACGTCATAAGGTCCCACGGTCAGTCCCGGCGTGTTGCGCTCGACGATGAACGCCGACACGCCCTTCGCGTCCTTTGAATTCAGGTCGGTGCGCGCCATCAAGGTAAAGATGTCGGCTTCAGGCGCATTGGTGATGTAGCGTTTGCTGCCGTTGATCACGTAAAAATCGCCGTCGCGTTTAGCCGTGGTGCGCAGCGAACCGGCATCGGAACCGGCTTCCGGTTCGGTCAGCGCAAAGGAACCGGTGATTTCGCCGGCGGCGAGCCGCGGCAGGTATTTCTTTTTCTGTTCCTCGCTACCGTCGATGACAATGCCCTGCGAGCCGATGCCGGTATTGGTACCGAAGCGCGAGCGGAATACCGGTGATGCGTAACACACGGCCATTGACGTCAACACTTCCTCTTCGGTGGTCAGGCCGAGTCCGCCGTATTCCTCGGGGATCGTCAGCCCGAACAGGCCGAGTTCGCGCATCGCGGCGACGATGTCGGCGGGAATCTCGTCGCTTTCAGTGACTTCTTCCTCGCGCGGAATCAGTTTTTCGCGGACGAAGCGTTGCAGGGTGTCGAGGAGGATGGTGAAGGATTCGGGATCGCGGATCATTTTTTTAATTTACAGGATGGGCAGGATGCTCAGGATAAAAGCAAAATCATTAAGCCGCCTTGCTTTTGAAGCAGCGCTTGATTTCCAGCTTGGAATTGCCAAAGTTGATTAACAAACCGACTTCAAAGCCACTAGCATGGAGATAATTGATCAACTGGGCCTGGTGCTCGGGCAACAGGGCTTTGACGGCCTTGAGTTCAAGCAGTATTTTTTCCTCAACCAAAAGATCAGCAAAAAACTCTCCAACGCTTTCACCCCTGAACAAAACTTTCAGCGGATACTGTGCTAGCGCAGACAACCCTTTTTGGCGCAAAGCCAGCAGCAGTGCTTTTTCATAAACCGATTCCAGAAAACCTGGGCCAAGTTCCTTTATGACCTCAAAGGCACAGCCAATGACAGTCTCAGTTATTTCGGTATGCGGTTGGCTTTTATCCTGCAAATCCTGTCCATCCTGTTAATTACGTTTTTCACTGCAGTTCGACTTTTGCGTCCTTGATGACTTTGGCCCATTTGGCGATTTCGCTCTTGATCAGTTCAGCAAACTGCTCCGGTGTGCTGCCCACCGGTTCAGCACCCAGTTCGGAAATGCGCTTGCTCATATCCGGCAGCTTGAGGATGCGGGCACTTTCTGCGGAAAGCTGGGCAACAATCGCCTTGGGTGTGCCGGCGGGCGCCAGCAATCCAAACCAGGCGCCGGCTTCATAACCGGGCACGCCGGCTTCGGCGATGGTCGGCAGGTCGGGCATCGCCGAAGACCGTTTGCCGGTGCTGACCGCCAGCGCGCGGATCTTGCCTGCTTTCACCTGCGGAATGTATGGCGGCATGTTGTCGATAGTCACCGCAATCTGGCCGCCCATGACATCAGCAAGAACACCAGCGCTGCCTTTGTAGGGAATATGCACGATGTTCGAACCGGTCATGCTTTTGAACAGTTCCATCGACAGATGCGCGGTGCTGCCGTTGCCGGGAGAACCATAGGACAGTTTTCCGGGATTGGCTTTGACGTGGGCGATGAATTCCTTGACGTTTTTCACTGGAAGCGAATTGTTGACGACCATGATGTTGGGCACCATCGCCGAGAGGCTGACCGGTGCAAAGTCATTCACGGGATGCCAGCTGAGTTTCCGGTAGAGGCTGACGTTGATACCGTGGGTACCTGCAGTGCCCATGATCAGCGTATGACCGTCCGGGGTTGCCCGCGCAGCAACCTCGGTGCCGATATTCCCGGCAGCACCGGCACGGTTATCGACAATGACCGGCTGACCCCAGGTCTCGCTCATTTTCTGGCCGATGGCGCGGGCAAGGATGTCGGTGGTTCCTGCTGGCGTATAAGCAACGATGATGCGGATCGGTTTGGTCGGAAAGGCTGCCGCGGCTTGTGCAGACAACGGCAATACGGTTGCGGCCAGCAATGCGATGGACATCAGTGGTTTCATGAGGCTCCTCCTCGGGTTTTCATGCGATGGTCCGCAGATTTGGTAGTCAGGTCTTCTTGTTGCGACGAACCAGCGTCAGTGTCCGTCGTGCCGGATTGACTCGAACTATGTCCCCGGTACGGATCAATTGATAAGGGTCCGCCGACCAGCCTTCGGTAATGGTGATGCCGGCGAATACCGCGCCCTGCACCATCACCGGATTGGTGACGCCGAAGACAAAGGCTTTGGGCGCGATGCCCTTGTGCTGGATGTCGTAAAAGGCCCAGCCCGCGGCAATACCGCCCTTGGCGCTGGGTGTGATCAGGATCTTGTCCTTGATATTGTGGCCTTCCAGCGCGTGGCCGGGTCGCGAAATCAGACCGCTCCAGCGGTCAAGGTCGTAGCGCGGTGAAAAGCCTTCGGTGGAGACCAGCGCTTCGCCTTCAACGATGTTGCCGAAAGCGCGGTTAACGCGAATGGTATTGCGCGGCTTCGCGCTTTTGCTCACCGCACATCCTTGCCGGTGCAGGCGATGTCCACGCATTCAGCCGTACGCCGCAGGATGGTGTTGAATTTGTGTGCGCCGATGATGTTGGCGAGCTTGGCCGAATTGGTGACGAGATTGCTCCAGCCTTCGCGCACGCGCATCTGCGGTAGGTTCTGCAGGATGTAGAAACACACGCCTTCGAGCACGATGGCGCCGGAGTCTTCGATGGCTTTCAGATAGCCCAGTTCCTTCGCCGCGCTTTTGACGCCGTTGCTGGTGGTGATGAACAGATGGCTGCCCTTCGCCACCCTGCGACCCTGGAGCAGTGCGGCCAGCGTTTTCATTTCAAACAGCGATTGCTGCGGGCCGGAGAACACCACCAGGTTCACGGGATTGTTCTGCTTGTCATAAGCCGCGTACACCTTCTCAAGGTCGCGGTTGGTGATGGTCATGACTTCTTTCGGCCGGCGTCCGCCGAAGGCCGCTTTCAGCGTCGGTGCTTCCGGCGTCACACCGACCATATGGAACATGCCCATCGAGCCGTAACTCGCCAGCGCGGCACCAAGCTGTTTCAGTTCATCCGCCGTCGGCCGGCGTTTGATTCCGGTGAATACCGGTACCGCGTAATAGTCCTGATGTCCCGAGCCGACAATCTTGCCGATTGCGCCCCAGTCGGCGAGGTCGTTGAGGTCGGCTTTCAGATTGACCTGGAAGGTGCCGCGGCGGTGTTCATCGAGATGAAAACCGTACTCGGGCACGCGGCCGGTGAGGCCTGCAGCGAGCGCGGCAGGTCCGGCTTCGAAATTGGAGCGCGCACCGAAGACGGAGTTGGCGTAAATCACCGTGCCGGTATCGCCCCAGGCGACATGCTCACCGAGGTGCGGCTGATACAGCGTCTGGTAGTTGATGCAGGTGTCGGCGGTGATAACGTCCATGCGCCGCAGGCAGCTGATCAGTTCCTGTTCCTTGCGCGCTTCGTTCTTGTCCTGCTTGAGATGTTCGACATGTGCGAAGTCGATGCAGCGCGCATTGGTGGTCGTCGGCTGGCGGCATTTCGCGCCGGACTGCGCGGCGCTCTCAAGAAAGGATTTGCCGGCATCGCCCATGACTTCGATGTCGCCCATCATGTGCACGTTCGACACCGGCACAAAACGTTTGGCGCCGAAGAACTTGCCGACTTCCAATTGCAGTTGCAGTGCTTCCTGCACCGCGCGGCCCTGCTCGCCGCGCAGCATTTTTTTCTCCTCTGCCGTCAGTCGCATCGGGAGATTATAACTATTTGATTTTAAAGACTATTTTAACGTCTGGCTGCGGGGCGCTTGGCCGTTTTCTTTTTTGCGGCTTTTTTCGCCGGGCCGAAGCCTTTCTCGAAATGCGGTCCGCTCATCGTGCCGTCCACAGCCTTGCCGATGATGCCCTGCGACAGATCCTTGATCGCCAGGAAAATGACGTCCTTGTCCTTGGTCGACGAGATCAGGTTGTGCGGGGCATTCGCCGGGATGTAGATCAAGGTGCCGGCAGGGGCGACAACGCGTTTGCCGTTGACCGACCCCACCAGCGTGCCTTGCAGTACATAGTTCAGCTGCTCGTTCTTGTGCGTGTGCATCCGCGAGCCGGTGCCGCGTGGCTTGTGGATGTAGCCGACGAGTATGCGTGAACCTTCAACAACACCGCCGTGCGAAGTCGAATAACCGGTGCCCGCGGGCACTTTCTTCAGCTTCGCCATGCGGAAATGGTACTGGCCGTTTCCGGCGCGGATGGCGCCAACGGTCTTGGTTTTTGATGCCGTTTTTTTAGCGGCTTTTTTTGCTGCCTTCTTTGCTGCGGCCATGCTCAACCCCCTCCGGTTGTTCGTTGCGTAATCCCATACGGATTACAGATAATCAATTTTTTTCCAGTCTTTCGGCGTGACACTGACCACGCTCTTGCTGTGGCCGGGACGACGGTCGGCATAGACGCGGCCTTCCTTCATCACCAGCTCGATATTTTTCTTTTCCTGGAATACGCGGATGTTTTTCAGCGGATCGCCCTTCACCGCAATGATGTCGGCCAGCTTGCCGGCTTCGACGGTGCCCAGTTGCCGGTCGAGCTTGATCGCGCGTGCAGCGTTGCGCGTCGCGCTCATGATCGCCTCCATTGGCGTCATGCCGAGGTTGACGTAGATTTCCATCTCGCGGGCATTGGTGCCCATCTCGGGATCAAAACCCATGTCGGTGCCGAGCGCGATGTTGACGCCGGCCTTGTGCATTTTCTGGAAGGTCTCGAAGCAGTACGGCTGCAGCGCTTTCATCTTGTTCAGCACGAACTGCGAAGTGCCCTGGTCCTTGCGCGTGCCGATGGCCTGGTCGGTGCGGTGAAGCAGCGTCGGCGTCATCCAAGTACCCGACTCGGCGATCATGTCGATGGTTTCATCGTCATGAAACACCATGTGTTCAATGGTGTCGGCGCCGGCTTCCAGCGCCATGCGCTGGCCGTTGGGCGTGAAGCAGTGCACCGCAGCGGTCTTGTGGAAGGCATGGGCTTCGTCAACGATGGCGTTGATTTCTTCCTGCGTCATGTTGCGGATGTCCGGCTCTTCCTTGTCGGTGCCGCCGCCGCCCGTGGCGCAGGTCTTCACGATGTCGCAGCCCTGCAGCAGGTTGGTGCGCGCCAGTTTACGTAGCTCCCAGGGGCCGTCTGCCGTCTGGAAGCCGTAGCGTTGCGCGGCGCGCGGCTGGATCAGGTCGAGATGCGAACCGGTGATCGTGGTGAAACCACCGATCAGCATGCGCGGTCCTTCAATGACTCCCGCTTCGATCGAATCGCGGATCGCGCAAAGATGCGCTGTGAGCAGGCCGCGGCCGGAATTGAGGCCGAGATCGCGCAGCGTGGTGAAGCCCATGTCGAAACACAGCTGGGCATGGAACAACCCGTACATCTGCTGCAGTTCCGGCGTGATCTCCCACTGCGCGACGCGGTAGTTATGGAAGGTCAGGCAGTTGAACATCATGGTGTGCAGATGCACGTCCATCAAACCGGGCAGCAACGTCGATTTGCCGCAGTCGATGATTTCCGCCTTCGCCGGAATCCTGACCTTGCCCTTGGTCCCGACTTCCTTGATGCGACGGCCTTCGACGATGATCACCGGATCCTTCACCGGCTTGCCGCCGTTGCCGTCAATCAGCATGCCGCCCCTGATGACGCGGGTGACGCCCTTGGCTTCGACGGGTTTGAATTCGAACATGCGGGTAAATCCTCCGGAAATGCAATGCGCCGTAATCGTGGCGTCAGATGAGCAGGCAATCAGTGAGAGTGGAATGTAAGCGTTTGCAGCGAAGGATGAAAGCTAAATAATCACCTTCTGCTTGTCAAGCCAGGAACCGTCATAAATCAACGCATTTTTTCCATTGCAGCCAGAAATCGCGCGTAGGCCTGAGGATCTGGTTTGGACACCGCCCCGACCGGCAATCGGTCATACAGCGACTTCAGTGCGCCCCGGAACAGGAAATGGAACAGGCGGCCGCCAAATGCCATCAACTCCTGCGGTGTCGGGCGTGATGAATGATTGCCGGTCAGATAAGCGCCCAGTGAATGGCCAAAGTCCGCAAGCTGCTTCAGTTCGCCGTCAATGGCAATATGTTCAATCGCCGTATCGGCGCCCCGACGCCCCAGCGCGATGACATCGTCGCTCTTGCGATGGTCCAGCAGGAACAACTCCAGTTGCGCGCCCATCCTGCAAAGCCTCCCTAATCAGCCCAACCACCGGGCACCGAAATCACGCGCCCACTGCCGCTGCGTTTGTAGAAGCGGTTGACGTACCGGGCATCACGCCGCCCCAGCGATTGCATCAGTTGCGAGTTGCCCTTCGATGCATCCGGCGTCAGCAGCCGATGCACGGGGTTGGTCATCAGCACGTATGCGTGCACCGCACAGCCGTATTTCTCCGCGCCGGGCTTCAGCCAGTGCAGAGTGAAGCGGTAATCCTCTTCCGCAAAAAAACAGGCCGCACGGTTGTGGCCGCGCTGCACGATGTGCTGCGGATGATCGGCCAGGTGGATGCGTGGGCGGCGCGGCATGGCGGGGTTCGGGGCATCCGGTCATCAAGCAATGATGGGTGAGGGTTAAAACGGGATATTATGTAAGTATTTGTTTTTATTGATATTTTATCAATTAGTCGAGGGGGTATTTAGCTCCGTCGCTCATGGTTTTATGGTGTCTGAACTGCCCCGGGTTTTCCGGACCCGGTAACTAAGTAACACCGTGCTGCCTTTCGAACTGCATCGGACTGACGTATCCCAGCGATTGATGTTTTCGCGTTCGATTGTAGAACACCTCGATGTAGTCAAAGATCGCCATCCTGGCCGCTTCCCGACTGTCAAAGTCAATGTGATGAACCAGTTCGTTTTTTAGATTGCCAAAGAAGCTTTCGGCTACTGCATTGTCGTAGGCGTTGCCCTTGGCGCTCATGCTGGGCCTGATGCCCCGCAAGTGCATGAATTTGCGGTAATCCTTGGCAGCGTAGATCGATCCTTGATCACTGTGGTGGATCAGTCCCCGCCCAGGACTGCGCTGCTCGATCGCCATCCTGAGCGCCCCCATCACCAATTCCAGATTGGGCCGGTCGCTCATGGACCAACCCACCACGCGCCGCCCAAACAGATCCAGCAAGACGGCCAAGTACAGGAATCCGGTACGCGTGCGAATGAAGGTCATATCACCCACCCAGACTCGGTTCGGCTCGCCAACATTGAATCGTTGCCGAACGAGATTCGGGGCAGGCGGCGCTGTGGCGTGGTTTTCCACTGTGACTCGAAAGCGGCGTTTGCGCCGCGCTTCGATCCCCGCCGCCTTGCGCAGCCGTGCCACACGATGTTTGCCGCAGGAAATCCCTTGATCATTCAGCTCAAGCCAGCTCTTCTTGGCGCCGTACGCTTGCCTCGATTGCTCGTGCACTCGCCGGATATGTGCCAGCAATGTTTCGTCTCGTTCCGCACGCGCTGATGCCGGTCGGCCAAGCCATTCGTAATAGCCGCTGCGTGACACATGCAGCACCTCACACATACGACCAACGCTGAACTCACGATCATGCCTCTCTATGAAACCGTACCTCACCCGAGTTCCTTGGCAAAGTACGCTGCGGCCTTTTTCAGAATGTCGCGCTCCTCGGTCACACGCTTGAGTTCAGCCTTCAGGCGCGCCACCTCATCCTGCTCAGCTTTGACTGGGCGACCGAGTCGCTCCTGGAATGACTCCTTGCCCCGTGCTCGCGCCTGCTCCTGCCACTGATAGAGCTTGTTGCGCGCAACACCAAGTTCCAAAGCCAACTGCGTCGCCGGCTTCTGCCCTAGCTCCAGCAGCCTTACCGCCTCCATCTTGAACTCGGGACTGAAACGCCGGCGCTTGCGCTCCGGATTGACCGCCTTTCTTTCCTTGCCCATCGAACACCTCCAAGCGTATTGTGACTCCACTTAAAGTGTCCGGAAAACCCGGGGCAGTTCAGTCTGACCCCATTTATTGAGACCAGAAAAAATCATGAATTATCGATTTAAGTTCAAGCAGTTACCGAGATTCTGTCGCATAACGTCCGGACACTACTGGTCTCACCTATAAAAATAAATCTGTGTGATTTTATTTTCTTGAATGTCATATCCAATGCTGCGGCCCGACAACATTGGCGTAAATGGAGGTGCAATAGATCGATCAAATTTTCTAGCGAATCTAAAGTGAATTATTCCTTCCTTCTCTTTTACATAAATTAAATAGTTTTCTAAATTTTTCTCGTCATTTTGTAATCTTTGATTATTCTGAAAATCTGCATAAACAATATTCCATGCCCGTAAAACTCGGCCATCAAACCCAATATCAAACCCTAGCTCTTTTGCATCGCTTGCATCGTCAAATGATGCGGCCATTGAATTAACGCTAGAAAACCAGGCGATAACTAACCAACAGACAATAATTTTTAATTTTATTAAAGCTGTCATGGCCACTCCACCGCCTAATCGATCGTGCCGATTTTTATCCCGCTGGGATGTGTCTTCCTATTGTTTGGATCATAAAACCAAACATTTTTCTGTGGTGACACCATATATCCGCGCAATCCATAAGGCTGTGAGAAATTAAAATCTCTGATCGTTCTAATATCGTCCGTGGAAAATTGATCATATTCTGGCAAGAGCGTACTACCGTGACTATGACCATACGCCGTTATAGTTGTCCAGTCGTATCCTTTGGCTATAGCTTTTGATACCGCCTCGGAATAAGCGCAAGCACTTTTTTGGCTGCAACGATTAACCCCAGCGTTTTCATATCTACCGTCCGAACCTTTCACCGTCAGCACATCGTGCTCCCAATCATCCGCAGCACCTTGATGATGAGCCTCTTTCAATCCGCCGAATTGCGCATCTCGCTCTGATGCAAAGGAACTCAAGACTCTGTTAAACATATACCCAAACGCCGCCGTCGTTGCACCGTTCTCGAATTTCCCGCCACCGAGAACGGACGCCGTACCGCCCAGCACCGCGTGCTTTATTGCATTTGCTGCAGCGCTACCCCAATTCCCCATTATCGGTCCCGCAAATTCCGCAAACCCTGCCGATAGCGCCCCTTGGCCGCACTTCCCTCCACGCCCTGCCGATGTTGCGCAACCGACTGCTGCATGCGCGGCAACCTTACTCAAGGAGCCTGCCGGGCCAGGAACAAACGAGCCTGCTGCCCAGAACAAGCCCGCGCTCAATCCACCATGCAGTGCTCCCTCTATTGAACCTGAGCTAATTCCTCCGAAAGCTGCGCCAGCAACCACCGCATTACCCAAGGCGGCAAGTCCGCCCGCCAATCCCGATGAAGTTGCACCAAAAGCGCCGATGCTCGGCGCTGCAGCAGTTCCAAAGTCGTAAAAACCAGTGTAATACGCAACAGCAATTGCTACCGCAATCCTAAATATCTTTCCGAGCTTCAAGTATCCACTCGGATCGGTATACATCAACGGGTTATTGTTGACGTAAGAGTATCGGTTGTAATCCTGCAGATTTCCCGGCTGCTGCAGGAACGGATCCGCCGTCACAAACCTTCCCAGCACCGGGTCATACACCCGCCCGTTCATGTGGATCAGCGCGATCTCGTCCAGATGCTCGTGGCTGGTGAAGCCGCGGTCCGTCACCAGGGGGAAGATGTTGTTATTGTCATCATGGGTCCCGATTGGCTCTCTCCGTTTACCGAAGGGCTCATAGGCCAGGCGGTCGGATTGCTCGCCTGATTCATTGGAAATAAATGTGACGGAACCCAGATGGTCATTGTGGAAGTAACGCGTGGCAGTTGCGGATTCCGTTGGTGTCGGATTTTCCCGCGCGTAATGCACTGCAACTGTAGCGCCACCAGCGTTTATGTAATATTTGTGCTCTATGCGTGATGCATTGGTTTCCCGCTCATAGAGGAGTTGCCCTTTCCCTGCCGGATGCAGATATATGAAGGTGCCCAGTGTGCTGTGGACGAGCTTGGTGCGTTCATGATCGGCGTTGTAGGTGTAGTCGTATGTATAGCTGCCTGACTGGGTTGCATGGCCCTTCCCTTCAATCTTCAGGGGCATGTTGTAGCTGGTGTATTTGATAAGGGTGCGCCCCATGCCGGACGTCATATTGCCGTTGGCGTCGTAGTTAAAACTTGGATTCACGAAGCCGTTGACTGATCCGGCAATGCATTTCACTGCATAGGGGCCGCCTCCGGTGCCGGGGGTCTTTTTTGCTGTAAAAGACTGTGCAGCCGAAAATGTTTACAATGTTTACAGGAGGATCTTATCCATGAGCGAAACCGTGGCCTTGCGGCTGGACACCGAAACCCGGAAACGGCTGGATCAGCTGGCCAAAACCACCGAGCGCAGCCGCTCGGCCTTGGCAGCGGAAGCCGTCAAGCAATTCCTCGAACTCAACGAGTGGCAGATTGCCGCCATCCGCGAGGGCGAACAGCAGGCGAATGCCGGCCAGTTCATCGACCATGACCGGCTGAAAAAGAAATGGGAGAAAAAGCTTGCGGCTGCGGTGGACAAGGCTCGCTGAAGCCGACCTCGACAGCATTGCGGATTACATCGGGCAGGACAGCCCCGTCGCGGCTGCGCGGGTGATCCTGGAACTGATCGACCAGGCGGAAACCCTGCTGACGCGGCATGTTGCGATGGGGCGGCCGGGGCGGGTCATCGGTACCCGCGAGCTGGTCATCGGCCAGTTGCCCTACATCATTCCCTACCGGGTGCGCGAAGGCGAAATCGAAATCCTCCGCGTGCTGCACACTTCGCGGCGGTGGCCCGGTGATGTATGACGCGCCGGCCTGTGCAGGGAAAATCTCCGGAATCGTTTTTTTCGATCAGAAGCGGCGTACCGCCACCTGATCGCGACGCACTTCAGTGCGTCCGCGTCATCGCCGCCAGAAAACGCGCATAGGCCTGCGGATCGGGTTTGGGCGCGCCTGTTGATGGCGCGTTCGAGGTCCAGCCGAGCAAACCCAGGGTGTTTTCGATGGCCGCGCGATCCATGCCGCGGGTGATGAACACCAGTCGCGACCGGCGTTCGGCATCGGGCCATTGCGCCAGCGTCACCGGTTCGTGGATCAGCGTCTGCACCGCATGTACGGCCACCGGTTCGCCATCGACATTGAGCAGGCCTTTGACGCGCAGCAATTCTGCGCCGCGCAACGAGGCGATCGCGGTCAGCCATGCGGTCAGTCCGGCCGCGGTCACCGGCTCGTCGAGCAGGATGCTGTAGGAGCGGATGCCGGGGTCGTGTGTTCCGCCCGATCCGACAACGCGGTTTTGGCTGGCTTCGACGCGAACGTATTGGTCTTCACGCAACCAGCGTTTGAGATCGGCGGCGCACGATTCAGGCGCCAAGGTTGCGCCGAACAGCGCTGAGGCTGCGATCACGCCATGGGCGACATGCAGCGTTTCAGCTCCGGGATTGAGTTCAGCCAGACGGGCGGTCAAGGCCGCAACAGCGATCGCTTCCGGCAAATCGGTCTTGGTAATCAGCAGGCGGTCGGCCAGCGCCGCCTGCTTGACCGATTCGGGCTGGCTGTCGAGTTGCTGCAGGCCGTTGACGCCATCAACCAGCGTGATCACGCTGTCCAGTATGTAAGTGGGCGCCAGCTTTTCATCGGTGACGACAGTCTGCACGATGGGCACCGGATCAGCCAGACCGGTGGTTTCGATCAGCACCCGGTCGAACGGCGGCAGGTCGCCTTTGCGGCGCTGGGCATCCAGATCGCGCAGCGTGTTGACGAGGTCGCCGCGTACCGTGCAGCAAATGCAGCCGCTGGCCAGCAGCACCGTGTTTTCGTTGGGGGTGGCGATCAGCAGATGATCGAGCCCGATCTCGCCGAACTCGTTGATGATCACCGCGGCGCCGGCCATTGCAGGGTCCTGCAACAGCCGGTTCAGCAGGGTGGTTTTGCCGCTGCCCAGAAATCCGGTGATGATGGATACGGGCAGCCGCATTTTGGAGTAAGCGCTAACCTATACTTGTTAAATATATGTTTTTATTGATATTTTTATATCAACCCTTGCGCTCGAGATCGGCCGAATAACGGCCGAGGCTGGCCAGTCCATTCATGCGGGAGCGATGCGCCAGCGCAGCTTGCGCAGCAGGCACGTTGGCTGCCTGACCCTTCCAGGCCTTCAGCGACGGCTGCTGCAGCGCGCGGCCGTAGGAGAAGGACAGCGGCCACGGCAGGTTGCCCTTGAACTGCTGGTTCATCGAATTGAGATGGGCGGTCGCGAGTTCGTCGCTCTGACCGCCGGACAGGAAGACGATGCCGGCAACAGCCGCCGGTACGGTGCGTTTCAACGTGCGCACAGTACGTGCGGCCACTTCATCAACAGAAGCCTGTTTCGGGCATTTCTTGCCGGAGATCACCATTGACGGCTTGAGTACCGAGTGTTCAAGCACGACACGGTTCATGTACAACGCTTCGTACACGGCGTTGAGCGTCCATTCAGTGACTTCTTCGCAACGGTCGATGGTGTGATCGCCATCCATCAGCACTTCGGGTTCGACGATGGGCACCAAGCCGGCTTCCTGGCAGATCGCCGCATAACGCGCCAGCGCGTGGGCATTGGCCGCGATGCTGGTCGAGCTCGGCAGATCGCGACCGATGTCGATCACCGCGCGCCATTTGGCGAATTTGGCGCCGAGCTTGACGTATTCGGCGCAGCGCTTGGGCAGATTATCCAGGCCTTCGGTAACGGTTTCGCCCGGGCAGAATGCCAGCGGCTTGGCGCCGGCATCAACCTTGATCCCCGGCAGGATGCCGGCCTTGGCCATCACCGTGACAAAAGGCGTTCCGTCGGCAGCGCTTTGGCGCAGGGTTTCATCATAAAGAATGACGCCGCTGATGTGGTCGCCCACGCCGCGGGTCGAAAACAGCATGTCGCGATAGGCCCGGCGGTTTTCTTCGATGTTTTCGACGCCGATGCTGTCGAAGCGCTTGCCGATGGTGCCGGTGCTTTCATCGGCGGCGAGGATGCCTTTGCCGGGGGCGACCATCGCCTGGGCGATGGCGGCCAGATCATTTGCTGACATGGTTGCTCCTGCTGGTCTGGGTTGATTGGTGAATGCTGGGGAAATGACGAAATCGGGGCGATATTTTACACCGGCCGCTTATTTCTTCCGGTGCTCGCCGACCTTGACGATTTTCAGGGTGTTGGTCCCGCCCGAGCGGCCAAACGGTTCGCCGATGGTCAATACGATCAGGTCTCCGTTCTGCACAACGCCGCGTTTGATCAGTTCATCTTCGGCCATGTGCAGCGCCTTTTCCGGATTGCGCGCGCCCTTGAAGCGCACCGGATGCACGCCGCGGAACAGGGTCACGCGGCGCCGGGTCTCGATTACGGAGCTCATCGCATAAATCGGCACCGAGATCGCCATCCGCGACATCAGCAAGGCCGTGCGTCCGCTCTGCGTCAGCGCAGCCACCGCCTTGATCGGCAAGCCGGCAGCAGTAAATGCAGTGGCGCGGGCAATCGAATTTTCGACGTCGATCTGTCCCGGTCCGCCACGCCGTTCCTGCTGCAGCTGGTCTTCCTTTTCCACTTCCACACACACGCGCACCATTGCCGCTATGGTTTCGGCCGGATATTTGCCTGCCGCCGTCTCCGCGGACGTCATCACCGCGTCGGTGCCGTCCAGAACCGCATTGGCGACATCCGAAACCTCGGCACGCGTCGGAATCGGGCTGCTGATCATCGACTCCATCATCTGGGTCGCGGTAATCGTCAGCTTCTGTTTTTCGCGTGCCATCCGGATCATGCGTTTCTGCAAAGCCGGAACTGCGGCATCACCGACTTCGACGGCGAGATCCCCGCGCGCCACCATGATGGCGTCAGAAGCATCAAGAATTTCTTCGAGAGCGGGTATCGCTTCTGCGCGTTCGATTTTCGACACGATAAGCCCGTGGCCGCCAGACTTGGTGAACAGGTCGCGCGCCCAGCGCACGTCTTCACCGGAACGGGGAAACGACACCGCCAGAAAATCGGCCTTCAATTCGGCTGCGAGCTTGATGTCCTGCTTGTCTTTTTCGGTCAGTGCCGGCGCGGTCAGCCCGCCGCCCTTGCGGTTGATGCCTTTGTTGTTTGACAGCGGCCCACCCTGCTCGACCACGGTGGTGATTTTCGGTCCTCGTACGGTGGTCACACCAAGCACGATGCGTCCGTCATCAAGCAACAGGGTGTCGCCGGGACGCACGTCATTGGGCAGGTTCTTGTAATCGAGGCCGACAACGTGCTGGTCACCCAGCTTGCACTCCGCATCCAGCACGAACTTCGCGCCGGGCTCAAGGGTGATTTTCCCGTCCTTGAATTTGCCGACGCGGATTTTCGGTCCCTGCAGATCGACCAGCACGCCGACCGCGCGGCCGGCCTTGCGCGCCAGAGTGCGCACGAGGTTGACCCGTGCGCGATGCTCGTCCGGGCTGCCATGGGAAAAATTGATGCGTACCACATCCAGCCCGGCATCGATCATGCGGGTCAACGTCTTGGCGTCGCTGGATGCGGGGCCCAGCGTGGCAACTACTTTAGTCCTGCGGATCATGCGCTACCCATCCCTGAAGTAAGAGGCTGGCGGCGCGCTCCGGTCATGCTGCGCGCTGCTCAAGAACCTCGACCGCCGGCAGTTTCTTGCCCTCGAGAAATTCGAGGAACGCACCGCCACCGGTTGAAATATAGGACACCTTGTCGGCAATACCGTACTTGGATACCGCAGCCAGCGTGTCACCGCCGCCGGCGATTGAAAACGCTTTTGAGGTCGCAATCGCTTCCGCAATCGCCTTGGTGCCGCCAGCAAACTGGTCGTATTCGAATACGCCCACCGGACCGTTCCAGACCACGGTGCCGGCTTTGGCAATCAGGTCGGCAAAGATATGCGCGGTTTTGACGCCGACATCGAGGATCAGGTCATCACCGCGGACAGCGGATGCTTCGATCGGATTGGCGCGCGCCAGCGCCGACAGCTCATCGGCAACCACCACATCCACCGGCAAGGGCACCTGGGCACCGCGCGATTTCATGATGTCGATGATGGCTTGGGCCTCACCGACCAGATCCGGTTCGGCCAGAGATTTGCCGATGCGCATGCCGGAGGCCAGCATGAAGGTGTTGGCGATACCACCGCCAACGATCAGTTGATCGACTTTCGATGCCAAGGATTTGAGTATCGTCAGCTTGGTTGAAACCTTGGAGCCCGCCACGATCGCCAGCAGTGGCCGCGCCGGTTTTTCCAGCGCTTTACCGAGAGCATCGAGTTCGGCGGCCATCAATGGGCCGGCACAGGATACCGGCGCGAATTTCGCTATGCCGTGCGTGGTCGCTTCAGCGCGGTGTGCGGTGCCGAAGGCATCATTCACATAGACGTCGCACAGCGCCGCCATTTTTTTGGCGAGCTGCTCGTCGTTTTTTTTCTCGCCCTTGTTGACGCGGCAGTTCTCCAGCAGCACCACTTCGCCGGGTTTGACGGTAAAGCCGCCATCGACCCAATCCTGAATCAGCCGCACCGGCTGACCCAGTGTTTCGGACAGGCGTTTGGCGATCGGCGCCAGCGTATCGCGAGGCTGCAGTGAACCTTCCGTCGGCCGCCCCAGATGCGAGGTCACCATCACCGCAGCACCGGCAGCCAGAGCGTGTTTGATGCCGGGAATCGTCGCGCGGATGCGCGTGTCTTCAGTGATGTTGCCGGCATCATCCTGCGGAACATTGAGATCCGCACGGATGAAAACCCGCTTGCCAGCGAGAGGGAGGTCTGTCAGTCGAAGAAACTTCAAATCAACACCTTTTTAGCCACAGAGTTCACAGAGAACACAGAGATTGAACGGCAAAGAAACCCAGCAGGGGGAGCTTGGGATTTTCTCTGTGATCTCTGTGTCCTCTGTGGCTATGCTTTTGACGTTTGTTTATTTTTTCGCGACAACACGCACCATTTCCAGCACTTTGCTGGAGTAGCCCCATTCGTTGTCGTACCAGGACACAACCTTGACGAAGGTGCTGTCGAGCGCAATGCCGGCTTCAGCATCGAACACCGAAGTACAGGTTTCGTCGCGGAAATCGGTGGAAACCACCTTGTCCTCGGTATAACCCAGCACACCCTTCATAGCACCCGTCGATTGCGTTTTCATTTCAGCGCAGATTTCTGCGTAGGTCGCGGGCTTGTTCAGCTCAACGGTCAGATCCACCACCGACACATCGGAGGTCGGCACGCGGAAAGCCATGCCGGTGAGTTTCTTGTTCAGTTCGGGGATCACCACGCCGACGGCCTTGGCGGCGCCGGTGGACGACGGAATGATGTTTTCGAGGATGCCGCGGCCGCCGCGCCAGTCCTTGTTCGACGGACCGTCAACGGTTTTCTGCGTGGCTGTTGCAGCATGCACCGTGGTCATCAGGCCGCGCTTGATGCCCCATTTGTCATTCAGCACTTTGGCGACGGGCGCCAGGCAGTTGGTGGTGCACGATGCGTTGGAGATGATGTCCTGGCCGGCGTAGGTCTTGTCGTTGACGCCGAACACGAACATCGGCGTGTCGTCCTTTGAAGGCGCGGACATGATGACTTTTTTCGCGCCGGCAGCCAGATGTTTGCCCGCAGTTGCCTTGTCGAGGAACAGACCCGTGGCTTCAATGACGATGTCGGCACCGACTTCGTTCCATTTCAGTTCCGTCGGATCTTTCACTGCGGTCAGGCGGATTTTATTGCCGTTGACCACCAGGGTGTTGCCGGAGACCGAGATGTCACCCTTGAATTTGCCGTGCACCGAGTCGTGACGCAGCATGTAAGCAAGGTAATCGGGTTCCAGCAGATCATTGATGCCGACGACTTCGATGTCGGAAAAATCCTGCACCGCTGCACGAAATACCATCCGCCCGATACGCCCAAATCCGTTGATGCCGACCTTGATAGCCATGACGCCCCCAAAAAATCCGTTGATGAAATGAGTTACAGCACGCTGCGTACTGCTGCGGCGACAGCGTCGCCGGTAATGCCAAAGAATTTGTAGAGCTCGCCCGCCGGCGCCGATTCGCCATATCGATCGATGCCGATGACCCTGCCTTCAAGCCCAACGTATTTGCGCCAGTAATCGGTGACGCCGGCTTCAACCGCAACTCTCGGCACACCACGCGGCAATACCGACTCACGGTAAGCCTGGTCCTGTCGGTCAAACAGCTGGGTGCAGGGCATCGACACCACACGCACCGCAATGCCTTCAGCGGCCAGTGCCTGCTGCGCCGCCAGTGCCTGCACCACTTCGGAACCGGTGGCGATGATCACCGCGCGCGGCGCACCTGATGCCTCGGCCAGCACATAGCCGCCACGGGCAATCGCCGCAACCTGTTCGCTGCTGCGGTTCTGGAAATTCAGGTTCTGCCGCGACAGCAGCAGGCTGCTCGGACCGTCGCGGCGCTCAATCGCGCTCGACCATGCCGCAGCTGTTTCAACCGTGTCGCAGGGCCGCCAGACATGCATATTGGGCAGCAGGCGCAGTGTAGCCGCATGTTCCACCGGCTGATGCGTCGGACCATCTTCGCCGAGGCCGATCGAATCGTGGGTGAACACACAGACCACGCGCTGTTTCATCAGCGCGGCCATGCGCAGTGCATTGCGTGCGTAGTCCGAGAACACGAGGAAAGTCGCGTGATAGGGAATCAGCCCGCCATGCAGCGCGATTCCGTTGCAGATCGCGGCCATGCCGAATTCGCGCACGCCGAAGTAGAGATAGTTGCCGCCGCCGTTCGCACTGACGCCTTTCGAACCCGACCACAGCGTCAGGTTGGAGCCGGCGAGGTCCGCCGAACCGCCGATCAGTTCCGGCAGCCCGGGAGCAAAACCTTCAATCGCGTTCTGCGAGGCTTTGCGCGTGGCAATGGTCTCGGCTTTTTGCACGGTCTGCGCGATAAATGCATCGCGATGTGCAGGCCAGCCCGACGGCAGTTCACCGGCCATGCGGCGCTTGAATTCCGCGGCAAGATCCGGATGCGCGGCCGCGTAAGCCGCGAAGCGCTGGTTCCACTCGGTTTCCTGCGCCGTACCGCGTTCGCGCGCATTCCACTTGGCGCGGATCGCTTCCGGAATTTCGAAAGGCGCATGCGGCCAGCCGATCGCCGCGCGGGTCGCGGCAATTTCTTCGGCGCCCAGCGGCGCACCATGCACGCCGCCGGTGTTCTGTTTTTTCGGTGAGCCTTTGCCGATTACGGTCTTGCAGCAGATCAATGTCGGCCGCGCCGTTTCGCGCTGCGCGTTGCGGATCGCGTCATCGACGGCATCGGTGTCGTGACCATCAACCCCATAAATCACGTTCCAGCCATAAGCGGCGAAGCGCTGCGGGGTATTGTCCGTAAACCATTGTTTAATATTGCCTTTTTCGGAATCAATGGAGATCCCGTTGTCGTCGTACAGGGCAATCAGCTTGTTGAGCTTGAGCGTGCCGGCGAGCGCGCAGACTTCGTGCGAGATGCCTTCCATCAGGCAACCGTCGCCGAGGAAAACATAGCTGCGGTGATCGACGATGGTGTGGCCGTCGCGGTTGAAACTCTCGGCGAGCACGCGCTCGGCGATGGCCATGCCGACAGCGTTGGCGATGCCCTGACCCAGCGGTCCGGTAGTGGTTTCCACGCCCGGGGCCAAACCGTGTTCCGGATGGCCCGCAGTTTTTGAATGCAGCTGGCGGAAGTTTTTCAGCTCATCAATCGGCAGGTCGTAACCGGTCAGGTGCAACAAGGCATAGAGCAGCATCGAGCCATGGCCATTGGACAGCACAAAGCGGTCACGGTTGGCCCACTGCGGATTGGCGGGATTGTGGCGCAGGTGGCGGTGCCACAGAGCCTCGGCAATTTCCGCCATGCCCATCGGCATGCCGGGATGGCCGGAGTTGGCCTGCTGAACAGCGTCCATAGCCAACGCGCGCAGCGCGTTCGCCAACTCGGGTCGGGAACTCATGGCTTGCAATCCTGGTGTGGAATGGCGGGGCGGAAAAGCCGTGATTATAACGGCTGACCCCGGGGCCGCGCGAGGGCGGTGCACAGCATGTGGCCCTCAACCACGACGTATTTCATCCTCGGCCTGCCGCTCCGGCTACTCCTCGTTCTTGCGCGAGGTCTTGATGCCCAAGTGCTTGAGCTTGCGATACAAATGCGTGCGTTCCAAGCCCACGGCATCGGCCACGCGGCTGATGTTGCCGCCTTCCCGGACGAGGTGGTACTCGAAGTAAATGCGTTCGAAGGCGTCGCGGGCGTCGCGCAACGGCGCATCCAGCTGTAACACGGCCGCAGCACCGGGTGTTGCGGCTTGCGGCACCACCCGCTGGGTTTCTTCCAGTGAAATCTGTTCTCCCGCCGCGGTGTTGGCCAGGGTCTGCACGACACTGCGCAGTTCCGAAAGATTGCCCGGCCATTCGTAATTGCGCAGGGCGTTGAGGGCTGCCGTGCTGAAATGGCGTGGCGGCACCTGTTTTTGCTCAACAAGGTCGTTGAGCAGCGCACTGGCGAGTTCGGGGATGTCATCACGCTGGTCGCGCAATCTCGGCAGCTGGATCGTGGTTGCCCCCAGCAGTTGATAGACACGGTCATCGAAGGTGCCGGCCGCCACCAGTTCAGCGAGCTGTCGGGTAGTACAGCAGACCACACGCGTGTTGTAACGCTCGGCCTGCGACAACAAAACAAACAGGCCGCGCTGTTCGAGCTTGTTGAACTCCGCGATATCACGCACCAGCAGCGTTCCGCCCCGCGTTGCCTGCAAAAGGTCAAGCGGCGCTTCAACGGTTTGTGCACCGAGCTCGATCACGGTCCACGGCATGCTGGGGGTGTGCAGAACACGAGCACAGGCTTCAAACGCGCAGCCCGGTGCGCCCTGAATCAACACCGCCGAGCGGCTCGCCGCAATGCGTTCCAGACGCTGCTTCAGCTCCTGCACAACCGGCGTGCGTCCGAGCATGCTCAGCGCCGCAGTATGGGGTTGCTGCTCACCGCGCGTGATGGCCTTGCCAACCGTGCTCAGCAGCTTTTGCAGCGCAATCGGCTTCTCGAGAAAATCATAGGCACCGATGCGCGTGGCCTCGACCGCTGTATCAATGGTGCCGTGGCCGGACATCATCACCACCGGCATGGTCAGCTGTCCGGTGCTGGCCCATTCCTTGAGCAGCGTAATGCCGTCGGTATCCGGCATCCAGATGTCGAGCAACACGAGATCGGGACGGTTCTGGCTGCGGAATGCCCGTGCTGCGCCCGCATTTTCAGCCAGCCGCACGTCGTAACCTTCGTCGGAAAGGATTTCCGACAACAGTTCGCGTATGCCGATTTCGTCGTCTACTACCAGTATCTGTCGCATGATTCAGTAATGGCTCGGGTTCATGCCGCGCTCCGCTCGCCCGCGCTGCTGTTGGCCGCCGGCAGTACGATGGCAATACGGGCTCCGTGGGGAGCGACATTGGTGATGGTAACTTCGCCGTGATGTTCTTCGACGATCTTGCGCACGATGGAAAGACCGAGGCCGGTGCCGCGCGGCTTTGTCGTTACGTAGGGTTCAAACACGCGTTTCATCAGGTTCTCGGGAAATCCGGTACCGTTGTCAGTCACCGAAAACTCGGCGAATCCGTCACGCATAGCAGTTGCGATTTCGATGCGAGGGGCCTCGGTTTCACCCAATGCATCCTGCGCATTCTGCAGCAGGTTATGGATCACCTGGCGCAGTTGCGTTGAATCACCCTGTACTGCCGGCAGGTTGGGCGCAAGGCTCAGGTGCATGCTGGAACCCAGCGACTCATAGAGCGCAAGGACTTCCCGGATCAGGCCATTGAGATCCAGTATACGCATCGCCGGTTCCGGCGTGCGTGCATACTGGCTGAATGCATCGACCATGCGTTTCAGAGCAGCCACCTGGCTGACAATGGTCTGTGTTGAACGCGCAAGAATTTCAGCGTCCATCGCCGTCAGTTTGGGCTCGAGTTTCAGCTGTAGCCGTTCGGCAGAGAGCTGGATTGGCGTCAGGGGATTCTTGATCTCATGGGCCAACCGCCGCGCGACCTCTGCCCAGGCCGCATCGCGCTGTGCCTGGAGCAGGTGGGTGACGTCATCAAATACCACAATCAGTCCGGCGTTTTCCGCTTCGCCGAAACGCGTGGCACGCAGCAGAAGCACCTGTGTTCCGTCCTTGAGTTCGCGTTCGATCTGGCGATTCCACTCATTGCCGTCTGCTCCGGTAAATGCATCGGCCAGGGCCTGCGCCAGTGATGTATAAGATGCGTCATGGGCGGGCCATTCCTGCACGCCCAGACCAATCAGCGCAGCGCTGTCGTTGCCGAGAATTTGTGCGGCACTCGGATTGGCTGAACGCAGTCGCTGCAAAGCATCAAAGGTCAGCACGCCCGCTGACAAATGGGCCAGCACGCTCTCGAGATAGGTTTTTGCATGGGCCAGTTGCGCCTGGTTACGTTCGACCCGCGACTGGGCTTCGGCGAGCTGCAACGTCATGCTGTTGAACGATTGCGTGAGCTGACCCAGTTCGTCACGGCTGGCGACGGCTGCGCGGCGGCTGAAGTCACCCTGAGCGACAGCGCGCGTGCCCTCGACCAGGGCGCTCAAGGGCGCGGAAAGCCGGTTCGACAATACGAAAGCCAGGCCCAGCGATGACAGCAGCGCCAGCAGCAATGTCAGCGTGAGCGTGATTGCATACAACCGCTTCAGGCCGCGCCGCGACAGCTGCAGTTCCTGATACTCACGATATCCGGACTGCACCACCTCCGCGTCATGCGCCAGCTGCGCGGGCACCGCCTGCAAAAGTTGCAGCACTCGCGCATCTTCGGTCAGTGATACCACATCAATCGGTGCAAGCACACGCAGAAACAGGCCCCGGTCCGGCACCGATTCGATCGCGCTGTAAGGACGTTGCATGCGAATCTGGCGCAACGCTGCGGCACTGGGTGGCTCAGGCGCAATAGCGCTGAGCTCGTTACCCGAAAAAGCCAACACCCTGCCGCGGGTGGTAAACAGCGTGGCTTCCTCGACCGCAGCCTGTTCGCGCAACTCATTGAGCGCTGTGACATGTTCTGCAGAAGGGCGGGTCGATAAGGCCACCGCCATCGCCTCGGCTTTTGCGCCTAGTTCCTTCAGTCGCCCGTCAAGCGTGCCGCGGCCGAGATTCAGACCGCTCTCCAGGGCACTGTCCAGGCGCACTTCGAACCACGATTCAATGCTTTGCGATACGAACTGCACTGACACGCCGTAGATCAACGCACCCGGCAGGACCGCCATCAAACCGAATAAAGTCACCAACCGCAACGTCAGCTTGGCCCCGAATACGCCTGCTTTCAGTTTCTGACGCAGGCTCACCAGTTGATAGGCAACCATGGTGGCCAGCAACAAGGCGATCACCAGGTTGGCGCCGAGCAGCAAGGGGTAATACTCCGAGAATAGCGCGGTGTTGGTGCTGACTGAAGCCAGCAGGAACACTGCGGCCACGCCAAGGCCGACACAAATCAGCAGCAGGTAGCGCATCACGGCGCCGGCGCGGGGCGGCTTGACGGCAATGGCTGTCATGGCGTCACCGTCCAGCGATACCAGTCCGAGCCGAGGCTCCACTCCCGGGAACCCAGGGCATTCAGATTGAACGGCCGCGGAAGTTGCGAAGTATCGAGGCGCAGGCGCAGGCCCGCCATATAGATCGAACCCTTGCTCAGAGCGCCAGGATCCAGATCTTCGCGCCGCCGCACCCTGCTGAGGACCTGCAGGGCCTCTGACAGTGTTACGAAGTTCTGGTAGAACGCCCCGATACCGATGCGGTACTGGCGGGTAAGCGCGCTATATGACAACCGGTACTGCTGCTGCAGGGTAACCGCCCTGTCGTTGAACCAGTACCAGCGCGAGCGCACCATCTCGAACTCAAGCTGGAAATACAGCGGAATACCCTTGTGTAGCGCGTCTTCGAGCGGCGCCGACAGAACAATGTCGATATCGGCATCTAGGACGTAATAATCTTCGGCGGGAACCACGACTGCGCGGCGCACTTCGATGCCGTGCGGTTGCGCCGCCAAAGCGCCAAAGGTTGAAAGCAGCAGCGCCAGCAGCAGCGCCGCGGCTTCAAACTTTTTCCAGAAGGGCGTAGAAAAAACCGTCATGCGCAGCGTCAGGAAAAAGTTGGCCGTGGCTTTGTCTCAAGCTTTCAGCAGGAAATGCGACGGCAATTTGCCGGGCATCGGAATGTCGGGCGATGAATTGCTCGACCTGCCGACCATTCTCTTCGTTGAAAACGGAGCACGTCGCATACAGCAATTTACCACCTCTGCCGAGCAACTGCCAAAGCGTGTCGAGAATCTGTGCCTGCCGTTGTCCCATGGATGCGATATCGGCAGGTTGGCGCAGCCATTTGATGTCCGGGTGTCTTCGCACCACTCCCGATGCGGTACAAGGCACGTCGGCAAGGATCCGATCAAAGAGACCGGCATTGTGCCAAGCCGAGAAATTGGCAGCATCGGCCTGCAGCAGTTTTGCTTTCAGTGACAGGCGGGTCAGGTTTTCGGTTACACGCTGCAGCCGCTGCGCGTCGATGTCCGCTGCAGTCAGATCAATATCTGCGAGTTCCAGCAAATGTGCGGCCTTGCCCCCGGGCGAGGCACAGGCGTCAAGCACACGCATACCGTCTCTTACGTCCAGCAGTTCTGCTGCCAGCTGTGCCCCGGCGTCCTGCACCGAAACATGACCTTCGGCAAAGCCCGGCAGCAGTGAAACCGGCCGCGGCTTTTCAATGACGATGCCCTGCAGTCCCACAGCATGCGCGGCAATGTCCTGCAACCGCAGCAATTCAAGATAATCGTCGCGGGTGATCTTTCTGCGGTTCACACGCAAAGTCAGTGGCGGTCGTGCGTTGCCGGCTTCGAGGATTTCACGCCAGGTTTCGGGATATTCCGCAGTAACCCGGTCGATCCACCATTGCGGGTACGAATAGCGACCGAGGTCCGTTGCGTTGATTGCCGCGTCGAGTTCATCGCGGCGACGCAGAAAATTACGCAGCACGGCGTTGACCAGACCCTGGGCTTTCGGAAAACCAAGCCGGGCGGCTGCCGGAACCGCGTGGTTCACGATCGCATACGAATGTGCTTTGGTATGCATCAGTTGATACAGAGTGACCTGCAGCAGATTGCGCACTGGCAAATCAGTCAATGGTCGCGACAAGAGTCGATCGATTGCGGCATCGACATAGCCGAGATGGCGCAATGTACCGTAGGCCACGTCCTGCACGGCGCCGCGCTGTTGCGGACTCAATGTGGCATGTTGCCGCCATACTGCGGTCAATTCGGAATCAAGGCTGCGGCCGGCAAGTACCCGGCCAACGACATGAGCAGCTAGGCACTGCGTGCGTTCCATGTTCAGGGCATCCTGTGCGGTTTAGACATCCAGGCGATCGCCTGGATGGAGGTTGGCGCCGGCAAGAAACGATGGCGCGGCGAGCCGTTTGCTTCCGGCGCGTTGCAGTTCGTGCAGCAACAAAGCACCATCCCCTGCGGCGACGACAATACCCTGTGCGTCCGCCTTCAATACGGTACCGGGCTTGGCAGGTGCTGCTGCTATTGCTTCAGCACGCCATAATTTCAACGGCTGTCCTTGCCATGTTGTATAAGCGCCAGGCATCGGGTTATACGCGCGTATGGCCCGGGCCAGTTCCGCCGCTGGACGAGTCCAATCAAGACGCGCTTCGGCCTTGGTGATTTTTGCGGCGTAGCTGGCTTGCGCCGGATCCTGCGCAGCGGCTGCGGGATGTTCATGCAAAACGCGGACGATCAGTTGTGCCCCCAATACCGCCAATTTGTCATGCAGTGTCTGCGCGTTATCGTCATCGGCAATCGGTATTGACTGTTTCAGCAACGTCGCACCCGTGTCGAGTCCGGCATCCATCTGCATGATGGTGACGCCGGTCTCACGGTCTCCCGCAAGGATCGATCGCTGGATAGGCGCCGCGCCGCGCCAGCGCGGCAGCAATGAAGCATGAATGTTCAGACAACCCAGACGCGGCAAATCGAGTACGGATTTCGGCAGGATCAGACCATAAGCAGCCACCACCATCGCATCGGCGCCGACCGCGGCCAGTTGCGCGATCACCGCGTCGTCCTTGAGCGTGGCCGGTTGCGCCACCGCCAATTGTTTGGACAAGGCCAGTTGTTTCACCGCTGAGGCCTGCGGTTTGAGGCCACGACCGGCCGGGCGATCAGGCTGAGTCAGCACCAGCGGCACCTGGTAACCCGCGTGCAACAAGGCTTCCAAGGCGGCGGCGGCAAAGGCCGGCGTTCCTGCAAATAGGATTTTCACGTTGAAGAGGCGCCGGAGTTGGGTCCGGCGTTACATGGCCTGCCGTTGCTGCTTGGTGAGTTTGGCAGTAATCCGTTGTTGTTTCAGGCGCGACAGCTTTTCAACAAATACTCGTCCGACCAGATGATCCATTTCATGCTGGATGCAAACCGCCAACAGACCATCCGCTTCGATAACCCGCTCCTTGCCGTATTCATCCAGCGCTTTGACCGTGACTTTTGCCGCACGGGTGACTTTTTCGTAGATCCCCGGCACCGAAAGACAACCTTCTTCACATTCTTCTTCGCCTTCGGCGCGTATGATTTCGGGGTTAATGAATACTTGCAGTTGGTCGTGGGTTTCCGACAGATCAATTACCAGAACACGTAGATGCACATCAACCTGTGTTGCGGCAAGACCAATACCGGGCGCAGCGTACATGGTTTCAGCCATGTCATTGATTAATTTGCGTATTTTTTCATCTACCCGGACCACTGGTGCTGCCACTTTGTGCAAACGTGGATCGGGGTAGTGCAGGATCTGTAGCAAAGCCATGAAAAACTTGCCTATTTAATCAACTAGATGCAGAATTTAAACCAAACTCTCACGTCGGCAGGTGGCTTTCTGCACCCTGCGTCAACGACGCGCACATAAGGTGGGGCTCCACATGCGAAAAGCAATTATATCCCTGATTTTGTTGATAACTCCCGCATGGACTGTGCTTGCCGCAGACGCCCCGGCGATCAAAGACGGCGCTCCGGATCGGTATGTAGTGCAAAAAGGAGACACCTTATGGAGCATTTCGGGCCGCTACCTGAAAGAGCCATGGCGCTGGCCCGAACTGTGGAAAATGAACCAGGAACAGCTCAAAAATCCCCACCTGATCTTCCCGGGCGATGCCATCGTAATCGACCGTAGCAGTGGTGAAGCAAAGTTGCAGTTGGTACAGCTTCAAACCACGAAACTTGAACCAAGAGTTCGCTCAGAACCTTCTGCACACAATGCGGTGCCAAGTATCGCACCGTCGGTAATCGAGCCTTTCTTATCCAAACCGCTGGTGGTCAGCGCCGATGAACTTGACCGTGCAGCACGCATTGTTGCGGCCTCTGACAGCCGGGTTACATTGGGTGCCGGTGACCGTGCTTTTGTTCAGGGCATTACCAAGGACAAGGGTGACCAGTGGCAAATTTTCCGTCGCGGCGATCCGTTGATTGATCCCGATACCAATGAAATCTTGGGCTACGAAGCGAAGTATCTTGGTGAAGCACGGGTTCGCCAGCATGGCGAGGTAGCAACGATTGATATTGTCCGATCCATGCAGGAAGTACATCGGGACGACCGCTTGCTGCCGCTGGGCAAACAAACGCCGGTCTTTGCCTATGTTCCGCACGCTCCGAAGGTGCCCGTCAAAGGACGCATCATCTCGGCCTATGGCAGCCTGCAGGAAGCGGGACCAATGTCGATTGTCGCGCTGTCGAAGGGCAGCAAGGACGGGGTAGCGGTTGGAACCGTTCTCGCAATCGAGCGCAGTCAGACCACTTCACGCTACAGCCAGCGTACTGAACCGCTTTTCGGCCGCTCCGGTATCACCGGCAGCGACACCCCTCGTGTTTATTACTCTGAGCCGTTGCCGCCGCGTGAAACGATTCTTGCTCGGGGTGAAGCAGTAACCCGTGAAGATATTGCCAAGCTGCCAGATGAGCGTTATGGGCTGGTAATGGTCTTCCGTACTTTTGATCGCTCTTCATTTGCTCTGGTCATGGAAGCCAGCCGTCCGGTCGCTGTCACGGATTTCGTTACGAATCCCTGACCCAGGCAGGGGGCATCCCGCCCCGCTTCATCGCCGATTCCGTATTTTTAAATCATGCCGATGGATCCGGATCTTGAGGCGTGGCTGCGGCTGAGCCTGCTCGAAGGTCTGGGCCCACAATCTCTGCGCAAGCTGCTGCTTGCCTTTGGGTCTCCGAGAGACATCCTCTCAGCTGGCGCACGCGACCTCGCTGCAGTTGTCCCAAACGGGGTTGCGGCCGCAATACGCGATGGCGGCGCTTCGGATGAAGATCTCAACAAAGTAAGCCAATGGCTGAGCGATCCAGCCAATCACATCCTCACTTTCGCCGATGGAAGTTATCCACACCAGTTGCTCGAGATCGCCGACCCGCCACCGCTACTGTATGTAAAAGGCCGGGTTGAGCTGCTCAATCAGCCGGGCTTTGCCATTGTTGGCAGCCGCAACGCAACAGCACAAGGCCTTGGCAATGCCGAGGCATTTGCAAGCACGCTCAGCAATGCCGGATTGACTATCGTCAGCGGACTCGCTCTTGGCGTCGATGCGGCGGCGCATCGCGGCGGTCTTGCCGGAGCGGCATCAACAATCGCGGTCATCGGTACCGGACTGGACGTCGTGTATCCTGCGCGCAATCGTGAGCTGGCCCATCAGATCGCCGCTCAAGGAGTGCTGGTCTCTGAATTTGCCTTGGGCACACCACCTGTTGCATCCAACTTTCCGCGCCGTAATCGCCTGATTTGTGGCCTCTCGCGTGGTGTTCTGGTCGTGGAGGCGGCTGTATCCAGCGGTTCACTGATTACAGCAAGACTCGCCGCCGATCAGGGACGTGATGTTTTTGCGATTCCGGGTTCCATTCATTCGCCTTTGGCCAAAGGCTGCCACACATTGATCAAGCAGGGCGCCAAACTGGTGGAGTCGGCGCAGGATGTACTGGAAGAATTGGGTGAAACATTTACAGCATCCGGCTCTGCTATTTCAATCGGAAAACCGGAAGGCGAACATCCGTTGCTGCAACATATTGGCTTTGATCCGGTCGATACTGACACCTTGCAACAACGTTGCGGACTCTCCAGCGCAGATATCAATATGGCACTGACAGACCTTGAATTAGCAGGACAAATTGAGTTGTTGCCCGGGGGGCGCTGGCAACGCATCAGCTGAACCCGGCTTGCGCTGGCCGGGGATTGTTCTTATCATCGGGCGCTCTTTTCCATGGCGCAGCCACATCGCGCCTCTCTGTAGCGGCATTACGTCCGCAAAATCAAAAGCTTAGAATGTCCAAAACGCTCATTATTGCGGAAAAACCCTCGGTCGCTGGCGACATCGCCAAGGCACTCGGCGGGTTCACGCGACATGGCGAATACTTCGAAAGCGATGAATATGTATTGTCATCGGCGGTCGGCCATCTGCTTGAAATCGCTGCGCCGGAAGAATTCGAAGTCAAACGCGGCAAGTGGTCATTTGCCAATTTGCCGGTCATTCCCCCGCACTTTGATTTGAATCCGATCGCCAAAAGCGAGCCGCGGCTGAAAGTGCTCGCCAAGCTGCTCAAACGCAAGGATGTCACCGCGCTGATCAATGCCTGTGACGCGGGTCGCGAAGGCGAACTGATTTTCCGTTACATCGTGCAGGCGACAAAAGCCAACAAGCCGGTTTTGCGACTGTGGCTGCAGTCGATGACACCGGCGGCAATCCGCGACGGCTTTGCGCATCTGCGTACAGACGAAGACATGCTGCCGCTCGCCGATGCCGCGCGCAGTCGCAGCGAAGCCGACTGGCTGGTCGGCATCAACGGCACGCGGGCGATGACCGCGTTCAACAGCAAGGGCGGCGGATTTTATCTGACCACCGTCGGTCGCGTACAGACGCCGACACTGATGATCGTCGTCGACCGCGAACAGAAAATCCGCAAGTTCGTGCCGCGGGATTACTGGGAAATCCGCGCGACCTTCGGCGCCAAGGCTGGTGACTATGAAGGACGCTGGTTCGATCCCTCGTTCAAGAAAGACGAAAACGACGCCGAGCGCCGCGAAAGCCGGCTGTGGGAACAGGCCAAGGCCGACAGGATCGCGGATGCTTGCCGCGGCAAGACCGGCACCGTCACCGAAGAATCCAAACCGTCTTCACAACTGGCGCCGGGGCTGTTTGATCTGACCTCGCTGCAGCGTGAAGCCAACGGCCGTTTCGGTTTTTCGGCGAAGACCACGCTGTCGATCGCGCAGGAACTGTACGAGCGGCACAAGGCGCTGACCTATCCGCGGACGGATTCACGCCATTTGCCTGAAGACTATATCGATACCGTCAAGGCGACAATCGATGCGCTGGCCGAGGACACCGGACTGCGTCCGCACGCCAAGGAAATCATCAAGAACAAGTGGATCAAGCCGAACAAGCGGATTTTCGACAACACGAAAATCTCCGACCACTTTGCGATCATTCCGACGCCGCAGCCGCCGAAGGCGCTCAACGACGTGCAGCAGAAGATTTACGACCTGGTGGTGCGCCGCTTCATGGCGGTATTTTTTCCGGCCGCGGAATATCTGGTGACCACGCGCATCACCGAAGTCGCGTCGCACAAGTTCAAGACCGAGGGCAAAATCCTGGTCAAGCCGGGCTGGCTGGCGATTTACGGCAAGGATGAACAGCAGGAAAGCGCCAATCTGCCGCCGGTTACCAAAGGTGAACAGCCGCTGGCTTCGGCCGTCGATGTGATTTCTCTTGCGACACGTCCGCCCGCACGTTACTCGGAAGCGACGCTGCTGACTGCGATGGAAGGCGCTGGCAAGCTGATCGACGACGACGAGTTGCGCGAAGCGATGGCACAGAAGGGCCTCGGCACCCCGGCCACGCGCGCGGCAGTGATCGAACGCCTTATTGCCGAAAAATATCTGGTACGCGAAGGCCGTGAACTGATTCCGACAGCCAAGGCTTTCCAGCTGCTGACGCTGCTCAACGGCCTGGACGTCAAAGAACTGACCCAGCCGGAATTGACCGGCGAATGGGAATACAAGCTGCTGCAGATGGAGCGCGGCAAGTTGAAACGGGCGACCTTCATGAAAGAAATCGCCCGCATGACCGAGCGCATCGTCAAGACGGCCAAGGAATACAACAACGAAACCATTCCCGGCGATTACTCCACCCTGAAAACACCCTGCCCGAATTGCGGAGGCGTGATCAAGGAAAACTACCGGCGCTTTGCCTGCGACGGCTGCGATTTTTCGATTTCTAAAATCCCTGGCGGCCGGCAGTTCGAGATTCCGGAAGTGGAACAGCTGTTGCAGGAACGCGAAATCGGTCCGCTGCAGGGCTTCCGCTCGAAGATGGGCCGGCCCTTTGCCGCGATCCTGCGCATCGTTCCCGACAAGGAAACCAGCAACTTCAAGCTGGAATTTGATTTTGGAAACAGCAGCCCGGATGATGAGCCGGAAGAGGTCGATTTCTCCGCACAGCAGACCTTGGGCGACTGCCCGAAATGCGGGGGCAAGGTGTATGAGCACGGCATGAATTACGTCTGCGAAAACACGCCTGCCAGAAAATGTGATTTCCGTTCCGGAAAAGTCATCCTGCGCCAGGAAATCGCCCGCGAACAGATGCAGAAGCTGCTGAAGGACGGCCGCACCGATCTGCTGGACGCGTTTGTGTCCAATCGCAACGGCCGCCGCTTCAAGGCCTTCCTGGTGCGGCAACCGGACGGCAAAGTGGGATTTGAATTTGCGCCGCGCGCCGCGAAAGCCGGCGCAGAGGATGGCACCACCAAACCCGCCAAAGGCAAAAAAACAGCGCCTGCCGCAGTCGCAGAAAAACCGGCTCCACCTAAAAAGCGCGCCACCAAATCCAAAAAATAATCAATAAAAACAAATAATTACGGCCACCAAAACAGATGCAATGGTGGCCGTTTTTATTGCGCGCAGATAAATCAGACGTCGAGGTTGCGTACACCCAGTGCGTTGGTCTCGATAAACGCGCGACGCGGCTCAACGGCATCACCCATCAAAGTCGTGAAAATCTCGTCTGCACCGATGGCGTCATCGATGCGCGTTTTGAGCAGGCGCCGCGATTTCGGATTCATCGTCGTATCCCACAGCTGCTCGGGATTCATCTCGCCGAGGCCCTTGTAGCGCTGGATACCGACGCCACGCTGCACTTCAGCCAGCAGCCAGTCGATGGCTTCGCGGAAATCGCGCACCGGACGCATCTGTTCACCACGCTTGATGTATGCGCCATCGCCAAGAAGGCCGTGCAGCATCTGCGCCGTTTTGCAGATTTGCGCATAGTCGCCGCTGTGCAGGAAATCGTTGTCAATCATCGTGCTGCGTGCGACACCATGCTGTGTGCGTGAAATGCGCAGGATGTAGGATTCGCTCTTGTCGTCGAACTTGGCATCAATTTTGACGTTCTTGTTGTCACGATAAAAATCAGCCAATGCCTTGGCGCTTTTCTGCGCAGAGGCTTCATCACTGAGATCCAGCGTCACCGGATTGTTAAGCAGCCCATGCAGGGCCTCGGAGTCGATGATTCGGCTTTCACGTTCGATGACCGCCTCGGCAAGCAGGTAATGCTTGGCGACCTCTTCAAGGGCGTCCTTGGATAGAGGCGGCACATCGGCCCGCGTGTAAAGCTCGGCTTCTGACAATGCCAGCTTGAGCAGATACTGCTTGAGCTCATGCTCGTCTTTCAGGTAGCGCTCCTGCTTGCCGTGTTTGATCTTGTACAGCGGCGGCTGGGCGATATAGATGTGGCCGCGCTCGACCAGTTCCGGCATCTGACGATAGAAGAAGGTCAGCAGCAGTGTGCGGATGTGCGAGCCGTCGACGTCCGCGTCGGTCATGATGATGATGCGGTGATAACGCAGCTTGTCCGCGTTGTATTCATCCTTGCCAATACCGGTGCCGAGCACGCTGATCAGCGTGGTGATCTCGGTTGAGGAAATCAGCTTGTCGAAGCGGGCCTTCTCGACGTTGAGGATCTTGCCGCGCAGCGGCAGGATGGCCTGATTCTTCCGGTCGCGGCCCTGCTTTGCAGAACCACCGGCTGAATCACCCTCGACCAGATAGAGTTCACACTGTGATGGATCGCGCTCCTGGCAATCTGCCAGCTTTCCGGACAGCCCGAAGGAGTCAAGTACGCCCTTGCGGCGGGTCAGTTCTCGCGCCTTTCGCGCGGCTTCGCGGGCGCGCGCGGCATCGACAATCTTGCCGCAGATGATCTTGGCATCGTTGGGTTTCTCGAGCAGGAATTCCATCAGCTTCTGCCCGACGATTTCCTCCACCACCGGACGCACTTCCGATGACACCAGCTTGTCCTTGGTTTGCGAAGAAAATTTCGGTTCCGGTACCTTCACCGACAATACGGCCGTCAGACCCTCTTTCATGTCATCGCCGCTGGTTTCGACCTTGGCTTTTTTAGCCTGCTCGGTCGACTCGATGTAGTTGTTAAGGGTTCGCGTCATTGCGGCGCGCAGGCCGGTCAAGTGGGTGCCGCCATCGCGCTGCGGAATGTTGTTGGTGAAGCACTGCATTGATTCCTGGTAGGAGTCATTCCACTGCATGGCCACTTCAACAGTAATGCCGTCTTTGGTGCCTTCGATATGGAACACGTTGGGATGCAGCACCGATTTGTTGCGGTTCATATACTCGACGAAGCCTTTGACGCCGCCTGCGAAAGCGAATTTTTCTTCCTTGCCGGTACGCTGATCGATCATGGATATTTTCACGCCATGATTCAGGAAGGACAATTCGCGCAGGCGTTTTGCCAGGATTTCGTAGTGAAATTCGATATTGCCGAAGATTTCCTTGCTGGCCAGGAAATGCACTTCCGTGCCGCGACGTTCGCTTTTACCGGTGTTCTTGAGCGGGGCGACAGCCTCGCCCATGCGGAATTCCATCTGATGCATCTTGCCGTCACGGCGAATGGTCAGGCGCAGCCATTCCGAAAGTGCGTTAACCACCGAGACACCCACGCCGTGCAGTCCGCCTGATATCTTGTAGGAATTGCTGTCGAACTTGCCTCCGGCATGCAATTCGGTCATCACCACTTCAGCGGTGGAGCGTTTTTCCTCATCTTCCGGATGGATATCCGTTGGAATACCGCGGCCATTGTCAGCCACGCTGATCGAGTTGTCCGGATGGATGATGATGGAAATTTCGTCACAATGTCCTGCCAGCGCTTCATCGATCGCGTTATCAACGACCTCGAAAACCATGTGATGCAGGCCGGTGCCGTCGCTGGTATCGCCGATATACATACCGGGACGTTTGCGTACAGCCTCAAGTCCCTTGAGAACCTTGATGCTGTTGCCGTCGTATTCGTTTCCGGTGCGCGGTTCTTTGTCGCTCATTGTTTCTCTTTTCTCTGTTGCTTTGTTAATTGCTTAGATTCGCATCGGCATCACGACGTAACGGAAATCGTCACGACCGGGCAACGTGATCAGCATGCTGCTGTTGGCATCGCCGAAAGAACAGGTCACCTTGCCCGGGGGCACGTTGCTGAGCACGTCGAGGAGGTAGGTGACATTAAAACCGACGTCCAGGGGGTCACCACTGAATTCAACCTCGAGTTCCTCCTGCGCCTCTTCCTGCTCATTATTGCTGCAGGAAATACGCAGGCTGTCCTTGGTCAGCATCCAGCGCACGCCACGGAATTTTTCGTTTGACAGGATAGCCGCCCGCTGCAGGGCGCGCTGCAGTTCATCACGGTCCAGCGCAATGTGTTTTTCATAGTTGCTCGGGATGACGCGCTGGTAATCCGGGAACTTGCCATCAATCACTTTGGTAGTCAGATCAACTTCACCAAAACGGAAACGCACCTGATTGGCATGAATCGCCACATCCAGCGGATCATCGTTATCGTTTAGTTGTCGCGCCAGTTCCAATATGGCCTTGCGAGGGAGGATGACTTCGGTTTTTTCCTGGGGTGAGGACAACTGCGTCACGGCATAGCTGAGGCGGTGACCATCGGTTGCCACCACACGCAAATCGCTACCGTCTGTAACGAGTAACAGTCCATTGAGATAATAACGGATGTCCTGCTGCGCCATCGCATATTGCACAAGGGCCAGCAGCTTGCGTGTTGCCCCTTGTGAAATCTGGAAGCTACTTTGCGGCTTGCCCGGATCCGCCAAAGCCGGAAAGTCCGCAGCAGGAAGGGTTTGCAGATTGAACCGGCTTTTGCCGGCCTTGACCTGAAGGCGGTTGTTGGCCAGTTCCAGAGCAACGTCACTGGCATCCGGCAATGCACGAAGAATATCAACCAGTTTTCGCGCTGACACCGTAACGGCCAGGGTTTCTCCGGCCTTTTTGTCTATCTGACAGGAGGTTGCGATCTGCAATTCCAGATCTGTCGCGACAAATCTTAGACTTTCTTCATGTCTTTCGATCAGCACATTTGAAAGGATAGGCAATGTATGCCGTCGTTCCACGATGCCTGTAACAGCCTGCAGTGGCTTGAGAAGAGCATCACGCGGTAGTTGCACGAGTTTCATATTAATAGTTAGTTTCTTTTAAAAAGAATAGTAATAGCTAATAGAGAGGCTCGTCTGTTGTTGAAATCTTGCTTGGACTCTTGATTGCAAAGCGTGAATCGTCATCCTGAAACCCTGTTTAAACTGGGGACTGCCTGTGGACAAAAAAGGATGAAATTACATCCTTCTGGCTTTTTCAGTGCTTATGCACAATATATCCACCGTTTATCAACTGCGTAATACCTTCAGTAACGAAGCAATATCAGTGGTGATATCTGTACTGCTGCCGCGGAGTTCAGCGATTTTCCGGCAGGCATGTAGAACCGTCGTGTGGTCGCGTCCCCCGAATGCTTCACCAATATCCGGCAAACTCATCTGCGTCAATTCCTTGGCCAGGGCCATCGCAACCTGACGTGGGCGGGCAACGTTGCGTGTCCGTTTCTTTGAATACATTTCGGACACTTTGATCTTGTAGTAGTCAGCAACCGTTTTTTGGATGTTTTCAATGCTGACCTGCCTGCTTTGTGAGGCCAACACGTCACGTAATGCTTCCCGCGCCAAGTCAACCGTAATGGGCTGTCCTGTAAATCTGGAATAGGCAAGAACCCGTTTTAGGGCTCCTTCGAGCTCGCGGATGTTTGATTGAATGTGTTTGGCGACAAAAAAAGCAACATTCTCATCCAGAGCCAGTCCGTCAGCATCAGCTTTCTTTAACAGGATGGCGACGCGCATTTCCAGTTCCGGCGGCTCTACTGCCACAGTCAGGCCCCAACCAAATCTTGATATCAACCGGTTTTCAATACCTGAAATTTCCTTGGGGTAGGTATCGCAGGTAATGATGACCTGTTTGTGGGATTCAACCAGCGCATTGAATGCGTAAAAGAATTCTTCCTGTGTGCGGTTCTTGCCGCTGAAAAACTGGATGTCATCGATGAGCAGCAGATCCAGCGAGTGGTAATAGCGTTTGAAATCATCGAAGGCCTTGTGCTGATAGGCCCTCACAACATCCGAGACATATTGCTCAGCATGGATGTAGCGGATTTTGCTTTCTGGTGCGCACGCGCGCAGATGATTTCCGATCGCATGAATGAGGTGGGTTTTTCCAAGACCGACCCCTCCATAAACAAACAGGGGGTTGTAAGCTGCGCCAGGCTTTTCCGCGACCTGACGTGCGGCTGCCCTTGCCAGATCGTTGGCTTTGCCGGTTACGAACGTATCAAATGTAAATCCGGGATTAAGGCGGGAAATATCCCGCACAGGAGGCGCAGGTCTGGTGGTCTGGATCTCCGGTGCCACGGCATTTATCGTGGGTGGGGAGGCCCCGCGTTCGGCGAGCACAAGATTGACCGTCGTTTCACTACCCAACTGCTCATGGGCAATTTCAAGAATCCTGGCATAAAACCGTTCGCGCACCCAGCGTTGTACAAATCCGTTGGGTGCGGTAATGGTAACCCGCGAGCCAGCGACGGAGCATTGGAGCGGCTGGATCCAGGTGACAAACTGTTGTTGCCCGAGCTCTTTCGCAAAAAGAGAGAGACAGTGTTGCCAGAATTCGTTCATTCGTCCCTATCGGGCGGAGCGGCGTTAGCGGGGTTGTGACGCAGAAAATCGACCCTTGATTTTACCCCTTATTGCCGACCCAGACCAAACGTCCGGCCTTACACGGCCTTGTCCTCTGAAATGGCCGGTTCAAGTGTACGTTGACACAATGGGGGAGGGCCGTGTCTAATGTCGGGTTTTCCAGAACACCAAATCAGGATAGATCATGAAGCGCACCTATCAACCGTCCAAAACACGTCGCCAGCGGACCCATGGCTTCCGTGTGCGCATGAAAACGCGCGGCGGTCGCGCTGTTATCCGCGCGCGCCGCGCAAAAGGCCGGGCTCGCCTCAGCGTTTGACAAGTACGGGGGTTAGAAGGAATACCCCCCGGTCGCGCCCGGGTCGTTTGACGAAGCCGGCGCAGTTTGAGGCTGTACTCGCCGGCGGCCGCATGAAGGGCAGCCGCAGTTTTCTGGTCAGAGCCCTGCCCAATACCGAAAACGGCCCGCGTCTCGGCCTTATTGTCGGCAAAAAAGCCGCCCCGCGTTCTGTAGATCGCAACCGGGTAAAACGGCTGGTACGTATCATCCACGGCCAGTTTGCAAATGAGCTAGGCAATCTTGATGTTGTCGTTCAGCTCAGGGCAAGTCCCCGAAATCGTGACAATGCAGCATTGTTCAAGGAGTTGGAGGAGCTGATGCGCGGACTGGTTTCATGACCAGACTTTCAAGTCGCAGCAGCATCCAGCAAAGAGGCATATGGACACACAACGGCTGATACTCTTCTTTGTTTTCACGATGTCGGTATTCCTTCTGTATGAAGGCTGGCAGCGGGACCAATTGGCGACACATTCGGCTGCAATCGCGCCGGCACCGGGAGCCGTTCCAAGCAAAAGTGGAGGCAGTGTTCCTGGTGTTGCTGTACCGGCTCCCACAATTCAGCAAACCCCGGCCGCACCGTCACCGACACCTGCTGGCCCCGTGGGTAATGCGGTCATCAGCACCGGTAAAACAATCAAGGTTGAGACAGACCTTTTCTTTGCCGAGATCAGCACAACGGGCGGTGATCTTGTCAGTCTGCGATTCAAGAAACACGGCGGGACGCTCGACCCCAAAAAGAACTTTGTATTGTTTACTCGCGAAACCGATCATGTCTATGTTGCACAGTCAGGCCTGATCGGCGCAGGACTGCCCAATCATCAGACCGCCTATGTTGCGCAGGCCGAGGATTACAAACTCGCAGACGGTGCGGGTGTCCTGGAAATCCGGCTCGAAGCGACTGGCGTCAAGTCCGCTAAAACCTACCGCTTCCAGCGCAACAGCTATGTGATTGAAATTGCACATGAGCTGACCAATGGCGGGACGGCGCCATTGGAAGCCTTCGGTTATTTCCAGATCGTGCGTGACACCAAGCCGCCAGAGGGCGACTCTTCGATGGTGCCAACCTATACCGGCCCGGCCGTCTATACCGACAAGGAAAAATTCCAGAAGGTTGCTTTCGGCGATATCGACAAGGGCAAGGTGCCGTATCCGAAAAACAGCAATGACGGCTGGGTCGGGATGCTGCAGCACTATTTCCTCAGCGCCTGGCTGCCCAAGGGAAACACACCACGCGAGTTTTACACCCGCCAGCTGCAGCAGGGTCTGTATGCCGCTGGTGTGATTTTGCCGCTTGGCTCCCTTGCCCCCGGTGCCAGTTCTTCAATTACCGTACCTCTTTACGCTGGTCCGCAGGAACAGCAGAAACTCGCGGCACTGGCGCCTGGACTTGATTTGGCCGTTGATTACGGTTGGCTGACTGTCATTGCCGTTCCCTTGTTCTGGGTTCTGCAGTGGATACACGGCCTGGTCGATAACTGGGGTGTTGCAATCATTTTGCTCACCGTCCTGATCAAACTTCTGTTCTACCCCTTGTCCGAAGCGAGTTATCGCTCAATGGCGAAGATGCGAGTGGTCGCACCGAAAATGCAGCGACTGAAGGAACAGTATGGTGAAGACCGACAACGCATGCAGCAGGCGATGATGGAGCTTTACAAGACCGAGAAGATCAATCCTCTAGGCGGCTGTCTTCCGATCGTGGTGCAGATTCCTGTATTCATTGCGCTGTACTGGGTACTGCTCGGCAGCGTTGAAATGCGCCAGGCACCTTTTGCGCTGTGGGTCACAGATCTTTCCGCTCCTGACCCGTGGTACATCCTGCCTATCCTGATGGGCGCAACGATGATCATCCAGACGCGCTTGAATCCGGAACCGCCGGATCCCGTACAGGCCAAGGTGATGAAGATCATGCCGGTTGCATTCAGCATTTTCTTCTTTTTCTTTCCCGCTGGCCTAGTGCTGTACTGGTTGGTGAACAACGTGCTCTCGATCGCGCAGCAATGGCATATCAACCGCTCACTCGAGGGCAGCAAAGCCGCGGCGAACAAGTCGTAATTCTGCGGCGTTATACTCGCCGCGCATGAATCCGCGCGACACCATAGCTGCAATTGCCACCGCGCCCGGGCGCGGTGGCATCGGTGTCGTGCGTATCTCCGGGCGCGATCTCGCCCGCTTTGTCCCAAGCCTGATTTCAAAACCCCTGCAACCGCGTCGCGCGCTGCTCACGGCGTTTTGTGATGACGCCGGCGAACCCATCGATGAAGGCATTGCGCTGTTTTTTCCGGCGCCGCATTCATACACCGGTGAAGACGTCATCGAACTGCAGGGACACGGCGGTCCTGTGGTCATGCGCCAGCTGCTGCAACGTTGCGTGGAGCTGGGCGCGCGTCTGGCGCGTCCGGGCGAATTCACCGAACGAGCTTATCTCAATGGCCGCATGGACCTCGCGCAGGCCGAAGGGGTAGCGGATCTGATCGAAGCATCTACGGCGCTGGCCGCTCGCGCCGCCTTGCGTTCTTTGCAGGGCATTTTTTCTGAATTAATTCAAGAACTTGTGTCAAAAATCGTGGCTTTGCGTACTTTGCTGGAAGCCACGCTGGATTTTCCCGAGGAAGAAGTGGAGTTCCTGACCGCCGGGCGGGCTGCGGATCAGTTGCTTGCAATCCGTGATCAACTCGAACGGGTCATGGCCTCGACCCGGCAAGGCAGTTTGCTGCGCGACGGGATTCAAGCCGTGCTGATCGGCGAGCCCAATGTCGGCAAATCCAGCCTGCTGAACCGCTTGGCCGGCGACGAGGTGGCCATCGTGACCGATGTGCCGGGCACGACGCGGGACGCGGTGCGCGAGCAGATCGACATCGACGGATTACCGGTGCACATCATCGATACCGCCGGCCTACGCGAGACCGAGGATGCGGTCGAGCGCATCGGCATCAGCCGCACCTGGTCACAGATTGAAAAAGCGGATCTGGCGTTGGTGGTCTCGGATGCCGCGGGGGCAGATGATTCCGGCCATCAGGCCATCATCGAACGTTTGCCTGTCGGGCTGGCGCGCATCCGCGTGTTGAATAAGATTGATCTGGCGGCGCGGCCTGCCGGTCGGGAAACGCATGGCAATGAAGACCAGGTCTGGGTATCGGCCAAAACCGGCGCGGGATTGGATCAGCTGAAGCAGGCGATCTGGGATCGTGCCGGCTGGCATCCCTCGGGAGAAGGGCTGTTCACCGCCAGGGCGCGCCATATGGAGGCCTTGCAATCCGCCCAAGGCCATCTCAAGCAAGCAGCGGCTCAGCCCCGCCATCTGGAGCTGTATGCCGAAGAGTTGCGGCTGGCCCATGAAGCCTTGTGCGCGATCACCGGGGAGTTCACGCCGGATGATTTGCTGGGCGAAATTTTCTCCAAATTCTGTATCGGCAAGTAACCGCCGCCGGATGGTGTTCCACGTGGAACATCCGGGTCGAGAAGAATCCGCGCTAAGCCCATGTTTCACGTGGAACACGGCTTGAAGGCGGTGGCTCCCGCTTTCGCTGCACTGCCAAACTGGGCTATCATTCGCGCCCGGCCCCGGGGGCAGGCGGCAGCCCCAGATCGCAGCGCAGCCAATGACGCAATATCCTGAAAAATTTGACGTAATCGTAATCGGTGGCGGCCACGCCGGCACCGAGGCGGCGCTGGCCAGCGCGCGCATGGGATGCCGTACGCTGTTGTTGACCCACAGTGTCGAAACCCTGGGTCAGATGTCCTGCAATCCCTCGATCGGCGGCATCGGCAAGGGCCACCTGGTCAAGGAAGTGGATGCCATGGGCGGGGCCATGGCTGCCGCCACGGACGAGGCGGGCATCCAGTTCCGCATCCTTAATTCCCGCAAGGGCCCCGCAGTACGTGCCACGCGGGCCCAGGCTGATCGGGTGTTATACCGGCAGGCCATCCGTGGCCGGATCGAGAACCAGCCCCATCTGAGCGTATTCCAGCAAGCCGTCGATGATCTGATCGTGCAGGGCGACCGCGTCACCGGCGTCGTCACCCAAATCGGCCTGCGCTTTGAAGCCCGTGCCGTGGTGCTGACCGCCGGTACTTTCCTGTCCGGCCTGATCCACGTCGGCCTGCAGAACTATCAGGGTGGCCGCGCTGGTGATCCGCCTTCAGTGAGTCTGGCGGCGCGGCTGCGCGAGCTGAAGCTGCCGGTCGGGCGTCTGAAGACGGGGACACCGCCGCGTATCGACGGTCGCACCATCGATTTTTCGCGGCTGACCGAACAACCCGGTGACGATCCGGCGCCGGTGTTTTCCTTCCTCGGCCGGCGCGAGCAGCATCCGCGGCAGGTGCCGTGCTGGATCACCCATACCAATGAACGCACGCATGATGCGATCCGCGGCGGGCTCGACCGCTCGCCGATGTTCACCGGCGTGATCGAGGGCGTCGGACCGCGCTACTGTCCGTCGATCGAAGACAAGATCCATCGTTTCGCCGACAAGTCTTCGCACCAGATTTTCCTCGAGCCCGAAGGTCTGACGGTTCACGAGTATTACCCCAACGGCATTTCCACCAGCCTGCCGTTTGATGTGCAGCTGGCGGTGGTGCGCTCGATCCCGGGTCTGGAGCAGGCGCATATCACGCGGCCCGGTTATGCGATCGAATACGATTATTTTGATCCGCGCGGCTTGAAGGTTTCGCTGGAAACCAAGGCCATCGCCGGTCTGTTTTTTGCCGGACAGATCAACGGTACAACCGGCTACGAAGAAGCTGCAGCGCAGGGTTTGCTGGCCGGCATCAATGCCGGATTGCTGGCTTCGGAACAGGAGTCCTGGCACCCGACCCGCGACCAGGCCTACCTCGGCGTGCTGGTGGATGATCTGATCACCCGCGGCGTATCCGAGCCCTATCGCATGTTCACCAGCCGCGCTGAATACCGGCTGTCCCTGCGTGAAGACAATGCCGATTTGCGCTTGACCGAAATCGGCCGACGCCTGGGTGTGGTCGACGATCAGCGTTGGGAAACCTTCGCCCGCAAGCGTGAAGAAATCGCGCTCGAGCAGGAGCGCCTGAAGTCGATCTGGGTCAATCCACAGATTCTGTCAGAACAGCAAGCAATTGATTTAATTGGTAAATCATTAGAACGTGAGTATTCACTGTCGGATTTGCTCCGGCGCCCCGAAGTCAGTTACAGCAATCTGATGGCATTGCCCGGCGCCAGTCCCGGCACCGCCGATCCGCAGGTCGCCGAGCAGGTCGAAATCCAGGCCAAGTATCAGGGCTATATCGATCGTCAGAAAACAGAAATCGAACATCGCGCGCAGCAGGAAGAACTGCGCCTGCCGCCGGATCTGGATTACGCCCAGGTGCGTGGTTTGTCGATCGAAGTCCAGCAGAAACTCAATCGCGCGAAACCGGAAACGGTCGGTCAGGCGTCGCGTGTGTCCGGTGTGACGCCGGCAGCGATTTCAGTATTGCTGGTGCATCTGAAACGCAGCGCCGCCGCTTTAAAGAAAAGCGCATGAGCCTCGCCGCTGATCTGGCTGCGGGTATTGCCGCATTGGGTATTACCGTGCCGGCGGATGCGCATCAGCGATTGCTCGACTATCTCGCGCTGATCGCCAAATGGAATAAGGCCTATAACCTGACCGCGGTGCGCGAGCCGGAAAAAATGCTGACGCATCACCTGCTCGATTCGCTGGCCGTTTTGCCGCATGTGCATGGTCCGCGTGTGCTGGATGTCGGCACCGGCGCCGGCCTGCCCGGTATTCCGCTGGCACTGGCGCGGCCCGACTGGCAGATCACCCTGCTCGATTCCAACCAGAAAAAAACCACCTTCCTGCGTCAGGCCGCGATTGAACTCAAGCTCGGCAACGTCGAAGTGGCCTGTGCACGCGTCGAAGTCTGGTCTGCGCCGCAGCCCTTCAATACGGTGGTCTCGCGCGCGTTTTCGGAAATTTCTGAATTTCTCGCACTGACCGGAAAACACTGCGCAAAGGATGGCGTGATGATTGCGATGAAGGGGATTTATCCCCGTGACGAACTGGCGCATCTGCCGGGCGAATTCAATTTGCGCAGTGTGGTGAAGCTGAACGTGCCGGGTCTCGGCGCGGAGCGTCACGCTGCCCTGCTTCAGCTCGCAGCGGCGGCCTGATGCGCATCATCGCCATCACCAACCAGAAAGGCGGCGTCGGCAAAACGACCACCGGGGTCAATCTCGCAGCAAGCCTGGCCGCCATGCAGCGCCGCGTGCTGCTGGTGGATCTGGATCCGCAGGGCAATGCGACGATGGGCAGCGGCATCGACAAACGCAGTCTCGCGGCGACGGTGTATCACGTGCTGCTCGGAGAAAAGCAGGTTGCTGAAGTGCGCCAGCGTGCGGCAAACGCCGGTTACGACGTGTTGCCTTCGAACCGCGAGCTCGCCGGCGCTGAAGTGGAACTCGTTGATATCGAGCATCGCGAAACACGACTTAAAGAAGCTTTGCTGAACGTCGCGTCCGGATACGATTTCATCCTGATTGATTGCCCGCCGGCGCTGAACTTGCTGACGGTTAACGGACTGACCGCCGCGCAGTCGGTGATGATACCGATGCAATGCGAGTACTACGCACTGGAAGGTTTATCGGATCTGGTCGGCACCATCAAGCGCGTGCGCGCCCATCTCAATCCGGAACTCGAAATCGAAGGTCTGCTGCGCACGATGTACGACCCGCGTAATACTTTGGCACAGCAGGTGTCGGCGCAGCTGCTGCAACACTTCGGCGACAAGGTTTACCGCACGGTGATTCCGCGCAATGTGCGACTGGCCGAAGCGCCCAGCCATGGATTGCCGGCGCTGGAGTTTGACCGCGCCTCCAAAGGAGCGCAGGCCTATTTGGCGTTAGCCGGAGAAATGCTCAATCGCACCGAAGCGCAGACCGAAGAAAAATCATAAGTATTTGTTTATAAAGGTTTTATATGGTCAAAATAAAAGGTTTGGGCCGTGGCCTCGACGCCCTGCTCGGGGGCGACAACGATGCCCCCGCTACCAAGACCGTCGGCGATGCGGTCAACACGCTTCCGGTCGCCGCGCTGCAGCCCGGCAAATACCAGCCGCGTACGCGCATGGACCAGGAGGCGCTGAATGCACTCGCGGCGTCGATCAAGGCCCAAGGCATCATGCAGCCGATCCTGGTGCGGCCGGTCGGTGACGGCAAACATGAAATCATTGCCGGAGAGCGGCGCTGGCGCGCAGCGCGCATTGCCGGCTTGAGCCAGGTTCCGGTGCTGGTGCGCAATGTGCCTGACCAGCAGGCACTGGCGGTGGCGCTGATCGAAAACATCCAGCGTGAGGATCTCAATGCGCTGGAAGAAGCGACAGGCATCGAACGCCTGGTCCGAGAATTTTCGCTGACTCACCAGGCGGTGGCCGATGCCGTCGGCAAGTCCCGTACGACCGTCACCAACTTGCTGCGCTTGCTGGATCTGCCGCCGCCGGTGCGTGAACTGCTGGCACAGGGCCAGCTCGAAATGGGTCATGCCCGCGCCTTGCTGGTGTTGCCTGCCGATCAGCAGATCGCTCTGGCTCGTGAAGCGGCCGCCGAAGGTTGGTCGGTACGTGAGGTGGAACGGCGAGTCGGCGTCGGGCTCAAGAAAAACGCGCCGACGGGCAAACGAGCCGCACGTAAGGACCGCGACGTTGCCCGCCTTGAGGAAGAAATATCGGATCGGCTGGGTACCACGGTGCAGATCAAGACTGGTTCCCGTGCAGGCAGTGGCAGCGTAGTGATCGCCTACCGGACGCTGGAACAGCTGGATGCGTTGCTGTCCCGGCTCAAATAAACACGTGCACCGCACCGCAACATTATTTGACGCTACTTCGTCGTTAATTGTAAAATTTAAGGATTTTCTGAGTCCGCCCCGGTCGTTTTTAATTGCAGAGGGCGCGGGATGATCGCGATAGTTGCTGCAGTTCAGGCCGCGATTGTGGGTGTGATTGCCGTACTTGCGTGGTGGATGTCGGGCGCCGAGATGGCGCAGTCCATAGCGGCGGGCGGAGGATGTGCGTGCGCCGGAACGCTGGCTTACGCGGTCGGTCAGAGGCTGGTTCCGGGACGCAGCGCTTCGAGGCTGTTGTGGAGTCACCTGATCGGCGAAGTTGCAAAAATTGCTGTGGCCCTGGGCCTGCTGTTCTGGGGCCTGAGTGCGGATCGGGGTTTTGCTCCCGGGCCTTTTCTTGCAGGGTTCATCGTGGCGTTGCTGGCCTACCCGCTGGCGATGCCGCTGTTAAAAAGTAAGTAAAAGAGATCAATCGTGGTCATCATGGCAGCCGGTCAGGGCCCCCAAAACGCGGGCGAATACATTGGCCACCACCTTACCAATCTGCGGTTCGGTGAAGGTTTCTGGACGTTCAATCTCGACACCATCCTGATGGGCTGGTTTACCGGGCTTCTCGGTATCGGCGCGTTTTATCTGGTGGCACGTCGCGCCACCAGCGGTGTTCCCGGTCCGGTGCAGAGCTTTATCGAACTGATCGTCGAGTTCGTTGATGAAACTGTCAAAGGTGTATTTCCCGGCGACCGTAAATTCCTAGCGCCGCTTGCCCTGACGATATTTGTCTGGGTGTTCATGATGAACCTGATGGACCTGCTGCCCATCGACTGGGTGGCGACGGCCACCGGCGCTGCCGGCCTGCACCACTGGAAACCGGTGCCGACCACGGATCTGAATACCACCTTCGCAATGTCGCTGACGATTTTCATCCTGACCATTTTCTTCAGCTTCAAGGCCAAGGGTGCTGGCGGCTTCGTTCACGAACTTTTTACTGCACCCTTCGGCGGCCATCCGCTGTTGTGGATTCCGAACCTGGTGCTGAACATCATTGAATACCTGTCAAAGCCGGTGTCGCTGGCGATGCGGCTGTTCGGCAACATGTATGCCGGCGAACTGATTTTCATGCTGCTTGGTTTGCTGGGTACCCTCGCTGCCGTATCCGGTGGTGGTGTGGTCGCCGGCGCCGCTGCAGGCGTACTCTACTGGGGCTGGGCGGTCTTTCATATCCTGATCATCCTGTTACAGGCCTTTATTTTCATGGTGCTGTCCTGCGTATACATCGCGATGGCCCACGAACACCATTGATGCAGGATTGCTGAACCTCATTAGCCGCAAATACGCCGTACTTAAATTCGCAGTAATTACTTTGTTATAAGAAAGGGAAATTCAAATGGAACAATACGCCGCCATCATTCAAGGCTACACCGCGCTGGGTATCGGCATCATCATCGGCCTCGGCGCTATCGGCGCCTGTATCGGCATCGGCATCATGGGCAGCAAGTTCCTCGAAGCCGCCGCCCGTCAGCCGGAACTGATCCCGCAACTGCAAAAATTCATGTTCCTGCTGGCCGGCCTGATTGACGCCGCCTTCCTGATCGGTGTCGGTATCGCCATGTTCTTCGGTTTTGCCAACCCGCTGCTCGGCGTTCTGGCCAAGTAACCGGCCCTAAGACCGACCACAGCCATGAACATCAACGCCACCCTGTTTGTCCAGGCGCTGTCGTTTGCGGCGCTGATCTGGTTCTCGGTCCGTTTCGTCTGGCCGATGATCACCGACGCGATGGACGAGCGTACCAAGCGCATCGCCGACGGCCTTGCTGCGGCTGAAGCCGGCAAGCAATCGCTGGAGCGTTCGGCCAAGCAGGCCGACGAGGCGATTGCCCAGGCTCGCGGACGTGTAACTGAAATTCTGGCCCAAGCGGAAAAACGCGCCAGCCAGATGATCGAAGAAGCCAAGGCTTCTGCCAAGGTCGAAGGCGACCGTCTGGTAGCTGGCGCCAAGGCTGAAATCGAACAGGAAGTTGCCCGTGCGCGTGAGACCTTGCGGGCCCAGGTTGCGGCGCTTGCCGTGGCCGGTGCCGAGCAGATCCTCAAACGCGAAGTCGACGCCAAGGCACATGCCGACCTGATTGCCGCCGTGCAGAAACAGCTCTGATTCCGATATGGCCGAACCCGTCACCATCGCCCGACCCTACGCTGAAGCGGCGTTCAAGCTCGCCCGCGAGCAGAATGCACTGCCTGCATGGTCCGACGCGCTTGAACTGATCCACGCCGTTGTTGCCGATGCGCAGATTGCCGCACTGATTGATGCTCCGAATGTCGGGGCCGCCCAGTTGGAGGGTGTGATCATCGGTGCCGTCGGTAAAAACCTCTCCGGCGAAGCGCGCAATTTCGTGCAGGTGCTGGTGCAGAATCGTCGCTTGGTTCTGATTGTGCAGATCCGCGAAATGTTCGAAGCGCTGCGCCGTGAACACGAGGGCACGATGGAAGCGACGGTGGTCTCGGCTCTGCCGCTGGCCGACGGCCAACTGCAGTCGCTGGTCGCAACGCTGGAAAAAAAATACGGCCGCAAGATCACGGCCAAAGTCGAACTCGATCCGACACTCATCGGCGGCCTGAAAATCGTGGTCGGTGACAAAGTCATTGATGCAACGGTGCGCGGCAAGCTGGACGCGATGGCCGCCGCGCTCACCCACTAAGGTATTAGGAGCAACACATGCAACTCAATCCTTCCGAGATCAGCGAACTCATCAAAAGCCGGATCCAGAATCTGGCGGGGACCACCGAAGCGCGTACCCAAGGCACGGTGATTTCGGTAACCGACGGTATCTGCCGCATTCACGGTCTCGCCGACGTGATGCAGGGCGAGATGCTGGAATTCCCGAAAAACACCTTTGGCCTTGCGCTGAACCTCGAGCGTGATTCGGTCGGCGCGGTGATTCTGGGTGAATACGAACACATCTCCGAAGGCGACGTGGTCAAGACCACCGGTCGCATTCTCGAAGTGCCGGTTGGTCCCGAACTGATCGGCCGCGTCGTCAACTCGCTGGGTCAGCCGATCGACGGCAAGGGTCCGGTCAACGCCAAACTGACGGACGTGATCGAGAAGGTCGCGCCGGGCGTGATCGCGCGTAAATCGGTGTCGCAGCCGGTGCAGACCGGCCTGAAGTCAATCGACGCGATGGTGCCCGTCGGCCGCGGCCAGCGCGAACTGATCATCGGCGACCGTCAGACCGGCAAGACCGCGGTGGCGCTCGACACCATCATCAACCAGAAAGGCAAGGACCTGATCTGCATTTACGTTGCGATCGGCCAGAAAGCCTCTTCGATCAAAAACGTCGTGCGCAAGCTCGAAGAACACGGCGCGATGGACTACACCATTGTTGTCGCCTCTTCCGCTTCCGAGTCGGCGGCGATGCAATTTATTGCGCCCTACTCCGGCTGCACGATGGGCGAATACTTCCGCGACCGCGGCCAGGACGCGCTGATCATTTATGACGATCTGACCAAACAGGCCTGGGCCTACCGCCAGGTGTCGCTGCTGCTGCGCCGCCCGCCGGGTCGCGAAGCCTATCCTGGTGACGTGTTCTATCTCCACTCACGCCTGCTCGAGCGTGCCGCCCGCGTCAATGAAGATTACGTCGAAGCCTTTACCAAGGGCGCCGTCAAAGGCAAGACCGGTTCGTTGACCGCGTTGCCGGTCATCGAAACCCAGGCCGGCGACGTGACCGCCTTCGTGCCGACCAACGTGATTTCGATTACCGACGGGCAGATCTTCCTCGAGACCGATCTGTTTAATGCCGGTATCCGTCCCGCGATCAACGCCGGTATTTCGGTGTCGCGTGTCGGTGGCGCTGCGCAGACCAAGATCATCAAGAAGCTGGGCGGCGGTGTACGTCTGGCGCTGGCGCAGTATCGCGAGCTTGCCGCTTTCGCGCAGTTCGCTTCCGACCTCGACGAAGCCACCCGCAAGCAGCTCGAGCGTGGTCGCCTGGTCACCGAGCTGATGAAGCAGCCGCAGTACCGACCGCTTCAGGTCTGGGAAATGGCGCTGACGCTGTTCGCGGTCAACGGCGGTTACTTTGACGATGTCGATGTCAAAAAAGCGCTGGCTGCCGAGAACTCGATGCGCGACTACATCCAGTCCAAATCTGGCGATCTGGTGAAACGCATTGAAGACAGCAAGGATCTCAGCAAGGACGACGAAGAAAAGCTGAACGCCGCGATCAAGGACTGGAAGCAGAACGGTTCCTACTAAGCGCGACAAACAAGATAATTAACCGTTTAAAAACAGATACTTAAGACATGGCTGGCTCGAAGGAAATCCGCACCAAGATCAAGAGCGTGCAAAACACGCGCAAGATCACCAAGGCGATGGAAATGGTCGCGGCCTCGAAAATGCGACGCGCCCAGGAACGCATGCGCGCGACGCGGCCGTACGTCGAAAAGATCCGCAGCATCGCTGCGAACATCAGCCATGCCAATCCCGAATACCGCCACCCCTTCCTGGTGTCGCGCGATTCGGTGAAACGTGTCGGCATTATTGTGGTGACCACCGACAAGGGTCTGTGCGGCGGTCTCAATACCAATGCCTTGCGTCTTGCGATGAACAAGATCAAGGAACTCGAAGCCCAAGGCGAGGAAATCGAAGTCTGCACGATCGGCAACAAAGGTCTGGGTTTCATGCAGCGCCTTGGTGCCAAAATCGTGTCGCAAGTAACCGGTCTTGGCGATAAACCGCACGTTGACCAGCTGGTCGGTCCGGTGAAAGTGATGCTCGACGGCTATATGGAAGACCGCTTTGACCGCCTGCTGATCATCTACACCAAGTTCATCAACACAATGAAGCAGGAAGCGCTGGTTGAGCAGGTGTTGCCGCTGGCCGGCGATGCGCTGGGTACGCCGGGCGGTACCTGGGACTACATCTACGAACCGGACGCGAAGGTCGTGCTGGACCAGATTCTCGCGCGGTATATCGAAGCACTGATTTACCAGTCGGTGGCCGAGAACATGGCTTCAGAACAGTCGGCACGGATGGTCGCGATGAAAGCAGCCTCGGACAATGCCGGCAGCGTAATCGACGAATTGACACTGATTTACAACAAGACGCGGCAAGCTTCCATTACCAAGGAGCTGTCGGAGATTGTCGGCGGCGCAGCAGCTGTTTGACGCCAACGCACAATCTGATTGTTTGACGACATTTTGATTTAGGGATTGACCATGAGCCAGGGAAAAATCGTTCAGTGTATCGGCGCGGTGATCGACGTCGAATTTGCCCGCAACCAGATGCCGAATATCTATGACGCACTGAAAATGGACGGCAGCGAACTGACGCTGGAAGTCCAGCAGCAACTGGGCGACGGCATCGTGCGCACCATTGCGCTGGGGTCCTCCGACGGCCTGCGCCGCGGCATGATGGTGACCAACACCAAGGCGCCGATCTCGGTGCCGGTCGGTCCGAAGACGCTGGGACGCATCATGGATGTGCTGGGTCGCCCGATTGATGAAGTCGGCCCCATCGGCGCCGACAAGACCATGTCGATCCATCGCAAGGCGCCGACATACGAAGAACTGTCGCCGTCGACCGACCTGCTGGAAACCGGCATCAAGGTGATTGACCTGGTCTGCCCCTTTGCCAAGGGCGGCAAGGTTGGCCTGTTCGGCGGCGCCGGCGTCGGCAAGACCGTGAACATGATGGAACTGATCAACAACATCGCCAAGGCGCACTCGGGCCTGTCGGTGTTCGCCGGTGTCGGTGAGCGTACCCGTGAAGGCAATGACTTCTACCACGAGATGATGGATGCCGGCGTCGTTAACAAGGACGACCTGTCGAAATCGAAAGTGGCGATGGTCTACGGCCAGATGAACGAACCGCCGGGCAACCGCTTGCGTGTGGCGCTGACCGGTCTGACCATGGCGGAAGCCTTCCGTGACGAAGGCCGTGACGTGCTGTTTTTCGTCGACAACATTTACCGTTACACGCTGGCCGGCACCGAAGTGTCGGCGCTGCTCGGCCGGATGCCGTCGGCGGTGGGTTACCAGCCGACGCTGGCCGAAGAAATGGGCCGTCTGCAGGAACGCATCACCTCGACCAAGGTCGGCTCGATCACTTCGATCCAGGCCGTATACGTGCCGGCGGATGACTTGACCGACCCGTCGCCCGCGACCACTTTCGGTCACCTGGATTCGACCGTCGTGCTTTCCCGTGACATCGCCTCGCTGGGTATTTACCCCGCGGTGGATCCGCTGGATTCGACCTCGCGCCAGCTCGATCCGCATGTCGTCGGCGAAGAACACTACAACACCGCGCGTGCCGTGCAGGCGACGCTGCAGCGTTACAAGGAACTGCGCGACATCATCGCGATTCTGGGCATGGACGAACTGTCGCCGGAAGACAAACTGGCGGTGTCTCGCGCACGGAAAATCCAGCGTTTCCTGTCGCAGCCGTTCAGCGTTGCCGAAGTGTTCACCGGTTCCCCAGGCAAGTATGTGTCGCTGAAAGACACGATCAAGGGCTTCAAGATGATCGTCAGCGGCGAATGCGATGCGCTGCCCGAGCAGGCCTTCTACATGGTCGGCGGCATTGAAGAAGCCTTCGAGAAAGCCAAGACGCTTCAATAAGGCGTATCCGACATGACGACCCCTACCATGCACGTCGATGTAGTCAGCGCGGAAGAGCAGATCTATTCCGGCGAAGCTGAATTTGTCGTGCTGCCCGGTGAAACCGGCGAGCTGGGCATCTATCCCCGGCATACCCCGCTGATCACCCGCATCAAGCCGGGTGAAGTACGGATCAAGCCGGCCGGCGGCGGCGCTGAAGAATTCATCTTCGTCGCTGGTGGCGTGCTGGAAGTCCAGCCCAAAGGCGTGACTGTCCTGGCCGACACCGCCATCCGCGGCGCTGATCTCGACGAAGCGAAAGCATCCGAAGCGCTTAAAAACGCAGAAGAAGCCCGCAAAAACGCACAAGGCAAGCAGGAAGTGGCGACTGTCGAAGCGGAACTGGCGATGCTCGGCGCCCAGCTGGCATCGATCCGCAAGCTGCGCGGCAAACGTTGATTCCATCCGGACCGGATGAAAAAAGGGCAGCTTACCGCTGCCCTTTTTGTTTTGTTGAAGGATGCGGCGTAGCCGCTCACGTTCTGCGATAATTTTCCCATGCGCTTCCAAGTCGTGATTCTCGCTGCTGGTCAGGGTAAACGGATGAACTCCGATCTGCCCAAAGTACTGCATCCCCTTGCCGGCAAACCCATGCTGGTTCATGTGATCGATACCGCACGCGAACTGGCCTCCGAACGGATTTGCGTGGTTCATGGCCATGGCGGTGACCAAGTGAAGGCCGCGCTGAGCGGTGATGATCTGGCGTATGCCCTGCAGATGCCGCAGCTCGGTACCGGCCACGCGCTGCAACAGGCATTACCGCATCTGACCAAAGCGCCGGTGACCCTGGTGCTCTATGGCGACGTGCCGCTGGTACGTACTTCAACCCTGCGCGCATTGCTGGAAGCAGCCGGAAAGGGTGTTGCAGTGTTGACTGCAGAACTGCCCGATCCGACCGGTTACGGCCGCATCTTGCGCAACAAGGCGGGCCGGGTCACTGGCATTGTTGAACAGAAAGATGCCACGGCGGTGCAGCGCCGCATCTGCGAAATCAATACCGGCATCATGGCACTGCCGACAGTGAAACTGGCGCAGTGGCTGCCGAAACTGCAAAACCGCAACGCGCAGAAAGAATATTACCTGACTGACGTGATCGCGCTGGCGGTGAAAGACCGCGTGCCGGTGGTGGGCGTGAAGTCCGGTGATGCTGGCGAAACGGAAGGGGTCAACAGTCGCGTGCAACTGGCAAGACTGGAGCGCGTCTATCAACAGCGGCTTGCTGCACAGTTACTTGAAGCCGGGGTAACCATGATTGATCCGCAGCGCTTCGACCAGCGCGGCACGTTGCAGTGTGGCCGCGACGTGCAGATCGACGTGAACTGCGTGTTTGAAGGCAAAGTAATCCTGGCCGATGGTGTCAGCGTTGGTGCGAACTGCGTGATCAAGGACGTGGATGTTGGTGCGGGTACCCGCATCGAGCCGTTCTGCCATATGGATGGCGCCCGGATCGGCAGCGGTTGCCGGATTGGCCCCTATGCCCGAATCAGGCCGGGCGCACGGCTTGCTGCCGATGTGCATATCGGCAATTTTGTCGAAATCAAGGCCAGTGAAATGGGTGACGGTTCCAAAGCCAACCATCTCGCCTATGTCGGTGACTCGACCGTGGGCCGTAACGTGAATATCGGCGCCGGCACCATCACCTGCAATTACGATGGCGCCAACAAGCATCGTACGGTGATCGAAGACGATGTGCATATTGGTTCAGACGTACAGCTGATCGCGCCGGTGCGTGTGGCGCGTGGTGTTACCGTCGGTGCCGGCACGACCGTCTGGAAAGACACTCCCGAGGGCGGTCTGATCATCAATCCTAAAGCCCAGGAACATCGCGCCGGGTGGCAGCGTCCGCGCAAGTCCGCCAAAGGCAAATCATGATGGAGCAACGTTAAACCATGTGCGGAATCGTAGGGGCCATTGCCGGTCGCGACATTGTCCCGGTGCTGATTGAAGGGTTGAAGCGGCTTGAATACCGCGGTTATGACTCTGCCGGCATCGCCGTCATCAACGGCAAACTGCATCGGGTACGCAGCACCGGCCGGGTAGCGGAACTCGAACGCGTGGCCCAGGCCGGCAATGTCACCGGTGCGATCGGTATTGCCCATACCCGCTGGGCGACGCATGGCGTGCCCTCGGAAAAGAATGCGCACCCGCATGTGTCGGGTGGTGTTTCAGTGGTGCACAACGGCATCATTGAAAACCACGACGAGATGCGCGAGAAACTGCGCGACCTCGGTTATCAGTTCGTGTCCGACACCGATACCGAAGTGATTGCCCATCTGGTGCATTTGCATTTGAAGACTTGCGACGGTTTGTTCGAGGCGGTGCAACGCAGTCTGAAGGAATTGATCGGGGCTTATGCGATCGCGGTGGTTGATGAAACGGATGACCGGCATTTGATCGTCGCCCGCATGGGCGCGCCGTTGTTGCTTGGACTGGGCGATGGCCAGAATTTCGCGGCATCCGATGCATCCGCACTGGTGCAGGTCACCCAGCGCATCGTCTATCTCGAGGAAGGTGACTGCGCCGAACTTTCACGCGATCACATCCGAATCGTTGATGTGGCGGGTAAGCCGGCCGTCCGCAAGGAGCAGATCACGCAGCTGACCGCTGCGGCGGTCGAACTCGGGCCTTACAAGCACTACATGCAGAAGGAAATCTTCGAGCAGCCGATGGCGGTGGCCAACACGCTGGAGATGGTGACCAATGCGAGTGCCATCGTGCCCCAGCTTTTCGGTGTCGAGGCTGAAAAAATATTCAGTAAAATCAATGGTTTGGTGATACTCGCCTGCGGCACCAGCTATCACGCCGGGATGGTTGCGCGCTACTGGATCGAATCGCTGACCGGCTTGCCCTGCTCGGTCGAGATCGCGAGCGAGTATCGCTATCGTGAACCGTACAACGATCCCGATGCGCTGGTCGTCACCATCTCGCAATCCGGCGAAACCGCGGACACGCTGGCGGCACTGCAGTACGCCAAGCTGCGCGGCCACCGCTACAGCTTGTCGATCTGCAATGTGCCGGAATCTGCGCTGGTACGTGCCTCGGACTTGCGCTTCCTGACGCGTGCCGGTCCGGAGATCGGCGTGGCCTCCACCAAGGCCTTTACGACCCAACTCGCAGCGTTGGTGCTGTTGACCATGGCTCTGGCGAAACAGCGCGGAAAACTGTCCGTTGAAGGCGAAGCTGAATTGCTGCAGGCCTTGCGCCATCTGCCGGCGGCATTGACCCATGTGCTGCAAACGGAGCCAGCCATTGCCAAATGGGCCGAGATGTTTGCCCGCAAGGAACACATGTTGTTCCTCGGTCGCGGCATCCATTACCCGATTGCGATGGAAGGCGCGCTGAAGATGAAGGAGATTACCTACATCCACGCCGAAGCCTATGCTGCGGGCGAGCTGAAGCATGGCCCGCTGGCGTTGGTCGACCGCAACATGCCGGTGGTGGCGGTGGCGCCGAAAGACGCATTGCTGGAAAAACTCAAATCCAATCTGCAGGAAGTGCGCGCGCGTGGCGGCGAACTCTATGTGCTGGCCGATCAGGACACGCGTATCGAAGCCAGCGAAGGTGTGCATGTGATTCATCTCGCCGATCATGCAGGACTGCTGTCACCTATCCTGCATACGGTGCCGCTGCAACTGCTGGCTTATCACACGGCGCTGCATCGCGGCACCGATGTCGACAAGCCCCGTAATCTGGCCAAGTCTGTCACCGTCGAATAGCGACAGTAAGACCGTATTGTTCAGCCCGTTCGGCGCGGCTTGCGACCGGATTTTGCGGCGAACGGATCGTAGATCCATCGCGGCAATACATGCATCAGCCTGGCGACCACTGCCATTTGCCAGGGAATCACGGCGTAGGTTTTACGTGCAGCGATGATGGTCGCAATTTTTGCAGCGGCTACATCTGCCGTCATGATGAAGGGCATCCGGTACGGATTTTTTGACGTCATTGCGGTGACGATATAACCCGGGCAGATGGTGATTACCGAAATGCCGGTTCCGCGCAATTCCACGCGCAGGCTTTCCAGATAACTGATCGCTGCCGCCTTCGATGCAGAGTACGCGCCGGAGCCCGGCAGGCCGCGATAACCGGCTACGCTGGCGATGCCTACCAGCACACCGCTGCCGCGATTGCGCATCCCTGCGATGAATGGCTGGAAAGTATTCACCATACCGATGACATTGATGTCGAAGACATCACGGAAGGCCTGTTCGTCTTCCGGTGTTTCTGTCAGGGTGCCGATGCTGACGCCGGCATTGGCGATGACGATATCGGGTACCCCGTGCCGCACGCTGAAGTCCGCAGCAGCTGCACGCATTGCCGCCGAGTCGCGGACATCTGCCGCATGGGTTGCACAGGGTCTCGCGCATTCCGCTGCAAGACGGTCCAGTTCGCTGCTGCGCCGGGCAATCAGGCCCAGCGTCGCCCCTGCGCTTGCATAACGACGGGCAATGGCAGCGCCGAGACCGCCGGAAGCGCCCGTGATGACGACGTGTTCCTGGCGCGCTTCAGTCATGGTTGTTTCTTGTGACGCTCAGCGGGTGGCCCGTACGCGGTAGATCAGACCTTCAAGGATCTGGATCATGCCGTCTAGGGTTTCGGACATATTGCCCGATGTGAGGTAACGACCATCGACCACCAGCGATGGTGTTCCGGTGACGTTGTAGGCGCGTGTCAGTTCACCCGCTTCTTCTACCTTGCGTTGTACAGCAGTGGAGTTGTATGCCGCTTCCCAGCGTTCGCGCGGGATGCCGTTACGCACGGCCCAGTCAGACATGGCTTCCGCACGGCTCATTGCCAGTTCTTCGACGTGGTAGCTGTAATAGGCGCGCTGGTGCAGGCGCTCGACTTCACCGAGGGCTTCCAGCGTGTAATAGACGCGTGCGTGGGGTGCCCAGCTATCCCTGAGTACGGCCGGGATTCGCCGCACAGTAACATCCACCGGTTTGCGGCTGATCCAGCGCTCCAGAGCCGGTTGCAGAGTGTTGCAGTAGGGACAGCCGTACCAGAAAAAATCAATGACTTCGATGCTACCGGCGGGGGCTTGCACAGGTTGCGGTGCAAGTACCCGGTAATCGATGCCGGCACGTATCGGTTTCTGAGAAGCCGGATTTGGGCCGCTGCAGGTCCGGCTGAACACAGCAGTATCGAAAAAGCGCAGGCGATCAGGGCCGCCAGCGCACGATGCATCGTTTACTTGCTCCCCTTGCTCTTGCGCTGCTCAGCGATCAAGGCATCGACGACTTCGAAGAAGCGTTCGTAATCCACGCTTTTGTCTGCCTTGAGTGTCATCGAGGGAGCGGTAATGAATTTGCCGTTGATGACCAGCGCCGGAGTACCGGGAATATCGAATTTGCGTGTCAGTTCGATCGAACGCTGTGTTTTGCCGTTTACGCCGAAAGAATTGTAGGTATCGGCGAATTTCTTGCGATCAACACCCTTGCCGGCCGCCCAGTCGAATATGGCGTTGGCATCCTTCAGGTTGACGCGTTGCTTGTGCAGAGTCGCAAACATGTCCTGATGCAGCTTGTCGATCAGACCCATCGCTTCGATGGTGTAGTAGGCGCGTGTAAGTGGTACCCATGAATCCTGGAATACGGCCGGTACGCGTTTGAAATCGATATCTGCCGGCTTGCGTTTGAGCCAGGCTTCGAGTGAAGGCTGCAGGTTATTGCAGTGCGGGCAGCCATACCAGAAAAACTCCAGAACCTCGACTTTGCCGGCGCTGTCGGTCGGTTGTGGCGGGCGAACCTCGACGTAATCCTTGCCGAGGGTGATCTGCGCGGCCGGCGCTGCAGCTATAAAGCTCAGGGCGAGGCCCGCGGCGGTCAGTATGCGCAGGAACAGAATGGTCAATCGCATGGCATCTCCATTTGACGGCGTTATTTGTCGGCGTCGCGAACCTTGATCAATGTCGTATCGACGCCGTTGTTCTTCAGAGTGTCGCGGGTACGGTTCAGTTCCTCAACGCTGCCGTACGGGCCGAGGCGTACGCGGTGCCAGACCCCGCGGTCGGGCAGGGTTGTGGTCTGAATCGATGCCTGAACGCCGAGCAGAGCCAATCGCGCTTTCAGATTGTCGGCATCCGGCGCATTCTGGAACGCACCGGCCTGCAGATAAAACGATTCCTTGGCGGCACTCGGTGCGGTTTTTGAATCCCGCAACTGCTGGTCGGTTGCCGGCTCTTCGACGCCAGGGAGAATCTTGTAGAAATCGAACCGTGGTTTGGGATCCGTGGCAGACTTGCCGTTTTTGTCAGCCGCTTTTGCCGATTCTGCAGGAGCTGCTTTTGCACTTTCGGCCTTGGCTGGCGCCGCCTTGGGCTGGAAAGGATTGGGCATCTTGTTGATATACCAGGCCACACCCAGTGCGATACCCAGTCCGAGCACAAGCCCGATCAGGATGCCGATGAACATCGAGCCGCCACCACCGCGCGACCCGGATTTGCGTTCATTGCCTTTGTAGTCTCTGCTCACGACGGCCATCTTACATTTTTTCCAGTGCGGTCACACCCAGCAGGGTGAGGCCGTTGCGCAGGATCTGGCGCACTGCAAGCGCCAGTGCCAGTCGTGCACGGGTGAGTGCGGCGTCCTCGACAAGGAAACGTTCCGCGTTGTAATAGCTGTGAAATTCGCCGGCAAGTTCTTTCAGGAAAAAGGCCACGCTGTGCGGCGCCAGGTCGCGCGCGGCGCCTTCAATGACTTCCGGATATTCCATCAGGCGTTTGAGCACGGCCGCTTCATGCGGCGACACCAGCGGCGCAGAATCGGCGTCATGCAATGACGACTCGTCACCACCCCATTGCGCCAGCACGCTGCAAACACGGGCGTGAGCGTACTGGATGTAGTACACGGGGTTTTCGTTGCTTTGGGATTTGGCCAGATCCAGATCAAAATCAAGATGCTGATCGCTTTTGCGCATCACATAGAAAAAACGCGCGGCATCGTTGCCGACTTCTCGGCGCAGCTCACGTAGCGTGACGAATTCGCCAGAGCGCGTCGACATCGAAACCTTTTCACCATTGCGGTAAAGCACGGCAAACTGCACCAACGCAACATCCAGCCGTGATGCATCCTGACCGAGCGCCGCGAGCGCGCCCTTGACTCGCGGTACATAGCCGTGGTGATCCGCGCCCCAGACGTCAATGACGCGATCGAAACCGCGTTCGAATTTTTCGAGGTGATAGGCGATGTCGCTGGCGAAATAGGTGTATTGACCGTTCTCGCGCTGCACGACGCGGTCTTTTTCATCACCGAAATTGCTGGAACGGAACCACTTGGCGCCGTCCTGCACATAGATATGGCCGCGCTGTTCCAGCTGTTCAACCGCACGGTCCACCTGACCGGACGTGAACAACGAACGTTCCGAAAACCAGCCATCAAAAGTCACACCGAATTCAGCGAGATCGTCGCGGCAATCGTTGAGCTGCGTGTCCAGCGCATGGCGGTGAACACGGTCGTAGTCAGCATCCAGCAGCTGTTTCGCATTGGCGATCAGATCATCAAGATGGCGTTCGGGATCGGCAGCGACATCAGCAGCGCCGGCAGAAGCCTGCGCCCAGGTTCTTTGATATTTCGCACCGTCCGCCTTGCGCAGTTCTGCCGCCATATCCCTGACGTAATTGCCCTGATAGGCGTTGGGCGGGAACACGACGATTTCACCGCCGTTTTCCAAATAACGCAGCCACGTCGACAGCGCAAGAATGTCCATCTGCCGACCGGCGTCGTTGACGTAGTACTCGCGTGATACGGCATAGCCGGCTGTTGCAAGTATCGATGCCACGCTGGCGCCGTAAGCGGCGCCGCGACCGTGGCCGACATGCAGCGGCCCCGTCGGATTGGCGGATACGAACTCCACCTGGGTTTTACGTCCTTGTCCGATATTGCTGTTGCCGTAACTGCTGCCTGCAGCAATGACGCGGCCTACGACCTGCTGCTTGTAACGTTCGGTCAGAAACAGGTTGATGAAGCCAGCGCCGGCAATTTCAGCTTTTTCCAGATCCGGCGATGCGGGCAGGGCATCCAGGATTTTCTGAGCGATCGCCCGCGGATTGCCACGCAATTCCTTGGCCAGCAGCATCGCAATGTTGCAGGCGAAATCACCATGCTGCGCCTGTTTGGGGCGGTCGAGGTGAATTCGGGCAGTAGTGCCGGCCGGCACAACCTGATCAAGGGCGCGCTGGATAAGACCGGCGAGCAGGGTTCTGGCGTCGGCGGAATCAGTGGTCATTTCTGGGTTTGGAGTCTGTGCCGGGATTGCCCGGATCAGGCATTCAGCGACGGAGTTTGATGTTCGGGAAAGCGCAGAATTTTAGCACGCGCTATCGATGCTTTTCCCTCAGAAATCAAGCGGATCGACATCCAGCGACCAGCGTGCAGGCGTACTTTCAGCGCCTGCCAGCAGCGGACGCCAGGCATTGAGGAAAGCCCGAAGTCCGGCACGGGAGCGGGCTTGCACAAGCAACTGGGCGCGTTCACGACCGGCACGACGCATCATATTGGCCGGTACTGGGTCGTAAACGGTGACTCCACCATCGAGATCAGCAGCAGCCTGCGCCGCCTGCTCAAGAAAGCCCAGCGCGGTATTGAGTTCACGGGCTTCGGCCCGTAACAAGGCCTGATGCACGTAGGGCGGAAACCCGGCCTGCCGCCGTTCAGCCAGCTGGGCGCGGGCAAAGGCATCGAAATCCTGATCGCACAGCGCTGCGTACAGCGGGTGGTCCGGAAACTGGGTCTGGATCAATACCATGCCGGGCAAAGCCCCCCTGCCGGCGCGGCCGGCAACCTGGGTCAGCAAGGCGTAGAGGCGCTCCGAGGCGCGGAAGTCATTGCTGTAGAGCATGCTGTCGGCATTGACCACGCCCACCAGATTCAAATGCGGGAAGTCGTGCCCTTTCGCCAGGATCTGCGTGCCGACCAGGATATCGACATCACGTTCGCGGATGCGGGTGCGCATCGCCGGCCACGCTTCCCGCGGGCGGGTTGTGTCACGATCAATGCGCAGGATGCGTGCCTGCGGAAAACAGCTGGTCAGTGCGGCTTCGATGCGCTGTGTACCCTGTCCCAGCGGCGCGAGGTCGGCGTCGCCGCAATCGGGGCAGGCGGTTGGCACCGCGCTGTCATGGCCACAATGATGACAGCGCAATCTGCGGTCGCGCAGATGCAGAACCAGCTTGGCGGAACAGCGGGTGCAATTGGACATCCAGCCGCAACTGCCGCACATCAGCACGGGCGCGTAACCGCGGCGGTTGATGAACACCATGCTCTGCTCGCCACGTTCAATGCGTTCGGCGATGGCAGCGATCAGTGCTGGCGACAGGCCGTCATCGGTTTTCTGCTGCCGCAGATCGACATAGCGGATGCTCGGCAGCCCCGCCTGAATGCGGTTTTTCAGAGGTAGCAGGCGATAACGCCCGTCGATTGCGTTGCGGTAGGTTTCCAGCGCCGGTGTCGCGGAGCCCAGCACCACCGGGATTCCGGCTTGCCTTGCACGCACGACGGACAGGTCGCGCGCCGAGTAACGAAAGCCCTCTCCCTGCTTGAACGAACTGTCGTGTTCTTCATCGACGATGATCAGGCCCAGATCGGGCAGCGGCGTGAATACCGACAGCCGCGTGCCGAGCACGATGCGCGCGAGTCCGTTGCGTGCAGCCTGCCAGCGTTCGGCGCGTTCACCGTCGGCCAGGCCGCTGTGCAGTGTTGATACCAGGATCTCGGGAAATCGTTTGATCACCAGCGATTCGAGTTGTGGCGTGAGCGCGATTTCCGGTACCAGCAGCAGCACTTGCTGCTTGCGCGCGAGCGCTGTGGCCATCGCATGCAGGTAAACCTCGGTTTTGCCGCTGCCGGTGATGCCCAGCAGCAGCAGGGCCTGGAAATGGCCGAGTGCTGCGGTGATGGCGTCGACCGCGCTGGACTGATCCGGTGTCAATTGCGGTGCGATGCCGGGGGGCGGCGCGACAACAACCGCTTCAGGCGGTGCATCGGTGGCAATCACCCAGCCTTCGGTGATGAAGGTCTGCAGCGCCTTGCGTGTTGCGGCGCCTGCCGCGGTGATCGCCGTGTGTGGCAGCGGCGATTGCTCGCGCAGCAGACCCAACAGGGTTCGTTGTGCCCGCGCGCGCGGCGGCAAGGCGTCTGCGGTGAGCATATTGCCCTGCTCGGTCAAGGTCCAGGCACCGGGTGACTTGGCGCGGCTGCTGACGCGGCGCAATGCCGCCGGCAGTGTAGCCATGATGACAGCCCCCAGCGGATGTACGTAATAGTCGGCGGCAAACTCCAGCAGTTTGAGATCGGCGCGATTCAGCAGCGGTTCGCGATCGAGTATTGCCGTGGCGCGACGCAGTTTATTTTCCGGTACATCACTGGTTTCTGGTGTTGCGACGACGATGCCGATCAAGCGCTGGCGGCCGAATGGAACCAGCACTCGCGCACCGACGATCGCTGTCGTATCGTCGCAGCGATAATCAAACAGGCGGTCTACCGGCACATCAAGTGCGACACGGATCAGGCTGGTCACGAGGTATGAAAAGTTAGCGTGCGAAGTTCGCAGAAATTCTTGGAATGAAGGGCAAGCTGCTTATCAGCAAGGCTTTTTTGACCGGAAGGCCTGTGGATAAGGTTGTTGATCAAATGTCCATCGAACGAGAAGACCGGCTCGTTTTGTGATTGTTATACCTTAGCGGATTCGCCGGCGAATTAAAAATATCAATAAAAACAAATACTTAGTAAATTCGCGCAGCAGTGCCACGGCCAGGAAACGGGTCCACAGCGGTAACTACTTGCTGTGTATAAGCTTTTTCAGCTGCGCTACGGCTGATGATAGGTGCGGCTGCGGCTATGTACGGCTTCAACCAGCGCGCCGACATGTTCCGGCGGCGTGAACTGGGAAACGCCATGGCCCAGATTGAACACGTGCCCGGAGCCATGACCGAACTGGCTCAGCACGCGGGCGACTTGCGCCGCGATGGTGGCGGGCGGGCTGAACAGCACGTTCGGATCGAGATTACCCTGCAGCGCGACCTTGTTGCCGATGAGTTGGCGCGCCTTGCCGATATCGATGGTCCAGTCCAGACCCACCGCGTTGCTGCCGATGGCGGCGATGTCTTCCAGCCAAAGGCCGCCGCCTTTGGTGAAGACGATGCTGGGAATGGTTTGGCCTTCCCAGGTTCGATGCAGTCCGGCGACGACGCGGCGCAGGTATTCCAGCGAGAACTCGTGGTAAGCCGCATCGGACAGCGCGCCGCCCCAGGTGTCGAACACCATGACTGCCTGCGCGCCGGCCTCGATCTGCGCATTGAGATAGGCGATGACTGCGCGGGCATTGACGTCGAGAATATGGTGCAGCAGATCCGGACGCGCGTAGAGCATGGTCTTGATGGTGCGGAAGTCGTCGCTGCCTCCGCCTTCAACCATATAGCAGGCCAGTGTGTACGGACTGCCGGAGAAGCCGATCAGCGGCACTTTGCCGTCGAGCGCGCTGCGAATCTGCTTTACCGCATCAAGTACATAACCCAGCGTCTCGCGCGGATCGGGCACGCGCAACGCGTGTACGGCGTTCTCATCGCGCACGGGTCGTTCAAATTTGGGGCCTTCACCTTCTGCAAAATACAGGCCCAGCCCCATGGCGTCGGGAACGGTCAGGATGTCGGAGAACAGGATCGCTGCATCCAGCGGAAACCGCTCCAGCGGCTGCAGCGTGACTTCAGTGGCGAAATCCGGATTCTTGGCGAGCCCCAGGAAGCTGCCCGCGCGTTTGCGCGTGGCGTTGTATTCCGGCAGGTAACGCCCCGCCTGGCGCATGATCCAGACGGGGGTGTAATCCGTCGGCTGTCGCAGCAGCGCGCGGATGAAGGTGTCGTTCTTCAGTGCTGCCATCAGCGCGGCAGCTCGCTGCTTCCCATCAGGAATTCGTCGACGGCGCGCGCGCACTGGCGGCCTTCGCGGATTGCCCACACCACCAGCGACTGTCCGCGACGCATGTCACCAGCCGCAAACACCTTGCCGACGGAGGTCTTGTAGCTGTCGGTGTCGGCTTTGACGTTGCCGCGGTTGTCTTTTGTGACGCCCAGCTGTTCGAGCAGGCCGCCGGCGACCGGGCCGACAAATCCCATCGCCAGCAGCACGAGATCAGCCTTCAGGGTGAATTCGGAACCGGGCACTTCCTGCATCTTGCCGTCTTTCCATTCAACACGGGCAGCAATCAGTTTCTCGACTTTGCCGTCCTTGCCTTCAAAACGTTTGGTAGCGACCGACCAGTCGCGCTGGCAGCCTTCTTCATGCGAGCTGGAGGTGCGCAGTTTGACCGGCCAGTACGGCCAGATCATCGGTTTGTTTTCTTTTTCCGGCGGCTGCGGCAGCAGTTCAAACTGGGTGATCGAGGCAGCGCCATGGCGGTTCGAAGTGCCAACGCAGTCGGAACCGGTATCACCGCCACCAATGACAATGACATGTTTGCCGGTGGCTTTCAGTTGCGCGGGCAGCTGGTCACCGGCGACAACCTTGTTTTGCTGCGGCAGGAAATCCATCGCGAAATGTACGCCGGCGAGTTCACGACCGGGTACCGGCAGGTCGCGCGGCTGCTCGGCGCCGCCGGCTACGACCACAGCGTCAAATTCATCGACCAGCTTCTGCGCCGGCACGGTCGTGCCGACATGCTGGCTGACGCGGAATTCGACGCCTTCGGCGCGCATCTGTTCGACACGACGGTCGATCAGGTGCTTTTCCATTTTGAAATCGGGAATGCCGTAACGCAGCAGGCCGCCGATACGATCGGATTTTTCAAAAACCACGACATCATGGCCGGCGCGTCCCAGTTGCTGGGCGCAGGCCAGGCCTGCGGGGCCCGAGCCGATAACGGCAACACGTTTGCCGGTCTTCGCGGCAGCCGGCAGCGGTTTGACCCAGCCCGATTCCCAGCCTTTGTCGATGATCGCGTGTTCAATCGACTTGATGCCGACCGGATCGTTGTTGATGTTCAGAGTACATGCGGCTTCACAGGGCGCCGGACAGACACGGCCGGTGAACTCGGGGAAGTTGTTGGTCGAGTGCAGCGTATCCAGCGCTTGTTGCCAGTTCTGTTTGAATACGAGGTCGTTCCAGTCAGGAATGATGTTGTTGATCGGGCAGCCGCTCATGCAGAACGGTGTGCCGCAATCCATGCAACGCGAGCCCTGGGTACCGGCAGCCTCGTCGGTCAGGTGGCTGACGAATTCACGCCAGTGTTTCAGACGCTCCTGCGGCTTTTCTGCGGCCTCGTGCAGTCGCTCGAATTCCAGAAACCCCGTGACTTTTCCCATTGCTGTCTATCCCTGAATCAACATGCCCTTAACGGGCGAATGATCGTGCTTCGATTTCGATGCCTGCCGGTTTCAGGCAGCGATTTTTTTGCCTTTCGCGGCCAGTTCGCCCAGCGCGCGACGGTATTCGTTCGGAAACACCTTGACGAATTTGCTGCGCGCCGTCGCCCAGTTGTCGATGATGCCCTGCGCCTTGGTGCTGCCGGTCAGTCGCGCATGGTTCTCGATAAAGCGCTTTGCAACCACTTCATCGGTCTGGCTCATGTGCCATATATCGCGCGGCACTTTCGCATCCTGCTCGGCTTCGGTCAGCAGCGGCTCCAGCTTGACCATGGCCGTGTTGCAGTAGGACGCAAAACTGCCGTCTTCATCGTATACATAGGCGATTCCGCCGGACATGCCTGCAGCGAAATTGCGCCCCGTGGGCCCCAGTACGACAACGGTGCCGCCGGTCATGTATTCGCAGCCGTGGTCGCCTGTGCCTTCAACAACGGTATGCGCACCGGAGTTGCGTACCGCAAACCGTTCGCCGGCAACGCCGCGGAAATAGGCTTCACCGGCAATTGCACCGTAAAGTACCGCGTTACCGGTGATGATGTTCACGCCCGCTTCCCCGCGGAATTTTGGCGACGGCTGGACAATGATGCGGCCACCGGACAAACCCTTGCCGCAGTAGTCGTTGGTATCGCCGATCAGATTCAGCGTGATGCCGCGCGACAGGAATGCGCCCAGACTCTGGCCGGCGGATCCGGCAAACTTCACGCGGATGGTGTCGTCCGGCAGGCCTTCATGGCCATAACGTTTTGCAACCTCGCCCGAAAGCATGGTGCCCACGGTGCGGTTGATGTTGCGGATCGGCATGTCGATGCTGACTTTTTCACCGCGCTCCAACGCCGGCTGGGCGAGTTCGATCAGACGGTGATCCAGCGCCTTGTCGAGGCCGTGGTCCTGACCTTCCGTATGGAAACGGGCAACCTCGGCGCTGATCTGCGGCTGATGGAATATGCGGCTGAAATCGAGCCCCCGTGCTTTCCAGTGTTCGATGCCCTTGCGCGTGTCGAGCAGGTCGGCGCGACCGATCAGATCATCAAACTTGCGGATACCGAGCTGCGCCATCAACTGGCGGATTTCTTCAGCAACGAAGAAGAAGTAGTTGATGACGTGTTCCGGCTTGCCGGTGAATTTCTTGCGCAGCACCGGGTCCTGGGTGGCAACGCCGACCGGACAGGTGTTGAGATGGCATTTGCGCATCATGATGCAGCCCTGGACCACCAGCGGTGCGGTGGCAAAGCCGAATTCGTCGGCGCCGAGCAGCGCGCCAATGACAACGTCGCGACCGGTCTTCAGCTGGCCGTCGACCTGCACCGCAATGCGGCTGCGCAGGCGGTTCAGCACCAGCGTCTGCTGGGTTTCGGCGAGGCCGAGTTCCCATGGCGTGCCGGCGTGTTTGATGGACGACCACGGGCTCGCGCCGGTGCCGCCGTCATGACCGGATATGGTGACGTGATCGGCCTTGGCTTTGGCCACACCCGCAGCCACCGTGCCGACGCCGACTTCCGATACCAGTTTCACGCTGATTGATGCTTTGGTGTTGCTGTTTTTCAGGTCGTGAATGAGCTGCGCCAGATCTTCAATCGAATAGATGTCGTGATGCGGCGGCGGTGAAATCAGTTCCACGCCCGGCGTCGAGTAACGCAGTTCAGCGATGTACTCGGAGACTTTTTTGCCCGGAAGCTGTCCGCCCTCGCCCGGCTTGGCGCCCTGCGCCATCTTGATCTGGATCTGTTCGGCGCTGGCCAGATACTCGGCCGTGACGCCAAATCGGCCAGAGGCGACCTGCTTGATTTTGGATTTCAGCGAATCGCCGGCTTTGATTTCGATGTCACTGATAAAGCGGTCTGCGCCCAGGCGCGTCGCCATGGTCTCACCAGCCTTGATCGGGGCAAAGCGCCGGCGGTCTTCGCCTCCCTCGCCGGTGTTCGACTTGCCGCCGATGCGGTTCATCGCCAATGCCAGCGTGGTGTGCGCTTCGGTGGAAATTGACCCCAGCGACATGGCACCGGTGGAGAAGCGTTTGACGATTTCCGCTGCCGGCTCGACTTCTTCGACGGCTACCGGTTTGCACTGGTCGAAACGGAATTCGAACAGACCCCGGAACGTCATATGACGCTTCGATTGATCGTTGATGATGTCCGCGTATTCGCGATACGTCGATGCGCTGTTGGCGCGGGTCGCATGCTGCAGCTTGGCGATCGCGTCCGGCGTCCACATGTGCTCTTCGCCGCGCACCCGCCATGCGTATTCCCCGCCGGCGTCCAGCGAACCGGCCAGAACCGGATCATTGCTGAAAGCGCTGCGATGGGTGCGGATCGATTCTTCGGCGACCTCGAATATGCCGATACCGCCGACGTTCGATGACGTGCCGGTGAAGTATTTGTCGATCAGTGGTTTGGACAGACCGATCGCTTCGAAGATTTGCGCACCGGTGTAGGACATGTAAGTGGAGATGCCCATTTTCGACATCACCTTACGCAGGCCCTTGCCTACAGCCTTGACGAAGTTCTTGATGGCTTTGTAGCCGTCCACGCCGTTGGCCTGGCCGCTGTCGGCGAGATGCAGCATGGTCTCCAGCGCCAAATAGGGATGCACGGCTTCCGCACCATAACCACCCAGCAGCGCAAAGTGATGCACTTCACGCGCCGAACCGGTTTCGACGACGAGGCCGGCGCTGGTGCGCAGACCTTTGTCGACGAGGTGATGATGAATAGTCGACAGCGCGAGCAGCGCGGGGATTGCGACATGATCGCGATCAATATGACGATCAGAAATGATGATGATCGAGTAGCCGGAGCGCACCGCATCTTCGGCTTGCGCGGCCAGGCTTGCGAGTCGCGCTTCTATCGCCTCCTTGCCCCAGGCCGCGGGGTAGGTGATGTTCAGTTCGCAGGATTTGAACTTGCCGTCGGTGTAACGCTCGATGTTGCGGATCTTTTCCATCTCGTAGAAATCCAGCACGGGCTGGCTGACTTCGAGTCGGATCGGTGGATTGGTTTCATCGATGCCCAGCAGATTGGGTTTCGGCCCGATGAACGACACCAGCGAGGTCACCAGTTCTTCGCGTATCGGATCAATCGGCGGGTTGGTTACCTGCGCGAACAGCTGTTTGAAATACTGATAGAGGTTCTTGTTCTTGGCCGAAAGCACGGCCAGCGGCGAATCGTTGCCCATGGAGCCGATGGGCTCTTCACCGTTGCCGGCCATCGGCGCAAGGATGAACTTGATGTCTTCCTGGGTGTAACCGAAGGCCTGCTGGCGATCCAGCAACGGCACGGTGCTGCGTTCAGGCTGCGCTTTCTGGCTTTCAACATCATCCAGTTTTACGCGGATACGTTCAATCCATTCGACGTAAGGTTTGGCTGAAGCCAGCGATTCCTTCAGCTCCTTGTCATCGATGATGCGACCTTTTTCGAGATCGACCAGGAACATCTTGCCCGGCTGCAAACGCCATTTCTTGACGATTTTTTCTTCGGGAATCTGCAGGCAGCCGCATTCCGAGCCCATGATGACCAGATCATCATCGGTAACGATATAACGGGCGGGGCGCAGGCCGTTGCGATCCAGAGTGGCGCCGATCTGGCGGCCGTCACTGAATGCGATCGCGGCTGGTCCGTCCCACGGCTCCATCATTGCGGCGTGATATTCATAAAACGCACGTCGGCTGGCGTCCATCAACGTGTGGCCTTCCCACGCCTCGGGAATCATCATCATCACCGCATGGGCGATCGAATAGCCGCCCATCACAAGCAGTTCCAGCGAATTGTCGAAGGACGCCGAATCCGACTGGCCCGGATAAATCAGCGGCCACAGCTTGTCGAGATCCTTGCCGAGGATGGGGCTGGAAATCGCGCCCTGACGCGCGCGTACCCAGTTCACGTTGCCACGCACCGTATTGATTTCGCCGTTGTGGGCGATCATGCGGAAGGGATGGGCGAGATCCCAGGTCGGGAAAGTGTTGGTCGAGAAGCGCTGATGCACCAGCGCCAGCGCTGACACCACGCGCGGGTCCTGCAGATCACGGTAGTAGGTGCCGACCTGCGAGGGCAGCAGCATGCCCTTGTAGACGATGGTGCGCGCCGACATCGAAGGCACAAAAAACTCCGTGCTGTGCGCGAGTTTCAGCGCGCGGATGGCATGACCCGCGCTTTTGCGGATGACGTAGAGCTTTCGCTCGAGCGCGTCAGTGACGCGGATGGCGGAGCTGCGGCCGACGAAGACCTGCCGGATGACCGGCTCGACCTTCTTGACGGATTCGCCGAGGTCTTCGCTGTCGACCGGCACATCGCGCCAGCCCAGCAGAACCTGGCCTTCATCCTTGATGGCGCGTTCGATTTCGTATTCGCAGGCGAGGCGTGAGGCCGGTTCGCGCGGCAGAAACACCATGCCGATGCCGTACTCTCCGGGCGGCGGCAGTTTGACGCCCTGCTTGTCCATTTCCTCGCGGAAAAACGCGTCGGGAATCTGGATCAGGATGCCGGCACCGTCAGATGCTTTCGGATCCGCGCCGACTGCGCCGCGGTGCGTCAGGTTGCAGAGGATGGTTAACCCTTGCTCAATGATGTCGTGGCTTTTTTTGCCTTTGATATTGGCAATAAAACCGACGCCGCACGCATCGTGCTCGTTCGCGCCATCGTAAAGACCTTGGGGTTCCGGCAAATTCGGGTGTGACATCGTGAGCCTCGTCAAAAACACCTTGAAAATCAACAGCTTGCAACCATATTTGTTGCGCCGCCACAAGCCGAGATTGTCAAAACGCGAAAAACGGAGTGAAACCCGGTAAGTCTACCGTCATCAAGGGGTTAGCTCAACCGGTTGCGGCCTTGGCGCCGCGAGAAAATCTCAACTGACGTCGATGGAAAACAGACGTCGATGCTCGACGATGGCGTAGCGGTCCGTCATGCCGGCGATGTAGTCCGCAATCGCCCGGGGGGTATCGGCTTCAGCGCGCACTTGAAACTCCGGCGGCAGCAGACCAGGCTCGGCGAGAAAAGCCTCAAACAGGTCGGTGATGATCCGGCGGGCCTTGCTGCTCATCCGCGAAACCCGGTAATGCCGGTAAAGATTGGCATGCAGGAACCGTTTCAGTTCGGCTTGTTCATTCTGGATGCAATCGGAAAACCGGATCATCGGCGGCGCGCATCGAACATCCTCTACGGACGTTGGTGAATATTCCCGGATGCAGGCCGCACTTTGCCGGATCAGATCGGTGACCAGTGTGTCAATCATCCGCCTGACTGTTTCGTGAACCAGCCGTCGCCCATCGATTTTCGGATATATTTTTAATGCGGCGCGCATATGGCGGCGAAAGATAACCACGGTCGCGAGTTGGTCCATTTCCAGCAGCCCCGAGCGCAGGCCGTCATCAACGTCGTGGTTGTTATAGGCAATTTCATCAGCGAGATTGGCAATTTGCGCCTCAAGACCGGGCCGCTGTCTGCGGATGAATCGCTCGCCGATATCGCCGAGGGTCCGTGCATTCTTCAATGAGCAATGCTTGAGGATGCCTTCCCGGGTTTCAAACGTCAGATTGAGGCCATCGAACGCACCGTATCGTTGTTCAAGTAAATCCACTACCCGCAGCGACTGCAGGTTATGTTCGAAACCGCCATAGGGTTTCATGCAGGCATTCAGCGCATCCTGACCGGCGTGCCCAAAAGGGGTGTGCCCGAGATCATGAGCGAGGGTAATGGCCTCGGTCAGATCTTCATTAAGCGACAGGTGTCGGGCGACTGATCGGCCAATTTGCGCAACCTCAAGGCTGTGGGTGAGGCGGGTGCGGAACAAATCACCTTCATGATTTACGAATACCTGGGTTTTATATTCTAAGCGCCGAAATCCCGTGGAATGAATAATACGATCACGGTCACGTTGATACTCGCTGCGTCCTCGCGGGGAGGCCTCCGTGAAGCGACGTCCACGCGAGGTAAGCGGCGTGGCAGCATAGCTGGCGAGTTCAGGCTGCATCAACGCCTTCTCCGTTAAGAACAGAAACCAGTATTTCGCCGGAAACTTCTGCGCTGAGGAATGCCTCGCCGATTGTTTTCAGCAGGACAAAGCGGATTTTTCCACCTTCAACTTTTTTGTCATGTTCCATTAATTCAAGATAACGATGCGCGCCCAGCCGTGGGCCCAGAATTGGCAAACCAGCACGCTCCAGAAGTCTGATTATGCGGGCAACGCAGTTATCGTCAATCAGGCCCATACGTTGAGATACACGGGCAGCAATAACCATCCCTGCGGCAACAGCCTCGCCATGCAGCCATTTCCCGTAGCCCAGCCCGGATTCAATGGCATGCCCGAATGTATGACCGAAATTGAGCAGGGCTCGAACACCTTCCTCGCGTTCGTCTGTTGCAACTACCGCTGCCTTGTTCTGGCAGGAAACCCGGATAGCGTAAGTAAGCGTGGCGGGGTCACGAGCAACAAGCTTGTCCATATTGCCTTCAAGCCACTCAAAAAATACCCTGTCACCGATCAAGCCGTACTTGATGACTTCAGCGAGACCAGCAGCAAGCTCTCGTTCGGGCAGTGTTTTGAGCGTATCGGTATCTGCGATGACCGCACGTGGCTGATAAAACGCACCGATCATGTTTTTTCCGAGAGGGTGATTGATCGCGGTTTTGCCGCCTACAGACGAATCAACTTGTGCCAGCAGCGTCGTCGGAATCTGGATGAACGGTGCGCCGCGTTGAAACACCGCTGCAGCGAATCCAACAAGGTCACCGATCACGCCACCACCGAGCGCAATCAGCGTCGTTTTGCGTTCAGCACGCCGCATCAGCAAGGCATCGAAAACCTGATTCAGCGTTTGCCAATCCTTGTGTGATTCCCCATCGGGCAGTACGATTGTGTCGATTCCGATCTGCCGGGAGGTCAGGGCTGTTTTGAGCGTTTCGAGATAAATGGGCGCGACTACGGTGTTCGAGATGATGACCGCTTTGGGTTGCGCCAGATGAGCCGCGATCAGATCCCCCTGTTGGAGGAGTCCGGATCCGATATGGATCGGATAACTCCGATGAGCAAGATCAACATTCAGCGTTGTCTTTGAGGTATTCATTTCAGACCGCATTTTCGTTGTGAGACTGTTCGGGGGGCAAATCGAGTTCTGCCAGCAGCTGCTGGATCTGCGACGTCAGGTGAGCAACGCTTTGCGAGCCGGTATCCACAATAAGATCCGCAATTTCACGATAAAGCGGATCCCGCTGTTCGTGCAGGGTGCGAAGTTTCCCCAAGGGGTCCGCCGTCTGCAGCAAAGGACGATTGCGATCACGACGCGTGCGCCGCCAAAGATCCTCCGGAGCGGCGCGCAGATAAATGACCCGGCCGCGACGCTTCAGTAACGTGCGGTTTTCCGGAGAAATGACAGCCCCGCCGCCAGTAGCAAGCACGATGCCGTTCATTGCAGTCAGTTGATCGATCATTTTCTCTTCACGTGCCCGGAATCCGGATTCACCTTCTATTTCAAAAATGACAGGAATCTTGACGCCGGTGATTTTTTCGACCTCGGTGTCGGCGTCAAGGAACTCCTTGTTCATACGTCGTGCCAGCATGCGCCCAACGGAAGTTTTGCCCGCGCCCATCAGGCCCACGAGAAAAATATTGCCGTTGTTGGCAAGGGAACCATCTGTATGTTGTTCACTGGACTGCATGGGGTGATTTTATCCGAAGCTTTGCATGCTACGGTCCGTAAGAACCAACAAAAAGGGCGGCGCAATGCGCCGCCCTTTCGTCCAGAAGCGGAACTCCGAAGAAGATCAGCGCAGCGAAGCGCCGTCCTTCAGGATTTTCGGCGAGATGAAGATCAGCAATTCGCGCCGGTCATCAACGCGCTGATTGTTCTTGAACAGGAAACCAACATAAGGCAGATCACCGAGCACCGGGACCTTGGTTGTGGTCGAGCGTTCGTCCTGGGTATAGATCCCGCCGATGACGACCGTGCCACCATTCTCGACGAGAACTTCGGTTGCCACCTGTTTGGTGTCGATGGATGGGCCCGACAGCGTGTTCTGGCCGACGCTGTCCTTGTTGACCTTAAGGTTCATGATCACGTTGTCGTCCGGCGTGATTTGCGGTTTGACCTTCAGCGACAGAGTGGCTTTACGGAACGAAACGCTGGTTGCGCCGCTGGAGGTGGCCTGTTGGTAAGGAATCTCCGTGCCCTGCTCGATCGTTGCTTCGATCTTGTCCGCGGTAATGACTCGTGGGCTGGAAATGATTTTGCCCTTGCCGTCTGCCTGGAGGGCAGAAAGTTCCAGGTTCAGGAACTTGGTGCTCTTGTCATTGAACAGCAGGAAGGAGAACACACCGGGGTTGGCGCCGGATAAGCCTTGCGCCGGCAGGTTGACGAACAGTGATTCATTGAACAACGGTTGTGTGGCAATCTGGCCGGTCGTAAAGCCAGTAGTCGACAGTGAACCGCCGGCCAGGGCATTGACACCATTGCCACTGCCAACCCGGAAACCCTGCCCGGTGCGGTCATTGAAACCGAGACGGGCACCGAGGTTGCGGCTGAACGTGTCGTTTGCTTCAACGATGCGTGATTCGATCATCACCTGACGCACGGGGATATCGATCTGTTTCAGCAGTTTGCGGACTTCCTCGAGACGCGTAGCGGTGTCCTGCACGAACACAGTATTGGTACGCACATCGACTACAGCACTGCCACGTTTCGACAGAATGCGCTGTTTCGGATCGGAAAGCAGTGTCTGGAAATCGGCCGCTTTCTGGTAATTGACCTGCATACTTTCCGTGCGAAGGGGCTCAAGATCGGCGATCTGCGAGCGTGCCTCAAGGGCGAGTTTTTCGCGGGTGGCCAACTCGTCGCGCGGCGCAATCCACACCACGTTACCGGTTTTGCGCATATCGAGGCCCTTACTCTGGAGGATGATGTCCAGAGCCTGATCCCAAGGCACATCTTTTAGGCGCAATGTGAGGCTGCCACCGACCGTGTCACTGGTAATCACGTTCAAGCCGGTGAAATCGGCGATAACTTGCAGAACCGCACGCACCTCGACGTTCTGGAAATTCAGGGAGAGCTTTTCACCGGTAAAACCGGGTTGAATCAGACGGTTGCCGTCATCGACAACCTTTTTGACTTCAACGATGAAGCGATTGTCTGTCTGGTATGCGGAATGCTCCCAGGCGCCACGCGGCGTGATGACCATGCGCGTGCCATTACCCTGTGGATAGGTTTCAATGCTTTCCACCGGCGTGCCGAAATCAACAACATCAAGCCGGCGGGAGAGGTTTTTGGGGACTGCAGTATTGAGAAAATCAATGATCAGCGAGCGACCCTGCGTGCGGAGATCAATGCCGACCTGGTTGTCTGACAGATCGACCATGACGCGTCCCTCGCCGGTACGGCCGCGACGGAAATCCACATCTCGCAGGCTGTGCTTGCCGTCGCCCGGTTTAACCTGTGCAAAGGTCTGCGCCGCAGGTGCAGGGGTCGAAGTGCCTGCAGAAGCAGCACCACCCAATGTGATCAGAATGGTGCTGCCTTCAATCTTGGCGTCATAACCTAATTGGCGCGAAGTCTCGAGCACCAGACGCGAACGATCACCGGCCTGTACGATATTGATGCGCCGTACATCGCCTTCACCGATTTCGTGAGTGGTTTTGCCGGAACCATTGGTTGTCCCGGGGAAGTCAAATGCGATGCGAGGCGGATTGTTAACGACAAAGCTTGCGGGAGTTGCCGCAGGGGTGCCTTTGAGGGTGATTTTAACAAGCGTAGATCCACCCTGCTGCGCCGAAACGTTAACCGCTTCAATGCTGTTCTGGGCATAGGCCGTGGATGCCGTGATGATAAAACCCGCAGTCGCCAAAAGTGTGGAAACGCGAGTCATGAACTTGAAAAACCGAATCATTTCTTACCCTCCTGTTCTTGAAGAAGCAGCGCCTGTTCCTTCTCTTCCCAGTTGCCGCCGCTGTCCTGAACGATTTCTTTCAGTTTGATATCCGTTTCCGAAATACCTACGATGCGCCCGAAGTTCTGACCCATGTAGTTTCCCGATTGCACCCGGTACAGTGCGCTGTCAGGCGCCTTTACCAAGGCGAAAACCTGGCCCTTTTGCTGCAGTGTCCCGACCATTTTCAGGTTCTCCAGCGCAAATGCTTCAAGAGCCTCACGCTGCCGGTTGAAGTCCGGCTGTAATCCGCCTTTTGCCGTGGATTTGGGAGGTTCAATTTTGCGTGGTTTGAACGGATCAGTCAGATCGTAAGCGTTGTAAGCGAATGGTTCATACGGTTTGACCTCGGGGAGCGGTGGAATGCGGCCTCCCGGCAGTTTGTCCGACTCTTTGACGAACTGTCGCAGATCCGAGTGTTCCTCGCGGTCGCAGCCAACGAGGGCAAAAGTGCAGGCCACCAAAATGACTAAAGATTTGGTGTTCATTTCTTTGCTCCGGCAGCCGGTTTCGTGGCCGCTTTTCGTGCCGCGGCAAGTTCACTGTCATCGAGATAGCGGAAAGTTTTAGCAATCGCATCAAGTGTCAGCGAGTCTTTGCTGGCCGACAGTGAAATGTCGTTGAGCGTAACAATACGCGAGAGCCTGCCAATATCGCTCGCAAAAGCGCCTAGGTCGTGATAATTGCCGGTTACTTTAACCGTGATTGGCAATTCGGCATAAAAATCGCCCATGATTTCTGACGCTGCCGGACGGAACAGCTCAAACTGCAAGCCGCGCCCAAGTCCAGCCTGATTGATGTCAGTCAGCAAGGCGTCCATTTCAGATTTTCCCGGCAACTGCTTTAGCAGGGCGCCAAACTGCGATTCGATATCCACCAGCTGTTTGCGGTAGGCAGGCAGGTCAATGGCCTGCTTCTTTTTGTCCAGGAAAGTAGTGCGTAACTGCTCTTCCTTGGCCTTGGCGCCATCGATTTGCGCGAGCTGGTCTTGCCAGTCGAACCAGTAAGCTGCGCCAACCAGCGCGATTAACAGAAGCAGCAACACGCCGAGCTTGGGCAGTATCGGCCAGCTACCGATCTTGTTGGGGTCAAGTTTCTTGAGTTCGTCCAAAGTCATGTGATTAGCCCTTCTTCCCGGATCTCTTGTCAGTGGGCTGGGCGGCTCGCGTTACTTCAATGTTCATGGTGAATTCGTTGAGGCGCTGACCACCGGTCGAAACTGATTTGATCTCCACCAGATTGGCTTTTTGAAGATACTGTGAACCCTCAAGATTGCGCATCAGCGTTGATACACGGGCCTGTGACTGCGTATACCCGGTGATCGAAACCTTTGTGCCCTGCTGCTTGATGGACTTGAGATACATACCGTCCGGCAACTGTCTGACCAACTGATCCAGCAAATGCACAACCTCTGCGCGATTGCTTTGGAGCGTTTCAACAACCTGTTTACGCTTCAGCAACGCTGCAATCTGTTCCTTGAGCTTGTTGATCTCGGCGATTTCCTTGTCGATTTTGACAATTTCATCCTCAAGGTACTTGTTCCGAGCCTGCTGATTGGTCAACGCGCTGTCGAGATAGGTATGAACACTGAACCAAATCGCGGCACCCATGACCACGACTACGCCAAGCATTACAAAGAAGTGCTGTTGTTGCTGCTTGCGCCGCATCTCCCGATGCGGCAGCAGATTGATACGGGCAGTCATTTGTCGAATCTCCTCATCGCGAGACCGCAGGCGACCATGAGCGAGGGCGCGTCCTGTTCAAGACTCTTGCGGCGGATGTGCGAAGACATGCCCATATTGGCGAACGGATTGGCGACAGAGGTTTCTACCTGGGCGCGTTTTGCCACCGCCTCGGCGATTCCCGGTATTGCCGCGCAGCCTCCGCACAATACGATATGGTCGACTTTGTTGTATTGGGTCGAAGAGAAAAAGAACTGGATTCCGCGTGCGATTTCCAGACCAAGCGTGTCAAGAAACGGATGCAGGACTTCTGTTTCGTAGTTTTCCGGAAGTCCACCCGCCCGCTTGGCCGCTTCGGCTTCCTCGGCAGAAAGTCCGAACTTATTCTGGATTTCCTGGGTCAATTGACCGCCACCGAAAGGCTGTTCGCGCATGTAAACCGATTGGTCGTTGCGCAGTACATTCACGTTCATGGTTGAGGCGCCGATGTCGACCACTGCAATATTCAGGTCGTGTCCACGCTCCGGCATAGTGGCTTCGATCAATTCGAAAGCAGATTGTGCGGCAAAAAGGTCCACGTCCATGACCAAAGCCTTCAGGCCAGCCCCTTCAGCAACCGCGACGCGATCCTCAATCTTGTCTTTTCGTGAAGCTGCGATCAGGACTTCCACATCTTCCGGACTGTTCGGTGCCGGACCGACGACCTGGTAGTCAAGGTTGACTTCGTCGAGAGAGAAAGGAATGTACTGATTGGCCTCGGTTTCGACCTGGATGCCAAGATCGTCGTCAGATTGTCCGGCCGGAACCAGAATTTTCTTGCTGATTACCGCTGCGTTTGGCAAAGCAAGGGCCAGATTCTTGAAATTACTGCCCAGACGCTTGTGGCAACGCTTTACAGCTTCAATCACGGCATCCAGGTTGTTAATGTTTCCCTCAACAACGGACTCGCTCGGCAGTGGTTCGATGGCGTACCGTTCCAGACGGTAGGCACCCTTTCCGGCGTCTACGATCTCGACCATCTTGACGGCGGAGGAACTGATGTCTGCGCCAATCAACGGCGGCATCTTGGGCTTGAACAAAGCCTCGATGGCGTCGAAGTTAAGGCTGAATTTTCCTTTAGCCATAGAATTTTAGGTCAAGCCCCTTACAATTTACTTTAAGTAATGAAAGCAAGTTTTTATTCGACAACGCTTTTCTGTTGCGTTTCTTTTGCGGTTTTATCCGCCTATAATGCTCCCGCGTTGGTTACTACTCTGCAGTATTTTTGCCGTTCAGGCAATAAGAATTTGCATTAGATGTGGCGCGTAACCCACAGATTAATTTGACTTTTTTCACATTTTTAATTTTCCACTAGATGTCTGTCCGTTGGTGGGCCTTCCCACTATTACTAGTGTTTTTGCTTGCTGCGGCAGGCATTCTGGTCGTCGGATTCGCGGCTGTGATGGTCTATCCGACGCTACCGACGCTGGAAATCCTTACTGACTACCGGCCCAAGATCCCGCTAAGAGTCTACAGTGCGGACGGCAAGCTCATTGGTGAGTTCGGAGAAGAGCGCCGCGCCGTCGTCAAGCTTGAACAGGTGCCGAAGACCTTGATCAATGCCATCGTCGCCGCGGAAGACGAGCGGTTCTATCAGCATGGCGGCGTGGATTATCTCGGTGTGGCCCGGGCTGCGCTGTCAAATTTCACTTCTGGCGGTGTTCGCCAAGGCGCCTCGACGATCACCATGCAGGTGGCCCGCAATTTTTTCCTGTCCAAAGAAAAAACCCTGACGCGCAAGTTCAACGAGATGTTGCTTGCGTTCAAAATCGAATCAAATCTGAGCAAGCAGCAAATTATCGAGTTGTACATAAACCAGATTTATCTGGGACAGCGCGCCTATGGTTTTGCAGCCGCTGCGCAAATTTACTATGGCAAGCCGCTTGCCGAACTGTCTATTGCCCAGCAGGCCATGCTTGCAGGTTTGCCGAAAGCACCGTCGCGCTTCAACCCTGTAGCCAACCCCTCCCGCGCAAAATTGCGTCAGCAATACGTACTGCGAAGAATGCGGGAGCTCGGGATGCTCACGCCCGAACAATTGGCCAATGCCGATAAAGAACAGCTCTCGGTCAAGCAATCAATCAACGGATTCCAGTTGCGCGCAGACTATTTTGCCGAGATGGTTCGCGCACAGATGTTTGAGCGTTTTGGCGAGGACACGTACACGCGAGGACTGAAGGTCTATACAACATTGCTGTCTGAACACCAGCGAGCCGCATACGATGCATTACGCAAGGGTGTCCTTGAATATGATCGCCGCCACGGTTACCGCGGCCCGGAGGCGCATGTAGAGCTCACCGGGGAGCTGACGGACACCAAACTGGAAGATGCGCTGCAGGATGCTCCTGACAGCGAAGATTTGTACCCGGCGATCGTATTAGAAGCAAATCCAAAACTCGTCCGTGTATATCGATCCGGTGGTGAGCGGATTTCAATTTCAGAAGAAGGACTGAAGTTTGCCGCCCGGATGCTCGGTGAAAATGTTCCACCGAATCAGCGTATTCGGCGTGGTGCGATCATTCGCGTCTCGAAAAACGAAAAAAACCGGTGGCAAATTGTTCAGCTTCCCCAGGTCGAGTCGGCCATTGTTTCGGCTGATCCGCTTAACGGAGCGATTCGAGCACTGGTCGGAGGTTTCGATTTCAACCGAAATCAGTACAACCACGTGACCCAGGCCCTGCGTCAACCGGGATCAAGCTTCAAACCGTTCATTTATTCAGCAGCACTGGAAAAGGGCTTTACTGCGGCAACGGTTGTCAACGATGCGCCGCTGACTTTTACAGCAGCCCAAACCGGCTCGGAGCCTTGGGAACCCAAAAACTATGATGGCAAATTTGATGGGCCGATGCGTCTGCGGACTGCATTGGCTAAATCGAAGAATCTGGTTTCGGTACGTGTTCTGCAGGCGATTACTCCCCAGTATGCGCAGGATTATGTTTCGCGTTTCGGCTTTGATCCCAAGCTTCATCCCCCGTACCTGACCATGGCTTTGGGTGCTGGCAATGTGACTCCGATGCAAATGCTGGGCGCCTACTCGGCTTTCGCGAATGGTGGCTACAAGATTGCACCTTATTTCATCGATCGGGTTGAAGATGACAAGGGCAAGATTCTGCTTGCCAATCAGCCTGTCACTGCCGGCGAGACGGCGGAGCGCGTGATCGATGCACGGAATGCTTTCATCATGTCCAGTCTGATGCGTGACGTGGTGCGAATGGGTACCGCGACCCGGGCCATGAGACTTAAACGCAATGATCTGGCCGGGAAGACTGGAACGACCAACGAGTTTGTCGATGCATGGTTTGCCGGGTTTCAACCCGCACTGGTGGCCATTGTGTGGATGGGCTTTGATCAGCCGAAAACGCTCGGCCGCAACGAGACCGGCGGCAGCGCTGCATTACCGATCTGGATTGATTACATGGCTGTTGCGCTGAAGAACGTGCCGGAAGAGGGATTCAATCCTCCTCCTGGTGTCATTGTTATGCCGGTGAATGCCGAAACGGGACTTCGGGCGGATGAAGGTTCCGGTATCAACGAATATTTTTATCAGGAGTTTCCGGCGCCGTCTTCCGATGGTGCGGCAGGCGGTGAAAAGCTGCCTGACGAAGCAAGAAACCAGTTGTTCTAGGTTGCTCGTTCTATCGAAAACTGCCGGCCTGCTTGACGGTCACGACGGTTTTCCTGAAGCTCGCGATATCGTGAGTGTGCGGCCAAACCGCGTTGCCCCGCACCTGAAGCTGCAAGGAGTTTGGCATGTCAAGAGAGCGAAGCCGTGATGATGCGCGTAGCGCAATCGCCGTTCAGGCGGCGCGGTTGATGGCGCAGGATGGCATCGAAGATTACGGACTGGCCAAACGCAAGGCGGCCAAACAACTCGGCATGCCGGACTCGCGTCGTTTGCCCAACAACGCTGAAATCGACGCGGCTTTGCGCGAATACCAAGTCATTTATCAGTCCGATGACCAGAGACAGCGTATTCAGAGGCTGCGTGAGCAGGCGGTGAGCAGCATGCGCGAATTGTCTGCATTCAACCCCCACCTTACCGGCTCGGTCTTATCCGGTATTGCCGGACCTTACGCAACCATCCATTTGCAACTCTATACTGACAACGCCAAAGCGGTCGAATTGTTCTTGCTGGATCGAGGCTTGATCTATCGTACGGGGCAGGTACACCTATACGCAGGAGGTGAATTGCGTAATCTGCCCGTGTTTATCATCGATGATGAGGGAACTGAAATCGAGCTGACTGTGCTGGAAACCCGGGACTTGCGGGCGCCGGTTCGTGCAACAGCAGAAGGCCGCATTATCGAGCGCGCCAAATTGCAGGTGGTCCAGGCGCTGCTCGAAAGCTGAAATCCGTGATCAGTCGCGGTCCTCGGCCAGCCAGCGTGCCGCGTCCAGTGCAAAATAAGTGAGGATGCCGTCTGCCCCGGCGCGTTTGAATGCAAGCAGCGCCTCCATCGCGCATTTTTTCTCGTCGAGCCAGCCGTTGGCTACCGCCGCTTTGATCATCGTGTATTCGCCACTGACCTGATAGACATAGGTGGGTGCCTTGTATTGATCCTTGACGCGGCGGACGATGTCGAGGTACGGCATGCCCGGCTTCACCATCACCATGTCTGCGCCCTCCTGCAAATCAAGACCGACTTCCCATAACGCCTCGTCGCTGTTTGCGGGATCCATCTGATAATTGCGTTTGTCACTTTTGCCGAGTTGTTTGCCTGAACCAACAGCATCTCGAAACGGTCCGTAAAAGCCCGAAGCGTATTTGGCTGAATAGGCCATGATTCGAGTATGGATGTATTTTTTTTTGTCGAGGGCTGCGCGAATCGCGCCGATGCGACCGTCCATCATGTCGGATGGCGCAACAATGTCGACACCAGCGGCTGCGCATATCAGTGACTGCTTTTGCAGCACGCTGATGGTTTCGTCATTCAACACATATCCGGCGGCATTGATTACGCCGTCCTGCCCGTGGGTGGTGTAGGGATCCAGTGCAACATCTGTGATCACACCCAGTTCCGGAAACTGTTTTTTCAGCGCAGCAACCGCTCGTGGAACCAGGCCTTTGGGATTTACTGCTTCGCGCCCGTCGGCGGTTTTCAGAGATCGTTCGATGGCGGGGAACAAGGCAAGCGCAGGAATCCCGGCTTTGAAAACGGTCTCGGCATGTCGCAGGAGCTGATCAACGGTGTAGCGTTTGACTCCGGGCATCGAATCCACAGCAACGGTGCGGTTTTTGCCGTCGATGATGAATACTGGATAAATCAGGTCATCCGTTGAAAGTCTGTGTTCACGCATCAGGCGACGTGAAAATTCATCTTTGCGCATGCGACGCATGCGAACCGTGGGAAATCGGCCTAAAGGAAGCATGTGCTAATACCTTGGAAATTCGGGGATTTTTGATGTTCTGCCGAAACGGGAACTATTTGTAATTATAGTCGTCTGATATTTCAGATGGCTTAGGCCGTCGCCCGCTTCTCCTCCCTGAGCGGGCGCCTTAATGCTAGTTAAGGCTCTTCGCCCCCGGTTTACTCCCCTTAACCGGGGGTTTTTTATTTCTTCAGCCAGCGTGCGACAACAGCTTGTGCCTGTTTGACACCAGTCTTGTTGGCACCGGAAAAAATTTGCGCGGTGGCTTCGCCGGGGTACTGTTTGAGTTCTTCTTCGGTCCGCTGCAACACGGCTGTGGATTCCTGACGGGTGAGCTTGTCCGATTTGGTCAGCAGGATGTGCACGGCCTTGCCAGTAGGCGCCAGCCAATCGAGCATCTGCCAGTCCAGTGGTTTTAAGCCATGCCTGGAATCAACTACAATAACCAATAAAATCAATGAATTACGATTTGTTATGTAAGTGCTTATTAACGCATCCCAGCGCTCCTGCTCGGGCTTGGGGACTTTGGCATAACCATAGCCGGGTAGATCGACTAGCGAGCAGTGATTGCCCATGTCGAAAAAATTGATGGCCTGGGTACGTCCAGGGGTTTTACTGACAAAGGCCAATTTGCGGCGGTTCGCCAGCGCATTAATGGCAGTGGATTTGCCGGCGTTGGAGCGGCCTGCAAAAGCGACTTCTGCTCCTTGATCCGGCGGCATGTCGGCAATTTGGTGGACGGCGTAACGAAACTCGAGTTGCGAGAACAGGGACAAGCGGTTTTCCTCATGGCCTTGGGGAGTCGGCCGGGCAAAATGCTATAGAATACAAGCCTTTTCTTCCGACCGTGGGATTAAGGAGTACGTAATGGATCACCGCCGCACCAATCGCCAACTGAAAAACTTGCGGTTTTGGACCGCAGTGGCAGTGGCGCTCGTCGCGCCGGCCGCCGTGGCACAAGGCGTCATCAAAGGTGATCCGGCCAAGGCCCAGCAAATCGTGACCCAGGTTTGCGCAGCCTGCCACGCAGCCGATGGCAACAGTGCGATCCCCGTCAATCCAAGTCTCTCAGGCCAGCATCCCGAGTATACCTACAAGCAGCTGCGCAACTTCAAGTCACAGGGCGGAAAACCCGCCGAGCGCAGCAATGGTGTGATGTCTGGCATGGTGGCCAACTTGTCCGATGACGACATGAAGAATCTTGCAGCATACTTCGCGTCGCAGAAACCGAAATCGCGTGTTGCCCGCGATGCGACCTTGGCCAAACAGGGTGAAGCCATTTATCGCGGTGGTATTCAGGCCAAGGGAGTCGCTGCTTGCGCGTCTTGCCACGCGCCGAATGGTGCCGGAATGCCGGCGCAATTTCCCCGGGTAGCCGGGCAACATGCCGAATACACAATTGCCCAGTTGACGGCTTTTCGTGCCGGCCAGCGCGCCAACGACCCGGCACAGATGATGCGGATGATCGCAGCCAAAATGAGCGATCAGGAAATCAAAGCCGTATCCGAATACATCGCCGGCCTGCGCTGAAACTTTAGCAACCTTCGCGCTGACCAAGGGAGACTGCCGCAGTCTCCCTTTTTTGTCGCTAATCCATGGCCCAGCACTCTCCCGCCCGCGCCTTTTACGACCTGCTGTCGTCGATGCGCTTCGCTGTCAGCCTGCTGACGATACTGGCTATTGCCTCTGTTGTCGGCACCGTGCTCAAACAGGCGGAGCCATACGCCAACTATATTTCCCAGTTCGGGCCGTTCTGGTTTCCGGTATTTGAGAGCCTTGGTCTCTACGATGTTTACCACGCCGCCTGGTTTCTGGCGATTCTGAGTTTCCTGGTGCTGTCGACCAGCCTTTGCATCTTCCGCAACGGTCCGGCAATGCTGCGCGAGATGCGCAATTTTCGTGAGCAGGCGACCGAACGTTCTTTGCAGCATATTCATCATCGTGCAGATTATGAATTCACCATGGCGCCTGCAACCGTTATCGACCGTGTTGCACAGTATCTGCATGCGCAAGGTTTTCGATTTCGCACGGTAACCCGCGGAGAGTCCGGGGCCGATACGCTGATTGCCGCGAAGGCCGGCAGTTATCACCGTGCGGGATATTTGCTTGCCCATTGCGGCATTGTCGTGATCTGCATCGGCGGTCTGCTCGATGGAAACATTCCGCTGAAACTGCTGCAGTTAACCGGGCAAAAGGTCGTCGAAACCCGCGACATTCCACAGAGCAAGGTGCCGCCGGAAAGCCGGCTGTCGCCTTCCAACCTGTCATTCCGCGGCAACGTCAATATTCCGGAAGGCAGCAGCGCCAGTGTGATTTTCATGAACATGGCCGACGGTTATTTCGTACAGGATCTGCCGTTTACGATCGCACTGAACAAATTTCACATCGATCACTATTCAACCGGACAGCCCAAGGATTTCGCCAGCGACATCGTGGTGATTGATCGTGAAACCGGGGAGCGCTTCGAACGCACGGTGCGTGTCAACTACCCATTTATCCACAAAGGTGTAGCAATCTATCAAGCCAGTTTTGCTGACGGCGGAACGCGAATGCAGCTCAAAGGCTGGCCGCTGCTGTCTCCACGCGCGACGCCTTTTGATGTCGCAGGGGCTGTCAACAAATCGACCAGCATCAAAAACGGCGATACGGAAATTAGCCTGGAGCTTTCTGATTTCCGGCCATTCAACATTGAGGACCTGGCTGCCAACGATGTTGGAAGTTCTCGTGTCGAAACTGCCAGCGTCTCGAAAAAAATCATGGATCAGCTGGGGTCTGCAGCTGCAGATCATTCGAAAAAGGATTTGCGCAATGTCGGGCCGAGTTTTCAGTATCGGTTGCGCGACGCCCAGGGTCAGGCCCGAGAATTCAGCAATTACATGCTGCCGTTGCAGCTGGAAGGTGCTTGGTATCTTTTGACTGGTGTTAGGGCGACGCCCAATGAAGGTTTCCGCTATATGCGCCTGCCTCTGGATGCCGATGGCCGCATCGACAGCCACATGCAGCTGCGCACGTTATTGCTGGATGAACGAGTATGGCCTGAAATCGCACGTCGATTCGCGCGTAACGCAGTTGCCGGGTCGGCGATCTCGGCGCAGATGCAAGGACGACTGACGGAAAGCGCTGCCCGCGTTCTCCAATTATTTGCGGTGCGCGGGCTGGATTCTGTGGTGCAGTTTCTGGAAAAAGGTGTCCCGGCTTCGGATCGTGAAAAAGCGGCTGATGCCTATATCAAGGTACTCGAAGGTGTGGCTCTGGAAGCCCTGCAGTTGTCGCGTGAGCGGGCCAAGCTGCCGCCGGCGCCATTTGATGAGCAGACCTTGCGCCTGGTGCGCGACAGCCTGATTTCAATCAGCGACAGCTACGCTTATGGCGCACCGGTTTATCTGCAGCTGCTGCAGTATGAAGAAGTAAAGGCTTCCGGACTGCAACTGACGCGCTCCCCTGGCAAGAACATCGTCTATGGCGGTTCGCTGTTGCTGGTGCTGGGCGTATTCGCGATGCTGTATATCCGTGAACGTCGCGTATGGATCCTGGTCAAACCTGCGCAGAGTCGCGTTCTGCTGGCGATGGCAACCAACCGCCAGACCCTCGAAAACGAACATGAATTTGAACGTCACAAAGCCGCACTTGCCAACGTTGTGAAAGGCTGAACCATGGAACTGACCCAGAATTACCCGCAATCACAATCCTGGCTGCGCCGTCTTTCCTTGATGGACTGGTTGTATGCCGTGGCTCTCGTGGTTGGCGCGGTTTACGCCCTCAAGCTGTACGGCGATTACATGGACAATTACGAAAAGGCCATTCTCGTTGGAACTGCGCTTTCCATGGCCGGACTGGGCTGGCACTGGAGGGCCGTACGTGTGCTGATGGTTGTCATCATCGGTGTCAGTCTCTGGAGCATTTCGCTTTATCAGGGCGATCTTGCGCGTGCCGAGCAGGCCTTTCTGCTCAAGTACCTGATCTCCAGCCAGACCGCGATCATGTGGATGTGTTTTTTGTTCGCGATGGCCGGTGTGGCCTATTGGGCCGGATTGCTGGCGCGCGCCGATGGCGTGACGCAAGCGGGCACTGGTTTGACCTGGAGCGCCACAGCGATGGGGCTGATCGGTCTGCTGGTGCGCTGGTACGAATCCTATCTGGTCGGTAGCGATGTCGGCCACATTCCAATCAGCAATCTTTACGAAGTGTTCGTTCTGTTCTGCATCATCACCGCATTGCTCTACCTGTATTACGAAGGCCGCTACGCCACGCGCAAGCTGGGCGCCTTTGTGCTGATGATCATTCTCGCCGCAGTGGCCTTCATACTCTGGTACACCTTTGACCGCGGCGCCCATGAAATCCAGCCGCTGGTGCCGGCGCTGCAGTCGTGGTGGATGAAAATCCACGTCCCCGCCAACTTTGTCGGCTACGGTGCATTTTCGATTGCCGCGATGATTGGCATCGCCTATCTGCTGGCGCAAAAAGGCGTGCTGACCCGTCTCCTGCCACCCGCAGAAGTGATGGATGATGTGATGTACAAGGCCATCGCCATCGGCTTCGCGTTCTTTACGATCGCCACCATCCTTGGCGCCATGTGGGCCGCTGAAGCCTGGGGTGGTTACTGGTCATGGGACCCGAAGGAAACCTGGGCGCTGATTGTTTGGCTGAATTACGCGGCGTGGCTGCATATGCGCCTGATCAAGGGACTGCGCGGGCCGGTGTTGGCATGGTGGTCGGTAATCGGCCTGCTGGTGACGACTTTTGCCTTCATCGGCGTCAACATGTTCCTGTCCGGACTACACTCCTACGGTACGTTGTAGAACGCAATTTTCAGGGGCTGACCGCGATTGGCACGGGCAAGGATAATCCCCGTGCAGAGGCAATACGCCGCAACCGGTCGGGATAATCTGAAATGATGCCGTCGACGCCCATATTGATCATTCGTTCGATGTCATGCGGCTCGTTGACCGTCCACACGATTACTTTGAGCCCTAACTGCCGCGCTTCATGCACCGCTGTTCGAGTGATTTCGCCGTGATATGGTGACCACACGGTTCCGCCCGCGGCTTTGATCAACTGCGGCAGTGAGCCGCCGAATTGGCGAATGTGCAATCCTGCAGTCCATGGTGATGATGCAGCTCCGGCCTGTATGTTGTCCTGCCATGATTGCTGTGCGGTCAGATAGACAGTGGTGATCTGTGGTGCTTCGTGCTGTATGACCTGCAGCGTGCGCCAGTCAAATGACTGGATGGTGACGCGTGCTTCCAGTTTTTCGGCTCGAACCAGTGCGATCAAGGCGCGTGCGAATTCCGGAGGCGGCAAGGTGCGTTGCGCATGTTCCGGAGAAATCTTGGTTTCGATGTTGAAGCGCACGTGGTCATTGCCCGCGCGTCGTGCCAGCGCAAACACATCCGCAAGCCGCGGAATGCGCGCCCCGTCCATCGGCTGCTGTTCGGGAAAGCGCCGGGCATAGACAGACCGTGGATTGATGCGGCCGACATCGTATTGCTGCAACTCGGCAAAGCACAGGTCATGAATTGCGATATCACTGCGGTTCAGCCATTGTCCGGTGGAATCGCGGGTGATGTCGGGATTTAATGTGGCGTCATGGGCGACCACCACCACGCCGTCACGGGTGACGGCCGTATCAAGCTCAAGCGTGGTGACCCCGATCGACAGCGCCCGCGCAAAAGCCGGTAGCGTATTTTCCGGCATTAATCCACGGGCTCCTCGGTGACCCTGCAGATCCAGTGCCGATGCGATGCTGGCGATCATCAGCAATGCGGCAGCAGCGAAAAACCGGCGCATCCCGCGCTCACGCTATTCGCCAGCGGCGAGAAAAGATGTCAGGCGCCAGCCGTTTTCACCTTTGCGAAAACATGCCAGATGTTCGATCGGACTGCGGATATGTTCTTCCGGAATATAACCGTCGCGCTCCTGCGCCCGGATCTTCACCCATTTCTGTTTGATTTCGGCATCACGATCAGCAACCTCCCAATCGGTGACCCGAACAATGGCATGGCCAAGCGTGCTCTGAACCGCTGAACTGCCTGAAGGCTCAACGCGGACATCGGTCTGCTTTGCCGTGATGGCTCCATAACCATGCGGGTCGATATCCTTCGGCCATTGCGGCAATACATAGGGCGCACACAGGCTGCGCGGCATGTGGTCATGGCGGTAATAAGCGGCAGCCAGATGCAAGGCCCGCGGCAGTTCCCGCCATATTGGGCCATCATCGGCGTCGGGCTCCCATTGCCGCATGAATTCTTCCATGCCGCGCGGACGTTCAAGTCCGTTGCGCACATTGCGATCAACAATGCCCAGAACAAATTTGCGGTCACGTTGCTGGATTGCGGTCAGCAAGCGGTCGCGGAACCGTGCCCAAGAAACATCGCCGGCAGCTTCGTCGCGCGGCACGAACGCAGGCTCTGTTGCGGGAGTTGCTGCGCCAGCCTTCAGGCTCAGTACGAGCAATGCGGCGCAGCCGGCATGGATCAACAAGCTTTTATTCTGCAGCATGGACATCGGGTTGTATGGACTTTGGTGTTCCGGGGTTGCCGGAAGAATGGAGCCGTATCTTAAGCGGCAGCCATGGGCTGCACAACCAGGAACTCAGGCAGCGGACTTGGCTGCTGCAACCTGGGCGCGCAGCAATTCCACCGCCGCATCGCGCGAATCGATGACGCGTTGGCGCGCAATACGTTCCGCCGCATCACCATCGCCGTCGCGAATGGCCTGCAGCAGTCCCTGCCAGTGGTGTACGGATTGCCTGCGGCGGTCTGCCGATGACAAGCCCAGCCGGGTGTAGCGCACGGTCTGCACGGCCAGTGAACCGAGGATGGTCTGCAGGCGGCGGTTGCCGGCAGCCTGGGTCAGCAGACGATTCAGCCGGGTAACGGTTTCGATGTATTCCTCGCCATTGCCCGGCAATTCGGCAGCCTGTACCAGACGTTTGATGTCTTCTTCGATCAGCGGCAGCAGCGCATCGCGTTGCGGGCTTTCGGCAATCAACCGGTCGCGCAGGCCGTTGAGCATTGCGCGGATATCGAAGATTTCATTGACCTCTTCGATGGTCGGATTGGTGACCTGGGCGCCGCGGCGGGCAAGGATGATGACCAGCCCCTCTTTTTCCAGCAGCCGAAGCGCCTCGCGCACCGGGCCGCGGCTGACTTCGAATTCCGCCGCCACCGCCTGCTCCATGATGCGTTGCCCTGGCGTATAGGCGCCGGACACGATGCGTGCGGATAGCTGAGCCGCAATTTGTTCAGGTAATGATTGCGTCAACGGAGTGTCCATGCGCAGGTTCGTCATCAGGTCAGTGGACGCTGGATGGGCAAGAGTGGTCATGGTGAGTCTCAAGATACGGCCACATTGTATTATTGTCAACAATCTTCTTGACAACAAAAATGGTCAAGGCTAGCATCCCGTTACTTATTATTCGACCCAACCCGAGGAGCGCGACCATGGCCCGTATTGAAGTCAAATCCGAAATCACCGGCACCGTCTGGCAACTGAAAGCGAAGCCGGGCGACAAGGTAGAAGGCGGCGATGTGCTGATCGTCATCGAGTCGATGAAGATGGAAATCCCGGTCATTACCGAGGATGGCGGCACCGTCAAGGAAATCCTGGTCAAGGAAAAAGACCCTGTTGCCGAAGGCCAGGTTGTTGCCATCATTGAAGAGTAAGACCCGAAGTGAGTGTGCACCCAGCTATAAGTTGCAAGCACACACTCACATTATAAATTATTGTATTTAAACAATAAAATAATATTTCCCGCACATGAGCTGGCAGCCTGAAATCGACGAGCTTCAGCGGCGCCGCCAGCTCGCTGAGGCCTGTGGCGGGGTCGAGGCGGTGGCCAAACACCACGCCCAGGGCAAGCTGACGGTGCGCGAGCGCGTGGCGGCGCTGGCTGATCCGGGGTCGTTTCGTGAAGTCGGCAAACTGGCGGGCAAGGCGGTTTATGACGCCGCAGGCCAGCTGAAAAGTTTCGAACCCGCGCCCTACGTCATGGGCATCGCCCGCATCAACGGCCGGCCGGTGGCGATCGGCGGCGAGGATTACACCATCCGAGCCGGTACCGGATTCGGCAGCGACCGCCGCAAGGGCGGGCAGGGTGGCTTCATTGAAGACCTCGCTTTTGAATACCGGATCCCGCTGATCAACCTGATCGATGGCACCGGCGGCACCGTCAATACCGCCAAGCGCAAGGGTTACACCGTGGTGCCCGGCTACGGCCAGGACGGCATCGAGCGTTCTGTGGAACTGCTCGGCCAGGTGCCGGTGGTGTCCGCGGTGATGGGTACGACCGCGGGTGGCCCGTCGATGCGCGCGATCCTCGCCCACTGGTCGATCATGGTCAAAGGCACCGGACAGATTTTTGCTGCGGGACCGCCGGTGGTCGAACGCGCCTTCGGCGAAAAGCTGCACAAGGACGAACTCGGCGGCACCAAGGTCGCGGTGGACACCGCGGGCACCATCGACAACGTTGCTGAAAACGAGCAGGACTGTTTTGAACAGATCCGCCGTTTCCTGTCGTACATGCCGCAGAACGTCTGGGAATTGCCGCCGGTGGTTAACAGCGGCGATCCGGTGGACCGCTGCGAAGACGCGCTCGCCAGCATCGTGCCGCGCTCCAACCGCCAGGCCTACAACATGAAAAAACTGGTCGGCATGATCGTCGACCGCGATTCGCTGTTCGAAATCCAGCCGACCTTCGGCAAAGCGGTGATCACCGCGCTGGCGCGGATGAACGGCAAGGTCGTCGGCATCGTTGCCAGCAATCCGATGGTCGGCGGCATCATGGACGTCAAGGCGGCGCGCAAGCAGGGCCACTTCGTCGAGCTCTGCGACATGTTCAATATTCCGATCATCCTCTTCGCCGACATTCCGGGGCTGATGGTCGGGCGTGAATCCGAAGCCGATGCGATCCTGCGCGAAGGCGTGCGCACGCGTTACATCCTCGGTCAGGCGAAAGTGCCGATGTTCACGGTGATCGTACGCAAATGTTACGGCGTTGCCGGTGGCGGATTCATGGATCGCGTCGGACTCAATTTCAAGATTGCCTGGCCCTCGGGCGAGTGGGGTTCGCTGCCGGTCGAAGGCGGTGTCAAAGCGGCCTACCGCCGCGAAATCGAAAGCGCGCCGGATCCCGTCGCGCGCGAACGCGAAATCGAAGCCGAACTGAAACAACTCGCTTCGCCTTTCCGTACCGCAGAAGCCTTTGCGATCGAAGACCTGATCGATCCGCGCGAAACGCGGCCCTATCTGTGCCAGTTCATCGATGCGATGCAGGGCCGGCTGGCCAGCCAGCTCGGGCCGAAGTGGCGTGCAGGCGTAAGACCTTGATTAAAAGCTGAAAAGCTAAAAGCAGCCACAGAGGGCACAGAGAGCACAGAGCACTGCAAAAAGCGCCACAGCAAACCGGTATGGATATCCAGATGTTTTACCTCTGTGAACTCTGTGCCCTCTGTGGCTAAGGTTTTTGACTTTGATTTGAGGCATAACATGGCATTCGAAGCATTGCTGCAGGAATACGAAGCACGACGCGCCAAGGCACTGGCCGGTGGTGGTGAAGAGAAATATGCGAAGCGCACGGCCAAAGGCATCTGGAATGCCCGCCAGCGCATTGATTACCTGATGGACAAGGGCTCGTTCATCGAATCGGGCCTGTTCGGATCCTCCGGCGTGTATGCCGAGCAGGAAGATGAAACACAGACCGACGGCAAACTCGCCGGCTTCGGACGCATCGATGGCCGCGATGTCTGTCTGGTGGTCAATGACTTCACGGTGAAGGGCGCATCGACTTCGGCGACCAACAGCAAAAAAATCGGCCACATGAAACGCACCGCCACCGAGCGTGGCATGCCGCTGGTGCTGATCGGCGAATCCACCGGTGCGCGCCTGCCCGATGCGATGGGTTCGCGCGGCATGGGTCTGTTGCTCGGCAATGACAACACCCAGTTCCGCCGCATGCGCGAAGTGCCGATGGCCGCTGCCGCATTCGGGCCTTCATTCGGTTCATCGACCTGGCTGATGTGCCAGTCCGATTTCGCGATCATGCACAAGAGCGCGATCATGGCGGTGTCGAGCCCCGGCCTGGTGTCGATGGCGCTGGGCGAAAAAGTAGCCGCTGAAGATCTCGGCGGCTGGCGCCTGCATGCCGAAACTACCGGCCTGATCGATCAGTTCGCCGACACCGAAGAAGAGGTGTTCGACCAGATCAAGAAGTTCCTCTCCTACATGCCCAGCCATCACCGCGAAGCGCCGCCGGATGCGCCGGTGCCCGCGGGTTCCGGCGCCGACATGGCGAAAGTGTTCGACATCCTGCCCGAGAGCCGCACGCAGGTGTACGACATGAAGCGCGTGATCAAGTGCATCGTCGACAAGGATTCGCTGCTGGAAATGAAGCCGCGTTTCGGCAAAAGCGCGGTGACAGCGCTGGCCCGCCTCGGCGGCAAAAGCGTGGGCATCATCGCCAACAATCCACTGCACCGCGGCGGCGCGCTCGATGCCGATGCCTGCCGCAAGATCGTCGATTTCATCGTACTGTGCGACTCGTTCAACATTCCCTTCGTGATGCTGGTCGACACCCCCGGCTTCCAGATCGGTACCGAAGCCGAGCGCGCCGGCGCACCAGGCAAGATCATGAACTTCATGAATGCGATGACGCTGGTTACCGTGCCGCATATCTCGGTGATCGTGCGCAAGAGCTATGGTCGGGCCTATGTATGCATGGGCGGCGGCCGCCACTCCGATGAGGTTGGTGCATGGCCTACTGCTGAAGTGAGCTTCATGAGCCCGGATTTCGCCACCAAGATCGTACACGGGGTCGGTATCGGAGAACCCGGCTTTGAGGAAGCGCTGGCCGACATTCGCAAGGGGGCCGATGTCTGGGGCCTCGCCGCGGTCTATGCCGCGCAGTCGGTGATCAAGCCGCAGGACACCCGTGATTACCTGATCCGCATGCTCGATGTCTACAAGCTGCGCATGACCAAGGGCGTCGGGCAACACCTGATGCGCAGCTGGCCGACCAGTTATTAAGACTTCGTGAAACGCGGGGCGCGCACCCAACACCCAACGGCCGCGCTCCCCGTTTCTTTTTTTATTCGTTATATCCTGATTCCGGAACCCGCACCCGATGTTCAATAAAGTACTGGTGGTCAACCGCGGCGCCGTCGCCGCCCGCGTGCTGCGTGCGCTGAACGCGATGAATATTCACTCGGTGGCGGTGTATTCCGAAGCCGACAACCACGCACCCTACCTGGAAATGGCGAGCCAGACCTTCGCCATCGGCCCCGCACCGGCACGCGAGAGTTATCTCAATCAGGACACCATCATCGAGGTGCTGAAAAAATCCGGTGCCGACGGTCTGCATCCCGGTTACGGATTCCTGTCGGAGAACGCCGGCTTCGCCCAGCGTGTGATCGACGCCGGTTCGCGCTTCATCGGGCCGTCGCCGAAATGGATTGATGCGATGGGTCATAAAACCCGCGCCCGCGACATCGCCGCGCAGTACGGCATGCCGATGTCGCACGGTTCGGATGTGCTGCCCGACGACAACGACGCGATCATCGCTGCCGCGCGCAAGATCGGCTTCCCGGTGCTGGTGAAACCGGCCGGTGGCGGCGGCGGCATTGGCATGTTGCCGGCGAAGGATGAAGCGGAACTGCTGACCGCGGTGGAACGCTCACGCTCGATGGCCGGTCGCGGTTTCGGCACCACCGAGGTTTATCTCGAAAAACTGATCGAACGGCCGCGCCATGTCGAATTCCAGATCCTTGGCGACCAGCATGGCGGCGCGATGCATCTGTTCGAGCGTGACTGCTCGACCCAGCGCCGCAACCAGAAGGTGATCGAAGAGGCGCCGGGGCCGGAGATTCCGCGCGACAAGGCGGTGGCGGTGGCCGACCAGATCGCCGGCATCATGCGTACCATGGGTTACGACAATATCGGCACGGTCGAAATGCTGCTCGGCGCCGACGGTTCCTTCAATTTCCTCGAAATGAATACAAGGCTGCAGGTCGAGCACGGCGTCACCGAGGAAGTTACCGGTGTTGATCTGGTGCGCGCGCAGATCCGTTCCGCGGCCGGTGAAAAACTCGGCGAGATACTGCCGGGCAAGGCCGAAATCAAGGGCCATGCCATCCAGGCACGGGTGTATGCCGAAGATCCGAAGAATTTTTTCCCGTCACCCGGCAAGCTGACGGTGTTCCGTCCGCCGGAAGGCGAGGGTATCCGCGTCGATACCGGTTATGCCGAAGGCCGCGACGTCACGCCGCATTACGATCCGATGATTGCCAAGGTCATTGTCCGCGCGGCGACCCGCGAAGCGGCCATCGACAGGCTGATCGAGGCGCTCGGCGGTTTCGACATCCAGGGCCTCAAGCACAATATTCCGGCCGTCATCAACATCCTGCGCTCCGAACAATTCCGTTCGGGCCGCGTTCACACCGGCATCATCGGTGAAGTCACCGGCAAGAAAGTCTGAACAGCATGAATACAAGCACGAACAATCCGGTCGCTGACGCCAAACGCGCCGGCCGCAATGCGCTGGACGAAAGCGCCGGCAAACAGCTGCTCTCCGCACATGGCGTCAAGGTGCCGCAGTCGCGGGTCGCCAAAGGCGTTGCCGACGTCGACGCCGTGATGAACGGCCTGCAAGTGCCGGTGGTGGTCAAGGTGATGTCGCCCGACATCCTGCACAAGAGCGATGCCGGCGGCGTCAAAATCAATCTGCGCTCGGCTGCTGAAGTCAAAGCAGCGATTGAAGGCATGCTCAATGCACCGAAGATCAAGGGCGCGCGCATCGAAGGTTTTCTGGTCGAGGAAATGGCGCCGGCCGGCCATGAACTGGTGATCGGCGGTCTGCGCGATCCGCAGTTCGGTCCGTTGGTGATGGTAGGTCTGGGCGGGATTTTTGTCGAGATCCTCAAGGATGTGTCCTTCCGCCTGTGCCCGATCACACGCATCGATGCCGAGGAAATGATTGCCGAGTTGAAGAGTGCCGCCATCCTGAAAGGCGCGCGCGGCAGCAAACCGGCTTCCCTCGAAGCGATCATCGATGTGCTGCTGAAAGTCGGCGGAGACAACGGTCTGCTGATGCAGCATGCGGCCGACATCAGCGAAGCGGACATCAACCCGCTGATCGTGTCCGAAACCTCGGCGGTGGCAGTCGATGCCCGCTTTATTCTGGGCTGAACCTATGAACATCATCGAAGAATTCACCCCGCTGTTTGCGCCGAAGACCGTGGCGGTCATCGGCGCCTCGACCAAGGGCAATGCGCTGCCCAATGTTTTCATCCGCCGCATTCGCGAGTTCGGCTTCAGCGGCGACATTTACCCGATCCATCCCGCAGCGACCGAAATCGACGGGCTGACCGCGTACAAGACGCTGGCGGACACGCCGAAGCCGGTGGATTACGCCTATATCGCCGTGTCCGGTGCGCAGATCCCCGGCATGCTGTCGGCAGCCAAAGGGCATGTGCGTTTCGCGCAGGTGATCTCCAGCGGTTTCGGTGAAGTCGATGAAGGCAAAGGTTTGCAGGACGAACTGGTCAGCGCGGCCCGCGAAGGCGGCATGCGCCTGCTCGGACCCAATTGCCTGGGCATCTACACGCCGCGCGGTCACGTGACCTTTGCTGAAATCGGGCCGAAGGAAGTCGGTCACGTCGGCATCGTGTCGCAAAGCGGCGGTCTCGGCACCGACATCATCCGCCGCGGCTTGTCGCGCGGCGTAAAGTTTTCCGGACTGGTCACCGTCGGCAACTGTGCCGATGTGACGCCGTCAGACCTGCTGGAGTTTTATCTGGCCGACCCGCAGACCAAGGTCATCGGCATGTACATCGAGACGGCGAAAGACGGCCGTCGCCTGTTCGACATCCTGCGCAAAGCCAAGGCTGCCAAGCCGGTGGTGATCCTGAAGGGCGGGCGCACGCAGCAGGGTCTTGCCGCTGCGGCCTCGCATACCGGTTCGCTGGCGGGCGACGACCGCGTGTGGGTGGCGCTGGCGCGGCAGACCGGCTGCATGCTGGTTGATACGCTGGATCAGTTCATCGACACGCTGCTGATTTTCCAGTCACTGACGCCGCGCCCGCAACGGCCGACGCAGAAAGTGGTGCTGTTCGGCAACGGCGGCGGCACCAGCGTGCTGGCGACGGATTATTACTCCCGGCTCGGTCTCGACGTCACGCCCTTTGCGCAAGGTGCCATTGATGCGCTGGCGGAAATGAAACTGCCGCCGGGCACCAGTATCACCAATCCGGTGGATTGTCCGGTCGGTACGCTGCAGCAGGACGACGGCCGCGTCGCTGAAAAAATCCTCGACATCATCTACAGCCAGGGTAAACCCGAAGCGCTGGTGATGCACCTGAACCTCTCGGCCTTCGTCGGTCGCACCAAACCCGAAGTGCTCGACAACCTGGTCGCGGCGGCGATGCGGGTGCAGGAAAAATATCCGGGACAGTCGCATTTCATTCTGGTGCTGCGTTCCGACGGTGAGCCGGGACTGGAAGCGCGCAAACGCGAGTTCCGCGACAAAGCGGTGGCGCTGGGCGTACCGGTTTATGATGAGATGGCCAATGCCGGTCATCCGCTGGCGGCGCTGGCAACGTTTGAACGCTTCAAGGCTTCACGCCGGTGAGTTACCAGCACCGGTTTCGCGCCACCGGCTATCCGCTTCGCTTGTACAGCGGAAAAGACGCACTGGAGAACCTGCCTGCTGAACTGAAGCGTTTTAAATCAGCAAAAGCATTTTTGATCAGCGGCCGCAGCGTTTCTCGAAAAACAGGGCTGGTTGATCGAATCGCACAAATTCTCGGTCCGGCATACGCTGGTCGTTTTGACGAGATCGAGAAAGACACCACGCTGGCATCGGTGCAGGCCGCCGCTGCCGCTGCCCGCGCCGCTAACGCCGATCTGCTGATCGGTGTCGGTGCAGGCAGTGTGATTCAGGGCACGCGCGTAGTGGCGATCCTGCTTGCCGAAACTGCACCGGTTGATCAACTCATCACGCAGTATCCGGACAATGCGCCCGCGATCAGTCCCAAACTGCTCGCGCCGAAACTGCCGATTATCAACGTGCTGACCGCCGCGACCACTGCACAGAACCGCGCCGGATCGGCGGTAAAAGACCCGGCACGTCCGAATCGCATGGAATTTTTTGATCCAAAGACCCGACCTGCGGCTGTATTCTGGGACGAAGATGCATTGCTGACGGCGCCAGTATCGCTCGCGCGGACTACCGCAACGTCAGTGTTCTGGCGTTCGTTGATGAATCTCGGTGCGCCGCGCATGGCACCCCTTTCCGAGGGCGACCGCCTGCAGGCGTTCAGACTGGCACGCGGTGCGCTTCCCCGCATGAGTGATCCGCTCGATGGCGGCGCCCGCGTCGAAATGTGCGCAGCCGCATTTCTGCAGAACCGCGATGCGGATGACGGCGGCGCACTGACCGAGAAACACTGGCCGGCTCGAGTGGTATATGCGCTGGCGACCGCGCTGTTCAATCTGCATGCCCATGTCGGGCAGGGTGAAGCCAATTCGGCGATGACCGCAACGGTAATCCGGCACTTTGGGGCACGCGACTCACAGGCAATGGCATTGATCGCAGAAGCATTTGGTGTGACGGATGAACGTGCAGCACATGAGCGCGCGGCAGAGGCCGTTGAGCTCGCTTTCAAACAGGCTGGAATGCCGACCCGCCTGCGTGAACTGGATATTCCACGGGACAGTCTCGAAACCGTTCTTGAAAACTCGCTGCGGAATTTCAATGCTGATCCCAAACGCGAATTCCTGCGAGAACGCGCTGCGTTACTCACGGCGTTACAGGCGGCTTGGTAAGCAATAAGTTATTGTTTTTATTGAATTATTTTTCGGCGTGCCGGTTTCCCGGAATTGTTGCCCCACCGTAGCACCCATTTACAGGAAGCAACATGAGCGTTCTGCCGCAATGCCCCGAGTGCCATTCGGAACTGACGTATGAAGACGGCAATCTGTATATCTGTCCCGAATGTGCACATGAGTGGGCCAAAGATGCCGCTGCTGCAATCGCTGATGCGGAGAAGATTGTGCGCGACGCCGTCGGCAATGTGCTGAGCGACGGTGATACCGTCACCGTGATCAAGGATCTCAAGGTCAAGGGCTCGTCAAGCGTGGTCAAGGTCGGTACCAAGGTCAAAGGCATACGCCTCGTCGAAGGTGATCACGACATTGACTGCAAGATTGACGGCATTGGCGCGATGAAACTGAAATCGCAGTTCGTCAAAAAGGTCTGACCCGTTTTATTGCTGTTTCCGCCATAGTACGGTCCATGGCTTGACGCTCGGGTTCGCGCTCCCAAGAATTCAGTAAAACAATAAAGCCTGTGGAACACCACGGGTGCACATTCTGCATCGGCAATTCTGACCGACATACTGTTTGGCGGAGGAGTTCGGTATGAACAATTCGGATCGCATCATCAGTGCTTCTGCGTGCTGCGGGCTGCTTTTCAGCGCAATGATGGTGGCATCAAGCATGGCCGGCGCAGCGGAAGCGGAATTTCCGTCCAGGCCGGTACGTTTCATGATTCCCTTGGCAGCTGGCGGCGGCGGAGATATCACGGTGCGCGCGGTGTCGCAGAAACTGAATGCGGCATGGGGACAGTCCGTGGTGGTCGACAACCGACCCGGCGGCACCGGCGCCATTGCACTGGAGACTGTGGCGCGTGCACAACCGGATGGCTACACCATCATCATGATCAGCGGCACGCATACCGCACGCCGTGCCACACATCGCGGCCGCCTGCCCTATGACCTGATCAAGGATTTCGCGCCGGTGACGCAGATGACACAACAATCCTATGTGCTGGTGTTGCATCCATCGGTGGCGGCGAAATCGATTCCGGAACTGATCGCGCTTGCAAAAACAAAGCCGGGTGGACTGACCTATGGTTCGGCCGGACAGGGCAGCCTGCAGCATCTTTCGGGGGCGCTGCTGGCAACGCTGACCGGGACCAATCTGCTGCATGTGGCTTACAAGGGCGGTGGGCCGGCGCTGGCCGACGTTTTGGGCGGGCAGATCAGCATGGTGTTCGCAACCCCGCTGGAATCGGTACCGCATATCAAACCGGGTCGCCTGCGTCCGCTGGCAGTGACCAGCCCGCAACGTTCCCCGGCGATGCCCGATCTGCCGTCAATTGCTGAAACAGGCATTGCCGGCTACGAGGTGACAAACTGGTACGGCGTGTTGGCGCCGGTTGCGATCCGCAAGCCGGTTCTCGAAAAACTCAATCGCAGCATTGTTGCCGCGCTGCGCACGCCGGAACTGACCGAGCGTTTCCAGAGAGATGGTGTCGAGCCGATCGCGTCGACGCCGCAACAATTCCAGAAACACATTCACGCCGAGATCGCCAAATGGGAGCGGGTTGTGACCGCGGCGGGTATCAAGACGGATTAGCGGATTTTGATGTCAGTTCAACTGGGTAACGGAAGAAGAAAGGGCGGAACATGCGAGTGGGATTTATAGGACTGGGCACGATGGGGGCCTCGATCGCATTGAATGCGATGAAAGGCGGATTTGCGCTGACGGTGCATGACATGCGCAAGGAAGCGGGGGCACCGCACATCAAGGGCGGGGCAACATGGGCAGACAGCGTCGAAGCTGTTGGTCGCGATGCCGATGTCGTGCTGACCTCGCTGCCGGGGCCAAAGGAAGTGAAGGCGGTTGCCCAAGGCCTGATCAAGACCATGCGTCCGGGCACCGTGTGGTTTGATCTGTCGACCAACTCGCCGACCGTAGTGCGCGAGTTGTATGCGCGTTTCGCTGAAAAGAAGGTGTCAGTGCTCGATGCCCCGGTCAGCGGAGGTCCCAGCGGCGCCAAATCCGGCAAGATGGCCCTGTGGGTCGGCGGCGATCAGGCCGAGTTTGAACGTTGCCGCAAGGTGCTGGACGCCGTCGGTGATCAGGTCATCTACATCGGCGCGATCGGTGCCGGTTCAGTGGCCAAGTTGGTGCACAACTGTGCCGGTTACGCGATGCAGCTGGCGCTGGCCGAGCTGTTTACGATGGGCGTCAAGGCGGGCGTCGAGCCGTTGCCGTTGTGGGCGGCCATCCGTCAGGGTGCTCTGGGCCGCAAGCGTTCGTTTGACCGCATGGGTGACCAGTTCCTCCAGGGAAATTTTGATCCCCCGGCCTTTGCCCTTGCGCTGGCGCACAAGGACGTTACCCTGGCCACCGAGCTTGCACGCGAGATCGGCGTGCCGATGCGCCTGGCAAATATGACGTATGCCGAAATGACGGATGCGCTCAACCGTGGCTGGGAAAAACGTGATTCACGCTCCTTCCTGATTCTGCAGCAGGAGCGCGCCGGCCTGAACATCAAGGTGCCGGTCGAAGACATTGAAGCCGTGCTGAAACGCGACGGCTGACCGGCGTCGAATCGGGGTGCGCATACGCCTATCCCGGCCCCGGGCGGCATCACCAGCCGCTATCCGGGATTGGTCATTAGACGGAATTCCATCCGATCGCCTATACTTCCACGCGTCGCTCCGCCGGCCGCATTACGAGGGTTATCGGCGTGATTTTGCTAACCGGCTAACCGGATCATCATGAAAAACATTCACGTCCTGATTGCCCTGTCATTGTTCGCAACACCGTCGTTCGCCATCAACATGGGCGTGTTCAAGGATGCACCCATCACGCGTCTGTCCCAGGATGAATTGAAGGCTTTCAGTGCGACCATCCTGAAAACGCTGGATACCGCTCCCGATGGCGCCACGGTTGAATGGAACGCGCCAAAAACGACGTTTAGCAGCAAGATCACACCGGGCCGCACCGTTAAAGACTCCAAACGTACCTGTCGTGATGCCACGATCGAGTCGGAAGCAAAAGGCCGTTTCCAGCGCGGCACTTATTCGTTCTGCAAGACGGCCAAGGGATCGTGGCAGTTGCGTTCGAACGGCTCGAATTCGGGCAAAAAGTAAGCGAACATCGCGTCGCGTCGGCACCTCCAAAAAGACCATGAAAGGCTGCACATGTACCTGAGAGCACTGATCTGCCTGGCGTTTGCCGGATTGTTTGCGACATCAGCCTGGGCCCAGTCCGTCACGCTCGACAAAATCCGCAAGACCGGCGTCATCAACATGGGCTATGTCGAAGGCAGTGCGCCGTTTTCCTCCAAGGATGCCAGCGGCCAGCCTCAGGGATATTCCGTTGCGTTGTGCAACGAGATTGCCGCGGGTATCCGTTCCCAGTTGAAGCTCCCGCAGCTGGAAACGCGGTGGGTCGCGCTGACGATACAGGACCGGCTTAATGCCTTGCGCAGCGGACGGGTTGATATCGAATGCAGCACGACCACGTGGACGCTGTCGCGCTCGGCAGAAGTGGATTTCAGCCTGGTCACTTTTGTCGATGGTGGCAGCATCATGACGCCCGTCAGCTCCGGACTCCGTCGCCTCGCGGATTTCGACGGCAAACGCATTGCGGTGATCGCCGGCACAACAACCGAGAAAGTGCTGCGTCAGGCGATCGGCCAGCGTGGCATCAAGGTCGCCATTGAGGTTGTCAGTAACCGGGATGCCGGACTCAAGATGCTGGAACAGCGCAAGGTTGATGGTTTTGCTTCCGACCGCATGGTGCTGATCGGCATGGTTCTTGGCGGTGACAAGATCAAAGGCGTCTACAAACTGCTCGACGAGGATTTTTCCGTCGAACCTTATGCGTTTGCACTGCCACGCGGCGATTCCGATTACCGGCTTGCGGTGAACAGGGTGCTGGCCAATCTGTATCGTAGCGGCGGCATCGACAAGATCTATGCACAGTGGCTTGGTGCCCTCGGACCGCCGAGCCTGCTGCTTTCGGCGGCCTATTTTGTCCAGGCCCTCTCGGAATAATATGAATATCGCAACCGGCCCGTATCGCGGGCGGCTGATGCGTCGGGTGGCTGGATTGCTGCTTGCGTTTGCCGTTGTTCCGGCGGGGGCGCAATACATCCAGATTCCCGATTTCAGGAATCCGCCACCTGCATCGACCCCCGGATCGCGATCCGCCGAATCCTGCAGCAACTGCGGCGTGATCCGCTCGATTCGCGAGATCCAGAGCCAGCGGGCAACGACGGTGCCGCAGGTGTTCCAGAATTCTCAGATGGCCACCGGTCCCGATTCAACAGTCCGGGTTGGTGCGGTCGTGGCTTTGCCGCTCGGTGAAGGCAGTGCGGATCAGTCGTTTGTGGGCGGTGTCGGCACGCCGGAGATGCGTTCCCGTTTCTCCGAGTCCAGTTATGAAATCACGGTATTGCTCGACAACGGCGCCTACGCCGTGGCGCAGCGCCGTGATGGTGGCCGCTTCCGGGTTGGTGATCGTGTGCGCATGCGTGGCATCGAACTGGAGTTGCTCAAACCCTGAGGCTGGCTTGCAGCGTTAAACCGGCCTCGCTAAGATGGCGTAAACCGCACGCAAGGGTGCGCGGAGAGGAGCCAGGACATGTTTGCAATCGTCAGCAAATCCGATGGTTTTCCGGTGAGTCGCAGCATTGGCGAGGACAAACCCGCGCTGATCGTCACGTGGACGTCGGACACCAAGGCCCAGGCGTTTATTGCCGCCAAGGGAATCGACGCCGACTACCGCGTTGTGGCGCTGACCGAGGCCACGCTGAACAGCATGGCGGAGGCGCTGGGCTGCTCTGCCGACGCCATTGATTTTGATTCCTATCCTGAACAGTAGGTTTGCCGGCGAAACCCGAACAGCGGTCGGAGTGTCGCTTGTGTCAAGCTTCATGGCGGGGCTCTTCCGTGGCGGTGCAAATGGAATATCAGTTTTGAAGCGCGATCAGAAATAACCCGGCATATTGATCCTGACCGATCACCAGTAGCCGCCCTGTCGGGGCGGCTTTTTTATGCCTGATGCAAGCAGCCTCGGCTAGAATCATTGTCAGGTTCAATTTACCCTGGAGTTTCTGGATGGAAGCACTGAAAGTCGGCATGAAGCATGTCGCAGAACGTGAAGTGACCGAGGCGATGACCACCCGACGCGGTGAGTACCAGGTGTTTTCAACGCCGTCCATGGTGCAATTTTGCGAAGCCTCTGCGGGGGAGTTGATTGCACCGCATTTGCAGTCCGGGCAAGGTCAAGTCGGTATTGTGGTAACCATTCGCCACATGGGGCCGACGCCGCTGGGCAAGCGTGTACGTGCCGAGGTCGAGCTGACAGGTATCGATCGCCGCCGGCTGAGTTTCAAGATCAAGGTGTTCGACGACATCGAACAGGTTGGCGAGGCCGAGCATGACCGCTTTATTGTTGATCTCGATAAATATCAAGCCAAGCTGAAGAAGAAAATCGAGGGCTGACAGTCTGCCGACAGAACAAAAGGAGTCACCATGGCATGGATAGTCACCAAATATTTCCTGACGGCCGCGGTGGTCGTTCTGGTGTCGGAGCTGGCCAAACGCAGTGACAAACTCGGGGGGCTGATTGCGGCATTGCCGATGGTGACGGTGCTGACGCTGATCTGGCTTTATGTTGAAAAGCAGTCGCCGGAAAAAATTGCAAACCATGCCTGGTATACCTTTTGGTATGTCATTCCGACATTGCCGATGTTTCTGGTATTCCCGGTGTTGCTGCCGCGCATCGGGTTCTGGCCGGCGTTGTTGGTCTGCGTGTTGATGACAGTGGTTTGTTTCGCATTGTTTGCGCTGGTCATGCGGCGATTTGGCGTTGAGCTGCTTTAAGCAGGGGGATCTTCTTGGAACAAATTATCAAACTGGTGGTTTGCGATATGGCAGGTACAACGGTGCGCGATGCCGGTCAGGTGCCCCAGGCGTTTACATCGGCGCTGGCAGCACACGGGATTGCGGTAACCCCGCAGGCCATAAACAGCCTGCGCGGGGCTTCCAAGCGATTGGCGATTCTCAGCCTGATACCCGATGGAGAGGACCGTGAGCGGCGTGCCGAGCGTGCATATGCCACCTTTGTGCAGCATCTGGCTCAGGTCTTTGACGGTACGGTTGAGCCGATTCCCGGCGCATCCGAGGCGATAGCGGCGCTGCGTGGCCGTGGTGTTCAAGTGGCTTTGAACACCGGGTTTGATCGCGAGACAACCAATCTGCTGCTGGATGCCCTGCATTGGCGCGATGGCGTGGTCGATGCCGTGGTTTGCGGCGATGAAGTGGCTGCCGGACGTCCTGCGCCGTACATGATTTTCCATTGCATGGAAGCCACAGGTGTCACCGATGTGCGCAGTGTTGCGAATGTCGGTGATACGGTGCTTGATCTGCAGGCTGGTTACAACGCGGGTGTCGCACTCAATATCGGCGTCCTCTCGGGTGCGCATGGGCGCGACCAGATGCAGGAACAGCCGCATATGCATTTGCTGAACAGCGTCGCGGAGTTGCCGCAATTACTTTTGCGTCACTGATTAAGGAAAACCCGCCAAATCCATCCGGCCACGACAGATGCTGGGATGTCGTCACCCGCCCCTCCGCGTGTTGCAAACCCCCGCAACGGGGAGTGCGGTTGCTCAGAACTGTTCGTCGTCCCGCAGATAGCGCCATTGCCCTACGGGCAAGTCGCCCAGCATGACTTTGCCGATGCGTACCCGTTTCAGGCCAGTGACGGCCAGTCCGACCAGTTCACACATGCGGCGAATCTGCCTTTTTTTGCCCTGACGCAGCACAAAACGCAGCTGGTCCTGGTTTTGCCACGACACTTGGGCGGGACGCAGGGCCTCGCCGTCCAGCGAAAGTCCATGCTGCAGCAAGGCCAATCCGTCTTTTGCGATTTTGCCGGTCACCCGCACCAGATATTCTTTTTCGATGCGTGAGTTTTCGCCGATCAGCTGTTTGGCGATTCGCCCGTCCTGGGTCAGGATCAGAAGTCCGGTTGAATCGATATCGAGCCGGCCAGCCGGCGCAAGCCCACGCAAATGCTGCGGTCCAAAACGCAATTTGCTGCGGTCGCCACTGTAGTGGTTTTCTGCAGTAATCAGGACGCTGGCGGGCTTGTAATTGTTTTCGGCCTGACCTGAAACAAAGCCGATGGGTTTGTGCAGCAGCAGGGTAACGCGTGATTGCTGTTTCTCACGCGCAGCTGCGGTCAGGGTGATGGTCTGGGTGGGCAGGATGCGGGTTCCCAGTTCGGTGATGGGCTTGCCGTCCACCAGCACCCAGCCGCGCTCGATATAGCTGTCCGCCTCGCGTCGGGAGCACAGGCCTTGCTCTGACATCAGCTTGGACAGACGAATTTTTTCCATGGCGGGGAGAGGGGCTGGGATTGTTGCAACCCGGGGCAGGGTGCAACAAAATGAAAATCAATAAGTATTTGTTTTTATTGAATATTTATTTGTGCTGCGCGTCAAAACGCAGCAAAGATCTTTGCTGCGGCTTTGATCGTGCGCTCGATTTCCGCCGGACCGTGTGCCGCCGAGACGAAGCCAGCCTCATAAGCGGAAGGGGCCAGATAAACGCCTTCGGCCAGCATCGCGTGGAAAAAGCGGTTGAACGCGTCTTTGTCGCACTGCATGACCTCGGCATAACTGGTTGGCGGCGTTTCGCGGAAATACAGTCCGAACATGCCGCCGATATTGCGTGCCGAGAACGGGATGCGGTGACCCTGTGCAGCTTCGGTCAGACCGCTGCACAACTCGTGCGCAGTGGCGGCGAGCCGGTCGTAAAACCCCGGGGCCTGGATCAACTTGAGCGTGGCCAGCCCGGCGGCGACCGCGACCGGATTGCCGGACAGGGTGCCGGCCTGATACACCGGCCCAACCGGCGCAATGCATTGCATGATGTCGCGGCGTCCGCCGAAGGCGCCGACCGGCATGCCACCGCCGATGACCTTGCCCAGCGTGGTCAGATCCGGCTTGATCCCGTACAGTGCCTGCGCGCCACCCAAGGCAACGCGGAAGCCGGTCATGACTTCATCAAAAATCAGCACAGCGCCATGTTCGCTGCACAAATGACGCAGCAATTCGAGGAATCCGGGCTTGGGCGCGACCAGGTTCATATTGCCGGCCACCGGCTCGACGATGACTGCAGCAATTTCAGAACCTTCATGGGCAAAGGTTTCTTCCATTGCAGATTCGCTGTTGTAGTCGAGAACCAGTGTATGCGCGGCGACTTCCGGCGGCACACCGGCCGAGGAGGGCTGGCCGAAGGTCAGGGCGCCGGAGCCGGCCTTGACCAGCAGCGCGTCGGCATGGCCGTGGTAACAGCCTTCGAACTTGATGATTTTGCTGCGCCCGGTAAACCCGCGCGCGAGGCGGATCGCGCTCATTGTGGCCTCGGTGCCGGAACTGACCAGACGCACCTGCTCCAGTGACGGCAGCAGTTGCCGCAGCAGATCAGCCATCTCGATTTCGACTTCGGTCGGCGCGCCGAAAGACAGACCGCGTTCCGCCGCCTGCTGCACGGCGCGCACCACGTCGGGATGGGCATGGCCGCAGATCAGTGGTCCCCAGGAACCAACATAGTCGATGTAACTGTTGCCGTCGGCGTCCCACACCAGCGGACCTTTGCCGCGCTGGAAAAACAGCGGGGTGCCGCCGACGGATTTGAATGCGCGCACGGGTGAATTGACGCCACCGGGGATGGCCAGCTGCGCGTGGTTAAACAGCTTCTGGTTTTTTTTCATCAATGCAATTCGAACAGGGATTGAAATTCACGTGTTGCCGCTTCGATGTCGGGCGCAGCAAATACTGCGGATATGACCGCGATAGCGTCAATGCCGGCACTGAGCAACTGCGGGGCGTTGCCCGGCGTAATGCCGCCGATGCCTACGACAGGCACGGCCAGGCGTTTTTTGGCCTCTGCGACCAGAACCAGCGGAGGCCGCACCGCATCGGGCTTGACGCTGGAGGCGAAGAAACTGCCGAAGGCAACGTGATCTGCCCCAGCAGCGACGGCGGCTTCCGCCAGCTCCAGACGGTTGTAGCAGGAGGCGCCCAGCAACTTGCCGGGCCCAAGCCTCACCCGCGCTGCGGCAAGATCTCCATCGTCACCGCCAAGGTGCAGTCCCGCCGCATCAACGGCCAGCGCAACATCCAGATGGTCATTGATGATCAACGGCACGCCGCGGGCAGTACACAGCGACTGCAGGGCGCGAGCCTGAGTCAGACGCAGTTCAGGGGTGGCTGTCTTGTTGCGATACTGCAGTATCCGGGCCCCCCCGGCGATTACGGCACGCACCCGGTATAGCAGATCGTCGGTATCTGCGAGATCCGGCGTGATCGCGTACAAACCTGCGATCTTCGAGTTCACGCCTGATTTTCGCCGTCGTCTTCGGGCGCGTCGGAGTCGACTTCCTCTTCGCGGGCCCAGAACAGCCGATCCGGGATGTGTTGCCCCATGCCGGGACGGAAGGCCAGCTTAAGCGATTGCCAGGTGTATTCCTGGGCATCGCGCACGGCTTCCTGCATATCCACGCCATTGGCGATCGTGGCGGCCAGCGCCGATGCCAGCGTGCAACCGGAACCGTGATAGCTGCCGGCCAGCCGCGGCCAGCTGTCACTGCGCACGACACCGTCGTTGTTATAAAGGGTGTTGACGACTTCGCTGGTGTTTTCGTGGGTTCCGGTGATCAACACGTATTCACAGCCGGAGGCGAGTATGCGCCGTGCGCATTCCGCAAGATCAGGATTCTCGTCGCCGTCTTCCGAATCGTCATCAGCGAGGCGGCGTGCTTCCAGGCTGTTCGGCGTGACGATGGTGGTCTGCGGGATCAGCAATTCGCGGATTGCAGCGAGCATTTCCTCCGAAGCGAGTTCATCTCCGCGGCCTGAGGCAAGCACCGGATCGAGAATCAGCGGGATTTCAGGATAATCCGAAACGACCTCGGCCACAGCAGCGACAGCCTCCAGACTGCCGAGAACGCCGATCTTGAACGCGGCGACCGGCATGTCTTCAAGAATGCAGCGCGCCTGATCGGCGACCCACTCGCCATCAATCGGCAGTACCCCGTCAACACCCATGGTGTCCTGAACCGTTATTGCAGTCACGACGGATACCGGATGGCAGCCCATGCTGGCGAGGGTCATGATGTCGGCTTGCAGCCCGGCGCCTCCGGTCGGATCGGTGGCGGCGAACACCATGACAATGGGCGGGGAATCAGTCATGCGCGAGGTTGGGCCCGGAGATGGGATGGGCTAAAATGAAGGTTCACGACGAAGTTCCAGCCGATGGATTGTAGCTTACATTTAACTCAGAAAAACGCTGATGACCACCGATACAGGGCAGTACCGTAAATACATGTGTTTGATTTGCGGCTTCATTTACGACGAAGCGGCAGGTGCGCCTGACGAGGGCATAGCGCCGGGCACGAAATGGGAGGACGTTCCGATGAACTGGACTTGTCCCGAGTGCGGCGCGCGCAAAGAAGACTTTGAGATGGTCCAGATCTGACCGAAGAGTTGCCCCATGAGACTTCTGCATACCATGATCCGTGTCGGTGACCTGCAACGGTCGATCGATTTTTATACCCAGGTACTGGGCATGAAACTGTTGCGCAAGAGTGATTATCCCAGCGGGCGCTTTACCAATGCATTTGTCGGTTATGACGATGAGTCACGTACTGCGGTGCTGGAGCTTACGCACAACTGGGACACGGCGTCGTATGAGATGGGCACCGGCTTCGGTCATGTTGCAGTCGAAGTTGAGGATGCATACAAGGCCTGCGACGAAGTGAAAAAACGCGGCGGCAAAGTCACCCGAGAGCCGGGTCCGATGAAACACGGAACCACAGTGATCGCTTTTGTCGAAGACCCCGACGGCTACAAAATCGAGTTCGTCCAGCGCAAGGCTGCGAGCTAAACCTTCGCCGTTACAGCATCGGCAATCCGCACAAACTCCGCCACCGAAAGCTCCTGCGCCCGTGCACCGGCATTGATGCCGAGTCTGGAGAGCTGGTCGGCGGACACCATGCCTTTCAGTGTGTTGCGCAGCGTCTTGCGCCGTTGCGCGAATGCGCGGCTGACCACTTCGGCAAAGACGGGTTCGCTGCGCGCCGGATGCGGCAGCGGATTGAGGGGCGTCAGCCGTAACACTGCGGACTCGACTTTCGGCGCGGGATCAAACGAATCCGCCGGTACGTCAAACATTTTTTCCATGTCGAAACGGTACTGCAGCATCACCGAGAGCCGGCTGAATTCCGAATCCCCGGGCGCGGCGACCATGCGTTCCACGACTTCCCGTTGCAGCATGACATGGATGTCCCGGATATGGGCTGCATACGCAGCGAACCGGAAGAGCAAGGGCGTGGAAATGTTGTAGGGCAGATTGCCAACGATGCGCAGGCCTTGGCCCAGCGTTGAAAAATCGAAATCAAGCACGTCGCCTTCGTGAATGGTCAGGCGCTCCGGCGGATACTGATTGCGCAGGCGTGCAATCAGGTCGCGATCAATCTCGATCACCTGCAGCAGGTCCAACCGGCCCAGCAGCGGTTCCGTCAAGGCCCCGAGTCCCGGACCGATCTCAACCAGATTGTCGCTGCGCTGAGGCGTGATGGCCGAAATGATGCCGGCGATAATACCGTCGTCGATCAGGAAATTCTGGCCGAAACGCTTGCGCGGGATGTGCCCGCTTGCAGAACGCATGCTTATGCCGGATGCCTGCTGCGCAAGGCGAGCTCCGCTGCCAACTTGACCGCTGTGGCCAGACTTTCAGCCTTCGCCTTGCCGGTGCCGGCCAGTTCCAGTGCCGTGCCGTGATCAACGGATGTCCGCACGATCGGCAGACCCAGTGTGATGTTGATGCCGCCGCCGAAACTCGCATATTTGAGCACGGGCAGGCCCTGATCGTGATACATCGCCAGCACGCAGTCACAGTTCTTGAGTCGTTCAGGCTGGAAAAGGGTGTCGGCGGGCAAGGGGCCGATCAGATGAAATCCTTCATTGCGAAGTTTTTCCAGTACCGGAACGATGACATCAATTTCCTCTCGCCCGAGATGGCCTGATTCACCGGCATGGGGGTTGAGTCCGGCAACAACGATCCTGGGCTGGGTTATCGCAAAACGGTTTACGAGGTCGGCGCGCAGCACGCGGAGCGTTCGCTCCAGCCCGTCCGGCGTGATGGCTGCGGCGACTGCATGCAGCGGCAGATGCGTGGTGGCGAGCGCGACCCGCATGCCGCCGCCGGCCAGCATCATGACCACATGAGGCGTTTGCAACCGTTCCTGCAGGAATTCGGTGTGTCCCGTGAAAGCGATGCCTGCATCGTTGATGACGCCTTTGTGCACCGGTGCAGTGGCCATGGCATCGAACAGACCGTCGCGACAGCCATCAGCAGCAATTTCGAGGGTGCGCAGCACGTAAGGGCTGTTGGCCGCGTCGATGCGTCCTGCGGCAGCCTGTTTTGCCAGGGGTACATGCAGTACGGAAAATGCCGGCGCCGCATCGCGGCCGGCAAACCGTGGCAGTGAGCCGCCCAGCCCCAGCTTGCGGGCCCGTGTGTGCAGCAGGGTTTCATCGGCGATGATCACGATGCGCGCTGGAAACTTGCGCTCGGTGATCATTGCACAAAGGTCGGGACCGATGCCGGCAGGTTCACCGGCAGTGACGGCTATCAGCGGAGTGTCTGAAGCATCGGGCATGGTGCGCCGGCTCCCGGATCAGCCAGGCTGATCAATTTCGGTTGTCGAGCCGCTGCTCGATATAGGCACGGTCACGCAACTGGCGCACCCATTCCTGATAGGCTTCGTCCGTTTTGCGCTCGCGCAGGGTCTGACGCACATTCATGCGCTCACCTTCCTTGGACATGTCCTGGTTGCGTCGTTCCATCACCTGGATCAGGTGCCAGCCGAAAGGGCTGCGCACCGGCGCACTGATTTCGCCGGGCTTCAACGCGTTCATCGCCTGTTCGAATTCGGGTACGGTATCCCCGGGTGACAGCCAGTTCAGATCACCGCCGCGCGATGCACTCGTGTCTTCCGATCGGGCTTTCGCAAGCTCGGCGAAATCAGCCTTGTTGTCCAGACGCTCCTTCAAGGCCAGCAGGCGGTTGCGCGCTTCGGTTTCCGATACCAGTTCATTGGTCTTGATCAGAATGTGGCGTGCGCGCGTCTGCTGTACGAGCATTGGCGCGGCCCCACCGCGGCGTTCGTTCAGAAGCAGGATGTGAAATCCATTGGGGCTGCGCAGCAAACCGCTTAACTGCCCCGGTTGTAATGGACGCAGCGCTTCGACAAACAATGTCGGTAGACGATCGGCCTGACGCCAGCCGATCACACCGCCCTGCAAGGCTTCGGGGCCGTCGGAAAAGGCCGCGGCGACCTGGCGGAAATCAGCCCCGCCCTTGATCTGCGCCAGCGCCTGTTCTGCACGATCACGACGGGCCTGCAATTGTTCCGGCGATGCGTTTTCCGGAACGGCAACAAGGATATGTGAAACATTGAACTCGTCGCGTCCCGTTTGCGTCTGCTGACCCTGGATGAAATTGTCAATCTCGGCCTCGGTGACCACCACCCTCTGCGCGATCTCGCGCTCCTTCAGGCGGGACAGCGTTATTTCGCTGCGGATGTCCTCGCGAAACTTGGCAAAGGGAACATTGTCTTTGGCCAGAACAGCGCGCAACTGCGGCAGAGTCATCTTGTTCTGCTCGGCGATCCGCAGCAGGGCGCGGTCGAGCTCGGCATCATCGATGCGCAGGCCAATCTCGCGGGCATGCTGAAGCTGCACGCGGTCATTGATCACGCGCTCAATCACCTGCCGTTCAATGATTTCACGTGAAGGTGGCGGAGTGCCCTGTGCACGCAGCTGGCGGAACGCAAAATCGACACGTGCCGCCAGTTCACGTTCAGTCACGACTTCATCGTTGACCACCGCAATGATGCGGTCGACGGTAACGATGGCGCGGGGTTTGGCCTGCTGGGCTCCGGCGTTGCTGGTGCCGAGGAGCAGAAAGGCGGAAAAAAGGAGGAGGGCGCGGGAGTACATGTCAGTTCCAGGGTTTCGGGTTGCCCGGTCGCCGTGCAGGCGGCCGGTCAGAACAATCCAGGCACATTGTATTCGACCGGAGCCGGCGAGCGCGGATCAAACTGCTTGTAGCCGCCGATATTCCGCTGCAACACATCCAGCGGATTACTGCCGATCCGTGAAACGCCGTTCAGTTCGAGCTGGATGAATATCGATGTGCTTGCGGCACTGGTCGTTGTGGCGAAGCGGTGCGCCGCAATACGCAGCGACCAGCAGCGATCATTGTATTCCACGCCGGCCAGGGTCTCCAGCGCGCGGTTGTCGAGCAGCGAGTAGTTCCAGCGGCCCACTGCAGTCCAGCCGTTCTTGACCGGCCACTGCGCGGAAAAATCCGCCTGCCGCACCGTGTTGATGGTTTCGCGATAGGCCAGATTGAGCACCTTGCCGCGTTGCGGCTGGTAGCGTCCGGAGACATTGAATTTCTGGGTTTCCTTCAGATCCGTGTTGTATTGCCATCCGGCGTCTGCTGTCCAGTTGGTCGCGATACTGCCGCTCAGTGCGGCGAGCAGATCAGAAGAGTTGCTGTCGCTCGCCCTTGGTGCGACGCCCGGCACCGTCACCCGTTGTGACTGGAAATAATAACGCTGGGCAATGGCGCCGCGTATCCGTTCAATGCCGGAATCGGCACTGATGAAACGCGATGTGATGCCCATCGTCAGCTGGTTCGCATCATTGATCCGGTCCTGGCCGCTGAACTGGTTTTCGGAAAAAATGGTTGCGAAATTGATATCCTGCAGGCCGCTGTCAAAGTTGGGGAGGGCGCTTTGGTCCTTGTAAGGGATATAGACGTAATAAGCCTTCGGCTCCAGCGTTTGGATGGCCCGCTGGCCACCGGTGCTGGTTTCCCGCTCGAATACCACGCCGCTTTCAGCACTGAATACAGGCAAGGAGCGCGTCGCATTCGGCAGGTTCGCAGTATTGTTGCTGCCGATGGTGTAACGGGTCAGATGCGCACCGAGTTTGGGTGTGAAATAAGCGAACGAATTTTGCAGGGGTAGTGAATAGCTGGGATAGGCGACAACACGCTGGCCGTTGACCAGGGACACATGATCAAAAGATGTGTAGTTGCCCAGAAACCCAAAGTCACCCTGATTGACGGTTTGGCGCTGTGCCGCCAGTGAAATTTGCGGTTGCCTGTTGTATGGCGGGGTCAGCGGCGCCAGCGGATCGGACTGTAGCGTCTGGAAACGCTGGGCAAAGGCGGAGAAGCTGTAGGTGCCGCCGTTTCCCCAGGTACCGCCGCGCGCCAGCGTTGCATCATTGGACAAATGAACCTGGGATGTCACCGCCACCTGCGTCGACAGATCGGTGAAATACTTGCCGTCGGAAACCCGGTTAAGGTTAAGGCTGCTGCCCCATGAATCGCCGATTTGCTGCTGGTGTTTGGTGAACAAGCCCCAGCGATCAGTGCCGATCTGCTGGTCATTGGACAGCATTTCCGCCCGCGCCTCGCCCCGCCATTTCGGATCCAGGTAGCGAAACTCGCCGCCGAGCTGCAGGCCACGCTTGGTCATGTAGCGCGGATAAATGGTTGCGTCCATGTCTGGTGCCAGATTCAGGTAATACGGCACCGTGAATTCGAAACCGGTGGTGTTCGAACTGCGGTAACTGGGGGTCAGTACCCCCGATTTGCGCTGCTCATGCAGTGAAAAGGTCAGATAGGGGGACCAGAAAATGGTCTGATCCATGAAGATGATGCTGGCATCACGGGCGGTGCCCACGTCACGGCTGCGATCAATATCAAGTTGCTTGGCACGCAGGAACCACGCGTCGTTGCCGGGCTCGCAAGTCGTGTAATTGGCGGACTCCACCCGGTATTGGCCCGGCCCCTCGAACAACAGTCGTTCAGCCGTGCCGCGGCCGTCGCTATCCGCCAGCGTCGCACTGCTGCCGGGTCCGGCGGTGGGCAGGGTCATCAGCATGTACCGCGGCTTTTCCATGAAACCGCGATCCGTCGTGGTCTGGTAATGCAGCACGCTGCCTTCAATCAGCTCGCGTCCCTGTTCCATGCGTACGTTGCCTTTGGCATCGATGATGTCCTTCGGCGTGTCGTGGCGCATCCAGTCCGCGGCGAAGGACTGGCCGCGTTTGCGCATGCGCACATCGCCAAAAGCCTCGAGTTCCTTGTCCTGCGTGCCCTGGATGCGATCGGCATCAATGAACAGCGGAACCTCTTCTGCCGGGTCAGCCAGGGGCAACAGTCGAGATTGTGGCTTCAGGGTCAGCCCGTCATCAGCATTGGCGAGCAGCGGCAACGCGCACAGGACTGCAAGCGCAATTCGGGTTTTTCGGGAAAAAGGCATCGGGAAAGGGTGTCAGGCGAGGTGCTAAAATCTCACAATTCACTCTGTGAAGCAACGATTGAAACCATCCCCAGACTCCAGCAGCGATTTACGGCGTGACGCGCTCCGTGCATGGCTCGCCGCGCAGTTGCCCGGCCAGCCTTTTACGCTGGCGCCCGCTTCGGCAGACGCCAGCTTCCGCCGCTATTTCCGCGTAACGCTGGAAGGCGTGACACGCATCGCCATGGATGCGCCACCCGAACGCGAAGACAGCCGGCCGTTCATCCATGTTGCGCAACTGATGCGTGAAGCCGGTGTGCATGTGCCTGAAGTGCTGGCCGCGGATACCGCGCAGGGATTCATGCTGCTGACGGATCTCGGCAACACCACCTATCTTAAGGCCCTGACTGAAGACAATGCTGATACGCTGTTCCGCGACGCGATTGCGGCGCTGATCATCTGGCAGCGCGCCAGCCGTCCGCATGTGCTGCCGCCCTATGACCGCGCACTGTTGCAGCGGGAAATGGACCTGTTTCCCGATTGGTATGTTGGGCGCCACCTCGGAATTACACTCGGCGATGCCCAGCGTGAAGCGCTGGCCAAGATCAATCAGCTGCTGGCAGAAAGCGCGCTGGCGCAGCCGTCGGTGTACGTGCATCGCGATTACATGCCGCGCAATCTGATGCTGTCGACGCCGAATCCCGGCGTGCTTGATTTCCAGGACGCCGTGTATGGTCCGATTACCTATGACGTGGCTTCGCTGTTCCGTGATGCCTATCTGAGCTGGCCGGAAGAACGGGTGATCGACTGGGTCGCCCGCTACTGGGAGCAGGCCAAACGTGCGCAGCTTCCGGTCGATGCGGATTTCGGCGCGTTTTATCGCGCGCTGGAGTGGATGGGGCTGCAGCGCCATCTGAAAGTGTTGGGCATATTCGCGCGCATACACTACCGCGACGGCAAACCCGGTTATCTGGAAGACACCCCGCGTTTCCTGCGTTATGCCCGCGAAGTCGGTTCACGGTACGTAGCACTGAAGCCCTTGCTGCATTTGCTCGACGAATTGGAGCAACGCAGCCCGCAGGTCGGTTACACCTTCTGAGCCCCCGATCTTGAAAGCCATGATCCTCGCAGCGGGGCGCGGCGAGCGGATGCGGCCGCTGACCGACCACACGCCTAAATCACTGCTGGAGGTCAATGGTAAATCATTGATTTCAATGATTATTTTATCGTTGGTGCGGGCCGGGATCACGGAGCTGGTGATCAACCTGGCGCATCTCGGCGAAAAAATTGCTGCAACCCTGGGCGATGGCGCCGCGCATGGCGTGCGCATCATTTATTCACGCGAAACCGAAGCGCTCGAAACCGCAGGAGGCATCGCCTATGCCTTGCCCTTGTTGGGGGACGCTCCGTTTATTGTCGTAAACGCCGATGTCTACAGCGACTACGACTTTGCCGCGTTGGTGCAATCTGCACAGCAATTAAGTGAAACAGGACCGCTGGCCCATCTGGTGCTGGTCAACAATCCGCCGCAGCATCCGCGCGGCGATTTCACATTGGTCGACGGGCGGGTACAAATTGATGGAACCGCAAAGTTCACCTTCAGCGGCATCGGTGCTTATCACCCGGCGCTGTTCTCCGGCGTCACCCGTGGCACCCGCGCGCGGCTGGCTGATCTGCTGATCGCCGTGATGCCTGCGGGACATGTCACCGGTGAACTGCATCGCGGCAGCTGGCATGACATCGGCACACCGGAACGGCTGGCCGCCGTCGATCAAGCCGCGCGAAACGCCGGTTGAGCCGGTCGATCCGCGTTACTGCGGCTGCGATGGGTTTCCGGGGCGACAGCTATAATCATTCCATGACCACACCGATTGACGCTTCTGTTTACGCGCGCCGCCGCGCCCGGCTCGCCGCCCGGCTGGGCAATGGCGTCGCCATTGTGCCGACAGCGCCGGAATGCCTGCGCAATCGCGACGCCCACTATCCCTATCGTTACGACAGCTATTTCTATTACCTGACCGGCTTTCGCGAGCCGGAAGCGGTGCTGGTGCTGGTCGGTGGTGACACGCCGCGCAGCATCCTGTTCTGTCGCGAAAAAAATGCCGAGCGTGAAATCTGGGATGGTTATCGTTATGGTCCCGAAGCGGCGCGTGAGGCTTTTGCATTTGATGAAGGCTTCAGCATCGCCGAACTGGATGTTCGCATGCCCGATCTGCTGGCGGACCGGGAGAGCGTTCAGGTGCATCTCGGCGCCGATCCTGTATGGGATGGACGCGTGCTGGGCTGGATCAATGCCGTGCGCAGCCGCGCACGCAGCGGCGTTGTTGCGCCGGGCGAAATCCGTGACGTGCGTCTGTTGCTGGACGAGATGCGCCTGGTCAAGGACGGCCATGAAATTGCTTTGATGCGGCGTGCCGGGGAAATTTCCGCTGCAGCACATCGCCGCGCAATGCAGATGGCGCGACCGGGCAAGACCGAATACGAAATTGAAGCCGTGTTTCAGCACGAGTTCCGGAACAGCGGCGCGCAGGCCCCGGCCTATACCCCTATCGTGGCCGGCGGTGCCAATGCCTGCGTGCTGCACTACGTCGAGAACAATGCGGTTCTGGCCGACGGCGACCTGCTGTTGATTGACGCTGGTTGTGAACTGGACGGTTATGCCTCCGACATCACCCGCACGTTTCCGGTAAACGGCTGTTTCAGCGGCCCGCAGCGCGATGTCTATGAACTGGTGTTGGCCGCGCAGGCTGCGGCGATTGCGGCAGTCAAACCCGGCGCGCACTGGAATATGCCGCACGACGCTGCAGTGGCTGTACTGGCGCAGGGCTTCATCGACCTGAAACTGCTCAGCGGCACGCTGGATGATGTGCTGGCGCAGGAAACCTATAAGCAGTTTTACATGCACCGTACCGGCCACTGGCTGGGGCTGGATGTGCATGATGCCGGTGAATACAAGTCCGGTGGCGAATGGCGCGAACTGCGAGCGGGCATGGTGCTGACCGTCGAGCCCGGCTGTTACATCCGACCTGCGCCCGGCGTGCCAGAAGCGTTTTACAACATCGGCATCCGCATCGAAGACGATGCGCTGGTGACTGATGGCGGGTGCGAAATTCTCAGTTCGGCCGCGCCGAAAAGCGTCGCCGATATTGAAGCATTGATGCGGGATCGCGATGGCTGATCTGGCCGATAGGGCTGAGCAGAACGTCGAAACCGTCGATGTCATCATCATTGGCGGCGGACCCGTGGGCAGCGCTCTAGCGCTAGCGTTGCAACCGACCGGCTGGCGTGTGGTGCTGCTGGAGGCGCGTACCGCAGCGACCGGTGATTCGCGGCCATTGGCCTTGTCCTACGGCACCCGGCTGATTCTTGAACGCTTGGGCGTGTGGTCGGCACTGGCGGCAAATGCGACACCAATCCGTCATATTCATGTTTCGCAGCAAGGCGGCTTCGGTCGCGTCGGACTGGAGGCTACCGAAGCCGGATTGCCCGAACTGGGTTATGTCATTGACTACAGTGCGCTCGCGCAGGAGCTTGCTCGTGCCGCTGAAGCGACATCGGCCGATTGTCGTAACGGTGCCCTTGTCGACGCGTGGCAGGGCGGCCCATCGGCACAGGTACAGTACAAAATGGATGGGATACGCCATGTATTGACTGCACCGCTGGTTGTTGTGGCCGATGGCAGTGGTGTTGCCGAGACCGAGATCGTGGATTATCAGCAGTGCGCGGTTACTGCACGAGTGGTAAGTGAGCACCCGCATAACAACAAGGCCTATGAACGGTTTACGCCGCATGGTCCGCTCGCCTTGCTGCCGGACGGTGCAGGCTGGGCGCTGGTGTGGACAACGTCACCCACGCGCGCGCAGGTGTTGTGCGAACTTGATTCCAAACAGTTTCTTGAAGAGTTGCGCGCTGAATTCGGCTCGCGTGTTGGTAATTTCATCAGCGTCTGCGGACGCGCGAGTTACCCGTTGAAATTGCGTCGCGCTCCGCGCACACCGCTCGACCATGCTGTATTGATCGGAAATGCATCACAGACACTGCATCCGGTGGCGGGTCAGGGCTTCAATCTTGGTCTGCGTGATGCCTGGGAACTGGCAGAACACGCCATGAGTGGCGCTGATGCGCCAGGTTCTGCTGAATGGCTGCGTGCTTATCACGCACGACGAAATGTGGATCGCGGCGGCGGCATCGGCATCACGCATTCTCTGGTACAGCTGTTTTCCAATGATCTGCCGCCGTTGCGCATCGCGCGCGGGCTCGCGCTGACGCTGCTCGGCTGCATGCCGCCACTGAAAAATTTCCTGATCCGTCGAATGACTTTCGGTGCCCGCGGCTGATCAGCGAACAGAGTACTGTTTTACGTCCACAGCTTGCCGGCAGCATTGCACGTGCCCTTCCAGCAATGTGCAGTAACTGCACGAATCCAATGCGCTTTTATCGAGACTCGTGCAACTCCGTGGTGCAAAGAACACGGCTGCCCAAAAAATAGGCAATTTTTTCTTTGCATGCCGCGCCAGTGTGATTACAATTGCGCCCTTTCCCCGTACACCCAGACAAAGAACAAATCCGGTGCGCATCGGCCCTTATCAACTGAAGAACAATCTGATCGTCGCGCCGATGGCCGGTGTGACGGATCGTCCGTTCCGCCAGTTGTGCAAGCTGATGGGGGCGGGCATGGCGGTGTCGGAAATGGTGGCGAGTAATTCCCTGCTGTGGGGCTCTGCAAAAACGCTGCGCCGCGCCAATCATGAAGGCGAGGTCGATCCTATTTCGGTTCAGATCGCCGGCGCTGATCCGCGGATGCTCGCCGATGCCGCGCGTTACAACGTTGATCAGGGTGCGCAGATCATCGACATCAACATGGGCTGCCCGGCAAAAAAAGTCTGCAACGTCATGGCCGGTTCGGCACTGCTGAAGGACGAGCCGCTGGTGGCGCGCATTCTCGAAGCGGTGGTCGGTGCCGTTGATGTTCCGGTGACGCTGAAAATCCGCACCGGCTGGGATCGTGATCATCGAAATGCCATCATCGTCGCACGCATTGCCGAGAGTGCCGGCATCCAGGCACTGGCGATTCACGGCCGCACCCGCGCCTGCGGTTATACCGGCGAAGCCGAATACGACACCATCGCGGCCGTAAAAGCAGAAATCAAGATTCCGGTCATCGCCAATGGCGACATCACCACGCCGGAACGCGTCAGACACGTGCTTGAATACACGAAGGCCGATGCCGTGATGATCGGCCGAGCGGCCCAGGGCCGGCCGTGGATGTTCCGCGAGATCAGTCATTTCCTGGAAACCGGTGCGCACCTGCCGCCGCCCGAAGTCTCGGAGATCCACCGCGTGCTGGTGGGACATCTTCACGATCTTTATTCGTTTTACGGCGGACATACCGGCGTGCGTGTCGCGCGCAAGCATATCTCCTGGTACACCAAGGGGCTCGCGGGATCGGCAGCTTTCCGCCATGCGATGAACCAGTTGCAGACCTGCGCCGAGCAGATGGCGGCGGTCAATACGTTTTTTGCTGAACTGTCAGGTCAGGGCGAACGCCTGACCTATGTGGAGGAGGAATTGGCGGCATGATGAATGAAACAGAAATGGCCCGTGTCGTACGCCGGGCGATTGACGGGTATTTCCGCGATCTCGACGGCGAAAAGGCCAGCGGCGTTTATGACATGGTGATCGGCAGCGTCGAAAAACCGCTGCTCGAATCCGTGCTGAGCAAGGTGCGCGGCAACCAGTCGCATGCCGCGGCGATGCTCGGCATCAATCGCAATACCCTGCGCAAAAAAATCAAAACCTACAACATCAAGTTCTAGCGAGGTCTCCGGGCGCGCCATCGCGCCGGATGCCAAGCCCGCCTTCCCATGACCACCATCAAACAGGCATTGATCAGCGTTTCCGACAAAGACGGAGTTGTCGACTTCGCGCGCGGACTTGCCGGTTTCGGCGTGAACTTGCTGTCCACCGGGGGCACCGCGAAGCTGTTGAGAGATGCCGGATTGAAGGTGACCGAAGTCGCGGACTACACCGGTTTTCCTGAAATGCTCGATGGCCGCGTGAAAACGCTGCATCCGCGTATCCACGCCGGCTTGCTCGGCCGCCGCGATCTGCCGGAACATGTGGCTGCGATGCAGAAGGCGGGGATTGCCGGCATTGATCTGGTCTGCGTCAATTTGTATCCGTTCACCCAGACTATCGCCAAACCCGACTGCACGCTGGAAGACGCCATCGAAAACATCGACATCGGCGGTCCGGCGATGGTGCGCAGTGCGTCGAAGAATTATCAACACGTCGCCGTGGTGACCGACCCGGCCGATTACGCCAGCCTGTTGCAGGAGATGGACGCGGCGAACGGTGCATTGGGTGCGAACACGCGCTTCCGTCTCGCCTGCAAGGCCTTCTCGCATACCGCCGCTTATGACAGCGCGATCAGCAATTACCTGACGGCGCTGCAGGCCGACGGTTCCCGCGAACCATTTCCGGCGCGCCTGAACATGCAGTTCGATCGCGTGCAGACGCTGCGTTACGGTGAAAACCCGCATCAGAGCGCTGCGTTTTACCGTGATCTCGCACCGGCACCGGGCAGTCTTGCGGCCTATCACCAGATCCAGGGCAAGGAACTTTCGTACAACAACATTGCTGATGCCGATGCTGCGTGGGAATGTGTAAAAACCTTCGACGCACCGGCCTGCGTGATCGTCAAACATGCCAATCCCTGCGGCGTCGCGATTGCCGATGATGTGGCTGCAGCCTATGACAAGGCCTTCGCCACCGATCCAACTTCGGCTTTCGGCGGCATCATCGCGGTGAACCGGCCTCTCGACGCGGCAACGGCACAGGCGATTTCGAAACAGTTTGTTGAAGTCATCATCGCACCTGAAATCGCCGCCGATGCGCTGGCGGTGTTTAAGCAAAAAGCCAATATCCGGGTGCTGGAAGTGCCGCTGGCGCCCGGTGTGAATGCCTATGACATCAAACGGGTCGGCGGCGGCGTGCTGGTGCAGACACCGGACGGCATGAACGTCGCCCCGTCACAGCTGAAGGTCGTGACGCAGCGCAAACCGACCGATATGCAGATGGCCGACCTGTTGTTTGCCTGGCGCGTCGCCAAGTTCGTCAAATCCAACGCGATCGTGTTCTGCAGCAATGGCCAGACTCTGGGCGTCGGCGCCGGCCAGATGAGCCGTGTCGATTCGGCACGCATCGCATCGATCAAGGCCGGCAATGCCGGTCTGACGCTGGCCGGTTCAGTGGTGGCCTCCGATGCCTTTTTCCCGTTCCGCGATGGTGTTGATGTGGCAGCCGCAGCGGGAGCAAAAGCCATCATCCAGCCCGGCGGCAGCATGCGCGACGAGGAAGTGATCGCCGCGGCTGACGAGCATGACATTGCGATGGTGTTCACCGGTTTCCGCCATTTCCGGCATTAACAGGCGCTGCGCCTGCATTTGATTCAACTAACAACGCTGCACCCTTTACGACCTCTATGAAAATTCTCGTGATCGGCGGTGGTGGCCGCGAACATGCGCTGGCTTGGAAATTGGCGCAGTGTCCGCGGGTATCGAAGGTGTATGTTGCGCCGGGCAATGCCGGCACGGCCCGCGAAAACGGCGTACACAACGTTACGCTTAATGACAACCATCAAGTTATTGATTTTATTGAAGAAAATGAAATAGCGCTGACGGTGGTCGGCCCTGAGGCGCCGCTTGCCGCGGGTGTTGTGGATGCCGTACGCGCCGCCGGCCATCGCATTTTCGGACCGACGCAAAAAGCGGCGCAGCTCGAAAGCTCCAAGGATTTCGCGAAGAACTTCATGGTGCGCCATCGCATTCCGACGGCGAAACACGCGACCTTCACCGATGCGGCACAGGCACATGCCTATATCGACCGCGAAGGTGCGCCCATCGTGATCAAGGCTGACGGGCTCGCCGCAGGCAAGGGTGTGGTCGTGGCGATGGATGTAGCCGAAGCACACGCAGCCGTCGACATGATGCTGGTCGGCAACAAGATGGGCAGCGCCGGCGCGCGCGTGGTGATTGAAGAATGCCTCGTCGGCGAAGAGGCGAGTTTTATCGTTCTCGCCGATGGCCGTAATGCGCTGGCGCTGGCGAGCAGCCAGGACCACAAGCGCCTTAAAGACGGCGATCAGGGTCCGAATACCGGCGGCATGGGCGCTTATTCCCCGGCGCCGGTGGTGACGCCGGAAGTGCATGCACGGGTGATGCGTGAAGTCATTCTGCCGACGATCAACGGCATGGCTGCCGACGGCATTCCGTACACCGGCTTCCTGTATGCCGGCCTGATGATCAATCCCGCCGGCGAACTGAAAGTGCTGGAATTCAACTGCCGCATGGGTGATCCCGAAACGCAACCGATCATGATGCGCTTGAAAAGCGATCTGACGGTGCTGCTCGATGCCGCGATCGACGGCAAGCTGGACAGCGTCGAAGCGGAATGGGATCCCCGCGTGGCGCTGGGCGTGGTACTCGCTGCGGCCAATTATCCCGAAGACCCGCGCAAGGGCGATGTTATCAGTGGCTTGCCAGCAGCCGGCGAGGATTACCATGTGTTTCATGCCGGAACTGCACTTTCCGGCAAGGATGTGGTCACCAGCGGCGGACGGGTATTGTGTGTGACGGCACTGGGACACAACACACGCACTGCACAGCGCCGCGCCTATGAGATCGTTGACCAGATCCGTTTCGACGGCATGCAGCATCGTCGCGACATTGGCCACCGCGCGGTTGGCGGCGGACGCAAATAGCTTTTATTCAGGACGTTCCGGCCGCCATGGATACAGCCGCAGTCAAAACCTATCTGACTGGACTGCAGGACCGCATCGTCAACAAACTGTCTGAACTAGATGGCGGCACTTTCATCCGCGATGCCTGGGAGCGGCCGCAGGGCGGCGGCGGCATCACCCGCCTCATCGAAGGCGGCAAGCTGTTCGAACGCGGTGGCGTCGGTTTTTCGCATGTATTCGGAGACAATCTGCCGCCGTCGGCTTCTGCCGTGCGTCCCGAACTCTCCGGTCGTTCATTCCAGGCGATGGGCGTGTCGCTGGTGCTGCATCCGCGCAATCCCTATGTGCCGACCGTGCATATGAACGTGCGCTGCTTCATCGCAGAAAAAAGCGGAGCCGATCCGGTGTGGTGGTTTGGCGGCGGCATGGACCTGACGCCGTATTACGGATTTGCCGAGGACGCGACGCACTTCCATCAAAGCTGCCGCGATGCGCTGATGCCTTTCGGCGAGGAATACCACCCGAAGTTCAAGCAGTGGTGTGATCGCTATTTTTTCCTGAAACACCGCAACGAGCCGCGAGGTGTCGGCGGGATTTTCTATGATGATCTCGGCGAACCTGATTTCAAAACCTGTTTTGCACTGACACGCAACGTGGGTGATCATTTTCTGTCGGCGTACACGCCCATAGTCGAGCGCCGGCGTGATATTTCCTACGGCGAACGCGAACGCGACTTCCAGGCCTATCGCCGCGGCCGTTACGTCGAATTCAATCTGGTATTTGACCGCGGTACATTGTTCGGCCTGCAGTCGGGCGGGCGCACTGAATCGATCCTGATGTCGTTGCCGCCGGTGGTGAATTGGCGTTACAACTGGCAGCCCGAAGCGGGCACGCCCGAAGCGGCGCTGTACACGGATTTTCTGATCGCAAAAGACTGGCTGTAGCGCGTCGCCTGGTTAAACCCCGAACCAGGATTTGACCGAACGGATACGGTTGCGTAACGCATCCAGCAGGGAGCTGTCGCTGCTGCGGGCGGCGGCGACACGATGCTGTTTCAGCAATTTCGGCGCCTTGCGGAATGACTGATACCGCGCCAGCGCAGCCTGCACATGCTGCTGCAGCAGCTTCAGGTTCAGCGGCTTGCTCAGGAAGCGGAACACCTGGGCCTGGTTGATCAGGTCGATCACCAGTTCCGAATCTGACGCCTCGGTCATCACGATGGCGAGGATTTCCGGATGGTCCTGCTTCAACAGTTTGAAGGTCGCCAGCGATTTCTCGTCGCCACGGCCAATATCAGCGACGATGACCGCAATTTCATGTTCCTGCAGCAGCGCCAGCGCACGATCTATGTCCGGGGCATGCAGTACGGGGCAGACGCCGCCGATCAATTCATTGGTGGCGCGGAATACGCTCTGTGCGGATTCAATGACCAGCACGCCGCAATCCAGTTTTTCCGGCAGAATCACCGGGCTGGTCGCCATGTCTGCCAGTTCAAGGGCAATGGCCGCGGCTTCACTGATGGTTTTCTGGATCTCGGTGTTGTCCCAGGGCTTGCTGACAAAACGGAACACTTCGCCATCGTTGATCGAGCCGACGATGGACGCCAGATCCGAGTAACCCGTCAGCAGAATGCGCACCGTATGTGGAGCGATATCCTTGACCTGCCGCAGAAATTCGACACCGGTCATCTCGGGCATGCGCTGATCGCTGATCACCACGTGCGGGTTGAAGCGCTTCATGAACTCCATGGCTTCGGGACCGCTGCTGGCGGTAAACACGTTGTACTGGCTGCGGAACACCGAGCGCAAGGCATTGAGAATGCGTTCCTCGTCGTCTACAAACAGCAGCTTGGCTTTTTTCCCGCCTGTGTCGAAAGTCGGCGTGACTGATGCGGCCGAGGCTTCCGCAGGGGATTCAGATGTTGCTGATGTGGCACTGCGTGTACCACCGGGAAGATTCAGCCCTGCGATCACGCGTGCAGCGGAGACCAGTTTCGGGTCAAGGCGCTGCGTCGGCGCGTCATCGTTGTTCTCGGGGACGGGTGTTTTAGCGGCACGGACGCTGGCGGAGATTCCTTGTACGAAGGCAAGGGCAAATTCGCGTGCGGTCTGGAACCGTTCCTCGCGTTTCTTTGCCAGCGCCTTGTGTGTGGCCCAGTCGAGTTGTGCGGATATCAGCGGATTGAATTCGGAGGGATTGGGAGGGCGCTCGCCGATCACCTGACGCATGATTTCGACATTGCTGCCGGTGAACGGTTTGCGTCCTGTCAGCAGTTCGAATGCGATGACGCCGGTGGCGTAAAGGTCAGTGCGTGCATCCGGTTCGTCGCCGGTGAACTGTTCCGGCGACATATAACCCGGTGATCCCATGATTTCACCGATCTGGGTCAGCGACGAGGTGTCGATATGCGCGATGCCAAAGTCGCTGATCTTGATACGGCCGTCGTCATTGATCAGGATGTTGGAGGGCTTGATGTCACGATGCACGACGCCCTGCGCATGGGCATATCCAAGACCATCCAGCAACTGCCGGATGATCTCGCCGATCTCGGCCAGCTCGAATTTGGCCTGATTCTGCAGATGGTCGTAGAGCGAGCGGCCATGCACCAGTTCCATCACGATGTAGGCGAGATCTTCGTCCTCGCCGTAATCATAGATGGCCGCGATGCGCGGATGGGTCAGCCGGCCGACCGCCTGCGCCTCGTGGCGGAAGCGCGCGATTGCATACTGCAGCTCCGAGGCATCCATGGCCGACTTGGTGATGGTCTTGATCGCCACCTGTCGGTGAATGGCGGGGTCGAAAGCTTTGTAGACAACGCCCATGCCGCCGCGACCGAGGATGCCCTGGATCTCGTATTTGCCGATCTTTTTGGGGTGGTCGGTAGCCATTAATTGTTATTCGAGTTCAGCGGTCGCCGGCGGTGTCAGCGGAAGCACGACGGTAAACCGGGTGCCTTTGCCGACCGTGGAGTCGACGCTGATTTTTCCGCCATGTTGTTCGATGATTTTATAGGAAATCGACAGGCCAAGACCGGTGCCTTTGCCCACGGCCTTGGTGGTGAAGAAGGGATCGAAGATTTTCGACATGATTTCCGGCGGTATACCCTTGCCGTTGTCGGCGATCTCGACTGCAACATGTTGTGTGTCTTCGACCCGCGTGGTCAGTGTCAGTTCCCCGGTGCCGGATTCGATGGCCTGTGCGGCATTGTTGATCAGATTGAGGAAAACCTGATTCAGCTGCGACGGGGAGCAGGTGATGGCCGGAATATCCGCGAATTGTTTTTTCACCGTCAGGTGTTTCAGTTCGTGTTTGGCCAGCAGCAGCGCACTTTCCAGTCCTTCATTGAGGTTGAAACTGGACACCTTGCTGCGGTCAAGCCGGCTGAAATTCTTCAGGTTGAGCACAATTTCAGAAATCTGGTCGATGCCATACAGGCCATCAGTCGCAAGCTGTCCCAGTTCAGCCAGGGCCTGCTGTTCGGCAAAGTGGTGAATCTGTTCGCGTACCGACAGGAATTTGGCCTGCAGCCGGTCGGGATCGGGACTGCCTTCTTCCATCAGCCTCAACAGCTTGTTGGTTTCGACAATGAGTTTTTTGACTTCAGGCAGCTTGCCGGCGACCGATCCCAGGCTGTTCTTGACGTAGGCGAGCGGCGTGTTGATTTCGTGGGCGATGCCGGCAACCATCTGCCCCAGAGAAGACATTTTCTCGGTCTGGATCAGCTGAGCTTCGGATTCCTTGAGCTGGTGCAGGGCATCCGAGAGTTCGCGGGTCCGCTCCTGCACCCGCGATTCGAGCAATCGGTAGCTGACGGCCAGTCTCGACAACAGCCAGCCCGTCAGAATCAGCAAAGCGCCGGCGTAAGCGATCAGATAAATGCGGTAACGCTCGCTTTCGAGTTGCGTGTTGGCGGTTTCAGAGCTGAAGGCATCGGTGAGGCTGTCGATGCGCGGGCCCGCCGAGGAAATCGTGATTTTCTGGAACAGCTCGTCTTCTACGGGTTTGGCGCCGAGAATCTGCTGTACGGTGGCGTCGATGCGACCCAGCCCGTCGCGCAGCGCCGCCGGCATTCCATTGCCGGCTTTGCGCAAATCCGCTGCAAACAACTCGACATTCTTGCGTTCGGAGTCGGTCGGATCTGCGGAGTAGCGCATCACGTGCGCAAACAGCAGAGCCGCAGTACTTTCGATGGCGACGAGCTGCTCCCGTTGCGGCACGCTTTGCCATGCCCCGCGCACCAGACCGGCGATCTCGGTATCAAATTCGACCATGCGTCCCAGCGACTGGGTCACGGTTGCGCCGGCTGCACGATAACGTGTCAACAGATCGGTTTTCTGTTCGAAAGCCTTGACCAGAGCGGGCATGCCCTTTGCGAGCACCGGGCTGTCGATGTCTGCTGCCGCGGTGCGTAAACGGCGCAGCAAATCGGGAACGCGGGTGCCGCGATCGCTCATGCCCCGGTCCTTGCCGGAGGGCCCTTCAACCCGCGCACGCAGCACCTCGATGTCCCAGCGACCGTCGATTTCCTTCAGTTCACGCAGATAGCCGAGAATTTCGTTTTGCTGCCGGTAATCGACTCCCTGGCTTTTGAGATAGATAAACCCGAGCAGTGCCACCAGTCCTGTTGCAGAAACCACCAGCAGGAGCAGTCGGGTATTTCCCTGCGCGAGTACATGCCGGACAAAAGTCTGAAAATTTGATTTCAGCAATTCCGGATGCAAGGGTTTCTTCGCCAGCAGTTTATTCATCACGATCATTCACCGAGATAGGCGTGTCGCACTTGGGGGTTGGACAACAGGGATTTTGCAGCATCTGCCAGGACGATGCAGCCGCTTTCCATGACATAGCCGCGATCGCAGGTCTGTAGTGCCAGCTTTGCATTCTGTTCCACCAGCAGCATCGTGACGCCTTCTGCGGCAATCAGGCGTACTGTTTCAAATATTTTCTGCACCATCAGCGGTGCCAGACCCATGCTGGGTTCGTCAAGAAGCAATAACCGGGGGCGGCACATCATCGCCCGGGCAATCGCCAGCATCTGCTGCTCGCCTCCAGACAAGGTGCCGGCGAGTTGATCACGGCGTTCGGCCAGTCGCGGAAACAGCGCACACACCCGCTCGGTATCCCTTGCAACTGCTGCGTGGTCGTTCCTGATATAGGCTCCCATGGCCAGATTTTCGGACACAGTCAGTCGCGGAAACATGCCACGTCCCTCGGGAACCAGCGCCAGACCGTGACGCACCAGATGATACGCCGGTTTACCGGTCACATCGTCGCCGTCATAGGTGATGCTGCCGCTTCGGGGGCGCAACAAACCGGCGAGTGCTTTCAGGGTAGTGGTCTTGCCGGCGCCGTTGGCGCCGATCAGCGCGACGACCTCGCCGGCTGCCACGTGCAGGTCAATGCCTTTGACGGCGCGAATGCCGCCGTAAGCAACTTCCAGTTGTTTGACTTCAAGCATGGCGCGATCTGCTCATTCAAAACCGCCGCCGAGGTAGGCTTCGATCACGCGCGGGTCGCGTTGCACTGATTCAGGCTCGCCTTCGGCTATTTTTTCGCCATAGTCGAGGACCGCAACGCTGTGCGAGAGCCCCATCACCAGTTTCATGTCGTGTTCGATCAGCAGCAGTGTCACACCATCGGCACGAATGCGTTCAAGCAAGGCTTTCAGCGAAGCCGTCTCGGTTGCGTTCATGCCGGCTGCCGGTTCGTCGAGTGCCAGCAGCTTCGGATCGGTGGCGAGCGCGCGCGCAATTTCCAGGCGGCGCTGGTCGCCGTAGGGCAGGTCGCGCGCCAGATCATCGGCCCGCGCCTCAAGCCCGCAATATTCGAGCAGTTCACGGGCCCGCCCGGTAATGGCTCGTTCTTCAGCGAGTGCTGCGCGGGTCCGGAACGTGGCTCCGACCACACCGGTATGTGATCGCAGGTGGCGGCCGACCATGACGTTTTCCAGTGCAGTCATGCTGCCGAAAAGACGGATGTTCTGGAAGGTGCGGGCAATGCCATGGCCGGCAACGGCGTGAGGCTTCAGTCCCTCGATACGGTGCCCGTCGAACATCAAGGTACCGGCATCGGGTGTGGCCAGGCCTGTCAGTACGTTGAACAGTGTCGTTTTTCCGGCGCCATTGGGCCCGATCAGGCCGAAAATTTCGCCGCGGCGCACGCTGATCGACACGTCGGACAGCGCGGCCAGCCCGCCGAAATGTTTATGGATTCCGCTGGCAGCGAGCAGGATGTCGTCAGCCGGCATTGGCGTTTCCCGTTGCGGCAACCGCAGCCTGGCGTCGCCGCGCCGGCCACAGGCCTTCCGGGCGCAACAGCATCATCAGCACCAGCGCCAGACCGAACAGCAGCATGCGCAGGTCTGCAGGATCAACCATCACTTCGCCGAACCAGCGTTGTTGCAACGGGCCGATGTAACGCAACGCTTCAGGCAGTGCAGTGAGCAGCACTGCGCCGAGTACGACCCCGGCGACGTTGCCCATGCCTCCGAGCACGACCATGCACAGGACCATGATCGAGTCGATCAACTGGAAACTTTCGGGACTGATGAACCCCTGGAACGACGCGAACAATCCGCCGGCGACGCCGCCGAATGTGGCGCCCATCGCAAACGCCAGCAGTTTCACGTTTCGCGTGTTGATGCCCATGGCCGAGGCAGCGAGTTCGTCATCGCGAATGGCGACCCAGGCGCGTCCGATGCGCGAGTTTTGCAGCCGCAACGACAGGCCGATGGACAATACGGCGCAGACGAGAAAGACGAAGTAATAGTTGTGTACGGGTGAAAATGTCAGTCCGGCAATGGTGTGTGTCTGCGCCAGCGAGAAACCACCCATCTGCAGCGGGTCGATCAGCGTGATGCCCTGCGGGCCATTGGTAATATTGACCGGACGGTTCAGGTTGTTCAGAAAAACGCGGATGATCTCGCCGAAACCCAGTGTGACGATGGCCAGATAATCGCCGCGCAATCGCAGCGTCGGTGCGCCAAGCAGGATGCCGAATATCGCGGCAATTGCAGCGCCCAGCGGCAGCAGCACCATAAATGGCCAGTGCACGGCGAACTGCGGAGACGCCAGCAGTGCATAACTGTAGGCGCCGACCGCGAAGAATGCGATGTAGCCGAGATCCAGCAGACCAGCGAAGCCGACCACGATGTTCAGTCCCAGCGCGAGCATCACGAACAGCAGGGCGACGGCGATGATGCGCACCCAGCTGCGACCCAAAACGGCTTCGGTGATGAAGGGCAGCGCGAGCAGCAGCAGTGCAATGGCGCTCCAGGCAAGCCAGCGCCAGCGCCGGTCGGCAAACAGAACTCCGGTATTCACGCGCGGTCCCCGCTGTGCTGGCCGAGCAGCCCCGAAGGCCGCAGCACCAGCACCAGCACCAGCACGAGGAAGGCGAAGATATCGCGGTAATTGCTGCCCAGCACCCCGCCTGTCAGGTCGCCGATATAACCGGAGGCCAGGCTCTCGATCACGCCGAGCAGCAACCCGCCCAGAACGGCGCCACCGACGTTGCCGATGCCGCCGAGCACGGCTGCAGTGAAGGCTTTCAGGCCCAGCATGAATCCCATGAAGTAATGGCCGATGCCGTAGTAGAGCACGATCATCAGGCCGGCAATGGCGCCGATGGCCGAACCCAGCACGAAGGTGAAGGCAATCACGGAGTTGGTATTGACCCCCATCAGACCTGCGACATCCGGGTTTTGCTCCGTGGCACGCATGGCGCGGCCCATGCGGCTGGCTTTGATGAACCACAGCAGGCCGGCCATGATTGCGCAGGCGAGAAGGAAAATCGCCAGTTGCAGCGTGGTCAGTCGGGCGCCGACGATTTCGATGGCCGCAGGTTCCAGCAGCTTGGGCATGGCGATGTATTGTTTGCCCCAGATCAGCGCCGCCGAATATTGCAGCAGTATCGAAATGCCGATCGCGGTGATCAGGGGCGCCAGTCGCGGCGCCCGCCGCAAAGGTCGATAGGCCACACGTTCGATTGATAAGCCGAGTGCTGCGCAAACGACCACAGCCCCTCCGCCTGCAAGTATCAGGATAGCCGGTGCCGGCAAACCCGCTGCGGCAAACATCTGCACGATGGTCAGCGACACCAGGGCACCGACCATGGTGATGTCGCCGTGGGCGAAATTGATCAACCCGAGAATGCCGTAGACCATCGTATAACCCAGCGCGACCAGTGCGTAGATGCTGCCCAGCACCAGGCCGTTGATGAGTTGTTGCGCGAATATGTCCATGGCCAGAGACGGCAACGGCACCCGAGGGGGTGCCGTTGCTTTGCCGTTATTGTCGGATTACTTCTTCGGGGCTTCGGGCGCCGGTGCGGCAGCTGGCGCAGCTTCTGCTTCAGGTTTTACCGTTTCCAGCGGCTCCCATTTGCCGGCTTTCACGACATAAATGGTGATCGGGCCGTTTTTCAGATCGCCTTTTTCATCAAAGGCGATCGGGCCGATGACGCCGTCGTAAACGGTCTTGCCGACTTCTGGCAGAAACTTTGCCGGATCGGTCGAGCCGGCGCGTTTCATCGAGTCGATGAACACCATCACCGCGTCGTAACCCATCGGCGCGAACAGCTCGACTTCCTGGTTGAATTTCGTCTTGTATTTTTCAAGGAAGGTTTTGCCGCCGGGCATCTGGTCTTTCGGCAGACCCGGAATCGAGGCCATCGCGCCTTCCGACGCATCGCCGGCAAGCTTGATGAAATTCGGCGTCTGCATGCCGTCGCCGCCGATGAACTTGGCCTTGATGCCAAGATCCTTCATCTGCTTGATCATCGGCGCGGCCTGCGGGTCAATGCCGCCGAACATGATCAGGTCGGGCTTCTTGCCTTTGATCTTGGTCAGGATGGCTTTGAAATCCGTATCTTTATCAGTGGTGTGTTCGCGTGCAACGATCTTGATGCCCAGCGATTTGACGGTGGCTTCAAAGTTGTCGGCGAGACCCTGGCCGTAGGCCGTGCTGTCATCAATGACTGCCACGGATTTGGCCTGCAGGGTTTTCGCCGCGAAGCGCGCGAGCGTCGGACCTTGCTGCCCGTCGTGGGCGACAACGCGGAAGGTGGTCTTGAAGCCTTGCTCGGTGTATTTCGGATTGGTTGATGAGGGAGAAATCTGCGGGATGCCGGCATCGGAATAAATCTTGGAAGCCGGAATCGATGCGCCGGAGTTGAAGTGCCCGATTACCGCGGCCACTTTTGCATCAGCGAGTTTCTGCGCGACGGTGGTGGCCTTGGTCGGATTGGCTTCGTCATCTTCCGCGACCAGCTCAAACTTCACTTTTTTGCCGCCGATCTCGACGTTTGCAGCATTGGCATCTTCAATGGCGAGTTGCACGCCGTTGCGGATGTCGATGCCGATGTGGGCTTGCGGTCCGGTCAGCGGCGATGCAGAACCGATTTTTACGGTGAGCAATTCCGGTGCCTTCGGTGCTTCGGCCTTCGGGGCTGGCGGCGGCGCTTCCTGGCCACAGGCAGTGAGCAGGGCGGTGACCAACAGAGCTGTTACGGCGTGTCGCATCGTTTGCATTTGCATTGGGAACTCCAGAATTTGGATTGGTTGTGCGGAACGAATCAGCTGCCGGTAGCCCCGGGGATTTCGTTTAACTTGTTGTTACTGAAAGGAATTTGTTCATTATCGGGGGAGCCCCCGGCAAAGTCAATTTTGACTTTATGTTGCAAACAGGCAGAAAAAAGCCGGCTGACGCCGGCTTTTCCAGAACCTCGCGCAAAGGACCAATATTATTTGGTCGCCAGAATCCAGTGCACGACGGTTTTGATGTCGTCTTCCTTGACGTGGGCGTTCGGCGGCATCGGTGTGGCGCCCCAGACCCCGGAGCCGCCGGCTTTAACTTTTTTCACCAGATTGGTCTCGGCGTTTTTGTCGCTGCGGTATTTCGCCGCAATGTCCTTGAAGCTGGGTCCAATGACTTTCTTGTCGGCAGCATGGCAGGTCATGCAGCCGCTGGACTGTGCGAGTTTTTCGTTGGCTGCGGCGTTACCGGCAGCGAGCACGCCGACGGCGGCCAGTGCGACGATTGCAAATTTCATGACTACTCCTTGGAGGGCGGTTCGTGAAGATTGGCGATTGTAGCCGAAGCGGTCTGCAGTCAAAAGAATGCGGCCTGCAATGGCCCTGCTACGGACCGGTCAATCTGCACCACAACGGTGTGGATGGCCGGCTCTCGAGTAACGTCGAAGTGGACTGTGCGTTGACGCGAGACGTCAGTAAAAACCGGATAATAATTATATAAATATTTGATTATATTGGTTTTTATTAAAAACTCTGGCAACTTGCCCACCACAATGTCAGTTGCTGGCGGGCATGTTAGCCACGAAATCCAAGTCGTTAGTCGGTGACCGCGCCCTTGCTTGCCGTAGACACCAATCGCGCAAATTTCGCCAGTGCGCCGCGGGTGTAACGCGGCTTCGGCTGCTTCCATTTTTTCTTGCGCGCAGCGAGTTCCTTCGCCGACACATTGAGCTGGATCAGCAGCTTGTGCGCGTCGATGGTGATCGAGTCGCCTTCCTTCACCAGCGCGATCGGTCCGCCTTCAAAGGCCTCGGGTGCTACGTGGCCGACGACCATGCCCCAGGTGCCGCCGGAGAAACGGCCGTCGGTGATCAGGCCGACCGATTCGCCGAGACCCTGACCGGTCAGCGCGCCGGTCGGCGCGAGCATTTCCTGCATGCCGGGGCCGCCCTTCGGACCTTCATAACGGATCACCACCACGTCGCCGGCCTTGATCTTCTTCGCCATGATCGCTTTCATGCAGGCGTTTTCGGAATCGAACACTCGCGCCGGTCCGGTGATCTTCGGCGACTTGAGGCCGGTGATCTTGGCGACGCAGCCTTCAGGTGAGAGATTACCTTTGAGGATGGCGAGGTGGCCCTGCTGGTACATCGGGTTCGACCACTGGCGGATCACGTCCTGATTCTTGCGCGGCGCATCGGGAATGTTTTTCAGTTCCTGGGCCATGGTGCGGCCGGTGATGGTCATGCAGTCGCCGTGCAACAGGCCGTTCTTCAGCAGCATTTTCAGCACTTGCGGCACGCCGCCGGCACGATGGAAGTCCACCGCGACATAACGGCCCGAAGGTTTGAGGTCGCACAGCACCGGCACCTTGCGGCGCATGCGCTCGAAGTCGTCGATGGTCCACTTGACCTGTGCCGCGTGCGCAATGGCGAGGAAATGCAGCACTGCGTTGGTCGAACCGCCGGTCGCCATGATCAGTGCTACTGCGTTTTCAATCGACTTGCGGGTGACGATGTCGCGCGGGCGGATGTTCTGCTTGATCGCGTTGACCAGCACTTTTGCGGAATACGCCGCGGAATCTGCTTTCTCCGGATCCGGCGACGCCATTTGCGAAGAGCCGAGGATGCTCATGCCCAGCGCTTCAAACGACGACGACATCGTGTTCGCGGTGTACATGCCGCCGCAGGCGCCCACCGACGGGCAGGCATTTTTTTCGATGCCGATGAAATCGGCCTTGCTCATCTTGCCTGCGGCGTAGGAGCCGACTGCTTCGAAGGCGCTGACGATGGTCAGGTCCTGGCCCTTCCATTTACCGGGTTTGATGGTGCCGGCATACACATAGATGCCGGGCACGTTCATGCGCAGCATCGCGATCATGCCGCCGGGCATGTTCTTGTCGCAGCCGCCGCAGACCAATACGCCGTCCATCGACTGGCCGTTGACCGAGGTCTCGATGCAATCGGCGATGACTTCGCGCGACACCAGCGAATATTTCATCGCCTCGGTACCCATGCCAATGCCGTCAGTGATGGTCGGCACGCCGAAGACCTGCGGCATCGCACCCGCGGATTTCAGCGCATCCATCGCACGATCGACCAGCGGCTGGATGCCGGCATTGCAGGGGTTCATCGTCGAATGGCCGTTGGCGACGCCGACGATGGGTTTCTTGAAATCGCCGTCGCCGAATCCCACGGCGCGCAGCATCGCCCGGTTGGGCGAGCGGGCGACACCGGCAGTGATCAACTGGCTGCGTTTATTGAGCGGCATGAAAATTCTCCATTGATGGCGTCTGCGACGGCAAGCGGGCGATGACGCGGGGCACGTATAATGAGCGGCTCATTTTATCGTATCCCCCGCAAATTCCCCATGTTCGTTCACCCGCAGTTTGATCCCGTGGCGCTGCAGCTCGGGCCGCTGGCCCTGCGCTGGTACGGCCTGATGTATCTGCTCGGCTTTGCCATGATCTGGTTGCTCGGCCGTTACCGCATTGACCGCAATCCGGTCGGCGTGTGGACCCGTGCCGACCTCGACGACGCGCTGTTTTTCGGCATCCTTGGCACCATCCTCGGCGGGCGGCTGGGTTATGTGCTGTTTTACAAATTCAGCGACTACATCGTCGCACCGTGGAAGATATTTTTTGTGTGGGAAGGCGGCATGTCCTTTCACGGCGGTTTTCTCGGCGTGGTGATTGCGATGGTGTGGTTTGCACGCACGCGCCGGCAGGATTGGTTGCAGATCACCGACTTCATCGCGCCTCTGGTCCCTTTGGGTCTTGCCGCCGGGCGCATGGGGAATTTCATCAACGCTGAACTGTGGGGTCGGCCAACGGATTTGCCGTGGGCGATGGTGTTTCCCAACGTCGATCGCGTGGCGCGTCATCCTTCGCAGCTTTATGAATTCGCGCTTGAAGGTCTCGTGCTGTTCGCGATTCTGTGGGTCTTTACCATGAAACCGCGGCCGCGCGGCGCCGCGTCGGCGCTGTTTTTGATCGGCTACGGCGTGTTCCGTTTTGGTGTGGAATACACGCGGGAGCCCGACAGCTTCCTCGGTTTTCTCGCGCTTGGACTGACCATGGGTCAGTGGCTGTCGATCCCGATGGTACTCGCCGGTGCGGGACTGCTGGCCTGGTCTTGGACCCGCCCGCGCTGAGACACGTTTAGTTCAGTTTCTTCGGGTCGACTTTCGGTGCAGCCTTTTCCTGCGCGCGCCGCGCCGCGCGCCGATCCAGCAGACGCTGGAAATTGCCGAGTGACAGCAGATGCAGATAGGCGCGCGCCAGAATGCCACTCCCGGCCAGTTCCTTCAGCGTTTCTGCCGGCAGCGCATGCAGTTTTTCCTCCGAGACGCGGTACATGCCGGTCAGCGTGATCGACTGTTCGCCGGTCGGTGCTGCCTGCGCGGCAAACGGTTCGAAAAGTTGCAGCGCCTGCAGCTTGCGCGTCATTTCTTCGGTGCGCGCAAGATCGGCTTCGAATTCGAACAATAGTTTGCGCAGGTTGTTCCACACCGGCAGCGGCTCACCTTTTTCATCATAGAGCGCTTCGCCGCGTGGCTTCAGTGCGCGTTTTTCAACGCAGGCAATGCGTTCCGGCTGTTCCTGGCCGTCGACGGAAACGCGGGTCATGCAGAACGGGTAGCGTCGTACATAGGCGGGGAGATACACCTGTGCATCCCAGGTGTCATCGGCAGTGACGAACAGATTCTGCTGCTGTTCAAGTCCGAGAATCGCCATGGCCACAAAGCTGTTGCCGTTGTCGCCGGAAATGAATGTGACCGGGTAATCGCGGATGGCGACCGAAAATTCCGAGAAAGAAATCGGCAGCGCAGCGAGGCTGCGAAACAGCACTGGCAACTTGCGTTCTTCCGGCAACAGGACCTTGTGGGTCTTGGTGAGCGGAACAATTTCCTGATATCCGTAGGGCGGTTTGATGTCCACGTGGTGTTCTCCGGCGAGTCAGTGGATTATAGCCGTGGTATGGGCGTGATTTGCGGCAGGGGGGGCGAGCGGGTAAAATCCGCCCCTTGTTTCGGGGTGGTAGCTCAGCTGGGAGAGCGTCGCGTTCGCAATGCGAAGGTCGGGAGTTCGATCCTCCTCCACTCCACCAAAGTTCTGAAAAGCCGCCCTCGGGCGGCTTTTTGTTTTCACGGACGCAAGCAGCCGTGCTCAATGGAATCGTTCAGGGTTTATGCTCACCGACATGCGTATTCTGAATCTAGCCGCTTATTATTTCTGGCCTGTCAACGAGCCGGATTCGACTTGCGCTGCGCTGAAGGCCGCAGGACAGTCGCTCGGCGTCAAGGGCACGATTCTCGTGACGCCGGAGGGCCTGAACGCCTTCATCGCCGGTGAGGAACAGCCCTGCCGCGGAATGTTGGCGGCATTGCGCGCCGTGCCCGGATTTGCGGCACTGCAGGCCAAGGAAAGCTGGTCGTCGGAGGTGCCGTTCAAACGCTTCAAGGTCAAAGTCAAAAAAGAAATCATCCGCATGGATCACCCGACAATCTGTCCCGTTGAAGGACGGGCGCCGGCGGTTGATGCCAAAACACTGCTGCGCTGGCTGGACCAAGGTTGTGACGACGCCGGCAAACCGGTGGTGATGCTGGATACCCGCAATGATTTCGAAGTCGATTACGGCAAATTCAGCAATGCCATCGATTGGCGTATCCGCAAATTCACCGAATTCCCGCAGGCGGTGCAGGATCATCGCGATGAACTGCAGGGTAAAACGATTGTGAGTTATTGCACCGGCGGTATTCGTTGTGAAAAGGCGGCGTTATACATGCAAGAGCTGGGCCTTTCCAATGTGGTGCAGCTGGATGGCGGCATTTTGAAATACTTTGAAGAAACGGGTGGTCGCCACTGGCAGGGTAACTGCTTCGTGTTTGATGAACGTGAATCGCTGGAGCCGAACCTCAGTCCGGGCAAACCGGGCGCATCAGGGCAAGAAAGATAAACTCCAGGTGACCGCCGGGGTTCAGCGGCCGGGCATCCAGTCCGGCAGCGGGCCCCACAAAACCGCAATTCCCAGTATTGCGAACACCAGCGCCGCAACGGCGTGCACGGTTTGAGCCGGAAATTTCTTGGTGGCAATTTCGCCGAGCATGACTGCCGGTACATTGGCGATCATCATTCCCAGCGTGGTACCCAGCACGACGCCGACCAAGGTGTCGAAACGCGCGGCGAGGGCAATGGTGGCGATCTGTGTCTTGTCGGCCATTTCCGCCAGGAAGAAGGCGACGACCGTGGCGCCGAATACCCCCAGCGGCGCTTTGGGCGTGGTGGCATCGTCAGGATCGAGTTTGTCCGGTATCAGCATCCATCCGGCCATGGCCAGGAATGACACCCCCAGGATCCAGCGCATGATTTCAGGTCCCAGCGCCGTGGCAGCCCATGCGCCGACGCTGCCGGCCAGTGCATGATTGAGCAGCGTTGCCACAAGGATGCCCCAGATGATCGGCCAGGGTTTTCGAAAACGCGCAGCAAGCACGAGTGCGAGCAATTGCGTTTTGTCGCCGATTTCTGCCAGCGCAACAATACCCGTGGAAATCAGAAATGCATCCAAATTAAAAACCTTATGCGGAAATCATCGAGAAGGGCGCGGACTGTATCGGAATGCCTGGCGTTCGACAAATTCAAAGCGCTCAAACGTCCGCATGGTGCAGTGTGTCGTGGCCGGATGAAGCGTATTTCTGTAAAGTTCGACCGTAGCAGCAACGCATTGCCGGACGCCACAAAAAATAACAATAAAAACAACAACTTAATTACATATCCGCGAGCATAGAGTTCCTATGGCCACCCTTTTTTCCAAACTGATGCCCCGCGAGGGCCGGTTTTTTGATTTCTTTAATGCGCACGCCCTTCGCATTGTGGAGGGCAGTCGCGAACTGGTCGGGCTGATGGGCAATCTTGCCGATGCCGAAAGTTACACGCGGCGCATCGACGACGCCGAACGAGCGGCCGATAAAATCACACACGACACGATCCTGGTCCTGCACAGCACCTTCATCACGCCGATAGATCGCGACCAGATCCATCAGCTGATTACCAGCATGGATGACATCCTTGATCTGATCCAGGACGTTGCCGAATCGCTGCTGTTGTATGACATCCGCCGCGGCACTCCCGAGGCCGAGCAGCTCGCGCAGATCTGCCACATGTCCTGTGAGCGGGTGAAGACGGCTGTCAGTCTGCTGCCGAATCTCAGTTCTCCCGAAGCGATACTCAAGACCTGCGAGGAAATTGATCGTCTTGAATCGGATGCTGATCGCGTGATGCGCTCCGCGATGTCACGACTGTTCCGTGACGAGACCGATCTCAAGCAGGTCTTCAAGCTGCGCTCGGTCTACATGCTGCTCGAGGAAATCACCGACCGCTGCGAAGATGTCGCGAACATCATCGAAGGCATCGTGCTCGAACATTCCTGACCGGCGCACGCCATGGAACATTTAAGCATCGGCCTTGGTGTCATCGTGCTGCTGGTCGCAGTTGCGCTGCTGTTCGATTTCATGAACGGTTTTCACGACGCTGCAAATTCGATTGCCACCGTGGTATCGACCCGCGTGCTCAAGCCTTATCAGGCGGTGATGTGGGCTGCGTTTTTCAATTTTGTTGCACTGTTCGTGTTCAAGTTGAAGGTTGCAGCGACCGTGGGTCAGGGCATCATCGATAGTTCAGTGGTTGATCATCACCTGATTTTCGGCGCGCTGGTTGGCGCCATCGTCTGGAACATCATTACCTGGTACTACGGACTGCCGTCGAGTTCATCGCATGCGCTGATCGGCGGCCTGATCGGCGCGGCCGTGGCAAAAAGCGGATTCTGGGCGCTTAAAAGTGCAGGGATTTACAAGACACTGGTATTCATTGTGCTGTCGCCCATGCTGGGCTTCCTGCTGGCCGGATTGCTGATGGTTGCCGTGTCATGGATCTGCCGGCGCACAACGCCGGCAAAAGTGGATCGCTGGTTCCGCCGTCTGCAATTGTTATCGGCGGCGATGTACAGCCTGGGCCACGGCGGCAACGATGCCCAGAAAACCATAGGCATCATTCTCATGTTGCTGATCGCTGCGGGAATGACCGGACCCAACGACCCCATACCGACGTGGGTGATAGTTTCCTGTTATGCCGCCATCGGACTGGGCACCATGTTCGGCGGCTGGCGCATCGTGCGAACGATGGGCCAGAAAATCACCAAACTGAAACCGGTGGGCGGTTTCTGTGCGGAAACCGGTGGTGCAATTACTCTGTTTCTCGCCACCGGCCTCGGTATTCCGGTATCAACCACACACACGATCACCGGCTCAATTGTCGGTGTCGGTTCGACGCAATCGGTATCGGCTGTGCGCTGGGGGGTGGCCGGCAATATCGTGCTGGCCTGGATACTCACCATTCCGTGTTCGGCGACAATCGCCGCCATTTCGTGGTGGATCAGCCTGAGCCTGTTTTCCTGATGACTAACCAAAAGCTGAAGAGTCTGCGATGACGACAAATATTGACGACAACAGCCATGCCGAAATGCTTGCACAAAGCGTTGGCGATTACGTACAGCGCGGCGCCGATTTGCCGCGTGTGCGTGCACTGGCGCAGAACCGTGCCGAATTCGACCGGGCGCAGTGGCGCCAGCTGGCTGAACTGGGCTGGCTCGGCGTGCTGGCGCCGGAATCCTGCGGCGGGCTTGGTCTCGGTCTTGCGGAAGCAACAATTGTGGCCGAGGGTCTGGGCCGCGCACTGACGCCGGAGCCGTACACGGCTGTTGCCGTTCTGGCCGCACGGATACTCGAACACGCAGCAGCAACACCTCTGCGCGACCAGCTGCTCACTGATCTGGTTACCGGTGATTGCGTGCCGGTCCTTGCATGGCAGGAACAGGCCGACGATTTCGCCGGACTGCAAGTGGCAACAACTGCAAAGCCGTTTGAAGGCGGCTATCGCGTCAGCGGACAGAAAAAATTCGTGATCGGTGCAACGGCAGCCGACGGCTATCTGGTCACTGCGCAGGCCGCTGACGGCACGCAGTTGCTGTGGGTACCGCGCGACACCGCGGGCTGCAGCACCAGCCTGCAGCCGCTGGCTGACGGTCGCAGCTACGGCGAAGTGACGCTGAAGGATGTCGCAGTGCCGCGCGAACAGGTGCTGGCCTCGGGTGATGCCGTGAGGGGCACGCTGGATCGTGCGCTGGATCATGCCGCTGTGGCGGCTTCGGCGGAACTGGTCGGCGTGATGAAACGCGCCAACGAAATGAGTATTGAGTACATGAAGACGCGCGTGCAGTTCGGCAAGGCCATCGGCAGTTTCCAGGCCCTGCAGCATCGCGCGGTGGATCTCTACATCCAGCAGGAAATCGCCGATGCCGTATTGCGTGACGTCGTTCGTCAGCTCGATGCCGCGCCAGATGATAAGGCGCGTTCATTGGCTGCGAGCCGCGCCAAATCCCGCTGCGCCGACGCTGCGCTGGCAATCACCCGCGCCGCGATCCAGTTTCATGGCGCAATCGGATTTACCGAAGACTGCGATGTCGGTCTGTATGTGAAAAGGGCGATCACGGTCGCGGCCTGGCTGGGCAACGGCCGCACGCATCGCTCACGTTACGCGCGGCTGTCTGTGCAGCCGCAAGGCAAGGAGGCCGCATGAGCGACTGGAATGCAATGAGCGACGAGGCGTTTCGTGCGGAAGCACGCGCCTTTTTCGAAAACGAGTTTCCCGCCGAATTCAAATTTTTGCCGCGACGGATGCGCTGGAGCGAATGCCGCGGCTGGTACTTGAAGCTGTCGAAAAAGGGCTGGGTTGCGCCGAACTGGCCGCGTGAACACGGCGGCATGGGGCTGTCGCCATCCAAGCTGCTGATTTATTTCGAGGAAACCGAACGCGCCGGTGTGGGCCGCATGCCCGATCAGGGCATCACCATGGTCGGACCGACGCTGATCCGTTTCGGCAATGACGCGCAGCGCAAGCATTACCTGCCGAAGATTCTCGCCGGCGACGCGACCTGGTGCCAGGGCTATTCCGAGCCCAACGCCGGTTCCGATCTGGCCAGCCTGCGCACCGAAGCGGTGCTCGACGGCAACGACTATGTGATCAACGGCAGCAAGATCTGGACGTCGATGGCGCATGACGCGACCAATATCTATGTGCTCGCGCGAACCGACAAGCAGGCGAAGAAAAAACAGGAAGGCATCAGCTTCCTGCTGGTGGACATGAAAACACCGGGCATCACGCTGCGAACGATCCGCAACATTGCCGGCCATGAAGAGTTCTGCCAGGTGTTTTTCGACAATGTGCGCACGCCGAAGGAAAACCTGGTCGGCGAACTGCACAAGGGCTGGACCATTGCGAAAGGCCTGCTCGGATTCGAACGCCTGAACATCGGCAGCCCGCGGCGGCCCTTGCAGGCACTGGAAAAACTGGAAATGCTGGCGCAGTCTCGGGGACTGCTTGCCGACCCGGCTTTTTCAGAGCGCTTTACGCAGCTGAAACTGGACCTGGCGGATCTCGGCTCGCTCTACGGTCGTTATGTCGACAAGGCGCGGCGCGGCGAGGCGATGGGGCCGGATGTATCGATGCTCAAGGTCTGGTCGATGGATACCTACCAGCGCCTGTCGGAACTGCTGATGGATGCCGCCGGTGAATACGGCGCTGTTGAAGGCGATATTGCGTTCGGCAATGCGTCGATTGATGTGCTGTCACCATTTTACAATTCCCGGCCTGGCACGATCTACGGTGGCTCCAACGAGATCCAGCGCAATATTCTTGCCAAATATGTATTGAATTTGCCGTCCTGAAAACAATATCCGGCATGCCCGCCTTTTTTTGGCATGCCGTTTGCTAGTTAAATTTGTTGCTTTGCCCGTAGTGAATGACATGAAGTAAACGTAATAACCAAAGGCCCCACGCTCGACGCGGGCGCCATATGCTGACAGGGGACATTCGCAATGAAGCTGCACCGTTTTGTATTGCTGGGAATTGCTCTCGCAACAAACGCGGCACTGGCTCAACAGCCGGCGCCGACCGGGCCGATAGACCGGGTCAAGATTACCGATAACGAACTCAGCTGTGCCCAGATCCATGGCGAAATCGGCGACATGGAAAAAGTTGTCGCGCAATCGAAAGCTGCGGAAGACAAGGAGCGCACATCAGCTACCGCAGCAGGGGCCGCGGGTACCGCCGCCGAAGTGGCCGGGCGTACCGGACTGTTCGGCGCATTTGGCGGTGTCGCCGGGGCGCTGTTCGGACAGGTAGCCACGCAGACCGCAGCCGGTGCCGTGCAACAGACTTCGGCACAGTCGGCGCAGCAGGCTGCGGAACGCAGCAAACAGGCTCAGGCACGCAAGGAGCATCTGACCGGTCTGTTTCTGGCGAAGGACTGCAAAGCGTCGGACCTCAATGCACCGGGCAAGACACTCAGCGGCACCGAATTGCAGAAGCTGGCGGCCGCCGCGCCTGCCGCTTCCGCTGATGCAGGTGCTCCTCCCCCGCCCGCCGATGCCCAGGGCGCGAGTACGCTGGTGACCCAGGCAGCCGGTGCTGCAAAAACAAGTCTGTCGCCCGTCGAACTGGGCATCGGCCCGGGCATGGATTTCGGAACGCTTGCCGCGCGGGGACAAAAAGTGACCGTTGCCGGCTATCGTGTGGCGTTCGTGGTGCGCAACAGCGCCAGCGCTTACGCGGGTTCCGGCGTGGCCAACATCGGCCAATCCACCGGTTACAACCGGACAATCACGCAGGCGCAAAACAAGAAAATCGAAGTTGGCCTGCTGAACGTCAACCGCCAACTGATGCAGGCGATTACGGACCAGCTTTACGCGGATTTTGTTGAACGACTGAAGGCGTCTGGCAAAACCGTTGTTCCGCAGGATGAGCTGGTGAAAGCGGCCTCGTTTGCAAAACTCGAACGGACGGAGGCTCCTGCCAACGAGGCCTATACTGTCAGTCCGACGGGCGATGCACGACATTACCTGGTGTTTGCGCCCACAGGCATGCCGCTTTATTTCATCGCCGGTGAATCGCTGGGTGACAAGGGGCCGTTCTCGCAAACCAACAACAAAGTGCTGGGCGAGATTTCGAAAGAGACCAATTCCGTTCTGCTGATTCCCCAGGTGGTCGTTGATTTTGCCGAAGTCGAAAGTTCGGGTCGCAGCACTTTCCGCAGCAATGCCCACGTCGATGCAAAGCCGGGAATTGCGCTCGTTCCCATGCATACGATTGTCTGGGCTGCCCATGCCAATAATCCGATCATCACCGAGATGGGGTCGCGACGTCTGGAAAAGGTTGTCGCTTTTCCCGGTGACTATGCGACGGTGAAACAGGTCGACAATTTCAATACCGCGGGATTGGCCAATTCGCTGACCATGGCAACCGGGCTGCAGGGGGTGCAGCATTTTTCCGAGAAGCGTGCTTATGTGGCTGACCCCGCCCGGTTTTCCGAATTTGTACTGAAGGGCGGATTTTCAGCCAATCAATCCTTCATTGCGATGGCGACGGCCAAATAAACGATCATAGGGGGAGTTGTCTGCCCCCCTTGCCCCACCTTCATCGGCAATATCACCATCTGCATGCCCTGAACTTCAGGGCATGCCCGCTTGAGAGGGGTTGTGGTGTCTTCTCACCGGCTGCGCCGATGAGCATCCCCCCAAGTTGTATTCAATCGGGCTGGTGTTGCGGGTGAGCCAGCTCGGGAAAGGTTGTGGTGTCCGCGCACCGGCTGCGCCGATGAGCGTCCCCCCAACGTTTACTCCACCTTCATCGGCAATATCACCATCTGCATGCCCTGCAGATGCAGTCGCTGCTGCATGGCCAGCGCAGTCTGGTTGTGCAGCCAGCGGGTGAAGAAATTGTCGTGCACGAAGATCAGTTTGGAGGCGAAAAACACGCTGTTCGGAAAGTCGCGGGAAATCTGTTCCGTCAGTTCAAGCAGTTGCTCGACCGGTTCGGTGCCGAAGGCGCAGTAGGACTTCGCCGCAAGGTCGTGGGTGTGGCAGAAGTTTTCGTAATAGCGCAGTGAATTCTCGATTTCATACTGCAGCGTGCGCAACGCCCCCGGCCCGTCGTAACGCTGTGCGTCGATTTCACCGACGCTGACAAACACGAAATTGCGGAAATGCCCGGGGAACAGACGCTGCACCCATAACATGGCATGCATGCCGACGCCGCGGTTCTTGCCGACAAAGAATACCGCCGTTGGTTTCTGCGGGTCGGGTTGCGGCGGGTTGGCCACTTCCTGCAAGGGCTTGCCGCTGGAGAACAGGCTGTCGATCTTGCGCAGCTGTTCGCGGGTTTCTTCGTAGTGCCAGCGGATGGTTGCGCACAGCGCAATGACGCCGCCGGTGATCAGCAGCGTGACCCAGCCGCCTTCATTGAATTTGCCGAAGATCAGTACCAGCAGGATGCCGCCCGTGACAAAAAATCCGAGTGCCGACAGTGCCAAACGGCCGCGCCAGTTCGGCGAGGAACGCCGGTTCTTGACCCAGTAGAGGCACAAACCCCACAACGCAATCGAAAATGTCAGGAACACGTTGATGCTGTAGAGCACCACCAGCAGCGCGACGCTGCCCTGGCTCCACAGCAGCACCACCAGCGCAGCAGCACCCATCAGCACGACGCCGTTTTGAGTCACCAGACGGCTCGACAACTGGCGGAACTGCCGCGGCACCCAGGAATCCGCGGCCATGTTGGCGAGTACGGCGGGGCCGCCGAGGAAACCGGTATTGGCGGCGACGAAAAGCAGTCCGGCTTCGAGGATCAATACCACCAGCAATGCGCCCTGGTTGATGGCGACGCTGCCCAGATCAAAATCGTCGATGATGGCCTTGAACACCGTGGCGTTCAGTGTCTGCCCCGGCGTTTTTACGGCATCCCACAGCATATACAGCACCAGAATGCCGCCGGCGGTGAAGGCCAGCGATGTGGCCATATAAAACATGGTCCACTTGCCGGTGCGTACCCGCGGCTCTGCCAGAGTGTTGATGTTGTTGGAGACGGCTTCGAGGCCGGTATAGGTGCCGCCGCCGTGTGAATAGGCGAACAGCAGCGTGGCGGCGACAAACGTCCAGCCCGACTCTTTGGCCATCACCGCGGTTTCACCCAGTGTGGCCGGAATCAGCTGTGGCAGGCGGTCTGCGTGTGCATAAATGCCCCAGCCGATCAGAGCAACGTGAACGACGATGAAGCCGACAAAAATCGGCAGCAGAATCTTGATCGCTTCCTTGATGCCGCGCAGATTGATGGTCAACAGCAAACCGACCAGCAACATTGCAAACGGCACTTTCCAGCCATGCCAACCCAGCGGCAGCAGGCTGAACACCGCGTCAGCACCGCTGGCCACGGAAATGGCGATGGTCAGCACGTAGTCGACGATCAGCGCCGAGCCCGAAACCAGGCCGGCACGCGGCCCGATCAGTTGGGTAGCGACTTTATAGCCGCCGCCACCGTTCGGGAACAGTTCAATGACCTGGTTGTAGGCCAGTGAAATGATGAACACGGTCAGGATGGTTGCCGCAGCGAGATAAAGCCCGAGCTGGGTATGCGTCCCCAGCGCGAGATAGGCTTCTTCAGGGCCGTAGCAGGCGGATGACAGGCCGTCGGCGCCGAGGCCAACCCAGGCGAAAAACGCGATCAGCGCAATGTGCCGGCGTGTTTCAGGATTCATCGGATCGCGCGGAGCGCCGATGACGATGTCACGCAGTTTGTGGGTAGTGGTCAATTGGGCTGTCGGAGCCAATCAGGCCGCGGCTTTGCTCCGATGCTGTTCCGGGGCGCCGCGGCTAAAGCAGGCTCTGCGGAATATTGCTTTGACCTGCAAGCCGATCATGGAAAATGAGGCGGTGAATACGGGCTGTGAATCCGCGTTGAATTATCGCTGGTTGCGCTTCATGATAGCGCAGTTTAACCACCCCAGCCAGAATACGCAGGAGTCAGGCATGAGCAAACAAACCATACATACCGATGATGCACCGAAGGCGATCGGGACTTATTCGCAGGCGATTCGCTGCGGCGACACGGTGTATCTGGCCGGTCAGATCGCGCTCGATCCCGCGACCATGCAGATGGTGGAGGGCATCGAGGCACAGATCCATCGGGTGTTCAAGAATCTGCAGGCGGTGGCCAAGGCGGCCGGCGGTACGCTGGATGATTGCGCCAAGGTCAATATCTATTTGACCGACCTCGGACATTTCGCCAAGGTCAACGAAATCATGGCAGGTTATTTTCACGAACCCCATCCCGCGCGCGCGGCGGTCGGCGTCGCCAGCCTGCCGCGCAATGCGCTGGTTGAAGTCGATGCGGTGATGTTTCTGAAGTGACCTGCGGCCGCATCAACAGCGGAGCGGCAGCGGCATGACGCGTGCCCGCGCTGCGCAGGCAGCGGACACCATACATTCTTCGTTATCGGGTTTGAGCAAGGCTGTTGTTGAAAAACTCGGCAAGCTGGGCATCGCGCGCAAGTTCGACCTGGTGCTGCACCTGCCGCTGCGTTACGACGATGAAACGGCCTTGTGCCCCATCGCCGACGTGATGCCCGGCGAGGAACTGCTGGTGCAGGGCACCGTCACCGATTGCGACATCAAATTCCGGCCGAAACGCCAGCTGGTGTGTCGCATTGCTGATGACAGCGGCGAAGCGCTGACGCTGCGCTTCCTCAATTTCTACGGCAGCCAGGTCAAGCTGCTGGCCGTTGGTAATGTCATCCGCGCATTCGGCAATGTGCGACTGGGCCATTTCGGTGCGGAAATGGTGCATCCGCGGTTTCGTGTGGTGTCCGGTGAAATGCCGGTCGCGCAATCGCTGACGCCGGTTTATCCGACCACTGCAGGCATGGGACAGGACACGCTGCGCAGGTTGATCGCACGCGCGCTTGCTGACGAATCGCTGGCTGAAACGCTGCCGACCCCTTTGCTCGAATCACTCGGTCTGCCAGCCTTCGGCCCGGCGGTAAAGCTGTTGCACAATCCGCCGCCGGACATTGCGCAGTCAACCTTGCAGGGTCGTACTCACCCGGCGTGGCGGCGTATGAAGTTCGATGAATTGATGGCGCAGCAGTTGTCGATGCGTGTCCATTACCAGCGTCGTCGCGCCGCCGGTGCGCCGGTCTTGCGCGTGCGCGGCAATCTGATCAGCGCATTGCTCGAGCGTTTGCCGTTCCAGCTGACCGCCGCGCAGAACAAGGTGCTGGCGCAGGTACGAGGGGATCTCGGCCAGTCACACCCGATGCAGCGCCTGCTACAGGGGGATGTCGGCAGCGGCAAGACCGTGGTCGCGGCACTGGCTGCGGTGCAATGCATCGAAAACGGATATCAGGCTGCAGTTATGGCGCCGACCGAAATCCTCGCCGAGCAGCATTACCGCAAATTCGCCGAATGGCTGGAGCCGCTCGGACTGAAAGTGGCGTGGCTATCGGGAGGTCTTAAAAAAACCGATAAAAAACAATCACTTGCGGATATCGCTCAAGGAGTAGCCGCTATCGCAGTCGGCACCCATGCCTTATTTGAAGACGAAGTCGTGTTCAAGAATCTGGGCCTCGCCATCATCGACGAGCAGCACCGCTTCGGCGTGCATCAGCGTCTGGCCTTGCGCATGAAAGGGACCAAACCCAACAAGGGTGCGCAACCGCATCAGCTGATGATGAGTGCGACCCCGATTCCGCGAACTCTCGCCATGAGTTATTACGCCGATCTTGATGTATCGGTGATTGATGAACTGCCGCCGGGCCGCACGCCGGTGGTGACCAAGCTGGTGGCGGAAGAGCGTCGCGATGAAGTGATCCAGCGCGTACGCGATGCCTGTGTCGACGGTCGCCAGGCCTACTGGGTGTGCCCGCTGATCGAAGAATCGGAAACGCTGCAGCTGCAGACTGCGCTCGATACGCATGCGCATCTGCAGCAGACCTTTCCCGAACTTAGCGTCGGTCTGGTCCATGGCCGGATGAAAGGCTCGGAGAAGCAGCAGGTGATGGCTGCGTTCAAATCCGGTGAAGTGCAATTGCTCGTGGCGACCACGGTGATCGAGGTCGGCGTTGATGTGCCGAATGCTTCGCTGATGGTGATTGAACATGCCGAGCGCATGGGGCTGTCGCAGCTGCATCAGTTACGCGGTCGTGTTGGCCGCGGCGCGGCGGAGAGCGCCTGCGTGCTGTTGTATCAGACGCCGTTGTCTCCAATGGCAAAAGAGCGGTTGAAAGTCATTTACGAAAACACCGATGGCTTCGAAATCGCGCGCCAGGATCTGCAACTGCGCGGGCCCGGTGAATTGCTCGGCGCGCGGCAGAGCGGGGTGCCGATGCTGCGCTTTGCCGATCTGGCGCTGGATCTGGATTTGCTGGATGCGGCGCGGGAAGCAGCGGAGATCTTGTTACGGGATCAGCCGGAGGTGGCGAAGGCGCACCTTGCGCGGTGGCTCGGCGGCAGAAATGAGTATTTGAAGGTTTGAGGTGTTTTGTTGATGCGATAATTCCCCCTCAACAAGAACCGCAAATCGTGAATTCCATTCCCCGAGATCCCCACTGGTGCGCCGCTCCGGTCGCTGCCGGCGCATTGCGCCGCTGGCTTACCGATCGCGGCTCACTGACTGCGCGGCTGGAACGCCACGCCGGACCGATCAAGGTCAAGGTGTTGTTTCAGGGGCTGCGTCGGGTGAATCGTGATGAAGCCTTTTTGTTCGAATCGCCGGTTGCACGTGTACTGGTGCGTGAAGTGCTGCTGCTGCGCGGAAGCAAACCGCTGGTGTTTGCGCATACCGTTGTGGCGCCGGGGGCCTTGCGCGGCGCCTGGCGCAGCGTGACTGCGCTCGGCACGCGCCCGCTGGGAGCGGCGCTTTTTGCAGACCCGCGCATTGCACGGTTTCCCTTGCGCCAGAAAAAACTGTCGCTGTCGCATCCGCTGCATCGACGGGCCGCATCGCAATTGAAAAAACAAGCGCCGCCCTTGTGGGCGCGGCGCTCGATATTTGCTGCAGGCGATTCACCGATACTGGTCAGTGAAGTATTCCTTCCCGCGTTATACGAGCTGTGACCCCTGTGCTGACACTGAAGGACAGACTCAACGCCTATGAACGGCTGATGCGGCTCGACAAGCCGATCGGCATTCTGCTGCTGCTGTGGCCCACCTTGTGGGGACTGTGGTTTGCCTCGGGCGGATTGCCCCCGGGTCATGTGCTGCTGGTGTTCATGACGGGTACGGTCTTGATGCGCTCGGCTGGCTGCGTGGTCAACGATTTCGCCGACCGCAATTTTGATCCGCATGTCGAACGCACCAAAGACCGGCCTCTGGCGGCCGGCATTATCCGGTCCGCTGAGGCATTGATACTCGCCGCAATACTGATGCTGCTGGCCTTTGCGCTGGTGTTGTTCCTTAATGCATTGACCATCAAGCTGGCCTTTGCAGCAGCAGCGATCGCGGTGATCTATCCCTTCGTGAAACGCGTATTTCCTTTGCCGCAGGCTTGGCTGGGCGTGGCTTTCGGCTTTGGTATTCCGATGGCCTACGCCGCGGTGTGGAATGCACTGCCAGCCATTGCGTGGCTATTACTGGTGGCAACAGTGTTATGGGCGATTGCCTACGATACGGAATACGCGATGGTGGACCGCGATGATGATCTGAAAATCGGCGTTAAATCTTCGGCCATCCTGTTCGGCCGATATGATGTGTTGGGCGTGTTGACAACGCATGCGCTGTTCCTCGCGCTGATGGCGTGGATCGGCTGGCAGCAGTCGCGCGGGGCCTTTTATTTCGCGGGGCTACTGGTCGCCGTCGCACTGGTGGTATACCAGTACATGCTGATCCGGGATCGCCAACGTGACAGCTGTTTCAAGGCCTTTCTTAACAACAACTGGGTGGGCTGCGCCATCTTTGTCGGCACGGTGGTCGACTGGTGGCAGAACCCGCAGGTGCTGCCATGAGCTACAGGGATTTGCGTGACTTCATCGCCGGGCTGGAGCGTGACGGCCAGCTCAAACGCATCAATGTCGAAGTCGATCCGAAACTGGAGATGACCGAGATCTGCGACCGTGTGCTGAAGCAGGGCGGCCCTGCGATGCTGTTTGAAAAACCCAAGGGTTACACCATGCCGGTGCTCGGCAATCTGTTCGGCACGCCGCACCGCGTCGCGCTGGGCATGGGCCGCGATTCTGTCGCCGCACTGCGCGAACTCGGCCAGGTGTTGGCTGAACTGAAACAGCCGGAGCCGCCGAAAGGCCTGAAGGATGCCTGGGACAAACTGCCGCTGCTGCGGCAGATCCTGTCCATGCAACCCAGGCTGGTGCGCGATCCGGTATGTCAGGAGCAGGTGTGGGAGGGCGATGAGGTTGATCTGGCGAAGCTGCCGATTCAGACCTGCTGGCCCGGCGATATCGGGCCCTTGCTGACCTGGGGTCTGACGGTGACCCGCGGGCCGAACAAGACGCGGCAGAACCTCGGCATTTACCGGCAGCAGGTGATCGGCCGCAATCGCCTGATCATGCGCTGGCTGGCCCATCGCGGCGGCGCACTCGATTACCGCGACCATTGCCTCGCGCATCCGCGCGAACCGTTTCCGGTGGCGGTGGCGCTGGGCGCTGATCCGGCAACCATGCTCGGTGCAGTGACGCCGGTGCCGGATGCATTGTCGGAATACCAATTTGCGGGATTGCTTCGCGGCGAAAAAACCGAAATTGCGCAATGCCTTACACATGATCTGAAAGTACCGGCGCGCGCCGAGATCGTGCTCGAAGGCCATATTCATCCCAATGACACCGCGCTCGAAGGCCCCTTCGGCGATCACACCGGTTACTACAACGAGCAGGACCGATTCCCGGTGTTCACGGTGGATCGCATCACGCTGCGCCGTGACCCGATATACCACTCGACCTACACCGGCAAGCCACCGGATGAACCCGCGGTGCTCGGCGAAGCACTGAACGAAGTCTTCGTCCCGCTGCTGATTCAACAGTTTCCGGAAATCACCGACTTCTATTTGCCGCCCGAGGGCTGTTCGTACCGCGTCGCCTGCGTCAGCATTAAGAAACAGTATCCGGGCCACGCCAAGCGCGTGATGTTCGGCATCTGGAGCTTCCTGCGCCAGTTCATGTACACCAAGTTCATCATTGTCACCGATGATGACGTCAATGTGCGTGACTGGAAGGAAGTGATCTGGGCGATGACCACGCGCGTTGATCCCAAGCGCGACACGTTGATTGCCGAGGCGACGCCGATTGACTACCTGGATTTCGCCAGCCCGGTTGCGGGACTCGGTTCGAAGATGGGCATTGATGCCACCAACAAGTGGCCCGCGGAAACGAGCCGCGAATGGGGCACGCCGATTGCGATGAGTGATGAGGTAAAGAAAAAGGTGGATTCGCTGTGGGCGCAGCTCGGGCTCTAACGCGCTCTGTGCAGGTTCATCGTAACAATTTGTTTTTATTCGTTATCAAAGAATGCAGTGCTCCCTCTCCCCGAAGTCTTTCGGGGAGAGGGCCGGGGGTGAGGGGCAGCAACGGACCTCATGCAGTCTTCCCGGTTTCCACTTGACCGGCCCCAACCGCTTCCTAGGAACAAGACGCCACCATGCAATGGATCGCCCCCACCGAAAAAGACACCGCCAGCGCCACGCTCGAAAAGCGCCTGTGGGACGCCGCTGACCAGTTTCGCGCCAACTCCGGCCTCAAGGCCCAGGAATACTCCGGCCCCATTCTTGGCCTGATCTTCCTGCGTTTTGCCGAAGTGCGTTTCACGCAGCAGCGCGCAAAGCTCGAAAAGGCCGGCGCATCGTCGCGCCGCGGCAATCGTGTTGATGACCCGGCCGCCTATCACGCCGAAGGCATTCTCTACCTCAGCCCTGAAGCGCGGTTTGATTACCTGCTGACGCTGCCCGAAGCAGGCGACATCGGTGCGCAGGTCAATGCCGCGATGCGCGACATCGAAAAACACAACAAGCCGCTAGACGGCGTGCTGCCCAAGACCTACAACCTGTTCACCGGCACGCTGCTGAAGGAGCTGCTGAAAAAGGTTTCGGAGATTCCTGCGACCGCCGATTACGACGCCTTCGGCCGCATCTACGAATACTTCCTCGGTGAATTCGCCCGCACCGAGGGCCAGAAGGGCGGGGAGTTCTACACGCCCAGTTGCATCGTCAAGCTGCTCACCGAAATCATCGAACCCTTCCACGGCCGCATCCTCGACCCGGCCTGCGGTTCGGGCGGCATGTTCGTGCAGTCGGCACGCTTTGTCGCCGAGCACCGTCACCCCTCGCCCTCGGGGAGAGGGGCCGGGGGTGAGGGCTATTCTGGTAACCCTGCCGCCGAACTTGCGATTTGCGGCGTCGAAAAAACCGACGAAACCGGCCGCCTGTGCCGCCTCAACCTCGCGGTGCACGGCCTCGAAGGCGACATCCGCCACGGCGGCCAGGTCAACAGCTATTACGACGATCCGCACAACGCCACCGGCAGCTTCGACTTCGTACTCGCCAATCCGCCGTTCAACGTCAACGCCGTGGACAAGGAGCGGCTTAAGGATATGGTCGGCGCCGGCAGACGTTTCCCCTTCGGCCTGCCGCGCACCGATAACGCCAACTATCTGTGGATACAGCTGTTTTATTCGTCGCTCAGCGCCAAGGGCCGCGCCGGATTTGTGATGGCGAATTCGGCTTCCGACGCGCGCTCCAGCGAGCAGGACCTGCGGCAGCAGCTGATCAAGGCGCGCGTGGTGGATGTGATGGTCGCGGTCGGCCCCAATATGTTCTACACCGTCACGCTGCCCTGCACGCTGTGGTTTTTTGACAAGGGCAAGGCAAAAACAAAACGCACCGATACCGTGCTGTTCATCGACGCCCGCCACATCTACCGCCAGATGGACCGCGCCCACCGCGACTGGACGCCGGCGCAGATCGGCTTCATCGCCAATCTCGTGCGCCTGTATCGCGGCGAGGCACCGGATTACACGCTGGGCGGCGATGAAGCCCAGGCAAAGATCAAGGCGATTTTCGGCAAGAAGCCGGCCTACGCCGATGTGGCCGGTTTGTGCAAGGCAGCGACGCTGAAGGAGATCGAAGCCCAGAGCTGGTCGTTGAACCCCGGTCGTTATATCGGTGTTGCGCCGGGCGAAGATGTCAGCGATGAGGATTTCAAGGTTCAGCTTGAAGCGCTGAGCGAGGAACTGGAAACGCTGAATGCGCAGGCGCGGGAGCTGGAACAGACCATCGCTGCGAATGTAGTCGAGATTATGGAAGCATGACGATGGTGCGCTGGAAAGAGTGCCTCCTTGGTGACGTTGTGAATCTCAAGCGTGGTTACGACTTGCCGCATAGTGCGAGATCACCAGGGCCATTTCCGGTGGTTTCATCGTCTGGCGTTACTGACTACCACTCTGAAGCGAAAATAAAAGGGCCTGGCGTTGTTACGGGCCGATACGGAACGCTTGGCCAGGTCTTTTTTGTCGAATCCGATTATTGGCCACTGAACACGAGTCTTTATGTTCAGGATTTCAAAGGAAATGACCCTCGTTTCATTTCGTATTTTCTTGGCTCTTTGAATCTTGGCTCACAGAATGCTGCCGGCGCGGTTCCCGGGGTCAACCGAAACCATCTGCACGCTATGGAGGTCTGTGTTCCCTCACTCACCATTCAGCAACGCATCGCGGGCATCCTGTCAGCCTACGACGAACTGATTGAGAACAACCAGCGGCGCATCAGGATTCTGGAGACCATGGCCCGCGCACTCTACCGCGAGTGGTTCGTGCACTTCCGCTTTCCCGGCCACGAACACCACCCGCATGCCACCTCAGCCCTCGGCGAGATTCCAACGGGTTGGGAATCCAAAAATCTCGCTGAGATTTGCGTTGAAAAAAACGGGATTCAGACGGGCCCGTTTGGAAGCCAATTGCATGAATCAGATTACACTGATGAAGGGATTCCGGTTGTCATGCCCAAAGATCTGATCGGCTTTCGTATCCAAACCACAACGATTGCCCGTATTCCTGAAGAAACTGCAGACAAGTTGAGCCGACACAGAATGCAAATTGGTGACATTGTCTATGGGCGACGCGGCGATATCGGTCGACGCGCCTTTTTAATGGCACACCAGAAGGGGTGGTTTTGCGGAACAGGATGCCTTCGTGTTCGCCCGGATACGAGGCATGTGAACGGCTGGTATTTGTTTAATTACCTTGGTCAAGACGATGTGGTTGGTTTGATCAAAGGGCGCGCGCAAGGTGTAACCATGCCCAATCTAAATACAGGGCTACTTTCTTCTGTGCCGGTGAGGCTGCCGCCGCGTGAAATTCAAGATGAATTTTCGCGTTTGACTTTCCCGATGGCGGAAGCGCGTGAGGCGCTTACTGCGACTATTGATAACCTCCGCCGCACCCGCGACCTGTTGCTGCCGCGACTGCTTTCAGGGCAATCAATTCCAGTCCAAGGCTAATGCAGGTTATTGTCGATGCCACAGTTCAAGATACCGGTGATTGAATACGACAGCGTTAGTGGTAAGCGGGCATGTCCCCCGTCTTCGTTCGTAATCAATGACCGACAACTTGTGGTGTCGATGGTCAGGTCGATACTAACTGTCAATTCTGGGCGAGCGTCGCGTAAGTATATGGCGGCCATTGTCAAACCGACGCTGCAGTTTTTGCTCGACTGGACGCGTCCTCCCGATCTTTGTCTTTCCGCAGATTTTTTGCAGGTTGTGCGTGATTTTTCCGTGACTGGGAGAATCGGTGAACTGGCTCAGGGCGTCAGTTTTGCTTATTGGAAATGGACGCGAGGTTATTCTTGGATTGCTGATTTTGGGCCCTGGGTATCAAAGTCAGTGCCGCCATATTCGGTAAAAAAGTCACCGGACTTCGTCATGTTCAATCTGACGAGTGGTGATGTCGCGATAATGGAGGCTAAAGGTACACGGTCTGCAGACCATAGAGCGCCGATGAGGGCCGCACTCCATCAATGCAATGATGCGCTACCGCATGTGCTTGCGACGCGTGGATTTGGCAGTGTGTTGACGCTGAATTCAAAAAATCCAGCTGGAGCGGGGACACTGCATATCCGAGATCCGGAAGGTATGGGTGAGATACCTGAAAAGATGAAGCATTACCTTTTCCGCCGCTCTTACGCCAGTTGGTTTGATCTCTCCGGTGACGAAGATCAAGCTAAACGTTTTCGAGATACACCCCAAAACCTGGAGGAGCTCGCGGCACAAGCCAAGCCGTTGGATCAACGCCCTCGTGCGATTGATCCGCTCCGCATGATTGCAACTTCCGCAATTGGGTTCGATCCAATGCGGACCGAGTTTGAAATTGATCCGGAAGTAAAGGCGGCGCTTGAAAGTTTTAATGCGTTCAAGTCGATCAACTGGGCCAAGTTTTCCGAGCGCATGCTGGCGCCTGAGGATCCGAACAAGAGATTGATCCGATTCCCAGATGGAACATTGATCATTGAGCGCTGACAAGCACCCTTAATCCCGAAAACTGACGCTTGAATGAAATTGATCTGCTGCTGCCGCGCCTGCTCTCCGGCCAGATCGACGTCGCAGCGGCCTGAGCCAGATCGCTGCTTCAGGATTTCGCATCGCCGGCCCCTTTGCGTGGCCTGTCATCCGCGGCTCCTGCAGGAGCCGGCCGTCGGGAAACGTCACGGCGACCGCTTGCCGGCATCATTCGGCGCATTATTATAAATAATTGTTTTTATTGATATTTTTGTAAATTCCGGAATTTATAATCCGGATTAGACGGACTTATATTCCGGATTGGCCGGAAAAATAATCCGGATTGGCCGGACCTTCATTCCGGATTGGCCGGCTACAATGACTGACCGGGCATTGCCCCTGTCAGTTGCATTAACCGAATACATGGCTCAATCAAACGTTTATGTAAGAGGCATCCGCCGCCGCATCGCCGAGGCGCTGAAGGATACGCCCGTGGTGCTGGTCAACGGTCCGCGCCAGTCCGGCAAGACCACGCTGATGCGGCAGTTTGCCTCGAACCGCCGCGCCTATCTGACGCTGGACGATAGCGCGACGCTGAAAACCGCGCGCGATGACCCGCAGGGTTTCATCCAGCGGCTGGATACCGTGGTGATCGACGAGGTGCAGCGTGTGCCGGAGCTGCTGCTCGCGATCAAGCTGTCTGTGGATCAGGACCGCCGGCCCGGGCGGTTCCTGATCACCGGTTCCGCTGATGTGATGGCGCTGCCCCGGGTGGCTGATTCGCTGGCGGGACGCATCGAGGTGCTGTCGCTGTTGCCGCTGGCAGGGGCCGAACTGAGCGGCAGCAAGGGGCGCTGGCTCGACCGGACATTCGCCGCCCTGGCGGACGACAGCAAACCGCCTGCGGTGGCGCAGACCACGGCGGGCCGGCATGTCGGGGCGGCGCTGGAGCGGCGTGTGCTGCAGGGTGGATATCCCGAAGCCCTGAAACGGAAGACCGGCCCGCGCCGCAATGCCTGGGCGCGCAGCTATATCGACACCATCATCCAGCGCGATGTGCGCGACATTGCCGTTGTCGACAAGCTGAGCCAGATGCCGAAGCTGGTATTTGCGCTGGCGCAGATGGCCGGCCAGCTGTGCAATTACACGCAGCTCGGCGGGCAGCTGGGTCTGGACGCCAAGACCGTGACCAAGTACGTGACCATGCTGGAGCAACTGTTTTTGCTGCGCCGGGTGCCGGCTTGGTCCGGCAATGCGCTGTCGCGCGTGATCAAGACGCCAAAAATGCAGTTTCTCGATTCCGGTTTGCTGTGCAGCCTGCTCGGGCTCAGCGAGGCCCGCATCGCGCGCAACCGGTCGCTCTTCGGCCACGCGCTGGAGTGTTATGTCTATGGCGAGCTGCTGCGGCAATGCAGCTGGGCCGATGAGGCGTACGACCTGATGATGTATCGCGACAAGGATCAGACCGAGGTGGATTTTGTTGTGGAGAACCGGCAGGGCGAGATTGTAGGGATCGAAGTCAAGGCCGCCGCCAGTTTCCAGAATTCAGATTTTGTCGGGCTGAAGAAACTGGCCACGCTGTCCGGCAAGCGTTTTCTCGGCGGGGTGGTTCTTTATGACGGGATCAACACCTTGCCTTTAGGCAAGGCCGAAGGCCGGCCGTTGTGGGCCGTGCCGTTGTCGACATTGTGGCTGACCTGAGTTGATGAAGCCTGTGTCCGGATCGAAGCGCGCCTGGCGGACGGGATCAGCTTCATGCCGGATATTTGCAGAAAAGGAAATCGGATAAATCCGGCTTCGCTGCAGAATAATAAAACAATAATACTTTATTAATCAATTAGTTAAATTAACCCCGGGCGCAGAAGGCGGGCACTGACTGCAGAACAAAATCCCGATTGGCCGGATTTATATTCCGGATCAGCCGGTAATTTGGCCCGGACTCGGGTGAGCGGGGCGTCTGCATTTCATTGTGGGGTGCACTTTCAACGAATGTTGAAACAACCGTTTCTAATGAAAACTGCAAATCGAACGACAGCTTCCAGTCGATGGACCCCGACAAATTCATTCGTGCTCTGAAGAGCCGGGATTGATACATTCGCCTCCATGAGCCCCCACGCCTGGACCGAAGACCAACTCGTTGAACAGCCCGCCATCGGTCTGTTCAGTGAACTCGGTTGGCAGACGGTGTCGGCGCTGGAAGAAACCTTCGGAACACCTCCCTCACCTCTAGCCCCTCTCCCAGAGGGAGAGGGGAAAATATATTTGGGCCGCGAAAACAAGGGCGAGGTGGTGCTGGCGCCGCGTCTGCGTGCGGCACTGGCAAAGCTCAATCCGGCATTACCGCCGGAGGCGATCACTGCCGCGATGGATGAACTGGTGCGCGATCGTTCGGCGATGAGCCTTGAGGCGGCCAACCGCGAGGTCTACCGGCTGCTGAAAGACGGTATCCCGGTGTCGATTCCGGATCGCGTGCACGGCGGCCAGAAAACCGAGCGCCTGCGGGTGATCGACTGGGCGCAACCGGGGAATAATGATTTTCTGCTGGTCAGCCAGTTCAGCGTGACCGGCGCGCTGTATACCTGCCGTCCTGATCTCGTCGGCTTCGTGAATGGCCTGCCCTGGGTGGTGATCGAACTGAAAAAGCCCGGCGTACCCGCGCGCGCGGCCTTCGATGAAAACCTGACCCATTACAAGCAACAGATCCCGCAGTTGTTCTGGACCAATGCGCTGCTGATTGCGTCGAACGGCACTGACAGCCGAGTCGGTTCGCTGACGGCGGATTGGGAGCGCTGGGTGGAGTGGAAGCGCATCGAGCGCGAAGACGAGCCGCGCCGTGTATCGCTGGAAGTGATGCTGCGCGGCACCTGCGACCACGGGCGTCTGCTCGATCTGGTGGAAAACTTCACGCTGTTTTCAGAACACAAGGCGGGGCTGGTGAAGATCATCAGCCAGAACCATCAGTTCCTCGGCGTCAACAATGCCATCGCTTCGATGCTGGCGGCGCGCAAGCTCGGTCACGGCCGCGGCGGCGTGTTCTGGCAGACGCAGGGCAGCGGCAAGAGTTTTTCAATGGTGTTTTTCGCGCAGAAGGTGTTGCGCCGGATCACCGGCAACTGGACTTTTGTGGTGGTGACTGACCGGGTCGAACTGGATGAGCAGATCGCCAAAACATTCAAGGCAGCGGGCGCGGTCAGCGACGGCAATCCCAGCCATGCGACCAGCGGCGCGCATTTGCGTGAATTGCTGAGCGGCAACAACCGGTATGTGTTTACGCTGATCCACAAGTTCCAGACGCCGGAACTGTTGTGTGAGCGGTCGGATGTGATTGTATTGACTGACGAAGCGCATCGCAGCCAATACGACACGCTGGCGCTGAACATGCGCGCCGCATTGCCCAGGGCCATGTTCATGGCCTTCACCGGCACGCCGCTGATTGCCGGCGAGGAGCGTACGCGGGAAGTGTTCGGCGATTACGTGTCGATTTACGATTTCCAGCAGTCGATCGAGGACGGCGCGACGGTGCCGCTGTTTTACGAGAATCGCACGCCGGAACTGCAGCTGGTCAATCCCGACCTTAACGAGGATATTTATCGGCTGATCGAGGATGCCGAACTCGACCCGGAGCAGGAAACCAGACTCGAACGCGAGCTGGCGCGCCAGTACCACATCCTCACCCGCGATGACCGGCTGGACACCGTGGCGCGGGACATCGTGAGCCATTTCCTCGGGCGCGGTTTTATCGGCAAGGCGATGGTGGTGTCGATAGACAAGGCCACGGCGCTGCGCATGTACGACAAGGTACGCCGGCACTGGGCCGCGGAAACCGCACGGGTGCAACAGGCCTTGGGTACGCTGTCATATGCACCGCGCGGAGAGGCCACGCCGGAACAGGCAAAGCAAGACGTGCAGGTCGCGGAACTGAAGCAACGGTTGTCGGTGCTGACCGGCACCGACATGGCGGTAATTGTGTCGCCGGGACAGAACGAGATCCAGCAGATGCAGAAGCTGGGTCTCGATATTGAGCCTCATCGCAAGCGGATGAATGATTCCGAGCCCGGGCTCGATGAGAAATTCAAAGACACCACCGATCCGCTGAGGCTGGTTTTTGTGTGCGCAATGTGGCTGACCGGTTTTGATGCGCCGAGCTGTTCGACAGTGTACCTCGACAAACCGATGCGTAATCACACATTGATGCAGACCATCGCGCGCGCGAACCGGGTGTTTCCCGGCAAGCACAGTGGTGTGATTGTTGATTACGCGAACGTGTTTGCATCGCTGGAGAAGGCGCTGGCGATTTATGGCGCGGGCAAGGATGGCAAGAATCCGGTGCGCGACAAGCAGAAACTGGTTGAGGAACTGCGCAAGGCCGTTGCTGATGCCGGGCAGTTCTGTGCACAACGCGGCGTGTCACTGGCCGCGATTGAAACGCCGCCGCCCGGCGGCAACCGCCTGTTGTTGATCGAGGATGCAATCAACGCATTGATTTCGCCCGATCCGCTGCGCCGGGAGTTTTTTGCGCAGGAGCGCTCGGTGGCTACGCTGTATCGTGCGGTGAAGCCCGATCCGGCGGCGCTGGCGTTTACGAGCATGGTGGCCTGCCTTACGACGATTGCCGATGCGATACGGGCGCGGCTGAATCCGGGCCCTGTCGATATTTCAGCCGTCATGGGCGGCATCAATGATTTGCTGGACCAGTCGATTACCGGCCATACCATCCGCCAGGAAGGGCCGCCGGTGCTCGACCTGTCAAAAATCAATTTCGAGGCGCTGGCGGACCGGTTCAAAAAAGCAAAACATAAGAACACGGAGATCGAAGTGCTGAAAGCTGCGATCCGTGCGCAACTGGAGAAAATGATCCAGCTCAACCGCACGCGCGCTGACTTTGCCGAGAAATTCGAATCACTGATTGAAAGTTACAACGCCGGAAGCCGCAGCATTGAAGGGTTGTTTGAAGAACTGTTGAAACTCAGCCGTAGCCTCAATGATGAGGAGCAGCGGCATGTGCGCGAGCAGATGAGCGAGGAAGAACTGGTGATCTTCGATATTCTCACGCGGCCCGCGCCGGCGCTCAACAGCGAGGAGCGCGCGGAAGTGAAGAAGGTGGCGCGTGAATTACTGGCGCAGTTAAAAACCCTGCTGGTGTTGAACTGGCGACAGAAACAGCAGGCCCGCGCGCGACTGATTGATTCCATCGGGCAAACGCTGGATGTGGGTTTGCCGCGCGCCTATACGCCGGAGCTTTACCGCCAGAAATGCTCGGCAGTGTTTGAGCATGTTTACGAGAGTTATCCCGAGCGCAATGCCGGGGTTTATTCCAATAACTAATTGATTAAATGAATAATTTTTTGAATCCCGTCGCACCGGGTAGCGGGCGGCGATGAGTTCGGTGCTGCTGCTCAAACTGTGTCTGGTGCCCGCGCTGATCGCGCTGGTGACGTTCGCGGGCCGGCGCTGGGGGCCGGCGGTGGCGGGCTGGCTGTCGGCGTTTCCGATCGTCGCCGGGCCGATTCTCTGGTTCATCGCGCTGGAGCACGGCGCGGACTTTGCCGCGGTGGCTGCGGTCGGCACCCTGACCGGCGTGCTGGCGATCCTGGTCTACGGCATGAGCTATTCCTGGGCGGCGACAAAGTATCGCTGGCCTGCAAGTCTTGCGCTGGCCTATGTCGCTTATGCGCTGGCTGCCGCCGCGGTCGGCGCAGCACCTCTGACGCTGCCGATCGCCACGCTCGCGGTGCTAGTCACGCTTTTCTTTGCGCCGCGCGCCTATCCCCGGCGCGAAGCGTCCCGGTTGCCGGGCAAACCCGCGAACGATTTGCTGCTGCGCATGGCGCTGGGCGCCGCGCTGGTATTGACCGTCACCCATTTCGCGGAAAACCTCGGACCTTCGCTGTCCGGCGTGCTGGCGATGTTTCCGGTGATGAACACCGTACTCGCATTGTTCACGCACCGCAGCGCCGGTTCCGGTGCCGTCATCCAGCTGTTGCGCGGCATGGTGTACGGACTTTATTCCTTCGCCACTTTTTGCGTGGTGCTGGCCTGGGCGCTGCCGCGCAGCGGCAGCGGCGCGGCTTTTCTGTGGGCGCTGGCCGCCGCGGGAATCGTTCAGGTCCTGTCGAAACTGTTGTTGAATCGCCAGGCAGTCGCAGCGCGCTGATTATTTCTTGCCCTGACGCCGCCGTTCCTGTCGTCCGCCGCCTGCGCTGCTGTCGCGGTTGTGTGCCCAGGCCATCAGCGCATCCTGCGCCGCCTGCGCATTGAAGGCATTGGCGTGATTGACCAGGAATACGATCACTGAGCGGTTGCCCTGGGCATCCAGCACATAACCGGCAATCGAGCGTACGCCCGACAGCGATCCGGTTTTGACATGTGCCTGACCGGCGACTTCGGCGCTTTTCAGGCGCTTGCGTAGCGTGCCGTCGACAGCGGCCACCGGCAACGAGGCCATCAGCTCGGGCATCACCGGGCTTGCATAGGCGTTCAGCAGAATCGCACCGAGGTTGCGTGCGCTGATGCGCTCGATGCGCGACAGGCCGGAGCCGTTTTCCAGCACCAGTTCGGGAACCGCGAGGCCTTTCAGCGCCAGCCATTGTTTGACGCTGTTAGCGGCGCCCGCTGTTGTTGCAGGGGCGCTGCCATTGATGCCCAGTGTCAGGAACAGTTGCCGCGCCATTACGTTGTTGGAGTATTTGTTGACGTCGCGAACGATTTCCGAAAGCGACAGCGAGCGCGCAGTAGTCAGGCGCCGCGCCTGTTCCGGTGTGGCGCCGTCGCGCACCTGGCCGTTGAAGCTGCCGCCGAGGTCTTTCCATAATTGCGTGAACAGGGCGCCAACATACTGGCGATGGCCCAGCACGCTGAAGCTGCGCATGCCTTCGCCGCAATCCAGTGCATAACTGCCGTTGAACGCGAGGCGCGCGTTTTCGGCATTGCCCTGCGACTCAAGCTTGAGCTTGCCGACCCAGTCACCGCAAGGCCCGTCGGCGAGTTTGAGATTGTTGGTGATCTGCACTTGCGGCAGCGGCGGTTCAGCGGCAATGCGTACCGTACGGGTTGCGGCATCAGGGATGAACTGCAGTGTGACCGCCTTGAAGTTGACCAGCAGCGCGCTGGGCCCGGTGTTGTAGGGGCGCGTGGGCTGGTCATCGAATGCACCGGGGTCCTGCACTTCTTCGGCGAACAGGCGGCGGTCGAGGATCAGGTCGCCGCGGATTTCACGCACGCCGCGCGCACGCAGGCTGCGCAGCAGCAGCCAGAAACTCTCCAGCGTCATTTTCGGATCGCCGGCGCCTTTCAGATACAGGTTGCCGGCGAGTACATCCTGCGACAGGGAGCCGTCGGTGAGCGCCTCGGTGTTCCACACATAGGCGGGCCCGAGCATTTCCAGTCCGGCATAGGTGGTGACGAGTTTCATCGTCGAAGCCGGATTCAACGCCCGTTCCGCGCCGACGGACAAGACCGGCTGCTCGGCGCCGATCTCGTGCATGTACACGCCGACCGCAGATTCCGGAATGCCGGCCTGTTTCAGCGCGCGGGCGACGGGTTCGGGCAGTGTGCCTGCCGGTTGTGCCGATGCGAGGGGCGCGGACAGCAGGAGCAGGGCGAGGGCGGTCAGTCGGGAAAGCCTGGTCATAAGTCTTCGGGTTCGCTTGCAGTCGGGATTAAAGGATGACCGAACTGTGCTGCGCCGGCAGATCAACACCGGTCCAGCCCAGTTTGTCGTGGATGGCGGCAGCAAAACTTTCGGAAGCAGTGGGTTCACCGTGGACAACAAAGGTACGCTGCGGCGGGCGTTTGAAATGGCCCAGCCAGCCGAGCAAAGCGGCCTGGTCTCCGTGGGCGGACAGCCCGCCGATGGTGTAGACGTCGGCTTTCACCGGAACCGGGATGCCGAAGATGCGCACATTTTTCATGCCGTCGACGATACGCCGGCCCAGTGTGCCCGCGGCCTGGAAACCGACGATCAGGATGGTCGAATCACGGCGTGGCAGATTATTGCGCAAATGTTGCTTGATGCGCCCGGCATTGCACATGCCACTGGCGGAAATGATCACTGCGCCATGTTTGACCGTCTGCAGATTCATGGATTCGACGGCATCCTGCACAAAATGGATTTTTGGTTTGCCGCGTCCGCGTTTCATCCACGCCATCAGCGCGGCGGCTTCCGCATCAAGAAGGCCCCAGTGTTTGGCGGTGATTTCTGTGGCCCTCAGCGCCATGGGTGAATCGACATAGATGTTCATGTCCGGCAGTCGTCCCTGTTTATACAGATCGACCAGCAGGTAGAGCATTTCCTGGGTACGGCCGACGGCAAAGGCGGGGATGATCACATTGCCCTTTTTGCGTACCAGCGTGTCGGTGACGGCGTGTTCCAGTTCCGCCATCGTGTCATCCATCGATTTGTGCAGTCGGTTGCCGTAGGTGGACTCGACCACCAGCACATCGGCTTCCGAAATCGGCGTTGGATCGCGTACCAGCGGCCGGGTCGGTTGGCCGATGTCGCCGGAGAACACGATCTTGCGGCTTTTGCTGCCGTTTCGTACCCACAGCTCAATGATGGCGGCGCCAATGATGTGGCCGGCATCGCGGAAGATGCAGCGCAACGCCGGGTGCGGATGCACTTCGGTACCGTAGGCCACCGCTTTCAGCTGACGCAGCGTGCGCTGTACTTCGGCAATGGTGTACAGCGGCGGCCGTCCGGCGCCACGGGTCTTCGATTTCTTTGCCCATTCCGCTTCTTTTTCCTGAATGTGTGCGGAGTCGGCGAGCATCACCTCCAGCAGATCACAGGTGGCTGCCGTCGCATAAACCGGCCCGGTGAAGCCGGCAGCGACCAGTCGCGGCAGCAGACCTGAGTGATCGATATGCGCATGCGTCAGTAATACGCAGTCCAGGGTTTTGGGATCAAAGGCGAATCGCGCGCGGTTTTTCGGTTCAGCCTCGCGACCGCCCTGGAACATGCCGCAGTCGATCAGCACTTTGACGTCATCGGTTTCAAGCAGGTAGCTTGATCCGGTGACTTCGCCGGCAGCGCCGAGGAAGGTCAGTTTCAAGGGGTTGCCTCCAGGGCTTCGTGTGTGCGCGTCGCCAGCAAATCCATTTCGGCGTCGCTGAGGATATAGGGCGGCATGAAATAGACGGTGTTGCCGATGGGCCGCAGCAACACTTCGCGGGCCAGCCCTGCTTCAAACAGCCGGCGGCTGAAGGTCGTATCGGCGCTGTCCACTTCGAACGCCCAGATCATCCCGGTGTTGCGGAAGTTGCAGACGCGCGGATGCGCAGCCAGCGATTGCGCTGCAGATGTCATGCGTTGAGCACGGGTGCGATTGTTCTGAATGACATTGTCCTGCTGGAAGATGTCCAGCGTCGCCAATGCTGCGCGGCAGGCCAGCGCATTGCCGGTGTAGGAATGTGAATGCAGAAAGCCGCGCGTCACCTGCTCGTCGTAAAACGCCTGATAGACGGTATCGGTGGTCATCACCACCGACAGTGGCAGATAGCCGCCGGTGATGCCTTTGGACAGGCAGAGGAAGTCCGGTGTGATGCCGGCCTGTTCATGCGCAAAGAACGTTCCGGTGCGACCGAAGCCGGTCATGATTTCGTCGGCGATCAGGTGTACGCCGTAGCGGTCACAAAGTGCGCGCGCCTGACGCAGGTATTCCACGTCGTACATCGCCATGCCGGTTGCACCTTGTACCAGCGGTTCGACGATCAGCGCGGCGGTGCGCGCGTGATGCTGTTCGAGATGCTGTTCCAGCGCTTTGGCGCAGGCGAGTGCGTGATCCCGCGGCGATACACCGTCGGCGGCCTGCCGCCAGTCGGGGCTGGGCACCTGCGCGCTGTGGCGCAGCAGCGGGGCGTAAGTGTCTTTGAACAGCGCGACATCGGTCACCGACAGCGCGCCCAGCGTTTCGCCGTGATAACTGCCGGCGAGGCTGATGAATTCCGTCTTGTCGGCCTTGCCGCTGTTGCGCCAGTAATGAAAACTCATTTTCAACGCGATCTCGGTGGCCGAGGCACCGTCGCTGCCGTAGAAACAATGACCGAGCTTGCCGCCGGTCAGTGCCGACAGGCGCTCCGAGAGTTCAACCACCGGCTCATGCGTAAAGCCGGCGAGCATCACATGTTCGAGTTTCTGCAGCTGGTCAATCAGCGCGGCATTGATGCGCGGTTCGGCGTGACCGAACAGATTCACCCACCAGGAACTGACCGCATCGAGATAACGTTTGCCGTCGCAGTCGTAAAGCCAGCAGCCCTGCGCACGTGCGATCGGTACGATGGGCAGCGTTTCGTGCTGCTTCATCTGTGTGCAGGGGTGCCACACGGCGGTGCGGCTGCGTGTTAGCAGCACACTGTTGCGAGTGCTGGTTTGCATGTGAGGGGCGCTCTATCGAATACTTTGCGGCGTTCAACCGGCGCACGTTGCAAGCGTTGTACCTTTGGTCCGGCTCGTTTCATCGTGCCTGAACCGGCGCCGCGCAGTGGCACCGAATTTGCTCTGAATGTTTTCGGCAGTTGTGGCGGTTGTTTTGAGTTTAACAGCACACTACAGGAGATGTTTGCCCATGCAGATTCTCGAGCGCATCGAAGACCAGATCAATGCCAGCGGTTATCCGCTCGTCGGCATCACGCTCGCTGCCGTGCCCTGTCCGGACACGCCGGTGATCCTGACGCTGCACTGGCACGGGTTTTTCAAGCAGAAGCTGGTCGATCTGGATGAAGCCGAACCGGTGGCCTTCACTTCGATCCCGAGTTCATCGCTGCAGTTGAACGAACGCTGGAGTGATCTGGTCGCGCTGGATTGCGCCGCGATGGATGCCGGATGGGAACTCGGCGCCTGGGATGTGGCGCGGGCCGAACGTCCCGGCTGCATGCGGCCGGGCGCCGATTCGATCGAGGCGCTGGAATGCCTGCAGGCCTTTGGCACATACCCTCATGCCGTCAACGGCAATCAGGTCGCGGTGTCCGAAGCGCCGGATGCCGAAGAACTGGTCGGTCTGGCCGCAGCCCGCGGTTACCTGACCTGGACTTTCCGGCCCGTCCGCGGCGGTATCTGGAAGGATTTTGCAGACGACGCCACCTTGTCGGAGGAGGGGCGCCGGGCGCCGCCATGTCCCCATGCGCCACTGCCGCCGACCTGCCAGGGCAAGCGCAAAACCGTTTACCGCTTTGGCATCCCGCGCCACCGTACCCTGCCGGTGTTGCGCCAGGAAAAAATATAAATATCTGTTTTTAAACAGAATTATTCCGTAAGCGAGTACTCGCTTCTGTAGGAGGCCCGGTTCCCGGGCCTCTTGAATTAAACCCGGTACGGCCCTATTATTAGCACTCGCTTGAGTTGAGTGCTAGCAGCCTCGCTCGCGGTTTGTAACCTGAGTTTGTTATCCGATTTACCAATCTGATCCTTGAGGAGATGCACCATGAAAATTCGTCCGTTGCACGACCGCATTATCGTGAAGCGGCTGGAAGAAGAGCGTAAGACTGCTTCCGGTATCGTGATCCCTGACACCGCCGCTGAAAAGCCGGATCAAGGTGAAGTCAAAGCTGTCGGCAAAGGCAAAAAAACCGACGACGGCAAGGTTGTTGCGCTCGACGTCAAAGTCGGCGACCGCGTCCTTTTCGGCAAATACTCCGGCCAGACCGTCAAAGTTGACGGCGAAGAGCTGCTGGTGATGCGCGAAGAAGACATCATGGGCGTCATTGAGTAACCCACACTGAATATCCAGGAGACCATAAATGTCCGCTAAAGACGTCAAATTCCACGAGCCGGCGCGCCAAAAAATCATCGCCGGCGTCAATGTTCTGGCTGATGCAGTCAAAGTCACCCTCGGCCCGAAAGGCCGCAACGTCGTGCTCGAGCGCAGCTTCGGCGCCCCGACCGTGACCAAGGACGGCGTATCCGTCGCCAAGGAAATCGAACTGAAAGACAAGTTCGAGAACATGGGTGCGCAGATGGTCAAGGAAGTCGCTTCCAAGACCTCCGACATCGCCGGTGACGGCACCACCACCGCGACCGTTCTGGCGCAAGCCATCGTGCAGGAAGGCATGAAGTTCGTGACCGCCGGCATGAACCCGATGGACCTGAAGCGCGGCATCGACAAGGCAGTCACCGCCATCGTCGCCGAGCTGAAGAAGCTGTCCAAGCCCTGCACCACCAGCAAGGAAATTGCCCAGGTCGGCTCGATCTCCGCCAACGCGGACACCGAAATCGGCAAGATCATCGCTGACGCTATGGACAAGGTCGGCAAGGAAGGCGTGATCACCGTTGAAGACGGCTCGGGCCTGGAAAGTGAACTGGAAGTGGTCGAAGGCATGCAGTTCGACCGCGGCTACCTGTCGCCCTACTTCATCAACAACGCCGAGAAACAGCAAGCGCTGCTCGAGAACCCCTACGTGCTGCTGCACGACAAGAAAATCTCGAACATCCGTGACCTGCTGCCGGTGCTGGAACAGGTTGCCAAAGCCGGCAAGCCGCTGCTGATCATCGCTGAAGAAGTTGAAGGCGAAGCGCTGGCGACCCTGGTGGTCAACAACATCCGCGGCATCCTGAAGACCTGCGCCGTCAAGGCCCCGGGCTTCGGCGACCGTCGCAAAGCCATGCTTGAAGACATCGCCATCCTCACGGGCGGCACGGTAATCGCCGAGGAAGTCGGCCTGTCGCTGGAGAAAGTCACGCTGGCCGATCTGGGCCAGGCCAAGCGCATCGAAGTGGGCAAGGAAGAGACCACCATTATCGACGGCAACGGCGACCAGAAATCGATCGAAGCGCGCGTCAAGCAGATCCGCGCCCAGATCGAAGAAGCCACAAGCGACTACGACAAAGAGAAGCTGCAGGAACGCGTGGCCAAACTGGCCGGCGGTGTTGCGCTGATCAAGGTCGGCGCTGCGACCGAGCTGGAAATGAAAGAGAAGAAGGCCCGTGTTGAAGACGCGCTGCACGCCACGCGTGCTGCCGTTGAAGAAGGCATCGTGGCCGGCGGCGGCGTTGCGCTGCTGCGCGCCCGCCTCGGCATCGGCAAGCTGAAAGGCGACAACTCCGATCAGGACGCCGGCATCAAGATCGTCCTGCGCGCTGTTGAAGAGCCGCTGCGCCAGATCGTCGCCAACGCGGGTGACGAGCCCTCGGTGGTGGTGAACAAGGTTGTCGAAAGCAAAGGCAACGTCGGCTACAACGCTGCGTCCGGCGAATACGGCGACCTGGTGGAAATGGGCGTGCTGGATCCGACCAAAGTCACGCGCTGCGCATTGCAGAACGCGGCTTCGGTGGCCGGCCTGATCCTGACCACCGACGCAATGATCGCCGAGCTGCCGAAGGAAGACAGCCACGCCGGTCACGGCCATGGCGGCATGGGTGACATGGGCGGGATGGGTATGTAACTCGCTTCGCGAGTTACATACCCCAGGGAAATATGAGGAGCAGGAGGGAACCAAGGTTCCCTCCCGTGCCCTCCCTCCCTGGGAAATTGGTTGCACAAGAAGCCCCGCGAAAGCGGGGCTTCTTTTTTGTCCGCTGCAGGGCTCGGTTACAATGCACCGGACTTTAAGGATTGAACCCGCAGATCATGCCTATTGAAATCACGCTGCTGTCGATGCTGCTCGCGCTGGTGCAGGTTGCGCTGTACTTGTTTGCCGGCCGTGCGGCGATGTGGATATTCGCGGGCGCCAATCGCGATCAAAACTTCATCTACCAGCTGTTCAAGAAGGGCACCGATCCGCTGGTCAAAGCCACTCGTTACATCACGCCCAAGTTTGTTCTGGATCGTCATGTTCCATTTGTGACGGTGCTGCTGCTGGTATGGATCGGACTGATGGTCATCCACTTCCGGCGCATATCCTGCGTAGCGCAAAGTCTCGCGTGCTGAATGCACTAGAGCCTTGACGCAAAACGGTTTTAAGGTTTAAATAGCGCCCTTTCGTCCAGCCGCAACGGCGGGCGAAATCAAGATCCCACCAGTTTATGCAGCACCCCCGCAGCACGGGGCCGGGTAGCTCAGTTGGTAGAGCAGAGGATTGAAAATCCTTGTGTCGGCGGTTCAATTCCGTCCCCGGCCACCATCCTCAAATTCCGATCAGTGCGTAGCCTGTCAGTATTTTTTACGCGGCAGCCATCAACGCAATGACTGCTTTGACGGCTTGCGCATCCAGCGTGTCTAGCCTTGCGAGTTGTTCCAGCAGTTTTTCTCCGGCAGGGCCGGGCAGTCCGTAATTCAGGCAGTCGCGGAGTTTTTCCTCATGGTCCGAGTCGTCCATCGGCGAGTTCCATGAGCCGCGCGGTCCGCGGCATACCGTGCTGTGCTTCGTACCGTCTTCCAGTTCGACTTCCACTTCGACATACATGGAATGGAAGTCGCCCTTGATCGATTCATCCTGGCGCAGTTCGAATTTGTTCAGCAGCTCGACCATGTCGGAACGGAACCGGCGTTCATCGGTGAAGCTGGCGATTTTCACGCTGCCGTCGAGCAGCGCTGCAGAGGTGGTGTATTGCAGGCTGAACTTGCCGTCGAGGCCCGTGGCCGGGTTCTGGCGGTTTACATACTTCATCACCGGCGACACCATGCGCACGCGGCGGATGTCCTTGCGGCCGCCCAGCCTGCGATGCAGTTCAATGCCGGCAGTGATGCCGTAGTGCGTGCCGTATTGCGAGGGGAACAGTTTGATGGCGAGACCGGGATCGACGACGCGATAGGGTTTACCCCAGGCGAGCAGGCGTTGTTCATCAAAGTGTTCGGGGTAAAAGGTTTTGACGAATCCCTTGTGTGCTTCGAGCACGTCGGGGTTGGCGGTGAATCCGCGCTGGGCGAGCAGCGCGGCATCGAGGCCTGATGCCGCGGCATTGCCGCAGTGCGTGGCCTTGGTCATCGAGCCGACGTTCGCCAGTAGCGCGCCGGCGCGCGACGCAGCGAGTCCGATGGCATTGCGCATTTTCGGCACATCCAGCTGCAGCAGTTCCGAAGCGACCACCGCACTGCCGATGACGCCGGCATAACCCGGCGGATGAAACTTCAGTTCTTCCGGCACGTACTGGTTGCCGGCGTATTGCAGGCGGCCCTGGATTTCCAGGCCTTTGGCAACAGCGGTAATCAGTTGTTTGCCGCTGAGGGCATGCATTTCCGCGAGTGCGAAGGCGACGGGTACGGTGGGTGAAACCGCATGTGTCGGCGGGCTCCACATCGGCTCGAAATCCTGCACATGGGTGGCCACCGAATTGACATAGGCCGCCTGCACGACCGATACCTTGCGGCCGGAGCCCCAGATCGAAGCCTGCGGCAGTCCGCCCAGCGACAGCAGGTGTTCGGTCAGGATGGTGACGGGTTCTTCCCTGCTGCCGGCGAGGGCAACGGCGACGCCGTCCTTGATCGCCTGTTTGACGCGATGGATGCAGTCCTCACCCAGCGATTCGTAAGTCGTTGCGTGGATGATTTCGCAAATGTCCTGAGTAATACCCAATGCAATTTTCCTGATGTTGCGTTGATGAACTGGCCGATGCCGATGAGGGGGTTACTGGGCTTTCAACCCCAGTTTCTGCGCAAGCTGCCGCCACTTCAGGGCTTCATTGCGGATGTAGAGCGCAAAGGCTTCGGACGTGCTGGTCACCACATCAAAACCGATGCCGGTGAGGCGTTTGTTCACATCTGGCACATGGGTCGCCTTGATGGTTTCGGCATTCAGCCTGTTGATGATGGCTTTGGGCGTTTTGGCGGGGGCAATCAGTCCGAACCAGCCCACCGCTTCAAAATCCGGGTAGCCCGATTCAGCGATGGTCGGAATTTCCGGCGCGATCGGCATGCGTTGTTTGCCGGTCACGGCGAGCAGCTTCAGCTTGCCTGCTTTGGCATGACTGGCAACCGCGGACATGCCGCCGAACATGACGCCGACATGTCCGCCGACGAGGTCAACAACAGCCTGTCCGCTGCCTTTGTAGGCAATGTGGTTGAGCTTGATGCCCGCCGCCTGCTGCAACAGTTCGGCACTGAGGTGGCCGATGGTGCCGACGCCGCCGGAGGAATAATTCAGTTGACCCGGCTTGGCCTTGGCCAGCGTTACCAGATCCTTCAAGGAAGCTGCGCCGACTGAAGGATGCACCGCCAGTACGTTGGCCGACGCAGTCAGCTGCGAGATCGCGGAAAAATCCTTCAGCGGGTCATAGCCGACATCACCGGATATCGCCGGGTTGGTGGCCAGCGTGGCGATATAGGCGAGGCCGATGGTGTACCCGTCCGGTGTGGCGCGGGCAATGATCTGGGTGCCGAGTGCGCCATTGCCGCCGCTGCGATTGTCGAGCACGACCTGCTGTCCCATCTGTTCAGCGAGATGCGGTCCGATCACGCGCGTGATCGTGTCTGAACTGCCGCCGGGGGCGAAGGGCACCACCAGGCGGATCGGACGGGAGGGATAGCCGTCTGTGGCTGCGGCGTTTTGCTGGGCCAGTACTGGCGCAACCGTCACAAAAATCAATGCTGCGATGGCAGATCTTGCACGCGCGAACAAGCGTATTTTCATGATTCCTCCGACTTCTATGAGATGCCGCAAGCCGTCGCTGAAGCGCGAACCGGTCATGCAGCCAAGCGTTATTGCGCGGCCTTGGCGGATGCGGGCCGTCTTGATGAAATTATGCCCTGCAGCCGGAGAATCTTGGCTGCAGCGCACATAGTGTGGTCTTTGCCGGGGATGTTGTTTTTACTTGATCGGCTCAAACGACAGTTTTGCCGGCACGCCATTCTTGTCGGCTTCTTCGACCGCATCAGCCGCCTTGGTCGAAATGCGCGCGGGTTCAAATTTGAGTCCGGTGGTCATGGCCTGCATGATGGCGTCGGAACGGGCTTTGGCGAGTTCATTCAGCGCCGTGGGCGGCAAGGGCTGCAGTTCGACGAGTCGCTGATGCATCGCCACGTACAGCGTGCGATCTCCTGCGCCGCGGCCGACCAGCGCCAATGCGGCATTGACACGCGAAGTCTCGCGTCCGCTGGATTTTGCATGGGCTTCCGCAAATTGGGCAACGGCATTGCCGCCGGCGCGCGCCTCCAGCATGTTTTCAAGCGCCCGCTGGGTTTTGGGATTGTCGAATGCGACCGGCCCCGGATCTTCACCCGGTGTCAGTTTGGTGCCTTCGCGCGCAGCCAGATCGGCACGCACGGCCCGCGCCCGCAACGCGCGGCCGTCGATATCCTTGTGCCAGGTGCCCTGGATCTGCAGCTTGAGCTGCGGGCGTTTCTGCAGTCCATCGGCAACGCGCCGCAGTTTTTCCTGTTCGGTCGGCAGCACGCGCGCGCCGCCGGCATCAAACACGATGTCGCCCAGCGTTTCGGTGTTGCCGCCAAACAGTGAACCCAGTGCCCGGAAAGGCGCAGTCACGATGCGCGTGAGCACGGTGCGGATGGCCTGCCAGATTACGTGGCCGTAGCTGAATTCGGGGTTATCGACATCACCGGCAACGGGCAGCGCCAGATCAATCTTGCCGTCGCTGTCGGTCAGCAGGGCGATGGCGAGGTCGAGCGGCAGGTTGATCGCGGTCGGACTTTCGACCCGTTCACCCAGCGTGAACTTGTCGAGCACCATCTTGTTGTCGCCGAGCAGCTTGCTGTTCTCGATCTTGTATTGCAGATCAAGGGAGACTTTACCCGAGGCGATCTTGCGTCCGGCGAATGTTGCCGAATACGGCGTCATCGGAACCAGTTCGATATTGCGGAAGGCGACGGCGATATCGGTGAATTTTTTCGGCGCAAACGGCTGGATGGTGCCTTCGGCCCGCGCCAGTCCGTATTCCGCAACCCCGCCTTCGAATTTCAGGTTGGCGCGGGAGTCCGGTGACGAAGAAAGTCCGTTTGCCGAGCCGTTCAGGTCTTTGATAAAGGTCGCAAAAGGCAACACCAGGCTGAAGTCCGCAAAATCCATTGCGCCGCCTTCAACGCGGACGCGTTCAACAGAGAAAGCCATGGGCGGCGCGGAAGATGGTTCCGGGGGGGCGGCCGCAGGAGCAGGTGCTGAAGCTGCAGCAGGCACCGGCGTGGGCGCAGCGGCAGGTGTTACCGGCGCGCTGCGTTTGATGGCATCAAGGTTGGTGGACTTGTCCTTGTTGATCGTCAATTTGGCATAGGGCTGCGCCAGTTCTACCAGCGCCACGGCGACGCGGTTTTCAGCGCTATCCACATCGATATCGTTCAGCGACAGCCGTTTCCAGCTCACCAGGCGTTCGTTGTTTGCCGCGGTCTGCAGGATCAGGTCGGAGACAGAAGCGGCGCCGGTGTAACGCATCGCGGCCGGCGTTTTCCTGCCATTGAGCGTGACGCGGCCGGAGACGCCGGCTTTGCCGGAGATCAGCGTCAGCGTGGTGTCTTTCTTGAGGACCGGGTCCAGAGGGGTTAATTCGAGGTCGGCTGCTTCGAAGCGCACATCGACGCTTTCATTCAGCATGTCGAGTCCGCCTTTGGCTTTGAGCGACCCGCCCTGCTTGACGCGCAGCGACATTTCAAAAGGACTCGGGGCTTTTACCGGCGGCACAGCCACTTTTGAAACCGACGCATTGATCTGTTCGAGGTCATAGCTGATGGCCGGCTGGAACGTCTGATCCGTCAAAGCCACCGAGTATCTGGAAATCTCCGCACGATCGATGGCAATGCTGAAACCTTCCTTGCGTAATTCCTTCAGCGTCTGGACCTTGCGTGGTGCGAGCATCGTGACCAGATGCAGTTCACCGTCGGCGCCGCGTCTTGCCGACATGCGCCCGCCCGACAGACGGGCCAGTCCGATGCGGATGGTTTTTTCCTGCAGATTCACGCCCAGGCCGGTGACCTCGGCCGACTCCAGTGTGACCGGCGTGTCCTTTTCCTCGACAGGCGTGACGCGGATGTCGTTCAGTTTAAGCGCGCCGTTTTCGACGAGGGCCTGCAGTGGATCGCCGACGGAGGCGCTCGCGGCAAGCGTGATTTCGGTCTTCGCTGCGGTCATCCGCAAGGGCTTGGCCCGGCTGTAGTCGGTCAGTGACAGCGCCAGCGGACCAATCTTGATCTGCGGCAGCGAGATGGCCCAGGGTGCAGCTTTCGCGGGTTCTTGTTCCGTATCCTTCGCGGGCTTTTTTTCTTCATCATCCGCTGCGCCCGGAATGGGGTTGCTGCGTACCAGCTTTGCCCAGTCAGGCACGCTGTCCTCGTCAAGTATGATGCCGAGCCCGCCATCAGCAACGCGGATGTCCTTGAAAGCGAGGCTGCGCTGCGCCAGATTGAAGCTGCCGCCTTCGAAGGCAACGGTACCCAGTTTGGCCAGCACGGTGCCGCCTTTTTCCTGCGCGATCACCAGATCCTTCAGTCCGAAAGCGAGTTCATCCGCCTCGAACTTCATGGCGCCGCCGCTGTAACCAAACTGGTAGCGCACGCCAAAGTGGTAGCTGCCCTGCGGCTCGGCAATGGTCAGATGGTCGCGCACGAACTGCCACAGTGTCGACAGGCGTGCGTCCTTCAGCGCAATGGAACCGCTGGATGCAATGGGCGACAGCGACAGCTTGCCCTGCCATTGCAGTTCACCGCCGCCCGGCAGCTTCGCATTCAGGCGGTGTTCGCCGCTGTGGTCGGGCAGCGTCGATACGTCGTGGATCTCGAAATTGATCGGATCGACTGCAGACTTGGCCGCCGGCTGCAGGGTATGGTCGGTAAACTTGAAGACGCCGCCGGCAATGGTGAAATGATGGACGAGGAGTCGCGGCAGCTCACCGGCGGGTTCCTTTTCCTCATCCTTGCCGAGGGCTGCCAGTAACCGCGCGAGGTTCAGGCTCTCCTTGGCATCGAGGTCGGCATTGATCACCGGTTTTTCGATGCGGATTTCGCGGAAGGTCCACGCCCAGCGCAGCAGGCTGCTGATTTCGAAATCCACCAGCACTTTGCCGACCTGGAATGCCGGAAGTCCGCTTTGTTCGGCGATGCTGATGCCGTCCAGTTCGGCGCTGAACAGCAGCGGGTTGATACGGACGTTTTCGACCGACCCTTTTGCGCCCAGATGCTGCTCGACCAGCTTCGGCAACTGATCACGCACCAGCCACGGCGCCGCCAGGAATCCGGCCAGCAGGTAGATGAGCAACACCACGACGCCGATGATCGCGGGTTTGGAGACAGCCATTCTGCGCAGACGTTGCGCAATGGGGGTGGCGTTGCTCATGAGCGGGACTCTTATCAGTCGTTGTCGGCGCGAAGAATGGCGAAGCCGGACTGCAGCGCGCGTTCAATGCGCGCTTTTTCCTTTTTGATCTTTTCATCGTCCCAATCCCACATCCCCGCTTTGGCTTTCATGCCGAGGCGGCCCTTGTTGACCATGCTTTTCAGGAAGGCAGGCGGTTTCTGCTCGGTATGCAGATGCGGATAAAGCGCTTCGCCGACCAGATAGTTGGTGTCCCAGCCCGACATTTCCTTCTGCATCATCGGTCCGCAGGCGATGAAACGGAAACCGAAACCGAAGCGCACCGCGGTATCGATGCCCTCGGCATCAGTGACGCCGTCGTCGATCAGGTACAGCGCTTCGCGCATCATCGCGTGCTGCAATCGGTTGCCGACAAAGCCCGGCACGTCTTTTTTCACCCAGATCGGCGCCTTGTTGAGGTCTTTAAGCAGCTGCACCAGGCCTTCCGCGACTTTGGTGTCGGTCAGCGGCGAGCTGACCACTTCGACCAGCGGCACCAGATGCGCCGGCATGAAAAAGTGCAGCCCGGCGACACGGCCCGGATGTTTCAGGCCCTTGGCGATTTCGCCGATCGGGAAGTTCGAAGTGTTGCTGACCAGCGGGATGTCCGGTTTTGCCAGCGCTTCAATCTCGGCAAACAGCTTCTGCTTCAGCGGCAGGTCTTCGGTCGCGGCTTCGACCACGATGCCGACGCTGGCCCAGGGAATCGCTTTCAGCTCGGCATAGCAGGTGACTGATGCCGCATGTCCTGCCGGAGCACCCAGTTTGGCGAGGCCGGCGGCGAGGCGTGCCGGCAAGGCGTCGCGGGTTTTGGCGGAAGGGCTCATCACGTGTACGGTCCAGCCGTGAGCGGCGAAGACAGTTGCAATGTCGCCGCCCATGATGCCGCCGCCGATGACCACCGCGTGTTTGTTTGTTGCCGACATGATATTTCCTTGCTGGTTGTGCCGGGAGCCCGGCATTTATGGATGATGGTGAGCTTTTGATTATATTCCGCCGTGAGGCGGGGATTGGCCGTCGACGTTGGTCGCGGCGGGAATCCGGGGGGGGCGGATTCCCGGCGTGCACGGCGGTGGCGCGCGCAGCGAACGCGCCGTCCGGCCAATGCCGTGACGGCGCGGTGGTCGCTTACTTGACCAGCGAGGCGCTCCAGGAAGTGCTCGGTGCATCGGGACGCGGCCGCATCGTGCCCTGCATCACCGGGCCGCTGACTCGACCGGTGTAGATCGCGCTGCCGATGTTGAAGCTGATCTGGTCGCCGCGCAGATTGGTGCTGGTGACGCGCCAGCTCATGCCGTCGCCATTGCGGAATACGCCGCCGAATTCCTGGAATTTCTGGGTGAGTTCGATCGAACCCGAATCCATTTTCCAGTTGCCTTCGACCTTCGCCGGCACGATCCACATATAGGCCGTGCGTCCTTCCGTCGAATCGGTCTGGTCCGGTTTCCAGTCGTCCATCGTGAACGCATGCGACACCACGCGGGTGCCCGGCTTCATGTCGAGGATGGTCGGTCGCAGTTTCAGATTCAGATACGGCAACAAATACATCGTCAGCACGGTGGCCTTGCTGAAGTCCGTGGCAAAAATATCGCCGCGAATGAATTGCGCCTTTTCAGCAACGCCTTCCTTCTGCGCATTGCGCTTCGACAGTTCGACCATGTCGGGGTTGTATTCAATGCCGGTGGCGCGTACGCCGAACTGCTTGGCCGCGGTGATGACGGTGATGCCGTCGCCGGAGCCCAGGTCAAACACCACGTCGGTGGGTTTGACTTCCGCCATTTTCAGCATTTTCTCCACCAGGCTTTTAGGTGTGGGAACCCAGATCACGTCCTTGCCGGCCTGACCGACCTGCGGCTTGAAGTCGGTGCTGGTGGTTTGAGCCTGGGCTGATGACAGTCCGGCCAGCAGGGCAGCAGCAAGTGAAAGAGTCAACAAAGCGTGACGGGGAAGCAAACGCATGGTGTTCTCCAGAATTGTGAGGCGAATGATTATGCCCGAAGGCAGTGATGGAATCTTTGCTTCAGTCCGGCTTTGCACCCGAGGCCTTGACCACCGGCGCCCAGCGCGCGATCTCGGATTTGATATGGGCGGCAAACTGCTCGGGCGTGTTGGCGACGGGTTCAGCGCCGTCGGCGGCGAGGCGTTCCTTGACGTCGGGCCGCGCCATGACTTTGACGATGTCCGCATGCAGTTTGGCGATGATGTCGCGCGGTGTGGCGGCCGGTGCGAGCACGCCGTACCACTGGTTGGCATCGTAGCCGGGTACGCCGCTTTCGTTGAGTGTGGGGACGTCGGGCATGATGGTCAGTCGTTTCAGTGTGGCCACGCCGAGCAGTTTGAGGCGACTGGATTTGACGTGCGGTCCCAACGCCACCATGCCGGTGATGGTCATCGTGGTCTGCCCGGAAATCATGCTGATCATCGCCGGTGCCGTGCCTTTGTAGGGGACATGGACCATGTTGATCTTGGTGAGCAGTTTGAGATATTCGCCGGCAAGGTGTGAAGCACTGCCGCTGCCGCCCGAGGCATAGAGCAGTTCGCCAGGCCGTGCCTTGGCCAGTGCGACAAAATCGCGCGCGGTTTTGACGGGCAGTGACGGGTGCACCGCCATGCCATTGGGTACGGTGGCCAGTACCGTGATCGGTGCAAAGTCACGCACGGCGTCATACGGCAGTTTCGGATACAGCGTCGGATTGACGCCGAAGGTGCCGACATGGCCCATGACGATGGTGTAGCCGTCGGGGGCGGCGCGCGACGCCAGTTCGACACCGATAGTACCGGCCGCGCCGCCGCGGTTTTCAACGATGACTTGCTGGCCCCAGGCTTCAGTGAGCTTCTGAGCGACCAGCCGTGCCAGCAGATCGGTGCTGCCGCCCGGCGGGAAGGGCGCAATGAAGCGCACCGGTTTGCCGGGAAAGCTGGCCGCAGTTTGGGCCAGCGCACTGTGACTGATCAGTCCGGTGGTTAGCAGGGCGATTGATAATAAATATTTGATTTTATTCAATTATTTCTCCTCCGCCCCACGGGGCTTTAGGTTTTGTTAATACGTCCGTCAGTGGTGGCACCGGCATCGATCAGTGTCTGTATTTCTGCGTCTGATAATCCGGCTTCGCGCAGAATTTCAACGCTTTGCTCACCCAGTTTCGGCGCCGGACCCCAGCCTTCACGCACGCCGCAGGACCATTTGTTGGGCAGTCGCATGTTGCGGGTGCGGCCTTCGGTCGGATGATCTTTCATTTCGAAAAATCCGATGTCCTGCAGATGCGGATCTTCAAGCACGCTGTCGAGCGTGTGATAAGGCATCGCCGGTACGTCGGCGGCGTCGAACAGTTCCAGCCACTCGGCGGTGGTTTTGCTTTTCAGCGCCGCCATACGCACTTCGAAATACGCGGCGACATTGGCGAAACGCGCCTGCACGCTGCAGAAGCGCGGATCGGTTTTCAGCTCGGGCCGGCCGATGACATCGAAAAAGCCGAAGGCCTGATCGTTGGTGTTGGCCGAGATGCAGATGTAGCTGTCCTTGGTCGGAATCGGTTTACCCAGCGGGTCAAGCAGGCGCGGGTCGCCGGTTTCGCCGAGTGGCGGATCGAAGGTCTTCAGGTACATATGCTCTTCGAGCACGAACTTGACCAGATTCTCGAACATCGGGATTTCGATCGAGCAGCCTTCGCCGGTTTTGGCCTTGCGATACAGCGCCATTGCAATCATCTGTACGGCGATCAGTCCGACAGTCTTGTCAGCGACCACCATCGGTACAAAACGCGGCTCACCCATCGCGCGATGATGCAACGCCGCCATGCCGCCGGAACCCTGAATGATGGTGTCGTAGGCCGGCTTTTCGCGGTAACGGCCGTCCTGGCCGAAACCGAACATGCCGCAGTAGATGATGCCGGGGTTGACCTTGCGCACATCGTCGTAGGACAGCTTCAGCCGCGCCATCGCCGGTGGCCGCACATTCCACACCACCACATCAGCTTTTTCGATCAGCTTCATCAGCGCGGCGTGGCCGGCCGGATTTTTCAGGTCGAGCACCAGCGAGCGTTTGTTGCGATTGAGATGAAGGAACTTCGCGCCCATGCCCGGCGTCACCGACTTGCCGTTCATGTTGCGGATCAGGTCGCCGGATTTGGTTTCGACCTTGATCACTTCCGCGCCGTGGTCTGCGAGGATCTGCGTCGCCAGCGGGCCGACCACGACCGAGGTCAGGTCGACGATGCGTACGCCTTCAAGCGGTCCGCCCGACATCAGACAAACTCCGCTTCAGCGGTCAGCGCCAGCGCGCCGGTGTCATCCTGCGCCCACAGTTTTGCGGTCTTGTTGTCGGCGGATGGCTCGCCGCAGACGGTGATGGTGCGGCCGACGAACAACGCGCGCACATTGCGCGAAGACATGAATTTGATGGCTGTGCTGCCGTGGGTGCGTGCCAGCTCATACACCAGGAGCGTCGTCAGTCCGCCGTTCATCACCAGATTCGGATAACCCTCGACGCCCGTGACATAGGGATGGTCGTAATGAATGCGATGGCCATTGAAGGTCAGCGCCGAATAACGGAACAGCATCACCGGATCGGGCGTGACTTCATGTGTCCATACCGCTTTGCCCGGTGCGGGTTGTGCCGGCTGGGGCGGGGCATTCTTGTCGGGTTCGCCGCGGTAAACAATGTCCTGTTCCTCGCTGATGGCCACACCCTTTGCGTTGCTGATGTCCGTCTTCACCGTGACGAACACCATGCGTCCGCTGCGGCCGTCCTTGATGGTGACGTTCTGGATCGTCGACAGGCGGTGTACTTCATCACCGATGTACAAGGGCGCAATGAAGGTCGTGCGTTTGCCGGCGAACATGCGTCGCGGCAGCGGCACCGGCGGCAGGAAATCGCCGCGTGCGGGGTGGCCGTCGGGGCCGATCTGCGAATGGCGTACCACACGCGGAAACAGGATCGAGTGCCAGCCCACCGGCAGCGCATCGCCCATTTTCGGGAAGGCATCATCGCGGTCGAGTGTGGCTGACAGGCGGTTAACCGAAGGGACGGTGATGTAATCGACGGCCGTTTCAGTGCGGCCGATCCATTCTTTAAGGGATTCAAGTTCTGCGGACATGCGTGACTGACCTCTGAAAATTACGGTGGAACTGGCGATTTTACGGCACCGCGGCCCTGCGGCGTTGATTCATCGACTCAGTCTGAAGTCGAAGGCCGCGCAGTGAAAAGGCGCGGACAGGCTGTAGCGTTTTGCCAGCGCCGCGTCCTGATTGCGTTCTACCGTGACCACCAGCGATTCGCGCACACCGAAGATGGCGTCGCTGTCGAGATAGGGATCGCCCGAAAAAAACACTTCCGTGGTCAGCGGATGGAAGCCGGATGCACCGACAATGAAATGAAAATGTGCCGGTCGCCAGGCGTGACGGCCGCCCGCGCGCAGCAGATCACCGACAGGGCCGTCGTAGGGCACGCTGTACGGGGCAGGCTGCACCGTGGTGAAGGCATAGACGCCGTCATCACCAGTGGTCATGCGAAAGCGCAGATTGTGCGGATGCTGCGACGGATCCTGCTGCCAGTATTTGCCGTTGACTGCAGCCTGCCAGAAATCGAGTTGGGCGCCGGCAACGGGTTTGCCGGATTCGTCGAGCACACGACCGTGCACCAGCAGCGGCTCGCCCTCATTGTGCTGCTTCAGGTCGCCGCCAACCGCCAGTGGTGGCGAGCCCTCCGAGTGGAATGGACCCAGTGCGCTGCGTTCGGTGGCGCCGGGGTCGCTTTGCAGCATGTCCACCAGCGACGACAGGCCGAGCACGTCGGAGGTCAAGATGAATTCGTTGCGTTTCTCGTCAGAGATCTGTCCGGCACGATAAAGAAAATCGATACCGGCTTTCCATTCCTGCGGCGTCAGATCGACCTCGCGTGCGAAGGCATGCAGATGGCGGGTCAGGCTTTCAATAATCTGCTTGAATCGTGGATCGGCGGCGCCGTCAAACGAATGAATGACGGCCTGGGTGATGGTAGATTCGCTGACGTTGCGCATGATGGGTTGTCGACTTGAATTCAATCCACGCGTGCGCCGGACTGCTTGACGATCTGCGCGTATTTTTCAACTTCGGTTTTCAGACGCGCCGTAAATTCGGCGGCCGTGTTCGGCGTGAATTCCAGCGACAGCGCCGCAAGGCGTTCTTTTGCCGCGGGCGATTGCAGCGCAGTGGTGAAATCACGGTTGACCTGATTCACGACCGCGCCGGGGATGCCGGTCGGCGCAAACACCGAGAACCATGTGTAATCGTCGAAGCCGGGGAAACCCGACTCCGCGACAGTCGGCACGTCGGGCAGTACACCGGAACGTTTTGCCGTAGTGACGGCGATGGCGCGCAGGCGGCCGCTTTTGACATGGGGTACTGCCGGCGGCATCGATGTCGAGCCGACGGGAACCTGATTGCCGACCACCGCCGTTGCCGCGGCTGCCGGGCTGTACGGCACATGGGTGATATCAACCTTGGCCAGCGTCTTGAACAGCAATTCCATGTCGAGGTGCGGCGTGGTGCCGGTGCCTGACGAGCCGTAGGAGAGCGGCGTTGTTTTCGCGAGGGCGATCAGTTCCTGCAGCGTTTTGGCTTTCACCGAAGGATGCACGGTGATCAGGTTGGGCGTCGTCGGGCCCTGCAGGATCGGTTTGATGTCTTTCATCGCATAACCCGGCTTTGAATACAGGCTGACATTGACGGCGATGGCCGAGCTGTTCATGAACAGCGTGTGGCCGTCGGGGTTTGCGCGCAGTGCGACCTGGGTGCCAATGTTGCCGGAGGCACCGGGCCGATTTTCGACGATGACGTTCTGGCCCCAGATTTCGGTCAGGCGTTCGCCGACCACGCGGGCAACGATGTCTGTCGAACTGCCCGGCGGGAAGGCGACGATGATGCGAACCGGCTTGCTGGGAAACTTGGCGGCGGGCTGCGCCCATGCCGTGATGCTGGCTGCAGATAAAGCGGAAATCAGTAAATATATGATTTTATTGAGTATTTTCATGATCTCTCCCCCAGGGCGGCTACGGGGCGCAGCCGTGACGCGCCATCCTATCCGAGGCGCCCGGGAAAGAGAATCACTGTCGTGAGTACGACCGCCCGCAGGCGCCGATCAACCCTTCATTGCCGCAAGCGTCAGCGCCTCGCGTGCGGAGATGGCTTCGAATCGTTTGAGCAGGCGTTCGGCGCGGACGATGATCGGGATGTCGATCATCTTGCCGTCGAGCGCGAAGGAACCGCGGCCCGCTGCAGCCGCTTCCTTGTCCATCGCGATGACCTTGCGCGCGTATTCGACTTCGGCTGCGCTCGGCTTGTATTCCTCGTTGACGATGGTGACCTGGCCGGGGTGGATGCAGCCTGCGCCCATGAAACCGAAATCACGTGAACGGCGCACCATCTTGCGGAAGTTGTCCCAGTCGCCGAAAGTCGCCACGCTGTCGACGAATCCCAGCGGCATGATGCCGGCGGCGTTGGCGGCGAACACCATATGCTGTTTCGGATAAAACAGCGCTTCGCCGGTGGGCTGCATATTGCAGTTCAGCGCGAAGTCTTCGCCGCCGATGTTGCAGGCCACCATGCGGCTGCTCGCGGTGGTGATCTCGCGGATCTTGAAAAAGGCTTCCGGCGTTTCGATCATGCCGATGAATTTGGTGTGGCCCACCGGCATGCCACGCTTCTGTTCGAGTTCGCTGACCAGTTCGTCGAGCAGCTGCACATGCGACACGCCCGACACCTTGGTGACCGCGATGCCATTGACGTCCGGGCAGATCGAATGTTCGAGGTCGCGCACGGCCAGCGACAGCGGCTGGTTAATGCGCACCACGACATCGGCGCCGCCGCGTTTGACGCGCGCGGCGTTTTTCTCGACCAGTTTGCGCGCGTTGGCTTTTTCCGCAGGCGGCACGCTGTCTTCGACATCGAGCTGGATCACGTCGGCGCCGCGGGTATGCGCCTTGTCGACGAATTTTTCAACGTTGACCGGGACATACATCAACGAGCGCCAGACGGGGAGTTCACGATACATGGGGCATCCTTCGCAGTGATCAGTAAGTAACGACAATAAAATCTAAAATCCGGAAAAACGCAGCGGGGCTGCGCGCTTTTATGACTGGTTATTCCTCTTCCGGTTTGACGGCGTCACCGGCGCAGGCAATGCCTGCAGCCAGCAATTTGGCATAAGCCGCGTCATCGACGCCGGCTTCACGCAGCAGATCACGATTGTGTTCACCCAGCTGCGGCGCAGGCGTGCGGATCGACCCCGGCGTGCCCGACAGACGCGGCACTACGTGGTGCATCGGAAATGCGTCCATGTCGGCGTCGGGATAATCGGCGAGCAGTTCACGGGCGAGGAAATGCGGATCCTCGAAAATCTGCCGGATGTCGTAGATCGGGCCGATGGTGACTTCGGCTTCCTCGAAAAAAGCGACGTTCTCGGCCTGGGTGCGCTGCGCGATGAACGCGCCGATCACGGCATCGAGTTCTTCGGCGTGTTTCACGCGTTCGGCATTGGTGGCGTAACGCGGATCGGTGATGAATTCGGGATGGCCGATTGAGCGGAACAGGCGCTCGGCCATTTTCTGCGTCGATGACGACAGGCAAACGAACAAGCCATCCTTGCATTTATACGCATTGCGCGGGCCGGCATTGGTCGAACGGCTGCCGGTGCGCGGCTTGACCTTGCCGGTGAGGCGGAAGCTGGCCGCCTGCGGACCGAGCACGGCGAACATCGGGTCGAGCAGCGGCAGATCGATGATTTGGCCTTTGCCCTTGTTGACTTCGACTTCGCGCAAGGCGGTCATCACTGCAGCTGCGCCGTAAAGCCCGGCGACGGTGTCTGCGAGATACATCGGCGGCAACACCGGTTCGCGGTCGGCAAAACCATTGAACGAGGCAAAGCCCGACATGCCTTCAACCAGGGTGCCGAAGCCGGGGCGTTTGCTGTATGGGCCTTCCTGGCCCCAGCCGGAGATACGCACGATCACCAGCTTCGGATTTATTTTCAAAAGCTCATCCGGGCCGAGTCCCATTTTTTCGAGCGTGCCGGGGCGGAAGCTTTCGATGAAGATTTGCGCCGACGGGATGAGTTTCTTTAACAGTTCCCGTGCTTCGGGTTTACGCAGTTCCAGCCCCAGGCTTTTTTTGCTGCGGGCGTAGATTTTCCAGTTGATCTGGACGTCTTTGGTTTTCCAGGCGCGCAGCGTGTCGCCGGCGGGCGGTTCAACCTTGATCACTTCCGCGCCGAAGTCGGCGAGGAACTGCGTCAGCATGTTGCCGGCGACCAGCCGCGACAGGTCGAGTACGCGCACGCTGTTGAGCGTGCCGCCCGCGGCCGGTTCGTAATTTTTGCGGGGCAGCTTGGCCATCAGTCAGCCTTGATGTTCGCCGACTGGATCACCTTGCGCCAGCGGGCGATCTCGGTTTTGACTTTTGCGCTGAACGCATCCGGCGTCATCGGCGCTGCTTCGGCGCCGAAGTCGGCGAAATGTTTTTTCATCATTTCCGAGGCCATCGCCTTGTGGATCTCGGCGTTGAGGCGGTCAACCACGGGTTTCGGTGTTTTCGCCGGCGCGAACACGCCCCACCACAGCGATACATCGTATTCGGGCACGCCGGATTCGGCGACCGTCGGCAGTTCGGGCATGAACGCAGTGCGCTTGGCGGTGCTGACGGCCAGCGCGCGCAGCCGTCCTGATTTCATCTGGCCCGTGACCGAAGGCAGGCTGACCAGCAACACCTGCACCTGACCGCTCATCAGGTCGGTCAGTGCCGGGGCCATGCCCTTGTGCGGCACGTGCACCATATTGATCTTCGCCATCGACAGCAGCACTTCCGTGCCGAGATGGTTGATGCCGCCGATTCCCGAGGAGGTGTAGTTGAGCTGGCCGGGTTTTGCGCGGGCGATGCTGAGCAGGTCCTTCATCGATTTGGCTGGCAGAGCGGGGTGCACGACATACACCAGCGGGCCCTGGCCGATCATGGTGATGCCTGCGACCTCATTCACCGGGTCGAAGGGCAGCTTGGGCTGCAGCGCGGCGCCGGTAGTGAACGAGGTTGATGTGATGTAGATGGTGTGTCCGTCCGGCGGCGACTTCGCCATGATGTCGGCGGCAATCATCTGGTTCGCGCCGGGGCGGTTGTCGACGAGTACCTGTTGTCCCATGGCGGGCTGCAGCTGCTGGCCGATGGCGCGTGCGAACAGGTCATTGCTGCCGCCGGGTGGTGCGCCGACGAGAAAACGGATGGACTTCGACGGGTAAGCCTGCTGTGCCGCAGCGGGGGCCGTCCACGCGACCAGCGTGGAGGCGAGCAATAACGTCAGCACGGGCGAAAATAATGGACGGCGGTTCATGAGCTCTCGCTTGAGGAAGTATATTTTCAGTGCGGTCGAGGTAACGATGTCTGTCGCAGACAGACATCGTTACTGTCGGATTACTCCGGCTTGATGTTGGAGTCCTGCGCCACTTTGCGCCAGCGCACGATTTCGTTGGTGACAAATTTGGTGAACTGTTCGCGCGACATCACGCTGGGTTCGGAACCTTCACCAGCAAACTTCTGTTTCAGATCGGGTGATTGCAGTGCCTTGGTCAGTTCCGTGGCCAGACGGTTCACGATGTCGTTCGGCGTTTTCGCCGGGGCAGCAAGACCCCACCAGAATTCGGCCATATAGCCCGGCACACCCGATTCGGCGATGGTCGGGACCTCGGGCATGAACGCGGTGCGTTTTTCGCTGCCGACGGCCAGCGCCTTGAGGCGGCCGGCCTGCACCTGGGTCATGGCCGACGGCAGGCTGGTCATCACCATCTGCGTGTGGCCACCCATCAGGTCGGTCAACGCGGGCGCGACGCCTTTATACGGCACGTGCACGATGTTGATGCCGGCCATGCGCTTGAACAGTTCGGTGGCGAGATGGTTGTGACCGCCGGTGCCGGTCGAGCCGTAGTTGATCTGGCCCGGTTTTGATTTGGCCAGCGCGATCAGTTCACGGATGTTTTTGACCGGCAGCGACGGATGCACGACGGCGAGCAGCGGGCCGCGCGCCATCATGCCGATGTAGGCAAAGTCGTTCAGCGGGTCGTAGGCCATTTTCTGGCGCAGGGCCGCGTTGGCGGTAAACGATGCCTGCACGTTGACGATGGAGTATCCGTCGGGTGCTGATTTGGCCACGTTGTCCGCCCCGATCATGCCGCCGGCGCCGCCGCGGTTGTCGATGATGATCTGCTGGCCGAGGCCGGGGGCCATGGCCTGCGCAGTAATGCGGGTCAGCACGTCATTGCTGCCGCCCGGCGGGTAGGGAACGACAAAACGGATGGGTTTTGCCGGATACGCTTGGGCATAAATCCCGCTGGCGCAGCTTGCCAGCAGTAAGGCGGCGAGTGCGTGGGAAAGGCATTTCATGGTTTTCTCCTCGTGTTCTCGTTATTTCCGCCCCGCCGCAACAGCTGTGAGGATGCTGCGGTCTAGCGGATTTCCATGCCGTTGGCGATCTGGCGCTCAATCAGGCGGGCTTCATTGCGCAGGATGGTGGCGAGTTCCTGCACTCGGCGATCAGCCATGCGGCTGGAGATCGCTGAAATTGAAAGTGATGCGAAGGGCACGCCGCTCTGGTTGCGCAGCGCCTGACCGATCGAGCGCACACCGGCGAGCGTCGGCGTCTCGCGCACTGCGTAGCCGAGCTTTTGCGCCTTGCGCGCCTGCGACATCAGCGTCGGTCCGTTGAGGCCGTGTTCCTGCAGCCGCGGCTCATTGCTGCTGATGATGCCCTTGAACTCCTCCTCCGGCAGCGCAGCCAGGATGGCCAGGCTGCCGGTGCCTACGCCCAGCGGCCGGCGCATGCCGACTTCCAGCGTGAAGGTCTTGATCGGGAATGTGCCTTCGTGACGGTCGATACAGACGGCATCCAGGCCGCTGCGCTGGGTCAGGAACACCGTATCTCCGGTGGCTTCTGCAATGCGCGTCATCGCCGGATGGCAAATATCCCGCAGATTGAAGCGCGGTGCCGCGGTCAGTCCCAGTTCAAAGGCCATCGGGCCGAGGAAATAACGATGGGTTTCCGAATCCTGTTGGACCATGCCCTCGTGGGCGAGGCATTTCAGCATGCGATGTACGGTCGGTCGCTGCAGATTGGTGCGCGTGGCCAGATCCAGCAGGCGTGATCCGGCGCGGTTGTGTGCGGCGATTTCGCGCAGCAGCAGCAGGGCGCGTTCAATACTCTGGGTGCCGGTGAGGCGGCCTTGTGAATCGTCGCTGGAATTTTTTGCCATGGCCATAACTTAGTCCGAATCGTGAGACTTGGGAGCGGGGATTATGCCACCGTGTCTGTCCTAGCGGAATAGCCAGTCTTATGCTATCTTTTTAAAGACTATTTTCAGCCTGTAAATCCGTTTCGTCCAGATAACGGACGGCCTGCCCGGAGCCCGGGGGGTCGCCCCACCAACAATAAAATCCCGATCAAACCCGCTGCGACGCCACGGATTCCAAACGAATTTTTGCCCCCGGATTTTCAATAACATTTCGCCGATCCCCGGCAGCCCAGGCTGCCTTGTTTATTTCTACAGGAGTTTCAAGTCATGACCGACCAGTCCAAAGCCAGCGCCCCGGGTTCCGCCGGCGCCCGTTTCCGTGCAGCCCTTGCCGCTGAAAAACCGCTGCAGATTGTTGGTGCGATCAATGCCTACCATGCGCGGCTGGCCCAGCGCAGCGGCTTCAAGGCGATCTATCTGTCGGGTGGTGGTGTCGCCGCCGGCTCGCTGGGTGTGCCTGATCTGGCGATCACCACGCTGGACGACGTGCTGACCGACATTCGCCGCATCACCGACGTCTGCGACCTGCCGCTGCTGGTCGACGTCGATACCGGTTTCGGCGGCGCCTTCAACATCGCGCGCACCGTGAAATCGCTGATCAAGTACGGCGCCGCGGCGATGCACATTGAGGACCAGGTCATGCAGAAACGCTGCGGCCACCGTCCCAACAAGGAAATCGTCAGCAAGGACGAAATGGTTGACCGCATCAAGGCTTCCGCCGACGCCAAGACCGATTCCAACTTTGTCATCATTGCCCGCACCGATTCGCTGGCGATTGAAGGACTGGATGCCGCGGTCGAACGCGCCGTCGCCTGCGTCGAAGCCGGCGCCGACATGATTTTCCCGGAAGCGATCACCGACCTGCCGATGTACAAGAAGTTCGCCGATGCGGTGAAGGTGCCGATCCTGGCCAACATCACCGAGTTCGGCAAAACGCCGTTGTTCACCGTCGAGGAACTGGCCAGCGCGAATGTCGGCATGGCGCTGTATCCGCTGTCGGCATGGCGTGCCGCCAATGCCGCCGCGCTGAAGGTTTACCAGCACATCCGCAAGGACGGCCACCAGAAAAACGTGGTTGACCTGATGCAGTCGCGCGACGACCTGTATGACTACCTCGATTACCACGATTACGAACAGAAACTTGATGCGCTGTTCAAGCGCGACAAGAGCTGAGCAGAGCGCTGATCAAAAACCGCAATCCGGAGGAGGCAGGGCGATGAAAGGCATTTTGTTGTCGAAGGGTTTTGTGGCGCAGTTCGGTGCCGAGCTTCAGGCGGCCATGAAAGCCGCCGGGGTTGCGCCGGAAATCATCCATTTGCCGGATGACCCGGCGCAGCGCCTGCCGGCGGACGTGATCGCGAAGATTGAAGCCGCGTATCTGACGCGCGACATCCGCTTCTCCGAGCTGTATCACAGCTACGGCGACACCCTGAAGGCGGCCACCAACCTGAAGTGGGCGCACTTCGTCAGCACCGGCATCGACCAGCACCCTTTTCTGCCGGCGCTGCATGAACGCAAGGTGCGGCTGACTACATCGGCCGGCTCAAACGGAGAACCCGTGGGTCATACGGCGTTTTGCGGCCTGCTGATGCTGGCGCGCAATGTGCCGCGCTGGATTGTGGCGCAGCGTGAACACAAATGGGATCCCGCGCGTGGCGATGCCGTGCCGCGCGATCTGCGCGGACAGACGGTGATCGTTGTCGGCCTCGGCACCATCGGCGCGACCGTGGCGAAGATGTGTCAGGCGCTGGAAATGAAAGTCATCGGCCTGCGCCGCAGTCCGAAACGCGCCGGCGATCCAGTCAATGAAATGCACACGCTCGACAAGCTGCCGCAACTGCTGCCGACCTGCGACTGGCTGGTGCTGGCCTGCCCGTACACCAAGGAAACCCATCAGATCGTCAATGCCAAAACCCTGGCGCTGATGCCCAAACATTCGTACCTGGTCAACGTCGCGCGCGGCGGCTGTGCTGATGAGAAGGCGCTGATCGCTGCGTTGCAGTCGAAACAGATCGCTGGCGCCTACCTCGACGTGTTCGAGAAAGAGCCCCTGCCCGCCGATTCGCCCTTGTGGGACATCCCCAACGTCATCGTCTCGCCGCACAATGCCTCGGCGTCTTCCGGCAACGACGTGCGTGCCGCAAAAATTTTCACCGAAAACGTCAAGCTCTATGCGGCAGGCCAGCGCATGGACAATGAACAAAGTTGAGTGAACAGGGCTGATCGGCCATGAAGAAGTGGCAGTGCATTCTGTGCAACTTCATCTATGACGAAGCGGCGGGGCTGCCCGACGAAGGCATCCCGCCCGGCACGCGCTGGGAGGACGTGCCGGCCGACTGGACCTGCCCCTACTGCGGGGCGACCAAGGCCGATTTCGACATGATTGCGATCAGCTGAAACGATCAGCGGCGGGATCCATACCGTCAATGGCATCGCCCGCCATGGTCCTTCCCACAGCGGAAGTCAAAGCGCTTTAGCTGTCCTGATGACCCGCTTCGCGCTGATGGCGAACAGCGAGAATGCGAATCCGGTTTGCCACAGGCGAATACTCGTACAGCGCGACATATCCGGCCTGCCCGTGGGCAATCACCAGTTCCCGCAGCGGCGAACCCGCAGCAATCCGCCTGCCGATTTCAGGATGGAGTTCAAGCACGGTTACCGCGGACTGAATCTTGTCGATGTGGTCCAGCGCGACGGCCGGATCGCGATCGGCATTGAACTCGAAAATCTTTTCAAGGTCGGCCAGCGCCGCCTCGGAAAAGAAGATCATGCGGTCTTGCGTGCCTTGGGCCGCGCGGCAGATTTCCCCTGCACACGCTGGCGCAGGTAATCAAATACTTCAGCGGCTGGAATCCCCTTGCCGGTTTTTTTCATGCGCGCAAGCCGCGCCGTCGCTTCGGCATGGTATTCGGCGCGCGTTTCCTCGGCCAGCAGACGTTCCTCAATCGCCCCCACCATGAAAGCATGCGCCGTCGTATCGCGCGCCTGCGCCAGCTTTTCGACGCGCCGTTTGATGTCCTCAGGGATGCGCAGTGAAACCGCCATGACGGACTCCTGTACTACAAAAGAGATACAACATGCTAGGTTGCCGGGTGAACGGTGTCAATCGAGGCTGGCGGTGCTCCGGACCGGGTCGATATTGGATGATGCGATGCGGATGATCGGCGGGGTGGATGCGGCGACGGTGCCGTATGGTGGGAGTTGGATCATCAGGTCAGAGAGATGCTGTCGGGGATGGTCAACGCGGGGAATTTGGTAAGCATTTGTTTTTATTGTAATGTTATAAATCGGTCGAGAAAAAATTTGACTCCGGTACCTTTGACTTGCGTGAGGCGATAGCGTTGAAAACTAAGGCAACCTCATTCTGGCGATCATTTTTTGTCCTATTCGTAGCGGCATTCTTAAATCTGTTAATTGGTGGCTGCATATTTATTGACCATCAGAAGCAGTTTGAAGGCCAATTAAACTCAGTGATTGGCTTGAGAATTGAAAAAACGTTTTATAGGCACCCGCATTGGGTTTCAGATATGAATGTAAATTTGATGGAGTATGGTTTTAAAGATTCGACTGGATGTTCCTGGGCAATCGACGTAGATAAGAAATCAAACTTAATATTGGGTTGGCGTTACTTAAGCAAACCCTCCGATTGCTGGAGGCATGTTCCAACAGCGTAATGACATATTGCAAAAGTTGAAGTTTGTTGTTTGCAATCTCCAAAACAAATAAGTGAAGTGGCAGTGCGTCCCGTAAGGCCTTCATTTTTGAAGGCCGCTGGGTTGTAGCGGCATCCCACCCGCCCTCGTTACTGGGATGTGCCCGCCTACAAGGCCGGCCCTTATTCCAGCCCGACGAAGGCTGTTTGCGATTTCGGGCCGATTTTTTCATCCCGCAGAGCTTGCGCCATCGGTGGCGTAAAGTGGCTGTAAGCGGTTAAAATACAAGGCCTTTTTCGAATTGCGCCCATGCCGCTATTTGCCTTCGGACTGAACCACCAGACCGCGCCGCTAGACGTGCGTGAGCGGGTGGTTTTCCATGCCGAACAGGTGACGCAGGCCTTGCGTGACCTGGTGGACCGCCGGCCGGTCAGCGAAGCGGCGATCATCTCGACCTGCAACCGCACCGAGGTTTACTGCACGACCGCGGAACCGCGCACCGCCATCGACTGGATGGCGGATTACCACCGCATGAAGCCGTCGCAGATCCAGCCCTATCTGTACGAGCTGCCGCAGGCGCGCGCGGTGAAACATGCGTTCCGGGTGGCCAGCGGTCTGGATTCGATGGTGCTGGGTGAGCCGCAGATCCTCGGCCAGTTCAAGGGCGCGGTGCGTTCGGCCGAAGAGGCCGGCACGCTGGGCTGGATGCTCAACAAGCTGTTCCAGCGCACCTTCTCGGTCGCCAAAACGGTGCGCAGCGAAACCGATATCGGCGCGAGTACGGTGTCGATGGCCGCCGCCGCGGTGCGCCTCGCGGAACGCATTTATCCGAGTATCGGCGAGCAGAGCCTGCTGTTCATCGGCGCCGGTGAAATGATTGAACTCGCGGCAACGCACTTCGCCGCGCATCATCCGCGCAAGATGACTTTTGCCAACCGCACGCAGGCGCGTGCGCAGCAGCTGGCCGATCGCTTTTTTGGCCATGTGATTCCGTTGAATGACATCGGTGCGCAGTTGCCGTTGTACGACATCGTCGTCAGCTGCACGGCGAGTCCGCTGCCGATCATTGGCAAGGGACTGATGGAAAGCGCGCTGAAAGTGCGCAAACACCGGCCGATGCTGATGTTCGATCTGGCGGTGCCGCGCGACATCGAAACCGAAGTGGCGGCGCTCGATGACGCCTTCCTCTACACCGTGGATGATCTCGGCCAGATCGCCCGCGAAGGCATGGACCAGCGCCAGAACGCGGTGGCGCAGGCCGAAGTGATCATCGAGAACCAGGTGTCGGATTTCCTGCACTGGCTGGACAACCGCGAGCTGGTGCCGACGATCCGCGCGCTGCGCGACACCGCCGAGCGTGCGCGCCGCCATGAACTCGAACGCGCCATGCGCAGCCTCGCCAAGGGCACCGATCCGCAGCAGGTCATCGACGAGCTGTCGCGCGCGCTGACCAACAAGTTCATGCATCCGCCCTCGCATGCGCTCAACCATGCGGCGGAAGACGAGCGCGACGAGCTGTCGGCGCTGATCTCGCGGCTGTATCAGATCCAGCGGCCCGAGTAGCGGCCGCCGCTGTCCGCCCTTGCGGCGGGCACGGTCCTTTTTTCTTTTGATGAATCCCGATGAAACCCAGCATAGCCGCCAAACTTGATCAGTTGTCGATGCGCCTCGATGAGGTCGGCCGTCTGCTGACCACCGAGAACATCACGGCGGACATGGACAACTACCGCAAGCTGACGCGCGAGCACAGCGAACTGGAGCCGGTGGTCGGGCTGTACCGCCAGTATCAGGGCAGCCTCGGCGATCTGAAGACGGCGCAGGAGATGGCTGCCGATCCGGAGATGCGCGAGTTTGCCGAAGCGGAACTCGCTGAAACCAAAACGCGTATCGAGGGGCTGGAAGCGGAGCTGCAGAAACTGCTGCTGCCGCGCGATCCTAATGACGAGCGCAATATCTTTCTGGAGGTGCGCGCCGGCACCGGCGGCGACGAGTCGGCGCTGTTCGCCGCAGAACTGTTCCGCATGTATGCGCGTTATGCCGAGCGCAAGCGCTGGCAGGTCGAAATCATTTCGGAGAGTCCGTCAGACCTTGGCGGTTACCGCGAGATCATCGCGCGCATCATCGGCAACGGTGCCTATTCCAAACTCAAATTCGAATCCGGTGGCCATCGCGTGCAGCGCGTGCCGGTGACCGAAACGCAGGGACGGATTCATACCTCCGCATGCACCGTGGCGGTGATGCCCGAAGCGGATGAAGTCGGCGAAATCGTGATCAATCCGGCGGATCTGCGCATCGATACTTTCCGCGCCTCCGGCGCCGGCGGCCAGCACGTCAACAAGACCGACTCGGCGATCCGCATCACCCATCTGCCATCCGGTCTGGTGGTTGAGTGCCAGGACGACCGCTCGCAACACAAGAACAAGGCGCGCGCGCTGGCGGTGCTGGCTGCACGCTTGAAGGACAAACAAACGCGCGAGCAGCAGTCGAAAGAAGCGGCGACGCGCAAATCATTGATCGGCAGCGGCGATCGTTCCGAACGCATCCGCACCTACAATTTCCCGCAGGGCCGCGTCACCGACCATCGCATCAACCTGACGCTGTACAAAATCGCGCAGCTGGTAGACGGTGATCTGGATGATCTGGTCGACGCCCTCGCCGCCGAGCATCAGGCCGAACTGCTGGCCGAGCTGGCGACTGACTAAGTAATTGTTTTTATTGATAAATTGAGGGCGCGGTCGTGACTATTGCAGCGGCACTGGCGGAAGCACAGCAGGCCATCGGCCGGCTGGAGGCGCGCGTGCTGCTGCGTCATGTGTTGCGTTGTGACGAAGCCTTCCTGATCGCCCACGGTGATGACGAGCTGACGGCCGCGCAGTCCGCGGATTTCGGACGATTGATTGCGCGCCGCGCCGGCGGCGAACCGGTCGCGTATCTCACCGGCAGCCGCGAATTCTACGGTCGCGAGTTTGCGGTGACGCCCGCGGTGCTGATCCCGCGGCCGGATACCGAACTGCTGATCGAACTCGCTTTACAGCGCTTACCGGCAAAGGGTGGTCAGGTGCTGGATCTCGGTACGGGCAGCGGCTGCATCGGTGTGACGATTGCGGCCGAACGTCCGCAGGCACAGGTGACGCTGGTTGATGCATCGGCCGATGCGCTTGACATCGCGCGCGTCAATGCGCATCGCCATGCCGCTGCAAACACAAACTTGATGCTGAGTGACTGGTATGCCGCGTTGTCTGATGCGCAGTACGACTTGATCGTTTCCAATCCGCCGTATATCGCTGCCGGTGACGCGCATCTGCAACAAGGCGATCTACGCTTCGAGCCGCAAGCGGCGCTGGCGTCCGGCGCGGACGGTCTTGCGGATATCCGGCGCATCGTCGCCGAAGCGCCGTCGCATCTTGTAGCGGGCGGCTGGCTGTTGTGCGAACACGGCCACGATCAGGCCGAGGCCTGCACCGCGTTGCTGCAGCAGGCCGGATTTGTCGAAGTGTTTTCCGCGCGTGATCTTGCAGACATTCGTCGGGTCAGCGGCGGGTGCATCAAACCGGGGTCATGCGCATGAACGATGATGAGCGTATGGCCGCGAACCGCAAGACGCGCCACGACAAAAAAGAAGCCTACCTGCGCTCGATCTATGATCGACACCTCAAACGGTTCCGCGCCACTGCAGGACAGGACGCGGTATCCGTGGCGAGTGAAACCCATGCCGCCATCGATGAACTGATCCGGCAGGATCAGTTGAAAGATCCCGCCAGCGCCGGCATCCGCTGTGGCAAGGGCTGCAGCCATTGCTGTCATGAACCCGTCGAAATCTGGCCGCATGAAGCGGCGTTGCTGATTGAAGCCATGCGCAAGGCCGGTCGTACATTGGATCGTGCGCGTCTGGAAAGGCAGAGCCAGTACACCGTTGAAACCTGGCGGCTGCAGGTGGTGGCCGACAAGGCTTGCGGATTTCTCGGTGACGATGGCGCATGTACGGTGTACGAATTCCGTCCCAACGTCTGCCGCAAATTGCAGGTGGTGACCGATCCCGTAATGTGTGATGCGTCGCAAAGTCAGCCGGACAGTGTGGGTCGCTGGTTCAGCTGGGAAGCGGAGTTGATGGAGTCTGCGGCATTGGAGACTTTTGGTGCGGGTCTGATGCCCGTGCTGTTGATGCGGGCGCTGAATACGCAGGATGCAGTGGACTAGAGCGGCTGCTTGCTTGACCGGTTTGGCAGGCACCGGTAAACTCATACCCGATGGTTTTGCTCAAGTAATATTTTTGGAGTGGCTTATGTCCGTTCAAGATGAAATCAGGAATCAAGTGACCAGCAACAAGGTCGTGCTCTACATGAAAGGGTCGCCCGATTTTCCGCAGTGCGGTTTTTCGGCGAACGCCGTGAATATCCTGCGCGCCTGTGGTGTCGACAAAATGTTTACCGTGAACGTGCTGGAGAATCCGGAGATCCGCCAGGGCATCAAGGAGTACGCCAGCTGGCCGACGATTCCGCAGCTCTATGTGAACGGTGAATTCGTTGGTGGATCGGACATTGTTACCGAGATGTATCAAAGTGGCGAACTGCAGAAGTTGATTCAAGGCTGAATTTATCAGCTGCCACGCAAAAGCCGGTGCACGCCGGCTTTTTTACGTCCGCAATTGCTGCCAGGCAACCTGAGTCAGCAGGATCAGCGCCATGGTCATCAGCATGCGCTTCATCCAGATCCGGTAAGTTTCGCCGTCGATGCGGCTGCGCACGCGTGAACCGTACAGGCTGGCGATGGTGGCGATCACCGCGAGCGGCAGCGTGACCAGCCAGTGCATCGGCGATGCGATGCCGCTGGCGGCGAGCGTGGCGAACTGCGTGGATTTACCGACGAAGAACGAAATGTTCATCGCCGGCACCAGCATCAGCGGCGGCAGGCCGATGCCGAGGTAATAGATGATCAGCGGCGGCGCAGCGATATTGGCGGTGGTTTCACTCAGCCCGCCGAGAAATCCGAACAACAGCCCGAATTTCTTTTCATTGCGTTTCATCACCGGCCACTCGGACAACCCGATACGGTCGAGGTTGAGATAGAACAGGATCACGCCGGCGAGCAGCAGCGCATAGGGGAAACCCGGGAACAGCACGAACAGTCGCGCACCAACTGCAGCACCGAGCAGTGCGACGATGGCGATCCACCAGAAGCGTTTGACGACGCCGACCGAACCGGGGCTGCGCAGGATGCTGACGATGACGGTGGCAATGCACGGGATCACCACCATGACCACGGCGAACTGCATATTGGTTGCCGCGGCGATCAGTGGTGTGGCGACCATCGGGAAACCCAGACCCAGTGCGCCCTGGATCCAGCCGGCGACAGCGATCACGATCGCGACGTACACGATCACCCACGGTGACAGCGTTTCGAGACCGGTCACGGATCAGTGTGCGGCGGTTTCGCGCGCGCGATTGAGTGCGAGCGCGACCACTTCGGCGATATGCAAGGCCTGGCGGTCCGAGAGTTGTGAAATCTGTTCGCGGCAACTGTAGCCGCTGGCAATGATCATCGTGTGTTCTTCGGCCGCGCGCACCGCCGGCAGCAAGGCGGCCTCGCCGATTTTGACCGACACGTCGTAATGCTGTGGATTGAAGCCGAAGGCGCCGGCCATGCCGCAGCATCCGGATTCCGGCACTTTGGCGCGGATGCCGAGGCGTTTCAGCAACGCCATTTCGGAAGTCATGCCGAACACCGCTTTTTGATGGCAGTGGCCGTGCACCAGCGCCTCGCCGCCGAGCTGCGGCGCGTCCCAGTCGCTGATGCGCATCAGGAAGTCGCTGAACAGATGGCATTGTTTGGACAGTTTCGCCGCGCGCACATCGTCGGGAAACAGATTGGGCAACTCATCGCGGAACACCGACAGGCAGGCGGGTTCAAGCCCGATCACCGGTACACCGGCGCTGATGTCGTTGGCCAGCGCATCCATCACTTCGCGCAGGTAGGCGCGCGCGGTGTCGAGCATGCCGAAATCGTACAGCGGCCGCCCGCAGCACAGCTGCTGTTGCGGGATGGTGACCGTGTAACCCAGTGCTTCGAGCACTTCAACGGCCGCAGCCGCAGAGCCCGGCTGGAAGTGGTTGTTGAAGGTGTCGGCCCACAGAATGACGCGGCCACGGTGACCGGAGCCCGTCGCCGACGCGCGGCGACGCGAGAACCATTTGCGGAAGGTGCGCCGCGTGAATCGGGGAATCTCGCGACTTTGAGCGACACCGCCGCCAAACTTCAGCAGCGCCGACAGGCCCGGCGTTGCTGTCAGCAGGTTGACGATGCGCGGTGCGATGGACGCCAGTTTCGCCCAGCGGTTGATGAAGCCCATGGTGTAAGCCTGTACCGGGCGCAGGCGGCCGAGGTAGTGGTGATGCAGGAACTCGGCCTTGTAGGTCGCCATGTCGGTGTGCGTCGGGCAATCATTTTTGCAGCCTTTGCAGGCCAGACACAGGTCGAGGGCTTCACGCACCGCTTCGTTGCGCCAGCCGTCGTGAATGATTTCACCGCGCAGCATTTCGCCGAGCAGGCGGGCGCGGCCGCGGGTCGAAAAACGTTCTTCGCGGGTTGCACGGTAACTCGGGCACATCACGCCGCCTTCGTGTGCGCGGCATTTGCCCATGCCGACGCAGCGTTCGATCGCGCGGTTGAAGCCTTTGCCTTCGAGGCTGGCATAGGCAAATTGCGTGACCGGCCGTACCGGGTTGAAATCCGGTCCGTATTTGAGATTTTCGTCGGCGCGGTAGGGATCGATGACCTTACCGGGATTCATCCGGTTCAGCGGATCCCAGATCGCCTTGAATTCGCGGAAGGCCTGCATCAGTTCTTCGCCGTACATGATCGGCAGAAACTCTGCCTTGGCCTGGCCGTCGCCGTGTTCGCCGGACAGCGAACCGCCGTATTTCACGACCAGTTCGGCGGCTGCACGCAGGAAGCTGCGCCAGATCTTGATGCCTTCGGTCGTGCGGGTGTTGAAGGTAATACGTGCATGAATACAGCCGTCGCCGAAGTGACCGTACAGCGAGGTCTGATAACCATGGCGATCAACCAGTGCCTGGAATTCCCGCAGGTAGTCGCCGAGGCGCAGCGGATCGACCGCGGCATCTTCCCAGCCGACGACGGGGTCCGGTTCGTTCGGATGGATGGTCAGCGCAGTGGCCGAAGCGCCGGTTTCACGGATGGTCCACACGCGTTCGCACATGGCCGGATCGGTGATCAGCCATGACGAGGGTTTGACCTTTGCATCGGTCATGCCGGCGTAATGATCCACCAGCGCCTGGGCCTGTGCGGTGGCGCCGTCCACGGTGTCGGCGCCGAACTCGATCATGATCCAGGCATTACCCGCGGGCAGCAGCTTGATGTCGTCCTTGCGCAGCCCGCGTTCGAGCAGGCCGCCGATGATGCGTTCATCAAGGCCTTCCGTGGCGATCGGTTTGAAGGGCAGGATCTGCGGTACGGCGTCGCCGGCGAGGTAGATGTCGGGGAAGCCCAGCACCAGGATCACCCGCGACTGCGGGCTGTCAACGAGTCGTGTCTTCGCGCCCAGCGTGAACACGCAGGTGCCTTCGGTGCCCACCAGTGCGCGCGCGACGTTGAAGCCGTTTTCCGGCAGCAGCTGGTCGAGGTTGTAACCGGAGACGCGGCGTTTGATTTTCGGGAAACGCGCGCGGATCAGGTCGGCATATTTGTCGCGCAGGTCACGCAGCTGCGCGTAAATTTCGCCGCGGCGACCGCCGGCGCGGATGATGCGCACCAGTTCGTCTTCGCTGGTGGGGCCCACGGTCAGGCGCAGGCCGTCGTAGGTGATGATGTCCAGCGTTTCGATGTTGTCGACGGTTTTGCCGGCCATCACCGAATGCGCACCGCAGGAATTGTTGCCGATCATGCCGCCGAGCGTGCAGCGGCTGTGTGTTGCCGGATCCGGGCCGAAGGTCAGTTCATGTTCTTCCGCAGCGTCGCGCAGCGCGTCGCAGACGGTGCCGGGCTGGACTGTTGCGGTGCGGCTGACCGGATCAACGGACAGCACCTGATTCAGGTATTTGGTGGTGTCGATGACCACGGCGACGTTGACGCACTGGCCGTTCTGCGAGGTGCCGCCGCCGCGCGGCAGGATGGGTACGCCATGCTCGCGGCAGATATCCAAGGTGGTGACGATGTCCTCGATGCTGCGCGGGATGACCACGCCGATGGGGATCTGCCGGTAGTTGGAAGCGTCGGCCGAGTATGCGGCGCGGGCGCCGGCGTCGAAGCGGACTTCTCCGGAAATGCGCTGCGCTAATTGTCGGGCGAGTGCTTCGGCGTCGACCATGACCGGTAGACGATGACCTTCAACGGGGGCGTTCAAAATAACTCCAGGGGTAACGGCAGGAGCGCTGCAAGTGAGCGGCCGGGGCATTGTAACTTGAGCACAGCGGGCGCATGAAATCGCTGAAAAAACAATGGCTTGGGATTATTCCCCCATCCCGTCAGCCGCCAGAATATTATTTCAAATCAATGGGTTGTGATTCTTCGTGCAAGCGTTTACACCGGCGATAACGCATCGTATCATGCGTGACCCCCGGTGACGTAGCAGGCCGGCGGATGAGGTATTTCAGAGGGTCGCAGCCTTGCGCAATGGACGGGCTGAGGCATGCTTTTTTATCCTGAGGACAATCCCATGAACACGATGTCGGACAGCAAAAATATCGCCAAGGCCGGCGCCAGCGGCAAGATACGCATGACTCCTTCCGAGGCGTTTGTTGAAACGCTGGTGGCGCAGGGCGTCAAGGACACCTTCGGCATCGTCGGTTCGGCCTATATGGACGCGCACGACCTGTTTCCGCTGGCCGGCATCCGTTTCCTGTCGGTGGCACACGAGCAGAATGCGGCGCATATGGCCGACGGCTATTCGCGGGTCACCGGTAAACATGGCGTGTGTATTGCGCAGAACGGTCCCGGCATCACCAACTTCGTGACCGGCATTGCCGCGGCTTACTGGGCGCATTCACCGGTGGTCTGTGTGACCCCGGAATCCGGCAGCATGAGCATGGGCCTCGGCGGTTTCCAGGAAACCGAGCAGATGCCGATTTTTTCGAAAATCACCAAGTGGCAGGTGCACGTCAATTCACCGCTGCGCATCGCTGAACTGACCGGCCGCGCCTTTGACATCGCGATGGCCGAACGCGGTCCGGTGCAAGTCAACATTCCGCGGGACTATTTCTACGGCGAGGGTGATTACGAAATCCCGCAGCCGCACAAGCTGGAACGCGGCGCCGGCGGTCCGGAGTCGCTGGATGCGGCGGCAAAGATGCTGGCCAAGGCCAAGTTCCCGGTCATTCTGTCGGGTGGCGGTGTGATCATGGCCGGTGGCATCAAGGAATGCGCGGCGCTGGCCGAATATCTGACCGCACCGGTGGTGAACTCCTATCTGCACAACGATTCCTTCCCGGCCAGCCATCCGCTGTGCTGCGGTCCGCTCGGTTACCAGGGTTCCAAGGCGGCGATGAAATTGATCGCCAGGGCCGACGTCGTGCTGGCACTGGGTTCGCGGCTGGGACCGTTCGGCACCTTGCCGCAGCACGGTCTCGATTACTGGCCGAAAAACGCCAAGATCATCCAGATCGACGCCGACTCGCGCATGCTGGGTCTGGTCAAGAAAACCACGGTCGGTATTTGCGGCGACGCCAAACACGCGGCGGTTGCGCTGCTTGAACGCATCAAGGCGATTGCCAAGATGACGCCGAACAAGGCACGTCTGGCGGAAGTGCAGAAAGAGAAAAAAGCCTGGGCCGAGGAGCTCGACAAATGGCCCTCGCCGAATACCAAGACACGTATCGGACCGCGTCAGGCGCTGGCCGCGCTGGCGCGCGCGATGCCGAAAAACGCGATGGTCTCCACCGACATCGGCAACGTCTGCTCGGTATCGAATAGCTATCTGCATTTTGAACAGGCGCCGTCCTTCCTGGCGGCGATGAGCTTCGGCAATTGTGGTTACGCCTTCCCGGCGGCGATGGGCGCCAAGGTCGGTCGTCCGGACCGTCCGGCAATCGCCTATGTGGGTGACGGTGCCTGGGGCATGAGCCTGAATGAAGTCATGACCTGCGTGCGCGAAAAGATTCCGGCCATCGCCGTGGTCTTCAACAACGGCCAGTGGGGCGCTGAAAAGAAAAACCAGGTCGACTATTTCGAGAACCGTTTCCTCGGCACCAATCTGCAGAATCCGAATTTCGCCGATGTCGCGGAGTCGATGGGTGCGCAGGGTCTGACGGTCGAACACGTCGATGAAGTGGGCGACGCCTTGCGCGCGGCAGTACGTTCCAACAAGCCGACCGTGATCAATATGATGCTGACGCAGGAACTGGGCGACCCGTTCCGCCGCGATGCTTTCCGCCAGCCGCAGCGCCTGTTGCCGAAGTACCGCAAGTACAGCGCGAAGCAGTACCGCTGAAGCCCATGCAACCCAGGAAAAAGCCGGCCTGGGCCGGCTTTTTCATCCAATGAAGACCCGCTCCAGCAAAGCCGCCCGGCTCGAAGACGTTGCCCGCCTCGCCAAGGTATCGACGGCGACGGTGTCGCGTGCACTGACGCTGCCGCACAAGGTCAAGGCGCGCACGCTGGAGCGGGTGCAGCAGGCGGCCAGCACGCTGGGTTATGTGGCACACGGCGCGGCACGGGCGCTGGCATCACGGCGCACCCATACCATCGGCGCGGTGGTGCCGACGCTGGACAATGCGATTTTCGCCAACACCATCCAGGCGCTGCAACGAACGCTGGATGCCGCGGGATATGTTCTGCTGCTGGCCAGCCATGAGTTCGACGCCGATATCGAAGCGCGCGTGACGCGTACGCTGATCGAGCGCGGTGTTGACGGTTTGGTGCTCCTGGGCACGACGCACCACCCCGACATCTATCGCATGCTGGAGTCGCATAACCTGCCTTACGTTCTGACCTGGGCTTTTGATGAAAGCGGTAATCATCCCTGCGTCGGATTCGATAATCGTGCGGCCGGCATGTGCATCGCCAATCATTTGCTGGATCTCGGGCATCGTCGTTTTGCGATGATCTCGGGCATTACCACGCATAACGAACGGGCGCAGGAACGCCTGGCCGGCGTGCGTGATGCGCTATCGGCGCGCGGCATTGCATTGTTGCCGGAAGCGGTTGTCGAGAAGCCGTACACCCACACCGGCGGTCGCGATGGTTTGCGCGAATTGCTGAGGGGCAGCGAAGAGCCGACTGCGGTGATCTGCGGCAATGACGTATTGGCGATCGGTGCAATAGCCGAATGTCATTCCCGGGGCATACAGGTGCCCGACGACGTGTCGATTACCGGTTTTGACGATATGGAAATGGCGTCGCTGATGACGCCAGCGTTGACGACCGTACGTTTCCCGACTGCGGAAATGGGGGTTTATGCCGCCAATCATCTGCTCGCACGGCTGGACGATCAGGCGGTTGAATTGCGCAACAAACTGCCGACCGAATTGATTGTCCGCGCCAGCGCTGCGGCGCCGAAAGCAAGTGTTTAGACGGATGCCGCCTGCAGCAGGGGCAAGCGTAATTCGGCAGTGAGTCCGGACCCCGTTTTGTTTTTGTGCAATTCCACGCTGCCGCCGTGCAATTCGGCGATACGATGTGTGATCGACAGTCCGAGGCCGCTGCCCGCGGCGTTGTTGCCGAGCATACGGTAAAACCGCTGTCCGACTTTCTGCCGGTCTTCGGCGGACAAGCCCGGTCCCTGATCGATCACCCTGGCGGATGCGAAGCTGCCTGATTTTTCGATGGCGACCTGTACCTTCGTGTTGCTCGGGCTGTAGCGCACGGCATTGTCGATGAGGTTACGCAAGGCGATGCGGATCAGATCGCTGTTTCCCGATACCGAAGTGTCTGCGCAATCGCCGAATTCAATGTCCACACCCTGTTGCAGCGCTGTAGGGGCGATGTCCGCGACCACGCTCTGTGTTAAACCGCGCAGGTCGAACACTTCGCGCGGACCCAGCGCGGTATCGGGTTCCAGCCGGGCCAGCGTCAGCATCTGGTCGACGACGCGAGCGGCGCGGCCACAACCGGCGATGACATTGTCCAGGGCGCGGTTGCGTTCGGCGTCAGCGGTGGCGGCGCGTGCGACCTGGGCCTGTGTCATCAGCGCGGCCAGCGGCGTACGCAGTTCATGCGCTGCGTCGGCGGTGAAACGACGCTCATGTTCGATCAGTCGTGCAACTCGCGCAAAAAGCGTATTCAGGTTGTCGATCAGCGGCATGATTTCCGTGGGTGCGCCCTGTGGCTGCAGAGGCTCGAGGTTCGTGGCTTCGCGACGGGCGACTTCATGACCGAGTCGTGTGAGTGGGTTGAGTGAGTGAGCAACGGCAATCCACACCAGCAGGCCGAGCAAAGGCAGCGCGATCAGCAGCGGAAGCAAGAGATTCATGGTCATCGCATGGGTGATGTCCTGCCGCGAATCATCGCGTTCCGCGACCTGCACCAGGTTTTCGTGATCGCGGGTCCAGGCGCTGAAGACACGCCAATCCTTTCCGTTGATGACGGCGTTGCTGAAACCGGTGGTGGTGGATGAAAGCAGCGTGTTCGGCGCGTTGTTTGAATGCAGCCGCAATTTTTTTCCGCGCTCCCAGAGCTGAAAGGCGACACGATGGCCTTCCTTGAACTGCGGAGCATGCTCAATCTCGATTTCCTCGATGGCATGTTCGGCCTGGGCGAGAATCAGCGAAGCGGACTGGGCCAGATGTGCGTCCAGCAACTCTTCGCTTTCATGGCGGATGTCGAAGTAGGTGTACACTGCGATGCCCGACCAGATCGTGCCGATCAGGGTCAGCAGCACGATGACCAGACGCTTTTTCAGCGAATAGGTGTTCCGCGGCATTTTATTCTTTGGCAATCATGTAGCCGACGCCGCGCACGGTGCGGATCACATCCGGCGCCAGTTTGCGCCGCAGGTGGTGAATATGTACGTCGATGGCGTTGCTCTCGATTTCCTCGCCCCATCCGTAAAGCGTGTCACCCAATTGCTCCCGGGTCAGTACGCGACCGGTATTGAGCAGCAAGGCATGCAACAGCCCGAACTCGCGGGCCGGCAGATCCAGCAGCTTGCCTTCGAAATGCACCGTCCGCGCTGCCGGATCGAGTTCGATGCCGGCAATCCGCAGGACCGGCGCCGGCGCATCATGAGCGCGGCGAATCAGCGCGCGTACGCGCGCTGTCAGTTCATGCAGATCGAAGGGTTTGACCAGATAGTCGTCAGCTCCGGCATCAAGCCCCTTGATGCGGTCATCGACGGTATCGCGCGCGGTCAGGATCAAAACCGGGATCCGGTTGCCGGCGCGTCGTGCCTGAACCAGCACTTCAAGGCCTGATTTGCGCGGCAGGCCGAGATCGAGGATGACGGCGTCATGGCCGCCGTTGCGCAATGTCAGTTCGGCGGCAGCACCGTCACGCACCCAGTCGACGGCGTAACCGGCCTGTTTCAGGCCGGCCTCGACGCCGTCGCCGAGCAGTTCATCATCTTCGACCAGCAGGATGCGCATGAAGCCAGTCTAGCGTCTCTGATGATCATTTTCATGATCTGCGTCAGCAGATGCCGCAGCGACATCCGTGGCGACCGGCATGATGTAAGGCTTGCCGATCACCCAGAACCCGATGACGCCAGCGAGCAGTATTGCCGCAACCATGCGATGGGGCTTGCGGATGCCTTCGGCGATGGTGCCGATTTTGCGGCCGGTGATCATGCCCCTGACCAGATTTTCGCGATGCCGCAGGCTGCTGGCGATGACGCCGGCAATATGCGCCAGCACTACGGCGAGCATCGCGTTGGCCGCACCCTCATGAATTTCTTCCAGCCATTCACCGCCGAATTCATTCAGCGTGGCGTAACCGGTAATGCCTGCGATCAGTGTCAGGCTCAGCAGCAGGTAAATGGCCCAGCTGCCTGCCGGGTTATGGCCAACATGATGTTCGGGTTTTGCGCTGAGCAATGAACGCAGATATTGAGCGACACGGCCAGGGCCGAAAGTAAAAGCACCGAAACGGGCATAACGTGAACCGATGAAACCCCAGATGACCCGGAAGGTGATCAGCACCAGCATCGTGTAGCCGAGCATGATGTGGATATCGCGCCATCGTTCCGAATCGCCTGTTGCAAAAGCACCGACGAAACAGGCTGCGAGCAGCCAATGGAAGATGCGAGTGGGCAGATCCCATACCAGTATCGATTGTTTGGACATGGTGCAAGCTCCTATTGCGGGATGCGGATGCCGCGTTCACTGTAATCGCCGGCTTCGGCGGCGCTGTGGCAGGCTGCGCAGTTAGCCGCGCTCTTGACCTTGGGATTTTTCCAGGTCGCTGCATCGACTTTGCGGTGTTCACGCTGGAACCAGGCTGTTTCGCTGACGCGCAGCGTGGTTTCTCCGGCGATGCCGCGCTTGTTGCCGGCATATTTGTCAAGGAAGGCGCCTATCTCTGCCGCAGTGGCGGCATCGACCGAAGCATCGGTGCCGAAGTGTTTGTCCAGACCTTTCATCAGGCGCTGCCATGAAGTCGCGGGCAGCAATTGCGCCGGGTAGGCGACATGGCAGGATCCGCATTCGGCTTTCCATTTGGTATTGCTGCCGGTGAATACGTCATCGGCAAGTGCTGCGCCGGCAATCGCCAGATTGCCAATCAATGCGCAGGCAAGTGTTGCTGAAAAGTGGATTTTCATCGCATCAGCCCTTGTTCAAAGTGAGGAGGTATTCGAGGACATCGCCTTTTTCGGCGGCGCTGCATTCGCGGCCAAGGACATCGTTGCAGTTGCGCTTGAACCACTTCTCGGTTTTGGCCTGATCGGTGAAACGTTTGGCGTTGGCTGCGGGTGCCAGTGGCGTAATGAGCTTGCCGGTGACGGTGTGTTTGCCGTCGCTGACGGGGCGCGCGCCGTGGCAGGTGGCGCAACTCCAGTCCTTGCCATGGGTGGTTTTGAAGAATTGTTCGCCGCGCGCCGCTGAAAATCCGGCAAACCCCGGATTGGCCGCCTTGGCGGCGGTGGCAAATTCCTGCCGCATTTCTGCCGGCGTTGCGGCGCCTGCGCTGGTGCTGAAGGCACAGGAAGCCGCAAACATTGCGAGGCCGAAAAAAATCCGCTTATCCATGATCATCTGCTCCGTAACAATTGACGGAGACAGTTTGCGATCAGGGGATTAAGGCAACATTAAGCCCGGCTGCAGGGCCGCAACGGAGAAAAGAATGGACGGGCGCGCAGGTACGCCCGTTTAGTCAGGCGATGGCCTTGCGTGCCTTGGTGATGGCGGCCTTGACCCGTGCCGGCGCGGTACCGCCGATGTGGCTGCGGCTTTTCATCGAACCTTCCAGGGTCAGTGCTTCGAACACCTCGGGGCCGATCAGGCTGGAGAACTGGCGCAGTTCGTCGAGAGACATTTCTGACAGATCGCAGTGACGGGTTTCAGCCTGACGCACGGCTTGCGCCACAACTTCGTGTGCTTCGCGGAAGGGCAGGCCTTTTTTGACCAGATAATCCGCGAGGTCCGTGGCGGTGGCGTAACCTTCGCGCGCGGCGGCACGCATCGCATCCGGTTTTACGGTAATGCCGCCGACCATGCCGGTAAACACGGCGAGGCTCATCAGCAGCGTGTCCATGGTGTCGAGCAGCGGTTCCTTGTCTTCCTGATTGTCCTTGTTGTAGGCCAGCGGCTGGCCTTTCATCAGGGTCAGCAAAGCCACGAGGTGGCCATTCACGCGGCCGGTCTTGCCGCGCACCAGCTCGGCAACATCGGGGTTTTTTTTCTGCGGCATGATCGACGAACCCGTGCAGTAGCGGTCGGCGATGTCGATGAAGCCGAAACGCGGGCTCATCCACAGGATCAGTTCTTCGCTGAAGCGTGACAGATGAGTCATGGTCAGCGCACCGGCGGCGACAAATTCAATCGCGAAATCGCGGTCGGACACGGCATCGAGCGAATTTTCACAGACGCCGTCGAAGCCAAGTTCCTTGGCGACCATCTGGCGGTCGATCGGGAATGAAGTGCCGGCGAGCGCCGCGGCACCCAGCGGCAGGCGATTCACGCGTTTACGGCAGTCGGCAAAACGCTGTGCGTCGCGCGACAGCATTTCGAAGTAGGCCAGCAGATGATGTGCGAACGATACCGGTTGCGCGACCTGCAGGTGGGTGAAGCCCGGCATCACCGTTTCAGTGTGTTTCTCTGCGAGGTCGAGCAGCGCGCGTTGCAGCCCCTTGATCAGCGTCAGCACGTGGTCGATGCCGGCGCGAAGGTACAGACGCACGTCGGTGGCGACCTGATCGTTGCGTGAACGTCCGGTATGCAGCCGTTTGCCGGCATCACCGACCATGTCGGTCAGACGTTTCTCGATATTCAGATGAACATCTTCAAGATCCAGCGACCACGGGAAGGTGCCCTCGCGGATTTCCGCGCCGATACTGGCAAGCCCTTTTTCAATGGCGTCGAGATCAGTGGCCGTCAGGATGCCGACCGCACGCAGCATGCGTGCATGGGCGATCGATCCCTGGATGTCGAATTCGGCGAGACGCTGGTCGAAGCCGACCGATGCCGTGAAGCGTTTGACCAGATCATCAACGGGTTCGCTGAAGCGGCCGGACCAGGGTTTGGTGGCGCTGGGTTTCGCGCTGCTGCTGGGAGTTTTTTCTTTTGCGGACATGGTGTTGCGAACGGCCTGTGGGTGGGGCCTGCTAGAATGAAACAGTCATGGCGCAGAGTATAAATCATAACGCCCACAGCGGCGCTCTTCCCGACTTCCGCAATCTCGGAATATTGCTGCGCATCTTGTTGATCGTGAATGGCGTTGCCTTGTTGGCGGCGCTGTTGCAAGTGCAAAGCGTGCGTGAATGGCCGCGCCAGTTCACTGCCAACGCGGCATTGGTCGAACCATTGCTGATGGTCAGCCTGCTGGCGCTGGCGGCGATGAGCGGAACGTTGCGCAGGCTTTCCTATGCCGCGGGGGTCATCGCAGTGCTGATGGCTGAAATCGCGTTGACCAGCGTCCTGCATTACGCCAGTCACTGGCTGCTGCTCGTGGAACCGGCTTCGTTGACACGTTGGCTGCTGATTGTTGTTCTTGTAACCGCGATGCTGCTGGCGTATTTCGATCTGCGGGGACGCGCCTTGTCGCCTGCGCTGGCCGAGGCCCGGTTGCAGGCGCTGCAGGCGCGCATCCGCCCGCATTTCCTGTTCAACAGCATCAATGCCGTGTTGTCACTGGTACGGCAGGAGCCGCGCCGCGCCGAAACGGCGCTGGAGGATATGGCGGGATTGTTTCGCGCATTGATGGCCGACAACCGGGAGCTGACGCCTCTGGCCGACGAAATTGAGCTGTGCCGGCAATATCTCGATCTGGAACAGTTGCGTCTCGGCGACCGGTTGCAGGTGGAATGGCATATCGACAAGATGCCGCGCGACGCGCTGGTGCCTCCGCTGACCTTGCAGCCTTTGCTGGAAAACGCTGTTTACCACGGCATTGAGCCGAGCGAAACGCCTGGCGTGGTCAGCATCAACATCTATGCGGTGCGTGACCGGTTGCACATGGTGCTGCGCAATCCGTACTGTTCCAGCGGCAACCATCATGCCGGCAACAAGATGGCGGTGGGCAATATCCGCGAGCGCTTGCAGCTGCATTTTGACATGGCTGCGGAACTGACAACCCGTGTTGGAGACAACACCTATGAGGTGCGTATTGCCATGCCCTATGCCAAGCCGGGGCGCTCATGAGTGAGATGCCGTTACGTGTGCTGATTGTCGATGACGAAGCGCCGGCGCGCAGCCGCATGCGCGATCTGCTTGCGGATATCGGCGAAGCGCTGCCGGTGATTGTTGCCGGAGAGGCCGCCAACGGCCGTGACGCTTTGCAAATTGCGGATGCCGGTGGCGTTGATGTGGTGCTTCTGGACGTGCGCATGCCCGGCATGGATGGTGTTGAGGTTGCACAGCATCTGCGGCAGACCGCTTCGCCGCCAGCCGTGATTTTTACAACGGCTTACGACAGTTATGCGATCAGCGCCTTCGAGTTGCATGCCGTGGATTACCTGCTGAAACCCATTCGTGCCGCCCGATTGCAGGAGGCATTGGTGCGTGCAAGAGGTGTGATGCCAAAGGACGATGTGCTGCACGAACTGCAGCAAACGCCGCGGGCCTGCCTCAGTGCCGCGGAGCGCGGTAAGGTTCATCTGATTCCCGTCGAAGACATTCTGTTCCTGCGTGCCGAGCTGAAGTATGTGACCGTGCGTACTGCGGAACGCGAATATCTGATTGAAGAGTCCCTGACGCGGCTGGAGCAGGAATTTGCCGAGCGTTTTGTGCGCGCGCACCGCAATTGCCTGGTCGCGCGTGCGGCGATACGCGGTTTCGAGCGCGTCGGCGGGGAGTCAGGCGAAGGGCCCTGGCAGATTCTGCTGTCTGGAATTGATGAACGACTGCCGGTAAGCCGTCGCCAGCAACATATCGTCCGTGAACTGACGCGCTGATCCGGAACCGCTTCAGCGCCGGTGCATTTTTGCGAGTCCTGCTTCGATCCCCTGTTCGATGTAGAGCCGGTAAAAGTCCTCTGTGAACAGTCCGACGATTGGTGGGCCTATGCGATTGCCCTCGGCATCAAAGAAAATCAAGGTCGGCACCCGTCGTGCGTTGTGGCTGCGTGCAAACGCTTTGTGTGTTGATGATGCACCCTTGAAATCGCGCAGCGTCGTGGTGCGATCGACGTCAATTTCGCGGATCAAAACCCGGTGCCGCCAGTCCGGATCAGTCTGCAACGGGACTAAATAATCGCGGCGCGCGATGGCACAGTAAGGGCAGGACTCCTGCATGAAGGCGATCAGTATCGGTACGCGTTTGGCGCGGGCCTCCGCCGCGACTTGCGCCAGATTGTCTGCTGGTAGCAGTTGCGCCATCAGCGGACCTGCAGCAAACAGTGCGCATGTTACAATCAGCCAGCGATAATTTGATAAAATATTCAATATAATCAATATGATACAGAGCATTCCGGGGCGTGAGGCCGGGTCGATCGTGATCGCCACGCGGGAATCAGCGCTGGCGTTGTGGCAGGCGCGACATGTGCAAGCCGAACTGCAACGATTATATCCGCAGCGTACGGTATCGATTCTCGGCATGACCACCGAAGGCGATCGCAATCTGGGCAGTTCGCTCGCCAAAATCGGCGGCAAGGGTTTGTTCGTCAAGGAACTCGAAGACGCGCTGGCCGACGGTCGCGCCGATTTAGCGGTGCACTCGATGAAGGATGTGCCCATGCATTTGCCGCCGGGATTCACGTTGGCGGCGACACTCGAACGCGCCGATCCCCGGGATGCATTCGTGTCCAACCAGTTTTGTTCGCTTGCGGAAATGCCCGCAGGTACCCGCGTCGGCACCTCCAGCCTGCGTCGTGAATGCCAGCTGCGTGCGAATTTTCCGCAACTGGTGATCGAACCGCTGCGCGGCAATGTGCAGACGCGTCTGCGCAAACTCGATGAAGGGCAGTACGGCGCCATCATTCTTGCTGCCGCCGGTTTGAAACGGCTCGGTCTCGCGGAACGCATCGCGGCTTTGCTGACTCCCGAAGAGAGCCTGCCGGCGGTGGGGCAGGGCGCCTTGGGCATCGAATGCCGCGAGGATCGCAGCGATGTTTTTGAACTGCTTGCGCCGCTGGTGCATGCGCCGACACGGCAATGCGTGCTGGCGGAGCGCGCGTTTTCCCGCGCACTGGCCGGGAGCTGCAATGTGCCCCTTGCCGGATTTGCCGAAATTGCCGGCGGACAGTTACGTCTGCGTGGTCTCGTTGGCGCACCCGATGGATCGCAGGTCATCCGCGGAGAAACGGCGGGCACACCGGATGCGGCCGAGGCGGTTGGTCTGACACTGGCCGCCGACCTGAAGGGCCGGGGTGCGGCCGACATCCTCGCGGCGCTCGCGCAGCAATCATGAATGCTGCTGCGGCACCGTTGGCCGCTCGCGGCATTGTCGTGACCCGTCCGGCACAACAGGCCGGGCCGCTTGCCAGCAGAATACGCGCCGCCGGCGGGAATCCGATCCTGTTTCCGGTATTGGAAATCGTCGATACCGATGACCTGCGTCCGCTGATCGGCGCGATCAACCGTCTGGATGAATATCATCTGGCCGTGTTCATCAGCCCCAATGCAGTCGCGCGGGCGATGAAGCAGGTTGTCGCCCGGCGTGGCTGGCCGGCGTCGCTGCATGTCGCGGCCATCGGCAAGGGCAGCGTCCGCGAGCTCGAACGTTTCGGCATCACCGGCGTGGTTGCGCCGGACCGCCAGTTCGACAGTGAGCATCTGCTGAATTTGCCCGGGCTGCTGTCAGTGGCAGGGCAGCGTGTGGTGATTTTCCGAGGTGACGGCGGGCGCGAATTGCTCGGTGATACGCTGACCGCGCGCGGGGCGCAGGTGGATTATGTCGAGTGTTATCGACGTGCCCGGCCGCAGACTGCAGCGACACCATTACTGGCCGCATGGGACGCCAATGCATTGCACGCGGTGACGATCACCAGCAGCGAGGGCATGCGCAATCTGTACGAGATGGTCGGGGAGCCGGGCCAGGCGCGACTATGCGGAACCCCGGTATTTGCGCCGCACCCGCGCATTGCAGCAGTTGCTCGCGAACTCGGTTGCAGTCGTGTTATTGATACCGCCCCCGGTGATGACGGGTTGATGGAAGCGTTGCAAAGCCACTTCAAGGTGTAAAAGCGCTGCATGGTGCATGCTATCCTCCAGTCATGAATGAAAGCCAACAACAGGCGCCGAATGCATCCGCTGCCGCTGTCACCGAAGCTGCGCTGACAGCATCGCCGGCCGGCAACCGGTTGCCGCTGTTCGCGTTGATCGTGGCCGTGGTGGTGGCGTTGTTTTCCGGTTACCAGTGGTACCGCAATCGCGGAGAGGACGAGGCTTTGCGCCGTGAACTTGCGCGCCGGCTTGCGGAAATGGAAGTCCAGAACAAGGAAGCCGCAGGACGGGCCTCACAGGCCGCAACGGCGTTGCGGGAGGCGGAGGTCAAGCTCGGCGTGCTGGAGGCGAAGCTGGCCGAGTCGCAGAGCCAGCAGATCGCGCTGGAGACCCTGTATCAGGAGCTGTCGCGCAATCGTGATGAATGGGCGTTCGCCGACATTGAGCAGTCGGTGTTGCTGGCCAGCCAGCAGTTGCAGGTCGCGGCCAATGTGCGAGCTGCATTGATCGGCCTCGAGAACGCGGAAGCCCGCTTGCAGCGCATGGATCAGCCTCGTTACGCGGGGCTGCGCCGGGCGTTGGCGCGTGATATCGATCGACTCAAGGGCTTGCCGCTGGTCGATATTTATGGTGCCAGTGCCCGTCTGGATGACGTGATTGCGGCGGTGGACCGCCTGCCGCTGGCAATGGATGCGCGTGCCCGGCCGGACAAGGCGGCGCCTGTGGCGCCTGCTGCCGTTCCCGCATGGGAGCAGGTGCTTCGGGAAATCTGGCAGGAACTGAGGCAACTGGTGCGTATCCAGCGTACCGGAGTGCAGGATGCGGCATTGCTGGCGCCGGAGCAGGCATTTTTCCTGCGCGAAAATCTCAAACTGCGACTGGTGGGTGCGCGGGTAGCACTGCTGTCTCGCGACAGCAAGAGTTACCAGGTCGACCTGCGCGCCGCGCTCGGTGTCCTGGAACAGCATTTTGAAAAGAGCGACCCGGCAGTGCTTGCCATGAGCGGCAAATTGCGCAATCTGCAGACGGCACAGGTGCAGGCCGACATTCCGGATCTTGCGGAAACGCTGGAAGCGCTGCGCAAGCTGCGCTTGCCGCGCGGCAAATCGTCGAATTGAGCAGACGGCAATGCGCTGGCTGATCTGGATACTCGGACTTGCTGCCCTGGCAACGGGCCTGACCCTGATCGCTGATCTCAATCCGGGCTATGTGCTGATTGCAATGCCCGGACAGCGCATCGAACTTTCGCTCAATTTTGCGCTGATACTTCTGGCATTCGGTTTCATCGCAGCATATCTGCTGCTGCGCCTTCTGGCCACGACCGTCAGTTTGCCGTCGCGTGTGGCGCGGTTCCGGGAAGCGCGTCGCCGTAATGCTGCGCACCAGGCGATGACCGAAGCCCTGCGTGAATTTTTTTCCGGACGTTACTCGCGCGCCGAAAAGACGGCGATGCGTGCAGTCGAACTGGGAGCGCCCGAGGATGTCGGCGTCGTGGTTGCCGCGCATGCGGCACACGGGCTGCGGGCGCGGGAGCGGCGCGATGGATATCTTGAAAAGCTGGCGGCAGATTCGAACAAGCCGGATCCGGTCAAGGCGGTGAGTCGCGCGCAGATGCTTCTGGACGACCGCCGGCCGGAAGAAGCACTGGCCGCCCTGGCGCTGTTGCCAGCCAAGCATACTGCAGCGCTGCGCCTTGAATTGCGTGCGCGGCAACGCATCGGCCAGTGGGACCTGGCGCCGGCCTTGATCGACCAGCTCGAAAAACGCGGCGTGTTCAGCGCTGACCAGGCTGATGCGGAGCGGCGCCATGCGTGGCGGCAATTGCTGGAGCGCCGATCCGGCGATGCTGCCGGGTTGAAGGACCTCTGGAAACGCTTGCCCGAGCGTTATCGCCGCGAATCATCGATTGCCGCCGCCGCGGCCATGGCATTTCATGAGATGGGTCTTTGCGATGAGGCGACAGGGATCATTGAAGTCAGCCTGGATGCCGATTGGGATGGTGGACTCGTCACCCTTTACGGTGAATGCAGGTCCGGCAATGTTTTGAGGCAGATCGAGCGTGCCGAGCGCTGGTTGCGTGAGCACCGCAATGATGGCGCCCTGTTGCTGGCCTTGGGACGCTTGTGCGCGCAACAGCAATTGTGGGGCAAGGCGCAGAGTTATTTTGAAGCTAGCGTTGCCGTCGAACCGACTTATTCGGCCCATCTTGAGCTTGCGCAATTGCATGACCGCCTGGAGCGTGCTGATGATGCGCGTACACACTACCGCGCCAGTCTTGAGCTGGCGGTCGGGCAGCTCAAGCAGGCCAGTGGTGGTCGCCGGCGCCGATTGATCTGAGCGCTAAATTCCCGGTGCAGTTGCCGGCGTAAACGCGTCCGCAAAAAATGCAGGCTCTGGCAAGCCGCACTGGGTGCAGAAATCGCGCCGCGCCGCTTCAATCATTGCCGGTGCGCCGCAGGCATAAACCTCATGATTGGAAAGATCCGGCAGGTCTCGCATCACCGCCTGGTGGACAAGGCCGCGGCGGCCGTCCCATGTTTCACCGACGGCCACGTCAGACAATACGGGGACGTATGTAATGTTGTGTTCAACTTGCCAGCTTTGCGGGAGTTCATCCAGGTAAAGGTCTGCAGGGTGGCGTGCGCCGCGGTACAAGACCATTCGCCGCTTCAGCTTGTTGTGGATGGCATGTTCGATGATGGCCTTGATCGGCGCAAAACCGGTACCGCCTGAAACCAGCACCACAGGTTTAGTGCTGTCTTCGCGAAGGTAGAAGCTGCCGTACGGTCCTTCGAAGCGCAGGATGTCTTTTTCCTTCATCCGTGTGAATACATGCATGCTGAACGGCCCGCCGTAGTTGCGCAGATGCAGCTCCAGTAAACCATCGTCGTGCGGCGGGTTGGCCATTGACAGGCTGCGTCGTGTGCCGTCCTTGAGCAGGATGTCGATGTATTGACCGGCCAGGAACTGCAGACGCTCCGCTGCCGGTAATTTGAGCCGGATGCGCATGACATCAGGCGCGACCAGCTCGAGTGTTTGCACCCGGCAGGGCAGCATCTTCACCGGAATATCCTTGACTGCGCCGATTTCACGGCATTCGATGATCAGGTCCGACTGCGGCAGTGCCTGACAGAACAAGGCGGAGCCCCGCGCTCGTTCCGCAGCAGGCAACACACTGTCGAGCGACTTTCCATGATCAACGCAGCCTTCCACGATTTTGCCCTTGCACGAGCCACAGGCGCCATTGCGGCAGCCGTAAGGCAACATAAAGCCCTCGCGCAATGCGGCTTCGAGTACGGTTTCGCCATCCTGCGCTTTGAAGGTGTGGCCGCTGGGACGGATAGTGATTTGCCGGGTCATTGCGGGATTTCCGGGGTTCAGTGCGAAGTGACTGCGCTAGAATAAGACACTATATGAAACGCCTGCTGATCATTGGTTGTGGCGACGTCGGTTTGCGCGTCGCGATGCTGCTGCGTTCGCGCCACCGCATCTATGCGTTGACCCGTGACGCCGGGCGTTGCGCTGCGTTGCGCGACCACGGTCTGATGCCATTGACAGGTGATCTGGACCGTCCGGCAACGCTGGACGGACTGGCGGGCATCGCGCATGACGTCATCCATCTCGCGCCGCCGCCGGCCGTTGGTGCCACCGACACCCGCACCGCACACCTGATTGCTGCGCTCGGACGGGGCCGCAGTCTACCACAGCACTTTGTGTATATAAGCACCAGCGGTGTCTATGGCGATTGCAGCGGTGCGCTGGTCAATGAGACCAGTCCGCTGCGCCCGCAGACCGACCGCGCGCGCCGCCGCACCGATGCGGAACGGCGTTTGCGCGAGTGGGGTGCGCGAACGGGTGTATGCGTGAGCATCCTTCGCGTTCCCGGGATTTATGCAGCCGACCGCCTGCCTGTCGCGCGGATTGAACGCGGCACCCCGGCACTGCTGCCGCAGGATGATTCTTATGTGAACCATGTGCATGCCGACGATCTGGCGCGTATGGTGGTCGCTGCATTGCATCGCGGGCAGTCGAATCGCAGTTACAACGCCAGCGACGATGCGCCGCAGAAAATGGGTGATTATTTCGATCTCGTCGCCGACCGTTTCAGTCTGCCACGTCCACCGCGTGTGGGCCGCGCCGAAGCACGCGCCGTGCTGCCTGAAATGTTGTACTCATTCATGAGCGAATCGCGCAGGCTGACCAATCAGCGGGTCAAGCAGGAGTTGCGGGTGCGGCTGCGTTACCCGACTGTGCGTGAGGGCATCGCGGCTGCGGCACCGATGCTGGAGCAGCGGCATGTCCGGTGATGCGGGCCAGGTGCTGTTGGTGATTTGCACTTTGCCGGATGAACCTGCTGCACGGCAGCTCGCGCGGCATCTGGTCGAATCCGGGTTGGCGGCCTGTGTCAATGTGCTGGCCCCGTGCGCTTCCACATATCGCTGGCAGGGTGAGACAGAGGAATCCACTGAAATTCCGGTGATGATCAAGACATCTGTGCAGCGGTATCCCGAACTGGAAGCGGCCATCCTCGCCCGCCATCCATATGAACTCCCTGAAATCGTCGCGGTCCCAGTGACGCGCGGCCTACCCGCTTATCTTGAATGGGTGGCGGGTGAGACCCGCACCGCATAATTCCGAATTCAGCCACATTTATCAGGCGCTCAGATGATCTTTCGCTGGTTATTCGTGCTTTTACTGGTATTCAGCGGTTTTGCGCATGCAGCCGAACCCGAACTGCTTGAACCGGAGAAGGCTTTTTCCTTCAGCGCGCGTGTGGTGACGCCCGATGCGATCGAAGTGCGTTATGTGATCGCAAAAGGTTATTACATGTATCGCGACAAGTTCCGGTTCACGCTGGAACCTGCGGCCGCAGCAGGAGGCGAACCGCAGTTACCGCCAGGCATCATCAAGAAGGATGAATTTTTCGGGGAAGTGGCGGTTTATCGCGACGAGGTGCGCATCACGCTGCCGCTGAATCGAGGCAGCGCGGGTGAGCGGGTGACGCTGACTGCGGTTTCCCAGGGTTGTGCCGATGTCGGTGTCTGTTATGTGCCGGTGGAACAGAAGGCAGACCTGCGTCTCGCTGATTTCAGCGGCTCTCCGGCAAAAGTTGCGGCAGGCGGCCCGGGCGAAGACGCATTGATTGCAGAATTGTTCCGCGGCGACGCCTGGCTGCTGATTGCGAGTTTCTTCGGATTCGGTTTACTGCTGTCGTTTACACCCTGCGTGTTGCCGATGATTCCCATTCTTTCGGGCATCATCGTTGGTCATGGGCAACATCTGACCCGCATGCACGGGTTTCTGCTTTCGGTTGCGTATGTTCTTGGAATGGCCATTACTTATGCGCTGGCGGGTATTGCAGCCGGTCTGTCCGGGGCGTTGCTGTCTGTGGCTTTGCAGAACCCCTGGGTGCTGGGCGGTTTTGCACTGATGTTCGTCATGCTGGCGCTGTCGATGTTCGGTTTTTATGAACTGCAATTGCCGAGTGCCTTGCAGTCGCGGCTGGCCGGGGCGAGCAGCCGACTGCACGGCGGACATTTTTTCGGCGTGTTTGTGATGGGGGTGTTGTCTGCGCTGATTGTCGGGCCATGCGTCGCGGCACCTCTGGCAGGGGCCCTGCTGTACATCTCGCAAAGCGGTGATGCCGTGCTTGGCGGCAGCGCATTGTTTGCAATGGCGCTGGGCATGGGTGTTCCACTGCTGGCGATCGGCGCTTCTGCAGGCGCGCTGGTGCCCAAGGCAGGGCCATGGATGGAAAGTGTGAAGCGCTTCTTCGGAGTTCTGCTGCTGGCGGTCGCCATCTATCTGGTGTCACCGGTCATTCCGATGGCGATGCAGATGCTTGCCTGGGCTGCGTTGCTGATCCTGACAGGTGTTTATCTTCGAGCCATCGATCCACTGCCGCGGAATGCCCGCAGCGGTGCCCGGATCAGCAAGGGCGTTGGCATCATCGCGCTGGCGGCTGGCCTTGCATATGTTGCAGGTGCCTTGTCGGGGAGCCGTGATGTACTCCAGCCGCTTTCGGGATTGCGCGGGGCAGCAGCCGGCGAGCCGGCGGGCCCTGGTGTTGCATTCCAGCGCGTCGGCAATATTGCCGAACTTGATGCAGCAATCGCGGCGGCCAAAGGCAAGGTGGTGATGCTCGACTTTTATGCCGACTGGTGTGTCAGCTGCAAGGAAATGGAGCGTTACACCTTTACCGATCCGGCGGTGCAGTCGCGACTGGCTGGCATGGTCAAAGTGCAGGCTGACGTGACCAGCGGCAATGCGGATCACCAGGCACTGCTCAAACGGTTCCGGCTGTTCGGTCCGCCCGGGATCGTTTTTTTTGATCCTGCCGGGCGCGAAATTCAGGGCTTGCGTGTGATCGGGTTCATGTCAGCGGATAAATTCACGACGGTGCTTGATCAGGCACTGGGCCTGCGGTGACCCCGGTCCGGCGGGCCTTGCTGCTCGCGGCAGTAGGCGGTGCGGCTGCCGCTGCAGGATATGCCACCCATCTGTTCCGGCTTGGCGGATTCGGCGGTGATGCACCTGCCGATCGGGGTCGCGACATCCTTGCCAGCCGGCTTGCTGCTTTGGACGGTACTCCCCAGACCCTGAGCGGGTTCCGTGGACACATATTGGTGGTTAACTATTGGGCAACCTGGTGTGCGCCATGCAGGGAAGAGATTCCGATGTTCGTCCGGCTGCAGCGGGAGTATGTCGTTAAAAATGTCCAATTTGTAGGTATTGCCATCGATCAGGTCGATAAAGTCCGGGAATTCGCCAAAGAGTTCAATATCAACTACCCCTTGTTGATCGGCGGCATGGACGCGATGGACTTGTCCCGTCAGGCGGGAAACAAGGCGGGGGTATTGCCCTATACACTGGTAATCAATCCGAAGGGGCAGATTGCTGCCAGCCTCGTTGGCGGTATTTCCGAAGAGCGAATGCGCAATACCCTGCTTCCTTTGCTGTAATCCCCCCGTCAAAGGCACTTTTCAGGCCTCAAAGTTCGGGCGATCGTTTCGCAACGGCAGTTTATACCGCCTGTAAATCAGTCAAATCGACCTATCTTCGGCTAACTTTTAATTAATCTGCTAAATCCAATTATCCGGAAAATCAATGATAACGGACGAGGTCTGGAGCACGGCTAAAGCAGGGGATTCTGCCGGCGACAAAATCTCCTTGGCCTCAGGGGCGACGATAAAAATCCGTTAAAGACACTTATTTATGCGTCTTTTGTGGACAATTTCAGTCAATTTCTGTCAAAATCAAGGATATTGATTTGCGGGAGCTGTGCGGGCGACATATGGGGGATTGGTCGCCGCAAAAGTTCCGACAATTATAATCGGGAACATCATGGCCAGCCCCAAACAATTGTTATTGCTGAACGGACCGAATCTGAATCTGCTCGGAACCCGCGAACCCGGTATTTACGGGGCGACCACGCTCCCTGAAATCGAAAAGCGTTTGCAGGAACGCGCGCGCAACGCGGGGGTTGCCTTGGGGGTGTTCCAGAGTAATTCAGAAGCAGACCTGGTCGAACGCGTGCAGCAGGCCGGACGGGACGGCACCGATTTCATTCTGATCAATCCGGCAGCGTTTACCCATACCAGCGTGGCATTGCGGGATGCATTGGCCGCAGTAGCCATCCCGTTTGTCGAGATCCATTTGTCCAATGTGTTTGCGCGGGAATCGTTCCGCCGCGAATCCTTTTTTTCGGATATCGCGGTAGGCGTGATCAGCGGCCTGGGCCCCGCCGGTTATGAACTGGCGTTTGATTATGCGCTGCGCCATACCAATAAGAAGGGGTAGTCATGGATTTACGCAAGCTGAAAACGTTGATTGACCTGGTGCAGCAGTCCGATATCGCTGAACTGGAAATCACCGAGGGCGAGGAAAAGGTGCGCATCAGCCGTTTTGGCGGTACTGCGGCACCGGTGATGATGTCGCAGGCACCGCAGCAGATGGTCCAATTACCCGCGGCGGATGCAGCAGAACCGGTCCCGGATGCGGCAGATTCGGTTCCCGAGGAACCCGCAGGACATACAGTGAAATCGCCGATGGTCGGCACGTTTTATCGATCGTCGGCCCCGGGATCGAAGCCGTTTGTCGAAGTCGGCTCGCCGATAAAAAGCGGAGAAACCGTATGCATCATCGAAGCGATGAAATTGTTGAATGAAATCGAGGCGGATGCAGATGGCGTGATCAAGGCCATCCTGGTCGAAAACGGCCAGCCGGTTGAGTATGGCCAGCCGTTGTTCATCATCGGCTGAATCTTATAAACCAGTCTCAGATCGTGCGGAACCGCCTGCTGGCGGACAATTTCCTGACGATGGTGCCGCCGGGGATAACCTGAATCCATGTTCGACAAAATTCTCATAGCCAATCGCGGCGAAATTGCCCTGCGCATCCAGCGCGCATGCCGCGAAATGGGCATCAAGACGGTCGTCGTGCATTCCGAAGCGGATGCCGAGGCCAAATACGTGCGTCTGGCCGACGAGTCGGTGTGCATCGGGCCTGCACCATCCAGCGGCAGTTACCTGAACGTTCCCGCGATCATCAGCGCAGCCGAGGTCACGGATGCACAGGCGATTCACCCCGGTTACGGTTTTCTGTCCGAGAATGCCGATTTTGCCGAGCGCGTCGAGCAGAGCGGTTTCACCTTCATCGGGCCCAAGGCTGAAACCATTCGCCTGATGGGCGACAAGGTCAGCGCAAAGAACGCGATGAAAAAGGCCGGCGTGCCGGTTGTGCCGGGCATGGATGGGGCTCTGCCCGAGGATCCCAAGGAAATCGTCAAGATCGCCCGGCAGATCCGTTATCCGGTGATCATCAAGGCGGCAGGTGGAGGCGGCGGGCGCGGCATGCGTGTTGTGCATACCGAAGCCGCGCTGATCCATGCCGTAAACACCACTCGCGCCGAAGCGCAGGCCGCATTCGGCAATCCGTCGGTTTACATGGAGAAATATCTCGAAAAGCCGCGGCATATCGAAATCCAGGTGCTGGCCGACAAACACAAGAACGCGGTTTATCTCGGCGATCGTGACTGCTCGATGCAACGCCGTCACCAGAAAATCATTGAAGAGGCGCCGGCCCCCCTGATTGATGCCCGCGCCCGCGCCAAGATCGGTGAACGTTGCGCCGAAGCCTGCCGCAGGATCGGTTACCAGGGTGCGGGCACCTTCGAGTTCCTGTTTGAAGGCGGTGAGTACTATTTCATTGAAATGAACACGCGCCTGCAGGTTGAACATCCGGTTACCGAATGCGTGACCGGTCTTGATCTGGTGCAGTGGCAGATTCGTGTCGCTGCCGGTGAAAAAATGATGATCCGGCAGAAGGATGTGGTCACCAAGGGTCACGCCATTGAATGCCGTATCAATGCCGAGGATCCGTACAAGTTCACCCCATCCCCGGGTCGCATCACCTCGCTGCACATGCCGGGCGGCCCCGGCGTACGCGTTGATTCACATGCCTACAGCGGTTATTTCGTGCCGCCGAATTACGATTCACTGCTCGGCAAGATCATCACTTATGGCGATACGCGCGAGCAGGCGATCGCGAAGATGCATATCGCCCTATCGGAAATGGTCATCGAAGGCATCAAGACCAATTTGCCGCTACACCAGGAGCTGATGAGTGATACTGCGTTCCGCAGAGGCGGCACCAGCATTCATTACCTCGAAGAACGCCTTGCCAAGCTGACCCGCGCTGAATAGCGGGAATGCTCTGACCGGATTATTCGATGCCGTGGCTTTGCGCAATCCTTGAGACCGCCGAAGAATCTGTCGAAATTCTCAGTGATGCGTTGCTGGAAGTTGGTGCTCTGGCGGTGGATGTGCAGGATGCCGCGGCAGGTACGGCTGATGAACGGCCCATATTTGCGGAACCCGGAGAAGCGCCGGCGAGCGGCTGGAACACCAATCGTGTTGGTGCGCTGTTTCCGGTCGATGCCGACCTGTATTCAGTCATACCCGAAGCACTGGCGGCGTCGGGACTACCGATCACCGCAGCATTCCGCATCGAGCGGGTTGAAGATGCCGATTGGGTGCGGCTGACACAGAGCCAGTTTCACCCGATGCAAATCACGCCACGGCTGTGGGTGGTGCCGAGTTGGCACACGCCGCCGGATCCTGCGGCCATCAACATCGCGCTGGATCCGGGCGTGGCATTCGGCACCGGTGCGCATCCGACAACGCGTCTCTGTCTGCGCTGGCTGGCTGAAACAGTGACGCCTGATGCTGACGTTCTGGATTACGGCTGTGGCTCGGGAATCCTGGCAATTGCTGCGATGAAACTAGGCGCTGCGAGTGCATGCGGAATCGATATTGATCCGCAGGCGGTCCTGGCGGCGCAACTGAATGCACAAAAAAATGGTGTGGATATCGCGCTGGCGACGGCGGAGCAGGATGTGACTGGCCCGGCGCAGATTGTTGTAGCCAACATACTGGCCAATCCCCTGACCGTGCTGGCCCCGTTGCTGGGACGTCTGACCAGACCCGGTGGCCGAATTGCGCTCTCCGGCATTCTTGTCGAGCAGGCCGATGCCGTGATTGAAGCTTATGAGCCGAAGTTCACGATGACCCGCGCCGGCACGGACGAGGGCTGGGTTCTGCTGACGGGGCGCCGTAATTCGCAGTGACTTTCGTTGATACTGCTGTTGGGGCACCTCGTTCGGTATCATAGACGTATCCAAGCATCGCAGGCCCGTTTACCGAAAATCTGATGGCACCGTCTACCCTTACTACGCGCTGCGTCCATTGTCATACGGTATTCCGTGTGACAACGGCTCAGCTGCAGGCACATGGCGGTCAGGTACGTTGCGGCCGCTGCATGCAGGTGTTCGATGCGCTGGCGGCGCTTGCACCGGAACCTGCGATGATCGAGCCCCAAAGCCAGCCGGCTGTTGATCCTGATGTTGTGCAGGAGACAGCCCCGCCGCTACCGCAACTCGACGCATTGCCGGAAGCTGAAATCATTGAGGAAAATCCGGTCGTTCAGGCGGATCCGGTTTCGCTTGAAGAATCGGCGTCCGAAGCGCAACCCGCGAATGCTCCGGACGAAGACAAACCTGTTGAAGAAGTTCCGGCCGACCAATTGCTTGTCCAAGTGCGGCCTGAAGATGCGGTAGACACGACAGTGGAAACACCGGCAGTCGATGAAAGCGCAAGCGCTGAGGCGCCGGATAACGACAATCCTTTTACGCAGGCGGCAGTCGATGAGCCTGTTACCGAGTCGCGCCGCAGGGGCTTGCCTGCCGCGGTAGCGGTATTGTCGGTTGCGCTCGTATTACAAGCGCTGTTTTTTTACCGGAGTGAAGTCGCAGCGCAACATCCGCTGGCGAAGCAGTGGTTGAACTGGGTCTGCGTGCAGGCAGGGTGTGCTGTGGTTTTGCCGCAGCGTCCACAGTCTATTCTGATCGAGGCATCAGATCTGCAGGTGATTGACCCGGCCAATCCCAATCGGATTCAGCTGACTGCGACCTTGCGCAATCATGCGGGCCATGAAGTTGGTTACCCGGCTCTTGATCTGGTGTTGACGAACGTCAATGATCACACACTGGCAAGGCGCATTTTCCTTCCCGCTGAATATTTGGCGTCAGGACGTGAAGCGGGTTCCGGCATTGCCGCGAATGCAGAATTGACAGTCAGGCTGGGTCTGGAGACTGGCAATCTGGGCGCTGCAGGTTTCCGTCTGGCCGTACTGGCGGCTCCCGGGCACTGAATGTGTAGACTGCCAGCACTGCCGAATTGTCCAATTGAAATTTTTAAGACGGAGCCGAAATGAGCACGCCGGAGCACCTGAAATACAGCGCCACTCACCAGTGGGCTCACCGTGAAAACGATGGCCTGATCTCCGTGGGCATCACCGACCACGCGCAGGAGCAATTGGGCGACGTCGTATTTGTGCAGAACCCCTCACCGGGCAACCGGTTGAAGCAGGGCGAAGCCTGCGGTGTCGTTGAATCGGTCAAGGCCGCATCGGATATCTACAGCCCGCTGTCTGGCGAGGTTGTAGCTATCAACGAAGCATTGTCCGATGCGCCGGAACAGATCAACGAAGATCCTTATGCGGCATGGATGTTTCGTATCAAGCCTGACAATGCTGCGGAGATGGATAATCTGCTGGATGCGGCGGCATATGAGAAGCTTGCTGAAGCTGAAAAAAACTGATGGCAAAGCCGAAGATATTAAAAATACTTTTATAATCAATAACTTAAATAAAAAACGCACCCGATCGGGTGCGTTTTTTTGTGGCACCGAAGGTTATTTTTTCAGCGCATCGCGGATTTCACGCAACAGCAATACGTCTTCCGCTGGCGCTGCAGGGGCAGCAGGCGCTTCCGCTTCTGCTTTTTTCATCTTGTTGATGGCGCGGATCAGCAGGAAAACCGCAAAGGCGACAATCACGAAACTGATGCAGGTGTTGATGAACACGCCATAGTTGAAGGTCACTGCACCGGCTTTCTGCGCGGCATCCACGCTCAGGTAGGGACCTGCCGTTGCACCTTCGCGCAACACGACGAACAGATTGGCAAAGTCGACCTTGCCCAGAAGCATGCCGATCGGCGGCATGATCAGATCTTTCACCAGCGACTCAACGATTTTTCCGAAGGCTGCGCCGATGATAATGCCGACGGCCATGTCGACGACATTGCCTCGCATTGCGAATTCCTTGAACTCCTTGAGCATGTTGGCTCTTCCTCGCTGAATGTTATTGGGTTATGGATTGTGGGGTGTCGGAGCCGGCAAGAGGCCTGCCGGCAAGGCTGATTATGCTGCAGGACGGGGGCGAATTCCAATCCGTCGCCGGATGGCGACGGGTCGCGTTGTTATAATCCGGCCTCCCATTCTTCAAGGCCCCAACTGATGTCCACCCTGATCTGCGGTTCGATGGCATACGACACCATCATGGTGTTTCGTGACCAGTTCAAAAATCACATCCTGCCCGACCAGTTGCACATACTCAACGTGGCGTTTCTTGTGCCCGACATGCGCCGTGAATTCGGCGGTTGTGCAGGCAACATCGCTTACACGCTGCAAATGCTGGGCGGCGAGGCGCGCATCATGGCCACGGTTGGCGATGACTTTGCGCCATACGACGAGCGGTTGCAGCGGCTGAACCTCGCGCAGGATTACATCCGCATGGTGCCCGGAACATTCACTGCGCAGGCGTTCATCACCACCGATCTGGACGACAACCAGATCACGGCCTTCCATCCCGGTGCCATGAATTACGCCCACGAGAACCATGTTTCGGATGCCAAAGGGGTTACGCTGGGCATCGTGGCACCCGATGGCCGCGACGGGATGATTCAGCATGCCAAGGAGTTTAACCAGGCGGGAATCCCGTTCATTTTTGATCCGGGCCAGGGCCTGCCCATGTTCGGCGGACCGGAACTCGAGGAATTCGTGCGCCTTGCCGACTATGTCACGGTAAATGACTATGAGGCGCAGATGCTGCAGGAGCGCACCGGCAAGAAACTCGACGAGCTGGCGAAACTCGTCAAGGCGATTGTGGTCACAATGGGAGCCAAGGGTGCAGTAGTCCATACCAGCGGTAAACAGATCGAGATTCCAAGCGTTAAACCGGAAGCGGTGCTCGATCCGACGGGGTGTGGTGATGCGTTCCGCGCCGGTCTGTTGTACGGACTATCCGCAGGGGCCGATTGGGAGCTGACCGGACGTCTGGCATCGCTGATGGGTTCCCTGAAAATTGCCCGGCGGGGCGGGCAGAATCACCGGTTTGACCGCGCAGAGGCGGCTGACCTGTTCCAGAAGGCATTTGGCATGAAACTGTGGTGATTGGAGACTTGAATATGAACAGACGAATACGGACTGCAGTGTTGTTGCTGGCGGCGACAGTGGTCGCCGGTTGCGCGCAAGGCCTTGGCGGCGGTTCCTATTCGCGGGAAGAGGCGCGCCGTGAGCAGAATGTGCGCATGGGTGTTGTCGAGAGCGTCCGTCAGGTGCAAATCGAAGGCACTCGTACCATCGTCGGCCCGGCGGCTGGTGCCGTGGTTGGCGGTATTGCCGGCAGTACGGTTGGCGGTGGTCGCGGATCCGACATCGCTGCCGTGTTGGGCGCTGTTGCCGGTGGCGTTGCGGGTCAGGCGATTGAGCAGGGTACGACGCGGCGCACAGGAGTTGAAGTGACCGTCAAACTCGACAGTGGTGCGCTGGTGGCGATCGTTCAGGAGGCCGACGAGACCTTCAAGGCCGGCGAACGCGTGCGCATTCTTTCCGACGGCCGGACTTCACGCGTCACGCACTGATATTCGAACCGGTGTACGGCATCAGCGCTGTCACTGATTTTTAACCGGTTCTTCACGGCACTGTCATTCTTCAGCCTTAGCCTCGAATCCGTCAATAACGACGGAGACAGGCCTGATGCTGGACCAAACCCTTGAAGTTGCAGAAAAGTTCGCTGGCAATGGTCCCGCGCTGGCGGTGTCATTTGCCCGCAGTGCCGTTGAGGTGCTTGAAGCGCAGCGGCTGCGCTACCGGGTATTTGCTGAGGAAATGGGTGCGAACGTGCCCAGTGCAGCGCTGGGAGTCGACTGTGATTTTTATGATGTCCATTGCGAACATCTGCTGGTACGGGATACCGGGAATGGCGAAGTGGTCGGCACTTACAGGCTTTTGCCGGGGCAGAAGGCGAGCGAGATCGGGAGTTTCTACGCTGATGGCGAGTTTGACCTGACGCGACTCCAGCAACTGCGTACCGCCACTGTTGAAATCGGTCGTTCGTGCGTACATCCCGATTACCGAACCGGGGCGACGATTTCCATGCTCTGGTCCGGGCTGGTCGCCTATGCGGCACGTCATGACTACCGCTATCTGATCGGTTGTGCTTCTTTAAGCATGGGGGACGGCGGTTGCGCCGCTGCAAGCCTATATCGCCGTCTCGCGCGCACTCATCTGTCTCCTGCGGAATATCGCGTATTTCCGCGTTGCGAACTGCCGCTCGTCGCGCTGGACCGCGATGTCGATGTAAATCCACCGGCACTGGTGAAAGGCTACCTCCGCGTCGGCGCATACATTTGTGGCGCACCAGCCTGGGACCCTGACTTCAATACCGCTGATTTGCTGATGTTGTTACCGCTCTCACGCATGAGTGCACGTTACGCGCGCCATTTTCTGCGCGCCTGATGGCTGGAGCCCTAGGCCCCACTATAATGGCCGGCATGGGCAGCCGGGGTAGAAAAACATCATTGATCGCGCGCGGCCTGCGTCTTGTACGCCTCGCCGCACACTTGCTGCAGGGTGTGCTGACGGTCGCATCGGTGTTTCCGTTTTATTCAAAAGCGCGTCGCCGGTCAGCCATCAGGAAATGGTCCGGTGCAATGCTGCGCATACTGGGTGTGCATTTGCATGTGCATGATGCGCTGGCAACGGCCCGGCCGTTGATGTTTGTCGTCAATCATGTTTCCTGGCTGGATATTGTTGCGTTGAATTCAGCGATTCCGGTTCGTTTTGTTGCGAAATCGGAGATCCGCAACTGGCCGGTCATCGGTTGGCTGAGCGCCAACACAGGGACACTATTTATCGAACGCGGGCGCCGTAGCGACACCGCAAGGGTGAACCGGCTGGTTGCCGAGGCAATGCTCGAAGGCGATGTAGTGGCGGTGTTTCCGGAAGGCACGACGAGCGATGGAAGCGAAGTATTGCGTTTTCACAGTTCGCTGCTTCAGCCGGTTCTGATCGCCGGGGCGGTCGTGCAGCCGGTGGCACTGCGTTTCGCTCATCATGACGGCGAGCTTTGCAAAGAGGCTGCCTATGACGGGGACAAATCGTTCTGGTATACGCTGATGCAGATCATCGCTCTGCGGCGTATCGATGCACATCTGCATTTTCTGCCTTTGTTGGCGGCAGATGTACCCCATCGCCGCGCACTGGCTGAAGCTGCGCGAGCTGCGATCGTCAGTCGCCTTCTGAACTGCTGATACTCACGCAGTCGCATTGGAAGACCTGGCGGTCCTCAAGCCGCACCGCAGTGAGTTGCCGCCCCCATACGCAGCCTGAATCGATCGCCAGCAGGTTGGGGCGAAGCAACAGTCCCAGCGCTGCCCAGTGTCCAAAGATCAATGGCGTGTCGCGACTTGCGCGTCCAGGTACGTCGAACCAGGGAATGTAGCCTGATGGTATGCCCGGCAAACCGGTTTTGTGAGAAAACTCCATTTCACCGTCGGGCGTGCAAAGTCTGAGACGTGTCATGGCGTTAACAATGGTTCGTAACCTGTCGTAACCGGCAAGGTTATTGTCCCAGCGCTTGGGATCATTGCCATACATATGGTGCAGAAAATCCTGGCAGTCCGGGCCCTGCAGCACGGTTTCAACCTCGCGGGCGAGTTCAAGTGCCTGTGGAACGCTCCATTGCGGCAACAGTCCGGCGTGCACCATCGCGTATCCGAGCCTGTCGTCTGCATGCATCAAGCGTTGCCTGCGCAACCAGTCCAGCAACTCGTCACAATCGGGCGCTGCCAGCAGTTCGTTGAGTGTGTCGGCGCGATGCGGTTTGCGAACTCCGGCTGCGACCACCAGCAGGTGCAGGTCGTGGTTGCCAAGGATGGCGATGGAGCGATTGCCGAGATTTTTCAGAAAGCGCAGCACGGCCAGGGTTTGCGGTCCCCGGTTGACGATGTCGCCGGCGATCCACAGCGTGTCTTGCGAGTCCTCGAATCCGACAATATCCAGCAACCGGCGCAATTCGTCGTAGCAGCCCTGGATGTCACCGATTGCGTAAGTCGCCATGCCCGTTTCCGCCCCAGTTCAAAACAAAAAGGCGCAGCAGCGCTGCGCCTTTTTGTCATCCATGATGCCGTTGGCCTGGTTTCGTTACTTGGCCAGACCCATCAGGTAGTCAACGGCCGCCTTGATGTCGTCGTCAGTCAGTGAAGGGTTGCCGCCTTTCGGAGGCATTGCATTCTTGCCTTTGATAACAGAGGCGTACAGCGCGTCTTTACCGGTTTTCAGTCGCGGTGCCCATGCGGCCTTGTCACCGGTTTTCGGCGCGCCGGCGACACCTGCAGCATGACAGGCAGCACAGCTGGCGTCATAAATGCTCTTGCCTTTGGCGTCGCTGCCACCGCTGGCAGTTGCTGCGGCAACGGCAACGGGCGCACTGGCAGTGTTTGCGGGTGCGGCAGCAGGAGCTGCAGGAGCGGCGGGTTCTTTCCAGTTGGCTCCGCCCTGGTTGGCCATGTAGACGATGGCGCGCGCGACTTCAACATCCGTGAGATCCGGATTTCCGCCACGGGCAGGCATCTGCCGGACACCCTTGATTGCGCTGGCGGTCAGGGATTCCAGACCGCGTCCGGTCAATTTGCCCCAGGCGGCTTTGTCACCGATTTTCGGGGCATTCATGGCACCGGTCGAATGACACGCAGCGCAGGCCATTTCGACGACAGATTTGCCGTTACGGACCTGCTGTGCGCCGCCTGCTGCAGCGATAACGACTTCACCGACGGGCTTGAGGCGCTTTGCGATCGCTTCCTCCCGCGCGTCAGGCGAAAGGTCCGATTTCTTGGTGTCGGCAGCCAGCTGGGAAAGCATTACGATGATCACGATCGGTACGACAAATGCCAGCACGATGGCAATAATCAGCTGCTTTGGCGTCTTGATCGGCGAGGAGTGCTCTGTTTGATGGTGTTCGCTCATTGCGATATCCCGGTGCTTCAATAAAGCGCGAATTATATCGGCATTGCCATGCCCGGTAAAACCGCTGCCCGCAGGGGGCATGGTAGAATCCGAGCCGCAACGCGCCCGTAGCTCAGCTGGATAGAGTACTGCCCTCCGAAGGCAGGGGTCGGACGTTCGAATCGTCTCGGGCGCGCCATTTCCGTTTACGCAAGCAGCCCGCTTCCCATGCCCCCACCCGTAGCCTGCGATGTACTGATCGTTGGTGGCGGCCATAACGGCCTGACCTGCGCCTGCTATCTCGCTGCTGCCGGACTGAAGGTTCGAGTGCTTGAGCGCAGGCCTGTGGTGGGCGGTGCCGCAGTGACCGAGGAATTTCACCCGGGCTTCCGCAACTCCACCGCCAGTTATACGGTAAGCCTGCTCAACCCGCAGGTTATCCGTGATCTGCGCCTGGCCGAGCACGGTTTGCGCATTGTTGAGCGGCCCATTTCCAATTTTTTGCCGCTATCCGATTCCGACTATCTCAAGGTTGGTGGGTCCCTGGCGGCAACCCAGGCGGAGGTGGCGCGATTTTCACAGACTGATGCAGCCCGTTTGCCGGCCTACTACGCCATGCTTGAGCGGGTGGCGAATGTGTTGCGCGAGTTGACGCTGGAGACGCCGCCCAACGTTGGTGGAGATTTCAGGGATTTACTTTCTGCCATCAAGACGGCTCGACAATTCAAAAAACTCGACATGGCGGCCCGGCGCGATGTGCTGGACCTGTTTACCAAAAGCGCCGGGGATCTGCTGGACTTCTGGTTTGAGTCGGCGCCCATCAAGGCCGCCTTTGGCTTCGATGCCATTGTCGGCAACTTTGCGAGTCCTTACGCCCCCGGCACTGCCTATGTTCTGCTGCACCATATGTTTGGCGAAGTAAACGGCAAGCGCGGGATCTGGGGGCATGCCATCGGCGGCATGGGTGCCATTACCCAGGCCATGGCAGCGGAGGCCCGTGCCCGTGGCGTACACATCGATACCGGTGCCGAGGTGGTCAATGTTTGCGTAGATTCGCGCGGTGCGCAGGGTGTGCAGTTGAAAGACGGCCGCGTCATGGAAGCGCGCTGTGTAGTTGCCAACGTCAACCCGAAACTGCTGTATCTCAAACTCATCGATGCCCCCGTGCTGGACAACGATTTCCGGCAGCGGATGCATGCCTGGAAGTGCGGCTCGGCAACATTCCGCATGAATGTCGCATTGAATGAACTGCCGGATTTCAAATGTTTGCCGGGAACCTCGCCTGCCCAGCACCACCAGTCTGGAATAATCATCGCGCCTTCGCTGGCATACATGGAGCAGGCTTATTTTGATGCGCGCACTCATGGCTGTTCGCGGGCGCCGGTAGTTGAGTTACTGATTCCTTCGACGGTCGACGATACGCTGGCGCCGGCGGGACAGCACGTGGCCAGCCTGTTCTGCCAGCATTTCAGCCCGGAGTTGCCGAACAATCTGTCCTGGGATGAAATCCGCGAAGATGCCGCGGATCATGTGATCGATACCGTGACCCGTTATGCGCCGAATTTCAAGGATGCAGTCATTGCCCGGAAAATACTTTCTCCGTTGGATCTTGAGCGTGACTTTGGCCTTACCGGAGGGGACATTTTCCATGGTGCGCTGACGCTCGACCAGTTGTGGACGGCAAGGCCTGTGTTGGGGCATGCCGATTACCGTTCGCCCGTGAATCGCCTTTATCTGTGTGGTGCGGGTGCGCATCCCGGCGGTGGCGTGACAGGATTGCCAGGCCGAAATGCGGCACGTGAAATCATCAGGGACTTCAAGCGTGGACGAATGAAGGAAAAGCGCCCATGAGGCACTGGCTAATTGCTGCGGTAACTGCGTTCGCAATATTCACCGGATGCAGCGGCAGCACTCCCCGTGTGGCGAAACTTGCCGCTGCTGATGTCGTGCTGGCGTTTGGTGACAGCCTGACTTACGGAACCGGCGCCAAGGCTGAGGAAAGTTATCCCGCCGTGCTGTCTCAATTGCTGAGCCGTACTGTTGTGCGCGCCGGAATTCCCGGAGAGCAGTCCGCCGGCGGCTTGGAACGACTTCCCGGCGTGCTTGATGAGCACCGGCCGCGGCTGGTCATCGTATGCCTGGGCGGAAATGACATGCTGCGCAAGCAGCCACATGACGCGATCGAATCCAACTTGCGCGCCATACTCAAGGAAATCCGCTCACGCGGCATGGATGCAGTGCTTGTTGGTGTACCCGCCCCCGGGCTGATTACCAGCGCACCGGAGTTCTACGATAAGCTGGCAAAGGAATTCGGCATCCCCTACGAAGGCAAGGTCGTGACCAGCGTGCTCTACAAACCGGAACTGAAATCCGATCCGATTCATCCCAATGCCGACGGCTATCGCAGGATCGCTGAGGCAATGGCCAAGCTGCTTCGCGATGCCGGGGCAATCTGAATGACGGCACGCAAGCACTCTGCTTCCCGGCTCACGCTCACGATGTGCGGCGCGGAAGTCCTGTCGATGACCGGCTTTGCCGCCTACACCACACTGCTGCCGCAGTTGCAGCGCGACTGGGGACTTTCGAATTCCGAAGCGGGCGCGATCAGCGGCTTCCTGTTTGCGGGCTACATGCTGTCGGTCCCGGTACTGACCAGTCTGACCGATCGCATGGATTCGCGACGCATTTATTTTGCGGCATGTCTTATCGGCAGCATCGGCGCTGCACTTTTCGCGATGTTCGGACAGGGTTTCTGGAGCGCCGCCTTTGCCCAGTTCCTGATCGGTGCGGCACTCGGCGGCACTTACATGCCGGGTCTGAAAGCGCTGACCGATCATCTGGAAGGTTCCGCACAATCGCGCGCCACGGCGTTTTACACCGCGAGTTTTGGCGTTGGTTCTACGATATCGATTCTGGTCGCAGGCAAAATCGGCGCCACGCTCGACTGGCACTGGGCATTCTGGTTCGGCGCAGTCGGGCCTGTGCTTGCAGGATTGCTGGTGACCTTTGCGATGCCGATGGGCCGCATGCGTCCGGCCGAGCACCATACCAGCGCGCTGCTCGATTTCCGTCCCGTTCTGAGGAATCGCAAGACCTTGCCCTATGTCATCGGTTACGCAGTCCACAACTACGAATTGTTCGGGCAGCGTTCATGGATGGTCGCGTTTCTGGTGTTTTGCGCTGCGTTGCAGCCCGCGACTGCGCCGATGGTGCTGAGCGCGGCGACGCTGGCGGCAATGATCAATGTACTGGGTCCGGTATTCAGCGTGACCGGCAACGAACTGGCGTTGCGGTTCGGCCGCCAGCGCATCATTTTCCTGTTCATGACTTTGTCCGGGTTGATTGCCTGCCTGATCGGTTTTACCGCGGCCTGGCCCTGGTATGTTGTCGTGCTGCTGATGATGGTGCATTACGGCGCGATGCTCGGGGATTCCGGCGCTCTGACCTCGGGCGCGGTTGCCAGTACGCCTCCGGAAATGCGCGGGGCGATGATGGCGGTTTATTCCTTCATAGGATTCAGCACGGCCTTTCTGGCGCCATTGGTGTTCGGCATGACGCTGGATCTTGCCGGAGGCAATCAAAACATTACGGCGTGGGGACTGGCCTTTGCCAGTATCGGCATATTTGGTGTGCTGTCGCCGCTGGCGCGCTGGATTTATGCCAACAAGAGCCGTACTCATGGCTAAAGTACAAGCATGCTAGCGGCCCAGGAACTGGATTGTGTGCGCGGCGGCCGCCATCTTTTCTCGAATCTGTCGTTCTCCGTTCCGTCCGGCACCCTGCTGCGCGTCTCCGGTGCCAATGGCGCAGGCAAGACCAGCCTGCTGCGGATTCTCTGCGGGTTGATGCTGCCCAGTGCTGGTGAAGTGATGTGGCGCGACAAAACGGTTCGACAGCAGCGCGATGCGTACTCGCGCGAGTTGCGTTACTTGGGGCATCTTGCCGGCGTCAAGGATGAGTTCAGCGCCGAGGAAAATCTGATTTTTGCCGCAGCCTTGTCCGGGGTTCACATTACATCCGCCGCGGCACGTGATGCTCTGGACAAGCTGGGCCTGGGCAAATTTGCCCATCTTCCGGTGCGAATGCTTTCTCAAGGGCAGAAACGCCGGGTCGCTCTGGCGCGTCTTGCGCTGCCTGATCCCGGCGCCGCACTGTGGGTGCTTGACGAGCCGCTTGCGGCGCTCGATACGGCTGCTGCGGATTGTGTGCTGTCGCTGATCGATGCAAGACTGGCCTCCGGTGCGGTGGTGGTGATGACCAGTCACCAGCCGTTTGCGGTTACCGCCGAACTCCTTTCAATCAGCATCCCGGTATGACCATGTCGATCTGGACACGCATCGTTCAACGGGATTTGCGCATTGCCTGGCGTCGGCGCTCCGACGCGCTGTCGTCGTTGTTTTTCTTTGTCATGGTCGTCAGTCTGTTTCCGCTGGGTGTCGGACCGGAACCCGGGACCTTGCGATTGATGGCAAGCGGCGTGTTGTGGGTGGCTGCACTGCTGGCGACACTGCTGTCGCTGGGGCGATTGTTTGCTGCGGATCATCTGGACGGTACCTTGGAGCAGATGCTGCTTGCGGCAGAGCCGCTGTGGCTGGTGGTGACCGGCAAGGTGTTTGCTCATTGGCTGACCAGTGGACTGCCTCTGGTGCTGCTGTCGCCGCTGATGGGGTTGCAGTTCGGACTTGAAGGTGAGCAGATTGCAGTGTTGACCGGGGCATTGCTGCTCGGTACGCCGGTGCTCAGCCTGATCGGCGCGATTGGCGCTGCACTGACGGTCGGGCTGCGCGCAGGCAGTGTGTTGCTGGCGCTGCTGGTCTTGCCGCTGTATATCCCGGTGCTGGTGTTCGGCGCTGCGGCCAGCGGCGCCCATGCGTCAGGCCTTGCGGTGACGCCGCATTTTTCGATTCTCGGGGCACTGCTGCTGGCCAGCATGGCGCTTTCGCCATGGGCTGCCGCTGCGGCTTTGCGCATTTCGCTTGAGTGACCGGTCCATCGGGTTAAATTTGATTTAAATCATGGAGATAAAATACAGCCCTGTTCTATCGTGCGGCATGCGAAACACGGTGTTGCCATGCCTTATGATGCCAAGGGCTGCGCGATGTCGCGACATTGTTCTTCAGCCCCCTTTTGAATACATCCGGTAACTGTCTTGTCTGCGATCAACTGGTTCAAATATTCCTCTCCGCACAGCTTCTATCCGTTGGCGGGGCGCATGGTGCCGTGGTTTATGGCCGCAGCGGCGCTGTTCGGCATCACCGGGCTGTATGTTGCTTTTTTTGTCGCGCCAACGGATTTTCAGCAGGGTGAGTCCTATCGCATCATCTTCGTGCATGTGCCTGCGGCCTGGATGTCCATGTTCATCTATCTGGTGATGGCCGGCTGGGCCGGCGCGGGGCTCGTGTTTAACACGCGACTTTCAGGCATGATGGCCCGGGCACTGGCACCGACTGGGGCGATGTTCACCTTCCTGGCGCTGTGGACCGGTGCACTGTGGGGCAAGCCGACCTGGGGCACGTGGTGGGTCTGGGATGCGCGGTTGACGTCGGAACTGATTCTGCTGTTTCTTTATATCGGTTTCATGTCGTTGACTGCGGCCATTGAAGATGACCGTCGTGCTGATCGTGCCGGTGCCGTACTGGCGCTGGTTGGTGTGGTCAACATTCCGATCATTTATTTTTCCGTGGTGTGGTGGAACACGCTGCATCAGGGCGCTTCGGTCAGTCTGAAAAGCGCGCCGAAAATGGCGACAACGATGTTGTTGGGCATGTTGCTGCTGGCGCTGGCGTTCTGGATGTACAGTGTTGCGGCGGCGTTGCTGCGGGCGCGGTCGATCATTCGCGAACGCGAACCCCGTGCGGCTGCGGAGGAGTAGGCATCATGCAATGGGCAAGTTGGGCGGAGTTCTGGGCAATGGGCGGTTACGCACTCTACGTGTGGGGCTCGTTTGCAGTAACACTGCTGTGCATGGGCGGCGAAATGCTGAGCCTCGTGTTGGGCGAGCGTGAGGCGCGTGGGCGTAACGGAGAAAAGCTTGAAACCCCGACATAAACGTTTTATTGCGATCGCTGCGGCCTTGCTGGCGCTTGGCGGCGCTGTGGCGCTGGTACTGAATGCGTTCCAGAGCAATCTGGTGTTCTTTTTCAGTCCGTCGCAGATTGTCAGCAAGGAAGCGCCGGTTGGACGCAGTTTCCGCCTGGGCGGCCTCGTGCAAACGGGAACAGTGGCTCGTGACAAGGATGGCGTGACGGTGCGTTTTGCCGTTACCGATACGGCGCATACGATACAGGTGGTTTACCGCGGCATCCTGCCAGACCTGTTCAGCGAAGGTAAAGGGGTTGTTGCGCAGGGAAAGCTCGAGCCCGACGGCGTGTTCCGTGCCGAACAGGTGCTGGCCAAGCACGACGAAAACTACATGCCGCCTGAAGCCGCAGAGGCACTTGAGAAGGCCCACGGGGGTAAAAAGAAATGATTCCTGAACTTGGCCACTTTGCCCTGATCATTGCGTTCTGCCTAGCGCTGGCCGGGGGGCCGCTGGCGCTGTTTGGTGCCGCCAACGGACGGACGGCATGGATTGCTTTTGCACGCCCTGCGGCACAGGGGCAATGTTTCTTCGTGGTCATTGCTTTTGCTGCACTGACCTATGCATTCGTCAGCAACGACTTCTCGGTTGCGTATGTGGCCAATCATTCGAATACGGCATTGCCGCTGCAATATCGTGTTGCTGCAGTCTGGGGCGGCCACGAAGGTTCCCTGCTGCTCTGGTTGCTGATGCTGTCGTGCTGGATGGTGGCGGTAAGCCTGTTCAGCGGTCATTTGCCGGAACAGATGACCGCGCGTGTACTGGGTGTGATGTCATTGGTGAGTGTGGGATTCCTGGCCTTCACCCTGTTTGCATCCAACCCGTTTGAGCGCCTGTTTCCGGGGCCGGCGGACGGGCGTGATCTCAATCCGCTGCTGCAGGATCCGGGCATGGTGCTGCATCCCCCGATGCTTTATATGGGTTATGTCGGTTTTTCGGTTGCTTTTGCATTTGCGATGGCGGCGCTGCTCGGTGGCCGGCTGGATGCCTCATGGGCGCGCTGGTCGCGTCCATGGACGACGGTGGCGTGGATGTTCCTGACCATCGGCATCGCATTGGGCAGCTGGTGGGCCTATTACGAACTGGGCTGGGGCGGCTGGTGGTTCTGGGATCCGGTCGAGAACGCATCCTTCATGCCTTGGCTCATCGGCACTGCGCTGATGCATTCGCTGATTGTCACCGAAAAGCGGGGCAGCTTCCGCATCTGGACCGTGCTGCTGGCGATCTGCGCCTTTTCGATGTCACTGCTCGGAACCTTTCTTGTGCGCTCCGGCGTGCTGACTTCGGTGCATGCGTTTGCCACCGACCCCAAGCGCGGGATTTTTATCCTGGCTTTCCTGGTGCTGGTGATCGGCGGTTCGCTGCTGCTGTTTGCCTGGCGTGCGCCGACCGTGCGCGGCGGCGGCAGCTTTGAAATGATTTCGCGTGAGTCGCTGCTCCTGACCAACAATGTGCTGTTGATGGCTGCTGCGGCATCGGTGATGCTGGGTACTCTGTATCCGCTGTTTCTGGATGCGCTGGGCATGGGCAAATTGTCCGTCGGGCCGCCGTATTTCGAATCGGTGTTTGCGCCGCTGATGACGCCTGCGCTTTTCCTGATGGGTATCGCCCCGCTGGCCCGCTGGAAGCAGGCGGTCTTGCCGGAATTGCTCAAGCGCGTGCGCTGGGCGTTCGCCGTCAGTCTGGCAACAGCGTTGCTGTTGCCGTTCACGCTGGGCACCTGGCAGCCGCTGGTGGCTTTCGGATTGCTGCTGGCCGTTTGGATTGTCGTGACAGCCCTGGTCAATTTGCATGCGCGTTTGCGCTCGGGTCCGGCCGCTGCTCTGGTTTCGAGGCTGCGCGCTCAACCGGCCGGTTATTACGGCATGCTGCTCGCGCACTGTGGCGTTGCAGTGTTTATTGTCGGCGTGACGCTGGTCAAGGGTTATGAGTCCGAGCTTGATGTACGGATGAATTTTGGCGATAGCGTCACCGTGGCCGGTTATGACATTCGCTTCGACGGAGTCAATGATGTCCAGGGCCCCAACTATGTTGCCGCCCGTGGAACGATGACGGTTGCGCGTGATGGTAAAACCGTACGCACGCTGCATCCGGAGAAACGCCTGTACCTCGCGCAGCGCATGCCGATGACCGAGGCCGCGATTGATCCGGGTTTCACACGCGATCTGTATGTCGCGCTGGGTGAATCTGTGGCGGACAATGCCTGGACCGTGCGTGTTTATTTCAAACCGTTCGTCGGCTGGATCTGGGGCGGTTGCCTGTTGATGGCGCTCGGCGGACTGCTGGCTGTCCTTGACCGGCGTTACCGCGTGGGTGCGATGGCCGCGACGGCGGCTGCCGCGCCGGCCGCGGCATAAAGGAAAGGCCGTGGCGCGTTATCTCGTTCCGCTGGGCATTTTTCTGGTGATTGTGGTTTTTCTGGGCGTCGGGCTCGGACTGAATCCGCGCCAGGTACCGTCGCCGCTGATTGATCGTCCGGCACCGGCCTTCGATTTGCCGCAGTTGCATGCGACCGACAAACGTATCGGTCCCGAGGCCTTGCGCGGCCAGGTCTGGCTGCTCAATGTCTGGGCTTCGTGGTGCGTATCCTGCCGACAGGAGCATCCGGTGCTGGTTGATCTGGCCAAATCGGGTGTAGTGCCGATTTACGGACTGAACTACAAAGACAAACGCGATGAAGCATTGCGCTGGCTGGAGCAGTGGGGTGATCCGTACAAGCTGTCGATCATGGATTCCAAGGGCGTGACCGGTATTGATTACGGCGTTTACGGCGTGCCGGAAACCTATGTGATCGACAAGGCTGGAATCATTCGCTACAAGCAGATCGGCCCGCTGACGCCGGAGATACTGCGCGACAAAATTTTACCGCTGGTGCGCAAGCTTAATGTATAAATTATTGATTTTATTGTATTTTATTGTTGGCTGTGCCGCTGGCTCTGCGACGGCTGCTGAGGCCCAGCCGGTCAGCGATGATCCGGTACTTGAGCAGCGCGTTCTCCAGCTCTCCAATGAGCTGCGCTGTCTGGTTTGTCAGAACCAGACCATTGCCGATTCCCAGGCTGAACTGGCTGTTGATTTGCGCAACCAGGTGCGTGTTCAGCTCAGGCAGGGCAAATCGGAAGCGGAAATCCTGGATTACATGGTGGAGCGTTATGGCGATTTCGTGCGTTATCGGCCCCCGGTAAAAATGCAGACACTGGTATTGTGGATCGGCCCGTTTGTATTGCTTGCTGGCGGCATGTTCGCGTTGCTGCGTTATTTGCGGCGACGTCGTCAAATGCCTGACACCGATGATGTATCGCAAAGGCGATTGGATGAAGCCGTCCAATTGCTCGGTGGCAAAGAGGATGGTCGATGATTATTTTCGGCATCGCCGCCGCCGTACTGATCGCGGTCGCACTGTTGTTCATCGTGCCGCCCTTGTTGCGGCGCCGGAAACCCGGGGCCGCCGAGGGGCCTGATCTTGCGATTTTTCGCGACCAGCTTGCCGATCTTGATCGGGATCTGCAGTCTGGTGCACTGGCCAGTGATCGCTACGAGCAGGCGCGCAAGGAACTGGAACGCCGGCTTGCGGAAGAACTTGAAGCGAGTCCTGCAGCTGTTTCTGCCTCCAGTGAAGGCAAGACAGCCAGCGTGATCGTGATTGCCGGTGTGCCAATACTGGCGGTCGCGTTGTATCTGGTTATCGGCGCCCCGCTTGCGCTGGATCCTGCAGCCACGATGCCCGAAGAGTCCGCCCACTCGGTGACCGCCGAGCAGATCGAACAGATGGTCTCCAAGCTGGCGCAGCGGCTTGAAACATCACCGGAAGACCCTGCAGGATGAATATGCTGGGACGTTCGTATTCCGCGCTGGGCCGTTTCAAGGAGGCGGCCGAGGCGTTCGGACGCGCCGTAAAACTGGTGCCTGCAGATGCACAATTGCTGGCGGATTATGCGGACGCGCTGGGCATGGCGCAGGGCCGCAGCCTGAAAGGTGAGCCGAGCCGAATCATTGCACGAGCGCTGGCTGCCGATCCCGACCATTTCAAATCACTCGCGCTGGCTGGTACGGCAGCGTTTGAGATGCGTGACTACCACGCAGCGGTCAAGCACTGGGAACGGCTCGCGCAGAAAATTCCGCCAGACAGCGAGTTTGCGCAGTCCATCGCCAGCAGCCTTGCCGAAGCGCGTCAGCTTGCAGGCGGGGTGGCACCGGCGGCTAAAACGCAGGCGCCGCAGGCTGCGGTCGATCCTGTGATTCGCGGTACGGTACGACTCAGCCCGAAGCTGGCGGCACAGGTATCGCCGGATGACACGTTGTTTGTATTCGCGCGGGCGATCAACGGGCCCCGTATCCCGCTTGCTGTAAAACGGTTTCGCGCGGCGCAACTGCCAGTTGAGTTCGTACTCGACAAAGCTGCTGCGATGTCACCGGAGATGACGCTGGCCCAGCACACGGAGGTCACGGTGGGGGCGCGGATTTCCAAGTCCGGCAGTCCGGGTTCGAAAAGCGGGGATCTGGAAGGGTTCCGTCAGCCGGTGAAGGTCCGCGGGTCTGCGGCAATCGAAATCGTCATCGACACCCTGGTGCCCTGAGCGGCCCGCTGTTTCAGACCAGCCTGCTGCGGATTACTTCTTGCCGGTATAAAAATCCGGCCAGCGTTCGAGCACAGCCGGCGCATCATCCTTGTAGATGTGGCAGGAGTTGATCTGATAGGGTTTCTTGGTGACGGGTTTGCCGGCGTTGCGCGCTTCGCGTGCGCGGCCCGTGGCCTGGAAAGCCGTTGTGCCCAGCGGCCCCAGCAGTTCGACCAGATGCGTGCAGCCGGACACGCCGCCGACGCGCTCATTGATTGCCTTGCGCCAGCCGGGCCCGATGGTCAGGCCAACCAGTTTCTTGAAATTCACCGTGATGCTGGCGCAATGCTCGTAGGGGCTGTTGTCGGTCGCGGCCTCGACGTCATGGATCTTCAGATCCAGGTCGATCGTCAGGCGCAGCCACATGTTGTGTACCGGATCACCGGGTTGCCGTTCGCGGCCGCCGTCACGTCGCGAATGCACATAGGTTTTGGTGTCGACAAGATGGCCTTCAATGTCCCACAGTCCGTCGTCGCGCTCATACCCTTTGCATTCGACGGCGCGGGTATGCTTCAGTGTGCGGGGGGCGGGGGCAGGCAACGGCATGACGCGAACTCCGGTTTCAGTGATTGATTTCTGCGGCTGCGCGGCGTTTGGCCACTGTCGCGAGCACTTCGTTTTTGCGGGCGGCGGTGTAAGTCGCCCAGTAGGTGATTTCGTCGAGCGTACGATGGCAACCGATGCATAGCCCCTGCGCGTAGTCCATCAGGCAGATATGCACGCAGGGTGAATCGTCCTGCGCTGGGGCCGGTGCCGTCATCAGGCAGCCTTGGCACGGATCGCGCGGGCGACGCGCGACAGCGTTGGCCGGTTGAGCACACCGCAGATGTAATCGCCGGCGGCGATCAGCCGGTTCATGTCGATGCCGGTTTCAATGCCCAGGCCGTCGAGCAGGTAGAGCACATCTTCGGTCGCGACGTTGCCGGTGGCGCCTTTGGCGTAGGGGCAGCCGCCCAGCCCGGATACCGAACTGTCGAAGGTGGCGACGCCGCATTCAAGAGCGGCGTAGATGTTGGTCAGCGCCTGGCTGTAGGTGTCATGAAAATGACCGGCCATGCGTTCAATCGGGATGTGTTTTGCAACGGCTTCAATCACCGCCTGCGTACGGCCTGCGGTGCCGGTGCCGATGGTGTCGCATACCGTTATTTCATAACAGCCCATTGCATCGAGCGCGCGGGCAACATGCACTACTGCAGCGGGATCGACAGCGCCTTCGTACGGGCAATCGAGACAGACGGAAATGTCGCCGCGAACGCGCAGCCCCTGGGCAATGGCGGCTTTCGCCACGGCTTCGAAACGGGCGAGACCTTCGTCGATCGTGCAGTTGGTGTTCTTTTTTGAAAAACTTTCGCTGGCGGCCCCGAATACGACTACTTCTTCGGCGCCTGCGGCAATCGCGCCTTCCAGCCCTTTCATGTTCGGCACCAGCACCGGATAGGTCACGCCCGGCTTGCGCCGGATACCTGCCATTACCTCTGCGTTGTCGGCCATTTGCGGTACCCACTTCGGTGATACAAAAGCAGTGGCCTCAATGATCGACAAGCCGGCATCCTGCAGGCGGTGGATCAGTTCAATCTTGGCTGAAGCTGAGACCGGGGTGGATTCGTTCTGCAGGCCGTCCCGCGGGCCGACTTCAACGATGCGTACTTTTTTCGGCAATGCCATCGTGTGTTCTCCGTCAGATTCCGGCTTGATCCCTGATCAGCGTCTCTTGGTTTTCTTGGCGGCGGATTTTTTACCGGCCTTGGGTGGTTCAGTCCATGACGGCTTGCGTTTTTCGAGGAACGCAGTGAGGCCTTCCTGCGCTTCCGGCGTTGCACGAATTTCAGCGATACCCGCCGCTGTTCTGCTGACGATGTCTGGCCCGATCAGACTGTGCGCGCTGGTCGGGATCATCTGCTTGACCGCATGCATGGCATTCGGACCGCTGGTGTAGAGCTGGCCGAGCATGACGCCGACGCGCGAGGCCAGCTCCTCCTCTTCAACCAAGTCATGCACCAGACCAATGCGCCAGGCCTCTGCGCAATCGAACTCTTCGCCGGAAAGCATGTAGCGCCGCGCATAACGCTCACCCATGGCTGCGATCACGTAAGGGCTGATCATCGATGGAATGATGCCGATCTTGACCTCTGACAGGCGGAATGTTGCGGTACGCGTGGCAATCGCGATATCGCAGGCGGCGACAATGCCGCAACCACCGCCACGAACGGCGCCATGCACTGCGGCGACGGTCGGCTTGTTCAGCGTGTAAAGCAGGTGGAACATGCGCGCCGATTCCGCGGCATTTTTCTGGTTCTGCGCCTTTGTGAATTTTGCACTCTGGCGCATGTGGCCGATGTCGGCCCCGGCGCAGAAACTTTTGCCTGCGCCGGCAATGACCACTGCGCGGATCGAATCATCCCCGGCAATGTCTTCAAGCACCCCGGTCAATGCCGCCACCATCGCCGGATCGAAAGCGTTGTGGACTTCAGGACGGTTGAGGGTCACGGTCAGATTGCCGTAATCATCCTTCTGGGTCAGCACGCGTGCGCTGGCGGCGGATTTACTCATATTGTTTGTTCCTTGAGGCGTGATCGGCGTCGTTTTTGGCGGTTTTGGGAGGATGCGTCGCGCTAGCAAAGCTAGCTGCGTGCAGCGGCGTGGTTAAGACGAATTATACGCAGGCTCGTCAAGACGGGCGCCGCGGTTTCCACTGTGTGGATGCCCGGGGGCTGACCCCTATTCAGCACGTGCTGAACGCGCCAGTTCCGCGGCATACAGCGTGTGCATGCTGGCATCGAAGCAGGCAAAAACGATGTGTTCCAGGCCGCCGCTTGCGGCGCTGCATTCGCGTACTGCGATGGCGGCAGCTGCCGAGGCAGGATAACCATAAACACCGCAACTGATCGCCGGGAAGGCGATGGAACGCAGCTGATGCTGCTTTGCCAGTGCCAGGCAGGCGCGGTAACACGAGCCAAGCAATGCAGCCTCGCCGTGCTTGCCACCATGCCACACCGGACCGACGGTATGGATCACATGTTTGGCCGGCAGTTGGTAGCCGCGGGTGATTCTGGCTTCGCCCGTCGGGCATCCGTGCAGGCCGCGACATTCTTCCAGCAATTGCGGACCGGCGGCGCGATGAATGGCACCGTCAACGCCGCCGCCACCAAGCAGCGAGGTGTTGGCGGCGTTGACGATGGCGTCAAGCGCAAGTGTCACGATATCCGTTTGCAGAACTTCGAGGCGGGTGCGCATGACGTTTGATCCTGCGCAGGACTACCAAGGACCTTTGGCCAGCCACTGCTCAATCTGTGGCAGGCGATCCGAGCCCCAGAAAGGTTCGCCATCGACGATGATATACGGTGAGCCGAAGACGCCGCGCTCTACAGCCGCATCAATTTCCGTCTTCAAGCGTTCCTTGATGGCCGGTTCATTGATCGCCTGTGCGATGACGTCTTTGTCATGTCCAAGCTTGGCGGCGACGTTTGCGGTTATATCCGGATTGGAGATGTCGCGATCCTCGACAAAGTAGGCGCGGTAGAGTGCCTGGGCGAGTGCTTTTGCGGCCACAGGGTCGCGGTCGAACAGCCAGTAAAAGGCCCGGCATGCGGCCTGGGTCGCAACCGGAAAACGGCTCGGCATCCGGAATGGCAACTCAAACCAGCGCGCCGAACGTTTGAGGTCATGCACTGCATAACTGCCTTTCAGCGGGATCGTGGTCAGAGGCTGTTGTCCTGTGACCTTGAATACGGCGCCGAGCAGGATCGGGCGCCACACCGTGCTACGACCATGTTTTGTCGCCAAAGCGTCGATTTTTGCGGCGGCGAAATAGCCGTATGGGGAGGAAAAGTCGAAATAGAACTCAAGGGCTTGAGGCATGAGATTCTCCGAATCGATATGCTCAAAGGTGATCCCGTTAAAGTGATGGATACTTAATTATTTGTTTTGATTAAATAATTAGTATTCCGTTAACGTTAACGTCATTAATGTTGCGGTGCTATGCAGAGGGTGTTCTGGTGGTATCGGCATCCGCCAGCAGGCGCTGGCATTGTGTCGCAAAAAAATTGATTTCGTTAAGCATTACTTCAACATCTTCGCGCTGTTGCTCCAACTGCGAACGCCGGCGCTCCAGCTTGACCGCAAATTCCTCAAGTTGGCGTCTTTCGTCGTTGGCCAAGTCGTACAATTGGAACAGTTCGCGCAGTTCGCTGAGAGAGAAACCCAAGCGCTTGCCGCGCAGGGCGAGTTTCAGGCGCACTCGGTCGCGATGGCTGTAAATGCGGTTGATGCCATCGCGCTTGGGCGTGACGAGACCCTGATCTTCATAATGGCGCAGCGTGCGAGTCGTTACACCAAACTCCTGGGCGAGTTCGCTGATGGTGTAGGCTTTGCTCATTGTGCTATGCAGCAATTGTGAGTAACATGGTGACAGTGTATATCATTGCTTTTACGTAAACGTCAATTCAATCTTGTATCCAGGCTGGATAGAAACTAAGGTCTTGTCATGACTAGCAAACAGAAAGCGTCACCAGAACCGCAACCCATGGATCCTGCAGCAATGGCGAAACTGTACGCCGATATCGCCGAAAAGAGCGGGGCGCTACTCAGCAAGTTCATGACCAGGTCCGCGGGTCAGGGCATGCCGGAGATCAAAGACGAACTGGGCATCGCCAAGGCTTTTTTTGATGCATGGGGAAAGGTGTTTGCTGATCCGATGCGTGTGGCGGAGATGCAGATGAAGCTGTGGCAGGACTATATGACGCTGTGGCAGAACTCCATGCTGAAAATGATGGGGCAGACCGCGGCGCCTGTAGCCGAGCCGCACAAATCGGACCGGCGTTTTCGGCACGATGACTGGGAAAGTAATTTTCTCTACGACTATGTGAAGCAGTCTTACCTGATTGCGGCGCGCCATCTGCACCAGTCAATGTGCTGCGTCGAAGGTATGGATGAAAAAGCCGCGAAAAAGGTGGATTTTTATACCCGCCAGTACATTGATGCGCTGTCGCCGTCGAATTTCCTGCTGACCAATCCTGAAGCGATGCGCGAGACCATCAACTCCGGCGGACAGAACCTGATCAAGGGCTTGAACAATCTGTTGGAGGATCTTTCACGCGGGAACGGCGAGCAGTTGAAGGTGCGCATGACGGACAGCGAGGCCTTCAGTCTCGGCGGCAATCTGGCCATGACCAAGGGCAAGGTGGTGTTCCAGAACGAAATCATGCAACTGATCCAGTACGAACCGCTGACCGAGAAAGTGCATGCCACGCCGTTGTTGATCATTCCGCCGTGGATCAACAAGTTCTACATTCTCGACATGCGGGAGAATAATTCTTTCGTACGCTGGGCTGTGGAGCAGGGTCATACGGTCTTTATCATTTCCTGGGTCAATCCCGACGAGAATCTGGCCCACAAACGCTTTGACGACTATCTGACCGAAGGGTCGCTGGCTGCGCTCGACGTGATCCGCGACATCACCGGCGAAGCAAAAGCCAATGTGATCGGCTACTGCCTCGGTGGAACGCTGCTGGCATCCACGATGGCCTGGTTGGCCGCGCAAAAACAGGAACGCATCAGCAGCGCGACTTTCTTTGTGACCATGATTGATTTTGAACGGCCCGGCGAGCTGGAGGTGTTCATCGACGAGCAGCAGGTCAGCGCACTGGAAAAGAAAATGCAGAAGCGCGGTTATCTTGAAGGTTCGGAGATGGCGACCACTTTCAATATGCTGCGCGCCAACGACCTGATCTGGTCATTCGTCGTGAACAATTATCTGATGGGCCGCGATCCCTTTCCCTTCGATCTGCTGCACTGGAACGGCGATTCCACGCGCATGCCGGCGGCCATGCACAGCTTCTATCTGCGCAATATGTATCTGAAGAACCTTTTGCGCGAGCCCGGCGCGCTGACCATTGCCGGCATACCGATCGACATTACGCAATCGAAAACCCCGTCTTATTTCATTTCCACGGTCGAAGATCATATTGCGCCCTGGCAGTCGACGTATGCCGGAGCGCGGTTGCTCAAGGGCCCGGTGCGTTTTGTGCTTGGCGGCTCGGGCCATATCGCTGGAATCATCAATCCACCGGTAGCCAACAAATACTGTTACTGGACCAATAAAAAGCAGCCGGAGCAGCCGGATGAGTGGTTGTCCAGCGCCACCCAGCATGCGGGTTCCTGGTGGACAGACTGGGCGCAATGGGTGGCTGGTCATGCCGGGACGCAGGTTGAACAGAGGATTCCCGGCAAAGGCAAGTACAAGGCCCTCGAAGACGCCCCAGGTTCCTATGTGAAACTGCGCATTGGATAATCCAGCTTTAAACCTGAAGGCGGAGCCACAATGAGTTTCCAGAACCTGCTGCTGGAGCAGCCCGAGCCGGGCCTGTACCTGCTGACGCTGAACCGCCCGCAAGCCTTGAATGCCCTCAACGCCGCGACTCTGGAGGAACTGGGCAGCGCCATCACGCGGGTGGCCGGTGATACCGGTGCCCGCGTGCTGCTGGTTACCGGGGCTGGCGAAAAGGCATTTGTGGCTGGTGCGGATATCACCGAAATGCAGGGACTCAGTGCCGAACAGGCGATGGGTTTTTCAGTCGCCGGCATGCGCGTGATGCACGCTCTCGAATCCCTGCCGATTCCGGTCATTGCGCTAGTGAATGGCTATGCGCTGGGCGGCGGATGCGAACTGGCGATGGCCTGTGACTGGATTATTGCTTCTGACCGCGCGGTTTTCGGTCAGCCCGAAGTCAACCTGGGCATTCCGCCGGGATTCGGCGGCACCCAGCGACTGAGCCGGCTGGTGGGTCGCGCACGGGCGCTGGAACTGGTGACGACGGCGCGTCAGGTCAAAGCCGACGAAGCATTGGCGATCGGTCTGATTACGCGAGTGATCCCGTCCGCAGAACTGCGCGAAACAGGATTGGCGGTTGCGCGGAGCATTATTGCCAAGGCGCCGGTCGCAGTGCGTTTGGCCAAGCAAGCCGTGCAACGCGGCCAGGATCTTGATCTGGCAAATGCCTGCGCACATGAGACCAGTCTTTTTGCGCTGGCCTTTGCCACCGCCGATCAGAAGGAAGGCATGCAGGCATTCGTTGAAAAACGCGCGCCCCGCTTCCGCGGTAACTAGTGTCGCGATGCTGCGGTATTATTGTTGCAGTGCATCACCGTATTTGCTCCATGGCCTCTCCAGATTACGGCTTAGATTGCGCCGGAGATTTTCAGGGCTGAAGTTATAATTACTCATCCCATCTCCATGCCGATTCGGGCACCATAAGCGCCCGATTGTCTTGAGAAAAACTGCCCCAAAAAGGTATTGCCCATGGACATGAACGACCTCCAGCGAGATCTGGATCCCGAGGAGACCCGCGAATGGATGGAAGCCCTCCAGTCGGTAATTGAGCGTGAAGGCCCGGATCGAGCGAACTTCCTGCTTGAACGTCTCGTCAATGAAGCGCGCCGCGCCGGCGCCTACATTCCATACAACGCGAATACCGCGTACCTGAACACCATTCCGCCCGAGCGTGAAGAACGGTCGTCGGGCGATGCCGTACTGGAAGAAAAAATCCGCGCGCTGGTGCGCTGGAACGCAATGGCCACGGTCATCCGCGCGAACAAGGAATCATCGGAACTGGGCGGACACATCGCCAGCTTCGCTTCCGCGGCGACACTGTACGACATCGGCTTCAATCATTTTTTCCGTGCCGCCAATGAAAAATTCCTCGGCGATCTGGTGTATATCCAGGGGCACTCGGCGCCCGGCGTTTACGCCCGCGCCTATCTCGAAGGCCGTATCACCGAAGATCAACTCAGCCATTTCCGCCAGGAAGTCGACGGCAAGGGCCTGTCTTCCTATCCCCACCCCTGGCTCATGCCGGATTTCTGGCAGTTTCCGACGGTGTCGATGGGTCTGGGACCGCTGATGGCGATTTACCAGGCGCGTTTTATGCGCTACCTGAAAGACCGCGGCCAGATCGAAGGACAGGGCCGCAAGGTCTGGGCCTTCATGGGCGACGGCGAAATGGATGAACCGGAATCGCTCGGCGCGATTTCACTGGCCGGCCGCGAAAAACTCGACAACCTGGTGTTCGTCATCAACTGCAACCTGCAGCGGCTTGACGGACCGGTGCGCGGCAATGGCAAGATCATCCAGGAACTCGAATCCGATTTCCGGGGTTCGGGCTGGAACGTGATCAAGGTGATCTGGGGTTCGTACTGGGATCCGCTGCTGCAGAAGGACAAGTCGGGCATCCTGTTGAAGCGCATGGAAGAGTGCGTTGATGGCGAATACCAGGCCTTCAAGTCGCAGGATGGCGCTTTCGTGCGCAAGCATTTCTTCGGCAAATATCCGGAACTCGCGGATCTGGTTTCGAACATGTCCGATGACGATATCTGGCGCCTGAACCGCGGCGGCCACGATCCGCACAAGGTCTATGCGGCCTACGCGGCGGCGATGAAACACACCGGGCAGCCGACGGTGATCCTGGCGAAGACTGTCAAGGGCTATGGCATGGGCGAGGCCGGCGAAGGCCAGAACATCACCCACCAGCAGAAAAAAATGGGCACGGCATCGATTCGTGCCTTCCGCGACCGTTTCAGCGTACCGATTCCCGATGAACATCTGGAAGAGGTGCCGTTCTACAAACCGCCGGAAGATTCGCCGGAGATGAAGTACCTGCGCGAGCGCATCGCCGCAATGGGCGGTTCGCTGCCCGCGCGCAAGCGCAAGGTCGAACCGCTGGAAATACCGCCGCTTTCAGCATTCGAGGCGCAGCTGAAAAGCAGCGAGGACCGCGAGTTCTCGACGACGATGGCCTTTGTGCGCATTCTCAATACGATCATCCGCGACAAGAAAATCGGCAAGCGCGTGGTGCCGATCGTGCCTGACGAGTCGCGCACCTTCGGCATGGAAGGCATGTTCCGCCAGCTCGGCATCTATTCGCATGTCGGCCAGCTTTACACGCCGCAGGATGCCGACCAGCTGATGTTCTACAAGGAAGACAAGGGTGGCCAGATCCTGCAGGAAGGCATCAACGAGGCCGGCGCGATGTCGTCGTGGATCGCTGCGGCGACTTCTTACGCGAACAACGCGCAGATGATGATCCCGTTCTACATCTTCTACTCAATGTTCGGATTCCAGCGCATCGGTGATCTGGCCTGGGCGGCTGGTGATCTGCGCGCGCGCGGCTTCCTGCTCGGCGGCACCGCGGGCCGTACCACGTTGAACGGCGAGGGTCTGCAGCATGAGGACGGCCACAGCCACATCCTCGCTTCGACGATTCCGAACTGCGTGACCTATGATCCGACCTTCGCCTACGAAGTCGCGGTGATCATCCAGGACGGCATGCGGCGTATGTACCAGGAACAGGAAGACGTGTTCTATTACATCACCGTGATGAACGAGAACTACACCCACCCGGCGATGCCTGCAGGCGCCGAGCAGGGCATTCTCAAGGGCATGTATTTGCTGTCGGAAGGCAAGGCCAAGAAAAACCAGCCAAAGGTCCAGTTGCTGGGCAGCGGCACCATCCTGCGCGAAGTGATTGCCGGCGCCGAACTGCTGGAAAAGGATTTCGGCATCGCCGCCGACATCTGGAGTGTCACCAGTTTCAACGAACTGCGCCGCGATGGCCTCGATGCACAGCGCTGGAACCTGCTGCATCCTGAAGCCGAGCCGCGTTTGAGTCATATTGAAAGCTGTCTGAACGAACGCAGCGGTCCGATTATCGCGGCGACCGATTACATGAAGATTTTCGCGGATCAGGTACGCGCCTTCCTGCCTCGGCGCAATTTCACCGCGCTGGGTACCGACGGTTTCGGCCGCTCCGACACGCGCCGGAAGCTGCGCCAGTTCTTCGAAGTCGACCGGCGTTATGTCGCCGTTGCGGCAATGAAGGCGCTGGCCGACGAAGAAAAGCTGCCACAGAAGACCGTTGCCGATGCCATTGTCAAATACGGCATCGATCCCGACAAACCGAATCCGGCAACCGTATAACGCAGGCGAGCTCCGCACATGGCAAACGCAATCGAAGTGAAAGTTCCGGATATCGGCGATTTCAAGAACATCCCGGTGATCGAGATCCTGGTCAAACCGGGTGATACCGTCAGTGCGGAAGATCCGCTGGTGACGCTGGAGTCCGACAAGGCGACTATGGAAGTGCCGTCTCCCGCAGCCGGTACGGTCAAGGAAATTCGCATAAAGGTTGGCGACAAGGTATCTGAAGGTGCGCTGGTCCTGATGCTCGAACCCGGCGGAGAAGTGCAGGCTGCGGCGCCCAAGGCTGCACCTGCGCCTGTACCAGCGCCAGCCCCCGCCGCGCCAGTCGCCGCAGCGCCGCAAGTGGTGACGCCGCCTGCACCTGCAAAGCCGGCGCCGGTTGCCGCACCCGCAGCCGCGGCAGTGGATGAAGTGGCATTCGGCAAATCGCATGCAAGCCCGTCAGTGCGCCGTTTTGCACGCGAACTCGGCGTTGACCTGTCCCGGGTGAAGGGCTCCGGTCCAAAGGATCGAGTGGTCAAGGATGACGTGCAGGCCTTTGTGAAATCGGAACTGTCGAAACCGCGCGGCACTGAAGGTGGCGGTGGCGGCCTTGGCTTCAACCTGCCGCCGTTGCAGCCGGTCGATTTTGCGAAGTTCGGTCCGGTCACTACGCAACCGCTGTCTCGCATCAAGAAACTGTCTGGCGGATTCCTGCATCGCAACTGGGTGAGCATTCCCCATGTCACGCAGCACGATGAGGCCGACATCACCGAGCTGGAAGCATTCCGCAAGACACAGTCTGACGAAGCCAAGAAAAGCGGCATCAAGTTCACGATGCTGGGTTTCCTGATGAAGGCTGCCGTCGTTGCGCTGAAGCAGTTCCCGGAGTTCAACGCATCGCTGTCGCCGGATGGCGAGAACCTGGTGCTGAAAAACTATTTCCACATCGGTGTTGCCGTCGACACCCCCGGCGGGCTGGTGGTGCCGGTGATCCGGGACGTCGACAAGAAGGGCCTGCTGGAAATCGCCAAGGAACTGGGTGATCTCAGCGGCCGCATGCGCAACGGCAAGATTTCGCCAGCGGATCTGCAGGGCGGCTGCTTCTCGATTTCCAGCCTCGGCGGTATTGGCGGCACCTTCTTCACGCCGATCATCAATGCGCCGGAAGTGGCGATCCTTGGTGTCGGCAAAGCCGTGATGAAACCGGTATGGAACGGCAAGGAGTTCGTGCCGCGGCTGATGCTGCCGCTGTCGCTGTCATACGATCACCGCGTGATCGACGGTGCACTGGGCGCGCGTTTCAGCACCTATCTGACCACCGTGTTGTCCGATATCCGCCGGCTGGTGCTCTGAGGCCATGTGCACAATCATGAGCGCCAGTTGAATACCCGGGCATCGGCAACGCAGCATTGCGAAGTGTCCTGAATGGCCGCCCCGATCGGCATCCTCGGCGGAACATTTGATCCCATACACTACGGGCATCTGCGTCTGGCGCAGGAAGTGGCGGACAAACTGCGCCTCGCCGAGGTGCGCTTCCTGCCCAGCGGCACGCCGCCTCACCGCTCTTCACCGGGCGCACCCGCCGAAGACCGGCTGGCCATGGTGCAACTGGCGGTTACCGGCAATTCGCTGTTTACCGTCGATCCCCGGGAAACACTGCGTTCAGGCCCGGGTTACACTGTGGATACCCTTTCTGCCATGCGTGCCGAAGTCGGGCCGGCGCAGTCGCTGGTGCTGATGCTCGGCGCCGACGCCTTTCTGGAACTGGCAACCTGGAGCCGCTGGCATCAACTGTTCAATCTGGCCCACGTCGCTGTTGCTTATCGCCCCGGTTTTCCTGTCGATACCTGGCAGTCGCGGATGCCGCAGCCGCTGGCTGCGGAATACAACAATAGATTGATGCGCCAGCCGCTGGGCGTACATACAGCCCCCGCAGGCGGTATCGTGGTTGTACCGATTGCGGCGCTGGACATTTCAGCGACGCTGATTCGCGATGCGATGCTGGCCGGCGCCAATCCGCGTTATTTGTTGCCTGATCAAATTATCAAATATATTCAAGAACATAGCTTATATACTGGAGACTGATGGGACCCGAGAAACTCGCCAAGATCGCCGTTGCCGCCCTGGAAGATATCAAGGGGCGCGACATCGTCGTGTTCAACGTCAAGAAAATGACGGCCCTGTTCGACAAAGTCATCATCGTCAGCGGCGATTCCAACCGACAGCTGCGCGCGCTGGCCAACAACGTCTGCGAAGAAGTCAAAAAAGCCGGCGGCAGTGTGCTGAGCACCGAAGGTGAACAGACGGGTGAGTGGGTGTTGGTGGATCTCGGTGCGGTGATCGTGCATGTGATGCAGCCGGCGATCCGGCAGTACTACAACCTCGAAGAGATCTGGGGTACATCGCAGCCCAAGCCCCGCAAAACCGTTGCTCGCAAAACACCGGCAGGCAAAACCTCTGCGGGCAAAACAGCGAGCCGCACCGCGAAGTGAAGCTGGCCATACTCGCGGTCGGTCATCGCATGCCGGCATGGGTTACCGCGGCCTACGAGGAATATGCGAAACGCATGCCACGCGAGATGCCGTTGCAGTTGAAGGAACTCAAACCCGCCCAGCGCAGCAATGCGACCGGCGACACCCCGCGATGGTTGAAGACCGAGGCCGAGCACATCGTAACCGCGCTTCCCCAGGGGGCGCTGCGGGTGGTGCTGGATGAGCGTGGACGGAGTTTTCCGACGCGCACGCTGGCGGATCATCTCAAAGGCTGGCGCAACGATGGTCGCGACATCGCATTCATCATCGGCGGCGCTGACGGGCTCGACGATACGATCAAGTCACGCGCTGATCTGCTGTGGTCGCTTTCGCCGTTGACCTTGCCGCACGGCCTGGTGCGCGTGGTGCTCGCCGAGCAGCTCTACCGCGCGACATCGCTGCTTGCGGGTCATCCTTATCATCGGGATTGACCGTTTTACAGGCGTATTTGATGAACGATAAAGCCATTTACCTCGCGTCGCGCAGCCCTCGACGGCGCGAACTGCTCCGGCAGATTGGTGTGAACTTTGAGCTGATCCCGCTGCGCGAAGGCGCCGGGCGCGGCGCCGACGTCGACGAGACGCCGCATGCCGGAGAACATGCCGACGATTACGTGCTGCGCGTGGCTCACGACAAGGCGCGCGCTGCAGCCGGTATTGTCGCCGTGCGCCGTATTGTCGCGCGACCGGTGTTGGCGGCGGATACAACGGTGGTTTGCGACGACGAAATCCTCGGCAAACCGGCGAATGCTGCCGACGCTGCACGCATGCTGGGTTTGCTGGCGGGTCGTTCACATCGGGTGCTGACCGCCGTTGCAGTTGCTGCAGATGGCAGATTGGAAACCCGCGTCTCTGAATCGCGAGTCTGGTTTCGCATGCTCGACGCCGCCGAGATTCGCCGCTACGTCGCGACCGGTGAACCTGGCGACAAGGCCGGCGCCTATGCGGTTCAAGGCCAGGCCGCGGCATTCATCACGCGGATTGACGGCAGCTATTCCGGTATCATGGGTCTCCCCCTTGCAGAGACCGCGGAGCTGCTGCGCAGCTACGGCATTAGTGTTCCCTGAAATCCGGCCATGAGTGAAGACATCCTGATCAACGTCACGCCGCAGGAGACCCGTGTCGCCGTCATCGAACACGGCGTGACGCAGGAACTGCATATCGAGCGCACATCGGCGCGCGGCTTCGTCGGCAACATCTACATGGGCAAAGTCGTGCGCGTGCTGCCCGGCATGCAGTCGGCCTTTGTCGATATTGGCGGCGAGCGCGCGGCCTTCCTGCATGTTGCCGACATCTGGGGCAACCGCATCAACGGTGAACCCGGTCTGCCCATCGAACGCCAGCTCAATGAGGGGCAGAGCCTGATGGTGCAGGTGATCAAGGATCCAATCGGCACCAAGGGCGCACGATTGTCGACGCAGATCAGCATCGCCGGCCGTCTGCTGGTCTATCTGCCGCAGGAATCCCACATCGGCATTTCACAGCGCATTGAAGATGAAGAAGAGCGCGTACATCTGCGCGAAAAACTGCAGCAGCTGATGCCGCCGGACGAGAAGGGCGGATTCATCATCCGCACCATGGCTGAAGCGGCGTCCGACCGCGAGCTGGCATCGGATGTCGAATACCTGCGCAAACTCTGGCATGACATCCGCGAGCAGGCGCGTACGGCCGCGCCGCTGGCGCTGCTTTACCAGGATCTCAATCTCAGCATGCGTGTGTTGCGTGACTTCGCTCATGAGGACACCGGGCGCATTTATGTTGATTCGAATGAAACGCATCAGGCGATGTGTCATTTCGCGAGACTGTTCACGCCGAACGTGGTGCCGCGACTGGCGCATTACCAGGGCGAGCGTCCGCTATTCGATCTGCATAATGTCGAGGATGATATCGAGCGCGCACTGGCGCGACGGGTTGATCTGAAGTCCGGCGGTTATCTGATCATTGATCAGACCGAGGCGCTGACCACGGTGGACGTCAACACCGGCGGTTTTGTCGGTGGCCGCACCTTTGATGACACGATTTTCAAGACCAACCTCGAGGCGGCGCAGGCGATTGCCCGCCAGTTGCGACTGCGCAATCTCGGCGGCATTGTCATCATCGATTTCATCGACATGGACACCGAGGAGCATCGCAATGCCGTACTCAACGAATTCCGCAAGGCACTGGCGCGCGACCGCACACGCATGACCATCAACGGTTTCACCCAGCTCGGATTGGTGGAAATGACGCGCAAGCGCACGCGCGAGAGCCTGGCCCATATCCTCTGCGAGTCCTGCCCTACATGCGCGGGACGCGGCGCGCTGAAGACGGCGCAGACTGTGTGTTACGAGGTGCTGCGTGAACTGCTGCGCGAATCCCGCCAGTTTGATGCGCGCGAATTCCGCATTCTTGCTTCGCAACAGGTGGTCGACATGTTCCTCGACGAGGAGTCGCACAACCTGGCCATGCTCTCGGACTTCATCGGCAAGCCGATTTCGCTGCAGGTGGAGTCGGCCTACAATCAGGAACAGTTCGACATCGTGCTGATGTAACGCGTTCTGTTTTGTTTCAAGGCGAACCATGGCCCTTCCCGCACAACCGCAGGTCCGCAACGGCGCCTCGCCGCGCGCCAGCGCCGAGTTGCGCCAGGTTGCGGAACAGATGTTTGCGCGGGCCGGCGGTGCACCGCTGGGCGGCGGCAATGCGGTACGCGTACTGCGTGATGCAGATGAAAATTATCCTGCATGGCTATCGGCGATTGCCGGCGCCCGGAGGTCGGTTCTTTTCGAGAATTACATTCTTGCCGATGATGCGACCGGCCGCGAGTTTGTCGCGGCGATGACTGAGCGAGCACGGTCCGGGATTGCCGTAAGACTGATTTATGACTGGATGGGCGCGCTGGGTGTGGGCACGGCCCGTCTGCTGCAACCGCTGGTTGAGGCGGGCGGACAGGTTCGATGTTTCAATCGTCCCCGGTTTGACAGTCCGTTTGGCTGGCTGACACGTGACCACCGCAAGATGGTCGCCGTCGACAGCACGATTGGTTATGTCACGGGACTTTGTGTCAGTGACAAGTGGCGTGGTGATCCCCGGAGCGGCATCGCCCCCTGGCGCGATACCGGCATCGAGCTTCGCGGCCCCGTCGTCGCAGACATTGAACGTGCGTTTGCGCAGACCTGGGCGGCGACGGGTGAGGGGGCGTTGGATGTATTGCCGGTGCCGGCATTGCCGGCCGGCGATGTCATGCTGCGCGTGCTCGCCAGCGAACCCAACCTTGCCGGAATTTACCGGCTGGACCAGATGATTGCAGCGCTGGCCCGGGAAACGCTGTGGCTGACCGATGCCTATTACGTCGGTATCGCACCTTATGTGCAGGCCTTGCGTGCTGCTGCGTACGACGGTGTTGATGTGCGTCTGCTGGTCCCCGGTACCAGCGACGTGCCGCTGGTCGGACAGGTTTCGCGCTCAGGTTACCGGCCCTTGCTGGAAGCCGGCATCCGTGTGTTCGAATGGAACGGTTCCATGCTGCATGCGAAAACGGCGGTTGCCGACGGGCGCTGGGCGCGTGTCGGCTCCACCAACCTGAATATTGCCAGCTGGATCGGCAATTACGAACTGGATATCGCGATCGAAGACGAAGCTTGCGGACGCGTCATGCAGGACATGTATGAGGAAGACCTCGGCAATGCGACAGAAATCGTATTGAGCGCGAAACATCGCGTCAGTCGTTCCAGACCCGCTCCACGTCCTAATCGCGCAACCGGCTCTGGCGGGCGCGCAGCACGCGCTGCGGCCGGCGCGCTGCGCATCGGCAATACGGTAGGTGCTGCATTCAGCAACCGCCGCATGCTGGGGCCGGCCGAATCCGGAATGATGTTCAGTGTTGCGCTGGGATTTCTGGCTTTTGCCGTTGCCGCTTTGCTGGTGCCGCTTGCAGTGACTGTGCCGCTGGCGCTGGTGGCTTTGTGGGTCGGTGCAACTCTTCTGGTGCGTGCCTGGCGGATGCGCAAAGGCGGCGCAGAAGAGGATCACTAGAAATCGGCAGGCTCAGTTTCCCGCAAGTCCGGCTGCCTTGGCGGCGATGGTTGCATCGGCTGGCTGAATTTCCACAACCTTGCGGCGTGAAGTTGCACCCGACCGGATCTTCAGCACGCTGCGCGGCAGTTTCAGGGTTTCCGCCAGCCAGACCAGCAGTGCAGCATTGGCCTTGTCATCGCTGGCCGGTGCGGCGATACGGACTTTCAGGGCATCACCGTGGAAACCGGCAGCGCCGGTAGATTTGGCATTCGGTTGGGCGTGGATCTGCAAGGTCAGACGCGAGGTTTCGGCCTGGAAGCGGAGCCACCCGTCGTTCATCGCAGCAGGCTCAGGGCAGTGGATTCCAGCCAGGCAATCGGCAGCATCAGCAGCAACTGGCAGGCCACCATCAGGAATAACGGCGACAGATCGACATTGCCGATTGGTGGAATCCGCCGGCGGAACATGCGCAGGAACGGTCGCGTCATTGCATCCAGCAGCGGTGCAACAGGGCTGCCGGGATTGATCCATGACAGCACCGCCTGCAACAACGTCGAGAACAGAACAATGTACACCAGCATCTGCATGACTGCGACAGCAGCAACGGCGGCAATACCCAGGATCGCCAGCCCGATTTCCGCGCCGAAGCGGAAACCGCGCACCTGGAGAATGATCAGCCACTCCAGCACTTGCATCAGCCACGCCAGCAGCAGCGTCGGCAGATCGATTCCCCACAGACCGGGCAGGACGCGTCGCGCCGGCCGCACCATGAAATCGGTCAGCGCGTTGACAAAATCAGCCAGTGGGTTGCGATAGGGCGCCCTGACCCATTGCAGATAAAAGCGCAGCAGCAGTGTCAGCGTCAAAAGACCAAAGGCGACCTGTGCGATGAAAATCAGTGCATTACCCAGCATGTTGTCCTGCGCTCCTAATGGCTAGTCCTTGCCCAGTTCGTCGCCGAGTTCGGCAGACCGTTCCGCCGCGCCGCGTACTGCACGCACAAAAGCAGCTTTCACGGCATCTTTGTCGAGAAGTGCAATCGCACGTTCCGTAGTGCCGCCTTTGGAAGTAACCCGTGCGCGCAGCGTGGCGGGATCAGTGTCATCGGCCATCGCGAGTTTGATCGCGCCAGCAAAGGTGGCCAGCGCGCTTTGCCGGGCTGCGGTTGCGGGCAAGCCCAGTTCCAGCGCCGCCTGCTCCAGCGCCTCAATGAAATAAAACACATAGGCGGGGCCGCTGCCCGATACGGCAGTGACGGCGTCCAGATCGCGTTCTGAAGCAACCCAGAAAGTGGTGCCGACCGCGGCGAGGATGTTTTCGGCATCTTCGCGCTGTTTTTCCGAGACCCCGGGCATCGCGCAAAGTCCTGTGATGCCTGAGGCCACCAGCGCCGGGGTATTGGGCATGGCGCGTACGATGCGCGCAGCCGGCCCCAGCCAGCGTGCGAGATCGGCGCCGCGGATGCCGGCGGCAATGCTGATGATCAGTTTGCCGCCGATGACCGGCGCAAGGCCTCGCGCAACTTCACGCAACTGCTGCGGTTTGACGGCAAGCACGATGCAGTCGGCATTACGCGCCGCCGCAGCACCGTCGGCCGAAGTGCGGATGCCGTACCGCTGCTCAAGCCGCTGCAGCGCTTCCGGCAGCACATCCACGGCATGGATGTCCGCAGCCGGCCAGCCCTTGGCGACCAGTCCGCCGATGATTGCGGCCGCCATGTTGCCGCCGCCGATAAAAAGGATGTTCATGGAATGGTGGGAAAACGCGAAATATGAAACGTGATCAGGCCAACACTGCTGCAGACCTCTTCACCGCATTATACGGTTCAGTGGCCGGTATTCGCCGTTTTCCGTGAACCGAAGATGGCCGTGCCGATCCGCACCATGGTTGCGCCTTCGGCGATTGCGGCCTCAAGGTCGTCAGACATGCCCATCGACAACGTGTCCACGTCCGCATCATCCGCCTGCAATCCTTGTTGAAGGCTGCGCAGCAGCGCGAAGCGTTGCCGCTGCAGTCCGGCATCCGGGGTCGGCTCCGGAATGGCCATCAGTCCGCGAAGCCGCAAACGCGGCAGCGTGCGGATCACTGCAGCCAGGACACGTTCTTCCCCGGGTGAGACGCCGCTTTTGCTGGCTTCGCCGCTGACATTGACCTGGATCAGCACATTCAGCGGCGGCAGATGGGGCGGGCGCGCGTCATTGAGGCGCCGCGCAATCTTTTCGCGCTCGACACCATGAACCCAGGCGAAGTGTTCGGCGATCGGGCGCGTCTTGTTGCTCTGGACCGGGCCGATAAAATGCCATTCGATGGCGAGGTGCCCGAGGTGCGCAATCTTGTCGAGGGCTTCCTGCACAAAGTTCTCGCCGAATGCGCGCGCCCCGGCCTGCCATGCGGCTTCTACTGCATCAGCGCCGAATGTCTTGCTGACGGCCAGCAGTTGCACGCTGTCCGGCGCGCGATTCGCAGCCACTGCAGCCCGCTGGATGCGGTCGTGTACGGCTTGCAAGTTCAAGGCGATTGTGGTCATAATTTCGGCGCGCTCAGAGGCTGGTTGGCGCATGTTCCAGCGCTTGGGTGCGCGCATACGGCACCCCGCATAGCCCGCATGGCAACACTTCCCAGGGAATTATAAATGGACATCTCCGAACTGCTGGCCTTCGTTGTCAAAAACAAGGCATCCGACCTTCATCTGTCTTCCGGCCTGCCGCCGATGATCCGTGTTCATGGCGACATCCGCCGCATCAATCTGCCGGCGCTGGAGCACAAGGACGTCCATGCCATGGTGTACGACATCATGAACGACGGCCAGCGCAAGTTCTACGAAGAAAACCTCGAGTGCGATTTTTCGTTCTCGATCCCCAATCTGGCGCGCTTCCGTGTCAATGCCTTTGTGCAGCATCGCGGCGCCGGCGCCGTGTTCCGGACCATTCCTTCCAAGGTGCTGAGCCTGGAAGACCTGAAAGCGCCCAAGGTGTTCGTCGAGATCGCCAACCAGCCGCGCGGCGTGGTGCTGGTCACCGGTCCGACCGGTTCGGGCAAATCGACCACGCTGGCCGCAATCATCAACCACATCAACGAAAACGAACAGGGCCACATCCTGACGGTGGAAGACCCGATCGAGTTCGTGCATGAATCGAAGAAATGCCTGATCAACCAGCGTGAAGTCGGACCGCACACACTGTCGTTTGCCAATGCACTGCGTTCCGCCCTGCGTGAAGATCCGGACATCATTCTGGTCGGCGAGATGCGCGATCTGGAAACCATCCGGCTGGCGCTGACTGCCGCTGAAACGGGCCATCTGGTGTTTGGAACGCTGCATACCAGCTCCGCCGCCAAAACCATCGACCGGATCATCGACGTGTTCCCTGCGGAAGAAAAGGAAATGATGCGCGCAATGCTTTCAGAATCGCTGCGCGCGGTGATCTCGCAGACGTTGCTCAAGACCAAGGACGGCAGCGGTCGCGCGGCAGCGCATGAAATCATGGTCGGCACGCCGGCGATCCGCAACCTGATCCGCGAAAACAAGGTGGCGCAGATGTATTCGGCGATCCAGACCGGCGCCCAGCTCGGCATGCAGACGCTGGACCAGAATCTGACCGACCTCGTCAAACGCAATATCGTGTCGGTGGAAGAAGCGCGCGGCAAGGCGATGAACAAGGACGCGTTCCGCTGAACCGGCGGCGCGGACGACAAGGAAAACGGGAGCTAGAGCATGGAAAGAGAACAGGCAGTCAAGTTCATGCACGACCTGCTGCGGGCGATGGTCGCGAAAAAGGCTTCGGACCTTTTCATCACGGTGGGTTTCCCGCCGGCGATCAAGCTCGACGGCAAGATGACGCCGGTGGCGCAGCAATCGCTGACCGCGCAGCACACTGCGGAACTGGCGCGCGGCATCATGAACGACAAGCAGGCCGGCGAGTTCGAGGCCACCAAGGAATGCAACTTCGCGATCAGCCCTGGCGACATCGGCCGCTTCCGCGTCAATGCCTTCATGCAGCAGGGCCGCGTCGGCATGGTGCTGCGGACCATCAACACCACGATCCCCAAGTTCGACGACATGAAATTGCCGCCGGTGCTGAAGGATGTGGTGATGACCAAACGCGGACTGGTGATCCTGGTCGGCGGAACAGGTTCGGGCAAATCGACGTCTCTGGCGGCGATGATCGGCTACCGCAACGAAAACAGCTACGGCCACATCATCACCATCGAGGACCCGATCGAGTATGTGCATGATCACAAGAACTGCGTGGTCACCCAGCGCGAAGTCGGCGTCGATACCGAGAACTGGCATGCCGCGCTGAAGAACACGCTGCGCCAGGCACCGGACGTGATCCTGATCGGCGAGATCCGCGACCGCGACACCATGGATCACGCGATCGCCTTCGCCGAAACCGGCCATCTGGCGATGGCCACGCTGCACGCCAACAGCGCCAACCAGGCGCTGGACCGGATCATCAACTTCTTCCCGGAAGAACGGAAACATCAGCTGCTGATGGATCTGTCGCTGAACATCCGTGCGCTGATTTCCCAGCGCCTGATCCCGAAGAAGGATGGCAAGGGCCGAGCCGCCGCGGTCGAGATCCTGCTCAACTCGCCGCTGATCGCCGACATGATCTTCAAGGGCGAGGTGCACGAGATCAAGGGCATCATGGCCAAGTCGCGCGAACTCGGCATGCAAACCTTTGACCAGCATTTGTTCGATCTGTATGAGGCCGGCGAGATCAGCTATGAAGATGCGCTGCGCAACGCCGATTCGATGAACGAACTGCGGCTGATGATCAAGCTCAACAGCAAGGACGCCAAGGAAAAGGACGTGATGACGGGGATCGAGCATCTCAACCTGGTCTGACCGTCGCGGCATTCCGCGCGGATTCACAGGGACGCCGGCCTCCAGGCCGGCGTTTTTGTTGAAGCGCAGGGACTGATGGACTGGCTGCCCTTCGACTTCGTCACCTGGATCGCCTGCGCGGCGATCGTCGGCGGCGCCTATGTCATTTTCGGCATCACCGCCTTCGGTGCGGCAATGTTCACGGTGCCGGCGCTGACGTATTTTTTTCCGCTCGCCTTCGTGTTGCCCATGTGCGTGATCCTCGACGTGTCGGCGGCCTTCGCGCTGGGCTCTCGCTTCTCGAAAGAGGCTGATCGCGGTGAACTCAAATGGATGGCGCCGTGCTCGCTCGTCGGCGCCATCGCCGGCGTCACTGCGCTGGTGACGATTCCGCAGCAGGCCACCATCGCGGCCTTCGGCGTATTCCTGTTCGGTTATGGCCTGTATTCACTGCTGTCAGGGGCGCCACGGGTCGGCATCGCACGCCACCCTTGGGCGGTGATTTCGGGTTTCTGCGGTGGTGCCGCGGGAACGATGTTCGGTGTCGGCGCGCCGCCCTATGCGGTCTACCTGTCGCGCCGGCTGACCGACAAACAGGTGCTGCGCGCGACCTTGTCGAACATGGTGCTGCTGTCGACCTCGATCCGCGCGCTGGTGTTCCTTGCCGGCGGGCTGATTCTGTGGGACCGCGTCATCGGCGCGCTGCTGCTGATGCCCTTCGCCCTCGGCGGCATCTGGGCCGGCCACCGCATCCAATTGAAGGCGTCGCGCGAGCTGCTGCTCAAGGTGATCGGAGTGTTGCTGTTGCTGATCGGCGGGTCGCTGGTGTTGCGTGCGTTGCGCTGACCCCGCAGCGGATAATCATAAGCATTTGTTTTATTGAATAATTTTTATATTTTATGTGGGGCTGAAGCGTGGCGCCTTGTAACCCGTAACGCCATTGGTTACACTGTTTTCCGTGATCCGTCGAATCCTGCACAAAGGGCTGCAGCGGTTTTTTGAGACTGGCAGCAAGTCCGGAATTCAGGCGCAGCACGCTGACCGCTTGCGGCTGATTCTTGCCCAGTTGAACGCTGCGACAAAGCCGGAAGACATGGCGCTGCCGGGATTGGTACTGCATCCCTTGAAGGGCAATCGAAAGGGCCAGTGGTCGGTGCGCGTGAGCGGAAACTGGCGCATCACCTTTGTTTTTGCGGGAATCGACGCCGATCTGGTCGATTACGAGGACTATCACTGAAAGGCAGCATCATGCGCATGCACAATCCACCGCACCCCGGAGAAATCATCAAGGCGCTTTGCCTGGAACCGCTCAATATTACGGTGACGGATGCTGCAAAGGCGCTCGATGTGAGCCGCAAGACGCTTTCTGCGATCCTGAATGGACGCGCGGGCATCAGCCCCGAGATGGCCGTGCGGCTGTCGATTGCTTTTGGAACCTCGGCGGAGAGCTGGATCAATCAGCAGACCCAGTACGATCTGTGGCACGCCGAGCAGCGGCGCAAGCAGTTGAAGGTCATTAAGTTGGCGGCGTAGCGGACAATTCCTTGTACTTCTGTATTTCGGGAAAATAGCTATCCCCGCATTTTTAGAACGATTGTGCGTAAACAGGAGGCATATTGAAGACCATCGCGACAATCAACTTCAAAGGCGGCGTTGGTAAGACCACTGCTACTTGGGCTCTCGGCAATATCGCAGCTCGCAATACAGGAGTCAGATCGCTGATCTTTGATCTTGATGCACAGATGTCTCTCACGCAGGCGATCGCGCTCAACGAAGATGGCAATCCATTCAAAGACTTCACTAATTGGTATGAACGATCAATCAGTAAGAAAAAGACGATTTTCGACGCTTTGGACGAGTTCACGAAGCCATCGGCATTCAACTTCGGCATCAATCACGACTTTATCTATAAGATTTCTGAGCGCTATCATTTTGTTCCTTCAGTTGAAGATCTATACTGGACTGAACTTGAACTATTTGATCGAGAAAAAGTCAAGTTCTTCGTTCAGCGCCTTCTGGAGAAGGTTCAGAATTCATCGAATGTTCCCAAATACGACTATGCGCTGTTCGATTGCCCGCCGTCCTTTAGTCTCCTAAGCTATTCGGTCTTGTCAACTTGCGACCTTGTACTCATTCCGATCAACCCGGATTTTTTCGCTGCCAAAGGACTATCTTTACTGTTGAACAGTCTTCGCATGCGTATAGAGCCGTTCCCTGTTCCGAAGATTGGGGTCTTTATGAACCGAGCGAAGAAACCGGGTGGAAGCTCCGTAAAACGCTATAGCAACGAGACCCAGCGCTACCTCGACGACGCCATTGACGTTCTCAGTAGTGTGGCCGCGGAGCGTGGTTTGAATGTCAGGCTCTTTGACCAAGCGATCTTTGACAGAGTAGGCATGAAGCGGGCAATTCAAGAAGGGTTACCCACGGACTTTGCTGCGCAATACGGAGTTCTTTGGAAACAGATTCAAGACTTCTTGAACGAGAAGGCAAAATGAATATCGATGACTTACGACTAGAAATCTCCAGGCTGCATGAAAAACTGGATCGAGTACTTGCCTTGCTCGATGCAAAGAATGCCGCTGCACAGAAGAAGGCTGCCGATCGCAAGGCGAAGCAGGAAAGGCCTCAGCCCTTAACGGAGGAAGAGATTAAGCAGCAACAGAAGCGCTTCCAAGAACTCTTTTCTCGTTGGATGAATGGTTTCGAAGTCGAGGTTCAAACTGAACTTGAGGCTGCAGATGCAGATGCGCTAAGACGCTTTGCCGACGCGAACAACTTGAATATTACAACCAAGACACCGAAGACCAAGGCACTGCAGTTGATCGCAGCAAGATTTCGGGAGAAGCGGCAACTCATGCAGGGGCTTCCGTCGCGTCGAGACGTTGATATCTAAGCTCTCCTTGTTCGAGTTGATCCGCTACGGTAGGTGGCTCAGATCGAACTTTAAGCCCCTTCTTTAGTCTTCCGCATACTCCCTGCCACGATCTCGTACTTGAACAGCCTGCACTCCAGTGCGCCATTGAACAGCGGCGTGCGCCGCGAAGGCTGCAGCCGCATCAGTTTGGCGATGCGCAGGTCCGCTGTAAGGATGAAGACGGTCCAGCCGGCGTAGCGCTGTTTGAGGATGTCGCCGAGTGTCGGATACCAGTCGGCGAGATCGTCGAGTTCTTCCATGCGCACGCCGTAGGGCGGATTGGTGATCAGCAGTCCGGATTTGACCGGCGGCTTGGAGTCCTCGAAGCTGCATTGCTTCAATGCGATCCGCTCCTGCAGGCCCAGCGCTTCGACATTGCGGCGGGCGATCGCAATCGCGTCGCCGCTGCGGTCGTATCCGTAAATATCTGTTTTTATTGAATTATTTATATTCGCTGCGGCCTGGTCCTGCTGTGCTTTCCAGGCCGGCGCGTCATGGTTGCGCAGCTTCTCGAAACCGAAGCTGCGGCCGAGACCCGGCGCGCGGCCCAGCGCCATCAGCGCTGCTTCGATCAGGAAGGTGCCGCTGCCGCACATTGGATCGAGCAAGGGCTGATCCGGCGTCCAGCCGGCGAGTTTGAGAATGCCCGCAGCGAGGTTTTCGCGCAGCGGCGCTTCGCCGGCCGCCGTTCGCCAGCCGCGTTTGAACAGCGCGTCGCCCGAAGTGTCGAGATAAAACACCGCATCGTCGCGGGTGAGGAAGACGTGGATGCGCACATCCGGTGCGCGGGTGTCGACGTCGGGGCGGAGGCCTTCGGTCTCGCGCAGCACATCACAGACGGCGTCTTTGACGCGCAGCGTGACGAAGTCGATGCTCTGCAGCGGGCTTTTGATCGCCGCGGTATCGACGCGGATGGTCTGCTTCGGACCGAACCACTGCGCCCAGCGGATTTTTCTGGCGGCATTGAAGATGTCGTTTTCGCTGCGGTAGCTGCAGTAACCGACCCGCCACAACACGCGGCTGGCGATGCGGCTTTCGAGGTTGACGCGCCGGCACAGCACATAGGGTCCGCGAAAACCGGTGCCGCCATCGGCGGTTTGAATATCAGCCGCACCGAGGGCCTTGAGTTCTTCGGCGAGTACGCCTTCAAGGCCGCGCGGGCAGCTGGCGAAAAATTGTTCCATGTCAGCGCGGCGCAACCGGCAGGTCGACGAAGACTTCAAACCGCACCCGCTGCCAGGGGTTGCGTGCTGCGGTCAGTTGCACGATACGTGCCTGCACCGTGTTGCCGCGGTCGATCTGGCGGGCGACGTCGGCGTTTTCGCGGCGCGGCACATAACCCAGCGGCTGGCCTTTCCATTCCACGCGAACCGCATTGGCGTCGTGCGGATTCTGCGGCTCGCGCACCAGCGCCAGCGTGTCGCCGACTTTCATGTTTTCCCACAGCACTTTGCCGTCGTAATACTGAAAGCCGGCCAGCGGCGATTGCTGGATGATGATGCGCGCCTCGGCGGCGCAGGCGGGCGTCAGCGCCAGCAGCAGCGCGAGGCTTGCGATGATGCGAAACATGGGAATCAGAAAGGTTTCAGCACAACGAGGATCAGCGTGGCGAACAACACCAGCACAGGGATCTCGTTGAACCAGCGGAACCAGACATGCGAGCGGGTGTTGCGTTTCTGCTCGAATTTTTTCAGCAGGCTGCCGCAGGCGTGGTGGTAACCGATCAGCAGCACCACCAGCACCAGCTTGGCGTGCAGCCAGCCGCCGCTGATGCCGTAACCCAGCCACAGCCACAGACCGAACAGCAGCGCCGGCACCGCGAGGATGGTCATGAAACGGTAAAGCTTGCGTGCCATCAGCAGCAGGCGTGCGTAAGACGTGTCGTTGTCCTCCATCGCCAGATTGACGAGGATGCGCGGCATATAAAACAGCCCCGCGAACCAGGAGATCACGAACAGCAGATGGAAGGTTTTGACCCAGAGCATGTTGTCGATGTTACTGCAGAAGGCGGCGCCGGGTCAGCGCCAGTGCGATATAGGCGCTGCCGGCGGCGTAAGCCGCGAGGACGGCGATATGCAGCAGCCAGTCCGGGGGGACTATTCCGTTGACCAGCGGACGAGCCAGTGCAACGGCATGGGTCAGCGGTAGCGCCTGCGCCAGAATCTGCGCCGCCGCCGGCAGTTCATTCAGCGGGAAAAACACGCCGCACAGCAGCATCATCGGCGTTACGCACAGCGTGAAGTAGTACATGAAAAAGTCATAACTCGGCGACAGCGCGGTCATGATCAGACCGAGTCCGGCGAAGGCGAGGCCGGTGAGGAAAATCAGCGGAATCACCGCAAGCGCCAGCGGTGAAGGCACCAGCCCCAGGACTGTGGCGACAATCAGCACCGCGCTGCCCGAAAGGAAACTCTTGCTGGCGGCCCACACCAGTTCACCCAGCAGTACATCGTCCAGCGTCAACGGTGCGTTGAGGATGGCATCCCAGGTTTTCTGCACATGCATGCGCGAGAAACCCGAATACATGGCTTCGAATGATGCGCTCATCATTGTGCTGGAGCAGATCACGCCGGCGGCCAGAAAGGCGATATAGGACATGCCGCCGACATCCTCCAGCATGCGACCGAGGCCGTAACCCAGGCCGAACATATAGAGCAGCGGATCGGCGAGGTTGCCGAGCATCGACGGGATCGCCAGCTTGCGCCAGACCAACAGATTGCGTCGCCATACATGGAGGAAACGCAGACTCAAACGGGGCGGGGACCAGTGTCGTGCGCTCATGTCAGTCGCGCAGGTCGCGCCCGGTGAGTTTAAGGAACACGTCTTCGATATTGGCGCGGCGGTGCAGATAACGCAGATCGCCACGGCTATCCAGATCGGCGATCAGCGGCGCCGGATCATTGGTGTAGCAGAAGATGGTTTCGCCGGTGGCTTCGCAGCGCTCGGTGCGCCGGCGGCCAAAGGTCTCGGCCCAGGCGGGTGCGCCTTCACCGTAAACTTCGACCACATGCGGTTCGACATGCTGTGCAATCAGCGCGCGCGGATCACCACCGGTGATGATCTTGCCGTGATCCATGATCGCAATGCGGCTGCACAGCCGTTCAGCCTCTTCCATGAAATGCGTGGTCAGCAGCAGCGTCTTGCCCTGCTTCAGCAGATTGCGCAGCCGCTCCCAGATGACGTGGCGTGCCTGCGGGTCAAGTCCGGTGGTCGGTTCGTCGAGGAACAGCAGTTCCGGATCATTGATCAGCGCGCGGGCCAGTGTCAGCCGGCGTTTCATGCCGCCGGACAGGGTCTGGATACGCGTGTCGGCACGGCTGCTCAGCCCGGCGAATTCGAGCAGGGCCGGGATGCGTTCCTGCAGCGTCGCATCAGGGATGTCGAAGTAACGGCCGAACACGCGCAGGTTCTCGCGGATGGTGAAATCGGGATCGAGGTTGTCAAACTGCGGCACCACGCCGATGCGCTGCCGGGCTTCACGTCCTTCGCGCGGCACATCGTGCCCCAATACCGTAATGCTGCCGCCATCGGGGCCAGTCAATCCCAGGCACAGGCGCAGGGTTGTGGTTTTGCCCGCGCCGTTGGGGCCGAGCAGTCCGAAACATTCGCCGGGTTGCAGTGCCAGATCGACGCCGCAGACTACTTCATTCGTGCCGTATGACTTTCGCAGGCCTGCGGCAATGAGGGGCGATGTGGCGTTCACGCGCAATGGACGCGCACGATCTGCGCAAGCAGATGCAGGCGGCCATGGAAAAAATGTTCGCCGCCCGGCACCACCACCAGCGGCAGTTGCTGCGGACGGGCCCAGTCGAATACCGCGGCGAGCGGCACGACCTCGTCGTGCTCGCCGTGGATGACCAGCGTATTGGCGGGAACAGTTTCCGTCGGGAAGCGGCTCACCGCCGGGCCGACCAGTATCAGTCGTTCTGCCGTGACCTGTTTCGCCACGCGCGTCTGTACGAAAGCGCCGAAGGAAAATCCGGCGAGCAGCAGCGGCATTTCACCGAAACGTTCCTTGGCATAACGGATGACGGCGATGATGTCGTCGGTTTCACCGTTGCCCTGATCAAAAGCACCGGCACTGTTGCCGACACCGCGAAAGTTGGGACGGATGGCGACATAACCGAGGCCGAACAGCGTCTTGGCGAGGGTGGTGACGACCTTGTTGTCCTTGCTGCCGCCCTGAACGGGATTCGGATGTGCGATCAACGCAATGCCGCGCCGCGGCAGTCCGGGATCGTTGAGATCGGTTTCAAGCGCACCGGCGGGGCCGTCGATCGTCAGGCGTTCCAGCGTGGACGGCGGCATGGGGCGGAGTTCAGTGGCGGTCATCGGGTGAATCGTGAAGCAGTGGCAGGATCAGATTTTCAGCCGTTCGACCACGCGGCCGTGCTGCAGGTGTTCGGTGACGATTTCGTCAATGTCTTCGCGATCGACATAGGTGTACCAGACGGCTTCGGGATAAACCACCAGTACCGGACCTTCGTCGCAGCGGTCGAGGCAACCGGCCTGGTTGATGCGGGTCTTGCCTTTGCCGGAGAGCCCCAGCGCCTTGACCTTTTTCTTGGCGTAATCGCGCAGGTCCTGCGCGCCATGGTTATTGCAGCAGTTTGCACCGGGCTCGCGCTGGTTGCAGCAGAAAAACACGTGGTGTTTAAAGTGGCTCATCAGGTGTGTGGAACGGGACTCGGAGGCCGCGCTACGGCGAAGCGCGGATTATAACCGCGCGGCGCAATACTCACCGTCGGGAATACTTGCGCGCAGAGCCGCGCGACAGTGCCACGGGGTATTTGCGGGCATTGAGTGTCATTTTGCGCCGGGCGGCCTGCAGCAGGTCGATGTCCAGCACATCGGTCAGCCGCAGCAGATAAAGCAGTACATCGGCCGCTTCTTCCTCAACGGCACGCCGGTCGCTGGCTTTGAGGCCGGCGCTTTGTTCAGGCGTCAGCCACTGGAAACATTCGACCAGTTCGGCGGCTTCAACGCTCAGCGCCATCGCGAGATTTTTGGGGGTATGGAACTGCTGCCATTCACGCGCCTCGGCGAAACGGCGCAGGTCGCTGCGCAGGCTGGTCAGAGTGGCTGTTTTTTTGCGGGGCATGCGAATCTCCGGATTCAGCGACGGGATGTGTAACGCATCGGCAGGCTGACCAGCAGGAACAACAGGGTCAGGAACGGCCAGATGTCGGACAGGGCGCGAATCATGTTGGTAAAGCTGAGCAGATGGCCGACCCGTCCCGGCAGCATATGTGCCGGGACGGTGCGGTAAGGGTTTTCCGGTGTGCAGTTGACCAGCACAACGGCTGCCAGTAATGCCAGCAGCGCAACAAACGCGCGGCCGCGCGGAGGCAGGCGCACGAACAACATCACCAGTACGATGGCTGCAACAAGCCCCATGGCGAAACCGGGTGTCAGCCAGTTCCACGGGCTTGCGGTGCGCAGGATGAGCCACGCTGCAGCCGTTTTCAGCAGGCACGCACCCGTGATCAGTGCGACGAACGTTTGCCAGTATCCGCTGCTGATGGTCCGGGCCACGCTCGCCAGCAGCAGGCCGATGATCGTGATACCGAGCATGACCACAGCGGCTTCGGCGTAACGATACGATTCCGGGGTATAGGCAAACAGCGCATCAAGGCCCAGGCTGGCGCGCAGATCGCCATTGCCCATGTTGATTGATGCGGCATGCAATTGCGTCAACAGCCACAGCCCGGCCAGCACCAGCACGGCATCTCCGCGTGGACCGCCGACGAACCAGCGGTTGCGCAGCAGCGCCAGACCTTCGCCGAGCCGGTGGCCCGGCGCAAACAGCGGTGCAAGCAAGGCGCCGACTGCGCCGCCAAAGGCGTTGACCAGCAGATCAACTGCGGAGGCGAAGCGCATCGGCAGGTATTGCTGCGCGGTTTCCAGCGCCATGCTGAGCATGGCGCAGGTCACTGTGGCCAGTATCACTGCATAACGCGGATGCAGCCGCGCGCAGAGCGCCAGCGCCAGGAGAAATCCCAGCGGCAGGTAAGCGACGAAGTTGAAACCGATGTCTTCGATCGTGATCCAGCGGGGCCATGGCGCGGAGAGGAACATCCCGAACGGGATTTCGATGGCCTGCCAACCGATGAAAGGGTGCAGGCTGGCGTAGATGACAACCAGACTGTAAGCTAGCGCCGCCATGGCCGCGACACGGTATCCGCGCGGCATGGTACCCGCTGTGTAATCCGGCATCATTCATGAAATTCTACGACATCTTCAATGGCGACGCCGATGGCATCTGCGCGCTGCACCAGCTGCGGCTGGATGAGCCTCGCGATGCCGAGCTGGTCACCGGCGTCAAACGGGACATCGGACTGGTCGCGCGCGTCAATGCACAGGCCGGTGACAGTCTGACAGTCATCGACATTTCCCATCGCAGCAATGCTGCCGGCGTTGAGCGGGCGTTGCATGTGGGCGCGACCGTCGAATATTTCGACCACCATGCGACGGGAGCGCTGCCGCAGCATCCCGCGTTCCGTTCGCATATTGATACCGCGCCGGATGTTTGCACCAGCCTGATTGTTGATCAGCATCTTGCAGGCCGGCACCGGCTATGGGCGGTGGTGGCGGCGTTCGGGGACAATCTGGTCGAGTCGGCGATCCGCGCTGCGCAGCCGCTGCAACTCGATCACATGGAACTGGCGCGCCTGCATGAGCTGGGCGAAGCCATCAACTACAACGCCTACGGTGAGACCGTCGAGGACCTGCACTATCATCCGGCTGACCTGTATCGGGTGATCGCACCCTACAACGATCCGCGCCATTTCATTTTTGACGAACCGGTGTTCGAGGTACTGAAGCAGGCCGGGGCCGAGGACATGGCGCGTGCAGAAGAGATCCGGCCTGAGTTCGCAACCGATGCGGCAGCGCTTTATGTGCTGCCGGACGCGTCGTGGAGCCGTCGTGTCAACGGCGTGTTCAGCAACCGCCTTGCACAGGCGGAACAGAAACGTGCGCATGCCGTGCTGGTGACCAAGGGTGATGGTTATGTCGTCAGCGTGCGGGCGCCGCGCAGCAATCCCACCGGCGCCGAGCAGTTGTGTTCGGCTTTTGCCACGGGTGGCGGCCGTCAGGCTGCTGCCGGGATCAATCACCTGTCGCATCAGGATCTTGCGCGATTCGCCGATGCGTTTCGCGAAGCCTACAAATAACTCAATAAAAACAAATATTTATAAAGCATTCGTAGCGGATGACGGGTTCGCGGCGGCGAGCTGCAGCAGGTTCATCTCAAGCAGCGCGAACGCCGCAATCCACAACGCAGCGTCATAGCCGTCGAACCATTCTCCCTGCAGAAACCAGACCACGGCGATGCCGGTCAGGGCAGCGTAAAGCGCAGCGGACAGAGTGATGATCAGCCGCCGCTGTTTTCTGATCCACGCGGGTACGCGTACTTCCAGTTCGAGCACGGCGACCACGCCGATCCACAGCCAGGCATTAAGCGCATCCAGCCATTCGTGTTCGCGCACGAAGGAAATCGCGGCCCACAGAACGGCTGCCGCGGCGATCAGACGCAGCAGATTGAGCACAGCGGCGTTGCGCGGCAGGCGTGTCCACTGCGGGCAGCGGCTTTCAACAAAGAACAGCGCAAGCAAAACGAACCAGGCGAGCGCATCAACGGTTTCGGAGGCGCGGCCGGTGGCCGCATAAATTGCCGCATTGATGGCCAGCAGCGTGAATATCACGATCGTGACAGACATCGCGTGCATGCCGTCTGTCGCCGCCGTCAGACGGCTGCGTCGGGGCAATGCTGGCGGGCGGGTGCGCCGTAACGCTGCGGCAGCAGCGAACCGGCCACCATGCCGGCGACGCTGACCAGGAAACCGATGAACTGCGGCGGCCACAGGTCTTCACTGCCGATGAATTCCAGCGCGATCCAGCTCGCAAGTCCGCCGATGATGGCGCACGCCGCGCCCTGGGTCGTGGCGCGTTTCCAGTAGAGGCCCGCGGCCAGCGGGACGAAGGCGGCAACCAGCGTGACCTTGTAGGCGTTCTCGACCATGCCGTGGATGGATTCGTTGGTGGAAATCGCATACACCGTGACCAGGATGGCGAAGACCGTCACCACCGCACGGTTCAGCCACAGAAAGCCGCGGTCAGTCATGCGGCCGAGCAGTCCTTTCAGCACGTTTTCGGAAATGGTTACCGACGGCGCCAGCAGCGTGCCGCTGGCGGTGCTCATGATCACCGACAGCAGCGCGCCGAAGAAAATGATCTGTGCCGGCAGCGGCATGTGGTTGAGGATCAGTGACGGCAGGATGCGCTGCGAGTCGGAATCGATCAGACCGGACACCATTTTCGGGTCGATCAGCGTTGCCGCGTAGACCAGGAACAGCGGCACGAAGGCAAACAGGAAATAGGCCGAGCCGCCGAGCACCGAACCCCATACCGCGGTGCGCTCGCTTTTCGAGGCATTCATGCGCTGGAACACGTCCTGCTGCGGAATCGAGCCGAAACCCATGGTGATCAAAGCGGCGGTGAATGCGACCATCTCCGTCAGGGACAGGCCGGGCAGAAAGTCGAATTTGTTGTTGGCCGCGGCGTGGCTGATGACGGTCGCGGTGCCGCCGGCCATGCCGGAGACCAGCCAGGCGATGTAGAGCAGCCCGAGCACGATGACGATCATCTGTACGAAGGTGGTGACCGCCACCGACCACATGCCGCCGAACAGCGTGTAGACCAGCACGACGCCGGCGCCGATGACCATGCCCCAGGCCGGGGAGATCGCATCCTGCGACAGCACGTTGAACACCAGACCCAGCGCAGTGACCTGTGCCGATACCCAGCCAAGATAGGACAGGGCGATGCAGATGCTGGTCGCGAGTTCGACGCTGCGGTTATAGCGCTGGCGGTAAAAATCGCCGATGGTCAGCAGGTTCATCCGGTACAGCGGCCGCGCGAAGAACAGACCGAACAGGATCAGGCACAAGGAAGCGCCGAAGGGATCGGATACCAGTCCGCCCATGCCTTCCTTGACGAAGGTCGCGGAAATGCCGAGCACCGTTTCGGCGCCGAACCAGGTGGCAAAAACCGTGGCGAAGACCACGTACAGCGGCAGGTGGCGGCCGGCAGTGATGTAATCGCGCGCGTTGTGCACCCGTGTCGCTGCGGCCAGGCCGATGGCGATCGACACGACGAGATAGGCGATGACAAACCACAGCAGCATTTTTTACGCTCCCGAAGCGCACCGCACTCCACGCGGCGACGCGCGAAGTGTACAGGGCGAAGCCCGTTTTGATAACTGCATACGGATTGAATGCCGGCAGCTTATCCCGGATTGCAGAAGGAGCACCCCGCTTCGTATCGACGGAATATTGTTTCGTGCAATCTTGTTCTCTGAGCAATTCCCCTACTCTTAGCGGCGTTTCGGCGTCGTTAACTTGGCCGGTAACAGGCGGTTAGCAATCAGGTGGATGGAGAGAATCCACCGTTTTTCGAAATCCCGGTGTGAACGAGTTAACGAGAGAATTTTCGCTGACACTGTAGAATGCCCGCGCCCTGCCGATACTCTGTCAGGGCCCTCGCTGCGACGAATTTAAATTTAATGTTTAAAAACAATTACTTGATTAATATGCGCGAGGCTTGCGAGCGACACGACTGTGAGCGCGATGGTTATCGTTTGTGGGTCGTTCGATGATTGAACCCGTGGTGGTTGCAACCCGTCCGTTTCGATTGACGCGCTGGTTTTCTGCGCTGAGTCTGGTCTGCGTATTCTCGGTCAGCATGGTACTGGCTTACGTTCTGGCCCGATTTCTGACCGAGCAGCTGTTACAGCGCGAGGCGACAGTGACGATGGAGTTCGTGCAGAGCGTGGTCGCCACTGATCGTGTTGAAGCAGATTTTCTGGCGCCCTATGGTTCAAAACAGCATGCCGGCCTGGACAGCACGTTCAAACATTACACGCAGATTCCCGATGCGATGCGGGCCAATGTGTATTCGCGGGAACGCCGTGTGATCTGGTCGACCGATCCCAAATTGACCGGACAGCAGTTCCCGGCGAACGACGAACTGGACGAGGCCCTGGCCGGACAGCTTGTTGTCAAAAACGGGATTGCTCATAAACAAGAACATGAGGCCGGTACCGCGCCGATGTCGAACGCGTTTTTTGTCGAGATTTATGTGCCGATCTGGGACGCGGCCAAAAAAAACGTGGTCGGTGCAGTTGAACTCTACAAGACACCACGCGCGCTGGCAGAGGCCATACACTCAGGACAGCGGCTGATCTGGTCTGTTGCCGCGATCGGCGGACTGTTCATCTACCTGGCATTGATTGGTCTGGTGCGTCGCGCCGACCGCATCATGCGCGACCAGCGGCAGCGCCTGGTGGAAACCGAATCGCTGGCCGCGGTCGGCGAAATGGCAGGGGCCGTGGCGCATGCGATCCGCAATCCCTTGTCGGCAATCCGAACTTCCGCGGAGCTGGCACTCGACTCGAATTCGGCGCTCTCGCGGGAGCAGGCGGAGGACATTACCGCCGAAGTGGATCTGGTCGAGCAGTCGGTGCGCGAATTGCTGACGTATTCACGGCCGCCGAGCGAACGTGTGGCGGCCATTGAACTGAACGCGATCATCCGCAAAAGCCTCATTCCTTTTTCCCGCGACATGAACTCAAGAAAAATCGAGGTGCTTCTGCGTCTTGATGAGCGCCTGCCGGCAGTGAGTGGCGATGCTGCGTTGCTCGGGCAGGTATTCAGCAGCCTGATTGCCAATGCGCTGGATGCGATGCTTCCCTCCGGGCGCTTGACGGTGCGCAGCCTGAAAGCGACCGACGGCAAGGGGGTCGACGTGTTTATCAGCGATACCGGATCCGGTGTGCCTGCAGCCGATCTCGAAAAAATATTCAAGCCGTTTCACACGACCAAGGCGAAGGGGCTGGGCCTAGGGTTACCGCTGGCGCGGAGAATTGTCGAGCGTGCGGGGGGTAATATTGCCATTACCAGCAGTCTTGGCGCCGGAACGACCGTGCAAATCAGGCTGCAGGCCATCTGACGGAATACATCATGGGTCATGCCGTATTGATCATTGAAGACGAGGCGACACTTGCCAAGAACATCAAGAGTTTTCTTGAACGCCACGGATTCGAGGCCAGGGTTGCTGCGACGGCAGAGGAAGGACTTGAGCAGCTCGATGTGTTCAAACCGGATGTCGTGCTGCTCGATTTTCACTTGCCGGGAATGGACGGCATGGAAGCGCTGGCCAAAATAAATGCTCGCGACGCCCAGGTGCGTACCATCATGATTACCGGGCACGGCAGCATCCAGATGGCCGTTGATGCGATGAAGGCTGGCGCTTCCGATTACCTGAGCAAACCCGTAGTGCTCAGTGAATTACGCCTGCGCATCGAGAAAACCCTGGGTCAGGACCGTGTCAAGCAGGCGCTGAACTATTACCAGGACCGTGTCGCGCAGGGCAGTGGCCTGAACAAGCTGATCGGTGAATCGACGTCGATGCGTGCGCTGCGATCAACGATAGAGCAGTTGCTGAATGCAGAGCGCCAGCTTCAGGATGGGGTGGCGCCGGCGGTGCTCATCATTGGTGATACCGGAACCGGGAAGGAACTGGTGGCCAGTGCATTGCATTTTGAAAGCCGTCGCCGCGAACGTCCATTTGTCGAGCTGAACTGCGCTTCGATTCCAGGGCAACTGCTGGAATCCGAACTGTTCGGTTACGAGCGGGGGGCCTTTACCGATGCGCGTGGTCGCAAAATCGGTCTTGTCGAAGCGGCGGACGGCGGTACGCTGTTCCTCGACGAAATCGGCGATATTGAACTGGGGTTACAGGGCAAGTTGCTGAAGCTGCTTGAAGAAAAAAGCGTGCGTCGACTCGGCAGTCTGCGTGATGTTCAGGTGGACGTGCGCATCGTGGCTGCGACCAACAAGCCGCTGGAGGAACTGGTTCAGGCCGGGAAATTCCGGTCAGACCTGTATTTCCGGCTGCGTGGTGTGCAACTGTTGTTGCCGATGTTGCGTGACCGAGGTGATGACATCCTTTTGCTGGCGCGACATTTTCTGAAGGTGAACGGGGCGCGATATCAGAAAACGGATCTGATGTTCAGTCGGGAAGCCGAAAAGGTCCTGCTGAATTACGCCTGGCCCGGAAATGTCCGCGAATTGCGTAACGTTGTGGAGGAGGCCGTGTTGCTCGCTTCAGCGCCGGCCATCGGGGCCGACCAGCTGAGTCTGTGCACGACGCTGGGGAAAGTGCCGCCGGGCAGTTCAACGCCTCCGCAATCCATGGTGCCTGTCATTCCCAGCGAGGGGCTGCAACCTGAGGATGTCGAGCGCAGTCTTGTCCTGCAGGCCTTGCAGAAGACGTCATGGAATGTCACCCGCGCTGCCAAGCTGTTGGGCCTTTCGCGAGACACCCTGCGCTACCGCATCGAAAAATTCAATCTTGTCGAGCACCGGCGGACCGAGCCTGGCTCAAATTGACGGTTTTCCCGGGGGCTGCTGGTCAGTGAACGGCGAGCAGCACGAGCAGTCCTGCAAGCAACGCCACTGCAATACCCAGCAGGCGGCTGTTACGTTGCTGAACCTTCAGCAAAGCGTCAAGTTGCCTGCACAGTTCGGTGTCATGCTCCCTGGCGAGAAACTGTTTTGCCAGTCGCGGCAACTGCGGCAGCAATTCGCTCCAGAACGGTATTTCTTCACCGACGCGGCGCAACAGTCCGCGCCAGCCGATCTGTTCCGACATCCAGCGCTCAAGGAAGGGTTTGGCGGTACGCCACAAATCAAGGTCGGGATCGAGGTCGCGGCCCAGTCCTTCAACGTTGAGAAGAGTTTTCTGTAACAGCACCAGTTGTGGCTGGATTTCGATGTTGAAACGGCGCGAGGTCTGGAACAGGCGCAGTAACACCTTGCCGAATGAAATTTCCTTCAGCGGTTTGTCGAAAATGGGTTCACACACCGCTCGTATGGCGGTTTCGAATTCCTCGACCCGGGTGCCCGGCGGCGCCCAGCCTGATTCGACATGCACTTCGGCAACGCGGCGGTAATCGCGGCGGAAAAACGCGATGAAATTGCGCGCAAGGTACTGTTTGTCAACTTCGGTGAGTGTGCCCATGATGCCGAAATCAAGCGCAACATACTGGCCATTTGGCGCGACCAATATGTTGCCCGGATGCATGTCGGCGTGGAAGAAACCGTCGCGGAACACCTGTGTGAAGAATATTTCCACGCCGGCGCGCGCAAGTTTTGGAATGTCGATCCCCTGTGCGCGCATTTCTGCAATGGCAGAGACCGGGATGCCGTGCATGCGCTCCATGACCATGACTTCGGTCGAACAATAGTCCCAGTGTATTTCGGGCACGGCGAGCAGCGGTGATTTGTGGAAATTGCGGCGCAACTGATTGGCATTGGCCGCTTCCCGCATCAGGTCGAGCTCGTCTTCAAGGTGGCGGGCGAATTCTGCGACTACTTCACGTGGCTTCAGTCGTTTGCCGTCGAGCCACAGCCATTCCAGCAGCACAGCGCCGGCGTCAAGCAGTGCAACGTCCTTGGAAATCACGCTGGCGATCCCGGGACGCAGCACTTTTACTGCGACCTCGGTGCCGTCAGGCAGCGCGCCGATATGCACCTGGGCCACGGAAGCGCTGGCAATGGCCTTCATTTCGAAACGCGAAAATACCTGCGCCAGCGGTTTGCCGTAGGCGGCGGCGAGGATGCGTTCAACGTCCGCTCCGGGGAATGGCGGGACCTGATCCTGCAGACGGGCGAGTTCTTCAGCGATGTCGGGGGGAATCAGGTCGCGACGCGTCGAAAGTACCTGGCCGAATTTGACGAAGATCGGCCCCAGCGCTTCCAGCGCATGACGCAGTCGTTCGGCGCGCGGTGCTGAAAGATCGCGCCAGAACAGCAATGTGCTGACTGCGGTTCGCAGCAAACGTACGCGCTCATGACCGAGCAGGAACTCGTCGAGCCCGAAACGCAGTGAAACACGCAGGATTTTAAGCAGGCGGAGGATACGCACCTGCGCATTTTATCCGTCCACGGCATCGCCGGGGGCGGGTACTGCAGGAATCTGTGGCAGGAATCAGTGCTGAATCAGCTGCGCGACGCGCTTTTCAAGCCGGGCGAGGTCGTCACGCAGCACATCCACGTCCGCAGCAAATCGTGAGAGATCGCTGGCGGCAGCAACCGCCGGCCGTTCTTCGGTCCAGTATTCGGAGAATGAACGGGAGAGATTCTCGCCGCTCATGCGCGCCCATTGCGCGAAAGTGTGCGCCGTACCTGCCATCCGGTGTGCGGCAATGTCGCCGAACAGGCGTGACAGATCCTCCTCCGCGTCCCAGCGCAGGTGGCGCCAAAGATGATGCACCGCGCCTGCGAGCGCGGTATCGCCTTCGATGCCGATATCGCGCCACGCCGAATCATCCCGTGTTGCCATTCGCAGCAGCAGTCCGGGAGTCACGCTCAGCGTGGCGTCAGGGATCGCACCAGCTGCAGCGGGCGAGACTTCGCCGGAATCCACAATCTGCAGGGATGTGTAAAACGGAAGGCAGCGTACGCATACCGTCTTGCCGGCGTAGGGCTTCAGCGAATCGCGGGCCCAGCCGTTGGCGCGCAGCAGATGATTCAGCGGTGCGCCAACAATTGCATCAAGAACGGATGGTGTGGCTGCCATTACCGGAGATCAGACCTGCTGAATGCCCGATACCAGCCAGCCGGTGGAGCCGCGCATAGGTTTTTCCAGATGCCAGATTTCGGCAAACGGCTGCGCTTCGGCGGCGCCATCTTCGCGGATCAGTCCGGAGAAGCGCACGCTGACCACATGGAGCAGGCCCTCGCTGACCACATCCAGTACTTCAGACTCCAGTGTCACAACATCGGTCTTGCCCTGTGCCGGACCTTCGACCTGCCACTGCGCCTGCACGTCGGCGAGCAGATCGGCCGTAAGAAAGTCAGCCAGCGCGGTGCTGTCACGCGCATCATGCGCTTCCTGCAGGCGGACAAAGTTCAGTCGTGCGTGACGGATGAACTCGGTTGCATTGAAATCGGCGGGCCAGCGTCCCGCGGTCGCGGCGACTGCGTGCGGTGCAGCCCCGCCGCCGGCAACCAGCGGTTCAGGGGTGGCGTGTCCCTGTTGACCGGCATACTGCAGTGGAGCCTGTGCAGCGCGGCCGCGCAAGGCGCGGAATGCGAATACAGCAATCGCTGCGATGGCGGCTGCGAGCAGCAATCCGGAAAGTGCGCCGGCGATGCCGTTGTTCATGAAAAGGGCCATCAGACCGGCGCCCATGGCGAGTCCGGCCAGCGGGCCCAGCCATTTGTTGCCCGGGGTTTGTGCGGCCGCTGCGGCCGGCTGTTGTGCGGGCGCGCCCGGCTGCTGGGCTTGTTGTTGCGCGGGTGCTTTTGGAGCAGCTTGTGGCGTCGCATTGCGCTGCATGCCCATGCTCTTGCCGCCGCCCAGGCGTTTGGCTTCGGCTTCGATGCCGATCAGCGATACACCACAAAGAACGATTAAAAAGGAGAGCAGTTTTTTCATGGCGAACTCCTGAAACGAATTGGACCGGCGCATTATAGCGACGGCGTGACGCGGCAATCATTACTAAGCGTAATGTATTGCTTCAGAACCTGTTTTAGTCTTTGTGGCAGAGATATCAGGGGAATTGGCCTACGACTTGAGGGCTAAAGACTCAGAAACGGATGCCGCGGTGCAATGCCACCACACCGACCGCAAGGTTGAAATATTCAACACGCTCCAGCCCGGCGTTTTGCATCATGGTTTTCAGGGTTTCCTGATCCGGATGCATGCGGATCGATTCGGCCAAATAGCGGTAGCTGTCGGCATCGTTGGTGATCATCTTTCCGAGGCGCGGCAGAATCTGGAAGGAATAGGTATCGTAAAACGGTGCCAGAGGCTGCCACACGCGTGAAAACTCCAGCACCATCAACCGGCCGCCAGCGCGTAGTACGCGGCGCATCTCGGCCAGCGCGGCATCCTTGTGCGTCATGTTGCGCAGCCCGAAGGCAACACAGACGCAGTCGAAGTGCTCGTCAGGGAATGGCAGTTTTTCGCCATCACACTGTACTGCCGGGATCAGCTTGCCATGATCAATCAGGCGATCACGGCCACGTCGCAGCATCGGACCGTTGATGTCAGTAATGATTACTGAGCCGGTCGGGCCGACGCGCTCCGAAAACAGGGTTGTCAGATCGCCGGTGCCGCCAGCAACGTCAAGCACACGCTGCCCCCGGCGCACCAGGCTCTGTTCAACCGCGAAGCGTTTCCATAGCCGGTGTAGTCCCGCGGACATCAGATCGTTCATCAGATCGTAACGCGAGGCGACTGAATCGAAGACATCGGCGACTTTGCGCGCCTTCTCGTCTTCAGCGACCTTCTGGAATCCGAAATCGGTGGTTTTGCTCATGGCCTTTTACGCGTCGCGGCTGGCGCCGGCTTCCTGCAGGCGTTGCAGATATTGCTGCCACATCGATTCCTGCTGGATGCCGTAATCATAGAGAAGGTCCCAGGAGTAGATGCCGGTGTCATGTCCGTCGGAGAAGCGCAGCTGGATGGCGTACTGGCCTACCGGTTCGATCGCGCTGATGGTGACGTCTTTTTTGCCGGTTTGCAGGGTTTCCTGGCCTGGACCATGACCGCGCACCTCGGCAGAAGGCGAATGGACACGCAGGAACTCGCAGGGCAGACGGAAAGTCTTGCCATCGGCAAACGAGATTTCCAGCGCGCGCGAGGCCTGATGCAGCGTGATTTCGGTGGGCAACGGTACGCCCTTGTTGAGTCCGGCCATGATTGTTCCGTGTGCGGTTCGAAAACTGAATGCACCATCATAACCGACAGACCGGGTTGTTAAAAATTTTGCTTTTATACCAATGGGTTGCGTGCGAGGCCGCGGATGTGTCATATCGCTGTAACATGAGGTTCATAATATAAAGAGGGTAAAAAACCCTTCGGAGCATGCATGGCAGCAACAATATTGGTTGTGGAAGATGAGCCGGCAATTCAGGAGCTGGTGGTCTGCAACCTGGAACTTGCCGGACACCAGACCTTGCGCGCCGAGTCCGCCGAGCAGGCGATGCAAATGGTTCGTGAACAACTGCCCGACCTGATCGTGCTTGACTGGATGTTGCCCGGGATCAACGGCGTTGAGTTCGCACGACGCTTGCGCAGTGACAAACGCACGCAGATGGTGCCGCTGATCATGTTGACGGCACGGGCGGATGAGCACGACAAGCTGGCCGGGCTCGAAACCGGGGCCGACGACTACATCACCAAACCTTTTTCTCCGCGCGAACTCAACGCGCGAGTCAAGGCTGTGCTGCGCCGGCGTTCACCGCAGGCGACCGATGACGTGGTCGAAGTCGCCGGATTGCATCTGGATCCGAACAGTCACCGGGTCATCGGCAACGGCGAACCGTTGCAGCTTGGTCCCACGGAATTCCGCCTGCTGCATTTTTTCATGACCCATGCAGAACGTGTTTACACCCGGGTGCAGTTGCTTGATCAGGTGTGGGGTGACCATGTCTTCGTCGAAGAACGCACCGTGGACGTACACATCCGCCGTCTGCGCAAGGCGCTCGAGCCGACGGGCCACGATGCGTTGATCCAGACGGTACGCAGTTCCGGTTACCGATTTTCCGCTGCTTGAGTTACTTTCAGTCATGATTCCGTCATTGAATAGCTGGCAGCCGCAATGAGTGCCGTCTGGTGGCCCTTGCTTGTCCGCTTGGTGATGATTGCGATTGCAGGTACGGCAGCGTGGCTGGTCGATGACGCTGTTTCTGCGCTGGTGCTGGTTGCCGGCTTTCTATTGCTCATGCTGCTCCAGCACGTCCGTCATCTTGCACGGTTGTCGAAATGGCTGGCCGACCCTCGTCCTGAGGCGTTGCCGGATGGCTCCGGCATCTGGGAGGATGTCTTCGCCGCGTTTTATCATCTGCTGCGACGTCAGCGGCGCAGCGAATCCCGGTTGACCGCTACATTGCATGATTTCCGGCGCGCGGGGATGGCCATGCCAGACGGTCTGGTGATTCTTGACGGCTCCAACCGGATCGAGTGGTGCAATCCCAAATCGGAGCGGCATTTCGGACTTGATGCACGGCGCGACTTTGGCCAACTGGTGACTTATCTGGTACGGCAACCCCAGTTTGCGGAGGCACTGGTGGCCGGTTATGCCGAACCGCTGACGCTCCGCAGCTCCCGTGGCGCAGATCTTGTTTTGTCAGTGCTGATTGTGCCTTATGAGGAAAACCGTAAACTCATTATCAGCCGTGATGTCACGGACCGTGAGCGAGTCGAAACCATGCGCCGCGACTTTGTCGCGAATGTTTCACACGAGCTGCGCACGCCGCTGACAGTCATCGGCGGTTTTCTGGAAACCATTGCTGACATGGAGACTCCGAATCCGGAACTGATCCGCCGTTCGGTACCGCTGATGAGCGATCAGGCTAAACGCATGCAGACGCTGGTCGAAGACCTGTTGACGCTGTCGCGGCTTGAATCCGAGGGCAATCCGGCGCGCGAAGAACCGGTCAATGTGCCGGATATCATGCGTGGCTTGTACCATGATGCGCTTGCATTGTCGGCGGGGCGCCACAAGGTCATTCTGCTCTTGGAAAGTCCGGTTTGGGTGAATGGCGCAGAAGACGAGTTGCGCAGCGCTTTCGGCAATCTGGTCAGCAATGCAATCCGCTATACGCCGGCAGGCGGGGAAGTGCGGTTGTTATGGAAGGCAGGCGCAGAAAATGGTGCGGTTTTTTCCGTGCGCGATACGGGGATTGGCATCGAGCCGCAGCATCTGCCGCGTCTGACCGAGCGCTTTTATCGAGTAGACCGCGGCCGCTCGCGCGAAACCGGTGGCACCGGCCTGGGCCTGGCGATTGTGAAGCATGTGGTCAACCGCCATGGGGCAAAGCTGGAGGTCAGCAGTGAGGCCGGCCGGGGCAGTTGTTTCAGTGTGGTGTTTCCGGATAACCGGGTTGTTGTGCGGGATTCTGCTGTGGCAGACAGCAGCAAGCGCAGCGCCTGAGAACAATCAGGTCTTATTTTCCCGGGCGCCGGCAGCGGATTTACGTACGGCTGCAGTAGCCTCACCAAGCACAGGGCTCCAGTCGCCGGCGGTTTTCTGGCGAAGCAGACGGCATGAAGGATACCAAGGGCTGTATTCCCCCTTTTCGTGCCAGTACCAGATCCTGCCTAACGAGTAGGGCAGCATCACAATCGTTGGTTTACCCAGCGCGCCAGCGAGATGTGCGGTGGTATTGCTGACCGATACCACCACGTCACAGGCTGTGATCAGAGCAGCCAATCCGTCGATATCGTGGAAGTTGTCGATGTCATCGGCTCGGGTGAGTGCAAGGCCGGTGCTTTGCTCCAGCGCATCCCGTTCTTCGCAGGTATCGCCATATTGCAGATCAATGCAGCGTACGCCAGGACTGGCGACCAGTTCACAGAGGGCGGAAAGGGCCAGGCTTTTTTGCATCCCCACGGTTTCATTTGTGCTGCGCCACGATATTCCGCAAAGCAGGCTGGAATCCGCGCCAAGGCGTTTGCGCAGCTGTTTTGTGCGTTCAGCATCCGCCTTCAGAAAACCGCGTCGTGCGGACGGGAAGCTATCCCAGTTTCTGCGCAGATAATTACCCATGTCCCCCATTGCAATCTGAACGTCAACTCCGGGGAATAATGTCATGGCATCTAGTGTAATTACGCGTATGCCGGGCAGACTGCGTTGCAGCAGCTGTACCAAGCGAGCGTCTACAGCGACGATCAGATGGCGCGCTTGCGCCTGCATTTCCTCAAGCATGCTGCAATAGAGGATTTGGTCGCCAATGCCTTGCTCGCCCCATATTAGCAGCGTGCCATCGACGTAATTGCCATTCCACGATGGTTGAGCGAACTGCGGCTTATTCCTGCCGCGCTGGCCGATTTCCCAGCCGCGGCTGTAATGGCGCCAGCCGCGTTCGAAATCGCCGAGTAACAGCCGACACAGGGCTTCGTTCCAGTATGGACGCGGATGATCCGGTAAGAGGACTTGCGTGCGAGCGTAGTCTTCAAGCGCTTCGGAATAGCGACCCAAGAGCAACCGGGCATTGCCGCGGTTCTGGTAGGCGTCGGCGCAGTTCGGGTCGATCGCCAGTGCCTGTTCGCATGCAGCAATGGCTGCCTCGGGTTGCTGCATTCTTACGAGCGTATTGCCGAACCGGCTCAGGATGTCTGCGCGATCCGGTGCAAGCATTGCGGCATGCCGGCTGTCATTGAGCGCTTCCGCATGACGACCGAGTTCCGCCAGGGTACCGCTGCGATTTGACAGGGCGTCGGCAAATTCCGGGGTGATTCTCAGTGCGTGATCAAACTGCAGAAGCGCTTCTTGATGTCTTCCCAGCGCGGCCATCGCATTGCCAAGGTTGTTTCGCGCGCCGGCATCGTCCGGGCTGATCGTGATCAACTGTTCACAGCAAGCAAGTGCTTCAGCACATTTGTCTTGTTGCAGCAGAACTGTAGCCAGATTATTGAGAACGCTGGGCCGATCCGGCGCAAGCGCCAGCGTTTCCCGGTAAAGCCGTTCAGCAACATCCGGCTGTTTACGACTCTGCGCATCAAGCGCCGCAAAAAAAAGTTCCTGTGCTTTGGCAAGCGTGGTCATGACTTGGGGTTAAATGTTGCGCAAGCGCACATTCTAACCGCCTGAATCTGATGAACTGCAGCACGGATCAGTGCTGCTTCAGTTCCGCCTGAATCGCCTGCTTGAGCAAATCTGTGCCCAAGCGTTCAGGTAATCCGTCGCGCTGGCGTGTACCCCAGACCGGTTGCGGAAAATGCGGATCGTCGGCAAAGCGCGGAATGACGTGCCAATGAACATGCGCCACCATGTTGCCGAGCGTGGCCAGGTTGATCTTCAGCGGATCCAGTGTCTTGCGCAATGCACGCTCAACCGCGAATACGACTTGCATGCAATGTGACCGGTCTGCGTCATTCAGGTCTGTCATTTCGCGCACATGTGAATTCCAGATCACCCTGCAAAATCCCGGGTAACCCTGCTCTTCAACCCTGACCACGCGGCAGCGCTCGTCTTGCCACAGTACGATACCGCCCTGCGTCGCACATAACTCGCATGTCATGCAATCTGTCTCCCCAACGCCAATCTGTGGAACGATAAACCAGATTAACGTTGAGTGCGACTACCATGGCGAGCCTTTTGGCCGGCGGCAGGAGAAGTGCCGGCGGTCGCGTTGAATGATGTGCCGGGGACTCAGGCGGCGTTGTAACTTGCGCGTTCGAAATTAGAACCGCTGTCGATCAATGCCGTCAACCGGATCTGTCGTGGCTTGCCGTCATGGATATCCATGACCCGCCCCGGTCCATAAGTTCCCGGAGTGACCAGAATGGTTTGCGGTTCGCTGCCGGGAACGCCCGCGAGCAGCAGCGCACGATCATAGGGAATCTGGTTGTCGGCAATCCGGGCGGCAATGGCCTGTGCTTTCGAGCGCAGAAGCCTGAATCCGAGCCACGTCATGCCTTCGCTGTCAACGGACAGGCGTTGCACAAACCCCAGATAGGTATTGCCGTTGGGCGCGACAAGACCAAGCAACTGGTTGTGCGTCAGGCGCGTGGTATCCGTCGGCTTGCGGCACATGCCGAGGATGCCGGAAGCACTCTGGTTCGCAACTTTCCATGTTTCCAGTGTCCGACTGCGCACCGATGCTTCACCGATGGATGGCCCATCAACACGCTCGAAGCCGGCCATCTCGAAACGCGCCCGTGAATGCAGGCCGGCATCCGGTGGCGAAAATGGTTTGCCGCTGATGTTGTAATGCATCGCCGCAAGAGTGCCCGAGATTAGAACGTTGAATGAAACTTCCTTGCGATCATCGACACGTCCGGTTCCCGGCGCCAACCAGTGCAGATGCAAACCCAGCATCAATTTTTCACAGGCTTCTCGTGGAATCGGTCCCATGCCCAGTTTGTCCGGACTTTGGGATTTCAGGGCTACAGCAGTCTGACGCAACTTGTCACCGATTTTTTCAAGATCAAGGTAGCGCAGATTGCCGTCTTTGAGATTTTTCAGGCGACGCGCACCTTCCGCGGAAACGAGGTCGATACCGAGAGCTGTATTGGGATCGGTTGAAACCGGTGTTGTGGAAAGCCGCCCCAAGGTGACCCACTGCACAAGAGCACGATCGACCGTGCTCATTTGCAGCAACGAGAGTGATTCGGGGTTTGCGCGCTGCGCGAGTACTGTTTGCAGGTAGGTCAGATTGACGGTGCTGCGGGCATCGGTGCTTTCCGCGACCGGCGAATCCGTCACTCCAGCGCTTTCAGCGAACGCATAGAGCCGATGCAGTTGCTCCCACAATGTACCAGGAACCGCGTGATAGGCGCGGTTGTGGGCTGTCATGGCAAAGCTGGTGCAGCGCAGTGCGCGGTAACACACAAGGGCGGCATGGTTGGCAAGATCAGGGGCCGCTTCGGCCATGTCGGTAATCAGTGATTCGTAGGCATCGGCGAGCGCGCGCCATAACGCAATGCTGCGAGTGAAGATATCGCGCGTTTCATCATCGAACGGTACAGGCCGTCCCCAGTATTCCTTGCTGCGTACATGCTGGGCTTCGAGCATGGTGTCACGCAGCACCTCAAGAACCTGCAGGCGAATCGTGCCGGCAACGCCTGTTTCGTTGAGCAGCTGCAACTGGGTGAGCAGTTGAGCCTGACGTTGCGCTGGCGTGGCCATGGCAAGTTGCGCGATGAACGCGCGTGCCGCGGAAGCGTCGGCGATTTTCAGAAGACCTTGTTTTGCACTCAAGACAGTAGCCATCTCGTACCCCAATGTTGAGCAGGTACGCATAATCCAGTCATAGGAGGAATCTACCAAGCAAATATGTCACATGTTGCCGTTCTACGACAGCTGCATTGCCGTAAAGTGTGGCAAAAGTCACCAATTACAGCAAAACCCGCTCAATACCACCATTATTGGCGCGTCCGACGTAATCTTCCATCCAGTTTTTGCCCAGCAGATGTCGGGCCATTTCAACCACGATGTAATCAGCTTCCACTGCGGAGTCGGGTGTGAAGCGCGCCAGTCCCTGCAGGCATGACGGGCAGGACGTCAGGATTTTCAGCGGACCATCGCCGTTTTCGCGCAGTTTTGCTGCGCCTCGCTGCATTTCCTCTTGTTTGCGGAAACGCACCTGCGTTGAAATGTCGGGCCGTGTCAACGCCAGCGTGCCGGATTCACCACAGCAGCGTTCATTCAATGCGACCGGCGTAGCCATGAGTGCATTGACCACCTTCAGCGGCGCATGCGTCTTCATCGGCGAATGGCAGGGGTCGTGATACATGTAGCGCGTACCGGTGATGCCTTCCAGCTTCACGCCGCGTTCCAGCAGATACTCGTGAATGTCGAGCAGGCGGCAGCCCGGGAATATTTTTCCGAATTCGTATTTCTGCAGCTGGTCCATGCAGGTGCCGCAGGACACGATCACTGTTTTGATGTCGAGGTAGTTCAGGGTGTGCGCGACGCGATGGAACAGCACGCGGTTGGCGGTGGTGATGGACTGCCCCTTGGCTTCTTCGCCGGCAGCGGTCTGCGGGTAACCGCAGCACAGATAACCCGGGGGCAGCACGGTCTGCACGCCGAGTTCAAACAGCATCGCCTGCGTCGCCAGTCCGACCTGGCTGAACAGGCGTTCTGAGCCGCATCCCGGGAAATAAAATACTGCGTCCGAATCCTCGGTGACTTTGGCCGGATCGCGGATAACCGGCACCATGCGCGCGTCTTCGATGTCGAGCAGCGCGCGGGATGCCTTTTTCGGCAGTCCGCCGGGCATTGGTTTGTTGATGAAGTGAATGACCTGCGCGCGGATTGCCGGTTTGCCAGTGGTCGCTGGCGGCTGCCGGGTCTGTTCGCCGGTCAAGCCAAGGGATTTCGCGGTTTTGGCGGCCAGCCGCTGCGCGCGGTAACCCCAGTCGATCATCAGTTTGCGCGCCACATTGATTGTGCGCGGGTCGGTGGCGTTGAGGAAAAACATTGAGGCCCTGGCACCGGCGTTGAAGCGGCGCTTGCCGTGCTGCCGGAGGAAATTGCGCATCGCCATCGACACGTCGCCGAAGTCGATATCGACCGGGCAGGGATTTGCACATTTGTGGCAGACCGTGCAGTGATCGGCGACGTCGCCGAATTCGTCGAAATGCTCCAGCGAAATGCCGCGGCGAGTCTGTTCTTCGTAGAGGAAGGCTTCGATCAACAGACTTGTGGCAAGGATCTTGTTTCTCGGGCTGTAAAGCAGGTTGGCGCGCGGCACATGGGTTGCGCACACCGGCTTGCACTTGCCGCAGCGCAGGCAGTCCTTCACCGAGTTTGCGATCGAGCCGACGTCGGAGTGTTCGAGGATCAGGCTTTCCGCACCGAGGAGCGAGAAGCTTGGCGTATAGGCATTGCCAAGATCGGCACCCGGCAGCAGTTTGCCCTTGTTGAAGCGGCCTTCCGGGTCAACTTGCTGTTTGTAGGACTGAAATGCGGCGATGCGTTCCTGCGGCAGAAATTCCAGCTTGGTGATGCCGATGCCGTGTTCGCCGGAGATCACGCCGTCCAGTGATTCTGCCAGACGCATGATGCGCGCCACGGCTTCGGCGGCTTCCTGCAGCATTTCGTAGTTGTCGGAGTTGACGGGAATGTTGGTATGCACATTGCCGTCGCCGGCGTGCATGTGCAGTGCGACGAAAACGCGGCCGCGAAGTGCCTGATGATGAGCGGCATCGATGGCTTCAAGCACTTTGGCGAAAGGCCGACCGCTGAAAATATCGGCGAGGTGAACGCGTGCTTCTTCTTTCCAGGAAACCCTCAGGGTGTGATCCTGCAGAATATGGAACAGGGTTTGCCCGGCCGGGCGATTCAGCCCCGCATCGGGCAGGCGGTACGGTGCTGGCGGCAGCGCAGTTATAGGTTCGTCCATATGCGCCATCAGCCAGTTCCAGCGAGCGCCTGCTTCGGCGATCAACGCCTGTGCACGTTCGACACGGTCGCCGATGACATCCGCCGTGGAAACGCCGGGTTCGGTTTGCAGCACCGGCAGTTCGCCGGCAATGACGGCAGAGACCGCATCGAGGATACGCAGCTTGTTGCGAATCGACAGTTCGATGTTGATGCGCTCGATGCCGTCGGAATAATCGCCCAGCCGTTCCAGCGGGATGACCACATCCTCATTGATCTTGAAGGCATTGGTGTGACGGGCGATGGCCGCAGTACGCGCGCGGTCGAGCCAGAACGTCTTGCGCGACTCGGCCGATACGGCAATGAAACCTTCGGCGCCACGCGCATTGGCGATACGCACCACCTGTGATGCGGCTGCGGCCACCGCGTCTTCGTTTTCACCGACGATGTCGCCGACCAGCACCATGATCGGTCGACCGGCGCGGCGTGACTTGGTGGCGTAGCCGACGGCCTTCACATAACGTGCGTCGAGATGCTCCAGGCCGGCGAGGATGGCGTCGGGGTTGCCGTCGAGATAGCGCTTGATTTCGACAATTGAAGGCACCGCTTCGCTGACTTGGCCAAAGAATTCCAGGCAGACGGTACGGATCGCGGGTGGCATGCGATGCAGAACAAAAGTCGCTTGGGTGATGATGCCGTCGCAGCCCTCCTTCTGGATGCCGGGCAGTCCGCCCAGCACCTTGTCCGTGACATCCTTGCCGAGGCCACGTTTGCGGAAAGTCGAACCGGGGATTTCGAGAATTTCAGGTGCACCATCGGGCGTCTTGCCGTCGCTCGCGTATCGCGTGACGCGAAAGCGCGCCATGGCGAGGTCATGGATCTTGCCGAGGTTGTGGTCGAGCCGTTCGACCAGCATCCATTGAGCGTCCGGTGTGACCATTTTCCAAGATGCAAGGTTGTCCAGCGCAGTGCCCCACAGCACGGCTTTTTTGCCGCCGGCGTTCATCGCGACATTGCCGCCGATGCACGACGCGTCGGCCGAAGTGGGGTCGCAGGCAAATACCAGGCCCGCCGATTCTGCGGCTTCCATCGCGCGTCGCGTGACGACGCCAGCGCCGCAGCACAGAACCGGAACCCGGGTTGTAACGCCGGGCAGCGCAATGCGGTCAATGGCTGCAAGCGTGTCGAGCTTTTCGGTGTTGATCACCGCCGAGTGCCGGGTCAGCGGAATCGCTCCGCCGGTGTAGCCGGTGCCGCCGCCGCGTGGAATGATGGTCAGCCCAAGATCGATGCAGGCACGAACGATCTCCAGGACTTCCTCTTCGCTGTCAGGATTGATGACTACGAAAGGATATTCCACACGCCAGTCCGTCGCATCGGTGACATGAGAGACGCGGGCCAGTCCATCAAACTGCACGTTGTCCCGCCGGGTGACGCGGGTCAACCGCGCAAGCGCACGCCGGCGCAGCGCCAGTGTTTCCTCGAATTCGGTTTCGAAGTCGTTTACCGCCACACTCGCAGCTGCCAGAAGCTCGGCGACACGCTGGTCATCATTGTCGCGCCGCGCTTCTATGCTGTTCAACCGATTGCGCATGCCCTCGATCAGCGCCGCGCGGCGTTTGCGATTGCCCAGCAGATCGTCTTCGATGTACGGATTGCGCTTGACGACCCACATGTCGCCGAGCACTTCGTAGAGCATTTTTGCCGAACGCCCGGTACGCCGTTGTGCCCGAAGTTCGTTGAGCAGATCCCAGCGAGCGATGCCGAGCAGCCGGATTACGATCTCGCGGTCCGAGAACGAGGTGTAGTTATAGGGAATTTCTCTGAGGCGGGCAGTCATTGCGGTGGAGCGAAGCGGGGGTTCTGGATCGGAAGCGCGGAATGATGGGGGTGCGGCAGCGAACTGCTACGCACGATGAATGGAATGCACACTAAAACAGCATATTAGCGTAATGCCGCGAGGCCTTCATGTCGCAAGGGCGGCGATGACCCAGTACCGTCCAAATTTGCCGAGCGCGACGAACAGCGTTGACCACCACGGATTCAGACGCAACCAGCCTGCCGCGACACACAAAGGATCCCCCAGTAATGGCACCCATGACAAAAGCAGGGCTGGCGTTCCCCAACGCCGCACGGTTTCCAGTCCTTTTAGCGGCTTGGTCTGGGGGAGCAATCGTCCGAGCAGGAATGACGACATTCCACCCAGCGTATTGCCGAGTGTGGCAACTGACAACGCTGCCCAGAACTGGTCTGGATGCAGCTTCAGCACGCCGAAAAGGACGGCTTCTGACCCTCCCGGCAGCAGGGTTGCGGCAAGAAAGCTGCTGGCGAACAGGGCGCCTAGGGTGACTGGGGCATCCAAAATGGGGCAAAGAAGGGCGTCGCAATGATTTGAACTAGGGGCTGCGGTTCTTTAAACTCCCCGCTTTCCCCAAACCGGGTCGCCGGTTCACATGGAATGCTGACCGACATGAGTACGCTGATTTCCGAAGAATACCGCAAGATGCAGGAAACGCTGCACGAAAACCCGAACTACGGCGTAGCTTCCGTACAGTATGCGCCGACAGTGGCCGACATTCTCAAGCAGACCGGGGCTCCTGAATTGCTCGACTACGGTGCTGGCAAGGGCCGGCTCGGTGAAACCCTGAAAACACTGATGCCGAATCCCCCCTTGATCCGCCATTACGATCCGGCGCGGCCGGAGTGGTCGGCGACACCACAGCCTGCGCCGTTTGTGACCTGCATCGATGTGCTGGAACATATCGAGCCGGAATTGCTCGATAACGTGCTGGATGATCTTCGGCGTGTCACCGTCGGCATCGGTTTTTTTACCGTGCATACCGGCCCCGCAATCAAGGTCCTGGCCGATGGCCGTAACGCTCATCTGATTCAGGAGCCGCCGGCGTGGTGGCTGCCGAAGTTTCTGAGCCGCTTTGATCTGGTGGTGTTCCAGCGCATGCCGCAGGGGTTCTGGGTCGCCGTGGAAGCCAAGCCTCGTCCGTCCGGGTCTTAAGGCATGCTGGTGCGGACAATGAAAAAATTATTGGGTTCTTGATTTAACGATTCACTCACAGGAAGGCATCAGATGAATTACGCAATTGATTTCCCCGGTGTCGTCACGCTGCCGGTTGTTGAAGGCAACAAGCCTTTTCCCGTTGGCCGTATTTATTGTGTGGGCCGCAACTACGCCGAACATGCGCGCGAAATGGGTCACGATCCGGATCGCGAGCCGCCGTTTTTCTTCATGAAACCGGCCGATGCGATTGTACCCAACGGAGCTACCATCCCCTATCCGCAGGCGACCAAGGATCTGCACCACGAGATCGAGATGATCGTTGCGATCGGCAAGGGCGGCTCCAACATTCCAGTCGAAAAAGCGCTTGATCATGTGTTCGGCTACGGCGTTGGTCTCGACATGACCCGTCGTGATCTGCAGGGCGAAGCCAAAAAAATGGGCCGTCCCTGGGAAATGGGCAAGGCATTCGATGATTCCGCTCCTTGCACGGCGTTGAAAACCGTGGCGATGGTCGGCCATCCGGCGAAGGGCGCAATCTGGCTCAAGGTCAACGGCGAAGTGAAGCAGAAGGGCGACCTGTCGGAACTGATCTGGAACATTCCGGAAACGATTTCGTACCTGTCGAAACTGATCACGCTGCGTCCCGGCGACATCATCATGTCCGGCACCCCGGCGGGTGTCGGCCCGGTCAAGGCCGGTGACAAGCTCGAAGGTCACGTTGATGGCGTTGGTGATCTGACCCTGACCTACGCAAAATAATAAACAGATGTTTGCAACACGGCCGGCGCGCATCCTGCGCGCCGTCTTTTTTTCAGCCAATGTCGGCACTTGGCCGGCGATCGCGAGGGGGATGAAAAATGCAGAAGCGCAGACTAGGCCGTAACGGACCTGAAGTACCGGCCCTCGGCCTCGGATGCATGGGCATGTCGATCAGTTATGGTGAGCCCGACGACGCCGAATCCATCGCAACGATGCATCGCGCATTCGATCTTGGCTGCAACCTGCTGGTGACTTCCGATGCCTATGGCAGTGGCGTCAACGAATCGCTGATCGCGCAGGCGATCAAGGGCAAGCGCGACCAGGTGTTGCTGGCGACCAAGTTCGGCAATGTCGGATTGGGGGGCGGCGTACCGGAAGGACTCTCAGGCGGTCATCCTGAATACGTCAGGCTGGCCTGCGAGCGCAGCCTGCAGCGGCTGGGTGTGGATGTCATCGACATCTACGGTTTGCATCGTGTTGATCCGGTGGTGCCGATTGAAGACACCGTCGGCGCGATGAAACTGCTTATCGAGCAGGGGAAGACGCGGTTTCTTGCTTTGTCCGAGGCCGGCGCACAAACCATACGCCGCGCGCATGCAGTGCATCCGATTGCAGCCGTGGAAACGGAATATTCCCTGTGGAGCCGTGACGTCGAAACCGAGATCCTGCCGACCTGCCGCGAACTGGGCATAGGCTATATGGCTTATGCACCCCTCGGCCGTGGTTTTCTTACCGCCACGATCAAAAGTGTTGACGCCTTGATTGCCAAAGACCGGCGCCGCGAGCACCCTCGATTTCTGCCAGAAAATATTATTAAAAACAACGAGTTAATTAAATCCATCGAGCTAATAGCAAGCGCTCACAAGGCAAGCCCGGCTCAGGTGGCGCTGGCCTGGCTGCTGAGTCGAGGCACGGATATCGTACCGATACCCGGCACCAAGCGGCGCAAGTATCTGGAAGAAAATCTTGCCGCAGCGAATCTTGCACTCAGCGCGGAAGAACTGGCACAACTTTCAGCGGCGTTCCCGCCGGGGGTTACTGCCGGTACGCGGTATCCGGAAAAGCAGTTGAAGCTGCTCGGCATCTGATTGGCTGAACCGCTCCTTATCGCGTTAATTTGTGTGCTGCGGTGTCAGTGCTGACAAAGCTTCCCGCACTTCATTCAGCACGTGAGTCCAGTCACCATCGATTGCCTGCCGGAAAATGCGTACATTCGGATACCATAGCGAATCGCTTCGTTCGGACTGCCAGCACCAGAAGCGACCCACAGAACGCGGTAACATGAGAAATACGTGTTTGCCTAAAGCACCTGCGAGGTGCGCGGTAGTGTTGCTGATGGTTACGATTACATCACAGGCCTCGACCAGCGCTGCAAGACCATCCAGATCCCTCAGGTTATCAATCGAGTCGATTCGCCTAACCTGATATCCAGTGGCGCTAGCAAGTTGCGTACGTTCGATGATCGTGTCGCCATATTGCAGATCAATGAACTGATAATCAGGTACTGAAAGTAAAGGCGCGAGCTCAGCCAGGGAAATACTTTTTCTGTCGCCGACAGATTTGTGTTTGCTCGACCACGACAGACCGCACACGCGCCTGTGGCCAGTGTTATGCAGCTCGCTGCGTAACTGCGCAGATCGATCAGCATCTGCTATCAGGTAGCGTTTCCGTGCTGCCAGACAATCTTCCACCGATCTTCGGACGATGGCCCCGAGGTCACCTAGGGGGGCTTGGAAATCATAGTCATCCTGCTCGGCTGCCTGCTCAAGTGTGACGTAATGCAGGTTGGGAAAGGAGCGCTTGAACAGTGGGTGTAGGCGTTGCTCAACTGCAACTGTGAGCTGTCCTGTTCTTAACGCGGCGTCCTGTAGCATCGATGCAAACAGGATTTGGTCGCCGATGCCTTGTTCGCGCCAGATTAATACGTGACCAGTGGTTGGGGTGCCATCCCATTTAGGTGTTTGAAATGCTGGTTTTGTGCCCTTGAAGTCGGTTGTATTCCATCTCCATTCAAACTCGCGCCAACCTTGTTTAAAGCGCCCATTTAACAGAAGCAGATTGCTAAGATTGGAATGTGCTGTGCTGATGGCCGTATTGATGTTGATCGCCGTTCGAATCGCTTCTTCAAAGTCAAATTGCGCAGCGTCGTACTGGTTGGTGTGGAGTAGCGCTGAGCCGCGTGCGACGAGGGCAAGCGAATCGCTAGGTTTTAGCTTCAACGCCTTGCCGAATAAATCAATGGCCTCTGGAAGACGGCGTAATTCACTCATTACGCATCCGTGCGCAAAAAGTGCATCAAACGACTGCGGAAAACGCGCGATTGCCAGGGCTGAGTTTTCCAGAGCTTCCGCCGCCCTTCCCAGCTTTGCCAATGCCTGAGAGCGGTTGTTAAGTGCCCTCGGCATATAAGGATTCAATTGCAACGCGCGATCCAGGCATTCGAGCGCTTCAAGGGGGCGATCAATCGCGAGCAGCGCCCCTCCCCGATTACCCAGCGCTTCCGCATAATCTGGTTGCAGACGAAGCGCTTCCTCCGTCTTTTCCAAGGCGGCATTGGGGTTCTCTAGGAGAATCAGCAATTCGCTGAGATTGTTCAGCGCTGCCGGATAAGCTGGACGAAGTTGTAGTGCACGTTCGTAGCTGCTCATGGCTTGCTCGAACAGTTCGGCACTGCGAAGTGCCTTGCCCAGGTTGTAGTGATGTTCTGGATGCAGCGGCTCCAGTACAGCGGCTCTCCGGAAGTGTTCTATGGCCGGCGCAGCTTGCCCACTGAGTTGAAATGCCACTGCAAGAAGCGAATGAGTGCCGGCGTGCCCTGGCTTCGTATTTGCGGCACGCTTCAGCCATAAAGTGGCGCCGTTCGCGTCCCCCATATGCAGTGTCAACAGACCGAGCGAGTACGCTGCCTCAAAGTTTCGCGGTTGCCGATCTAGAATTTCCCTGTAGCGGGCGTTAGCGGATTCCAATTGTCCCTGCTGCTGCAGGGAGTTTGCCTCCTGTAGCAGTTGCGAGATCGGGCGGCGTGATGGTGCCATCAATAATTAGATGCTGTATAGGTAAGCTGCAAGTGCATGTGGAAACGGGAGACGCAAATCAACTCAGCGGTGTTGTTCCGGCGTGCAGCATGGCATCACGCTCGGCAAACCACTCCTGTGAATATTCGCAATCGCGATAGGCATCGAAATACGGCCCGCCCAGCGTGTAATGCACCAGCGAAGCATCCTTGCGCGGCGGATTGTAGGCGACGAGATGATTCCATTGTTGCGGCAGGGTGCCGATCAGGTTGTCGTCCCCCAGCCACTTGAACTGATGCAGTTCAAGGCCCGATGCAGTGTTCACATAGTCAGGAGTCAAGGCGCGGCAGCGTGCATTGTTGAACAGCATCACGCTTGACCAGTTTTTCTTTTCATACTTGGTCTGCGGTTCGTTGAGAAACTTGCGTTCCTCGAGCGGCACGTGATCATGTTTCACGACCATCACCGCATAACGATCATCGCGCAGCGCCCATAACTTTGCGATGTCATCGAGTACCAGCATGTCGCAGTCCATGAAGATGGACCAACCGGTGTAATCAGACAGATGCGGCGTCAGAAAACGCGAGAAAGAAAAATCCGTGGATTGCAATGGGTGGCGCTCGCGATGGAACAAGCCTTTCAACTGTGACTGCATGACCGGTGCAATGCAGACAGGCGCGGAAGCGCGACGATTAATGCTATAGGCCAGCACATTGAAGGCCGCAGCTTCACGGCCGTCATAACCAATGAATATTTTTATCATAAGTATTTGATTTAATTAAGTTTAATAAGTATTGAACGCAAGCTTAGCATGACTTGCAGGCGAGGCCATTTGTGCGACATCAAACTTTTTGGTTTGGAGACGCGCAAGGAATGTATTTTATGTGTGACAACAGTAAATAAATTGATGATTCTTTCGTGCAACAAGAACAGCCTTAGTCCGTGATTATTTTAAGTAATTTCTTGTTGTACTTATGTCGAAACCAGACAATTCTTCCAGCCTCGCTTCTCGGAGGAGGCAATGTTCGCATGAGCCTGCAGTGGAAACAAAAAACATGCAGGCGCAGCGTCAAGTAGTACCAACTATTCAGGAGAACCTAACGCATGAACAAGAAACTGATGGCAGTTGCCGTTGCCGGCGCACTGGCTGCACCGGCCGCCGCTCTGGCGCAAAGCACCGTGCAACTGTACGGCAACATCTACATGGAATACTCATTCACGAGCACCGGCGCGAACACCGCCAACACCGTGAATCCCGCCAACGTTGACATCCTGCAAGCGCCGGGTTCGGCCATCGGCTTCAAAGGTG